>JAESGN010000030.1_pt1 | contig 557251 bp, 532 predicted proteins | sample 9269731 | NCBI WGS metagenome assembly JAESGN01 (sample SAMN15720683, study PRJNA650826) | algae metagenome | isolation source: Mojavia pulchra JT2-VF2 and co-occurring heterotrophs from desert soil | place: USA: Cadiz Valley, Joshua Tree National Park, CA | collected 1998-06-08 | reverse complement strand
GATCAGCCATACACAGCGCCAATCACCCGCCAGGGCACCACAATATGATCAATGCTCGAACTCTCCCTTACCAAGGGAGCGGCCTTACAACCGACAATTGCGACCTTTTTCAGCAGCCTGCTAGGCCTGCTTGCGCAGCGAGCGCACGAAACTCGCCCCGGACGCCGCGAAGCCCGTCGCCTCGCAAAAGCCTTGCAGATCGCCGGCACCCGGCGGGGCCGCGATCTCCAGCCGCTCGCACCCGGCCAGGCGCGCCGCCTGGGACGCGGCCTTCAGCAGCAGCCGGCCAACGCCTTGCCGGCGCTGCTCGGTCGTCACCAGCAGCAGGGTGATCCGGGCAATCGGCGCGCCCGTCAGCGTCGGATGCCAATGCAGCAGGACGACGCCGCTGGGCGGCCCCCATTGCAGCGCGACCAGCGCGGTGGCCGGGCCCTGGCGCAGCGTGGCCAGCCGCTCGGCGAGATCGCGGGGCGAGACCGTGAGCCCGGCCTCGGCCAGCAGGGTGGCGAGGCCAGGCGCCTCCGTGGGCGTCGCGGCACGGATTTCCATGCCGTAGCGCAGGTTCATCCGGCCAGTGCCACGCAGGAGAAACCGACGCGCGCCTCGGTCGGGACGCCGAACAGCACGGTGTGGCGGGCCGGCAGGCCCTTGGGGAAATGCTTCACATATTCGGCGTTCAGGGCGGCATAGTCGGCGCGGTCCGTGATCAGCATGGTCACCTGCACCACCCGGTCGAGGCTGCTGCCCGCCTCCGCCAGCAGGCCCGCGATGAAGGTGAGCGCATTGCGCACCTCCTCGGCCGGGGTGGCGCCGCGATGGATGCCGCGCGCGGGGTCATGCGGCGCCGAATGGCCCGAAACATAGACCAGGCCGCCGGCGCGCACCGCGCGGGTGAAAGGGCGGCTCTCGCCCGGTTCCGGCGGGTGGAAGAATGCGATGCTCATGGGCGCCTCGTTGCTCTGCTGCCCCACTCTGCCGGAAGGCTGGCCCGGTGGCATCCCGCCCTGGCATCCCCCTTGGCCGCTTTCGCGCTATGCTGCCACCATGAGCGAAGCCGAAACGAAGCCCGAACGCCCAACCGCGGAACAGCCCAAGCTGCGGCCGCGCATCCGGTGGCTGCGGCGCGCGCTCTTCAGCCTGGCCGGGATCATCCTGCTGCTGGGCAGCCTGCCGGTCGCCGCCTGGTTCCTGCTGCCCCGCCTGGACCTGGCGGAGCTGGCGGCCGGGCAGGCGAGTGCCCGGCTCGGCCGCGCCGTCACCATCGAGAGCCTGCGCGTCACACCAGGCCAGCGCATCGGCATCGCCGTCAGCGGCGTCGCCATCGCCAATATCGAGGGCGGCACCCGGGCGGAGATGCTGCGCCTGGATCGCGTGACGGCCGAGCTGGACCTCGTGGAACTGCTCCAGGGCAATCCCGTGCTGAACGCGCTGGACGTGGACGGCCTCTCGCTGCTGCTGGAACGCAATGCGGCACGCGCCGCCAATTGGCGTTTCGGCGGCGAGGGCAGCGCGCCCGCCGCGGGCGGGCGGGGCTGGTTGCCTCTCTTCCAGGCCATCCGCGTCACCGGCAGCGAGGTCCTGTTCCGCACCACGGGCGGGCTGATGCTGCCCACCCGGATCGAGACGGCGAGCCTCACCTCCGAGGGGCTGCATGCCCCCATCCAGCTCAATGCCGCGGGCAGCTACAACGATGTCGCGCTCACGCTCGAAGGCCCGCTCGACAGCATCGCGAGCTTCCGCGACAGCGCGACCCCCTTCGGCCTCGACGTGACGGCCACCGCAGGCGAGACGAGCCTGGCCCTGCTCGGTTCGGCGCGCGATCCGCTGAACTTCGACGGCGTGCAAGGCCAGGTCGAATTGCGCGCGGCCAATCCGGACGCACTCCTCGCATTGGGCGGCGCGTCGGTGGAGGGCGTGCCGCGGATCGCGCTCGAACTCTCCGGCACCTTCGACCGTCAGGGCGATGTCTGGCGCATTGGCGCGCCGATGGGCGAACTGGACGGCGCCCCCTTCACCGGCCGCCTGCTGCGGCTCACGGAAGGGGCGAGCGGCGAGCCCGACGCCATCCTGCTCGACCTGGCGCTCACGCGGCTCGATCTCAACCGCATGCTGCGCGCGGGCGGGCATGAGGCGGACGGCAACGCGGACCTGCCGCTCGCCGTCTTCACCGCGCCCGACCCGCTGATCGAGGCGCGGCTCTCGGCCGAGACGCTGCTCTATGGCGGGCTCGAAGCACGGGATGCCCGTTTCGCCGCGGCGCTGGTGCCGGGCCAGGTGCGCGTCACCACGCTCGCCATGCAGGCCTTCGGCGCGCGCATCAGCGCCAGCGGCCAGCTGGAGGCCGATGAGGAGGATCTGCGCATCACCGCCGATGTCACCATGGGCGAGGCCGAGATCGAGCCGCTGCGCCGGGCTTTGGGCCTGCGCGAATTGCCGCTCGCCGGGCGCGTCGAGGGGCGGCTCGCCGTCATCGGGCGCGGGCGCAGCCTGAATGCCGCCGCGCGCGAGGCTCATGTCTCGGCCGTGCTGCTCATGTCGGGCGGCACCATCGCGCGCGAGGTGATCGAGATGGCCTCGACCGACATCCGCGCCCTGTTCCGCACGGCACGCGGCCGCACGCGCCTCTCCTGCGCGATCGGGGTGCTCGACATGAATGGTGGGGTGGGGGAACTGGCACCGCTGCGCCTTCGCTCCGCCCAGGGGATGATCAGTGGTCTCGCCACCTTCGACCTCAACCGCAACCGGCTCGACCTCGTGATCGGCAGCCACCGGCAGACCACGGGCAATTTCGCGCTCGACATTCCCGTGCGCGTCAGCGGCAGCTTTGCCGAGCCCAACATCCAGCCGGCGCAATGGTCGAGCGCGGGGCGGGCGCGGCTCTCGGCGCCGGACCACACGGCGCCGCTGCCGCCGGCGCTGCGCGACTACGCCCGCCGCAGCCCCTGCTTCTTCGCGGGCGGCCGGTGAGGGCGGCTCAGCGCAGCTCCGGCAGGGTGATGCGGACCACGGCGCCATCCCCCGCATTGGCGAGGGTCATGCCACCACCCATCGCGCGGATGGTGGAATAGGCGAGGGACAAGCCGAGGCCGGTGCCCTTGCCCGCCTCCTTCGTCGTGAAGAAGGGCTCCATCGCGCGCGGCAGGATGTCGGCCGGGAAGCCGCCGCCATTGTCGGAGACGGTCAGCATGACCATCCCTTCCTCCGCGGTGACGATGAGCCGGATCGCCCCATCCGGTCTGCCTTGGCCGAGGATGGCATCCCGGGCATTGAGCAGCAGGTTCAGGATCGCCTGCTCCAGCGGGATCAGCTGGCCCAGGACACGGAGGGGCGCCTCCGGCCCGGAGATGTGGAGCGCGATCCCGACCGAGCGGATCGCCGCTTCGGCCAGCAGCAGCGCACCCTTTACGGCCTCTTCGATCAGGACGGGCTCCGGCGGCGCGGGGCCGTCATCCGCGCGCCCGAAGAGGCGCAGATGGTTCACCACGCCGCGCGCGCGGATGCTGTTGCTGGCGATGCTCTCCAGCCGCTCCAGCGCATCCGGGATGGCCTGCTCCCCGGCTTCCCTGAGGCTGAGGATCGCGTTGTCGGCCGCCAACGCCATCACGGCAAGCGGCTGGTTGAGCTCATGCGCGAGCCCCGTCGCCATCTGGCCGAGGGAGAGCAGGCGCGCCGCCTGGACCATCTGCGCCTCGGCCCGCTTGCGCTCCTGGATCTCGTTGTTGAGCATCGTCGCCAGCTCTTCCGCGCGGCGGCGGGCCTCGCTCAGGCTGTGCTGGATGCGGCAGAGGTCCGTCACGTCCACATGCGTGCCGATCCAGCGGCCGTCATGCATGCGCTGCTCCCGCACGCGCACCCAGCGGTCGCCCGGCAGGGGCAATTCGAAGGGTGCGCCCGGGAAGCGCGAATTGTCGGCCCAGCGCTTGCCCGAATCCCGCCCGTCGCCCGCCCCGGCCCAGGCGAGGTCGAGCACCTCCGCGAAGGACTTGCCGATGGCCTGGCGCGCATCCGCCAGCCCGTAGGTCTCCGCGAAACGCTGATTGGCCATCACGATCGGCCCTGATGCATCGCGGACGGCCAGGCCATCCGCGGTCTGGCTCAGCACATCCTCCATGGCCCGGAGGCGGGAGCCCGCGATCAGGCCGGCCAGCGCGTCGCCATCGCGGGGCGGTGCGGCCGCGGTCCAGAAGCGCAGCCGGCCGCCACGTTCCAGCGGCAGCACGGCGACGCGCAGCCAGCGATTGCGGTGCAGGAATTCGAAGGGCGCAGCCTGCCGATGGTGCCGCTCCACCCCCTCCGCCACATAGAGCTCGATCCGCGCGATTTCCTGCGCGTCGAGCCGGCCGCGATAGAAGCGGCGCAGGTTCTCGGCATAGGGCTCGCCCGGGTGGATATGGCCTGCATGTTCCGGGAAGAGGTCCAGGAAGCCGCGGTTCCAGCACAGCGTCCGGTGCTGCGCGTCGAGCGCGAGGGCGGCCACGCCAAGCTCCTCGATCCGGCCCGGCTCGGCGGCGACGGCGGCGAGGAGGGCCTGGTCAATCATGCGGGATGCGCGGCGGGCTGGCGGGCCTTCCCCGGCCCGCGCCGCCTCCGGGCGCACCCAGCGCCTTCAAGCCGTCCGCGAAGGAACCTCGCATCTCCCACTCCATCGCCCGCGAAGATGGTCAGACCCCTCATCCGGTTTCTCCGCGGCCGGTCGGCGCGAGGCGCCGCCTTTGCATTGCGCTGCATGGTTACGCGAATTGTCGCCGGATGCAAAAAGGCACGCCCTGGATTCAATGGAGTTTTGTCGAGCGGCGACGATGCCGGCTGTATTTGTCTTGCGACACATGGAAGGAGACATCGAAGCTGATCTTGTGTCATGACGAGCCGCCCGCGAATGGAAACGCGCCCCCTGACCACCGACGGCCCCTGCGCCGCCGCGCCGGGGTGGCACCTTCTGGATGGCGGCCGGCGGTGTCGCGCCGGATGCGGAAGGAATCCGGGGCGACCATGAGCACGAACAACCCAACTGACCGCGAGGCCCAGCAGCGGACGACGGTGCTGATCGTGGACGACATGCCGCAAAACCTCCTTCTGCTGGGCGAGTTGCTGCAACCCTTTTATCAGGTGCGCGCCGCCAATTCGGGCGAGCGCGCCCTGCGCGTGGCCCGCAGCGCCCCCCACCCCGACCTCATCCTGCTCGACGTGATGATGCCCGGCATGGACGGCCACAAGGTGCTGCGCGAGCTGCGCGAGGACCCCATGACGCGGCACATCCCCGTCATCTTCGTCACCGCGCTGGACGACGCGGCCGATGAGGAACGCGGCCTCAGCCTCGGCGCGGTGGATTACCTGACCAAGCCGATCACGCCCCCCGTGGCGCTCGCCCGGGTGCGCGCCCATCTCGAACTGGCAGAGGCGCGCCGGCGCCTCGCCGCGCAGAATGAATGGCTGGAGGCGGAGGTCCAGCGCCGCACCGCCGAGACCCGGCTGATCCAGGAGCTGTGCATCCGGGCCCTGGCCTGCCTCAGCGAAACGCGCGACCAGGATACGGGCCGGCACATCATCCGCACCCAGTCCTATGTCGGCATCCTGGCCCGGCATCTCGCGGACCATCCGCGCTTCGCTGCGGGCTTGGCCGGCCGCAAGCTCGAAATGCTGGTCCATGCCGCGCCGCTGCATGACATCGGCAAGGTCGGCATCCCCGATGCCATCCTGCGCAAGGCCGACCGCCTGACGCCCGAGGAATACGCGATCATGAAGACGCATGCCGCCATCGGCGCGGATGCGATCGAATCCGCGGTCGCGCAGGCGCTGGCCGAGGCCGACGAGCTGACCGCCGAGCAGGCGGAGGGTGCGCTGGCCTTCCTGCGGACCGCGCAGGAGATTGCGCTGGCGCATCACGAGAAATGGGATGGCTCCGGCTACCCCAAGGGCCTGGCGGGCGAGGCGATCCCCGTCTCGGCGCGGTTGATGGCGCTCGCCGATGTGTTCGATGCGCTGACCACGCGGCGCGTCTACAAGCCCGCCATCGGCATCGAGGAGACGACGCGCATCATCACCGAGGGGCGCGGCACGGCCTTCGATCCGGATGTGGTGGACGCCTATCTCGCCTGCCGCGATGCCTTCCTCGCGGTCGCGCAGCGCACGCCGGACGCGGCGGGGGAAGCGTGAGCCTCGATCCGCGACATCGGCGCCCCGGCCCATGACCGCGCGCTGGCCCCGGCTGCCGCGCTATGTCCTGATCTTCGTGGTGCCCCTTGCGCTGGCGGCGCTGGCGCTGGCCGCGACCAACATCTTCTACAACCGCACATTGCAGCGGTCCCAGGCCGCCTATATCGCCGCCCAGGCGGAAGGGCTCGACTCGCTGGCCTTCATCGCGCGCTTCAACGGCGGCCTCGCGGAACTGCATCGCCGGATGAGCCTGATGCTCGAACAGGCCTCCGCGGGCCGCATGGATGGCTGGGAGCCCGGCCAGGCGCATGCGGCGGTGGAGCGGGAGCTGGCTGCGCTCGGCCCGCAGATCGAGCGGCTGGAGGGCATCGCGGGCAGCCTCGGCATCTCGCTGCCGCTCCTGCCGCAGCTCGAAGCCTATCGCGCCGCGCTCGGCGTCGCGACGGGCCACGCAACCGGCCATCTGCCCGGCGCCAACCGCAGCGTGATGCTGGCCGAGGCGCGGTTCGCCGAGCTGGCCAGCGTCACCAACGGCCTGCTCAGCACCGCCTCGGCGGAGGTCCTGCGGCGCGCGGAAGTGGAAGCGCAGGCGCTCAACGCGCTGGCGCGCTGGCTGACCCGGCTGCGTGCCATCATCCTGGCCTGCTTCCTGACCTTCTGGCTGCTCTTTGCCTATCTCCTCACCCGTTCCCTGCGCCGGCTGAGCGAGACGCTGCTTCGGCTGGCCAGTGCCGAGGCGGCGCCTGCCCGCATGCCCGAGGTCGAGGTGCTGGCCGCCAGCCGGAGCGGCCTGTTGCGGGACATCGCCCAGGCGGCCGTCGCCTTTCGCGACGCGCTGGCCGCGCGCGAGACCGCGACGGCCGAGCTGGCCGAGCGCATGAAGGAATTGTCCTGCCTCTACGACGCAAGCCGCCTGACCGACCGGACCGACCTCGACCTGGACGCCATGCTGGACGCGGTCGCTGCCCGGCTGCCGGCCGCCATGCGCTTCCCGGAGCGGGCCTCGGCGCTGATCGAGCATGCCGGTGCCGCGCATGGAAGCCGGGCCCAGGGCCAGACGCTCAGTGCGCCCTTCCGTGGCGCGGATGGCGCGCCGGGGCTGGTGAGCGTCACCTATCACGGCCCGCTCCCTTCGGGGCTGGACGACGTCTTTCTGCCTGAGGAGCGCGTGCTGCTCGAAGCCATCGCCGAGCGCCTGGGGGCCGCGATCGAGCGCCGCCGCTCGGCCATGGCGGAGGCCGACAGCCGCAACCTCTTCTCCGCCGTCGTCAACGAGGCGCCGCTCGCCATCGAGATCGTGGATGCCGAGACGCTGCGCTTCATCGAGGTGAATGACGCCTCCTGCCGGCTGTTGGGCTACACGCGCGAGGAGTACCGGCGCATGACCCCGTCCGACACCCTGGCGGCGGCGCCACCGGGCGGCTTGGCCGAGATGGCGCGCCAGATGCGCGCCTCCGGCGGGGCCCGGTTCGAGGTCCAGAACCGCCACAAGGACGGCACGCTGCTGGACGTCCAGGTCAACGTCCAGGTGATCCGGCAGCGCGACCGGGACTATTTCCTCGCGATGTGGGAGGACATCACCGAGCAGAAGCGCCGCGACGAGCGCCTGCGGACCCTGGTGCGCGCCGTGGAGCAAAGCCCGGCCAGCATCGTCATCACCGATGTGGATGGCTCCATCGAGTATGTGAACGAGGCCTTCGTGCGCACCACAGGCTACCGGCGCGACGAGCTGCTGGGCGAGAATCCGCGCCTCCTGCAATCGGGCGAGACGCCTTCCAGCGTGTTTGCCGAGATGTGGGAGAAGCTGCCGCGCGGCGAGACCTGGCGCGGCGAACTGGTCAACCGTCGGCGTGACGGCAGCCGCTACATCGAGGCCGCCGTCATCGCGCCGGTGCGGCGGACGGATGGCGCGATCAGCCATTACGTGGCGGTGAAGGAGGACATCACCGCCACCCGCCAGATGGCGATGGAGCTCGAGCGCCACCGCAGCCATCTGGAGGAGCTGGTGGCCGAGCGCACGGCCGAGCTGCTGGCCGCCCGCCAGGCGACAGAGACGCTCGGGCAGGATTTCTTCCGCGTGCTCGACCGCTCGCCCGATCTCATCGCGCTGAAGGGGCGGGACCTCAGGTTGAAGGCCTGCAGCCGCGCTTACGTCGAACTCGCCGGCAAGAGCGCGCCCGAGGAGATGCTGGGCCTGACGGCCGAGGAAACCTTCCCGCCCGGGATCACGGCCCTCGTCAAGGCCGATGAGGCGGCGCATCTCGCCTCGGGCGACGCGGTCCGCAGCTTCGAACACGCGCTGCCCGATGCCGCCGGCCAGACCCGCCTCTACAGCATCACGCGGACCATGCTCCGCGATGCGGATGGCGCCTTCGATGGCTTCCTCATCATCGGGCGTGACATCTCGGCCCGCGCCGCCGCCATGGAGGCGCTGGCCCGCAAGGAGGAGGAGGAGCGCCTGCTGCTGGAGAGCAGCTCGAACGGCATCGTGGGCGTGGGGCCCGATGGGCACATCACCTTCGCCAACCAGGCGGCGGGGCGGCTGCTCGGGCATGATGAGCCGCGGGCGATGGTCGGCCTGCACGCGCATCGGCTGATGCAGCCCCGCCGTAGCGATGGCGCGGCCTTTCCGGCCGAGGAAGGCGCGATCCACCGCGCGCTCACCGACCGCCACATGGTGACCAGCGACGAGGATGTGTTCTGGCGCGCCGATGGCACGCCGGTCGCGGTGTCCTGCTCGGTGGCACCGCTGCGCCATGGCGATGCGGTGCTGGGCGCGGTGATCTCCTTCGAGGATATCGGCGGCCGGAAGGCGGCGGAGGCGGAGCTGCGCCGCGCCAAGGCGGAGGCCGAGGCGGCGAGCCGTGCCAAGAGCGAATTCCTCTCCAACATGAGCCACGAGATCCGCACGCCGATGAACGCCATCCTCGGCTTCGCGCACCTGCTGCGCCGCGGCCTGCAGGACGCCCGGCAGCAGGAGCAGCTCAGCCGCATCTCGGATGCGGCGCACCACCTGCTCGGCATCATCAACGACATCCTGGACCTCTCGAAGATCGAGGCGGGCAAGATCGAGCTGGAACAGGCCGATATCGTGGTGGAGCGCGTGTTCGACCGCGTCTTCGGCCTGGTCCGGGAAAAGGCCGAGGCAAAGGGCCTGGCCCTCACCAGCGACCTCGGGGACCTGCCGCCGGTGCTGCTGGGCGATGAGCTGCGCCTCAGCCAGATCCTGCTCAACTTCGCATCCAACGCGGTGAAGTTCACCGAGACCGGCGGCATCACGCTGCGCGGGCGTGTCGCGCGGCGCATGGCGGAGGTCCCGGGCCTCGTCGTCCGCTTCGAGATGGCCGACACCGGCATCGGCATCAGCCCTGCCCAGCAGGCGCTTCTGTTCCGGCCGTTCCAGCAGGCCGATGCCTCGACCACGCGGCGCTATGGCGGCACGGGGCTTGGCCTCTCCATCTGCCACCGTCTGGCCGGGCTGATGGGCGGTGCGGTCGGCATGGAGAGCAGCCCGGGGCAGGGGAGCCTGTTCTGGGTGGAGCTGCCGGTGGGCGAAGTCGCGGAGGCGGAGCTGCCCCGGGCCGATGCGCGGCGCCTCGCGGGGCGGCGCGTCCTGGTGGTGGATGACGTGCCCGAGGCGCTGGAAGCCATGGCCGGGACGCTCAGCGCGCTCGGGCTTGAGGTCACCGCCCTGGGCGACGGCGCGGAGGCGCTGGCGCGGGTTTCGGCGGCGGATGCGGCGGGCCTGCCCTTCGATGCGCTGGTGGTGGACTGGCTGATGCCGGGCCTGGACGGCCTGGAACTGGGCCGGCGGCTTGCGGCCCTCACCCTCGCGCGGCGGCCGCTCTGCCTGCTGGTCTCGGCCGAGGCGGAGGCGCTCTCGGCCAGCACGGCGGCCCAGGCGGGCTATGAGGCCGTGCTGGAAAAGCCGCTGCTCTCCTCGCGCCTGGCCGCCGCGCTGCTGGCTGGCGACGCAGACGGGCCTGCCGCGCCGGTGCCTCGGGAATTCCAGGGCCGCCGCGTGCTGCTGGCCGAGGACAACCCCGTGAACGAGGAGGTGGCGACGGCGCTCCTGCGGGATCTGGGCCTGGTCGTGGAGGTGGCGCGCGATGGCGCGCAGGCCGTGGCCTGCGCGCAGGCTGCGGATTACGACCTGATCCTGATGGATGTGCAGATGCCGGTGCTGGATGGCCGCGCCGCCACCCGCGCCATCCGTGCCCTGGTTCGGAACGCCCGCACGCCGATCCTGGCGATGACGGCCAATGCCTTCCCGGAGGATCGCCGGGCCTGCCTCGAGGCCGGCATGGATGACCACCTGGTGAAGCCCGTGAATGCGGCGGTGCTGCATGCGGCCCTTGCGCGCTGGCTGGGCGCCCCTGCCGTGAGCGAGCCGGCGCCGCCCCGCCCCGCCGCCGCCCTGCCGGGGCTGGACAGCGTCGAGGGGCTGGATGTGGCGGCCGGGCTCAGGGCCGCGCATGGCCAGCCGGCGCTCTACCGGCGGGTGCTGGAGATCTTCCTGCGCAACACCGATCTGGACGCCCTGCGCGATGCGCTGGCGGCCGGTGACGACGCGGCGGCGCGGCAGGCCGCCCATTCCCTCAAGGGCGCCGCAGCCACGATCGGCGCCCACGCGCTGCGTGAGACGGCAGCGGGGCTGGAGGCCGATCTCGCGGCAGGGGCAGGTTCGGCCGCGCTCGCGGACCGCGCCGCCATTCTGGAGGCGCTTCTGGCCGCCCTGAAGTCAGCCCTCGCCATGGCGCTGGCGGAGGGGGAGGCGCCCGCGACGGAAGTGTTTGGGGTGGCGCCTGGCCTGGTTGCGGAACTGGCCGCGCTGCTCGCCGCCAATGACATGGCCGCGCTGGCCTTTTCCCGCGCGCATGAGGCGGCGCTGCGCGCGGCGCTTGGCCCGGCCGCATCGCGGATCGCCCAGCATCTCGCTCGCTTTGCCTTCGAGGAAGCGCTGGCTGAGTTGCCCCTCGGCCCGGGCTGAGGGGCGGCTCAGGCCGGCCGCACCAGCACGTGCTTCTTCTTGCCGGCCGAGAGCTTGGCCGCACCCTCGCGCAGGTCGGCCGCCGTCACGCTCAGGCCCGCATCGGTCACTGGCGCGTCATTCAGCCGGATGCCGTTCTGCGCCACGAGGCGCCGCGCCTCGCCCTTGCTCGCCGCGAGGCCGGCGCTGACCAGCAGATCAGCCAAGGAGGCAGGCAGGGCGTGGGTGATGCCGGGCAGGCTCTCGGCGGCCGCGCCCTGCTCGAAGGCCTGGCGCGCCGTCTCGGCCGAGGCCTCGGCGGCGTCGCGGCCATGCAGCAGGGCACAGGCCTCGGTGGCCAGGATCTTCTTGGCCTCGTTCACCTCGGCACCCTGCAGCGCGCCCAGGCGCCGCACCTCATCCATCGGCATGTCGGTGAAGAGGGCGAGGAACTTGCCGACATCGGCATCCTCCGCATTGCGCCAGAACTGCCAGTAGTCATACGGGCTGACGCGGTCGGCATTGAGCCAGACGGCACCGGCCGCCGTCTTGCCCATCTTGGCGCCCGAGGCGGTGGTGATGAGCGGCGCGGTGATGCCGAAGGCGTCCCGCTGGTCCATCCGGCGCACGAGATCGGCGCCCATGACGATGTTGCCCCATTGGTCGCTGCCGCCCATCTGCAGCGTGACACCATGGCGGCGGCGCAGTTCCACGAAGTCGTAGCTTTGCAGCAGCATGTAGTTGAACTCGATGAAGGTGAGCGGCTGGTCGCGATCGAGGCGCAGCTTCACGCTGTCCATGCTCAGCATGCGGTTCACGCTGAAGTGCCGGCCGACCTCCCGCAGGAAGGGAATGTAGCGCAGCGGCGCCAGCCACTCGTCATTGTCGAGCATGATGGCGGTGCCGGGGCCATCGCCGAGGGTCAGGAAATTGGTGAAGGCGCGGCGGATGCTGGCCTTGTTGGCCTCGATGCCTTCTTCACTGAGGATTTGCCGGGTCTCGTCGCGGCCCGAGGGGTCGCCGATCTTGGTCGTGCCGCCGCCCATCAGGACCACGGGGCGGTTGCCGGTCTTCGCCAGCCAGCGCAGCAGCATGATCTGCACGAGGTGGCCGACATGCAGGCTGTCGGCCGTCGCGTCGAAGCCGATATAGCCAGTCACCGGGCCCTTGGCAAAATGCGCGGCGAGCGCCGGCTCGTCCGTCACCTGATGGACGAAGCCGCGCTCGCGGATGATGGACAGGAAATCTGAGGCTGACATGCAAGGGGACCCGGTTGGCGTTTCGCGGCCCGCCGTAGCACACTCCCCCCATGTTGAGAATCGTGGGCCTGATGAGCGGAACCTCGCTCGATGGCGTGGATGCCGCCTGGGTCGAGACGGATGGGGAGCGCGTGGGCCAACTCGGCCCCACGCTGACGCTCCCCTATGACCCCGCCCTGCGCCGCGATCTGAGGCGCCTCCTGGAGATGGCGCCCACCATCTCGCCCGATGATCCCTTCCTGCTCGACTGCACCGCGCGGCTGACCGAGCGGCATGCGGCCGCCGTGCTGCGCGTGCAGCAGGAGGCGGCGCGGGCCGGGCTGCCGGAGGCGGAACTCGCGGGCTTCCATGGGCAGACCATCCTCCACCGGCCGCTGCGCCCGGGTGATTCGCGCAATGCGCGCGGCCACACCTGGCAGATCGGCGATGCGCGGGCGCTGGCGCAGGCGACGGGGCTTTCCGTCGCCTATGATTTCCGCAGCGCCGACGTGGCGGCGGGCGGGCAGGGGGCGCCGCTCGTGCCCATCGCCCATGCGGCGCTGGCGCATCACCTGCCCAAGCCGCTGGCCGTGCTGAACCTCGGCGGTGTCGCCAACGTCACCTGGCTTGGCATGGACGGGCAGATGCAGGCCTTCGACACGGGGCCCGCCAATGGGCCGCTCGACGATTGGGCCAAGCGCTCGCTGGGGCGCGACTATGACAAGGATGGCAATCTGGCGCTGGCCGGCCAGGCGGATGGCGCGGTACTGGGCCGCCTGATGGCGCACCCCTACCTGGCGCTGAGCCCACCCAAATCGCTTGATCGGCTGGATTTCGACCGCGCGCTGCGCGATGCCGGGGCGCATCTGCTCTCGCCGCAGGATGGCGCGGCGACCCTGGTCGCCTTCTGCGCCGTCTGCGTCGCGGCGGCCGCGCGGCATTTCCCTGAGCCGCCGATGCAATGGCTGGTGGCGGGTGGCGGCCGGCGCAACCCCGCCATGATGCGGGCGCTCTCGGCCACGCTGAGCGAACCCGTGCGGCCGGTGGAGGTCGCTGGGTGGAACGGCGATGCGCTGGAGGCGCAGTGCTTTGCCGTGCTGGCGGCGCGCACCGCGCGCGGCCTGCCGATCAGCTTTCCGGAGACGACCGGTGCGCCACGGCCCATGCCGGGCGGGCAGGTGCTGGGCGGGCTGCTGTAAGGCAGCGCGCCTCGTCAGGCCTTGGCGGGCGCCACGCTGCGGCGGGCGCTCGTAACGGCGCGGCGGCGGCCGGGACGCGGGGCAACGCTGCGGGCCAATGGAAGGGGCTGGCGGGCGGCGCGGTTGGCGGCGGCGAGCTGGAGGGCGGCGGTGGCGAGGGCGATGCCGCGGCTGGAGAGTTCCATGTGGTCAATTCCTAGGGCTGATGTCGGATATGGCCCTGGCGGGTCCGTTCCGCCAGGGCCAAATGTTGCGTCGCCAAAATAAGTTCAGTCGGCGCGCAGTCCGGTGGCGCGTTGCAGCTCCGCCCATTGCGCACGATCGCGGGCGATATAGGCGGCGTAGTCGGCCGTGCTCATCGGCAGGGCCTCCATGCCCTGGCTGGCCAGGCGTTGGCGGAAGGCGGGGCGGGCGAGGATGGTCTGCACCGCGGCATGGACGGTGGTGACGATGGGGGCGGGCAGGCCGGCGGGGCCCGAGATGCCGTACCAGTTCAGCACCTCATACCCGGGCAGGGTCTCAGAGACGCTTGGAACATCCGGCAGCACCGCGAGGCGGGCGGTGGTCGAGACCGCAATCGCCCGCACCCGCCCATCGCGGATGAAGGGCAGGGCGCTGCTGATCGTGTCCGTCATGGCGGCGAGGCGCCCGCTGATGAGGTCGGGCATGGCGAGCGCCGAGCCGCGATAGGGCACATGCGTCAGGTCCAGCCCCGCCTTATGGGCCAGCAGCGCCAGCGTCATATGCGTGGAGGAGCCGATGCCGGCCGAGCCATAGGCCAACTGCCCGGGGCGGGCGCGGACGAGGGCCAGGAATTCCGGCAGGGTGCGGACCGGGAGCTCATTGTTCACGATCAGCACGGCGGGGACGCCGGCGAAATTGGCGATGGGCGTGGTGTCCTTGCCCGGGTCGAAGTTCAGCCGGGTGAGGACGGGCGTGATGCCATGCGTCGCCTGGCTGGCGGTGAGCAGGGTGGTGCCATCCGGCCGCGCGCGGGCCACGAATTCCGTGCCGATGGCGCCGCCCGCACCCGTGCGGTTTTCCACCACCACCTGCTGGCCGAGAATGGGGGCCAGCTCCTCGGCGGCGATGCGGGAGATGATGTCGGCGGCGCCGCCGGCGGCGAAGGGCGCGACCAGCCGAATCGGGCGGTCAGGCGTCCATGCTTGCGCACGAGCGGACAGGGGCAGGGCAGTTGCCGCGAAAAGCGGCAAGAGCGAACGGCGATACATGTGGAATTCCCGGCTGGTGATGGTTGAGCCGGGAGGTCAGCAATTACCGTGCCGTCATCTTTGCGGGCCGCGGCACCGCGAGGGAGAGGAACTGCCCCGCGAGAATCCGCGCCGAACAGGCGCGGCGGATCGCTTCAGCGATCCGAGCCCAGCGGACGGAGGCCGCGCCCGGCGCTTGAGGGCATCAAGAACACCAAATTCAGGCCTTACAGGCCTGAATTTGGCGCGTCGCACATGTAGCGGCTCAAATGATACGGCCGCGCGGCCAGCCCCGAGCAGAAGCTCGCCACCACCGGCTCCAGCGCCTCGAACAGCGCCTTGGCGCCTGTGGCGGCGGCCTCCAGGCGGGCGCGCGCCTCTTCCGCCTCATCGGCCAGCTTCGCCATGTCCAGCATGGTGTGCCGGCCATCGCGATAGACGAAGCGCCCACCGATCATCACATGGCGCACGCCCGTCGCGTCCTCGGCGTGGATCATCTGGTTGATGGTGGCGTTGTGCGGCATCCACTGCGTCTTGTGCAGGTCGAGGAAGACGATGTCGGCCTTCATCCCCGGCGCGATGGCGCCGATCCCCTCGATGCCGAGTGCCTTGGCCGAGCCGATGGTGCCGGCGCGATAGACCTGCTCCGCCGTCGCCCATTCGTAAGGGTCGGGCTTTTGCACATGGGAGGTGTGGGCGGCGAGGCGCATCGCCTCATACATGTTGCCATTGTCGCCGCTGGAGACGCCATCGGTCCCGATACCGATATTCACGCCGAGCTCCAGCGCGCGCCTCAGCCGGAACATGCCATTGCCGAGCTTCATGTTGGATGCCGGGTTGTGCGCGACGCTCGCACCACGATCCGCCAGCAGGCGGAAATCGTCATCATCCAGCCAGACGCCATGCGCCACGGTGAAGTCGGGGCCGATGAGGCCCAGGCTGTCCATGTAGTGGACCAGCGTCATGCCGTATTTCTGCATGCCGACCACCGCCTGCACCTTGCTCTCGCCGACATGGCTGTGCAGGCCTACGCCATGCTTCCGCGCCAGGTCACGGCAGCCGCAGAGGAATTCCTGGCTGCAATGATGCGGGATGGTGGGGCCGACGGCGAAGCGGATATCCTCCGACGCCCAACGCCAGCGACCAAAGGCCGCATCCATGGCGGAGATCGTCTCCTGCCAAGGGCGGAACTTCACCTTTTCGGCCTCGGCGCGCAGCTTGTCCGGCAGGGCGTCCATCAGCCCGGGGATCGCCTCATAGAGCGAGCGGTCGGCCACCATGGGCGCGATCATCGCGCGCATGCCGACCGTGGAATAGGCATCGGCGATGGCGTCCAGCCCCTCCACGGTGGGCAGGGGCACTTCCATCGTCAGGTCATAGGCGGCGGTGCAGCCCTTGGCCACCATCTCGGCCGCGCAGAGCAGGGTGGAGAGGCGCTTGTCCTGCAGGGTGCGCCCGCCGCCGAACCAGGGGGCGGAGGCCAACAGCGTCTCCAGGCTCATCCGGTCGCCCTGGCCGCGGGCCAGGCCGCCATGGCCGTGGGTGTGGGCATTGATCAGGCCGGGATGCAGCAGGTGGGCGCTGGCATCCACCACACGCGTGCCCTCGGGGGCCGAGAGGTTCTCGCCCACTTCGCGGATCACGCCGTCCTGGATCAGGATGTCGGTCACCGCCGCGCGGCGCAGATCAGGGTCGGTCAGACGGCCGCCCTTGATGAGTTGCCAGCCGGGTTCCGCCTTCGCCATGCCTCAGCCCTCCGCCGCCAGTTCGAGCGCGGTGAGATTCCAGCAATCCGGCCCGGGCTCGGCGTAGAGCGGCAGCGCATTGGGCGTGCGGACATTGGAGGGCAGTCCCGCTTCATAGCGAAAGGCGCGCCACAGCGCCCCATGGGCCACGACCAGCACCGGGCCGGCCAAGGGGTCGGATAATGCCGTCGCGCGGTTGATGGCGCGAACGGTGCGGGCGCGAAGCGCGGCGAAGGGCTCGGCGCCGGCGGGGGTGAAGGTGTCGGCAATCCAGTCGTCATACCAGTCGCCCATCGGCTTGCCTTCCTGCTCGCCGAAATTCACTTCCATCAGCTCGTCATCGAACCGCACGGGCAGGCCGAGTGTCGCGGCCACCGTCTCGGCCGTTACGCGGGCGCGGCTGAGCGGGCTGGCCACGATGGTGGCGATCTTGGTCCCCGCCAGCGTGCGTGCCGCGCGCTCGGCCTGCATCTGGCCGACCTTGTTGAGGGGGATATCGGTCTGGCCCTGGCTCAACCCCTCCGCATTCCAATCCGTCTCGCCATGGCGCAGGAACCAGAAGGGGATGGGGTTGAGCGTCATGCGGCGAAGCCTTCGGCCTTCAGGGTTTCGTCCAGGGCGGGCAGGGCGAAGACGCGCTTGCGATGCGCCATCAGCGCATCGGGCGGCACGACGCCGACAAAGCCCGCGAAGGTGGTCATCATGGCGGCGGAGAGGTCAGCCGCGGTGAGCGCCCCGCCCACCAGCCAATCCTTGGCGCCCAGGCTGGATTCCAGGAATTCCAGCACTTCGCCCACCCGCTTCAGCCCGCCCTCGCGGATCTGATTCTCGGCAGGTGGCGGGCCGAAAATCGCGGGGCGGAAGGCCGGCTGGAAGGCGCGCGGGAACTGGTAGGCGTACCAGGAGAGCCATTCCATCACCTGCCAGCGCGCCACGCCCTTGGCCGGGATCAGGCCGCTTGCGGGCGCCATCTCGCCGATGGCGAGCATGATGGCTGGCGTCTCGGTGATGACCTCGCCACTGTCCAGCAACAAGGCCGGCACCTGGCCCTTGGGATTGAGGGCCAGCATCTCCGGCGTCCTGTGCTCGCCGCCGCGCAAGCTGAGATCCCGCACCTCGCCGGGCAGGCCGGCGAGGACGAAGGCGAGCCGGCAGGCGAGGCTCGACGTGCGCGAGGAGACGAAGAGGATCAAGCGAGACCTTCGCGCGCCATCACCGCCTGCACGGCCGGCCGCGCCTTCATCCGCGCATAATGCGCCGCCACGTTCTTCGGCAGGTCGAGCTTGAGGCGCTCGGCCGCCCAGAAGGTGACGTAGAAGGGCGCCGCATCGCCAAAGCTGAAATCGCCCGCGATGTAGTCGCGGCCTTCCAGCGCGTGGTCCAGCCAGGCGAGCCCCTTGGTGTAGATTTCGAGGCCGCGCGCCTTCACGGCTTCGGCATCCGCCTCGCTGGGGGCGAAGTTGGCCGGGCGGAACATGCGGGAGAAGCCCTGCATATGCATGGTGGCCACCGCGTAGTCGGTTGCTTCCAGCGCCGTCGCCTGAGCCTCTGGCGTGGCCGGCATCAGCTCCGCCGCCGGGAACTTGGCGGCGATCCAATAGGCGATGGCGGTGAATTCCGTCAGCACCGAGCCATCATCGCGCACCAGGGTCGGCACCTTGGACTTGGCGTTGATGCTGGTGAATTCCGGCTTGAACTGGGCGCCTTCGCGAAGGTTCAGGAGGGTCGGCTCGAAGGCCTGGCCGCTTTCTTCCAGCAGCACATGGATGCCGAGCGAGCAGGCGCCGGGGGCGTAATAGAGCTTCATGGGGGGTCTCCTGTCAGGTGGCGTCGCGCCCGAAGGCGCGCTGGAAATTCACGTGGCTTCGCGCTTCATGGCGCGCTGGACGGCAGGCCGAGCGAGCATGGCGGCGTGATGGGCGGCAAGCTTGGGCGGCAGCGTCATGCCGCCGCGGCCGATCGCCCAGTTGGTGATGAAGAAGAGCGCGCAATCGGCGACACTGTAGCCGGAGGAAAGCAGCCAGGGCTGCCCCGCGATGCCCTTCTCGATGACGGCGATATAGCCCTCCGCCAGCGCCTTCCCCTGCGCGATCACGCGCGGCTCATCCTCCGCGTCCTTCGCGAAATTGCCGGGGCGGAACTGCCGCGTGAAGGCCTGCGGGTGCACCGTGCCGCAGAGATAGTCCATCCATTCCAGCGTCCGCGCCTCCGCCTCGAACTCCACGGCGATGAGGTTCGCCATGGGATTGGCCTTGGCCAGCCACCAGGCGATCACCGGGAATTCCGTCAGCACCGTGCCGTCATCCCGCAGCAGGGCCGGCACCTTGGCCTTCGGATTGATGGCCAGATATTCGGGCTTCTTGTTCGAGCCGTCGCGCGTGGAGATCACCTGCGTCTCGAAGGGCTTGCCGATCTCCTCCAGGATCACGTGGATGCCGATCGAGCAGGCACCGGGCGAATAGAAGAGCTTCATGGGCAAACCCCTTTTGGCTAACAGAACAGCGATGAGACCGAGCGTTCCTCGCTGATGCGGCGCATCGCCTCGGCCAGCAGCGGCGCGATCGGCAATTGGCGGATGTTGCGCGCCCCCTGCACGGCGGGTGTCGCCGCGATGCTATCGGTCACGATCATGGTCTCGATCGGCGACTTCGCCACGCGCTCGACGGCGGCGCCCGAGAAGACGCCATGCGTGACATAGACGCTGGCCGACTTCGCGCCGTTCTTCACCAGCGCCTCGGCCGCGTTGCAATGCGTGCCGCCGCTGTCAATGATGTCATCCACGATGATGCAGTCACGCCCCGCGACATCGCCGATCACGTTCATCACCTCGGAAACGCCGGCCTGCGGCCGCCGCTTGTCAATGATGGCGAGGTCGCAGTGCAATTGCTGCGCGATGGCGCGGGCGCGCACGACGCCGCCGACATCGGGGCTGACCACCATCAATTCGCGCCCCTTGAAGCGCTCGCTGATGTCGCGCGCGAAGAGGGGGGCGGCGTAGAGATTGTCCACGGGGATGTCGAAGAAGCCCTGGATCTGGCCCGCATGCAGGTCCATTGTCAGCACGCGGTCGGCCCCCGCCTGGGTGATGAGGTTGGCCACGAGCTTCGCCGAGATGGGCGAGCGTGGGCTGCTCTTCCGGTCCTGCCTTGCATAGCCGAAATAGGGAACCACGGCGGTGACGCGGCGCGCGGAGGAACGGCGCAGCGCATCGAGCGTGATCAGCAGCTCCATCAGGTGGTCATTGGCCGGATAGCTGGTGGACTGGATGACGAAGACATCCTCGCCGCGGATGTTCTCATGGATCTCGACGAAGATCTCCATATCCGCGAAGCGGCGGATGGAGGCATTGGTCAGGGGAATGCCGATCTTGTCGGCCACGGCTTGCGCCAGGGGCAGGTTGCTGTTGCACGCGACGATCTTCATCGGGCCATCTCACCCCTGTTGGCTGGCGTGGCAGCGATAGCGCCCTGCCGGCGGCCTGTAAACTTCACTGCGGTCAATTCTCTGGCCCTAGCTGGTCGAGCTCGCGTTGCGGATGATGGTCTGCACGCCGGCCGCCGCTTCCTCGGCCGCCGCATAGGCGATGTCGCCCCAGGCGCGGGAGAGGGCGCCCATCGGCACCTCGTTCAGCTGCAGCACGCGACCCAGCTCGTAGCCATCGCGCCGCGAGACGATCCATTGGATCTCGACGCGCTGTACGGTGGTGCTGACCGCGGCCACAGCCACTTCGGCCGTGACGGCGAAGGCCGCGCCATCGGCCAGTTCCTGGATGACATAGCCGCGATTGGTCAGGAATTCGCGCAGCCTGGCCGTCAGCGCCGCATTGCCATCGCCGGGTGCCCCGCGCACCGGGATCAGGCGCAGGCGCGGCGGGCCGGATTGGATGGCGGCCGGGTCGGCCGAGGCGCGGGCCGCCTGGATGGAGAGCAGCATCTGCGTCACGCGCGGATTGGCCTGCTGGGCCACGGCCTGAAGCGTGGGCGTGGAGGCCTCCGCCCAGGCGCGGATGGGCACGGGCGGGCCGGCGACGGCCCCCTGCTCCTGCCCATCGGCATTGGTGATGACGTAGCGCGGGATGACGGTGCTGCCGGTGTTCTGTGCCGTGATGATCAGGCGCCAGTCGAGCGGCAGGGGTGTCGAGGTCGCGGTGGCCGGGACATCCACCGCCTGCAGTGCCTCGGCCATTGCTTCGGCGTAGCGCTGGGCGGCGTCATCGGTCATCAGCGCCTCGGCCGGCGGCGGGATGGCAAGACGCACCGCGAGCGGAATCCGCAAGCCGCCCGCGAGCCCGCCCGGGCGGCCGCGATGCGGCTGCGGCAAATCCCCGCAGGCGGGCAGTGCCAGCAGCGCGAGAAGGGCGGCCCTACGCGAAGACACAGGAGACCATCATCGTGATGATGAGCAGAAGAAGGAACATGAGAACGTAGGGCATGGGGGTTTCACAGCATGATGGCGGAGAGTTGATGCCCGAGCGGGCCGCCGCCCGCCAGGGTCCGCCGGCGGTGGCTGAAGAAGCGCGCCTCATCGGTGAGCGTGTCCAGGCCCATGGCTTCGCCCGCGACGCCTGCGGCCCGCAGGCGTGCGACGCAATAGCCAGGCAGGTCGAACTGGAAGTGGTCGGCATCGCGGCCGGGCGCGAAGAACCGCGCATCGCCCACCGCATCGCGCAGATCGGCCCGCACCTCGTAGCTCGCCTGGGCGATGCAGGGGCCGACCACGGCGGCGATGCGTCCGCGTTCGGCGCCCAGCGCCTCCATGGCGGCGATGGTCGCCTCGAGCACGCCCGTGACGGCGCCCTTCCAGCCGGCATGGGCGGCGCCGATCACCTGTGCCTCGCCGTCATGAAACAGCACGGGCGCGCAATCGGCGGTGATGATGCCGAGCAGGACGCCCGGGGTGCGCGTCACCATCGCATCCGCCTCGGGCAGGCTGTCCCAGGGCGCACCGGCCTCGACCACGGCCGGGCCATGCACCTGGCGCAGGCCGCGCAAAGCCTCGGGCGCGGCACCCAACGCCCTGGCGGCGCGGGCGCGATTTTCGGCCACGGCGGCCGGGTCATCCTCGCTGCGCAGGCCGCAATTCAGCGTGGCATAGGCGCCCGTCGAGACGCCGCCCTGCCGCGTGAAGAAGCCATGCCGCGCGGCAAGGCCGCCATGGGTGAGGAACTCGGCCATCAGGCTTCGAATCCGGTTGGAGTGGGGAGGGCAGGGTGCGCGATGCACAGCGCCTTGAACAGCCGCCCCATCCCCTCGGGTGCGACCAGGCGCTGCGCGGCGGCCAGGATGGCGCCCGCCTGGCGCGGCGCGCTCTGCGCCAGCATGGCGCTGCGGGCCATCAGGCCGAGGCGCTGGAGAAAGACGCCCATGGGCAGCGGGCCATGCACGGCGGCGCCGGCGGCGCGCCCCGCCGCGGCGAGGGCCGCGAAATCCACATGGGCGGTGATGTCGGCCGTGCCGGGCTCAGAGAGCGGGTCGCAGGGGGCGTTGTCCCGGAGCGCCTGAAGCGTGTCGCCCAGGCCGCTCTCGGCCGGGCCGTAATCCAGCGCCAGCAGCGCGCCGCCTTGCGATGCGAGCCGCGCGCCGATCTGCGCCGCGATACCCCGCGCCGCCTCGCCCAGCTCGCGGATGCTGCCCTCGGGTGCCGGCTCAAGATGCGCGCAGGGCTGCTCGACGAAGGCGCCGTCGGCCACGAAACGCTCGCGCCAGCCCGTCTCGCGGCGGATGAATTGCCGGATGGGCAGCGCGTCGAAGAACTCGTTCGCCAGGATGATCGCCGGCCCTTCCGGGATCTCCTCCACCGCGTCATGCCAGCCCGCCACGCGCGGGCCGAGCTTCGCTGCCTGTGCCGCCCGGAGCGCCGGCGAGGTCTCGACCAGATGCAGCTCCAGCGCGCGGCCGAAGTCGGGCACCATCTGATCCACCGCCCGCAGCGCATCGGCCATCAGCGTGCCGCGCCCGGGGCCAAGCTCCGCCAGGATCACGCGCGGCGGCGCGCCCATGCCGTGCCAGGTGACGGCGGCCCAGAGGCCCAGGCATTCGCCGAACGCCTGGCTCATCTCGGGGGCGGTGGTGAAGTCTCGCCCGATGCCTTCGCCGCGCGCGTAATAGACGGCCGCCGCACGGGCCATGAAGGCGTCCAGACGCTCCATCACCCGGCCCGGCGCGCCCGCCAGATGAGGAAGCCACCCACCAGAACCATGGGCAGGCTCAGCAATTGGCCCATCGTGGCGCCAGCCAGCAGGAAGCCCAGATGCGCGTCGGGCTCGCGGAAGAACTCGCCCACCAGCCGCGCCATGCCGTAGCCCGCCAGCAGCGCGCCGGTCAGCAGCCCGGTCCGCGCGCGATTGGCCTTGTTGCTCCAGAGGAGCAGCATCAGCGCGAAGAGCGCGATCCCCTCAAGCCCCGCCTGATAAAGCTGGCTCGGGTGGCGTGGCAGTTGCAGCCGGTCGGCCGGGAAGACCATCGCCCAGGGCACATCCGCCGCACGGCCCCACAACTCGCCATTGATGAAGTTGGCCAGCCGCCCGAAGAACAGGCCGATCGGCACCACCACCGCCACCCGGTCGCCCAGGCGCAGCGGGTCCAGCTTCTGGCTGCGCGCGAACAACAGCGTCGCGACGATCACACCAAGCGCGCCGCCATGGAACGCCATGCCGCCCTGCCACACCATCAGCGCTTCCAGCGGATGAAACAGGTAATGCCCCGGCCGATAGAACAGCACGTAACCCAGCCGCCCACCCAGAATGATGCCGAGTGTCGCCCAGGTGATGTAGTCGTCCACCTGCTGTGCCGTCGCCGCCTGGGGCTCCGCCTGCGCCAGCCGCCGCAGCAGCCGCCAGCCCAGCACGATGCCGGCGATATAGGCCAACGCGTACCAACGGATGGCCAGCGGGCCGATCTGGAGGGCGATCGGGTCGATCTGCGGGAATTCGAGCATGCGCGATGCGTAGCCCGGCACTGCGCGCAAGTCACGGCGGCCAAGAAAGAGGGCCTCCGGCGGCTGGGGCCTCAGGCCCCAGACCCCCCTACATCAGGGTGCGCGCAAAACCGCCGTGCAGGCCGCCGGCAGGGAAGGGGGCGGGCCGGGGGGGCGGGGGCGGGGCGGGGGGCGGCGCGCCTCGTCGGAGAGCCACCAATCGAGGCTCGCATCGCAGCCATCGCCAGCCGGGATCGGGTTCGCCTCGCGGCAATCGGGCGAGCCGGCCGGGCATCGGATGCGGATATGCATGTGGCTGTCATGCCCGCGCCAGGGCCGCACCCGGTGCAGCCAGGATTCGCCCCGATGCATCGCGCACAGGCTGCGCTTGATGCCATGGTTGACCAGCACGAGATGCACGCCCGGGCTCTCGGCCGCCAGCCGGATCAGCCGTGCATGCTGGGCCGTGAAGCGCGCATTCACGCCGCTCTGGTCGGGCAGGACGAGCGAGGGAACATCAATATCCTCGCGCGCCGCCCGGCTCATGGCGGGCTTGGGCGTGAGGTCGAGCCAGATGTCCACATCGAGCCCGCTCTGGTGGCTCGCATGCATGTTGGGCATCGGCCCACCCCGCGGCTGCGCCAGATCGCCGATCCAGAGGTCGGGGTTGCCCATGACGCGCGAGCGTTGCGCCAGGTCCCGCGTGAAGCGGATCAGATCCGGGTGGCCCCAGTGCCGGTTCCGCGAGATCCGCACCGCCTGGTAGCCCGGCCCCTCCGGCGGAAGTTGAACCGCGCCCGCCAGGCAGCCCAGAACGGTGCTTCCGATCACGCGGGCCGGCCCGGGCGAGGGGGTGGAGGCCTGCGCCCAGGGGCTCATGGGCTGGGCCTGGGCGGCCGGCGCCAGCAGCATCAGGGCCAGCAGCCAGCGCTTCATCGGCCGCGCGCCAGGATGCCGGTGGTGGAACGGCCCGGCAGCAGCTCCAGCAGGACGGTCTGCCCGCCCCAGGAGGCGACTTCCGGCGCGCCCACCACCTGCTCGATCGTGTAGTCGCTGCCCTTGAACAGCCGATCCGGCCGCAAGGCCAGGATGGCCTCCAGCGGCGTGTCCTCAGGGAAGGCGATCACCGCATCCACACTGGCGAGAGCGGCGATCACCGCCGCGCGATCCTCCAGCGGGTTCACCGGGCGCGGGGCGCCCTTCAGGCGCGTCACGGAGGCATCGTCGTTCAGCGCCACCACCAGCCGGTCGCAGGCGGCCCGCGCCGCGCGCAGCATGCGGGTGTGGCCGGCATGGAGAATATCGAAGCAGCCATTGGCGAAGCCGACACGCAGGCCCTGCGCGTGCCAGGACTGCACGAGGCGCTGCGCGGCGGGCCAGGTCAGCACCTCGCCCGTCGCCCCTTCCAGCTCGCGCATGGCGTGGTCGAGTTCCGCCGCCGAGCAGGTGGCGGTGCCGAGCTTGCCCACCACCACGCCCGCCGCCGCATTGGCCGCGCGCATGGCGCCCTCCATGCCGAGGCCCGCGGCCACGCCGAGTGCCAGGGTGGCGATCACCGTGTCCCCCGCGCCGGAGACGTCGAAGACCTCGCGCGCCACGGTGGGTACCGTGACGGCGGGCGCGTCGCGGCGGACCAGCATCATGCCCTTCTCGCTGCGGGTCGCGAGCACGGCGTCCACCGGCACGGTCGCCAGCACGGCCCGCGCCGCGGCTTCGCATTCGGCATCGCTGCCGACGGGCAGGCCGGTCGCTTCGGCCAGCTCGGTGGCGTTGGGCGTCAGGCAGGTGGCGCCGGCATAGCGGGTGAAATCACGCCCCTTGGGGTCGGCCAGCACGGGGATGCCCTGCGCCCGGGCGGCGGCGATGGCGGCCGCCAGCACGGCGGGCGTCAGCACGCCCTTTCCGTAGTCGGAGAGGATCAGCGCATCGGCGCCGGGCAGCAATTCCGCGAGCCGGGCCGCGATGGCGGCGGCTTCGCCCGCATCGGCCTCGCGCCGCTCCTCCTCATCCACGCGCACCACCTGCTGGCGGGCGGCGATGACGCGCAGCTTCACCGTGGTGCGCCGCGCGGGGCCGCGCAGCAGATGCCCGGCCTCGCCCAGCAGCGCCGCGATCTCCGCCCCTTCCGCATCTTCGCCAACGAGCGCGATCAGCGCGGCCTCGCCCCCCAGGGCCTGGATGTTGCGCGCGACATTGCCCGCGCCCCCCGCCATGGATTGCGTGCGGGAGAGGCGCACCACGGGCACCGGCGCCTCGGGCGAGAGCCGGCTGGCCTCGCCATAGAGGAAGCGGTCCAGCATGACATCGCCGAGGCAGATGATGCGGCGTCCGGAGAGATCGAGCATGGCGGGCTTCTACGCCCCCCGCATCAGACCGGGAAGCGTTCCAGGATCTCGATCGAGATGTCCTCGGGGCCCCGGATGAAGCAGATGCGGATGCCCGGGCGCGGCGTGTTCGGCTCCATGGTCACGGTCACGCCCTTGGCCTTGAGCCCCGCGACATAGGCATCGAGCCCGGTGACCGAGAAGCCGAAATGGTCAATGCCGAGATAGGGCGCCGAAGGGGCGGGGGCCGCGCCCTGGCCCTCGGGCAGGAGGAAGATGTTGATGCCACCCAGCTTCAGGTCGAAGCGCGGCGCCCCCTGCTGCATGGAGCGGATGATCTCGGCGCCCAGCATCTCCTCGAACCAGAGGGCGGTCTTCTCGGGGCTCGGGCAGCGCAGGTGGATGTGGTCGAAGCTGAGCGCGGACATGGGCGATTCCTTTGGGGATGGCGGGCGGGAGGGTAGAGGAGTTTCGCCACCTGGGTAGAGTGCGCCGCCGCCAGGAGATTGCCGTGCCAGAGCCCCTCAGGATTCTCTCCACCCTCGCCGTGGCCACGCTGCTGCGCGAATGGCTGCCCGAGGCGGGTGAGCCCAGGCCCGAGGTGGTGTTCAACCCCACCGCCCGGCTGATGGCACAGATCGCGGAGGGGCTGACCGGCGACATCGCCATCCTCACCGAAGCCGGCATCGAGGCGCTCACCGCGGGCGGCGTGCTGGCGGCCGGCACGCGGCGGGACCTCACGCGCTCGGCCATCGGCATGGCGGTGGCGCAGGGCGCGCCGCATCCCGATATCTCGACCGTGGCCGCGCTGCGCGCCACGCTGCTGGCGGCCCCGAGCCTCGTTTATTCCCGCGCGGGGGCGAGCGGCATCTTCTTCGCCGAGCTGATCGAGCGCCTGGGCGTCGCCGCCGAGGTCAACGCCAAGGCCATCGTCATCCCGCAGGGCTTCACCGCCGAGGTCGCGGCGCGTGGCGAGGCGACGCTCGCCATCCAGCAGGTGAGCGAACTGATGGCGGTCCCCGGCATCGAGGTGGTGGGCAAGCTGCCGGAGGATGCCAACACCTACGCCGTCTTCTCCGCCGCCCGCTTCGCCACGGCCCAGCCCGGGGCGCAAGCCCTGCTGGATCGGCTGGCGGCCGCCATGACGCCCGCGCGCCTGGCCGCCCACGGGCTCGACCCGGCCTGAGGCTTTTTTCTTGCGGGCGGGCGGCCCCGCACCGCATCCTTGCGGTCCAGGGAATGAAAAGGAAGCGGCCATGAGCCAATGCATCGTCATCGTGCAGTTCGACCTGCCGAAGCGCAGCGAGGAGCAGGCGATCCGCGGCGCCGTCGCCACCGCGCCGATCTATCGCGAGCTCGCCCGCAAGGGGCTGATCCGCAAGAACTACCTGAATGGCGAGGCCGGAACCGGCGGTGTCTATCTCTGGGAAAGCCGCGCCGATGCCGAGGCCTGGTTCACCGAGGAACGCATCGCCCAGCTCACCGAGCGCTTCGGCGCCCGCCCGCGCCTCACCTGGTACGACACCCACGTGACCGTGGAGAACCAGGCCGAAGAAGTCCGCGTGAATGGCCGTGTGGTGGAACCGGCCGGATAGGCCTTACTCGCGCACCGCGCCGATCAGGAATTCGCGATTGCCCTCGGGGCCGAGCAGCGGGCTCGGCTCCACGCCCAGGACGCGCCAGCCGGGCAGGCTGGCCCACCATTCGCTGATCTCGGCGCAGACGCGCTCATGCACCGCCGCATCCCGCACCACGCCGCCCTTGGCGATGGCGGGCCCGACCTCGAATTGCGGCTTGATCAGCGCCACGGCCCAGGCGCCGGGGCGGCACAGCGCCATGGCGGCCGGCAGCACCACCCGCAGCCCGATGAAGCTCGCATCGCAGACCAGGACATCGAGGGGCGGGACGTCGCCCTCCTTCAGATGGCGGGCGTTGACCCTCTCCATCACCGTCACGCGCGGATCATTGCGCAGCTTCCAGGCCAGCTGCCCGTGGCCCACATCCACCGCGTAGACATGCTGGGCGCCGTGGGTCAGCAGCACATCGGTAAAGCCGCCGGTGGAAGCGCCCAGATCCAGGCAGACCCGTCCCTCCGGCGAAAGCCCGAAATGCGCGATGCCATGCGCGAGCTTCACGCCGCCGCGTGACACCCAGGGGTGGTCCTGCCCGCGCAACTCCAGCGCGCGGCCTTCGGCGATGATCTCGCCCGGCTTGTTGATCCGCGCCTCGCCCGAATAGACGAGGCCCGCCATGATCAGCGCCTGGGCGCGCGTGCGGGATTCCGCCAGACCGCGCTCGACGAGTGCGAGGTCCGCCCGCTGCTTGGCGGCCACCCGTTACGCCCGGGCCGGCTCCGCCAGCGCATCCTTGCCCAGCGCCGCCAGCGCCATCGCCGTGATCTGCGGCGCGTTCAGCCCAGCGAGGTCATATTGCTTCTTCGGGTTGTCATGGTCGATCCAGATGTCGGGCAGCGTCATCGGGCGGAACTTCAGCCCATGATCCAGCAGGCCGCGCAACGCCAGGTGATGCATCACGAGGCCCCCGAAGCCGTTCATGCTGCCTTCCTCGATGGTGATCAGCACCTCATGGTGGCGGGCCAGTTGCTCGACGAGCGCGGTGTCCAGCGGCTTGGCGAAGCGTGCATCCGCGACGGTGCAGGAGAGGCCGAAGGTGGCCAGCTCATCCGCGGCCTTCAGGCATTCCTGCAACCGCGCGCCATAGCTGAGGATCGCGATCTTGCTGCCCTCACGCATGATGCGCCCCTTGCCGATGGGCAGCACGCTGCCGCGCGCCGGCAGCGGCTCCAGCGCGAAGCCCTCGCCGCGCGGATAGCGCACGCCCGACGGCGCGTCATCAATCTGCGCCATGGTCGCGATCATGTGGGAGAGTTCCACTTCGCAAGCCGGCGCCATCAGCACGAAGCCCGGCAGACAGCCGAGATAGGCGATGTCGAAGCTGCCGGCATGGGTCGCGCCATCAGCGCCGACCAGGCCCGCGCGGTCCATGGCGAAGCGCACGGGCAGGCCCTGCAGCGCCACGTCATGCACCACCTGATCATAGCCGCGCTGGAGGAAGGTGGAGTAGATCGCGCAGAAGGGCTTCATCCCCTCGGTCGCCATGCCGGCGGCGAAGGTGACGGCGTGCTGCTCCGCGATGCCCACATCGAAGCAGCGGTCGGGGAAGCGCTTGGCGAACATGTCGAGGCTGGTGCCCGACGGCATGGCGGCGTTCACCGCCACGATGCGCTCATCCTGCTCGGCTTCCGCGATCAGCGATTGCGCGAAGACCTTCTGATAGACCGGGGGCCCAGGCGGGGCCTTTTGCTGCTCACCGGTGATGACGTTGAACTTCTGCACGCCGTGATACTTGTCGCCCGAGGTCTCGGCCGGCGCGTAGCCCTTCCCCTTCTGGGTGACGGCATGGATCAGGAAGGGCCCCTTGTGCTCGGTGTCGCGCAGGTTGCGCAGCACCGGCAGCAGGTGGTCCATGTTGTGACCGTCGATCGGGCCCACATAGTAAAAGCCCATTTCTTCGAAGAGCGTGCCGCCGGTCAGCAGGCCGCGGGCATATTCGTCCGCCCGCTTCGCCACGCGCTCGATGGGCCCCGGGAAGTTCTTCGCCATCTTCGCCACGAAGTCACGCACCGAGAGGAAGGGGCGGGACGAGATGGTGCGGCTCAGATAGGCCGACATCGCGCCCACGGGGGGCGCGATGGACATGTCATTGTCGTTCAGGATGACGATGAGGTTGGCCTTCTCGGACCCCGCATTGTTCATCGCCTCATAGGCCATGCCGGCCGACATCGAGCCGTCGCCGATCACCGCGATGACGTTGCGCGGCCTGTCCTGCAGCTCGCTCGCCACCGCCATGCCGAGGCCGGCCGAGATGCTGGTGCTGGAATGGGCGGCACCGAAGGGGTCGTATTCGCTCTCGCTGCGCTTGGTGAAGCCCGAGAGACCGCCGCCCTGACGCAGCGTGCGGATGCGATCGCGCCTTCCGGTCAGGATCTTGTGCGGATAGCACTGGTGGCCGACATCCCAGATCAGCCGGTCATGCGGTGTCTCGAAGACGGCGTGAATGGCGACCGTCAGCTCGACGACACCGAGCGAGGAGCCGAGGTGCCCGCCGGTGACGGAGACGGTGCTGATGGTCTCGGCGCGCAACTCATCGGCCAGCTGGCGCAGCTGGTCGGACGAGAAATTGCGCATGTCGGCGGGAACACGGACCCGATCCAGCAGCGGGGTTGCGGGGCGGTCTTGCATTTAACTTCTCCGCTCGATCACGTAGTCGGCCAGCGCGCGCAGGAGATCCGCGCGTTCGCCGAAGATTTCGATATGGTCCCGCGCCTGCGCCACGAGGCGCTCAGCCTGCATGCGGGAGCGTTCTATGCCAAGCAAACCGACCAGCGTGGCCTTGCCAGCCTCGGCATCCTTGGCCGTGGCCTTGCCCATCGCCTCGGTCGAGGCCGTCGCATCCAGCAGGTCATCGGCGATCTGAAAGGCAGCCCCCAGGTCGCGGCCATAGGCGGCGAGCGCGTGGCGCTGCGAGGCAGCGGCCTTGCCCAGCACGGCGCCGGCCTCGGCCGAGAATTCGATCAGCTTGCCGGTCTTGAGCAATTGCAGGCGGCCGATGGCGGGCTCGTCCAGCGGCTCGCTCGCCTGCTCGGCCATGATGTCCAGCATCTGGCCGCCGCACATCCCGCGCGGCCCCGCCGCGCGGGCCAGCATCCGCACCAGCTCGATCCGCACGGCGGGGTCGGGGTGGGTCGCCTCGTCGGCCAGCACGGTGAAAGCGTGGCATTGCAGCGAATCGCCGGCGAGGATCGCGGTCGCTTCGTCGAAGGCCTTGTGGCTGGTGGGCTTGCCGCGCCGGAGGTCGTCATTGTCCATGGCCGGCAGGTCGTCATGGATGAGGCTGTAGGCGTGCATCATCTCGATGGCGGAGGCGACGCGGAGCGCCGCGCTGCGCGAAACGCCGAACTGCTTCGCCCCCTCCAGCACCAGGAAGCCGCGCATGCGCTTGCCGCCGCCGATGGTGGAATAGCGCATCGCCTCGAAAAGCCGGGCCTCGTCGCCCTCCACCACGGGGAGAAGCTGGTCGAGGGCCTCATCGATATCCTGGGCGGCCTCGGTCAGGGCGGCCGCGAGAGAGGCGGCGGAAGCGCCGCCGATCACCATGGTCATTCGAACGGATAATCCTATTCCACATCCCTCAGGGTGAGGCCCGCCCCACCCTCGACGACGGCCTGGACCTTGGCCTCCGCCTCGGCGAGCTTCGCCTCGCAGTGGCGGCGCAGTGCCGTCCCCCGCTCATACTCCGAGATCGCCTGGGCCAGCGTGCTTCGCCCGCCCTCCAGCGATTTCACGATTCCCTCAAGCTGGCTCAGCGCCTCTTCGAAGGAAAGATCAGACACTTCGCCCACCACCATATCCGGCGTACGCGACGCTTGATGCGCAGACATCGAACGCTCCCTTAACCAAACTGCACCCCCGGCTCCGGATGTTTGCAGCCTGATGACCCCGGCAAGACGCAGCAAACCGAAAATCAGCGGGCAACACAACCAGGACGTTCTGTCAGCTTTGCAACATGGCCCTAACATGGGCCGCGGCAGACTGTGCGAGCGCCTGGAGATCATAGCCGCCCTCCAGCAGGCTGACCACCCGGCCCCCGCAGGCGCGGTCGGACAGGGCGCACAACTCACTGGTCAGCCACGCGAAATCAGCCTCGGTCAGGCGCATCTGGGCCAGCGGGTCGCGCGCATGGGCGTCGAACCCCGCCGAGATGACGATCAGCTCCGGCGCGAAACCCTCGATCGCCGGCAAAAGCGTTTCCGACCAGGCGCGCCGGAACTCCACGCCCGACGCGCCAGGGGGCAGGGGGGCGTTGTGGATATTGCCCACCCCCGTCTCCGAGGCGGCACCTGTGCCGGGATAGAGCGGCATCTGGTGGCTGGAGGCAAAGAGGATCGTGGGGTCGTTCTCCGTGCAATCCTGGCTGCCATTGCCGTGATGCACGTCGAAATCGCAGATGGCGACGCGGCTCAGGCCATGCGCCGCCTGGGCGTGGCGGGCCGCGATCACCGCATTGGCAAAGAGGCAGAAGCCCATGGGCCGCCGGCGCTCGGCATGGTGGCCCGGCGGGCGGGTCGCGCAGAAGGCGCGGCGGACCTTGCCCTCGCAGACCTCATCCACCGCGCGCACCGCGGCGCCGGCGGCCAGAAGGGCGGCGCGCGCGCTGCCCGAGCACATGATCGTATCGGCATCCAGCGCCACATAATCGCCGGGCTCAGGGCGGACGCCGAGAATCGCCGCGATGTAGTCGGCCGGGTGGGCGCGGAGCAGCTGTTCCTCGGTCGCCTCCTCCGGCTGGTCCCGGATGAGGTCGGCGAATTCCTCGCGGTCCAGCGCCTGGAGCACGGCGCGCAGCCGGTCCGGAGATTCGGGGTGGCCCTCGCCCATCTCATGCGCGAGGCAGTCCCGGTGGGTGAGGAGAAGGACGCTCATGCCTCTTCCCTCCGGCGCAGGACGAAGCGATAGCCGCCATCCTCCTCCGCCCAGGCCAGCAGCTCATGGCCGGTTTCCTGGGCATAGGCATGGAAATCCTTGACCGCCGCCGGGTCGGTCGCCAGCACCGCGAGCGTGGCGCCGGGTGCCATGGCGCGGAGCGCCTTGTTGGCCTTGAGCACGGGCAGCGGGCAGGTCATGCCGCGGACGTCGAGTGTGGTGGTGTCTCCCATCCCACCAATCCAGCACCGCCAGGGGCTTGCCCGCAAGCCTCGCGCGCCGCAGCCTCCGCCCATGCGGATCGGCGTGGATTTGGGCGGGACCAAGACGGAGGTGGTGGCGCTGGGCGAGGGCGGCCAGGTGCTGCTGCGCCGCCGCCAGCCCACGCCGCCCGATTATGCCGGCGTCATTCGCAACATCGCCGGGCTGGTGCTGGCCGCCGAGAGCGAGCTGGGCGGGCAGGGCACGGTCGGTGTGGGCATCCCCGGCAGTCTCTCGCCCGCGACCGGCCTGGTCCGGGGGGCCAATTCCACCTGGCTGAATGGCGGGCGCCTCGATGCGGATCTCGCTGCCGCGCTGGACCGGCCGGTGCGGCTTTCCAATGACGCCAATTGCCTGGCGCTCTCCGAGGCGGCGGATGGGGCGGGGGCGGGCGCGTCCAGTGTGTTCGCGGTCATCCTGGGCACCGGCGTGGGCGGCGGCCTTGTCCTCGGCGGGTGTTTGGTGGAGGGCTTCAACCGGATCGGCGGCGAATGGGGCCATAACCCGCTGCCCTGGATGACCAAGCATGAATTCCCCGGCCCCGCTTGCTGGTGTGGCAAGCGCGGCTGCATCGAGACCTTCCTCTCCGGCCCAGCGCTGGCCGCGGATGCGGATGGGCCGGGCGCGCGGGATGCGAGCGGCCTGCCTGGCCGGGCCGATGCAGCCGCGCGCGAGGCACTCACCCGCCATGCGGACCGCCTGGCCCGGGCGCTCGCCATGGTGGTGAACCTGGTGGATCCGGAGGTGATTGTGCTGGGGGGCGGGCTCTCCAACATGGCGCATCTATATGAGGCGTTGCCGCGCCTGCTGCCGCGCCATGTGTTCTCCGACGTGGTCCGCACCCGGATCGTCCCGGCCCGGCATGGCGACAGCTCGGGCGTGCTGGGCGCGGCGCGGCTCTGGGATTCGTAGCCTCATTCGCAGCGGCATCCGGATACGACATGCTGTGGGCCAGCAACCCCGACGGACCCCATGGATTTCGATTCCGAGAATTCCCCCAGCAACCCCGATCCGCGCGCGACCATCGGCGAGATCATCACCCAGCGCTATTCCCGCCGTGGCGCGTTGCTGGGCGGGCTTGCGGCGCTGTCCGGGCCGGCCGCGGCCGTGCCGATGCGCGGTGGCCCCTCCACGCTGACCTTCCCCGAACTGCGCCAGCAACTGGCCCAGACCGATGCGGTGGCCGAGGGACATGACAGCCACATGGTGATCCGCTGGGGCGACCCGGTGCTGGCCGATGCGCCCGCCTTCGACCCCAGCCGCCAGAGCGCCGCCGCCCAAGCGATGCAGTTCGGCTACAACAACGACTACATCGCGGTCCTGCCGATGCAGCCCGGCCAGCCCATCGGCGCGCGCGCCCTGCTCTGGGCCAATCACGAATACACCAACACCAACCTGATGTTCCCCGGCATGGGCACGCCGGCCGAGGCGCGCGGCCGCGTCACGGCCGAGCATGTGGGGGTGGAACTCATGGCCCATGGCGGCAGCCTCGTGGAGATCGTCCGCGAGGGCTGCCAATGGAGGCTGGCGCCGCCCGGGCGGCTCAATCGGCGCATCACGGCCGAGACGCCGATGCGGATCAGCGGCCCTGCCGCGGGCCACCCGTGGATGCGGACCAGCGCAGACCCCGAGGGCCGGCTGGTGCGTGGCATGCTGGCCAATTGTGCTGGTGGAGTATCGCCTTGGGGCACGATCCTCACCTGCGAAGAGAATATCAACTTCGCCTTTGGCGGCGCTCTGGGCGACATCTCCCAGGCCGAATCCCAGCGGCGGTTCGGCCTGGTGGACAACCCGCCCTATGCCTGGCACCGCCATGTCGCGCGCTTCAACCGCACGCAGGAACCTAATGAATCAAATAGGTTTGGATGGGTTGTTGAAGTTAATCCTTATGACTCCGAGAGCATGCCCGTGAAGCGTAGCGCCCTCGGCCGCTTCAAGCATGAGGGCGCCGCCCATGCCTTGGCACCCGATGGCCGCATGGTGATCTACATGGGCGACGACCAGCGCTTCGAATACGTCTACCGCTTCGTCACCGCCCACCCGCATGACCCGGCCAACCCCGACCGGAACCTGCTGGATGAGGGCACCCTCTCCGTCGCGCGCTTCGACGCGGATGGCACCATGCGCTGGCTGCCGCTGGTCCTGGGCACGGGTCCGCTCACGCCGGAGAACGGCTTCTACAACCAGGGCGACGTCGTCATCCAGGCCCGCCGCGCGGCCGATCTTCTGGGCGCGACCCCCATGGACCGGCCGGAGGATGTCGAGGCCAATCCGGTCAATGGCCGCGTCTATGTCATGCTCACCAACAACGCCGCGCGTACGGCGGCCCAGGTGAACCCCGCCAATCCCCGGGCCGACAACGCGCATGGCCATGTGGTGGAACTCATCCCGCCCGGCGCGCCGGCTAGGCCCGACCACGCGGCCGAGACCATGCGCTGGGGCTTGTTCCTGCGCGCCGGCAAGCCCGGCATGGATGCCGGCGCGGAGTACCACCGCGCGACGAGCGACCAGGGCTGGCTCTCCTGCCCCGACAATTGCGCCTTCGACAGCAAGGGCCGGATCTGGATCGCGACCGATGGCGCGCAGAGCACATCGGGCATCGCAGATGGCGTCTGGGTCGCCGATACCAGCGGTGCGGGCCGTGCGTTGACGCGCCTCTTCTACCAGGCGCCGATCGGGGCCGAGGTTTGCGGCCCCTGCATCCTGCCCGATGACAGCGCGATCTTCCTGGCCATCCAGCATCCCGGCCAGAATGCCGGCAGCAGCTTCGACACGCCGTCCACCCGCTGGCCGGACTTCGCCAATGGCATGCCGCCGCGCCCCTCGGTGATCGTCATCACGCATGCCGGCGGGGGCGCCATCGGCAGTTGAATGGGCGGGCCGGGGGCTGCATCTTCCCCCAATGCCTGAGCCGGCCCTCTGCCGAGACTGCCTGAGCGCCGACCCAGGGCCTGGCGCGGCCTGCCGCCATTGCGGCGGGCGCCGGGTGCTGCGGCACGCCGAGCTTTTCTCTCTCACCATCGCCCATGTGGATTGCGACGCCTTCTACGCCAGCGTCGAGAAGCGCGACCGGCCGGAACTGGCCAGCAAGCCCGTGCTGGTGGGGGGCGGGCGGCGCGGGGTGGTGGCGGCCTGCTGCTACATCGCCCGCGGCTATGGCATCCGCAGCGCCATGCCGATGTTCAAGGCGCTCGCCGCCTGTCCGGATGCCGTCGTGATCAAGCCCGACATTGCCAAATACGCGGCCGAGGGCGCGCGCATCCGCGCCATGATGGAGGCGCTGACGCCACTGGTGCAGCCGCTCTCGATTGATGAGGCGGTGCTGGACCTCGCGGGCACCGAGGCGCTGCACAAGGCGCCACCCGCCGTGACCCTGGCGCGCCTGGCGCGGGACGTCGAGCGCGAGGTGGGGGTGACCATCTCCATCGGCCTCGCCGCCAACCGGCTGATGGCGAAGCTGGCGGCGGGGCGGGACAAGCCGCGCGGCTTTGCCGTCATCGGCGGGGGAGAGGCGGCGGCCTGGCTCGCGCCGCAGCGCGTGGGCCTGCTGCCCGGCATTGGGCCGGCGGCGGCGCGGCGGCTGGAATCCGCCGGCATCACGCGGCTCGGCCAGCTGGCGGCGCTCGATCCCAAGGCTGCCATGGCGCGGCTCGGCGCCGATGGCCCGGCGCTGGCCGCCCGCGCCCGCGGCGAGGATGATCGCCCGGTGAACCCGGAGCGCGAGACCAAGTCCGTCAGTGCCGAGACCACCTTCGAGGAGGACCTGGCCGACCTCCCAGCCCTGGAATCCGTACTCTGGCGCATGTGCGAGAAGCTGGCGGCGCGGCTGGCGGGGAAGGGGCTTTCGGCGGGCGGCGTGGTGCTGAAGCTCAAAACCGCGGGCTTCGAGAGCCTGACCCGCAGCGCCCGCCTGCCGGGCCCGACCTTGCTGCCCGAGACGCTCTTCGACGCCGCCCGCCCGCTGCTGGCCCGCGCCGCGGATGGAACGCGCTTCCGGCTGCTCGGCCTGGGCGCCGCGCCGCTTTGCCCGGCTGCCGACGCCGATCGCGGCGACCTGGCCGATCCGACCGCGCCCAGACGGGCGGCGAAATGGCGGGCGATCGAGGCGCTGCGCGACAAGTTCGGCGCGGGTACGGTGGTGACCGGGCGGGCAGGGCGGACCGGCAAGTAGCCGATGGCGCGCCGGCATTGCCCTCGGACGAATATAACTTGCATTCTCACAATTAAAGGTGAAGAAACGGTGGGTTGAAAAGCCGAAAGTGAAAATAAATCATGTCAAAAATTCATCGTTCATTCGCCTGTATTCGCTCTTTTGGTATCCCATTTCTCACGGCTTGCGCATTGGCGCCAAGCCAGGGCCAGGCCCAATCTGCGGATTTCATCATGCCGCGCAGCGGACTCTACATCGGCGCGGGCGGCAGCCTGAACCTCTCCCGCTTCAGCACGCAGAACGTCTATGCGCTCGGTCTCTCAGATGTTTATCAGAACGGGGTGCGCGTTTCGAGCGGCTCGGCCGCGGGCCCGGCCCGGGTGCCGATGGGCTCCGAAATGGCAGCGGCGCCTTCCGCTCAACTCGGCTACTTCCAGAATTTCGCGGACAGCCCTTGGCTCTGGGGCGCTAAATTCGCCTACACCTACCTGAACTCCAGCACCTCGACCACCAACGCGCTGTTGCCCCAGGGTGGCTCCTTCGCCAATGCCATCACCGGGGCCTCGACGCCTTTCAGTGGCAATGCGGTGGTGCGTTCCTACCAGGCCTCGGCCGAGCACCAGGTGGCCTTCACGCCCTTCCTCGGGCGCTCCTATGAGCGTGGCTTCATCTATCTCGGCGGCGGACCGACGCTGACGCGGCTGCGCACCAACCTGAACGGGCTGGTGGGCTTTGCCGACATCAATGGCACCCGCACGGAGGTTTCCGGGCCGCCGCAGAGCTTCAGCAGCTCAGGCTGGGTCCTGGGCGGCATGGTCACCGCCGGCTTCACCTACTTCCTGACCCCCGCCTGGTTCCTCGATTTCAGCTACACTGCCAGCACCACCCAGCGGCAGAGTGGCAATTACTTCAGCACCTTCACCAATCCAGGCACCACCCAGGGCGCCGTGACCACCGGCTCCCTCATCGGCAATTCCTCGGGTGCGCTGATCGCCCAGGGGGCGATGCTGACAATGAACTACCGCTTCTGAGCCGCCCGCCTCGTTCTCGGTGACGGTTGGTTAACCGGGCGGGGCCATGCTCCGCCCGTGCTTCGCCCTGATCCCTTCACCTTCGATCCCGTCCGCTTCCCGGGGCTGGCCCCCGGCGAGGAATGGCCGCCGGAGGCCTTCGATTTCTCGGCACCCTGGCTCCGCCACCGCGAACTCGCCTTCGAGCGCGGCGAGTCGGGCGAGGTCGTGCTGGTGCGCCGCTATGACGAGCTGCGCCTGGTGCTCGCGATCGAAACCGCCCATTCCGCGCTCGACGTGCCCCCCAACAGCCGCGATTTTCGCCTGCTGCGGCTGGTGCCCTCGGCGCTGCGCCTGGTCGAGACCGTCGCACCCGGCGATCCCGTTCCCCCCAGCCTGCGCGGCCTGCCGCCGCCCCCGCCGGAGGAACACCACATCTACGCGGCCACCACCTCCCTCGTCGCGGCGCTGGAGCGCGGCTCGGGGGCCGCGGGCGGCGCCTTCCTCGACGCGCTGCGCCGCACGCCGCCGGGCGTGGGCATGTTCGAGGCGGCGGCCGCGCAATGCATCCGGCAAAGCGGCTTTGGGCTGGAGCGGATCGCCAACCTGGCCCGCGGCCTCCAGCGCCTGGCCCATGCCCATGCCGAGGTCCTGGCCGCCGATGCCGCCCGGCCCGACTATGTCGGCATGGAGCGCATGGTCGCCGCCACCACCCGCGTGATGGTGCATGACGCCGGTTGGTCGCGGGACCTGCTGGCGCATGGCCTCCGGCAGATCGCGCCGCTGATCTCCCAGCCGCGCGAGGCGACCGAGGCGCTGCGCGAGGCGGCCGGTGCCATGCTGGAGGCGGGCGGCACGCTGGGTGATGCCGCGCGCCTTGCCTATGCCCAGGGCGCCTATCGGGACCGGTTGATCGAGATGGGCATCTTCTGGCGCCGCCTCGCTGCCGCCTGGGCCAGCGTTCACCCGAAGCTGACCGACCGGCGCGAGATTGACGTGCTCTGCCGCAATGTGGTGCGGCGCCTTTCGCTGAAGGGGCTCTACGAGCCGATCTGACTCACTCGCGCCAGGGGCGCCTCTCCCAGAGTGCACGCAGCCCCGCGTAATCCGCTGCCATCATCTGCCGATAGGCGCGGCCGACGAGCGGGCGCATCGGGAGGCTTTGCTGTGCGGCATCGCGCAGGAAGTCGGGATCGGCCAGCATCGCGGTGAAGGCCAGTTCGTATTGCAGCGTGATCTCGGGATGCAGGCCGGGCGGGGCCGCAATCCCGCGCGAGGAACCGCCCAGCACGTCGAACCCCGCCTCGCGGAACGTGGGCACGGGGCCGAGCGGCCCCCAGCGCTCCGGCCCGCCCTGCGCCAGGCCGCGGATGCGCCCGTCACGCAGGAGGTTCAGCGCCTCGCTGCCGTTGAAGGCGCCAACGGCCAGCGTGCCCACCAACAGGTCGCGCTGGATGGGCGCGGTGCCGGCATAGGGCACATGCAGCAGGTTCACCCCCGCCGCCGCCTCGAAGGCCAGCAGCAGCATGTGGTCATCCGAGCCGATGCCGGCCGTCCCCACGCCGATCTCGCCCGGCCGGCCGCGCGCGGCCATGCGCAGATCCTCGAGCGTGCGCCAGGGGCTGCGGGCCGTCACCCAGAAGGCGCCGGGGTCATCCACCACATTGGCCAGCAGCGTGAATTCATCCGGCCTGTAGCGCGGGCGGCGCTCGATCGCGATGGCGTGCATCGCGGTGTTGGTGGCCGCACCAATGGTGAAGCCATCCGGGGCCGCGTTGAACAGGGTCTCGAAGCCGATCTGCCCGCCCGCACCCGGCCGGTTGATCACCGCCGTGCGCGCGCCAGGCAGGTGGCGCGGCAGGTGGTGGGCAACAAGGCGGCCCATCTGGTCCACGCCGCCACCGGGCGGGAAGGGAATGATGACCTCGATGGGCCGATCCAGCGGCCAGGCGGCGCGCGCGATGCCCGGGATGGCCAGGCCCCCCGCCGCCAGAAGCGCCCTGCGCCGCATACCATTCCCCCCTGTCGCTTCGCCCCAGGGTGGATGCGCGCGCGGTTTTCGTCCAGCTTGGCTGGCAGCCAAGGAGGACGGGCATGCACGGATCGCTGCTGGAGGAATTCGGCGTCGAGGGCGAATGGAACATCGCGGTGCGGCATCGCATCCGCTGGGCCGAATGCGACCTCTACGGCCATGTGAACCACGCGGCCTATCTCGTGATGTTCGAGGATTTGCGCGTCGAGCATTGGCGCTCGCTCGGCCAGGTGCTGCGCGCCGACCAGCCGGGGCCCGTCGTCGCCAAGCTGGAGGCGCGCTACGTCCGGGCACTCGGCTTCGAGGACGACGTGCTGCTGACCCTGCGCGTGCCGAGCCTGCGCAACACCAGCTTCGTGCATGAATACGCGATGTGGAAGAACGGCCTCTGCTTCGAATGCAAGGCGCTGCTGGTCTGCGTCCAGAACGGCGCCAGCACGCCGATTCCGGAGGCGGCGCGGAAGCTGATGATCGAGCGGGATGGAGCGAAGGCAGGTTGAGGGGGCGCTGCCCCCTCAAACTCCCCCGCCAGGGAGCTGGCTCCCTGGACCCTGGCTAGCCGGTGTAGCCCTCGACGAGAGCGACGTGGGAGACGGTGCAGGATTCGCGCAGCGCGATCAGGGGCGCGTAGGCGGCGCCGTGATAGAAGCGCTTCAACGTCTCCATGTCCGGATACTCCAGCACGACGACGCGGTTGAGGAAGGGCTCGCCCTCCACCACCGTCACCGCCCCGCCACGGATCAGATAGCGCCCGCCCTGGGCCGCGATCATCGGCGCCACCTTCTCCCGGTATTCGGCGAACCGCACCGGATCCTTCACCGTGATGTTGGCGATCAGGTAGGCGGGCATCGCCTCATTCCACCTTGATGCCGGCGGCGCGGATGATCGGCTCCCACTTGCCGATCTCTGCGCGGAGGAAGGCGGCCGTGCTCTCGGGCGTGCTGTCGGTGACCACCTGCATGGTCATTTCCGTCAGCCGGTTGCGGATGGCCTCCAGCCCGGCCGCGCGGTTCACCGCGGCGTTGATGGCGCGGACCACCGGCGCCGGCGTGCCCGAGGGCACCAGCACCATGTGCCAGGTATAGGCCTCGTAGCCGGCCACGCCCTGCTCGATGAAGGTCGGCACATTCGGCACCAGCGGGCTGCGCTCCTTCGTCGAGATCGCGAGCGGCCGCAACTCGCCGCGCTGGATGTAGGGGATGGTGGCGGCCGCCACGTCCAGCATCATCGGGATGCGGCCGGCCAGCACGTCCGGCATGGCGGCGGAGGAACCACGGAAGGCGATGTGGTTCATGCGCAGCGGCCCCTGCGGCCCGCCGGCCATATGCAGGAACAACTCGGAGGCGAGGTGCACCGCGCCGCCATTGCCGCTGCTCGCATAGTCGAAGCGGCCGGGATTGGCGCGGACGAGGGCGACCAGTTCGGGCAGGGTGCGCGCGGGGAAGTTGTTGTTGACCATCATGATCATCGGGATCTGGCCGACGAGCGCCACGGGGGTGAAATCCGCGATGGGGTCGAACGGCACGCGTTCGAACAGGGCGCGCACAACGGCGTGGCCCACGGTGGTGTAGAGCACCGTCAGCCCATCCTTCGGCGCCTTGGCGACCAGGTCCGTGCCGATGATGATGCCCGAGCCGGTGCGGTTCTCGACCACGATGCGGTTGGGCAGGTTGCGCGACATTTCCTCGGCGATCATGCGCGCGGGGATGTCCGTCGGGCCGCCGGCGGCGAAGGGGACGATGAAGCGGACCGGCGCGCTCGGCCAATCGGCCGCGGTCTGGGCGCGGGCAGCGGTGGCGAGGGCAGGCGCGGCAAGCGCAGAAAGGGCGAGGGCGCGGCGGCGAAGCATGAACGTGGTCTCCCGTTTGGTTGCGCGGGAGATTGGGGGCTTCCGCCCTTCGCTTCAATCCTTGGATTCGATCCGGCGGCCGGTTTCGCCGTCAAAAACATGCAGGGACTCAAGCGGGAGGATCACGCTCATCGGCCCATCGGCGTGGGTGGCGCCGGGCAGGCGGGCGGTCAGCGGCGTCCCGCAGGGCAGGCGGCCATGCAACACGCTCTCGCCGCCCAAGGGCTCCACCAGATCCACGATCACGTCGAGGCCACCCTGGCCGATCCGCAGATGCTCGGGCCGGATGCCGATGGTGAGCTTGCGCCCCGCCTCGCCGGGCCTTGCGCCATCCAGGAAGGGCAGGACGAGCCCGTTGGTGTCGAGCCGCGCCGCACCGCCGCCTTCCACCAGTGTTGCCGGCAGGAAGTTCATGGAGGGGCTGCCGATGAAGCCCGCCACATAGGTGTCCGCCGGCTTGGCCCAGATTTCCATGGGGGTTGCGATCTGCGCGGCGTGGCCGGCATGCATGACGACCAGGCGATCGCCCAGCGTCATCGCTTCCACCTGGTCATGCGTGACGAAAAGGCTGGTGACGTTCAGACGCCGCTGCAATTGCCGGATTTCGGCGCGCATCTGCACGCGCAGCTTGGCGTCGAGGTTGGAGAGCGGCTCGTCGAACAGGAAGAGCTTGGGGTTGCGCACGATGGCGCGGCCCATGGCCACGCGCTGCCGCTGCCCGCCCGAGAGCTGGCGCGGCTTGCGCTCCAGCAGCTGGCCGATGCCGAGCAGCTTCGCCGCGTCATCCACGCGGCGGATGATCTCCTCGCGCGCCATGCCGCGGATCTTCAGGCCATAGGCCATGTTCTGGAAGACCGACATGTGCGGATAGAGGGCGTAGTTCTGGAACACCATGGCCACGTCGCGGTCGGCCGGTTCCAGCGGCGTCACGTCCTGGCCGTCAATGATGACGCCCCCCGAGGTCGCGGTCTCGAGGCCGGCCACGATCCGCAGCAGGGTGGACTTGCCGCAGCCCGAGGCGCCGACGATCACGATCATCTCGCCATCGCGCACATCGAGATCCACGCCATGCAGCACGGCTGTCGGCCCGAAGGACTTCTTCACGTCACGGAGGGTGAGGGTGGCCATTACTTTTCCGTCTCCGTCAGGCCCTTCACGAACCATCTTTGCATCAGCACCACCACGGCGACCGGCGGCAGCAAGGCCAGCACGGCGGTCGCCATGATCACATTCCATTCATTCTGGGAGTCGCCGCCGCCGATCATCTTGGTGAGGCCCACCACGACGGTCTCCATGCTGCGGTCATTCACGATGAGCAGCGGCCAGAGATACTGGTTCCAGCCATAGATGAAGAGGATGACGAAGAGCGCCGCGACATTGGTGCGGCTCAGCGGCAGGATGACGTCGAGAAAGAAGCGGATCGGCCCCGCGCCATCAATCTTCGCGGCCTCCACATATTCATCCGGAATGGTCAGGAAGAACTGGCGAAACAGCAGCGTCGCCGTCGCACTCGCCACCAGCGGGATGATGAGGCCCTGGTACGAGTTGGTCATGTTGAGGTCCACCATCACCTGGATGGTGGGGATGATGCGAACCTCGACCGGCAGCATCAGCGTGATGAAGATCAGCCAGAAGAACATCATGCGGAAGGGGAAGCGGAAGAAGACCACGGCATAGGCCGAGGTGAGCGAGATCGCGATCTTGCCCACCGCCACGCACATGGCCATGATGATGCTGTTCATCAGCATGACGCCGGCCGGCACGCCCATGAAGCGGCCACCGCCGACACCCCAGGCCTGGGTGTAGTTCGCCACCGCCTCGCCGCCCGGCACCAGCGGCACATCGCCACGGCCGATCGTGTTCACGTCATGCGTCGAGCCGATGATGGTCAGGTAGATCGGGAAGGCGAAGATCAGCACGCCGAGCACGAGGCAGGCATGGGTGACGAAGGCCTCGCGCCGCTGGCGGCGGCGGGTGCGGTCGGCCAGGGCATTCACATCGAGCGTGGTGGACATCAGTAATGCACCTTCCGCTCGACATAGCGGAACTGCACCATGGTCAGCACGATGACAAGGATCATCAGGATCACGCTCTGCGCGGCGCTGGAGCCGAAGTTCAGGTTCATCACGCCATCCGTATAGACGCGGTAGATCAGGGTTTCCGTGGCTTTTCCGGGCCCGCCCTGGGTGAGCGAGTGGATGATGCCGAAGGTGTCGAAGAAGGCGTAGACGAGGTTCACCACCAGCAGGAAGAAGGCCGTCGGGCTGAGCAGCGGGAAGACCACGGTCCAGAAGCGCCGCATGGGGCGCGCGCCGTCAATGGCGGCTGCCTCCAGCACGGATTTCGGGATGCTCTGCAGCCCCGCCAGGAAGAAGATGAAGTTGTAGCTGACCTGCTTCCAGGCGGCGGCGAAGATGATCAGCAGCATCGCCTGGTTGCCGTTCAGCTTGTAGTCCCAGGGCACGCCGAGCGCGTTCAGCATGCGGCCGAAGATGCCGATATTCGGGTGGAACATGAACAGCCAGAGCACGGCGGCGATGGCCGGCGCCACCGCATAGGGCCAGATGAGCAACGTCTTGTAGGTGTCGGCGCCGCGGATGTGCTTGTCCGCCTGGACCGCCAGGAACAGCGCCGCGCCCAGTGCAAGCACGGCGACGGATGTGGAAAACAGCAGCGTCCGGAAGGCCGAGTCCAGCCAGGTCGGGTCGCTCAGCACATCCGTGAAGTTCTCGAAGCCAACGAACTGGCTGGAGAGGCCGAAGGCATCCTCGCGCAGGAAGGATTGCCGCACGGCCTGCGCCGCCGGCCAGAAGAAAAACAGTCCCGTGACAATGATCTGCGGCAGCAGCAGCAGATAGGGCAGGGCGATGCCCTTGAAATAGACCTTCTTCTCCATCGCCCCCTCAAACCCTTCAAAGCGGCGAAGCCGCCTTCCGCCCCCCGGCACCCCTCGGTGGCTTTGCCACCGAGGGATGAACCGAGCCAACAAGCCCAGACCCAAGCCGGGGCTCCCACGAAGGTTTCGCTGGCGTCCACGCCGCGAACGCGGCGTTGCGACAGCGAAAACTTCGTGGGGAATTACCCCCGGTTCGTGCGCTCGAAGTTGCGCAGCACGACGTTGCCGCGGGTGACGGAGTTGTCCATCGCCTGCTGCGCCGTCTGCTGGCCCTGCAGCGCGCGCTCCATCTCTTCCTGCATCGCCGTGCGGATCTCGACGAAGCCGCCCAGGCGGATGCCGCGGCTGTTGCCGGTCATCTGGCCGCCGCCGCGCAGCAGCTGCTGGATCGGAATGTCGGCGCCGGGGTTCTGCGTGTAGAAGCCCGTCGCCTGCACCTGGCGGAAGGCGGTCTGCGTCACCGGCAGGAAGCCCGTCTCGGTGTGCCAGGCGGCGACGATGCGCGGCTGGGCCAGGAAAGCAAAGAATTCGGCGATGCCGCGATTCTCATCGGCCGAGCGCGTGGCGTTCGGGCCGCGGTTCATCGCCCAGAAGGCGGCGCCGCCGATGATGGAGTTGATCGGCGCGCCCTGCACGTCATTGTAGTAGGGCAGCATGGCCACGCCCATATTGGCGACGCCGCCCGGCAGCTCGCGCACGAAACGGGCGCGCGCGCCGGAGGAGGCGAAGATCATGCCGGACGAGCCATTGGCGAAGAGCGCATCGCCAGCGCCATCGCGGCCGCCCCACCGGAAGGTGCCCTCGCGGCCCATCTCCATCAGGGTGTTGATGTGCCGCACCATCAGCGGGTTGTTGAGCCGCAGCTCGGCATTCAGCCCGCCAAAGCCGTTGTCGAGGGTGGCGAGGGGAGTGTTGTGGATGGCGCTGAATTGCTCCACCTGCGTCCAGGTCGGCCAGGCGGTGGTGACGGGGATTTCGACGTTTGCGGCCTTCAGGCGGGTGGCGGCGGCGCGCATCTCGGCCCAGGTGGCGGGCGCCTGGTCGGGGTTCAGCCCGGCGCGGCGGAAGGCGTCCTTGTTGTAGAACATCACCGCCGTGGAGGAATTGAACGGCATCGCCATCATGCGGCCATCGGCCAGGCTGTAATAGCCTTTCACGGCGGGCAGGTAGTCGTCGAAGGGGATGTTCACGCCCGTCTCGCGCAGCAGCTCATGCAGCGGCTTGATGGCGCGGCCGGCGGCCATCATCGTGCCGGTGCCGACTTCGAACATCTGCACGATGTGCGGCGCGGTGCCCGAGCGGAAGCCCGCGATCGCGGCGACCATGGTCTCGGGGTAGGAGCCGCGGAAGCTCGAGACGATGCGGAAGCGCGTCTGGCTCTCGTTGAACTGGTTGGCGATGCCCTCCAGGATTCCGCCCAGCGGCTGCGCCAGACCGTGCCAGAAGGAGATCTCGATGGGGCCCGACTGCGCGAGGGCAGGGGTAGCGAGGGGGGCAGCAAGGGCGGCCTTGCCAAGGGTACGACGCAGCATGAGGGGGCTCTCCCGGTGATTTCGATGGGTGGCGCCTAAGCCCCCACCATTGCCGCCATGTGACACTAAAATGTCAGTTCCGTGAAGCGGGTTACCCGGACGTAAGTTTTTCATAGAGTTCGGGGTCGGTGGCGCCTTCCGTCCCGAAGATCAGCACGCGACTCTCCGGTTCCAGCCCCAGCGCCTCGGCCGCGGCGGGGTTGGCGAGCGCGGCCTCCAGCGCGATCAGGCCGGCGACGGCCGATTCGCCGGCCTCGATGCCCAGGGCCTTGAGCGCCCGCATGGCCGGGCCCACCAGAGCATCGGGCACGGCCATGGCCGCGAAGGCGCTGCGCTCCAGCTCCTGCCACGCGAGCAGCGAGGGCTCGCCGCAAGCCAACCCCGCCATGATGGTGTCGAGCGCCCCGGTGACGACGCGCAGATCGCCCGCCTCCAGGCTGTCGGTGAGGCAGGCGGCCTGGTCGGGCTCGGCGATGATGAGGCGCGGCCCTGTGCCGCACATGGCGCGGAGTTGCACGGCGACGGCGGCGGCGACACCGCCCACGCCACCGGGGATGAAGACATGGGTGGGCTGCACGCCGCCCATCTGGGTGATCGCCTCCTCCGCCATCAGGCGATAGCCCTGCATCACGTCGCGCGGCGGCTCGGTGTAGCCGGGGTAGGCGGTATCGCTGATGACGAACCAGCCGTTTTCATCGGCGGCGTGCTGGGCGGCGCGCACGCTGTCATCGTAATTGCCCGGCACCACGCGGATCTCGGCGCCGTAGCGGGCGATGGCGTCCTGCCGGCCCTGGGACACGTTCTCATGCACGAAGATGACGCAGCGCGCGCCGAAGCGCTGCGCGCCCCAGGCAACCGAGCGGCCATGATTGCCATCCGTCGCGCAGGTGACGGTGATCTGCTCGGTGGCGTGGGCGTATTGCCCGGATTCGAGGGCGGCGCCATCCGCATTGTTGGCCGTGCCGCGCCGGGCCAGCTCGGCCCCCAGCAGCTTGCAGACGGCATAGGCCCCGCCCAGCGCCTTGAAGCTGCCGAGGCCGAAGCGCCCGCTCTCATCCTTGAAATGGACGGAAGCGACGCCCTCCATCGCCAGCGCATGCAGCGGTGTTGCCGCATAGCCGGGCCAGGAGGTGATTTCGCGCCGGGCGCGGCGATAGCCACCCTCGGGCAGGACGATGATGCCGGGGGTGCCGTGGTGGCGATTCAGGACGAGGCGAAAGGGATGCATGGGACCAAGCTTGGCGTGGCGCGCTGCCGGGGGCAATCTGCCGCGCATGCAGATCACCATTCTCGGCGGCGGGGGATTCCTCGGCCGCAGATTCGCCGAGCGCCTGGCGGCGCAGGGGCATCTGGGCGGCACGCCGGTCACGGGCCTCGTCCTGTTCGACCTCGCCGCCCCCAAGCCGGTGGAGGCGCCCTTTCCGGTCACCTGCCTGGGCGGTGATGTCGCGAGCGTCACGGATGTCGCGGCCGCGATCCCGCCGGGCACGGCGCTGGTGGTGCATCTGGCGGCGGTGGTGAGTGCGGCGGCCGAGGCCGATTTCGACCTCGGCTTGCGCGTGAACCTGCAGGGCACGCTGGCCGTGATCGAGGCGTGCCGGAAGCTCGCCGCCCCGCCGCGCGTCCTCTTCACCTCCAGCGTGGCCAGCTTCGGCGGCGGCCAAGCGGCGCTGCTGCCCGATGATGCGCGCCAGGTGCCGACCAACTCCTACGGTGCGCAAAAGGCGGCCGCCGAATTGCTGTTACAGGACGCCAGCCGGAAGGGCTTCCTCGACGCCGTCTCCATCCGCCTGCCCACCGTGATCGTCCGCCCGGGCCGGCCGAACAAGGCCGCTTCCTCCTTCTTCTCGGCCATCCTGCGTGAGCCGCTGCTGGGGCTCGAGACGCCGCTGCCGGTGGAGGATGGCTTCCGCGTCTGGGTCTGCTCGCCCCGCCGCGCGGTGGATTGGCTGTTCCATGCGGCCACGATGGACACCGCACCGCTCGGCGTGGATCGCGGCATCAACCCGCCCGGCCTCGCCGTCAGCGTGGGCGAGATGCTGGCGGCGCTGAGCCCGGCCGAACGCGCGCTGGTGAAGCGCGAGCCCGACCCCGCAATCGCCGCCATCGTCGGCGGCTGGCCCGCCGAATTCGCGGCGACCCGCGCCCGCGCGCTCGGCTTCGCCCCGCAGGAGGGCGTGCCCGAGATCCTCGCCGCCTTCCGCGCCGATGACCTGGACGCCACCCGGGCCGACCGGGGGCTCTGAGCATGGAGATCTCCCGCTTCCTGCTGGGCGATGGCCCGAAGCGCGTGGCCCCTTTCAGCCATGCCGTCCGCGCGGGCGATTTCCTCTTCGTCACCGGCCAGATGCCGACGGAGCCCAAGGACAACACGCGCTGCGTGCCGGGCGGCATCGAGGCTGAGACCCATCAGGTCATCGCCAACCTCAAATCCGTGCTGGCCGGCTGCGGCGCGGAGTGGAACCGCACCGTGATGGCGCGCATCTACCTCACGGAATTCGCGCGCGACTACGCGGCCATGAACGCCATCTGGGAGCGGAGCTTCCCCGAGGGCGGTCTGCCCGCGCGCACCACGGTCGGTGTGACGGGCCTGGCGCTCGGCGCGCTGGTCGAGGTGGATCTGATCGTCGCGCTCTGAGCGCGAATCCCCTTCACGCAGCAGGACGCGCATGGGAGCGTGGCCCTGCACAAAGGGGGAAATGACGATGCTGGCTCTGCGCCTGGGATTGTTGCTGGTGCTGCTGGCCGGCTGCGCCGCGGTGACACCCCCGCCCGCCGCGCCCGAGCCTGCGCCGCCGGCCGCAGCTCCCGCGGCCACCAGCGCCGCGCCCGCAGACCTCGCCTTGGCCCCGCGCCGGCAATGGCGCCGCATCCCGCTCTCGCGCGGCGCGCGCATGTCCGAGGCCTTCGTCGCGTCCGAGATCGTCACCAACCCGGACGGCACGCGGCGCGTCTGGATGGTGATCAACCTGCTGGAACCCATCCGCCTGCCGGAGACGGGAGGCCGCGCCCGCAGCGCCGCCTACCTCGCGGATTTCCGCTGCGAGCCGCATGCGTGGAACCCCATCCAGGGCGTCTGGTACACACAGCGCAACGCGGTGGGCGAGGCGCTGCGCGAGCAGGAGCGCGGGCCGTCCGGCATTCGCAACGTGGGGGAGGGGAGCTTCGTGGACCTCTTCGTCAACGCCGCTTGCGGGACAACGCCCGCGCGCCGGAGGCGATAGGCGGGCCCGCCGGGGGGCCATAGGCGGGCCCGCCGGGGGGGGGGGGGCGATAGGCGGGCCCGATCGGCGCCATTTGCAGCCCCGTCTCGGCGGCGCGGCGGCATGCGGGCAAGATCAGCGACAGATGCAAACTGGAGATGTCCCGATGACCCGCATCCTCGCCCTCGCCTTGGCCCCCGTGCTGATGATGGCGACCCCGGCCTTCGCGCAGAGCCGGAACTGCGACGGCGCGTTGATGGTGGACAGCGTGAGCCATGGCACGCAGCGCGTCCCGCGCATGGGGCCGGAGAGCGACCAGCTCACCCTCACCATCACCGTCCGCAACCTCTCGGCCACGCAGCGGCGCTTCACGGCGATCTACACATCGCGCGCCCTGCAGCGGAATTTCCTCCTCGGCCTGACCTGGCAGGTAAGCCCCGGCGGGCGGACGGGGGTGGTGGTGGGAAATGTGCTGAAGCCGGGCGAGTCGCTCGAGACGGTGCGTCAGTTGATGCATTTCACCTGCAGCTGAGTCAGACCGGGCTGGCCGCCGCGGCATCCGCCGGAAAGACGGCGACGGGCCGCCCGGCCTGCCATTGCAGCAGCACCGGCCGGGCGCGGCTGTTCTGGCCGCGATCCTCGAGCCGGAAGCCCCAGCCATTGGCCCATTGCCCCTCCGGCTGGTCGAGCGCGGTGAGCGAGGCCCTGAGCGGCCCGCGCTCCAGGCTCGGCTGGCCCAGCACCACCAGCGCCCCGGCAAAGGCGGCGAGCGAAAGGCCCGAGCGCGGGGCACTGCCCCACCGCCGCTGATAGGCCTCCGCGAAGGGGCGCGCGCCGGCCGCCCAGCGCTCCGCCGTCTCGATCGGCGGCATGTCCAGCGCAAAGCAGGCCTCGAGCCCCGGGCCGATGGCGCGCGCCAGGTCCGCCAGGCCCCAGGCGGGCCCGGCGCCAATCACGGCGGCCGGACGCCAGCCGGCATCCTGCATGGCGCGGAACAGCGCGACCGCATCGCCCTCGGCCGCGGCATGGATCAGGACGTTCACGCCGGCCGCGCGCAGCCGCTGCACCATGGCGGGCATTTCCGGCGTGCGGGTCGCATGCGGCAGGCGCTCGGCCACCACCAGCCCCACCTCGCGCAGCTTCGCCTCGAGCTGCGTCGCGATGCTTTCGGGCGAGGCGCTGGCCTCGTGCAGGATCGCGATTCGCAGGCCATCCGCCGGCTGGCCGAGATGGTTGGGCAGGAAGCGCGTGAGGGCCTCGGCGCCAAGCTGGCCGTAATCGGCCGCGGCCGGCGCCGTGCGGAACAGATGGCGCGCCCCGCGGTCAATCAGCGCATCGGCGGCGGCGGTCAGCTCGACATAGCTGGCATCGAGCGACTCCGCCGCCTGCGAAGCCGCGAGGCCGATCGGCGCCGAGACGCTGCCGAACAGCAGCACCGCGCGCTCCGCCTGGATCAGACGCCGCGCCTCCGCCAGCGCCTGCGCCGGCTCGGTCACATCGGCGCGGATGAGGCGCATGGGCCGCCCGCCCGCCGCATTGCGCTCGGCGATCGCAAGCTCAAGTCCGCGCGCCGCTTCGTCGCCCAGCAGGGCACTGGCCCCGGAAAGCGGAAACAGCCCGCCCAGCCGCCACTCCGCTGGGGCGTTCTGGGCCAGCGCCGGGGCGGCCAGCAGGCTCGCGAGCAGGGCGCGGCGCAAGGGAGGGCGGTGATTCGTCAAGGTGGGACAGTTTCGGTCGCATTGCGGTGCGATGCAATCAGCCTGCGCGCTTGGCCGTCGCGCCAGGGGCGCGCTTGACCTTCACCCCAGGGGCGCGGAACTTGCCGGCCCAACCCGGAGGACGTCGCCATGAGCCAGACCATGACCCACATCGCCCACGGCGCCGGCGGCGCGGCCGAGGTGATGGTGCTGGCCCAAGGCCCGCGCCCCACCCCCGCCGCCGATGAGGTGCTGATCCGCGTCGCCGCCATCGGCGTGAACCGGCCGGACGTGCTGCAGCGCTCGGGCGCCTATCCGCCGCCGCCCGGCGCCTCGCCCCTGCTTGGCCTCGAATGCGCGGGTGAGGTGGTCGAGGTCGGTGCCGCGGTGACCGCCTATAAGCCGGGGGACCAGGTATGCGCGCTGACCAATGGCGGCGCCTATGCGGAATACTGCACGGCGCCGGCCGCGCAGACGCTGCCCTGGCCGAAGGGCTTCGACGCGCTCCGCGCCGCAGCCCTGCCGGAGACCTTCTTCACGGTCTGGGCCAATCTCTTCGGCACGGCGCATGCGCTGGGCGGCCGTCTGGCAGCCGGCGAGACGGTGCTGATCCATGGCGGCTCGTCGGGCATCGGCGTCACCGCCATCCAGCTCGCCAAGGCCTTCGGCGCGACCGTGATCACGACCGTCGGCAGCCAGGCCAAGTGCGAGGCCGTGCTCGGCTTCGGCGCCGACCATGCGATCAACTACCGCGAGCATGACTTCGCCGAGGAGGTGAAGCGCATCACCGATGGCCAGGGCGTGGATGTGGTGCTCGACATGGTGGGCGCGCCCTATTTCGGGCGGAACATGCGCAGCCTCCGGATGGATGGGCGCCTCGTGCTCATCGCCTTCCTGGGCGGCGAGATGGCCGCCAATCTCGACCTGCGCCCCATCATGCTGAAGCGCCTGACGGTGACCGGCAGCACCATGCGGCCGCGCAGCACGGCGCAGAAGCGCGAGATCGCGGATGCGCTGCGCGCCAAGGTCTGGCCGCTGCTGGAGGCGGGGCGCTGCCTGCCGCATATCCACGCGACCTTCCCGCTGGCCGAGGCGGCGGCCGCGCATGCGCTGATGGAAAGCAGCCAGCACATCGGCAAGATCATGCTGACGGTGGGATAGGCCTGCTTGTCGCAAAGCCGGATGTCTCAAGGCAGGGCGCTTCAGCTCCTTCTCCTCTCGGTGTTTCTGTTCGGCGGCGTCTGGCCCTTCACCAAATACGCCTTTGCGCACGCGACGCCGCTCTGGTTCGGCTTCACGCGGGCGGCGCTGGCGGCGCTTTCGGCCGCTGTGATGATGGCGGCGCTGGGGCGCCTCAGGCTGCCGAAACGCGCCGACTGGCCTGGGCTTTGCGCCATTGGTCTGCTGCAGATCGGCGCCTTCTTCGCGCTGGCGCATGTGGCGCTCTCGCTCGTGCCGGCCGGGCGCACGGCCATCCTTGGCAATGTCACCATCTTCTGGCTCGTGCCCCTCTCGGTGCTGCTGCTCGGCGAGCGCGTCTCGCCGCAGCGGTGGTTGGCGGCGGGGCTGGGCCTTGCAGGGGTCGGCGTGATGATGAGCCCCTGGGGGATGGATTGGTCGGCACCCGGGGCGGTGTTCGGCCATTCCCTGCTGCTTTGCGCCTCGCTCTGCTGGAGCCTCGCCATCCTTTTCACGCGGCTCTATCCGCCGCGCACGCCCATCGCGGATCTGATCCCTTGGATGTTCCTGCTGGGGGCGCTGCTGATCCTGCCGCTGGCGCTCTGGCACGAGCCCTTCTCGGCGGGCGGCGGCGTCGGGCCCGGTTCCTGGCTCGTGGCGGGCTTCATCGGACTGGTCGCAGCGCCCATCGGCACCTGGGCCACGGTGGAGGCAGGGCGGCACCTGAATGCGGTGGTCGCGTCCGTGGGCTTCCTCATGGTGCCCTTGGTGGGGCTGGTGCTGGCCACCACATGGCTGGGCGAGCCGCTGGGCTGGGACCTCATCCTGGGCGGCGGCCTGGTGGTGATCAGCGTCATCGTGGCGGCCCGGGGTTAGCGCGGCATTGGGGGGCAGGGCATTGCGCCTGAACGTGATCGAAATGGGGGAGGGCACGCCCATCCTCCTGCTGCATGGGCTGTTCGGCGCCGGGCGGAACTGGGGCGGCATCCAGAAGCGCCTCGCGCAGCGCCACCGCGTGCTGGCACCCGACCTGCGCAACCATGGCGAGAGCGAGCACGCGGCGCGGATGGACTACGCCGCCATGGCCGAGGATGTGGCCGAGGTCATCGCCCGGCGGGGCCTGGCACCCGTTGCCGTGCTGGGCCATTCCATGGGCGGGAAGGTGGCCATGGCGCTGGCGCTTCGGCATGCCGGCGTGGTGTCGCGGCTGGTGGTGGCCGACATCGCGCCGGTTCGCTACCCGCCCGCGCTGCGCGGCTATGTCGCGGCCATGCGCGCCCTGAAGCTGACCGCGGGCCTGACCCGGCGCGAGGCGGATTCGGGCCTGGAAGCCGCGATCCCCGAGCCCGGCATCCGCGCCTTCCTGCTGCAATCGCTGGAATTCGGCGCCGACGTGCCGGCCTGGAAGCTGGGCCTGGCCGAGATCGCCGCCGCCATGCCGGAGATCGAGGATTTCCCGGTGACGGGCCGCTATGAGGGGCCCACGCTGGTCCTGGCGGGTGAGCGCAGCGGCTATATCCAGCCCACGCACCACGCCCTCTTCCGCCGGTTCTTCCCGGCCGCGCGCTTTGCCACGGTGGAAAAGGCGGGCCACTGGGTGCATGCGGATAATCCCAATGCCTTCCTGGCCCTGACGGAGCCCTTCCTCGCATGACGTCCCTGCCCATCACCTCCTTCTACGCGGCCTTCTTCGGGCTGCTGCTCTTCGCGCTTTCGGTGCAGGTGATCCGCGCGCGCGTGACCTGCCGCATCGCGATCGGCCTGGGCGACGACATCCGCCTGCTGCGGGCGAGCCGGGCCCAGGGCAATTTCGTCGAATACGCGCCGATGATCCTGATCCTGCTCGGCCTGCTGGAGCTGGCGGGCACGGGGCCATTTTTGCTGCACGCGCTGGGCGGGCTGGCGCTGGCCGGGCGCGCCGCCCATGCCATGGGCATCTCGCGGGAACCTGAGAACCTGCAACTCCGCCAGCTCGGCATGGCGCTGACCTTCACGGTGCTGGGCCTGGCGCCGCTGCTGCTGTTGCTGCGCATCGCCTTCGCCTGATCAGGCGCCGAGCGTCACTTCGACGATCTCGGGCGGCACGCCGAAGCGCACCGGCAGGATGGACGTGCCGAGCCCACCCGAGACGATCAGCTCCCGACCGCCCTCGGTGACGCGGCCATAGGCGTAGCGATTGCCGAAGCGCGAGGGGACGGCCGGCGAATATCCGAACAGCCGAATTTGCCCGCCATGGGTATGGCCGCAGAGGGTCAGCGCCACGCGATCCGGCAGGGTGGCGAAGATGTCGGGCTCATGCGCCAGCAGCAGGAGGGGTGCCCTGTCGCTCACCTGGGCGAGGGTGCCGGGCAGGTCATCCGCGCCGCGTCCGCGAAAGGCACGCTGGCTGTCCAGCCCTGCGAGCCAGAAACCCTGCGGCAAGCGGCGCGCTTCGTTCTGCAGCGTGGTGATGCCATGCCGCGCCAGCGCCGCCAGCCATTCCGGGCGGCCGGATCGCCGCTCCATGGCGGCCCTGTCTTCCCACCAATCATGATTGCCCGTGATGGCGAAGACGCCGAGCGGCGCGTGCAGCCCGGCGAGAACCGCCGCCACCTCATCCGGCGCATAGGGCTGGCGCACCAGCCGGCTCACGGGCCCGTAATCGCCCAGCAGCACCGTCATGTCGGCGCCCAGCGCATTGGCGGCGGCGACGATGCGTGCCACGCGATCGAGGCTCATCAGGGGCGCGCCGGCATGCAGGTCGGCCAGGACGGCGATGCGCAGGCGCAAACCCCCGGGCCAGCCGGGCGGCGTCAGCGCGTAGCGGGTGATGACCGGGTCGGCGAAGGGCGAGACGCCAAAACCATAGGCGGCGGTGGAGGCGCCCAGCAGGCCGGTGCCGAGAAGGGTGCGGCGGAGGATCATGTCTCTGCTCATGCCCGCTTGCGGGCGGCGGAACTCGGGCCAGTTTGGGGTGACATGATGGCAGAACCCACCCGCGCCGCGGCCCTCGCGCGCCTTGCTGAATTCGCCCCGCATATGGGGCGCGACTACGCGCAGCTCCGCAACACGGATGGCGGGCCCGGGGCGCGCTGCGTCTCGGCTCTCTCGCCGCATATCCGCCACCGGCTCATTTCGGAGAGCGAGGTGGTGGGCCTGGCGCTGGCGGAGCACGGGCCGGCGCGGGCGGAGAAATTCATCCAGGAGGTGTTCTGGCGCTCCTACTGGAAGGGCTTTCTCGAGTTGCGGCCGGCGATGTGGCGCGAGTATCGCGCGGCGGTGGCGGCGTTGGACGCACCGCCCGGTCTCGCGGCCGCCATGGCGGGCGAGACCGGCATCGCCTGTTTCGACGCCTGGGCGCGAGAGCTGGTGGAGACCGGCTGGCTGCACAACCACGCCCGCATGTGGTTTGCCAGCATCTGGATCTTCACGCTGCGCCTGCCCTGGGAGCTGGGGGCGGAATTCTTCCTGGCCCATCTCGCGGATGCCGATGCGGCTTCCAACACGCTCTCCTGGCGCTGGGTCGCCGGCATCCAGACGCCCGGCAAGCACTACCTCGCGCGGGCCGAGAACATTGCCCGCTTCACCGAGGGCCGGTTCAATCCGCGCGGCCAGTTGAACGAAACCGCGGAGCCGCTGGATGCGCCACCGCCGCCGCCCGCCGGCCGCCTGCGCGCCGCCGATGCGCCGCCCGCTGGCCGCGTGGCCCTGTTGCTGCACGCCGACGATCTGAGCTTCCGGCCCGAGGGCTGCGAGGTCGTCGGTGTGGCAACCTTGGCCGATGCTCCGTCGCGCAGCCGCTTCGCGCAGGGGCGCGTGGCGGCGGAGTTTACGACCAGGGCGCTGGTGAGCGCTGGCGCCCGCTTGCTCACCGCGCAGGAGGTCGCGGCTTGGGCACAGGCGCTCGGCGTGACCCGCATCGTGACCCCGTGGGCGCCGGTCGGCTGGACGGCGCCCCTGCTGGATGAGGTCGCGGCGCTCTGTACCGCGGAAGGCCTTGCCCTGCACCGCCTTCGCCGCGCGTGGGACGAGGCCTGTTGGCCGCTCGCCCAGCGCGGCTTTTTTCCCTTCCGCGCGGCAATCCCGCGCCTGACCGCGGAGCTTCGCCCGCTCGCCCCTTGACGGCGGGGCCTGGTCGCGCCCATCTCTCCGCCATGTTTACGGCGTTGACATCATGCGATCCTGGCAAAAACCTCCCGGCTGGTCCCCTTGGCGCAAGGCCGAGCCTTGCACCGCGGGCGGCGCATGGCGATGTTGGGGGCATGGATCGAAACCGCCCTTCGCCGAGCCGGCTTGTCGCGAGCATGCCGATGCCCCTCCGGGTGGTCCTGGGCCTTGGGCTGCTGGGCCTATGCGCCTGGCTGCCGGCCGCCATCGCGCTGTTCCGCTGACCATGGGCCTGAAGAGCGCCGTCAAGCGGCAGATGCGGGAAGTCACCGCGCAGCCCATCTTTGGCTGGCGCGTCTGGCTGCTGCCCTTGTTCTTCTGGCCGCTGGCACTCGACATCCCGGTGGAAATCATCCGGGGTGGGGGCACGCGACTGGTCGGCGCGCTGCTGGGTCTCGGGCTTGCCTGGTATGCGGCCGCCCTCATGGCGCAGGGGCGCCGGCGCAATGGCGCCAAGCTCTTCGGCGTCGCGGCCGGGCTGACCGCCGGCCTCGCCGCCGGCATCACGCCGCCCATCGCGGTGGGCCTTGGCTTCGGCGCTTGGTTCGGCGCGCGCCTGCTGACGGAGGACCTGCCCGAGGTCGCGCCGCCGCCACCCCCGCCCAAGTCCGCTGAGCCCGCCCGGCCCGACCTGTTGGACGGCCCCCGCGCGCAGCTTTCCCGCATCGCCGGCGCAGCCCCGCGCCTGCCGCTCGGCACGCTGCTGCTGGAGGCGGCCGGCGCCATGCAGGGCGTGGTGGACGAACTCGACGCCCGGCCCGCGCGGCTGCATGAGGCGCGGCGCTTCCTCGCCGTGCATCTCGATGGCCTGACGCGCATCGTGGATCGGTTGGAAGCGGGGGCCGCCCCGCCCGAGACGCTGCCCAGCCTGCTGACCGACCTTGCCGCCTCCGCCCGGAAGCTGCGCAGCGAATTGCGCGTGGCCGAGAGCGAGGCCCTCGAAATCCAGGTGAAGGTGCTGGCCGAACGGCTGCGCCAGGAGGAAAGATGAGCGACATCCAAGCCACGGGGCAAACCACGGGGCAACCCACGGGGCAAACCACGGGGCAACCCATCCGCGAAGAGCAGGTCACCCGCCTCGCCGCCGCGATCGACCTGAAGGATCCCGGCACCATCCTGCGTTTCGGCGCCGCCGCGCAAAGCCGCGCCCAGGCCGCCGCCGACGCCATGCTGGAAGGGGCCCAGAACCGCGAGACGGGGGAGGCGGGGCAGACCCTCTCCTCCATGCTGACCGCCTTGCGCGGCTTCGACGTGACCAACCTCGCGGAGAAGCGCGGCTTCTTCCAGCGCATCTTCAACAAGGCCGGCACCGAGGCCACCGCCATCGTCCAGCGCTACGAAGGCGTGCGCGACCAGGTGCAGGTGATCGGCGACAAGCTCGACCAGCACCGCACCAAGCTGCTGGAAGACGTCGAGCGCCTGGAGCGCCTCTATGTCGCGACGCTCGACTGGTTCCACGCCCTGGCCGACCACATCGAAGCCGGCGAGCGCGTGCTGAAGCACACCGATGCCGTCATCATCCCCGCTTTGGTCGAAGCCGCCACCGTCGAGGGCGACGCGCTCGCCCCGCAGGCGCTGCGCGACGGCCGCGCCTCGCGCGATGAACTCGAACGCCGCGTGCATGACCTGCGCCTGACCCGCCAGGTCGCCATGCAGGCGCTGCCTTCGATCCGGCTGATCCAGGAGAATGACAAGGCGCTCTCCGCCAAGATCCAGTCCGTGCTGGCCAATACCGTGCCGCTCTGGTCGCAGCAGCTCGCCCAGGCGCTGGCCATCCACCGCATGCGCGAAGCCGGCCAGGCCGTGAAGGCCGCGACCGACCTCACCAACAAGCTGCTCGTCGCCAATGCCGAGACACTGCGCACCGGCAACGCCGAAGCCCGGCGCGAGCTGGAGCGCGGCACCTTCGACATGGACGCCATCAAGCAAGCCAACGCCGCGCTCGTCGGCACTATCGAAGACAGCCTGCGCATCGCCGACGAAGCCCGCACGCAACGCCGCACCGCGGAGGCCGAGCTCGCCAAGTGCGAACAGGACATCCGCCGCGCCCTGAGCGCCGCCAGGGCGCGCGAGGAAGCGGCCCCGCCTGCGCGTCGCTGAGGCGCGGCTCTCTTGAGAGGGGCTTCGCCCCTCTCAAACTCTCCCCACCAAAGGCCGAGGGCCTTTGGAAACCTGGGATGGGCTTGTTGGGAGAGGGGCGTCGCGCGCGCTCCCTTGATCAAGGGAGCGCCATGCCCCTCTCCCAACAAGCCCTTACTCGCCGGGTCCAGGGGCCTCGGCCCCTGGTGGAGGGAGGTCTGGAGGGAGGCAAAGCCTCTCTCCAGGATGCGCCGCCTCAGCCGCGTGCCAGGCCGGCCGCTTTCATCGCGTCGCCCAGGGAGGCGTCGGCGGCGGCGAGGTGTCGGCCGAAGCCGTCGGCGTCGGCGTAGCTCATGCCGAAGCCGCGGCTGTTCATGAAGGCGGTGTATTCGGCCGAGCGGAAGACGCGGCCGAGGGCGGCGTTCATGGCGTTGCGGGCTTCGGCGGGGATGTTGAGCGGGCCTGCGATGCCGCGCCAGGCGCCGGTCGCGTAGTCGATGTTCATGGCTTCCTTGAGGGTCGGGATGTTCGGGAAGGCGCCGAGGCGTTCGCCGGACATGACGGCCAGCGCCCGGGCGCGGTTGGCGTCCAGCATGGCGCGGGCTTCGACGACGGAGTTGGTCGTGAAGTCGAGCCCGCCGGCGGCCAGGTCCTGCATGGCGGGTGCGGCGCCGTTGGAGGGCACCCAGCGCACATGGGCGGCGGGCAGGCCCATGGCCATGAGCCAGCCGGCCAGCGCCAGGTGCCAGATGCCGCCCTGGCCTGTGCCGCTGGATTTGAGCTGGCCCGGGCGGCTTGCGCGGATCGCGTCGGCCAGCTGGCGGACGTTCTGGTAGGGGGAATTGACGTTGACCTGGATGCCCGGCGGGTCGTTGTTCATGAGGCCGAGCGGCGTGTAGTTGCGGAAGGTGATCTCGGTCAGGCCCTGCCAGTGCAGCATGCAGATCTCGGCCGTGATCATGCCGAGCGTGTAGCCATCGGGTGCGGCCTGGGCGATGGCGGCGTGGCCGACGACGCCCGAGCCGCCGGTGCGGTTGATGACGTTGAAGGGCTGGCCGAGCTCCTTCTCCAGCAGGTTGGCGATGATGCGCACCACCGCATCCGTGCCGCCGCCGGCCGCCCAGGGGCAGAGGAGCTGCACGGGCCGGACGGGCCAGCGCGGCTGAGCGAGGGCGGGGGCGGCGATGAGGGCCGGCGTGGCGCCGAGGATGAGGCGGCGTGAGGTGGTGATCATGTCATGTCTCCCTTTGGTTTTGGTTGTTGCTTCAGACAGGCGCGCGCCGGCGTGAGAGGCGCATCCAGATCCAGGCGGCGACGGGCCAGAGCAGCGCGCTGACGGTCAGCGCCGCGAGGAAGGAGGAGACGGGCCGCTCGAAGAAGGGCAGCACATCGCCATCCGACTTGATGAGGCTGGTCACGAAGTTCTGTTCGAGCATGCTGCCCATCACGATACCGAGAACGAGGGCGGCCACCGGGTAGCCGTTCTTCTCCATGACGAAGCCGAGCACGCCGAAGGCGGCCACCAGGATCACGGCGAAGAGGTTGTTGCCCGTGGCGAAGGAGCCGACCGCGCAGAGCAGCAGGATCACCGGCATGACGGCGGAGCGTGGCGCGCGCAGCACGGTGGAAGCGGCGCGGATCATCAGGATGCCGAGCGGGATCATGATGATATTGGCCAGGATGAAGATGATGTAGAGCGCGTACATGCTGGAGGCGCGCTCGGTGAACAGGGTCGGCCCCGGGTTCAGCCCCTTCATGTAGAGCACGCCGATGGCGATCGCCGTGATGGTGTCACCCGGAATGCCGAAGAGCAGCGAGGGCACCCAGCCCGAGGCGAGGGAGGCGTTGTTGGAAGCCCCCGCCTCAACCAGGCCTTCCGGGTGGCCGGTGCCGAACTTCTCCGGCTCCTTGGAGAATTTCTTGGCCATGGCGTAGCTGACCCAGGCCGCCATGTCCGCGCCCGCGCCCGGCAGCACGCCGATGATGATGCCGACGAAATTGCCCCGCCACATCTGGAACTGGTATTTCTTGGTCAGGAACCATTGGTTCGCGAGGATCGAGCCGAATTTGCGCTTGGGGAGCTTGGGCGGCTCGGCCTGCGCCATGGCGCGCATCACCTCGCTCACGGCAAAGACGCCGACCAGCGCCGGGATGGGCTCGATCCCGCCCAGCAGGTCCGGGATGCCGAAGGTAAAGCGCGGCGTGCCGGCGGGGTTCTCCATCCCGATGCAGGCGATGAGAAGGCCGAGCAGCATCGAGGCGATCGCCTTGATGGGCGAGGAACGCGCGACCAGCGTCGCGCACATTAGCCCGAGCAGCGCCAGCCAGAAATACTCATAGGTGGAGAAGGAGAGCGCGACCTCGGCCAGCGCCGGCGCCAGCAGCATGAGCGAGATGGTGCCGACGATGCCGCCGATGGCGCTGAACCAGAGGCCGGCGCCGAGTGCGAGTTCCGCCTGGCCCTTGCGCGTCAGCGCATAGGCCTCATCCGTATAGGCGGCTGAGGCGGGCGTGCCCGGGATGCGCAGCAGCGCCCCCGGGATGTCGCCCGAGAAGATCGCCATGGCCGAGGCCGTGATGATCGTCGCGATGGCCGCGATGGGCGAGAGCCAGAAGGTGACCGGCACCAGCAGCGCCGTCGCCATGGTGGCGGAAAGGCCGGGCAGCGAGCCGACGACCAGCCCATAGACGGCCGAGGCGAAGATGGCGATCAGCACATCCGTCGCCATCACCAGGCGCAAGCCTTCGAGAAGTGGCTCCATCTACCAGGGCGCCGCCAGCAGGCCTTCGGGCAGCGGCACACGAAGCAGCTTGTAGAAGGCCAGATGCACCACCAGCGGTGCGATGATGGCGACCGGGATGGCAATGGACAGCCGCGAGCCGAGTGCCAGGCCCGCGACCAACACGATGATTGCGGCCGTCAGCAAAAAGCCCAGCGGCTCGGAGGCCAGGGCGTAGAAGAGCAGGAGCACGGTCGGAACCAGCACGCCGATGGCGCCGAGGCGCGGCTTCGGTCCCTCCTCCGGCTGCTCGGGCACTTCGAAGCTTTGCCCGATGCCGAGCGCGATCAGCGCGCCGCAGCCGATCAGCCCGAAGCCGATCACCATGGGAAAGGCCGCGGGGCCGACATCCTGGCCGGGCACGGCCGGCAGGCGGGAGCCGAACCAGGCCGCCGCCGCGCCCAATGCCACCAGCACGCCGCCGGTGATCCGGTCGGTCATTTGCACGCCGCTCTCTCCCCATAGTCTTTCAGGGAGTGTTGCGATGAATGCCCGGCTTGGCGAGTGAAATTCCGGGCAGGTTCAGCGCAGCGGGAAGCCCAAGCCCCGCAGCACCTCGGTCAGCTTGTCGCGCCCGCCCATGGCGGAGAGCTTGCCCATGCGGGCGATGACGCGCTGGCTCCAGCTCGTCGCGGCCATTTCGTTCCGGGTCGAGAATTCCGCCATCTTCGCGTCATAGGCGGCGCGCAAAGCGGGCTCGCCCGCCGCGTCATAGCGGTCGTGGAAGAGGATGGCGGGCTGGGCCAGGCGCGGCTTCACCTCACTCGTGACGCCCGGCGCCGCATAGCCGACGCAGAGGCCAAAGACGCCCATGACGCCCGGCGGCAGGCCGAGCAGTCCGCTTACCAGCGCGGGATCATTGCGCAGCGCGCCGATATAGACGGTGGAAAGACCGAGCGATTCGGCCGCGACGACCGCGTTCTGCGCGGCCAGCGCGGCGTCGATCGCGGCGACCAGGAAGGTCTCGAGATAGGGCAGGGTGGGGAGCTCGGCGCCCTCCTCCGCGCCCAGCCGCGCATTGCGCGACACATCGGCGCACCAGACGAGGAAGAGCGGGCATTGCTCGATATGCTTCTGGTTGCCCGCGGCCTTCGCCATGGCCGCCCGCGCCGCCGGGTCATGCACCGCGACGACGGACCAGGTCTGCAGGTTGGAGCTGGTGGCGGCGGATTGCGCGGCGGCGATCAGCGTCTCAAGCGTGCCCTCGGGCAGCGCGTCCGGCCGGTAGCCGCGCACCGAGCGATGCGAGAGCAGCAGCGCAATGTGGTCATTCCAGGGGCCGGCCGCGGGAATCGCATCGGCGCCGTAGCGCAGCGCAAGAGAGTCGGTCCGGCTCAGCGGGGCAGGGGTCACGGCGTCCATGGGGCGAACTTTCATTGGCTCTGTCGCGCGCGAATGTCTCAGACCCCCCGCGCGGCGGCAAGCCGGCGGCGTTACCAGACGAGGTCGGTGTAGTAGGCGATGCCCTCGTATTTGAAGACGGGATTCGTGCCGATGATGGTGTCCCGCTCGCTCTCCGAATTGGTGTAGAGGTGCACGCCCGTCGTGGTGTTGAAGAAGCGGTAGATCTCGTCCCGCCCGGCGCCTCCGGTCGCGTAGGCGTAATAGGCGGTGCCCTCCAGCGCCCATTCGCGTTGCGCGTCGAGGCCCAGCATCTCGTCGCGGCTCGCCGTGTAGAAATGCCGGCCGGTGTCGCCATTGTGCAGGCGATAGATCGGGATGCCCGTGGCAGGCGTCGCCAGGGTGCCGAAGGCGAGCCCCTCGTAGGAGAAGGACGAAGCACTGCTCGCCACCTCGCGGGCCTCGATCAGGCTGGAGGTGAAGAAATGCGCGCCGGTGGCCTTGTTGTGGAAGCGGTAGATGTCCTGGCCCCGGGTCAGCTCCCCGTCATTGATGGCGATCGAGGGGATGAGCCAGCTGAAATGCGCGGTCAGCGCCGCGGCCGCGACGGCGGTGGACACGATGCCGATCACGTTGGGGGAGCCACCCGCGGTGACGTAGATCGGCCCGCCCGAATTGCCGCCATTGATCTCAAGATCGGCGCGGATATTGAAGACATTGTCCACCGCGTCCCGGGTGGCCGTGCCGGCGTCGAACATCATCCGGTTGCCATAGAGGGAAGGGTGGCCGATGACGCCCACCGCGCCGCCCTGGCTGTTGGGATCCATCCCGAACCAGCCATTCCGGTCGCCCGGGGCCGTGCTCAGCGAGAGCAGCGCGACGTCGAGCTCAGCCCCGGCCAGCGTGCCGGCCCTGCCGTCGCCACTCGAAATCCGCGTGTCGCGATTCGGATCGAAATCCCGGTACCACTGGACCCAGACCGGATTGATCCAGGCGGGGAGGGGCTCGGCGGGATCGTAGGAAAAGGCGACCTCGATCCGATCGGCCACCCGGCCGAAGGTCGGGCTGTAGACCACATGGGCGGCGGTCAGCACATCGTTGCGGCCGACCAGCACGCCCGAGCCGACGAAGCTCGTCGCACCCCAGGTGCTGCGGATGTAAGCGATGGCCGTGCCGGGATATGCGTCGTCGTTGATCTGGTTGGTCAAGCCCGCCCCTCTGCCTGCCGGCGCTCGCAAGGGCAGCCGTCCATACGCTGGACGGTATCGGCGTGGCCCGCGCCCTGGCAATGGGGCAATGCATGATTTGCAATTTGTTCATCCGCATCGCCCTGGGTGGTCACCAGGGCGCCGCGGAAGATGGGCAATCGCCGCTTAGCGCCGGAACTTCAGGTCCAGGCCCTGCCGGCGCCAATTCGCCTCGATCGCGTCCATGTTGACGCTGCCCGAGGGATGGGCGCGGCTCGGCTGATTCCGCAGCCCGGGCGCGCGGGTCAGCCGCCATAGCTTCAGCAGGCGTTCCAGCTCGTCCAGCGGGTTTGCGTGATCATCCACGCGCAGGTCTATGTCGGGGAAGTCCTCGGTGGTGACGAGCTTCAGCGCCGCCGATTGCCGGCCCCGCTTGTCACCGCCCGCGGCCTCGCCCGCCTGGAGGGCCTGCATCATGCGCTCGGGCAGAGCCAATTCCTGCCGGGCGAGGAAGCTTGCCAGCGTGTCGGTGATGACGGACTCGCCCGAGAGCATGTTGCCCGCGATGGACCAGCCCGTGCCCGAGCGCGCGCCGGCCCATTCGACGCAGTTCTGCCCGGTCCAGGCCGCGCTGCGGCCGTGGCTGTCGAGCGCGTGGATCTGCCGGAGATTCTTGCCCTCATCGCCCGCCAGCGCGCCTTCGATGGCGGCGGCCGGTGACAGGCCGCGCGCCATCGCGTCCAGCACGGCGGGGCCGAGGTAGCGGTTGGTGATGGATTGCGTCGAGACCGCGCCCACGCCCGTGCGCAGGAAGGGGCAGGACGCGCCGACGGCCAGGGCGCAGGTGGTGACGGCCACCGCGAAGCTGCCGGTTTCGGGCTCATGCGCGAGCAACGACCAGGTCAAGGCAAAATCCTCATGACAGCGTAACGCATGCTTGCACGCAGAGAGTGGGCAGGGCAAAGCCCGGTTCAAGAAGGCCCGGAAGCTTCCATGGGCCAAGCGGGAGAATACGTCCATGCACCCCACCCCTCGTCGCCACCTCCTGGCCGCCGCCGGCACATTGCTCGCGGCCCCGGCGCTGGCCCAGAACCCCTGGCCTGACCGGCCGATCCGCCTCATCGTTCCCTTTGGCGCCGGCGGCGCGGTGGATACGCTGAGCCGGACGGTCGCCGCGCGCTTCGGCGAGCACACGGGCGGGCAGACGCTGGTGGTCGAGAATCGGCCCGGCGCGGGTGGCACCATCGCCGGCGCCTTCGTGGCGCAGCAGCGGCCGGACGGGCTGACGCTCATGATGTCCGACGTCGGCGCCAATGCCATCGGCCGGCTGCTCTACGCCAACCTGGCCTATGACCCGATGACGGCCTTCACCCCCATCGTGCACCTGGTGAACCTGCCGGGCGTGCTGATGGCCCACCCCTCGGTGCAGGCGACGACGGCCGCCGAGGTGATCGCGGCCGCCCGCGCCCGGCCGGATGGCTTCACCTTCTCCTCCGCCGGGAACGGCAATGGCAGCCACCTCTTCATGGAACTGTTCCTGAAGCGCGCCGGCCTCAAGATGGTGCATGTGCCCTATCGCAGCGGCGCCGAGATGGTGACGGCGCTGATCCGCGGCGATGCGCAATTCGGATTCCCAACCGTCTCCTCCGGGGTGAACATGATCCGCGAGGGCCGCGCCAAGGCGATCGCCATCTCGGTCCCTGGCGGCACGACGGCGCTGCCCGGCATCCCGGCGCTGGCCGATACGCTGCCCGGCTTCAACACCGCCGTCTGGCACGGGATCGTGGCGCCTGCGGGCATGGAGCCCGGCCTCGTCGCCCGCATCAACGAGGTCTTCACCAAGATCATCACCATGAACGAGGTGAAGGAGCAGGTGTTCCGCGCCCAGGCCGGCACGGTGGTGCCCGGCACGCCGGAGCAGTTCGCGACCTTCATCCGCCGCGAATACGACACCTGGCTGCCCATCATCCGCGAGGGCAATATCCGGGCAGAGTAGCCGGGGGCCGCGGCCTGCGCTTCACTGGCAGGCATGAGCACACCCGTCCCCGCCCGCCCGGCCGCCACCATCCTCCTGCTGCGTGACGGCAGCGAGGGCCTCGAAGTCCTGATGGTGTGCCGCGCGCGGGAGGTGGATTTCGCCTCCGGCGCGCTGGTCTTTCCCGGCGGCCGGGTGGAGCCGGGCGATGCCGCGCTGGCGCCGGCCGAGGATCCGCTCGGCGCCTTCCGCGTCGCCGCCATCCGTGAGGCCTGGGAAGAATCGGGGATTCTGCTGGCCCATCCGCCCGGGCCCGCGGTTCCGGCGGAGGGCGAGTTCCTGGCGCATCTGCACGCGCGCGGCCTCAGCCCGTCGCATGGCATGCTCACACCCTTCGCCCATTGGGTGACGCCCACGCACAGCCCGAAGCGCTTCGACACCCACTTCTTCCTGGCGCATGCGCCCGAGGATCAGGAAGCCATCCATGACGGGCGGGAGGCGGTGGAGGCGGTCTGGGTCCGGCCTGAACAGGCGGTGGCCGAAGCCGATGCGGGCCGCCGGACGCTGGTTTTCGCCACCCGACTGAACCTGCTGCGCCTGGCCCGGCACGACTCGGCCGAGGCTGCCATCGCGGCGGCGGCGGCGGCACCCATCGTCACCGTGATGCCCGAGCCGCTCTCGGATGGTGCGGGCGGCACGCTGCTGCGTATTCCTGAGGCCGCGGGTTATGGCGGCAGCCTGTTTCCCGCCAAAGGGCCGCCGGCCTCGGGCGGGCAGTGGCCGGGCCAGGTGCGATGATCGAGAGCGTCATCATCCCCCGCGCCCATGATGTGGGCGGCTTCGAGGTCCGCCGCGCGCTCCCGGCGCGCGAGCGGCAGATGATCGGGCCCTTCATCTTCTTCGACCAGATGGGGCCGGGCGAGTTCCTGACCGGCAAGGGGCTGGATGTGCGGCCGCACCCGCATATCGGCCTCTCGACCGTGACCTATCTGTTCGAGGGCGAGATCCTGCACCGGGACAGCCTGGGCTCCGAACAGCCGATCCGGCCGGGCGCGCTCAATTGGATGACGGCGGGGCAGGGGATCACCCACTCCGAACGGACGGCACCGGGCCTGCGGGTGCATTCGAACACCCTCTTCGGCATTCAGTCCTGGGCCGCGCTGCCGGCCGCGCTGGAGGAGAGCCCGCCCGATTTCACCCATCACCCGGCCGAGGCCCTGCCGGTGATCGAGGATGCGGGCGCGCGGCTGCGCCTGGTGGCGGGCGAGGGCTGGGGCCTTCGCGCGCCGGTCACGACGCATTGGCCACTTTTCTACGCCGACCTGGAATTGGCGCCGGGTGCCGTCTGCCCGCTGCCCGACACGCATGAGGAGCGCGGGGCCTATGTCGTCTCGGGCGGGGTCTCGGTGGCCGGGCAGGTTTTCGAGGCGGGGCGGATGCTGGTGTTCCGCGCCGGCGACCGGCTGGCGATGCGGGCCGAAGGGCAGGGGGCGCGCCTGCTGCTTTTGGGCGGGGCCGTGATGGACGGCCCGCGGCACATCTTCTGGAACTTCGTCTCCTCCCGTCGGGAGCGGATCGAGCAGGCCAAGGCGGATTGGGCGGCGGGGCGGTTCGGTCAGGTTCCCGGCGACGAAAAGGAATTCATACCTTTGCCGGGCGTCAAGGATTAATATCCCAGGATTAAAGGCCGCGACGTTTTGCGAGAATCCATTCCTGCTCCATCTCCTCCAGCGTGGCATCGGCTGGCGAGCGGCCCTGGGCGGCCAGGGCGGCCTCGATCGCGCCGAAGCGCCGCTCGAACTTGGCATTGGCCTGGGTGATGCAGCGGTCCGGGTCGAGCTCAAGCTTCCGGGCCAGGTTGGCCAGCACAAAGAGCAGGTCGCCCACCTCATCGGCCAGGCGCGCGGGCTCGGCCGCGGGGAGTTCCGCCCGCAACTCCGCCAGTTCCTCATCGAGCTTGTCGAGGACGGAGGCGGCATCCGGCCAGTCGAAGCCCACCCGGGCGGCCCGGCGGGTCAGCTTGGCGGCGCGGGTCAGGCCCGGCAGGGCGGTCGCCACCCCCGCCAGGACGCCCGTTTCCGCCCTTGAGGCGCGCTCGGCCGATTTCTGAACCTCCCAGGCCTCGGTCTGGGCCTCGGCGGTCGCGATCTCGGCGGTGCCGAAGACATGCGGGTGGCGGCGGATCATCTTGGCGGTGACGCCGGCCGCCACATCCTCGAAGCGGAACCAGCCGCGCTCCTGTGCCATCTGGGCGTGATAAACGACCTGCAGCAGCAGATCGCCGAGCTCATCCTGGAGCGCCGCCGGCTCTGGGCCGCGCTGGATCACATCCGCCACCTCATGCGCCTCCTCGACCGTGTAGGGCGCGATGGAGGCGAAATCCTGGACGATATCCCAGGGGCAGCCCGTCGCCGGATCGCGCAGGCGCGCCATCACATTGAGCAGGGCCGGCAAGCTGGGGGCGGGGTCGGTCATGGGGTGGCTCCGGTTATGCACAGGCTCAATTGTCGCATAATCTTTATTATGGAAAGAAAACGCCTGGGGAAAAGCCTGTGGATGGGCTCATTCGGGCACATCCAGGCGAAGGCCATCGAAGCCAAGCTCGACCCCTTCCGGCAGCCGGGCCGAGATCCGCGCGAAATCCATCCGGTCGCCGAGATGCGTGAGGATGGTGCGGCGTGGCCGGATCTCGCGCCACCAGGCCAGCACCTGGTCCAGGCCCGCATGCACCGGGTTCTGGTCGCCGGGCTGCATGCAGCTGATCACCCAGGTGTCGAGGCCGTGGAGCTTCGCCAGGCTCTCGGCCGGCATGCGGATCACGTCGGTGGTATAGGCGAAGCGGCCGATCCTGAGGCCCAGGCTGCGCATGGAGCCATGGTCCATATCGAGCAGCTCGCAGGACAGGCCGCCCAATGTGACCGGCGCGCCGTGCGCCACCACCTGCCCGTCCAGCACCGGGCGGTAGAAGAAGCCCGTGGGCGCCTGGAACACGTAGGCGAAGCGGTTCTTCAGCTCGGCCAGCGTCGCGGCGCTCGCGTAGAGCGGGAGTACGGCGCCCATGGAGCGGTTCACCGCGCGCAGCTCATCCAGGCCCGCGACGTGGTCGGCATGGGCATGGGTGATCAAGACCCCATCCAGCCGCGTGACCCGGGCGCCCATGAGCTGCACCCGGACATCCGGGCCGGCATCCACCAGCAAGGCGCGTCCGCTCGTGGATTCGATGAGGGCCGAAGTCCGCATGCGCCGGTTGCGCGGCTCGGCGGGGTCGCATGCGCCCCAATCGCCCTGGCCATCCGGGCCACCCACCGCCGGCACACCCTGGGATGGGCCCGTGCCGAGCAGCGTGACCCGAAGCGCCGAGGTCATGCGGCCTTGGGATAGAGGCGATGGAAGTTCTCGGAGGTGATCCGACCGATCTCTTCCAGGCTCACGCCCCGGCATTCGGCCAGCACGCGGGCGGTGTGGGCGGTGAAACCGGGCTCGCAACGCTTGCCGCGGAGCGGCACGGGCGCGAGATAGGGCGAGTCTGTTTCCAGCAGCAGCCGGTCCAGCGGCAGCCGGGCCGCGACCTCGCGCAGCTCGGCGGATTTCGGAAAGGTCAGGATGCCGGAGAAGGAGATGTATCCGCCCATCTCTACCGCCTGATCAGCAAGTTGTGGCGTAGAGCTGAAGCAGTGTAGCAGGAAAGGGAAGGCGCCCCCTGCCCGCTCCTCCGCCAGGATCCGCGCGATGTCGGCATCCGCATCGCGCGCATGGATGGCCAGCGGCAGGCCCGACTGCCGGGCGGCGCGGCAATGGCGCCGGAAGCCTTCCTGCTGCACATCGCGCGGCGACTTGTCGTAGAAATAATCGAGGCCGCTTTCGCCCAGGCCGATGATGCGCGGGTGGTCGGCCAGCGCGATGAGGTCGGCCACGCTCGGCATTTCGCCCTCGGCCGCCCGATGCGGATGAACGCCGACCGTGCCCCAGACCTGCGGGAAGCGATCCACCAGCGCCCGCACGGCCGCAGCCTGCGGGACGGAGGTGCCGATGGTCACCATGCGCGTGACGCCCGCGGCCGCGGCGCGCGCCAGGATTTCGTCGATCTCGGTCTCGGAGAAGTAGTCCAGATGGCAGTGGCTATCTATGATCATCAGGAGGTTATCCGACGTTCTCAACCTTACGAAACAAAGGCGAAGGCGGTGGCAGCGCGATACCTTCGGCCAAAGGTGTCGCGAGATCCTCCAACTGCCGCGCTTCCTTTGGCACGCCAAGTTGGTCAAGCAGCGCGTCCATCGTGGTGGGCATGAATGGCCAGAGGACTGTCGCAAAGATACGCAGCGAATAATGCAGATTGCCGAGAACTGCGACCATGCGGACGGAGTCGGTTTTCTTCAGGGTCCAAGGCGCTTGCCGCGTGATGTAGGCGTTCGCCTCGCGGATCGAGGCGAAAATGATGCTGAGCGCTCCATCGAATCGCTGCTCAGCCAGGAGTTTTCCAACTTGGTCTGGCAACTCATGGATGAAGTCGTTGTAAAATGCTCTGTCCTGGAGCCAAGCCTCTCGCGCGATTCCGAACTCTGGCTCCGCGTCGCTGGGCCATGACGCAGCGGGTAACCTTCCTTCGCAGTTCCGTTGAATCAATGAGAGCGTGCGGTTCGCTAGGTTGCCTAACGCGTCCGCCAATTCCCCGTTCAGCCGGTTCACCAGCGCCCCGCGGGCGAAGTCGCCATCCTGGCCGAAGGGCACCTCGCGCAGCAGGAAATAGCGCACGGGGTCCAGGCCGAATTCCTCCACCAGCGCCAGCGGATCAATCACATTGCCGAGCGACTTGCTGATCTTCTGCCCCTCATTGGTCCACCAGCCATGGGCGAAGACGCGCTTCGGCGGCGGCAGGTCGGCCGCCATGAGGAAGGCCGGCCAGTAGATCGCGTGGAAGCGCAGGATATCCTTGCCGACGAAATGAACATCAGCCGGCCAGAACTTCCAAAGTTCAGCCTTTTCATTGGGATAGCCCATGGCCGTGATGTAGTTTGTGAGCGCATCGAGCCAGACATACATCACATGCGCGTCATCGCCCGGCACCGGCACACCCCAACGGAAGGAGGTGCGCGAGATGGAAAGATCCGAAAGGCCCGACTTGATGAAGCTGATCACCTCGTTCCGCCGGCTGGCGGGGGCGATGAAGTCCGGATTGGTTTCGTAGTATTCCAGGAGCTTGTCGGCCCATTCTGAGAGCTTGAAGAAATAGGAAGGCTCCCGCACCCATTCCACCGGCGCGCCCGAGGGGGCGTATTTCACGCCATCCCGCTCGGTCAGCTCGTCTGGGCCGTAGAAGGCCTCGTCGCGCACCGCGTACCAGCCTTCATAGGCGCCGAGATAGATCTGGCCGCGCTCGGCGAGGCGCTTCCACAGCGCCTGGCAGGCCTCGTAATGGCGCTTCTCCGTCGTCCGGATGAAGCCGTCATTGGAGAAGCCCATGGTGACCGTGAGGTCCCGGAAGGCCTGGCTGACGCGGTCGGTGAAGGCCTGGGGGTCCTCGCCCGCATCCTGGGCGGCCTTCTCCACCTTCTGGCCGTGCTCATCCGTGCCCGTCAGGAAATACACCTCCCGCCCCGCGAGCCGGTGCCAGCGGGCCAGCACATCGGTCGCCAGGCTCGTATAGGCGTGGCCGATATGCGGCTTGTCATTCACATAATAGATCGGTGTGGTGAGGTAGATCGGGCTCATGCCTGACCTATGAAGCGCCTCTAGCGCCCCCGCAAGGTGTCCATGGCGACCAGCACCGCCTGGCGGCGGTCGAGCGAGAGGCGTTCCGTCTCCTGCACCAGCTTTGAGACGGCCTCGGACGCCTCCACCCAGTCCGCCAGCGGGCGCTTTCCGAGCCAGGGCGCCGCCGCTTCGCCGCGGGCCGCGGCGCGCACGGCCTGGGACAGGCCCCGCAGCAGCAGCGTGAAGAAGGCCGGGAAGGCCAGCGCCGCCTCGCGCCCCGCGATCCGATCGGCCAGCGCATGGGCGGCGAGGCCGCGCGGCAGGTCCTGGAGCGTGGCTTCGGCCAGGCGGGCGAGTTCCACCCCCTCCCCCTGCGCCAGCTCGAGCGCGCGGCCGGGTGACCCCTCGGCCAGCCGGATCAGTTCCATCCGATCCATCCGCGGCATATCCGGCAGCCAGGGCCCGAGCAGCCGCTCCATCGCGGCATCATCCAGGCCGAACAGGTCCAGCCGGCGGCACCGGCTGCGGATGGTGGGCAGAAGCCGCCCGGGCGAAGCGGTGATGAGCAGGAGGACGGTGCGCGGCGGCGGCTCCTCCAGCGTCTTCAGGATGGTGTTGGCTGAGGCCGCCTCCATGGCCTCCACCTCATCCATCACGACGACGCGCCAGCCGCCCTCGGCCGCGGTGAAGTTCAGGAAGGCGCGGGCCTCGCGCGCCTCGTCCACCTTGATGATGCGCCGCTTGCCGGGCTCGGCCTGGGGCTCCAGCACCATCAGGTCGGGGTGGCTGCCGGCGGCGACGCGGCGGAAAACGGGATCCGCCTCCGGCACGTGCAGCGGCTCCGCGCCCGGGGGTTGGCCGGCCAGGAGCCAGCGGGCGAAGCGGTAGGCGAGCGTGGCCTTGCCGATGCCGGGCGGCCCGCAGAACAGCCAGGCGTGATGCAGCCGGCCGGAGCGCGCGGCGGCGGCCAGGCTCGCCGCCGCCTGCTCATGTCCGACGAGGATCAGATTCCCACGCGGAGCGATCACGGCAGGCCGAGCCTGGCGCGGCAGGTGGCGATCATGGCGTCCGTGACGGAGGCGACGGAGGCGGAGGCGTCCAGTATGGCGAAGCGATCCGGCTCGGCCCGGGCTTGCGCCAGGAAGGATTCCCTAATCCGACCATGGAATGCGAGACCCAGGCGGTCATAACGATTCGCATCTCCGCGGCCCATGGCGCGCGCTAGGCCCAGTTCGACCGGCACGTCGAGGAAGAGCGTGAGGTCAGGCGCGAAATCGCCGAGCGTGACGGCGCGCAACCCCTCCCAGGCTTCGCGCGGCGCCCCCTGCCCGGCCACCTGGTACGCCAGCGTGCTGTCGAAGAAGCGGTCGCAGACGACGTAGCTTCCCGCAGCCAGGCTCGGCTGGATACTCTTGGCCCAGTGCTCGCGCCGGGCCGCGAAATGCAGCGCCATCTCGGCGACTGGGTCCCAACCTGATCGGCCCAGCAGCAGCCCACGGACGGCTTCCGCACCGGCAGAGCCGCCCGGCTCCCGCGTGCGGAGGACAGAATACCCAGACAGGGCCAGCCAATCGCTAAGAATTCGTGCCTGGGTTGTTTTTCCTGAACCCTCTCCACCCTCAAGCGTGATGAATTTGGGAATCAAGTCCCGCCACCGATCATGCGGCCAACCACGGCCGGAATTCGCGCGATCAGCCCGAGCCGTTCCACATCCGCGCCGGCATAGAGCGGCAGCGTCATCGCCGGCACGCCCCGGCCGGAGATTTCGAGGCGGCCGAGTTCCTGCCCCTTCACCACCGGCGCCGGCACCGGCGCGTCGTAGCGGATGCGGGCCTGCAGGCTTTCGCGCCAGCCGCGCGGCACCGTCGCCACCACCTCGCGCCCGCCGATCAGCGGCACGCTCCGGCGCTCGCCCAGATGGACCGGGACCTCATCAATCGTGTCGGCGGCGCGGAACAGCACCACATTGTCGAACTCGCGGAAGCCCCATTCCAGCAGGCGCTCCGCCTCCTCGCCCCGTGCCCGCATGCTGGGCAGCCCACCCACCACCAGGATCAGCCGCCGCTCGCCCCGCTTCACGCTGGCGGTCAGGCCGAAGCCCGCCTCCTCGGTGTGGCCGGTCTTGAGCCCATCGGCCCCGGCCACGCGGCCGAGCAACGGGTTGCGATTTTCCTGGCTGATGTTGTTCCAGCGGAAACTCCGCTCGCTGTAGAAGCGGTAGTGCTCGGCGTGGTCCACGATGATCCGCCGCGCCAGCGTCGCGAGGTCCCGTGCCGTCATCCGGTGCTCGGGGTCGGGCCAGCCGGTCGCGTTGCGGAAGGTGCTGGAGGTCAGGCCGATCTGCCGCCCGAGCGTGGTGATCATTTCGGCGAAGGCCCGCTCGGAGCCCGAGATATGCTCGGCAAAGACCACGCAGGCGTCATTGCCCGACTGGATGATGACACCGCGCGACAGATCCTCGACCGAGGCGGTGCTGCCGCGCTCCAGGAACATCTTGGAGCCGCCCATGCGCCAGGCGGCCTCGCTGACCGTCAACTGCTGGTCCATGCGCAGCCGGCCGGCCTTCACCTGCTCGAACACCGCATACATGGTCATGAGCTTGGACATGGAGGCGGGCGGCAGGCGCTCATCCGCCTGCTTGTTCAGCAGCGTGGCGCCGGTCTCGAAGTCCACCAGCAAGGCCGAGCGGGCGATGGTGTCCACCGGGCCGATGGGCGTTTGCGCCGGCGTGCTGGGTGGCCCGGCCGGGCGGGCGGGCTGCGGGCGCTGGGGCTGGGCGGCGGGGCGGTTCTGCGCCAGGGCCGGGGCGGCAAGCCCGAGCCCGGCGGATGCCCCGATCATGGCACGGCGAAACATCGAAATCCCCTCGGCGACACGTCCAGCCAATACGCCGCGGCTCTATTCCACCGCAAGCCGCAGATCCGGCTGCCCCAGCGCGATGGCGCGGGCGAGCGCCGCATCCGCCTCGGTGATGCTGGAATATGGCCCGGAGCGGACGCGCCATTGCTGCTGGCGCCCGGGCGGCCCGAAGGGCTCGGCGCGGCCGCCGATGCGCGCGGCCTGGGCCTGGGCCAGGTCCCGGCGGAAGAATCGGCCCGCCTCGAGCCAGATCCGGCCCGGGCTCGGTGCGCCCTGGATCACCTGTTCCGGCAGGCGCTCCGGCTCGCGCGTGGCCGTCGTGGTCTCAGCCGGGGCGCGGGCGGCGGCCTGCACCGCCTGGGTGGCACCGCGCGCGCCCTCCGGTGGGGCCAGCGATTCCCGCTCCACCCGCCCGACCGGCGCGGTCGCGATGGGCAAGGGCGCCGCCTGGCCCGCGAGCCCCTCGATCGCGGCGCGGGAGGCATTGCCGTCCAGCACCACCCGCGCCCGGAAGGGCCCGGCAGCGCCCAGCAGCTGCGCCGCCCGGGGCGAGACGGCGATGACGCGCCCTGCCTGGGTCGGCCCGCGCTCATGCACCCGCAGCCGAACCGAGCGGCCAGTGTCGAGATTGGTCACGGTAACGATGGAAGGGAGTTGCAGCGTCCGATGGGCAGCGACCATGCCGTCTGCATCGCGCACCTCGCCATTGGCGGTAAGCCCATCGGCGCGCGGCATGATGGCCGCGATGCCGGTGTCATCCAGGGCAAACTCTTCCTTGGGGTAGGACCAGAGGCCGCCGGCCCGATAGGGCTCACCCAGGAGGTAGCGCGGCTGAGGCTGCGGTGGCGTCGTGCAGCCTGCCAGGATAAGAAACCCAAGGAAGAAAAGCCTCACGCGACCCGATCCGACAGCAATCCTACCGCCGTCGCATAGAAGTTGGACGGGTTATACCGGCGGATCGCCATGAAGTTGACGCCGACCATGAAGGCCTGGTCGTCGCCGCGGGAGAGCCCGGGGATCACAATGGCCCATTCGCCAGGGCTGCCGGGCAGCCCGCCGCCGCTCGCGCGGGCTACACCCATCCGGCTCCACTCGGCCATGGCGCGCATCTGGCGATGGTCGGCGAGACTCCTGTCGAAACTGGAGGGCAGCAGCACCTCAAACCCCCAGACCTCCCCCTCCCGCCAGCCGCTGCGCGCCAGGTAGTTGGCGATGGAGCCCAGGGCATCGGCCCGGCTGTCCCAGATGTCCCGCCTGCCGTCGCCGTCGAAATCCACGGCGAGGCGCTCGAAGCTGGTCGGCATGAATTGGGGGTGGCCCATGGCGCCGGCGTGGCTGCCGCGCATCCGCTCGAAGCTCACATTGCCGGCATCGAGGATGCGCAGCGCGGCCAAGAGTTCCGCCCGGAAGAAGGCGGCGCGGCGCCCTTCCCAGGCCAGCGTCGCCAGCGCCTCGATCACGTTGAAGTTGCCGGTGAAACCGCCGTAATTCGTCTCCAGCCCCCAGATCGCGACGACGACCCGCGCGCTCACCCGGTAGCGGGACTGGATTCCCTCGAGGAGGGTCCGGTTGTCGGCATAGACGCGCCGGCCGGCCTCGATCCTGGCCGGCGAGAGGCGGGCGTCGCGGTATTGCGGCCAGGTCTGGGTGAACTCGGCCTGGCGGCGATCCAGCTCCAGCACGCGCTCATTCGGACGCAGGCCGCTCAGCGCGCGGTTGAGGGTCGCGGGCCGCACGCCGGCCCGGCGCGCCTCGGTGCGGACACCGTCGAGGAAAGCCTCGAAGCTGCCCTGCCCGCGTGCGTTGCGGGCCAGCGCCGGGGAACCCAGCAAGGCCACGAATCCAACCGGCAGGAAACGGCGCTTGAACATGCTGGCTTCGTGCCATTTCCGGCCCCCCGCCGCAACGCGGAACCGCGTCGGTCCGCCATGGGCGGCGCGCATGGCGTCTGGTCGGTCCGGGACGGTTATGGTTTGATCCGCAAAACCGCCTTGAGGGGATGACGCCATGACCGCCGTGACCGCCGCCTTCGCCCGCTATGCCGCGACCATCCGTCATGAGGATCTGCCGGCCGAGGTCGAGGCCCGGACGCGCTTCCTCATCCTGGACCTGCTGGGCAACATCGTGCGCGGCCGGCATGATGCGGAGAGCAGCCAGCCGCTGATGGCCGCCGCCCGCGCGATGGGGCTTTCTCACGGCAACCACGCCGTCTTCGGCGAGACGAGCCGCTGGTCCCCGGCGGGCGCCGCCCTGCTGAACGGCGCCTTCGCCCACAGTCTCGATTTTGATGACACGCATGCCGCCGGCACGCTGCATCCGGGCGCACCCGTCATCCCCGCGGCGCTGGCTGCCGCCGAGATTTGCGGCGCCTCGGGCAAGGACGTGATCGCCGCCATCGTGGCCGGCTATGAGGTGACGAACCGTCTGGCCGTGGCGCTGCCGGGGGGCGACCATTACGACCGGGGCTACCACCCGACGGCCACCTGCGGCGTCTTCGGCGGTGCGGCCGCTGCCGGGCGCGTCTTCGGCTTCTCCGAGGCGCAGATCGCGGATGCGCTGGGCATCGCGCTCAGCCAATCCGCCGGCAGCCTGCAATTCCTGGCCAACGGCGCCTGGACCAAGCGCTTCCAGGTGGGTTGGGCCGCCATGGCCGGCCTCTCCGCCGCGCTGCTTGCCCGCGAAGGTTTCCGGGGAGCATCCGAGGCGCTGGAGGGCAAGGCGGGCTTCCTGCGCGCCTATGCGCCCAACCCCAACCCCGAGCGCGCCATCCGCAACCTCGGCCAGGAGTTCGAGCTGATGGAGACGGCGGTAAAGCCCTATCCCTCCTGCCGCTACGGTCACGCGAATGTGGACGCGGCCCTGGCGCTCCGCGCCGAGCACAATCTGCGCGCCGAGGAGATCGAGAGCGTCACCATGGGCCTGCCCAACAAGGGCATGCTGCTGGTGGGCGCGCCGCTCGCCTACAAGCAGAACCCGAAGAATGTGGTGGATGGCCAGTTCTCCGGCCCCTTCGTCGTCGCCTGCGCCTTGGCCCACGGGCATTTCGGATGGGACAGCTACCCGAAGATGGACGCGCCCGAGCTGCGCGCCCTCATGCCCAAGATCACCTGTGAGGAAGACCCCGAGATCCAGGCGGAGTTCCCGGCCAATATGTCGGGCAAGCTCACCATCCGCGCTCGCGGCCAGGTCTTCGTGAAGAAGGTGGTGGTGCCGAAGGGCGAGCCGGCCAATTTCCTGACCGAGGCTGAGCTGCGCAGCAAGTTCCATGGCCTGGCCGATGCGGTGCTGGGCGCCGAGGGCGCCAAGGCGCTGGCCGATGCCGTGGTGAACCTCGCTTCCGCGCCGGACGTGACCACGCTCATGCGGCACGGCGCGCCGCAGGCCGCACTCCGCCTCGCCGGCGAATGAGCACGCGCGTCGCCCTCGTCACCGGGGGCGGGCGTGGCATCGGCCTCGCCACCGCGCGGCGCTTCCTGGAGGAGGGCTGGGAGGTCGCCCTTCTCGATGTGGACCCGGACGTGCTGTCGGGCGGCGCGGCCAGCCTCCCCTCCCCCGTGCTCGAGCTGCTGTGCGACGTATCGGATTCCGCGGCCGTGGCCGAGGCGATCCGCCGCACGCGCGAGCGGTTCGGCCGGTTGGACGCGCTGGTGAACAATGCCGGCATCGCCGTCTTCAAGCCGCTGCTGGAAACGACGGAGGAGGATTGGAACCGCGTCCTCGCCGTCAACCTCACCGGCCCCTTCCTGATGACCCAGGCAGCTGCACCCGTGATGGCCGAGGGTGGGGGTGGCGCCATCGTCAACATCGCCTCCATCTCGGGCCTGCGCGCTTCCACGCTGCGCGTCGCCTACGGGACCAGCAAGGCGGCGCTGATGCATCTGACGAAGCAGCAGGCGGTGGAGCTCGCATCACTCGGCATCCGGGTGAACGCCGTGGCGCCGGGGCCGGTGGATACGGCCATGGCCAAGGCGGTCCATACCCCCGAGATCCGCGCCGACTACCACGCCGCCATGCCGCTCAACCGCTATGGGCTGGAGAGTGAATTGGCGGCGGCCATCTTTTTCCTGTGCGGCGACCAATCGCATTACATCACGGGGCAGGTGATCGCGGTGGATGGCGGCTTCGAGGCGACGGGCATCGGCCTCACCACGCTGCGCGCCGAACGGCGCAACCTGTGATGGAGCGCATCGCCGTCATCTCCGACATCCACGGCAACCTCATGGCGCTGGAGGCCGTGCTGTCCGACCTCGCGAGCCGGGGCGTGGACGCCACCATCAACCTGGGCGATTGCGTGGCGGGCCCGCTCTGGCCGCGCGAGACCTTCGAATTGCTGGCGGACCTCGGCATTCCGACCGTGCGCGGCAATCACGACCGCTGGATCGTCGATCGGCCCGAGGCGCAGATGCCGCCCGCCGGCCTCTTCGCGCGCGCGGCGCTGAGCGAGGCGCAGCGTGCGGCCCTGCACGCCCTGCCCGCCACACTGCAATTCACGCCCGACATCCTGGCCGTGCACGGAACACCCGCCGATGACAGCGCCTATCTTCTGGAGGAGGTGACGGAGGATGGACGGCTTGCGCCCGCGCGGCGCGCCCTGCTGGCAGAGCGCCTGGGCGAAGCGGCTTCCGTGCCAGTGCTCCTCTGCGGCCATTCGCACCGGCAGGCGGTGGTGATGGGGCCGGGCGGCGGGATGATCGTGAACCCCGGCAGCGTGGGCTGCCCGGTCTTCGCGGATTCCCCCGCGGCCGCAGGTCTGGAACCCCGCTCGCCGCATGCGCGCTACGCCGTGCTCACGCTGCGCCATGGGCGCTGGGGGGCGGAGCTGCTTGCCCTCGAATATGACTGGGACGCCGCGGCGCGGCGCGCGAATGAGCTGGGCTGGCCGCGCTGGGCCCAGGCACTGGCGACGGGAAGCGTGGAATGACCAACAAGATGAGGGCCCTGTTCGCGGCGGGGAAGCCGGCGCTGGGGTGTTCGCTCATGTTCCCCTCGGCCCCCATCGTCGAGATGCTCGGTCATGCGGGCTTCGACTGGGTGTTGCTGGATTGCGAGCACGGCTCGCTGTCACTGGCCGATGTCGAGCTGATGTGCATGGCGGCGGACGCGGTCGGCATCACCGCCATCGGCCGGCCGCGCAGCAATGCCGCGGCGGATATCCAGCAGATCCTGGACCGTGGCGTGGCGGGCGTTCAGATCCCGCACATCAACACGGCCGAGGATGCGCGCCGTGCGGTCGCGGCCGTGAAGTTCGGGCCCGGCGCCGGCCGGGGCCTGGCCGCCGGCACCCGGCCCGATCGCTGGGGGATGGGTGCGAAGATGCCCGATTTCGCGGCCGAGGCGAACGCGCATTCGCTGGTCTGCGTGCAGCTGGAACACGAGGACGCGATCGCCAATGCCAAGGAGATCCTGAAGGTTCCGGGCATTGACGTCTTCTTCATTGGCCCCTCGGACCTCTCGCAATCCATGGGCCATCCCGGCAACCCGAAGGCGCCGCCCGTTGCAGCGGCCATCGAAGCCACGCTGGCGCGTATCCGCGCCGCCGGGATGACGCCGGGCATGCCGGCCACGGCCGAGACCCTGCCCGAGGTGCTGGCGAGTGGCTGCCGCTATATCTACACTCATCTTCCTCGCGTACTCGGAGCGGGCGCGAAGGGGTTCCTGACCGCCCGGTGATTGACGCGGCGGGGCGATCCAGGCGACGAAGCGGCGGGGTGTCTCCCTTGGGGACAGGTGGCCGAGTGGTTTAAGGCAGCGGTCTTGAAAACCGCCGTGGGGGTAACTCCACCCTGGGTTCGAATCCCAGTCTGTCCGCCAACACCCCCTTGATTAGGTTGACAAATCGGTCTGAAAACGGCCGATTTTCGGGGGTGGAACGGATGCGTCATCATCAAAAATCTGCATGATGTAGAGAGTTTCGTGGGATAAATTTGGGATAGGAAACTCGGATTTCCTATCCCATCCCCCCCCGAATTATGACGCCACCCCTGAGGGGTGGCTGTTCCGATTCTCCTGCGCCCTCCGTTGCCCTTTGGGTCAACAGTCGGGCTTCTCGGGATGAACCATCCCCGAATCCGCATTCCTACAAATAATCTAAAGTATTATGCATATTTTTGTTGCGCCACGAAATTCTATAGACTATTATATGAGTAAGGGAATGAAATACCTCATTCCTAAACAACAGAAATCAGGAGATCTCACCATGAAAGACGACGAACAAACCTTGATGGAATTGGCTCTTTCAGACCATGAAGGCGCAGAAGATGCCGCTAGGGCTCTGTATAGCCTCTACAACGGTGGGCTGAAAGTGTCTCTTCATGACATTGCCCGTGGCTCAATGCCAATGAACGCCAAAGACGCCCTTCTTTCTGTAATTTCCAGTCAGATGCAATGGGTTCCAATGTCCATGACAAACGAAGATTGTCAGAAACTGCTTGAAGCATACCCGCATCTTCTTGAGGAAGCTTACCCTCATCTGGCGAGAAGCGCCGCATGACCACATTGGCAAAATCCAAACGCAAAGGCCCTGGGAGGCCCTGCAAGGGGCCTCGGGCGCTGACACAGGCCGAACGCTCGAAAGCGTGGCGTGAACGCCAGAAAGAGCGGCTGAAATGGCTGGAATCCGCACTCGAAAAGGCGAGGGAAAAGGGGAAACCCGCCTGACCTCTTTTCTTTGGTGGGTGGTTCCTGAGCGCTCTTCTCCTTCCTTCGACGTGGCTGGACCGCGAAGCGGTCAAAGCCTCGGTCGCATCATTTCTCTTTTCTTTGGAGCCGTGGACCCTTCGCGCGAAACCGTGAAGGCGCGTCATGGGAGCGGAAGGCGAAGGAAGCTCAGGGGACCCATTTCGCAGAAATGGGGTGGCTGCACGAAGCCTGAGAGCGGACATGACGTGCCAGGTTTCGTGAGGGCGAAGGGAACGGCTCCTGAGATGGAGAATCCTCATCTCACCCTGGTGGCGTTGGATTTCCGAAAAGCATTCCGACCAAGCCCGCACCTGCCAGAACCATCGCAACGCGAACCACGATATCCCCGCTACCTGATTCCTTATTCTTCTTTTGTGCAGCTTCCTCGGCCAACCTCTCTGCCTTGACCTGTTCAGCCCAAGCTGGATTCGATTTCCAGGGCGTCAGGCCGCCTTTGAACATGTGCATGTGAAACCTCCTTCCTTCACCTCATCCTGGGACCTGCGGAACCAGGGAACTGAACAACCTTCCCTGTCTCCAAATCCTGCTTGCGTTCAGCCTTCCTGAGTTCGATTTCCCTGCGCTTCTGTTCCAGGGCTTCCCTTCTGCGTTGTTCTTCCAAAGCGCCATCAATGCCACCCGTCAGAATGGCGTCTCGCATGTAGAAGTCTCTCCCTGCCAAGGCGTTCCTGATGCCTTGGAGGGACCTTTCCAAGCCAGCGGCCTCCATCCCTTTCGGGCTCTGCTCCCATGCCTGGAACGCCCTCAGGTTCGACCTGGCACGTGAACGAGCTGTCTCTTGAGCTTCACGGAAATCAGTCTGTGAGGGTGCGTGAATCCGCATCGCGTGTTCGATGGTCTCAGCATGCTCGTTTGCTGCTCGTGCAGCGGCGCGGACAGGGTGGGATTTCCAGTGCCACCACTTCAGAGCAGTGCCCGCCTTGCTGGCCTTTTCCCTTGCTTCTCGTGCTGCCGCCTCCCGCTGTGCATGTTCTTCCTTCATGCGAGATTTCACCTCGGAAGCGGCCTTGTCCTCGTCCCGTTCACCCTTCGGCGCAGTCGCTTTCAGGGTCTCAAGACGCTCGTCGCCCTGCGCAAGCTCATGCGTGATTTTCGCCTTGTCTGCCTCAACCCTCTTGATTTCATCCAGCACACAAGAGGCCTTGGGGTCAGCCTTTGACACGAACTCCAACCACGCCCTGAAATCCTGCGGCGGGTTCGCTTTGGCCGTGGCCTTCATCTGTTCAACCAGGCTTTCCCTGGCTTCGCGAATGGCTCGCCATCCCTGCTCACGCTGTTCAGGTGTGAGATGTTTCCACCCCTTCCGAAGCTGCTCCGCGAGGGGCGACGCCCTGACTTTTTCAGCCGCCATCCGCTCCCGCCAATCTGCCTGGCCATGCTCACGCATCACGCCACGGTCTTGCCGGTAGAGGCTCAAAAGCTCCTCGCGGAACTCTTGAAGGCGGGCCTTCCGCTCTTTGGGTCCAAGGCCCTCCAACGGGTCTTGAGATGGGCTCAAACCACTCAACGCCACACGCAGCCGGGAAAAGTCGGACAGAGCCGCCAAGCGGCCTATGGCTAGGCTTTCCGCGCGATGAAGGAGAGGATTTCTTTCTGATTTTTCTCTATCCGTGCCAACGCCTCCGTCATCGTGGCCATCGCGTCGATGAGTTCCTGCATCTGGCTCGGCCCCTCCATTTCTCGGGGCTGGTTCATCTCTTCGAGGATATCCGTCGCCAGGGCCGCCCTGGCTGCGTTCTGGTGCAGAGATGCCTCTGCTCTGTTCCTCAGTTCGGCGTCTCGCTTCGTCACTCCTGAAAGCGTTGAACTGCTCGAAGGCCTGGTTGAAGGCCCTGATTGCTGCCCCCTGTTCTGCCCGTGATTCGATTTCCCTGATGAGGTCTGACGCGACCCTTCTGAGCTCTTTTTCATCGTGAACATCACTTCCTCCCCCTGCTGTGGTGCCCTTGGATTTGGGCTTGTTCTGCGCATCCCATGCGCGAAGCCATGCTTGCCAGGCCTTGGTTTTGCGGTCTTCGTAATCGGCCACCCCTGCGTGGTATTTTGCAATCTCATCGGGGTGAGCGCCTGGGCCAGGTGGTTCACCTGGCCCCTTGCCCACATCAAGAGATGGCAAAGGCGATGACTGCTCAGCCGCCGATGAACTTCCGCCACCGCCCCCACCTAAACCCTTCGGAGAAGTTCCCTTGGCCGATGCGGCTGCCGGTATCTGCTGGCCGTCATTTGACGGCGTGGCCATGGCCACGGGTGCCGTGTTCACGTCCTGGGACGGAACTTCGATTACCGGAACAGGCTCACCCCCAGGACCAGGCGGAACGGGGTCAGGCTGAACTGGCTGGGCAACCTGTTCGGGAACTGGCTGGGCAACCTCTACCGGCTGAACCTGGACAGCTTGAGCTCTGGCTTCATCGAGAGAGGGGAGTTCCGCTCCCCGCAGCCAGGCTTGAATGTCAGCTTTCTTCGGGCTGGGTTCGCCCTGGGACCTTGCTGACATGGCCAACATTTTCTGTAGGCCGTGAACGCTGCCAGACCGGTCCACGATTACCGGGGTTGTGTCGCCCTGGGCCAGGATTAGGCCCGCATCTCGAAGGGCCGCCTGAAACGCTTGAGGGCCGTCAGAGCTTGCCCACGCGGTGGCCGTCGCCTTGGCAACATCGGCTTTCTTGATGCCCGTCCTGTCCTGCTGTTTCAGGTTCTGCGGCGTCAGGGGAGCAACAGGCTTAGGCCCTTGATGAAGGCCCTTCGTTTCCATGGCCTGAGCGATTTCAGGACGCTCATGACGCAGAGCGGCCATAACTGCGCGGTTGTGCGCCCCCTTCGTCAGGGGTTCACCTCTTTCCCATTCCATCACCCGCGAGATTTTCTCCCGCCTGGCGTGGTCATGGTCGAGACGTATGGCCCTGCCATCGGGCCGCACGCGCAGATAGGCGCGGTGTTCGTGTTCACGTCCTTCCTTGACGTGAATCACGGATGCGAAGGGACGCCCCTCAAGACCGAACTCGCGCTCGAACAGCTCCCAATACCGTGCACGTTCGTCCTGGGACCATGGACGCCCCGCAGGCGGGTCAGCGTGGACATGATAGATTGGCGTCGAGGTTTTCGCGTGAGAACCGAGACGGGTCAGTTCATCAATCTGGGCTCGGATGCCCTCGGCCGTCAGTCCACGCGATTCGCCTGGCCTGACTTCCTCGTTGTGCTCGGCGTTTGCCAGGTGAGCACCCAAAGCGGGACCACCCGCCCCACGGGTGGCGCCCGCAATCATCTGGCCTCGGCCAGGTCATGGGCCTGAACCGCCTCCTTGAGGTCGTCCAGGGCGTGGGCAGCCCTAAGAAGGTCATCAATGGCTGCATCAATCTCGGGAAGCCGATGGCCACCCCTGGCACGGTCTAGGCCCGCAGCCTGTCGAGCGGTGCCGACCGCCTCCCCAACCACCTCGCGGAGCTCAGCCAGGCGAACCACGTCCAGGGACGGCCTGGGGCGTGTCGGACGATACCGGCGAACCGGTGCGACCTCCTGAACGTCCTCTCCGACTGCTTGAACGAGATGGGCACGGGCAACCGTGGCCATGGTCACGCCCTGGGCCTGGGCTTCAATCTCAAGAGCCGATGCCACACCAGAGGGAAGGCGCAGGGTCACAACCTGGGAAACCAGGGGACGGGGCTGGCCATTCAGGGTGCGGGGGCCTCGGGGCATGTCATGGGTCCCCGTGGTCTGGAACTTGAGGCAACCTCATGCCCGTCCTATGGCCAGACAGATAAGCGGGCTCATGTGCATAGTCTGGGTCTATTGGTCGCCGCATCATCCCATCTGCAATGCCGAATTTCTCGACCTCTGCATCGAACATGATGCCCGAGATGCGCTCCATCTCGGGGTCATCAGGGAAAGACGTTCTGCGTCTGACAAAATTCCATTCCATGTCCTCGGACATCCTTACCTCCCTACTCTCTGCCCTGGGTCCTCCTGCCAGGGGGTCCACGGGGGCAAAGCCCCCTGGCCAGCTTACCCGTGAAGACAATCCCGAAGGGTTGGCGTAACGGGTATGGCTGGCTAATAGAAGAATGAGGTTTGTTCTAGCAATATTCAAGATAAATCGGGATTCTGAACCCTTATTTCTTCTTATTTTCAAAGTAACATGCCCGATTTGAATGGCCCTAACAAAATCGTGATTAGAGGGTATTTGAACCCATTTTGAGCCCCAATCATGGACGGAAATTTACTTTTGAGGCGCCCCTGAAACCCGATTTCCGAACCTTCGGAGGAATGACGGGAGGGGCGGGAAAGGGCTCTGAACGGGGTCGTTCGGGATGACAGCGTGACGTGCCCGAGCCTGGTCCCAATCCGCTCTGACCCTCTTGAGATAGCTCCGCATCCTAAGATGATGTGTCCTGAGCTGTTCCTTCTCGGATGGGTCAATCCTTAGTTCCCTGGCTTCCCATTTCCTAACTTCGGATTGGTAGAAAGCCTTGAACGCCTCTTCATCATTACTCCGCGCCCATTCGATGAAGATTTCTTGCCTTTCGGCTTTCCTTGCTTTGAGTTCGGCTTTCCGTTCCCGTTCGTCCTGCTTTCCGCGTGCCAGGTCACGGGCGGCCAACGCCCTCCTGTGCGCATCGACCACGTCCTGGGACGCATCGGGGCCACGGGGAGGAACCACCTCGGGACGCGCCCCCCGCTTCATCATCCTGGCCGTGAGTTCGTCATAAGCCTGGATGCGTTGGGCATCTTCCTCCCGTCTCTTTGCCTCAATCTTAGACTGTACAGAGATATAGGAGAGAGTAAGGGCTACCCGTCCCCCCTCAGGTCGAGACGCTGCGCAATAAGGATATGACCGTGTGACCCCTTCTTGCTTGAATATGGAATCATCATTCCAGGCCCTTTTGATGGTCTTTAGGGAACAGCCCGACTCAACGGCCAGAGATGACTGATTTACGACTTCACCCCGCTCATGGAGGCGTTGAACCGCCTCAACGATGTTTGCGCGGGTCTTGCCCTTCCTGAGTTCGTTCGTTCTGGCAGCGGCCAGGGGAAGCTTTACCTCCCGCGCCGTCCGCATCCATGTCTCAAGCTTTCCAGCCTGCTCCGCTTCTCGGGTCATCGCTCCGTGGTCAATGCCAGGTCTGGCCATGCCATTCACGGGCCGTCCCGTCGCCCAAGCCTGTTTGGCCATCCATACGGCGCAACGGCTGGCCATGCCGTCCAACTGCTTCGCGGTTGCCGGTGATTTCAGTTCGGCCGCCACCCGCTCAAAGGTGGCGCGGATGGTCGCAAGGTCAGATGTTCTCAACCTTCGGACCAGTTCCACCGCCATCCAGAACACGCGGGAGCCCTTCGTGCCGGCAATGTCCCGCAAGGTGGTCGGAATGGCCTGAATGCCTGGACGCCGTCCCTCATGCTGGGCGGCAAGCCTGGGGGGCAGGACATAATCCCCCTCGTCGGACCAGGCCTGTAGCGGGTCAAGGAACTCGCGGAGTTCGTAAGCCTGGGGGACAAAGGAATGAACCTCATAGGCCTCGTGCAGTGGGTTCTTGCCAAGATGGTTCTTGAAGTTGGGGTCTCCATCGAGCTCCCGATTGAGCCTGTCCTTGATGCCTTGAAACAGGCGCATCTGGGAGGGGTTGGAACGGTTCAGCCCGATGGCAAAGAACCATGTGATGTGGGCTGTTCCCTTTTCGGGGGATGATGTGATGACCGTGGGGGCGGGAACGCCTCTGGCCATGATGTGCCGGAGATGGTCGCGCCATTCGTCATGGTCACAGTCCACAGTCAGGGCATTTACCCGGCTGCGGGTGTTCCAGCTTATCCATTGAGCCCACACGGCGGCGTGGATGGGAAGGCGTGCCGAGGCTGCCTTATCGGTTTTGAGCGTGCCGGAGCAAAGCAGGAAGCGCGGAACACGGGGCAGGATGAAATCCGCAATGTGTGCCCGTTCGGGAATGGCCGCAGCGTAGCCGGTAAGAACTTCATCAAGGCATCCCGCCGTGTTGGGCTTGTGCCAGGTCCCAGGACGAAATGTTGCTTCTGCCCTATCGGGTGCCGCTTTCAAAGCAGCGACTGAACTCACCTCAATGGGTGAGTGGGGTTTCTCTTGTAATGCGCTTGATTGCCCATTATACTTTCCTCACTCGTGAACAGCACCGCTGTTGTAGAGCCTGGGAGTTGGAAGCTCCCCTACTCTCGGTGCAATCTAGTATTATTACTTGAGCTTGGGCAAAACTCAAGGAGCTTTGTAAAGGCGGGGAGAAATCCTCGCCTTTCTTCGTTATGGCTTTTGCGTTGCGTCACGCATTCCAATACGGCTATGACCTTCTGAAAGCTTACAGCGGAGGGCACATGTTTGGTTTGTTTAGGAAACGAAAGCCTAAGCCAGGCCTTTACGCTGCCCTGCTGAGTGCGGCTCATGGTGACTTCATCGATTCAGTCACAGAGATGGTCACAAAGTCGGACCCTGCATCGCGTGCGATGATTCTGGTCGCCCTGGCGAATCTAGACGTCTATCTGTCAGTCATGTTCAAGGTTGGAAATGAAAATCCAAAGGAAGGCATGCCGACTACCTTGGATGAGGCCATCACATTTTTCGAGGAAAGTTTAACTCAATCTCAAAGTGAGGTCGGAAAGCGGCGGATTCAGTGGTTTCTGCTTGCATCTCTTGTAAAGAGAGCGACTCAGTTATCCATAAGCGAAGGCAACACACACAGAATACAAGATGCTTGGATTTCCTTGGCTGAGGCGGGCGGAAACATCAGGACTATCATCCGCGATAACATTATCTGGGATGAAAATGAGAAGATATGGTTTTCTGATATCAAGGACAGGAAAGCAGGAGTATCTTATGTCCTGTCTCTCATGATGCCCAAGACCCTCAGAAAAAGCCAAAAACTGAGGGCATACGCGGATGAGCAGGATATATTTCTGCTCTGAGAAGCAGCTTTTTACTCCTTCTTTCTTATCCTCTCCCAATACCTCCCGACTTCGGCAGCATTTTGGGGCCCATCCGCGTGTCCTGCCCTTGCTCTGTCTTCAATCATCTCCCGATATCCCCCCGTGCCTTTCTGCTTGGGCGGAAAGTCCTGGAGGAAGCCGACGATGGTGGCGGGGCCTTTTGAATGAGGGACACCAAAAAGGTAGGTCTGGTGATATTCCCAAACACCATCGCGACCCTGGAATTCAATAGACGCATTCCAAAGAACCCGCCCTGTGCGAAATCGTCCCGCAAAGCCTGAAACCTTCAATTTGTCGGGTTCTGGTTTGGTGCCATATCTCAGTAAGCCGACTTCGAAGGAAGCCTCAACTACGCGGGTCAACCCATTATATGAGACCATGGCGCTGTAACTGCCCAATTCGTAGGAAACAACCTTTGGCTTGTCGTATGGGAAAACCGCGCTGTTGTAGTAACAACCGAATCCCTCAGGTTCCCCATAGATGACAGCCCAAATTGACATGATGGCTTCCTTCTGGCCTAAGCGTCCCTCTCTTCAAAAACAAAGTCCGACAACCAAAACAATGTGATGATTTCAGCCTTAATCCTACCCAAACCCTTTCCAATAGCGGACGGGTGCATCAGTTTGGACTCAGATTGGAGGCCCTTGGACATATAAACCTCATATGTCTTCGGGCCCAGGCGATAGACCACAAAGGTGTAATTCTCCCCTTGGCCGTCCCGCCCGTGTAATGTGTGAACGTGTTCACGGGCTCGTCGGGCCATGGCGTTACGCCTCCTTGCGAAGGCAACTTATCAGAGGGTGCCTTCCCGTGTCAGTCCCATCCAAACCCAGGCGGGCCAACCCGCCCCCTAACGCAACTTGGCCGAGATATCTGACGCGCGGGCGTTCACGTAATCGAGAAGGACCGATGCAGTCTTGTGGCCAGACTGATTCTTTAGTTCCCCAATCGTGAGCCCACGTGCGGCCATTCTGCTCACAGCTTCATGCCGTAGGTCGTGAAACCTGATGTGCGGGAGCCCTGCCCTATCCCTGAAATCGCGGAACCTGCTCACAACCGTATCGCTATTCAGGCTGAACAGACGGTCAGAGGGTTGAAGGCCTTCGGAACGCCTCTGCAAGGTTTCGCGTGCCCTCGGACTGAGCACAACGTCCCGCTCCTCGTCATTTTTCGTCTTGGGAACATGGATAATCCAGGCACCGCCATGAAGGCGGCGGACATGCCCTGCCTCAATTCTAAGGATTTCTCCCTCTCGCATCCCTGTCTCAAGTGCGATGATGATGAGGTCCCGCATTTCCTCGCCATGCTTGCGCCCCTCACAAGCCGCCAAGAGCTTTTCCTCGTCGGACGGCTCTCCGTCATGTCCATCCTCAAGGCGCCTCTTTCGGGCTGGCCCTCGGCTGGGGAGGTCGGAACCAAGCACGGGATTCGGGATATCCAGCCGCCATTCCTCCCGTGCGTGCCGATACAGGGCAGAGAGTAGCAGGACCTCGTTGCGGATGGTCATGGCCCTCCGCCCTTTCTCAGTCCTGGCCTTGATGTGTTCCTTGATGGCGTCCCGCGTGACCTCAATGAGCTTCTTCTTCGCCAGGGGATGCGCCAGCCATGCGTTGATGCGCTTGGTTTCCTGGTGTGCTCCTTTCTTCTTCGGTGTCTCCGTTGCCAGGTAGTGGGTGAGTGCCCGCGACAAGGTCCAAAGGCGATGGGGTGTATCCTGGGGAATGATGACCTCATTGCGCAGGGCAGGCGATTGCGGGACGTGAAGCCAATACGCCTTGTCGAAGGGCTTGCCCGATGCGGACACGTCGATGGCTCGTTCCACCTCGCGTGCCCATTCCCTACAATCGTCAGAACGGTCGAAGGTCCTGGAAACGTGATGACCACGCAGGCGAATGACGGCTTGATAGCTAACGCCGCCGTTCTTCTTCTTGCTCTTGTACTTGCGAAATTGAGCCATTTCCGCACCTCAATGAGATAGATTTGAGATACGTTATCCGAAATCGGTCAAAAACACAAGGAAATGCCTCATTTTCCTTCGGTCTTGAAAACCGCCGTGGGGGTAACCCCACCGTGGGTTCGAATCCCACCCTGTCCGCCATACGGGCCCATCCCTCTCCCTCAGCGACGAAAGCGGAGGCCGTACGGTTGGCGGCGAGGCGCTGGCCGAACGCTGCCCCGCCCAGCCACCCCATCCATGCGAACCCGCCAGCCAGGCCCTGCGCCATGGCCTCGCCTTCGAGGTGGGTTTGTGTGCCGGCCATGCCGGGCTGGCGGGCATCCGTCCGACCCTTCGGGCGCCCAGCGCCGTCCGTGCCTGTCGGCCCGCGTCTTGGATGAAGGAATCGTTTCAACCCACCACGCCGCAGCGGGGCGGTACCGATCAGCGGAGGGAGGCCTGCCGCATGGCAATGCTCGACACTTGCGCCGGCTGCGATTGACAAAAATTTAAGCTTCAGATGGACAAAAACTTTACCAAGTTTCATATAATCAGATATCCGCCCTTTGGACACATGGCTGGCAATGAGCATTCGGGATCGCTGGAACAGCCTCAGGCGGCGCAGCCTGGACCGCCTCGCGAGACGCTTCTGCGCCGCGTCCGTGGAGAACCGGGCGGAGCGGCCGCTTGTCAGTGTCGTCTTCGACGACATCCCCCGCAGCGCCGCGGTGGAAGGCGGGCGCGCCCTACTCGCCCGCAGCATGCGCGGCACATATTTTGTCTCCGGTGGGCTTGAGGGCGGCGTCGCGGCGGATGGCGAACCCTTCTTCACCCGCGACGATCTTCTGGGCCTGGCCGCGGCCGGTCATGAAATCGGCTGCCACACTTTCAGCCACCGCTCGATGCCCGGGCTGCGCTCGGCCGACGTGGTGGACGAACTCGCCCGCAACCGGGATTACCTCGCCTCGCGTCTCGGCGAAGCGCCAATCCACAGCTTCGCCTACCCCTATGGCGACACCTGCCCGCGCACCAAGCGCATCGTGCGCCGGCATTTCCCATTGGCGCGCGGCGTCTACCACGGCATCAACGACGGTGCCGTCGACATCGCCCAACTCCGGGCGCTCGCCATCGAGACCTGCGCGATGCGCTGGGACATGTTCAGCGCCGCCCTCGACCGCGCGGTTACGACGAACGCCTGGGTGGTGCTGGTGACGCACGACGTCCGGCCGCGGCCGGGTCCCTGGGGCACCACACCGGCCGACATCGCCCGCGTCCTGGACGAAGTGCAGCGGCGCGGGATCGAGGTGGCGACCTTGGCCATGGCACATGCCGCCATCCAGGGCAGCGCCCCGGTGCCCGTCGCCGCCACGCCGGCGAGGCGGGAGCGCGCGGCGTGACGGCGGCCGCCCTCTCCCTGCCCGCGGCGGCGGATGCCGCCTCGCTTCATCCCGGGCCCGGCGCGGCAAGCCTGCGCGTCGTCACGAGCCTCAGCGAGGCGGAGCCGGACTGGCGTGCGGCGGAGCTGACCCTGGTCCATACCGCCTTCCAAAGCTTCAACTGGCTCTCGACCTGGGTGGAGACGCTCGGCACGGAGGTCGCGGTCCGTCCCCTGGTCGTGCTGGTGGAGGAAGGCGGCCGGCCGCTGATGCTGATCCCGCTCGGCCTCGCGCGGCGGCGGGGGATCATGACCATCGCCTTCCTGGGCGGAGAGGTCACCGACTACCACGCGCCGATGGTGGCCGAGGATTGGCAGCAGCGGCTGGGGCCGGAGGGCTTCGCGCCGCTCTGGGCGCGCATCCTGGCCGCGTTGCCGCGTGCCCACCTGCTGCGGCTCGGCCAGATGCCCGAGGACATCCTCGGCGTGCCGAACCCTTTCGCGTCCCTGCCCGGCGCCAGGCCGTCCGACGTGGCGCTCAGCCTGCGCCTGCCGGCCAGCGTCGAGGCCTTTCGGCGCGGGATCCGGTCCAACCTTGCCGCTGACACCCGCCGCAAGCGCCGCCGCCTGACTGAGATCGGACCAGTCGAGCATGCCGTCGCCCGCACGCCAGCGCAGATGGCGGAGGCCGTGGCCGCCATGGCCGAGCGCAAGTCGCGCCGCTTCCTGGAGACGACGGGCAGCGACCCCTTCGCCCGCCCCGCCTTCCGCGCCTTCTACGACCGCATGTCAGAGCACGCGCCGGGCGACGGCCAGGTGCAGGCGAGCGTCTTGCGCGTCGGCGGGGAGGTCGTGGCGGCCCATTGGGGCATGGTCCATCGCGGCCGCTTTTACTACCTGATGATTGGCTGGTCCGCGGGCGATTGGTTCCGCTACTCGGTCGGCCGGATCCTGATCGATGAACTCATCGCCGCGGCGATCGAGGATGGGCTCGAGGTCTTCGACCTCACGATCGGCGACGAGGCCTACAAATCCGACTGGGCGAATGAACGCCTGACGCTTCTGGCACTCGACCATGCGCTCAGCCCGGCGGGGCGCCTGCTGCTGGCCACCGAGGCCGCGCATCTCACGCTGCGCGAAAGGGCAAAGCAGGTGCCCTGGCTGCGCGCGCTGGTCCGCCGCCTTGCGGGACGGAAGCGGCTGCCCGAGGCCGACTGATCGGCACATCCTCGACGGTTGCTCGCCCCGGAGCCCATCAACATCCGTGGCAACCGGGACGGATCGCTGACCCTACGGGAGGTGGGCGCCCATGGGACGCCGGTCGGGTGGGACAACGCGCCAGGGCCCAGCTTCGACTCCGATTTGTCGCCCCATGGATCGCCGCGGCAGGCCATCGCTCCCCACCGGATATGGTGCGCTGGCGCGCCGGCACCCTGCCCGCAAGCCTCTTGCGGAATAAAGTCGGCCAGCATTTACTCTTGAGAGAGAATTAAGGAAATGCCCGTGCCTGCTCCTTCCGCGTCCTACGAACTATCCAACATTTCCAATGGATCGCTGCTCAACAACCAGGGCGGGGGCATCACGGCCGGCGTGCAAGGCATGCCCTCGGCCTTGGCGCTCGATTCGGGGCGCTTCGCGGCGGCCTGGGTCAGCAACAGCAGCGGCTCCGGCGAGAGCATCCAGTTCGGCATCTTCAACGCCGCCACCCGCGCCCTGGTACCCGGTGCCATCACCGACCTGGCGGGCGGCACGGCCAGTCTCTACGGCCTCAGCATGGCGTTGCTCTCGGATGGCAATATCGCCCTGGCCTGGGCCGAATACGCGGACGGCACCACCACCTACTGGACCGCCGTGGTCAACGGCACCACCGGGGCGGCCGTGGCGGCACCCCGGGTGCTCGCCAGCGCGTCGATCGAGGCTGGCCCGGTCAGCATCGCGGCCAGGGCCGATGGCTATGTCATCGCCTATTCCGGCGACGCGACGCCGGCCAATTCGCCCGCCTTCGTGGCAGGCTTCACCAATGACGGCGCCGCCGATCCCACCTTCACCACCTTCGAGGCCATCCAGCGGGATCGGGGGGTGAGCGAGCTCAGCGTGGCCGTGCTGACCAACGGCACCATCGTGGTCGTGGCCGAAGGCGATGAGGGCCCTCCCGGTGTGGTCATCGGGGAAGTTGGGCCATCACGTCCTGTTGAAGGGAGCCTCGTGGGCTTCCGCTACTGGAATCCCGATGGAACGCCCGTCCTGAGGGATGGCGATCCGGTCTTCGGGGATGTCATCGGCGCCTATGTGGACAGCCGTATCGTCACGGCCGCACTGCCCAATGGCAGCGTCGCCATCGCTTTTGACTCGGGCAACACCTCGAACGACCTGAACAAGCTGGTCGTCATGGTCCGCGGGCCGCAGGGCGAGTATATCGGCGGGGGCGACACCTTCGTGCTGGGGGCGGAGGACCAGCTTTGGCCCTCGATCGCGGTGCTGGGCGATAGCGGCTTCGCCGTCTCCTGGAGCCGCCGCCTGGTCTCCGATGGATCGCCGACCGGGACGATCCTCACCACCTTCCTGCCCGACGGCACCCGCGCGCCGGGCGATACGATCCGCTCCTCCGCAGCGTTGGATGCAGGCGCGCTCGTGGGCTTCACGGATGGCCGCATGGTCCTGGTGGCGCAGGGCGGCAATGACGGCGGGGGAACCGGCATCATCGCTTCGCCGACCCGCCTGACCGAGCTGTTCGTCGGCACCAATGGCGATGACGTTATCAACGGCAGTAACCTCGCCAACCAGATCAACGGCCTCGCGGGCGCCGATGTGATCAACGGCCTGGGCGGCGATGATTTGATCTCCGGCGATGACATTTCCACCGTGGGCGCCGCCGATGTGATCAATGCCGGCGACGGCGACGACACCGCGACCGGCCTTGTGGGGGATGACACCATCTCCGGTGGGGCCGGCCATGACTCGTTGGATGGCGGCGCGGATCATGACCGCCTGCTGGGCCAGGAGGGCAATGATAGCGTGACCGGCGCCGCCGGCGACGACGTGATCTTCGGCGGGACCGGGAATGACCGGCTCGATGGCGGCGCCGACGATGATCTCCTGAACGGCGATGATGACAATGACACGCTGCTCGGAGGCAACGGCAATGACACGCTGATCGGCGGGCTCGGTGCGGACCGCATGGAGGGTGGCGCGGGCAACGACATCTATCGCGTGGATCACTTGAGCGATGTGGTGCTGGACATCGCCGATGGTGGCTATGACCGCGTGCTGTCCACAGTCAGCCACACGCTCGGTGTTCACATGGAGCGGTTGGGCCTGCTTGGGACTGCCGATCTGAACGGCGTCGGCAATGTCCTTGACAACCAGTTGGACGGCAATTCCGGCGCCAACAGCCTCTCGGGGGGCAGCGGCCGTGATAGGCTTTTTGGCTATGCCGGCATTGACACCCTGATCGGTGGCTCGGGCAACGACACAATGGACGGCGGTCTGGGCGCGGACAGCATGGTGGGGGGCGCGGATGACGACACCTACCTCGTGGATGATGCGGGCGATGCGGTCGTCGAACTCGAGAATGGCGGGTATGATCGCGTCATTGCCTCCGTCAGCTATGCCCTCGACACTGATTTGGAGCGCCTGAGCCTTTCGGGCACGGCCGACATCAATGGCACTGGCAACATGCGGGCCAACCAACTGGAGGGCAATGCGGGGGCCAATATCCTCGACGATGGCGATTTCCCTTTCGACTTGTTTGGCAGCATCAGTGATTCGCTCCACGGCGGCGCGGGCGATGACACGCTGATCGGCAATAGCGGCGCAGACCGGCTCGATGGCGGCCTGGGCGCGGATAGCATGGCGGGCGGCATCGGTGACGACAGCTACGTCGTGGATGATGCGCTCGATGTGGTGTTCGAGGAGGCCGATGGCGGCATTGACCGGGTGGTCGCTTCGGTCAGCCACACGCTGACCTCCAACGTAGAGCGGCTGACCTTCGGGGGGGCGTCCGACCTGGTCGGCACCGGCAACACGCAGGCCAATCGAATGATTGGCAATGTGGGCGCGAACACGCTGGATGGTGGCGATGGCAATGATACGCTCTATGGGCTTGGCGGCAATGACACGCTGATCGGTCGCGATGGGGCTGACATTCTGGATGGCGGCCTGGGCACGGACAGCATGACCGGCGGTTTGGGCGCCGATCGCTTCGTGTTCGGCAGCGCAATCGAGGCAGATGACGATGTCATCAGCGATTTCAGCGTGGCCCAGCTCGACAGGATCGACCTGCGCCGCATTGACGCGGATGAAACACTGGCGGGCGACCAGGGTTTCACCTGGATCGGGGGCGCCGCCTTCAGTGACGTGGCCGGGCAGCTGCGTTTCGCCGGCGGGGTGTTGGAAGGCGATGTGGATGGCAATGGCGGCGCCGATTTCCAGATCGGGCTTACGGGCGTGACCTTGCTCAGCCCGGGCGATATCTGGCTCTAGGGACGCCCCCTGGCCCGTGCTGGGCGGAGGGCGTCCGCCTGCCTGCCGCGGGCGGGCCGCGCCTGGGCTTCACCCGGGCAGGCGCACCGGGTTCGCCCAGGCCCGCCGCCCGGCCGCATCCGCCACCACCACGCGGGCGAAGCCGCCGCCCTTCAGCGCCTCCAGCGGCAGGCGCGCGCGCGTCTGGCACAGCCCCACCGATTGCGCGGCGCGCGAGCCGCGGCCGAGCACCATGACGCTGGCCGCGGCAGAGCAGGTCACCTCCACCGCATCCGCCTCCCAGGTGACGTCATGGATCTGCGGCCCCTGGGTCGCGTAGAAATGCCCGGCCTTGAGTGCGGCCAGCAACGCCTCCGGCGCATTCGCAGTGGCCTTCACCATCACCCAGCCGCCGAAGGCGTCGGGCGATTTGAAATGTGCGTCATCCACGGCGATCAGGTTGACCATGCGCCCCTCGGCCAGGAGCTGGTCGGCCAGATAGACGCCATCACCGCGCTCGGTCCGCAATTGCGAGGTGTGGTTGTATACCTCCACCGCATGGGCGCCGGGCAAGCTGCGCGCATCGGCCGTGGTCAGCGCATACCAGCCGGGATGCGGGATCGCGACGAAGGCGCCGGCCGCCAGCGCGCGGGCGGCGAGTTCCGGGCCGGTCTCCTCGGGCGGTGTCGGCGCGAAATCGGCCGGCAGGCCGACCGCCAGGATGTGCCACATCTCGCCCAGCGCGGTCGCCGGCGCGTGCAGCTCGGCACCCAGGATGGTGGTGAAGCCGGGCGCGCGGAAGGGCCGCGTATCCACGATCGGGAAGCGGTATTTCGGCAGGAAATGGTCGGTGATGGCGAGGAAGTCATAACCCGCCTCGCGATAGGTCGCGCAGACCTCCGCCACACCGAGCGCCCCGTCCGAGGCGTTGGTGTGGGTGTGGATATTGCCCTTCCAGAAGCGGCCAGGGGCGGAGAAGGCGTCCATGGCGGCGTCAGGCCAGGGCGCGAAAGGCGTCGAGGAAGGCCGCCACATCGGCCTCGTCATTATAGACGTGCGGGCTGATCCGCATGCGGCCGAGCCGGGGCGCCACATGCACGTTCCGCTCGGCCAGCGCCTCGATCAGGCCGGGCCGCATGCCGCCCGGAAACCCCAGGCTCAGCACATGCGGGGCGCGCAGCCCCTGGGCTGGCATCTCGACGCCGGTGCCGGCCAGGCCCTCGGCCAGCAGGCCGGTGAGCCAGCCCAGGCGCGCGGTGATGGCCTGCGTGCCCCACTCCGCCATCATCTCCATGCCGACGGCCGCCATCTCCAGGCCGATCACATGGTCGCGCTCGCCCATGTCGAAGCGCTTGGCGCCGTCGGTGAAGCCGAGATCGGCCATGTAGGGGCGGCCTTCGGAGGAGACGCGGCGGCGGGAGGAGCCGGTCTGCTCCAGCGGGATGCCATCCTGGTGGCGCTTCGCGATGTAGAGGAAGGCGCGGCCATAGGGCCCCAGCACCCATTTATAGGTCGGGAAGATCAGCATGTCGGGGTCGAGCGTGGTGACGTCGAGCGGCAGGACCCCCGCGTGATGCGTCGCATCCACCAGCAGCATGGCGCCGGCCGCACGCTGGGCCATTCCCACGGCGTCGAGGTCAATCAGCCCGCCATCCGCCCAATGCACGGAGGAGATGGAAACGAGCGCGAGCGGCGCGGCCCCGGGCCGGCGAATGGCGGCGACCACCGCCGCCGTCCAATCGCCATCGGCCGTGACCGCCTCGACGGTGAAGCCGCCCTCAGACGCCCGCTGCAGCCATTCCAGCACGGGCGAGGAATGGTCCTCGCCCAGCACCAGCACGCGATGGCCCGCCGGCACCTTCAGGATGCGCCCGGCGACGGCGACGCCGTAGGATACGGAGGGGATGATCGCCACATCCTCGGGGGCCGCGTTGATCAGCCGCGCGGCGGCACTGCGCGCGCGGTTGCATTGGCGGGCGATATGCTCGCCCGTGATGCCCCAGGGCCTGGCCTTCAGCGCGATGCCCGCCTGGCCCGCCGCCTGCACCGCCTGCGGCAGCGGGCTCCAGGAGGCGGCGTTGAGGTAGGCGACATCGCGCGGGATGTCGAAGGCGTCGCGCTGGCAGTCGAGCATGGTGATGTCCTTGGCCCCGAAGCGTGCAGTCTGCGCCCGCTTCGGCCAGGCGATCAATGCAGCCGCGTGGCAGCCGCGGGCGCGATCCAGCCCAATTCACCCTGCACGAAGCAGGCGGCGAGCGCTCCCTCGGGCGTGACCAGCGCGAGATCGCCGCGCAGGCCTTCGGCGATGCGCCCGCGATCGGTGAGGCCCAGCGCGTCGGCCGGATTGCTGGAAACCAGCGCCCAGCTGGCGGCCAGGTCCAGCACGCCGCGTGCCGCCATGCGGAAGGGCGCGGCCAGCAGCGCAGGCCAGTGGTAATCGCTGGCCAAAACCGTGACGAGGCCGCGCTCGGCGAGGGGCGCGGCGCTGGCCCAGCCGAGATGGCTGCCGCCGCGCACCACATTGGGCGCGCCCATCACCACCGCCTCGCCCGCGGCGCGCGCATTTTCGGCGACCGGCTCGGCCATCGGGAATTCGCAGATGGAGGCGCCAAGGGCGCGGAACGCCGCGCGCTCCTCCAGCGTCGCGTCGTCATGGCTGAGCATGGGAATGCCGGCAGCGCGTGCCGCATCCGCCATGCGGGCGCGCATGGCCGGCACTTCGGCGCGGCGGCCCATCGCGGCATCGGCGAGCGCCATCAATTCCGCCTCGGTCACGCCGGCGCGGCCGGCATATTTGCCGAGTTCCTTCGGGTTCTTCAGCTTCTTGACGATGCTGGGCGTGTGGTCGTTGAAGCCCAGCAGATGCACTTGGCCCGCCGCGATGGCGGCCACCGCATCGGCCTCGGCCGCGAAGTTGTCGGCCTCGAAGCGCAAATGAACGCGAAGCTCCGGTCCCGGCGGCGGGTTCCTCAGCGCGTCGAGCGTGGCGAGGAAGGCCGGCAGCGAGCGCAACCCCGGCTCCCAGGAGAGGGTCACGCCCAGATAGGCCGTGGTGATTCCGGAGGCGAGGCATTGCGCCGCCGCATCCCGCAGGGCGAAGCCCGCCGGGAAATCCACATTGGGCCGCGGCTGGAGCGCGCGCTCATGCGCATCGCCATGGATGTCCACGATGCCCGGCAGGACCAGCAGCCCCGTCGCGTCGAAGCGGCGCGCGGTGGGCGCGGCACGCCTGATCAGGCCCTGAGCCAGCGCCACCTCGCCCGCGCCGAGCGCGCCGTCGCGCAGCACGCGGCCGCCTGTGATCTTCCAGGACATGTTCAGGACTCCACCACCATCTGCGTGCGCCCGGCGGCATAGCGCGTCACCGTCGCATCCACCGGCTTGCCGGCACCATCCACATTCACCGCCTCGCTCACCAGCACGGGCCGGCTGCGCGATTGCTGCAAGGCCTCCGCCTCCTCGGCTGTCGGCATGCGGGCCGTGATGCGGGTGATGCGGCGGCGGTAATCCGGCACACCGCAGCCGGCCAGCGCATGGGTGATCGAGGGATTCTCGCGCAGCCGTTCCATGATGTCGGGGAAGCGATGCGCCGGAAAATGGTGCGCGCCAAGCGCCACCGGCCGCCCATCCGCCATGGCCAGACGCTCGGCCAGGATGACGGGGCGGCCGCGGCGGATCTCCAGCATTTCGGCCACGCGCGCCTCGGCCGGGATCTCGATGAGGCGCAGCACGCGCCCCGCCGGCTCGCGGTTCTGCGCGCGGATGATCTCGCTGAAGCGGGTGCGGGCGTTCAGCGGGTAGTCCAGCACATCCTCGGCCACGAAGCTGCCGCGCCCCTGCTCCACGCGGACGATGCCGCGCGTCTCCAGCTCCTCCATGGCGCGGCGGATGGTGTGCCGGTTCACGCGGAAATGCAGCGCGAGCTCGGCCTCGGTCGGCAGGCGTTGGCCGGGGGCGTGGTGCCCCTCGCGGATCGCGGCCTCGATCGCGGCGCCGATCTGGCGCCAGAGCGCGATGCCGGCGCCGCGATCCAGCGCGGGGCTGGTGAACGTCACGGAAGTTTCAACCAAGCCGGCGCTCCAGGGTGGCAATTACAGGTTGACCATAGACAGACAGACGTATAGCTGTCTAGACAAATGATGACCCGCCCCGAATGGATGGCCGTCCTGGCCCGCGCCACCGCTGAGGAGATGGCGGGCCTGCTGGCCCCCCTGCCCCCGCTGCCACCGCATCAGGTGATCCGCGGCCCCGAGATCGGCCTGACGATGCTGCGCGGCCGCGCCGGCGGCGACGGCGCGGCCTTCAACCTGGGCGAGGCCACCATCACCCGCTGCACCGTCTCGATCGAGGGCGGCACGCTCGGCCATTGCTGGCGCCTCGGGCGGGACCGCGCGGCGGCCGAGCGCGCCGCGCTGCTCGACGCCTGCCTCCAGCAATTCGACTGGCAAAGGCGCCTGCTGGCGGCCGTGGTGATCCCCCTGCGGGAGCGCCAGCGCGAGGCCGCGGCGCTGACCGCGCGCCGCGCCGCCGCCACCGAGGTCCGCTTCGCCACGCTGGCGACGATGCGATGAGGAGCACGCCATGAAGCCCGGCTTCGCCGATCCCGTCTTCGGTGCGCAGGCGGGGTTCGCCGCGCTGATGAACGCCATGGCCCGCCCGGGCCGCATCCAGGATTGCGCCGCGCTGCGCGACCCGCCGAGCGGCCTGGACCCTGCTGCTGCCGCCGCCCTGCTGACGCTGGCCGATGCCGAGACGCCGCTATGGACCGATGCCGAAGGCGAGGCGCGTGACTGGATCGCCTTCCATACCGGCGCGCCGCTCGTCTCCGACCCTGCCCGCGCGCAATTCCTGCTGGCGATCCGTGCCATGCCCGCGCTGGCCGGCCTGGACGCCGGCCGCGACGAAACGCCGCAGGACAGCGCCACGCTGATCCTCCAGGTTGCCGCCCTGGACGACACCAGCGGCTGGCGCCTGACCGGCCCCGGCATCGCGCACGAGCACCGCCTGGCCGTGGCCGGGCTGGCGGCCGACTTCGCCGCGCAATGGGCCGCCAACCGCGCGCAATTCCCACGCGGCGTGGACCTCGTCCTGTGCGCCGGCACGCAAATGGCCGCCCTGCCCCGCACCACCCGCATCACGGAGGATCGCTGATGTATGTCGCGGTGAAGGGCGGCGAGGCCGCGATCGAGGCCGCCCATGCCTGGCTGGCCGAGCGGCGGCGCGGCGACCAAACCCTCCCCGCGCTGACGCCCGAGCAGATCGAGCAGCAACTTGGCCTCGCGGTGGACCGCGTGATGGCCGAGGGCAGTTGCCATGATCGTGGCCTCGCGGCACTCGCCATCCAGCAGGCGCGCGGCGACCTCATCGAGGCCGCCTTCCTGCTGCGCGCCTATCGCAACACGCTCTCCCGCTTCGCGGCCTGCGAACCGGTGGATACGGGCGCCATGCGCGTGCAGCGCCGCATCAGCGCCACCTACAAGGACCTCCCCGGCGGCCAGGTGCTGGGCCCCACCTTCGACTACACCCACCGCCTGCTGGACTTCGCCCTGGCCGCTGAGGGCGTGGCACCCCCGCAGGAGGCCGAGGCCGCCGAAGCCCCCATGCCCCGCGTGACCGAGCTCCTGGCGCGCGAGGGCCTGATGGCGCGCGACGCGCCCGATGACGGCACGCCGCCCCCCGATCTGACGCGCGAGCCCCTGCCCTTCCCGACACCCCGCCCCCTGCGCCTGCAATCGCTGGCGCGCGGCGATGAGGGCTTCCTGCTCGGCATGGGCTATTCCACGCAGCGCGGCTACGGCAACGCGCATCCCTTCGTGGCCGAGCTTCGCATGGGGGAGGTGGAGGTGATGCTTGCCCCGGCCGAGCTCGGCTTCACCATCTCCATCGGCGATATCACTGTGACCGAATGCCAGATGGTGAACCAATTCGCCGGCAGCGCCACGACGCCCCCGCAATTCACCCGCGGCTATGGCCTGGCCATGGGGCATGGCGAGCGCCGCGCCATGGCCATGGCGCTGGTGGACCGCGCGCTGATGGCGGCCGAGCTGGGCGAGGACGTGACCGCACCCGCCCAGCAGGCCGAATTCGTGCTGCTGCACGCCGACAATGTGGAAGCGACCGGCTTCGTCGAGCATTTGAAGCTGCCGCACCATGTGGATTTCCAGAGCGAGCTGGAGAAGATCCGCAGCATCCGCGCGCGCTGGGAGGAACAGGCATGAACGCGATGCCACCCCGGAACAGTCGGGATGCCGCGTATAACTTCGCCTATCTGGACGAAGCGACGAAGCGGATGATCCGCCGCGCCATCCTCAAGGCGCTCGCCATCCCCGGCCACCAGATCCCCTTCGGCGCGCGCGAGATGCCGCTGCCCTATGGCTGGGGCACAGGCGGCATCCAGGTGACGGCCGCCATCCTGGGGCCGCGCGACGTGCTGAAGGTGATTGACCAGGGCGCCGATGACACGACCAACGCCGTCTCCATCCGCGCCTTCTTCGGCAAGGTCGCGGGCATCGCCACCACGACGCGCACGTCCGAGGCGACGATCATCCAGACGCGCCACCGCATCCCCGAGCGCCCGCTGAGCGAGGGCCAGGTGATGGTCTTCCAGGTGCCGATGCCCGAGCCGCTCTTCAAGCTGGAACCGCGCCTGGCCGAGACCCGGCGCCTGCATGCGCTGGGCGATTACTCGCTGGCCCAGGTCAAGCTCTACGAGGACATCGCGCGCCAGGCCGAGAGCGGCAGCAGCTACAATCACCCGGTGATGGTCGGCGGGCGCTATCTCATGTCGCCCTCGCCCATCCCGGGCTTCGACAATCCGAAGCTGCACAATTCGCCCGCGATCATGCTGTTCGGCGCGGGGCGGGAGAAGAAGATCTACGCCGTGCCACCCTACACCACCGTCGAGAGCCTGGATTTCGACGACCACCCCTTCCGGCCCATGCGCGCGCCCCATGCCTGCTCGGCCTGCGGGAGCACGACCAGCTACCTCGATGAGATCATCGCCGATGATCAGGGCGGGCGGATCTATGTCTGCTCCGACACCGATCACTGCCGCGAGAATCAGAGCCCATGAGCGCGCCGCTGCTGGAAGCCTCCGGCCTCAGTCTCCGCTTCGGCGCGGTGCGCGCGCTGGATGACGTGGCGCTCGACATCCACCCGGGCGAGGTCGTCGCCATCGTCGGCGAAAGCGGCTCGGGCAAGTCCACGCTGTTGCGCGTGCTGGCTGGGATGATGGAGCCGCAGGCGGGCCGCGTCCTCTACCGCGACGCGACCGGGGCGGCGCAGGAGATCGGCACACTGAGCGAGGCCGCGCGTCGGCACCTGATGCGCAGCGAATGGGGCTTCGTTCACCAGAATGCGCGCGACGGCCTGCGCATGGGCATCTCCGCCGGCGGCAATATCGGCGAGCGGCTGATGGCGGCCGGCGCCCGCAATTATGCCGAAATCCGTGCCGCTGCGGCCGATTGGATGGCGCGGGTGGAAATGGACCCTGCCCGCATTGACGAGGCGCCGCGCAATTTCTCGGGCGGAATGCAGCAGCGCTTGCAGATCGCGCGCTGCCTCGTCACCCAGCCGCGCCTCGTTTTCATGGATGAGCCCACGGGCGGCCTGGATGTCAGCGTGCAGGCGCGGCTGCTGGACCTGATCCGGGGGTTGGTCGCTGAACTGGGCCTCGCTGTCTTCTTCGTGACGCACGACATCGCGGCGGCCCGCTTGCTGGCGCATCGCATCATCGTCATGCGGCATGGGCGCATCGTCGAGGAAGGCCTGGCCGATCGCGTGCTGGATGACCCGCGCCACGAATACACGCAGCTTCTTGTCGCCTCGGTGCTCTCGGCATGAGGCCCGCCATCCGCATCGAGGCGCTGGCCAAGGGCTTCACCCTGCACCTGCAAGGCGGCATCGGCTTCCAGGTGCTGCGCGACGAGGCGCTGCTGGTCATGCCCGGCGAATGCGTGGCGCTGACCGGGCCTTCGGGTGCCGGCAAATCCACCCTGATGCGCTGCCTGCAAGGCAATTACGGCAGCGATTCCGGCCATATCTGGCTGCAGCATCGCGGCCAGGATGTGGACCTCGCCACCGCCGATCCCCGCCTTGTGCGCGAAATCCGGCGGGAGACGCTGGGCTATGTCTCGCAATTCCTGCGCGTCATCCCCCGCGTCTCCGCCCGCGATGTGGTGGCCGAGCCGCTGCGCGCGCGGGGCATGCCGCAGGACGAAGCCGAAGCCCGTGCCACCGCGCTGCTCACTTGGCTGAACCTGCCCTCCCGCCTGCACGGCCTGCCGCCTGCCACCTTCTCGGGCGGTGAGCAGCAGCGGGTGAACCTGGCGCGCGGCTTCGCGCCCCATTACCCCATCCTGCTGCTGGACGAACCCACCGCGAGCCTGGACGCCGCCAACCGCGAGGTGGTGATCAGCCTCATTGCCGAGGCCAAGGCGCGCGGCGCGGCCCTCGTGGGAATCTTCCATGACATCGAGGTGCGGGACCGGGTGGCGGATCGCACCCATGACATCCTTCCGCTAGAAGACGCCGCATGACAGAGACTGTTTTGACCAATGCCCGCCTCATCCTGCCGGATGCGGAAATCGAGGGCACGATCATCCTCCGCGACGGCCGCATCGCCGAGATCCAGCCAGGCCGTGCCCACCACGCCAGCGCCGTGGATTGCGAGGGCGACATCCTGATCCCCGGCGTGGTGGACGTGCACACCGACAATCTGGAGCGCCAGGTGCAGCCCCGCGCCAATGCGCGCTGGCCCTCGCTCTCGGCCTTCATCGCGCATGACGCGCAATGCGCGGCGGCCGGCGTCACCACCGTGCTGGACGCGCTCTGCCTGGGCGATCTCGGCTTCGACCAGGGGCGCGACCAGACCTTCCATGACGGCGTGCGCGACCTGACGGCCCTGCACGACCAGCCCTTCATGAAGGCCGAGCATCTGTTGCATCTGCGCTGCGAACTCCCCGCGCGCGACATGCCGGGCCTGCTGGAGGGCGTGGCGGACCATCCGCTCATCGCCATGGTCAGCCTGATGGATCACTCCCCCGGCGTCGGCCAGTATCGCGACCTCGCGCGCTATCGCGCCATGCGGATCAAGCAGACGCGCATGACCGATGCCGAGGTGGAGGTCCGCATCCTCAAGCTCCAGGCCCAGCGCGCGGAACTCCGCGAGCGCCAGCGGCGCCTGGTGATTGATCGCTTCGCCGGGCGCCGCATCCCGCTCGCCAGCCATGATGACGAGGATGCGAGCGAAGTCCGCCGCAATGCCGAGGACGGCATCCGCGTCAGCGAATTTCCGGTGACGATGGAAGCCGCCATCGAGGCCGCGCGCATTGGCGTCGGCGTCATCGCGGGTTCACCCAACATTGTCCGCGGCGGCAGCCATTCCGGAAACGTGGCCGCCATGGATCTGGTGCGGGCCGGTGCGGTGCATGTGCTGGCCAGCGACTATGTGCCCCCCGCGCTGATCGAGGCCGCCTTCCTCATCGCGGCCGAGATCGGCCTGCCGCGCGCCATCGCCACCATCACCAGCGCGCCGGCCGCGATGTGCAACCTCACCGATCGCGGGCGGCTGGAGCCAGGCTTGCGCGCCGACCTCGTGCGCGTCACGCGGCATGGGGCCATGCCGGTGGTGCGGCAGGTCTGGCGCGGCGGGGAGCGCGTGATCTGAGCATGCGCGTCGCCATCTATTGGGCGCCGGAGCTGGATGACCCGCTGCATGCGGCGGGCAGCGCCTGGCTCGGCCGTGATGCGGAGACCGCCGCGCGCGTGCCGCAGCCCGCCATCCCGGGCCTGGCCGAGATCACGGCCGACCCGCGCGGCTATGGCCTGCATGCCACGCTGAAGCCGCCCTTCCGGCTTGCCACGCGATACCAGGATTTCATCGCGGATGCGGCGCGCTGGGCCACCGGCCTCGCACCCTTCGCCTTGCCGCCACTCTCGGTCCAGGACCTCAAGGGCTTCCTTGCCCTGCGCGAAACCGCACCCTGCCCGCCGCTCCACGCGCTAGCGGACTCGGCGGTCTCGGCGCTCGACCATCACCGGGCACCCCCGACCGAGGAGGAGCTGGCCCGTCGCCGCAAGGCGAAGCTCAGCCCGGTGCATGAGGCGCTGCTGGAACGCTGGGGCTACCCCTACGTGATGGAGGAGTGGCAGTTCCACATCACCCTCACGCATCGCCTGCTGCCTGAGGAGGCGGCGCGCATCCGCCCTCTGGCGGAAGCGCATTTCGCGGGGCTGGTGGAACAGCCCCGCGTGGTCGGGACGGTCTGCGTCTTCACACAGGCCGCCCCGGGTCAGCCCTTCCTGATCGCGGAAAGGCTCTCGCTCAGCGCGCCGGCGGCGTAGCCGGCGCCTCGCCGCGCGGGCCATCACCACGCGGGCCATCACCACGGGGGCCGCGATGATGGTGGCCGTGCTTCGGCAGCTCGTCGCGGGCCACCGCACCATCGCCATTCGCGTCCATCGCGCGGAAGCGCGCTTCCGCCATGGGCCGCACCTCGATCAGCGTGACCTGACCGTTGCGATCCGCATCAAGCCCGCGGAACATCGCGCCCCGCATCTGCTCCATGCGGCCCGCATATTCCGGACGCCCGGCTGGCGCATCCGCGCGGAGGCGCATGGTGCCGAACTCCTCGATGCTCAGGCCGCCGCTGCGGTCGGCATCGGCGGTGTTGAAGCGCGTGGTCACGATGGTCCAGGACTCCTCCCAGGTGACGCGGCCATCGCGGTTCGCGTCGAACAGCTCGAACATGCGGGCGCCCCTGTCGCCGCGCGGGCCGCGATCGGGGCGCGCATCGGTCGCGGCCGGCGGGTTGGCGGGGGCCGTCGCGGTCTGCGCCAGGGCGGCGCCCGCGCCGATGAGAGCGAGGCCAAGTCCAAGGGTGGCTGCGTATTTCATCATCATCTTCTCCGGTTCCGGGAGACGGCGTGTGTGTCGCTCCGTTGACAGGAAGATGCGCCCCCAATGTAACAGGCGCATGCCGAAGCCACCCTGAGAGCGTGAGGAAATGTGTCGCTTCCGCATCAAGCGGGCATGCGCCTCACTGGGGTGGCGCCGCGGCCCCGCTGCGACCGCTCGAACGCGGATCGCCCGGCGAGGGGGCCACGCCGGGGGCGGGCCGCGCGGGCACCGCATTGGCGGCGGGCGGATTGGCCGGGCGGTCGCTGGCGCGGCCGGTCGGGTTCCCCGGTGTGCCGGGCGAAGTCGGCGGCAGGCCCTGCAACTCATTCACCCGCGAGCTGGGATCCGAACCAGGCGGCCGCGGCGTCTCCCCGCTTCCGCCCTGGGCCGAGGCGAGGCCCGGTGCCGCCAGAAGCGCCAATGCGCAGCCCACGCCACGAATCCATTGAAGTTTCGCCATGTCCGTTCCTCCCGGGCAGCGCGGCCATATGCCGGCTGCCTCCGGGGAACGCCTGCCTTTCGGGCCGGTTGCCCGCGTGGGGGGTGGGGAATGCCGGGTGTCGGATTTGAACCGACGACCTACCGCTTACAAGGCGGTTGCTCTACCCCTGAGCTAACCCGGCGCTGCCTGAATATCTAGGACAGCCAGGCGCCGCTTGCCAGCCGGCGCCGCGCGGGCTTCATGACGATATGCGCCAGAACCGACATCGCCCCCGCCCCCAGGACGCCTCGCCGGCGCGTGACGAGGGGGGCGCTGTCTGGCTCTATGGCCTGCACGCCGTCTCCGCGGCGCTGGCCAACCCGGCCCGCCGGCTGCGGCGCCTGCTGGTCACGCGCGGGGCCGAGCAGGAATTGGCCGAGCGCTTCTCGCCCCCCTGGCGCATCGCGCCCGAGCCGGTGGAGCGCAACCGGCTCGACGGGCTGCTGCCGCCGGATGCCATCCACCAGGGGGCGGCGCTGCTGGTGGACCCCCTGCCCTCGCCGCCCATGGAGCGGCTGCTGGAAGGCACGACGGGCCCCGTCCTCGTGCTCGACCAGGTGACGGATCCGCGCAATGTCGGCGCCATCCTGCGCTCGGCCGCGGCCTTCGGCGCGGCGGCGCTGGTGGTTCAGGAACGCCACGCCCCGGCCGAGACGGGGGCGCTGGCCCGCGCCGCCTCCGGCGCCCTCGAAGTCGTGCCCATCCTGCGCGAGGTGAACCTCTCCCGCGCGCTCGAACAATTGAAGAAGGGCGGGCTTTGGGTCGTGGGGCTGGAGGCGGCGGGGCCCGTCACCCTCGCGCAGTCGGGGCTCACCGGGCGGCGCGTGGCGCTGGTGCTGGGCGCCGAGGGCGAGGGCCTGCGGCGCCTCACGCGGGAGACCTGTGATGAGCTGGTGCGCCTGCCGATCCACGCCGCCATGGAAAGCCTGAACGTCTCGGCGGCCGCCGCCGTCGCCCTTTATGAACTGGCCAGGGAGTGAATGAGATGAGCCAAGCCGCCGACATGATCCTCGAAGCCTGGAAGGCCAGGCGCATCCTCGCCCCGCTCGGCGCCGCGGCCCCGCGCGATGTGGCCGAGGGCTATCGCGTCCAGCGCGAGGTGGCCGAGGCCCAGGGCGCAATCCCGCCTGCCGGCTTCAAGATCGGTGCCACGACGAAGCAGATGCAGGCCTATCTCGGCCTCGCCCACCCGGCCGCGGGTTTCGTGCCCAAGGCCAGCCTGAACGCCGATGGCTTCACCGCGCCCTTCGCCGATTTCATCGCGGTGGGCGTGGAGTGCGAAGTGGGCGTGCGCCTCGGCCGTGACCTGCCCTTCGGGCCCACGACCCGCGCTGAGGCCGAGGCCGCCGTCGCCGAGGTCTTCCCCGCCATCGAGATCGTCGAGAAGCGCTATGGCGACCTGGCCGAGCTCGGCACGCCGACCCTGATCGCGGACCAGGTCTTCCACGCCTCCGGCGTTCTGGGCCGCCCGGCGGCAGCCTGGCATTCCCTCGATCTCGGCGCCATGCGCGGCGAGTTGTTCGTGGACGGCGCCTCACGCGGGGGCGGCCATGGGCGGGACCTGCTGGGCCATCCGATGGAGGCGCTGGCCTGGCTCGCGGGCTCGGGTGCGGCCGAGGTGTTCGGCGGGCTGAAGGCGGGCCAGGTGGTCTGGCTGGGCTCGGTCACGCCGCCGATCTGGCTGGATGGTCCCTGTGAGGTGCGGGTTGCCTTCGAAGGGCTGGGCGAGGTCCGCACGCGCTTCACCTGAGCCGCAAGGCTCTGTTAAGGCTGCTCCATCTACACCTGCGCGGGCCGGCACCAAGCCGAATCGAAACCCACCGCCAGAAGGGCGGGCAAGCGGATGAGTTTTCCCATGCCCCCGCCCTCCGACTGGAAGGACATGCCGGATGAGCTGCAGCTCGTCCTGGCGCGCGAGGCCCTGCGGCGCGCGGCCGAAACCCTTGCCGAACACGCGGAATTGCTGGCCCTCGAGATGGAGGATGGCGCGCTCAGGGACCGTGGCGGCCCGGATGCGCTGCGCCTTTTCGCCTCCGTGGTGCGGGCCACCAGCCTCGATTCGATGGGCCCTGTCGGCCATGCATGAAGGCGCTGGCTGACAGCGCCACCCCGGGGCGCTATGTGACGGAGGGATGACAATCCGCGCTGGACGCGGAATCGGTCGCCGCCTGCCAAGGACAAACCGGGGAAACGAATCGCCATGATCAGGATGCTTCTGGCCACCGCCGCCATCGCGCTGCTGCCTGGCCTCGCTGCCGCGCAGACCGCCACCTGCTCGCATCGCGGCGCGCTGGACGATGCCTATTGCGACGAGAACCGTGACCTCGTTGCCGATGCGCCGACCGACCCGGCGCGCCTGCGCAACCCGAGCACGCTGGTCTTCGCCTATACGCCGGTCGAAGACCCTGCCCTCTATGCCAGCCAGTTCCGCCCGCTGCTGGAATACCTCACGCAATGCACCGGCAAGCGCGTGGTCTATTTCCAGGTGACGAGCAATGCCGCCCAGGTGGAGGCCATGCGCTCTGGCCGGCTGCACATCGCGGGCTTCTCCACCGGCCCCACCGCCTTCGCGGTCAACCTCGCCGGCGCCGTGCCCTTCGCCATCAAGGGCAATGAGCGCGAGTTCGAGAGCTATCGCGTCGTCGTCATCACCCGCGCCAATTCGGACATCCGCACGCTGGCCGATCTGCGCGGCCGGCGCGTGGCCCACACCTCGGCCACCTCCAATTCCGGCAACCTGGCGCCCCGCGCGCTGTTCCCGGCGAATGGCGTGACGCCGGAGACGGATTACCGCGTGCTCTTCTCGGGCGGGCATGACCGCTCGGTGATGGGCGTGAATGCGGGCGATTTCGACGCGGCACCCGTGGCGAGCGACGTCTACAACCGCATGGTCGGGCGCGGGCAGGTGCAGGCGGCGAATTTCCGCACGATCTGGGAAAGCGACCCCTTCCCCACCAGCAGCTTCGCTTTGGCGCATGACCTGCAGCCCGAGCTCGCCGCGCGCATCCGGCAATGCTTCTACGATTACCGCTTCCCGCCCGCGATGATGCGCGATCTCGGCGGCAATGACCGCTTCTGGCCCGCCACCTACCAGGCGCAATGGGCGCCGGTGCGCGCGGTCGCCGATGCGGTGAACGCGCCCTACACCCGCGCCGCCTTCGACCAGGAGAGCCGCCGCGAGCTGGAGGCCGAGGCCCGCCGCCGCGCGGCGCAGCAGCAGCCGGCAGCCCCCGCGACGCCGGCCACGCCCGCCCGTCCGCAGTGAGCGCAGCGGCACCGATCCTGCGCATTCAGGGGCTGGAGAAATCCTACACCCCTGGAAAGCCCGTCCTGCGCGGTATCAACCTGGAGATCGGGGCGCAGGGCATCACCGCGGTGATCGGCCCCTCGGGCACCGGGAAATCCACGCTGCTGCGCTGCATCAACCGCCTGGTGGAGCCCTCGGCGGGCGCCATCTGGATGGGCGATGAGGATCTGGCCCAGCTGCGCGGCACCGCGCTGCGCCGGGCGCGGCGGCGCATCGGGATGGTGTTTCAGGAATACAACCTCGTCGAGCGCCTGACGGTGATGGAGAACGTCCTCACCGGGCGGCTCGGCTATGTGCCGCTCTGGCGCGCCTGGCTCAGGAAATACCCGGCGGCCGATATCGAGCGCGCCTTCGCCCTGCTCGACGCGGTCGGCCTGCCCGACCAGGCGACGCGCCGGGCCGATGCGCTCTCCGGCGGTCAGCGCCAGCGCGTCGGCATCGCCCGCGCGCTCATGCAGTCCCCGGCGCTGCTGATGGCCGATGAACCCACCTCCTCGCTCGACCCCAAGACGGCGGTGGAGGTGATGGAGCTGATGGCGCGGCTGACCGGCGAGGCCGGGGTGCCGGTCATCGTGAACATCCATAATGTCGAATTGGCCAGGCGCTTCGCCATCCGCGTCATCGGGATGACGGGCGGTGCCGTGGTCTTCGATGGCCCGCCGGAAGCGCTGGAAAGCCATCACCTCCGCCAGATCTATGGCGGCGAGGACTGGCTGTGACCCGCAACCCCTTCCCGCCCAATTGGCCGCTGCGCCTCGGGATGGGGCTGGGCCTCGCCTATGTCATTTACGCCAGCGCCCAGCTCGGCATCACGGGCGAGCGGTTGCTGCATGGCGTGGGCGAGGCGCAGCGCTTCCTCGCCCGCATGTTCCCGCCGAACTTCGAGCGCTGGGAGCTGCTGCTGGAAGGCCTGCTGGAGAGCATGCAGATCGCGCTGCTCTCCACGGCGCTCGGCATCGTGCTCTCGCTGCCGCTCGGGCTGATGGCGGCGCGGAACCTTTCGCCCGTCTGGCTGTCCGCCCCCACGCGGGGCTTCATCGCGGTCTGCCGTTCGCTGCACTACGTGATCGTGGCCATCATCTTCGTGAAGGCGCTGGGCTTTGGCGCGCTGGCCGGCGTGGCCGCGCTGACGGTCGCCTCCATGGGCTTCATCGCCAAGCTTTTCGCCGAAGCGATCGAGGAGATCAGCATGAAGCAGGTGGAGGCGGTGCGCGCCTCCGGTGCCTCGGCCGCCGGCGTGCTGGTCTATGGCGTGGTGCCGCAGGTGGCGTCCCGGTTCATCGGCTTCGGGATCTACCTGCTGGATTCCAACCTGCGCAATTCCACGCTGGTCGGCATCGTGGGGGCTGGCGGCATCGGCGGCACGCTCTTCGCCGCCTTCAAGCGCTTCGATTATGACTTCGTCTGCGCCATCCTGATCAGCATCATCGCGCTGATCTTCCTGGCCGAGGTCGTCTCTGGCCGCATCCGGGCGGCACTGCGATGAGCGCCACGCTGCACCGGGAATGGGTGCGCCATTCCTTCGGCGAACGCCTGCTGCGGTATTTCCTCTGGCTTGCCGCCATCGCCTCGCTCGTCTGGGCAGTGCGCTCGATCGAGATCATCCCCGAATTCCTGGCCGATGCGCCGGAACAGATGGCCGACCTGCTGATCCGCATGTGGCCGCCCGACCTCGCGCATTACTACCCGTCGGTCCATGCCGCGATGATCGAGACGCTGCATATCGCAAGCCTCGGCACGCTCCTGGGTGTCGTGCTGGCGATCCCTGTCGCGCTGCTGGCCGCGCGCAACATCTGCCGCAACGCGTTGCTGAATGCCTTCGCGCAGTTTTTGCTGGTCTCCTCGCGCTCCGTGAACAGCCTGGTCTGGGCGTTGATCTTCGTGGCGGTCTTCGGACCCGGTCCGGCGGCGGGTACCTTCGCCATCGCCTTCCGCTCCATCGGCTTCGTGGGCAAGCTGCTGGCCGAGGCGATCGAGGAAGCGGCCCCCGGCCCGGTCGAGGCGCTGGAAGCCAGCGGCGCGCCCTGGGGCCATCGCATGCTGAAGGGCATCTTGCCCCAGGTGCAGCCGGCCTTCTGGGGCATCGCGCTGTTCCGCTGGGACATCAATGTGCGCGAATCGGCCGTGCTCGGCCTGGTAGGTGCCGGCGGCATCGGCGTCGTGCTGGATGATGCGATCAACTTCTTCCAATGGGAGCGGGTCGCCACCATCTTGCTGGCTATCCTGGCCGTGGTCGTGGTGGCGGAAATCCTCGTCACGCGAATCCGCGCCAAGCTGATCTGACCGGGTGGCGATGCAGGCTTTCGATGTTCTGGTGGTGGGTGGCGGCGTCAACGGCGCCGGCATCGCGCGCGATCTCCAGGGGCGCGGTTATTCCGTGATCCTGGCCGAGCAGGGTGACCTGGCGCAGGCCACCTCCTCCTCCTCCTCCAAGCTCATCCATGGTGGGCTGCGCTACCTGGAGCATTACGAGTTCCGCCTGGTGCGCGAGGCGCTGGGCGAGCGCGAGGTGCTGCTGCGCGCGGCACCCCACATCATCTGGCCGCTGCGCTTCGTGCTGCCGCACCGGCCCGACATGCGCCCGCGCTGGATGATCCGCGCGGGCCTGTTCCTCTATGACAACCTCGCCCGCCGCGTCTCGCTGCCGGGCGCCGAGGCCTTCCAGACCGCGCGCAACCCCATGGGCGCGGCGCTCAAGCCTGAGATCACCCACGCCTTCGCCTATTCCGACGCCTGGGTGGAAGACAGCCGCCTCGTCCTGCTGAACGCGCTGGATGCGCAGCGCCGCGGCGCCGATATCCGCACCCGCACCCGCTTCGAGGATGCCGTCCGCCACCCCGGCCATTGGGAGGTGACGCTGCGCGGCCCCGATGCCCAGGGCCAGCGCATCCGCGTCCGCGCCATCGTCAACGCCGCCGGCCCCTGGGTGCAGCGCGCGCTCGATTCCGCCCATGCCGAGAAGCCCGGTGCCGTGCGCCTCATCCGTGGCAGCCACATCGTCCTGCCGCGCCTCTATGAGGGCAACCACGCCTTCATCCTGCAGAATGACGACCGGCGCGTGGTCTTCGTCATTCCCTATGAGGATGAGTTCAGCCTGATCGGCACCACCGACGTGCCGCATGAGGGCGATGCCGCGACGGCGCATTGCACGCCGGCGGAGGCCGAGTACCTCTGCGCCGCCGTCTCACGCCAGTTTCGCCGGCAGATTACGCCGGCCGACATCGTCTGGTCCTATTCCGGCGTCCGCCCCCTGTTCGACGATGGCGCGGATGATCCCTCGGCCGTGACGCGGGACTATGTGCTGAAGCTGGATGAGAGTGCCGCCCCCGTGCTCAGCGTCTATGGCGGCAAGATCACGACCTTCCGCCGCCTGGCCGAGGAGGCGAGCGGGAAGATCGCCAAGGCCCTGGGCCGCGAGGGCACACCCTGGACGGCGGGCGCCACGCTTCCTGGCGGCGATCTGGGCGGCAAGACGCGCGAGGCCTTCGCCGCCGAAATGACGCGCGCCCTGCCCTTCCTGGACCCCGCTTCCATCCCGCGCCTGGTCCGCACCCATGGCGGCGAATTGCCGCGCGTCTTCCACGGGCGTGATGCGGGCCAGGCGCTGGGCGCCGGCCTGACCGAGGCGGAGCTGGACTGGATGCGCGCCCATGAATGGGCCCGCACCGCCGAGGATGTGCTCTGGCGCCGCACCAAGCTCGGCCTGCACATGAGCGCGGCCGAGCGGGAGGGTGTTGCGGCGCGTTTCGAGACTGGCGCCGCGCAGTCCACAGTGGCCGCCTTTCAGGGGTCATGACATGCGGGGCTGATTCACGCCTTTGGTGATTCCCCAAAGGCGATCAGACCCGGGCTACCGCTCGTCATCCGGCTCCAGATCCACATTCACCGTGAGCCGGTGGTCGCCGCCGCCCAGCAGCACGCCGCGCAGGGGCGAGATGTCCGAGAAATCACGCCCCCAGGCGAGGATGACATGCTCGTCCCGCACGACGATGCCATTTGTCGGATCCAGTTGGACCCAGCCCAGGCCCGGCCCCATCCAGGCCGAGACCCAGGCATGCGACTGGTCCGCCCCGCGCCGCCGTGCCTGGCCCGGCGGCGGCCGCGTCCGCACATAGCCGGAGACATAGCGGGCCGGCAGGCCAAGGCCGCGGAGTGCGGCCAGCATCACCTGGGTGAAGTCCTGGCAGACGCCGCGGCGGTCGCGCAGCACTTCGGCGATGGGCGTCGTGATGCTGGTGACACCGGCCTGGAAGACGAATTCCTGGCGCATGCGGCGGTTGAGCTCCAGCAGCCCCTCCAGCACGCGCCGGCCGGGCGGGAAGGAGATCCGGGCATAGGCCGTGGCCTCGGCCAGGAGCGGCACATGCGGGGTGGGCAGCAGGAAATCCGCCGTCTCGGCGCCTTGCGCGCAGGCCGCCACCTCTTCCCAGGGCGGCGTCTCTTCCACCGATGGGGGCGGGGCGAAATCCACCTCGACCAGGCTTTCCGCCGTCACCTCGAAGCTGGTGTGCGGGGCGACCAGGAAGAGGCGCGTCGCGGCATTGCCGAAATGGTCATGCGTTTCGGTGTGGTGATCCGGCCGGGGCATGCAGGTGAGCCGGGCGGAGAGCACGCGCTGGCCGGGCAGCGCACGGGGCTTCAGGTGCAGCAGATGCGCCGCCAGATCCACCGTCTGGGCATAGCCATAGGCGGTGCGGTGTCGAAGCCAATAAATCATCATGCCCATTGTGCCGGATGGCGGGCGCCGCGCCTACCGGCCCGGGCCGGGTGCCTGCCATGGGTCAGGCGGTGATGACCGTGGGCTCGCCCACATCCACGCCAACCGCGCGGGCCGGCGGCAGCAGCGCGAAATAGCGGCGCGAGACCTGGTCCGAGAGGGTGGCGATCTCGGCCGCCATGGCGCGCAGCAGGCGCGGCAGGTCGGCGGCGGCCGCCTCGGCCTGGTCGGGCGCGGCGAGCAGGCGGGGCGTGATTTCCTCGGCCTCGCCCAGCAGGCGGCGCACGTCGCGCGCCGTCTCTGCTTCGCTCCCGCCTGAAATCTCGGCCAGGGCGGCGCCGATCGCCTCCAGCTGGAAGGCCAGGCCGCGCGGGTTGGAGGTGTCGGCCAGCACGAGGTCCAGCGCGGGGGCGGGCTGGAGCACGGCGAGATAGCGGCTGCGATAGGTGATCACGCTGTCGCAAAGCTCCAGCGTGAGTCGCAACCCGGCCTCGATGCGCGCGGCGGGCGCGTCGAGTGCGACGGCCACTTCGCTCGCCACCGCATGGGCGCGCTCCATCCGCCGGCCCAGTTCGAGGAAGAGCCGCGCGCCGCCGCGCACCATGTTCTCGGAGGCGATGCCCGCCACCGCATTGGCGAAGCGCAGCGAGGGCAGCAGCGCACGCGCGAGGTCGGGCAGCTCGGCCGGGGCATTGTCCAGCGCTTCCTCCGCCGCGCGCAGCGTCTGGGTCAGTGTCGCGTGCATGTCGGCCGTCAGGCGATCGCGCACGGATTCGACCAGCGTGCCGATGGTGCCCTGCAACTGGCGCACCGCCGGCCGGGCGCCGGATTCGAGCGCATTGGCGAGGGAGGAAAGGTTGCCCGCACTGGGCCGCGCTTCTTCATCCAGCAGTTGCGCCTCGTGCAGGCAGGTGGCGAGCGTGCCGAGCTCGGCCAGTTCGCGCGGCAGGGGGGCGCCGCGCCTGAGCCGGGTGATGGTGGCGCGCATCAGTCGGGCCGCACGGTCCAGCCGCTCCACATACCGGCCGAGCCAGAAGAGGTTGTCGGCCACGCGCGAGGGGATGGCGCCCGCCGTGCGGCGGATCGCGATGGGCGGGCCGCTTTGCGCGGCGGGGCCGATAATGGCCTCCGACGGGTCGGCCGGCACCCAGACATCCTTGCACCAGCCACCGCCCGGCAGCCGCCCGGTGAGCTTGGCGCCGGGTGTGACCAGGCGCGCGATGCCGCCGGGGAGAACCTGCCAGGAGGAGCCATCGGAGACGGCGAACATGCGCAGGATGAAGGGGGCGGGCGTCAGCGCGCCATTCTCCAGCGCCGGGGCCACGGGCAGCTGCGGCATGGCGATGGCGGCGACGCCGCCCTGTGCCGGTCGCTCCAGCGATTCCGAGGCGCTGCCCTGCCCGGCGGGCCGGAAGATCCAGTGGGCATGGCCTTCGGGCAGCGTGGGCGTTGGGGTCGCGGCGTCGGGCAGCCAATGGGTGGGCAGGTTGCGCAGTTGCAGCGCCTCGCCCAGCACGGCGGATGCCAGGGCTTCGAGCCATGCGCCCAGCGCCGGCGCTTCGGCGAGTGCGGCGCCCGGCGCGTTCAGCACGGTCAGCGCGCCATGGCGCACCGCATCCAGCAAGCCCGGCACGCCACTGCCCGCCGGCGCTTCCGGCTGGTCCAAGGGGTCGAGCGCGGCGGCATCCACGCGGGAGAGAACCACATCCACCGGCTGCAACCCGCCCAGCGTCTTCAGGAAGAGGGCACCGCCGCGCATCGTCAGGTCGCCCGTCTCGACCAGGGCGCAGCCGAGTTCGCGCGAGAGGACCACATGCTCGAACCAATGCGGATCGCGCGTGCCGGGCGAGAGCAGCGCGATGGCGGGGTCCGTCATGCCGTGCGGCCCGAGGCGGCTCAGCGCCTCCTGCCACAGCTCGTAGAAAGAGGAGATGCTGCGCGGGAGCGCCGCGCGGGCGATCTCGGGCATGGCCGTGCCGATCAGGCGGCGATTCTCGCGCAGCTGCCCAAGGCCGGAGGCGAGGCCGGTGCGGTCCTGCAGGACCACCCAGCCGCCATCGGCCCCACGCACGAGGTCCACCGCGTAGAGATGCAGCAGCGGGCGGCGCGGCGGGCCCTTGCTGCGGCGCGCGGTGCGCTGGAAGGCCGGGCTCCCGAAGATGAGCTGCGCCGGGATCTGGCCGCTCGCCAGCAGATCCTGTGCGCCATAGAGATCGGCCAGGATCGCATCGAGCAGCCGCGCGCGCTGGGTGATGCCCGCCGCCAGCGCCTCGAACTCCTCGGCCGGAATCGGCAGCGGCAGGGGGTCGAGCCGCCAGAGCGCGGCACCCGAGGCGCCCGGCAGCAGCGAGGCCACGCCGTCATCGGCCATGGCGCGAGCCAGGCGCTCGCCCCGCTCGGCGAGGCCGGCGCGGCCGAGGCTGCCGACGACGCTCATCACCCCCCGCCAATGCGGCCGGATGCGCCCCTCGCCGGAGACCATCTCATCCGGTCCGCCGGCGAGGAGGTCAGTCACGTGCGAATGCCCTCAAATCGAGGGTGCAGGGATGCTCCAGGCTCGGCCGCGGCTCGGCCAGGACGCGCGCACCCGCGCTGTGGCCATGGGCGAAGAAGCGCGAGCGGCGCCGCGCCTCGGCCGCATTGGCATTGACCGGGAAATCCTCATAGGCGCGGCCGCCGGGATGGGCGATGTGATGCGCGAGGCCACCCAGCGAACGCCCGGTCCAGCGGTCGTGCACGTCGAGCACCAGCGGCGCCTGGGCGCGGACCGAGGGGTGCAGGGCCGAGGGCGGGTCCCAGGCCTTGAAGCGGATGCCCGCCACGAATTCGCCGGCGCGGCCGGTGGGCTGTAGCGGCACGGCCACGCCATTGGCGGCCAGCATGAAGCGCTCCGGCACCCAGTTCGTCACGCGGGCCTGCACGCGCTCGGCGCTGCTGTCCACGTAGCGGACGGTGCCGCCGGCGGCCTGTTCCTCGCCCAGCACATGCCAGGGCTCCAGCGCCTCGCGCAGTTCGAGGTTGATGCCCGAGACATTCACCTCGCCGATCTTGGGGAAGCGGAACTCCACATGCGGCGCGAACCAGTCGGCATCGAGGCCGAAGCCCATCTGGCCGAGTTCCTCCAGCGCACCGGCCAGATCCTCCCGCGCGTAATGCGGCAGCATGAAGCGGTCATGCAGCGAGGTGCCCCAACGCACCAGCGAGCGGCGATAGGGCTGATCCCAGAAGGCCGCCAGCGCCGAGCGCATCAGCAGCATCTGCGCCGCACTCATCTGCGCATGCGGCGGCATCTCGAAGGCGCGGAATTCCACCAAGCCGCGGCGGCCGGAGGACGAGCTCGGGTCATACATCTTGTCGATGCAGAACTCGGTCCGGTGAGTGTTGCCGGTCATGTCGGCCAGGATGTTGCGGAACAGGCGGTCCGTCATCCAGGGCGGTGGGTTGCCTCCCATCCGGTCCAGCTCGCCAAAGGCGATCTCCAGCTCGCGCAGCGCATCCATCCGGGCCTCGTCCACGCGGGGATGCTGGCTGGTGGGCCCGATGAAGAGGCCGCTGAACATGAAGCTGAGCGAGGGGTGATTGTGCCAGAAGGAGACCAGGCTGCGCAGCAGGTCCGGCCGGCGCAGGAAGGGAGAATCCTCCGCGCGGGCCGCGCCCATCACCACGTGATTGCCGCCGCCCGTGCCGACATGCTTGCCATCCTGCATGAACTTCTCGGTGGAGAGGCCGATCTGGCGCGCCTCCTCATAGAGCTGCTCGGTGCGCTCCACCATTTCTGGCCAGGAGGTGGCGGGGTGGATATTGGCCTCGATGACGCCGGGATCTGGTGTCACCGAGAAGTTCTGGATGCGCGCATCCTCGGGCGGCAAATAGCCCTCGAGGAAGACCTTGCGGCCCGTTTCGGTCGCCGTGTCCTCGATGGCGGCGATGAGCTCCAGCCAATCCTCGACGGCATAGAGCGGCGGCAGGAACACATGGATCATGCCACCGCGCGGTTCGACGCAGAGGGCCGTACGGACCTGGGCCGGGTCATCCATGCCCACCTCGGGTGCGGGCTGCGGCGTGGGGCGCTGGTCGGCCGGCAGGGCATAGGGATCGGCGCCGGTGCCGGGCGTGCGGAAGCTCGCGCGGATCTGGTCGAGCAGCGGCAGCGCCGTCTCGGGCGCGAAGGGATCGGCCGGGCTGTCCAGCTCCTTCGCGAGTTCCGCCGGATCAATCCAGGGCAGCGAGGTGAGCGGCAGGCGCAGGCCCATCGGCGCATCGCCCGGCGTCAGGAAGAGCGTGTCGTCGCGGAAGAACCAGCGTCCCGATTGCCAACGGCGCTGCCCGCCCTGCACCACGCGGCGCAGCGGCAGCACGGTGCCGGTGGGCGTCGCGAGGCCACCACGGAACAGCCGGGCGAAACGCGCGCGCTCCAGCTTGTCGGCCAGCTTGCTGTCCTCGGCGACCACGTTGGCGGGCAGCCGGCTCTCGCGCCAGAGGTAGTAATGGATGTCCTCATGCGCCGCCTGGGCCAGCTCGGGCGGCACCTGCAGGCGCTCGGCCAGGCTCGCGGCAAAATGCGCGGCCACCGTGTGCGTCGCGTCATCCGTGTCGTCGTCGGAGGCCAGGAGTTCCGGGTTGCGCCAGATCGGCTCGCCATCCAGGCGCCAATGCGCCGAGAGCGCGAAGCGCGGCAGAGGCTCGCCCGGATATTGCTTGCCCTGGCCGGTGTGGATGACCGCCCCCTTGGACCACAGCGGGATCAGCCGGCGCAGCAGACGGTTGGCATAGGCGCGCTTGGTCGGGCCCAGCGCATCCGTGTTCCATTCCGGCGCCTCGCGGTCGCTGGCGGCCACGAAAGTGGGCTCGCCGCCCATGGTCAGGCGCATGTTCTGGCGGGCCAGCGCCTCATCCACGCGGTCGCCCGCGGCGCGGATCGCGGCCCAGGCCTCGTCCGTATAGGGCTTGGTGACGCGCGGTGTCTCGACGATGCGCGTGACGTGCATCTCAAACTCGAATTCCGTCTCGGCCTTCTCGATCAGGCCCGAGATGGGCGCCGCGGAGGCCGGTTCGGGCGTGGCCGCGAGCGGAATGTGCCCCTCGCCCGCCATCAGGCCCGAAGTGGCGTCGAGGCCGACCCAGCCGGCGCCGGGCAGATAGACCTCGGCCCAGGCGTGCAGGTCGGTGAAGTCAGCGCTTGGGCCCTCGGGGCCTTCCACCGGCTTCACATCGGCGACGAGCTGGATCAGGTAGCCCGAGACAAAGCGGGCGGCGAAGCCGAGATGACGCAGCGCCTGCACCAGCAGCCAGGCCGAATCCCGGCAGGAGCCCCTTCCCTCGCCCAGCGTGCGCTCGGGGTCCCAGACGCCCGGCTCCATGCGAACGATGTAGGAAATGCGCGACTGGACCAGCTGGTTGATGGAAACCAGGAAATCCACCATCCGCGCCTTTTCGCGCGGGATTTCCGCCAGCAGCGACTTCAGCAGCGGGCCATAGGGCGCCAGCTTGCGGAAGGGCGCCAGTTCCTCATCCAGCACATGGTCATAGGCGAAGGGGTAATGCTCGGCCTCGGGCTCCAGGAAGAAGTCGAAGGGGTTGATCGTCGCCATGTCGGCGATCAGGTCCACTGTCACGTCGAAATGCGTGACGCGCTCGGGGAAGACCACGCGGGCCTGGAAATTGCCCTGCGGGTCCTGCTGCCAATTGATGAAATGGGGCTCAGGCTCGATCTTCAGCGAATAGGCCAGGATGGGCGTGCGCGCATGCGGCGCGGGCCGCAGCCGGATGGTCTGCGGGCCGAGCGCCACGGGCCGGTCATAGCGATAGCTGGTGCGGTGCGTCAGGGCTGCTTGGATGGACATGCGCGCGGATATTCCCAAGGCGATATGCTGCGGCGCTTATAAGCGCGTTTCCTGGCCATGGCAGCCAATGGATTCGCTGTTTTTGCCGGGCCGGCCCCTGCGGAGTGCATGGCCGGAGAGAAAAAACGCCTCCGGCGGCTGGGGCCTCATGCTCAGGAGGTGGGCCCCAGACCCCATTCCTTGACACAAAAATCAGCGGCCCTTGAACACCGGCGCGCGCTTCTCGCGGAAGGCGCGCAGGCCCTCCTGCAGGTCCTCGCTTGCCTGGCTCGCCTGGGCTCGGTCCAGCGCCCCCTGCACATCGAATTCCTGGCGGGCGATCTCGTTCAGGCTGCGCTTCACACCCTGCACGGCCAAGGGCGCCATGGCGGCCAGCCGCTCGGCCAGCGCATCCACCCGCGCATCCAGCTCGGCCGCCGGCAGCATCTCCGTCAGGTAGCCAATCGCCAGCATCTCGGCCGCCTGGATCTTCTCGGCCGTCAGGAACAGCTTCTTCGCGGCATTCAGCCCGAGACGACTGACATAGCGGACCATCCCCGAGGGGTAGTAATGCAAGCCAAGCCGCGCCGCCGGCATGAACATCTCGGCCGTGTCCACGCCGATCCGGAAGTCGCAGCAGAGCGCCAGGTCGGTCGAGCCGCCATAGACGCCTCCGTTCAGCCGGCAGATGGTCGGCACCCGCAGCCGCTCCAGCTGGTCCGCCACACCTTCGAAGGAGGGCGCATCGGCGCGCGCCGTCACCTCGGCATTCGGGCGCTCGGCCATGTCGCCCAGGTGATATCCCGAGGAGAAGGATTTGCCGGTGCCCGTCAGCACCATCACGCGGATCTCGGGACTGGCCTCGATCGCGGCGAAATGCTGGCCGAGCATCAGCAGGTCCGCCGGCTCGATGCGGTTGTGCACGGCGGGCCGGTTGAGCCGGATGGTGGCCCGCGCCCCTTCGATCGTGAGCAGGGGCGTGGTCGCCTCGGCGGGTGTTCCGTGCATGGCCGCGAATACTCCTGTTTGCGGCCAGGATAACCGGAACCAGGGGCGGCGGAAGGCCCGCCTCCGCTTCAGGCGGCGTGGCGCAGCGGCTCCCTGACCGGCTCCGGCTGCCGCTGCTGCGGCGGCAAGGCGGCGGGCGCCGAGGCACCGGATTGGGCAGCCCACCAGGCGAGGCGCATCATCGCAAGGAAGGCCACCGGAACCAGGGCCCCGATGGCCCAGAGCAGCACCTGCGGCGTGACGTAATAGGCCAGCAGCGCCAGCGCCATGCCGACATTCGCGACGAAGATCAGGATTCCGCGGCCCAGCTCATCCTCGCCCTGCCGGTCCGAGGGGGGCTCCTGCGGCACGAAGGCGGGCTCGACCGAGGCATCCGCCGCCAGCCGCCCGAACACGGACAGCACCAGCGTGGCCAGCAGCGCAATGACCGCGAGGGCCGCCTCCTTTTCGCCCAGCCAAAGCCAGGCCGACCCCGCGAGGCCGATGCCCAGCATCGCGAAGGGAAGGATGCCAGCCAGCCGCGAAGCAAAGCCGAGGCGCGAGGCCTCCCCCATGGAATTGCCCAATTGGCGGAGGTTCTGGATCCAGAACAACCCCGCCAGCGGCAAGGACGTGGCCAGCAGCACCCACCCCACGGGCGATTGCCATGCCTCGACCCCGCTGCGCATGCCGCCCGCGAAGAAGCCAGCCCAGATGAGGAAGGGCGTGAGCATGAAGATCGCAATGGCAAAGGGAACCCAGCGCTTCATCGAGCGATCTCCGTCAGTCAGGTGGGCGATCCGGGAACGCCGCGTTGCAGGCCGGTCTCCGCGAGAAGGCGCAGCCTGCCCGCGTGTAGATTAACTTCCGGTAACTGAATGGTCGGATCCGGGCAAGAGGTGCCCGGCCCGGATCCGCGCCATCAATGCCGGTGCGCCGGCTGCCGCGCCCCGGCCGCCTGCACGGCGAGCTGGATGGTCACCTCGCCCGCGCGTTCGAAGCGCAGCGTGACCGGGATGCTCTGGCCCGCATTCATCGCCTGGGTGAGGCCGATCAGCATCAGGTGCAGGCCGCCCGGCTGCAGCGTGACCTCGCCATTCGGCGGCACCGGGATGTCATGGACCGGGCGCATGCGCATGACGTCGCCGTCCCGGATATGCGTGTGCAGCTCCATCCGCCCGGCCGCGGGCGAGCTGGCCGAGACGAGCTTGTCCGGCTCCGCCGCGGTGTTGCGGATGATCAGGAAGCCGCCCCCCTGCATCCCCTGCCCCGCGGCGCGGGTCCAGGGATTCACGATGCGCAGTGGCCCGAGTTCGGTGACGGCCTGCTGCGCCTGGGCCGGCATGGCGAGCGGCAGCAGGGCGGTGGCGAGAAGCAGATGGCGGCGTTGCGTCATGGGCGTGGTCCTTGGTTGGGATGGTTCAGAGAGAAGCCGGGCGGGGTCGATCCGCCCGGGCCTCGATGTGGGCGGCGATACGCGCGAGGCGCGCGGCCTCCCGCGCGGCCACCGCAGGGTCGCCTTGGAGGCAATCCTGCCGGATCTGCGCGAGGCGCGCACCCAGCCGGGCGCGCTCCTCGCTCTGGGCGAAGGGCTGGGCGGCCTCCACCGCCTCCTCCGCGCCCATGGTCGCGGCGGCGCAGATTTCGGTCATCGCGCGCTCCAACTCGTCCGGATCGCAGGCGATGGCGGGGGTGGCGAGCAGCATCGCCAGGGCAAGAACCGCGCGCATCAGCGGGCACCCAGCCGCAGGGTGGGTGCCGGGCTGCGCGGGCGGGGCTGGCCGGGTTCGGCCAGTTCCACCCAGGCATGCCGGGCGCCGCCCTCGCAGCGCTGCACGACCGGGAAGACGAGCGTGGCGCCGGCCTGGTCGGGCGCGCGGAGCATCAGCACGAACTCGTCGTAATGCGCATCCGGCAGCGGGCCGCCGCGCCAGGCGATGCTGGAAGGCGCCGCGCGCACCAGCCCATGCCCGCCCGGGACCGGGCGCGCCAGTGCGCGCGTCTCGATGGCGATCTCCCAGCCGGGCTTGGGCATGGGGCGGGCCATGGTGATGCCCTCGGGCAGCGCGACCTCGATCGCGATGGTGGAAGCCGTGCCGCAGCCATGGCCCACGCGGAAGGCGAGCCGCGCGTAGGAATTCGCCGAGACCTCCGGCGGCTCGATGACGACATGCGCGGCCACCGGGGAAGCCAGGCTGACGATGGGGGCGAGCATCAGGGCGGTGAGGCGTTTCATGCGCTCTCTCCTTCAGAAGCGGTAGAGCATGCCGGCATAGGCGGTGGTGCCGATGCCGGGCTCGTAGAGGGCGGGATTGCCCAGGGCGATGGGGGTGACCGAGGCGGAGCTGATGAAGCGCGTGTTGGTGAGGTTGCGCCCCTCCACGAAAAGGCCGAGCCGGCCGTCCATGAATTCCGCGCCGCCGCGCAGGCCGAGCAGCGTGTAGCTGTCGGTGCGGCGGGTGTTGGCGTTGTCCACGTAGAAGCCCTCCGGCACCCAATCCAGATTGGGGGCGATCCACCAGCCAGACGGGTGGCGGTAGCGCGCCTCGGCCCGCAGCACATGCGGCGGCACGCCGGGCAGCTGGTTGTTGCGGAAGATCGGGTCGTTCTCGAAGAAGAAGTCGCTGAAGGTGTAGGCGCCGCGCAGCGTCACGGAATCCTGCGCGGTGAAGAGGTCGCGCCCCGCGACGTAGCTCGCCGCCAGCTCGACGCCCTGGTGCACCGTCTTGTCGGCGTTGCGGGCGAAGCTGGTGCCCGGCTGCTGGCCGGCGAAGAGCTGGATCTCGTTGTCCAGCCAGGCGTAGTAATAGGCCGCGTCGAAGGTGACCGGGCCCAGCGTGCCGCGCGCGCCCATCTCGGCCGTGATGGCACGCTGCGGCGACAGCAGGCGGAAGCCGCCCAGCGGCACCAGGGCCACTAGGTCCGAGAGGGTCGGCGGCTCGGTGGACCAGGTGACGTTGGCATAGGCCTGCACCCTGGGCGTCGCCTGCCAGAGCAGGCCGGCGCGCGGGTTGATGAAGCTCCAGTCGCCGCTGCCGCTCAGCGCCGGGTTCAGCCGGTTCTCGCTGTGCCGCGTGGCCTGGCCGCCGGAGAGGCCGGCCACCAGTGCCAGGTCGGGCAGGACATAGAAGCTGTTTTCGAAATACGCGTCGGTCGTCGAGGCGGTGTCCCAGGCGGCGAAGGTCTGCACGCCACGCACGCCGCTCAGATTCGCGAAGCGGCGATTGTCATTGGTGCCCCAGGCGGCATTGACGCCCGCCACCAGCCGGTTGCGGAAGCCGCCCAGCGTGCCATCCCAGGTGACGCGGCCAAAGAGGTTGAAGTCGTTGGTCTGGTTGTCAATGTACTGAAAGATCGGGTGGTCCAGCTGGCGCGTCACATAGCTGCCGCCCAGTTCGACCAGCGTCTCGGCATTCGGGCGGATGGCCGTGATGGTGCCGACACGGAAGCTCTCGATGTTGCGCTGGTAGTTCAGCTGCACGTTTGCGGGGTTGGCCAGCCGAGGTGTCTGCGTGGCCGAATTGCGGGTGACCGCGCCCGGGATGTCCTGCTGGATCGCGTTGTAGGTGAAGAAGACCCGCGTCTCGGCATTCTCCGCCCAGCGATAGGCGGCGTTGGAGTTCATCCGGCCCGCGCTGCCCGAGGAATGGTTGCGCCAGCCATCCTGGTTCAGCATGGTGCCGTTCACCCAGCCATCCCAGGGGCCATGGACGCCGCCCATGGCGATGTTCCCGCGCACGAGGCCCCGGCTGCCGCCCTCCAGGCGGAAGGTGCCCCCCTGCCCTTCGGCCTGCCGCGCGGTGGGTGTGACGAAGTTGATGGCACCGCCCAGCGTATTGGCGCCGAGGGCGAAGCCGTTGCCGCCGCGGAAGACTTCCGCGCGCATGAAGCTCGTCGGGTCCAGCTCCTGCAGGTCGCCGCTGCCATCGGCCTGGTTGACCGGGATGCCGTCCTGGAAGACGCGCACCCCGCGCAGGTGGAAGTTGCGCGCGATGCCGGAGCCGCGGATCGAGAGACGAGAATCCTCCCCCCATTTGGGCTGCGCGAAGACGCCGGGCGTGAACTCGAACATGTCTCGCAGCGAGAGGACGCCCGGCCGGTCGCGGAATTCCGAGGCGGGAACCACCGTGTTGTTGCCTGGGCTCAGCCAAAGGCGCGGCCGGGCTTCGTCATTGTTTTCCGAGGTGAGCGGCGGCGGGGCGGCGGTCACCACCGTATCGGGATGGGCGCGGATTTCGGTCTGCGCGAGGGCGGGCGTGGCCAAAAGTGGCGCGCTGAGCAGCGCGCGGCGCAAGAAGGACATGGGGATTTTCCGTCACGGCTTGAACAGGTGCGCGCCCGGCGGCCGGGCGGCGCGGGCGGATGTTCAGGCGGTGACGGGAGGGGCGCGCGTGGCGTAGGGGGGCGCACGCGCAGGCGGGCGCGGGCGCTCCGTGCCGACGAGCTGCCAGGTGACGGGCACGCCGAGCCAGGCAGGGGTGGCCAGGCGCGGCGGTTCCGGCAGGGTGACGCCGGGCAGGCTGTGGCAGACAGGGCAGAAGCCACCCTCGGCCCCCGGCGCATGGTCGGCAACCGGATCACCATTCGCATCGAGGCGGATGGTGCGCATGCCCTCGGTAGAGCAGATCTCGACCACAAGGCCGTCGCCACCCCCCACGCCGCGCAGGCAATGCGCCACCGCCACGCCCGACTGCAAAAGCAGGACGGCCGCAAGGAGGCGGATCAGGAGGGAACGAAACCGTGCCACGTGGGAGGGTTTAGGCCGCGGCGCGGAAAGCCTCAAGCCGCGAGATCGTATTCCACCTCGGGCGTGTAGACCGCCGCCTCTTTCCCGAGCTGGGAGGAGTAGAGGACGAAGCGATCCACCATCACGGGCTCGGTGCGGAACAGGTTATGCGCCTGGATGAAGCCCGCGAGCTTGGGCAGCGCAGCACCTTCGGTGCGGGCCAGCGTGACGTGCGGGGCGAAGCGCTTGCGCTCGGCCGGCAGGCCCGAGCGTTGCAGCGCCGTCTCGATCTTGGATTGCAGATGCGCCAGGCCCGGCGTGCGCTCGGCCACCACATGCAGCGACTGCACCCGGCCGGCCTTCTCGAAGGTGCCGAGCCCCGAGAGGCTCAGCGGGAAGGGCTTGGCCCGAATGCCGGACAGCGCGAGGTCCAGCTCCTCCGCCAGGTAACCCGGCACTTCGCCGATGAAGCGCAGCGTGAGGTGGTAATTCTCCGGGCGGACCCAGCGCACGCCGGGCAGGCCGCCGGTCAGCGATGCGAGGCGATCCTTCACTTCCGATGGAAGCTCGAGAGCGACGAAGAGACGCATGGGCCAAGCCCCCTTCCCGGATTCGCAGCCTTATCCTGCCGGGGGAGTGGCCACCCGGTCCAGAAGTTGTTCCGTGGCAGGCAGAATATGCCGGATCATCAAGGCCACGCCGCGCGGGTTGGGGTGGATGCCATCGCCCTGGTTCAGCGCGCGATCGCCGGCCACGCCTTCGAGGAAGAAAGGAACAAAAATCAATTGCGGCCGCTGCTTGGCGGCCTCTGTGAAGACCGCGTGGAAGGCGCGGCCGTAATCGGCACCGAGGTTGGGCGGCGCATGCATGCCGGCCAGCAGCGTCGGGATGCGGCGCGCCTCCAGCCGGCTGAGGATGCTCTCCAGCGCCTCGGCCATGCGCGTGGGCGGCAGGCCGCGCAGCCCGTCATTGCCGCCGAGGGCCACGATCGCGGCCTGGGGCCGGTCCGCCATCGCCCAATCGAGCCGGGCGGCGCCGCCGGCCATGGTGTCGCCCGAGACGCCGCCATCCAGCACGCGCACGGCGCGGCCGCGCGCGACCAGGGCCGCCTGGAGCTGGGGCACGAAGCCCTCGCCGCGCGGCAGGCCGTAGCCGGCCGTCAGCGAGTCGCCGAGGGCGAGGAGGCGGATCGGCCCCGGGCTCTGCGCCAGCGCGGGCGCGGCAGCGGCCGTGGCAAAAAGCAACAGGCCCTTTTGCAGCGCAGCGCGCCGCCCATATGCGACCGTCATGGACAATGCCCCTAACTCCCCCAAGCCCCTCATCACGGCGCGTGACCTGACCTTCGAAGTGGGGGGCTCGGCCGGCCGGGTCAACATCCTGAAGGGTGTCAGCCTCGAGATCGGCGAGGGCGAGGCGGTGGGCATCATCGGCCCCTCGGGCTCGGGCAAGACCTCGTTGCTCATGCTGCTGGCCGGGTTGGAGCGCGCGACAAGCGGGCATCTGACGGTCGCCGGGCGGGAGCTGGGGCGCCTCGGCGAGGATGAGCTGGCGCGCTTCCGGCGCGAGGAAGTCGGTATCGTCTTCCAGTCCTTCCACCTGGTCCCCACCATGACGGCCGTCGAGAATGTCGCCATGCCGCTGGAATTCGCGGGCGACGAGCACGCCTTCACCCGGGCCGAGGCGGCGCTGCGCTCGGTCGGCCTGGGCCACCGCCTGACGCATTACCCGGGCCAGCTCTCGGGCGGCGAGCAGCAGCGTGTCGCCGTGGCCCGCGCCTTCGTGGCCCTGCCCCGGCTGATCCTGGCCGATGAGCCCACCGGCAACCTGGACCGCGCGACGGGCCTTGCGGTGATGGACCTGCTGTTCGACCTGCGCGCCAAATACGGCACGACGCTGATCCTCATCACGCACGACCCGGCGCTGGCCGCGCGCTGTGAGCGGCAGATCCGCATCGAGGACGGGCTGATCAGCAGCGACACCGCCGCCCTGCCCCTGGCCGCCGAATGAGGAACCTCCTGCTCGGCGTGACGCTGGCGCGGCGGGAGCTGCGCGGGGGCGTGAAGGGCTTGCGCATCGTGCTGGCCTGCCTGGCGCTGGGTGTGGCCGCCATCGCCGCGGTGGGCACGCTGCGCGCCGGCATCCAGGCGGGGTTGCAGGCCGATGGCGCCCGCATCCTGGGCGGCGACCTCGAGATCCGCGCCGGCTATGAGCCCGCCAGCGCCGAGACGCTGGATTGGGTGCGCGCCCGCGGCGGCGTGATCAGCGAGGTGGCGCTGCTGCGCGCCATGCTCATCGCGCCCAGTGGCGAGCGCACCCTGGTTGAGCTCAAGGCGGCCGACACGCTGTATCCCTTGTTCGGCACCCTCACGCTCGATCCCGCGCAGCCGCTGAGCGGCGCCATGCTGGTGGCCGAGCCCTCCGTCGCGGAACGCCTCGGCCTGGCACCCGGCGACGAGGTGCGGCTGGGCGAGGCACGGCTGCGCTTCGCCGGCCGCATCGCCGAGGAGCCGGATCGCGTCGCGACCCCCACCGTCTTCGGCCCGCGCGCCATCATTCCGCTGGACCAGCTCGGCGCCACGGGCCTCGCCCAGCCGGGCAGCATGATCACCCATGAATACCGCATCCGCCTGCCGGAGGGGGTCTCCGCCCGCGCCTTCGGCGAGGAATTGCGCGCGGCCTTCCCCTCCGCCCCCTGGCGCATCCGCCGGGCGGACCAGGCCGAGCCCGGGGTGAACCGCTTCCTCGACCGTGCGGCCTCCTTCCTGACGCTCGCGGGGCTGACCGCCCTGCTGGTGGGCGGCATCGGGGTCGCGACCGGGGTGCGCGCCTGGCTCGATGCCCGCAGCCGGACCATCGCGACCTTGCGCTGCATGGGAGCGCCCACGGCCGCGATCTTTTCCGCTTATCTGTTCCAGGTGCTGGCGCTCTCGGCACTGGGCATCCTGATCGGGCTGGTGGTGGGCTGGGGGCTGACCGCGGTGGCGGCGAGCGCGCTGAGTGGCGCCCTGCCCGTCCCGGCGAAGGTTGGGCTCTACCCGGTCCCCCTGGCGCTGGCCGCCCTTTATGGACTGCTGACGGCGCTGACCTTCGCGCTCTGGCCCCTTGGCCGTGCTGGCCGCATCCCGGGGGCGGCGCTGTTCCGGGATGTGCTGGGCGCCGGTGGCTTCTGGCCGGGCTGGGGTGTCGGCGTCGCCAATGCGGTGGCCGCCGCCGCCCTGGTCACGCTGGTCATCACGACCGCCGAGCAGCGCTTCTTCGCCATCGCCTTTTGCGGCGGGGCGGCGGCGGCGATGCTGCTGTTCCGTCTCGGCGCCTGGGGGTTGATGGCCGCGGCGCGCGCGCTCAGCGGCATCCGCCGCCCGGCCTGGCGGCTCGGTCTCGCCAACCTGCACCGGCCCGGGGCGCCGACGCCCATCATGCTGGTGGCGCTCGGCCTGGGCCTGACCACGCTCGCCGCCATCGCGCAGATCCAGGGCAATCTCCGCTCCGCCATCGGCAATGAGATGCCGGCGCGGGCGCCCAATTTCTTCTTCATTGACATCCAGCCCGATCAGGTGGCCCGCTTCGACAGCCTGGCGCGCGAGACGCCGGGCGTGGACGAAGTGCGCCGCGTGCCGAGCCTGCGTGCGCGCATTTCGGCCGTGAACGGCGTGCCGGCCGAGCAGGTGCAGGCGACGCCCGAGACCGCCTGGGCGCTGCGCGGCGATCGCGGCCTGACCTACAGCGCCCGCCCGCCCGAGGGCACGCGCATCGTCGAAGGCGCCTGGTGGGCGCCCGATTACGATGGGCCGACGCTGGTCTCCTTCGACGCCAACCTGGCGCGCGGCTGGGGCATCGGCCTCGGCGACACCATCACCGTGAATGTGCTGGGCCGCGACATTGACCTGAAGATCGCCAATCTCCGCAATGTGGAGTGGCGGTCGCTGGGCATGAACTTCACGCTCGTCGCCTCGCCCGGCCTGCTCTCTTCCGCGCCGCACACCCATATCGCGACGGTGCGCGGCGACCCCGCGCAGGACCAGAACCTGCTCCGCCGCATCACCGATGCCCTGCCCAATGTCTCGGGCATTCGCGTGCGGGAGGCGCTGGAGCAGGTGGGGGTGCTGCTGGGCCGCATCGGAACGGCGCTGACGGCGGTGGGGTCCATCACCCTGATGGCCGGCGCCCTGGTGCTGGCCGGCGCGGTGGCCGCCGGGCAGCAGCGCCGCATCCGCGAGGCGGTGCTGCTGAAGACGGTCGGCGCGACGCGTGGGCAGATCCTGCGGGCCTTCCTGGTGGAATTCGGCGTGCTCGGCGGCTTCGCCGGTATCCTGGCGGCACTTGCCGGAACGGCGGCGGCCTGGGGCGTGGTTGTGGGCATCATGCGCCAGGAATGGGTCTTTCTGCCCGGCACCTTGGCGCTCACCGTCGCGGGGTGCATGCTCCTCGTGCTCGCCTTCGGCTATGCCGGCACGGCCATGGCGCTTCGCGTCCGGCCGGCGCCACTGCTGCGCAACGAATGAAGATACCGCGTCGGGGCTTTCGAATTGGATTGAATCTGATTACAGAAGTTCCATATCCTATCCATCCGGGGCAGAGGCCCCGAGTCTCGTCCTTCTGGAGGAACTGATCTCATGGCACTGCAACCCGAATCGCGCTGGACGCAGCCGCTGGGCGGCCAGTCTGGCTGGGGCCGTACCGCGAGCGTGGACGCCGCCGCGATCGACGCCGGTCTGCGCGCCTACATGCTCCGCGTCTATAACTGGATGGCATCCGGCCTGCTGGTGACGGCGATCGTCGCCTATGCCGTGGCCAGCATCCCGGCTGTTTCGGAGCTGTTCTTCACCGTCGTCCGCACGCCGCGTGGCCTCGCCACCGCGCCGACGATCCTCGGCTACGTCGCGATGTTCGCGCCGCTCGCCTTCATCCTGGCGCTCTCCTTCGGCATCAACCGGATGAGCAAGACCACCGTGCAGGCGCTGTTCTGGACCTTCTGCGGTGTCATGGGCGCCAGCATGGCGAACATCTTCGTCATCTACACCGGCGCCTCCATCGCCAGCACCTTCTTCATCACCTCGGCCACCTTCGCCTCGATGAGCCTGATCGGCTACACGACGAAGCGGGACCTGACGAAGATGGGCAGCTTCATGCTGATGGGCCTGATCGGCATCATCCTGGCGTCGCTGGTCAACATCTTCCTGGCCTCGCCGGCGCTGGCCTTCGCCATCTCGATCCTGGGCGTGATCATCTTCTGCGGTCTCACCGCCTATGACACGCAGCGGATCAAGAACGACTACATCGAGTATTCCTACGCCGAGGGAACGGATGAGGCCGGCAAGCGCAGCGTGATGGATGCGCTGGGCCTCTACCTGAACTTCATCAACCTGTTCCAGCTGCTGCTGTCCTTCATGGGCAACCGCAACCAGGGCTGAGCCTTCGGGCCGGACCAACGAAACCCGGCGGAGCGATCCGCCGGGTTTTTTTATGTGCGGCACTCGCCGAGGTCAGTCCCGCGCGCAGGGCAGCACCTTGTAGCCGGCGGCCTCGATGGCCTGGACGGCGCTGAGCCGGTCCAGCGCGGTCTCGGCGCTCACCAGCCCCTCGGCCAGGTCCACCTGCACCCGCGCATGCGGATCGCGCGCCTGGATCGCCTTGGTCACGCTTTGCACGCAATGGCCGCAGGTCATCCCGGTGACCTTCATCTCAAGCACGGGCATCGGCCTTCCCCTCCATGTGATCCAGGATTGGGCATTCCGGCCTGGCATTCCCCTGGCAGGATTGCGCGAGATGCCGAAGCGAATCGGCCACCGCCTTGAGCGAGCGCGCCTTCTCCTCCAGCGCATCCACATGGCCGAGCGCGATGCGCCGCACCTCGGCACTTTGCCGGCCGTCATTCCGCCACAGCGCCAGGAGGCGCTTCACCTCGGAGAGCGGAAAAGCGAGGTCCCGCGCGTGGCGGATGAAGCGCAGCACGGCCACGTTCTGCTCGGTGTAGCTGCGGTAATTATTGGCCCGCCGGAGCGGCGTGATCAGTCCGAGCGTCTCGTAATGCCGGATCATCTTGGCACTCACGCCGCTTGCCGCGGCTGCTTCGCCAATGTTCATATGCTTTTCTCCCTCACTCTGTCTGTCGGGCGCCAGCGCGCCAGCAACAGGGCATTTCCGAGCACCGAGACGGAAGAGGCCGCCATGGCCGCCCCCGCGACGGCCGGTGACAGCCCGCCCAGTGCCGCCAGCGGCAGGCCCGCGGCGTTGTAGGCAAAGGCCCAGAACAGGTTCTGCCGAATCTTGCCGCGGGTGCGCCGCATCAGCTCCAGCGCCTGCGGCACCAGCGCCGGATCGCCGCGCAGCAGCGTGACGCCGGCCGCGGCCATCGCCGCATCCGTACCCGTCCCCATGGCAATCCCGAGATCGGCGGCGGCGAGCGCCGGTGCGTCGTTCACGCCGTCCCCCACCATGGCCACGCGCTCCCCCGCCGCGCGCCATTCGGCGATCCGGGCGGATTTATCGGCCGGCAGCAGCCCGGCCTCGACCTCGGCCAGGCCCAGCCGCGCGCCCAGTGCCCCCGCCGCCGCCGGGCTGTCGCCCGAAAGGACGGTGACACGGAGGCCCATGGCCTTCAGCGCCGCGACCGCCTCCGCCGCGCGGGGCTTCACCGCATCCTCAAAGGTCAGCAGCGCGAGGACCGCGTTATTCTCCAGCAGCCAGGCCAGCGTGCGGCCCTGGGCGGATTCCGCCTCGGCCGCGCGGGCCAGGCGGGGGTCGGGCGTGGCACCGGACTCTCCCAAGAGCCGGGGCGAGCCGAGGCTGAGGCGCCTGCCCTCCACCTCGCCCTGCACGCCGCGCCCCGGCAAGGCGCGGAACGCCGCAACCGGCGGCGGTGGCGCGCCATGGGCGGCGAGCACCGCCTGGGCCAGCGGGTGTTCGCTGCCCGCCTGCAGGCTTGCGGCGAGGCGCAGCGCGCCCGGCTCCATCTCGTAGAGACCGGCCAGCACGGGCTTGCCCTCGGTCAGCGTGCCGGTCTTGTCGAAGGCGACGCGCGTGATGCCCGCCGCGCGCTCGATCGCCTCGGCGTCGCGCAGCAGGATGCCGGCGCGCGCGGCCGCCCCGGTGCCCGCCATGATCGCGGCGGGGGTGGCGAGGCCGAGCGCGCAGGGGCAGGCGATGACCAGCACCGCCACCGCATGCATCAGCGCGGCCTCCGCCCCGGCACCCACCACCAGCCAGCCGGCGAAGGTGAGCAGCGCGATGCCGATCACGACAGGCACAAAGACGGCCGAGATGCGGTCCACCAGCTTCTGGATCGGCGCGCGGCTGGCCTGCGCCGCGGCGACGAGGCTGGCCACGCGCGCCAGCACCGTCTCCTCGCCCACGGCGGTGACGCGCATCACGAGGCGCCCGTCCAGCACGACCGTGCCGGTGGAGAGCGATGCCCCGGGCGCCTTGGCGACAGCCTGACTCTCGCCCGTCAAAGCGCTTTCATCGAGCCCGGCCTCGCCCTCCGTCACCACGCCATCCGCCGGCACGCGCTCGCCAGGGCGGATCACGACGGCATCGTCGAGCTTCAGCAACGCCGCCGGCACCTCGCGCTCCTGCCCGGCATCGAGGCGCATGGCCGTGCGGGGCTTGAGGTCCAGCAGCGCCCGGATGGCGCCCGCCGTCGCCTGCTTGGCGCGGGATTCCAGGTGCTTGCCCAGCAGCACGAAGAAGATGACGAGGGCCGAGGCCTCGAAATACAGGTGATGATGCCCGCCCAGCAGCTGCCAGACGGAAAGCGCATAGGCGGCGCTGGTGCCGAGTGCCACCAGCAGGTCCATGTTGCCAGTGCCGGCGCGCAGCGCGCCCAACGCCCCCCGATAGAAGCGCGCGCCGAGCACGAATTGCAGCGGAGTCGCCAGGGCCAGCTGCCACCAGCCGCCCGGCATCCAATCCTGCCCCAGGCCCATCCCCAGCATGCCCAGCAGGAAGGGCGCGGCCAGCAGCCCGGCCAGCACCAGCTCAACCGTGGCGCGCGGGAAGCGCGCCGCCGTGGTCTCGGCGGCGATGCCATAGCCCGCCCGCTCCAGGGCCACGTCCAGCGCATCGCGGCTGGTGCCGGCCAGCACCTGGAGCGTGGCGCGCTCGCTCGCCAGGTTGACCGCGACCGCCAGCACGCCCGGCACCGCCTGGAGCGCGCGCTCCACCCGGGCCACGCAGGAGGCGCAGCTCATCCCCGTCACCTGCAGCTCGATCACCTGTTCGCGCAGCGCATAGCCCGCGCCGTGGAGCGCGGCGTCGAGCGCCGGCAGCGGCGCGCTGCCCAGCACCTCGGCCGATTCGGTGGCGAGGTTCACCTGCACCCCGGCGACACCGGGCACCGCCTCCAGCGCACGGGTGACGCGGCCGGAGCAGGAGGCGCAGCTCATGCCCGCGATGGGCAAGGTCAGGCGCGGAAGGGGGGTGTGACGGTCCATCATGACTCCCAGGTGGCGATTGCCATCGTGGCAGGGTCAAGGGGGGAAGACCTTGCGCTGGCGCAAACTGGTGGGCACATGCGCGAAGCATGCGCCACGCCATCATCCCCCTCGCATTCATCCTGGCCCTCGCGGCCCTGCTGCCCTCGCAACCCCTCCGCGCCCAGAACGCGGCCGAGCCCGCCGGGTTCCGCGTCGTGAACCGCACCGGCACGGATGCAACGGCGCTCTACGCCGTCCGCAGCCCGCGTGGCGGCCAGGGCGATTGGGGCGGCAATTTTCTGCGCCCTGACCGCCCCCTCACCGATGGTGGGGGCTTTCGGGTCACGCCCAATGCCGATGCCGGCTGCCGATTCGACCTCCGTCTCGTGCTGGGCGATGGGCGCGAGGCGGTGCTGCGCGACCAGGACATCTGCGTGAACCGCAACATCGACCTGGCCCGCGCCGCCCGCCCGGCGGCGCCCGCCGCGCCCCGGCCGCTCCCCATGGCGGCGCCCGCGAGCCGGGAGACGCCCCTGGCCCAGCCAAACCAGCAGGCGCGCCAAGTCTCGACCGGCACGGGCTTCCTCATCGCCAATGAGCGGGTGATGACGAACCACCACGTCATTGACAATTGCAACCGCGTGCTGCTGCGCACGCCCTCCGGCCATTGGCTGGCGGCGAGCCCGCCGGCACGGATGGATGCGCAGCTGGACGTCGCGGTGCTGAATGTGCCCGGCCTCGTCGGCCCGGCACTCGCCTTCCGCAGCGGCCCGGCGGTGCGGCGCGGCGAGGGTGTCGTGGCCTATGGCTTCCCGCTGGCCGGCCTGCTCAGTTCCGACCCCAAGCTCACGCGCGGCGAGGTGAACGGACTGCGCGGAATCGGCGACAATCCGAACCAGTACCAGATCAGCGCCGAGGTGCAGCCGGGCAATTCCGGCGGGCCGCTGGTGGACATGCAGGGCCATGTGGTCGGCGTCGTCGTCTCCAAGCTGAACGCACAGGCGGTGAGCCGCCGCACGGGCGACATCGCGCAGAATGTGAACTTCGCCGTCCAGGGCCAGGCGGCGCTGGCCTTCGCCCGCCGCGCCGGTGTCCAGCCGCGCCTGGCCGAGAGCAACGGCGCCGACCGCAACACCGCCGATGTGGGCGAGATCGCGCATCGCAGCACGCTGTTTATCCGCTGCGAGAAGTGAAGCGGCCGGCCCCCTCGCGGAGTTGGGCGGGCTTGGCTAGTCTGCCCGCAACCCCGAGGGAGACTTCCACATGCAACGCCGTGTCCTGCTCGCCGCCCCCGCCCTGGCCGCGCCGCTGATCCCGGTGCAGGGACAGACCCAAGCCGCGCGCATCATCACCGAGGAGTTCATGGTGCCGGCCAGCGACGCCGGCATCGAGATCTTCGTCCGCAACAAGCGGCTGGAGAGCATGACGAGCTTCTCGCCCGGCCGCACGGTCATCATGGTGCATGGCTCGACCTATCCCGCGCATACGGCCTTTGACCTGCCGCTCGGCGGGCTGTCCTGGATGGACTACATCGCCGGCCGCGGCTTCGACGTCTGGTGCATGGACATCCGCGGCTATGGCCGCAGCACCCGTCCGGCCGAAATGTCCCAGCCGCCCGAGGCCAATCCGCCGGTGGTGCGTGCCGAGACGGCGGTGAGCGACATTCTCAGCGTCTCCAACTTCGTGCGCGGCCGGCGCAATCTGCAGAAATGCGTGCATCTGGGCTATTCCTGGGGCACAGCGCTCATGGGCCGCCTCGCCGCCGACAACCCCGCCGTGGTGGAGCGCCTGGTGCTCTACGGCCCGATCTGGAACCGGCAGCACTCCTCGATGGTGGACCCCGGCGGCACCCTCGGTGCCTATCGCCTCGTGACCCAGCAGCAGGCCCGTGCCCGCCTCGGCGCCGGCGTGCCGGAAGCAGCCCGCGCCACGCTCGTCCCGCCCGGTTGGTTCGAGCATTGGGCCGGCGTCACCTGGGCCACCGATCCCGAGGGGCTCCGCCGGAACCCGCCCGCGCTGCGTGCGCCGAACGGCCTGGTCGCCGATGGACGCGAGTATTGGGGCGCCGGCCGCCCCTTCTACGATCCGGCCAGGATCACCGCACCGGCCCTGCTGGTGCTGGCCGAATGGGACCAGGACACGCCCCCCTACATGGCGCAGACGCTGTTTCCGCTGCTCACCGCCTCGCCCGGCAAGCGCCTCGTGCTGCTCGGCGAGGGCACGCACCAAATCTGGATGGAGCGCAGCCGCGGCGCGCTGTTCCAGGCCGTCCAAGTGTTTCTCGAAGAGGCCGCAGCATGAGCCAGTTTCCCGCCAACCCCACCATCTGCTTTGCCCATGTCGCCTATCAGGTGGGTGCCCGCTTCGAAGCGCGCGGCGCGCCCTTCCCCTATTTCGAGGTGCGCAGCCTGGACGATCTCCACGCCCGCATCCCCGAGGCGGATGTGCTGGTGGTCAGCGGCTTCTGGCGCAACACGATCCCCACCCTCACCAAGCGGCTGAAATTCGTGCAGTCGCTCTCCGCCGGGACGGATCAGTATGACCGGCCGACCTTCAAGGAACATGGCATCGCGCTGGCTTCCGCCGCCGGCGGCAATGCGGCGGCGGTGAGCGAGCATGCGGTGAGCCTGATGCTCGGCATCACCCGCAAGCTCTTCATCGCCCGCGACGACCAGCACAAGAAGTTCTGGTCGGGCATGAAGGGCGATTTCACCCAGCGCGAGGATGAGCTGAACGGCAAGACGGCCGTGGTGGTCGGCATGGGTGCCATCGGCAAGCGGGTGATCCGGGTGCTGAAAGCGCTCGACATGACCGTGATCGGCGTGCGCGCGAACCCGGCCTCGGGCGCCGAGGGGGCGGATGAGGTGCACGGCACGGCGGCCCTGCCGCAGATCCTGCCGCGCGCGGATTTCGTCGTGCTGGTCTGCCCGCTGACGGCGGAGACGACGGGCCTGATCAATGGCGCCGCACTCGCCGCCATGAAGCCCACCGCCTATCTGATCAACTGCGCGCGCGGCAAGGTGGCCGATGAAGAGGCGCTGATCGCCGCCCTGCGCGAGGGCACCATCCGCGGCGCCGGCCTCGACGTGATGGCGACCGAGCCGCTGCCGCCGGAGAGCCCGCTCTGGTCGCTGCCCAACGCCTTCCTCACGCCGCATACGGCGGGCGAGACCTGCGCCTATGAGGATAATGTGCTGGACCTGATGATGGAGAACATCCAGCGCCTCCAGGCCGGCCGCGCTGATCTTGTGAACCGGGTCGTCTGAATGATGATCCTCTCCCCCCGCTGGCTCTGGTGCGCCGAGACCGGTTTGCGGGAGGGGGCGCATCTCATCATCCAAGGTGACCGCATCGCCGATATCGTGAGCGAACGCCCAAGCCTCGATGCCGAGCGCATCGAGGTGCCGGACGGGCTGCTCACGCCCGGCCTGATCAACCTGCACAACCACGCCTTCTCGGCCCCGCTGTTCCGGGGCCTGGCCGATGACATCCAGCCCGGCGACCTGCCCGGGCATATCCTGTTCTCGCTGCTGATGCCGCTGGGTGACCTTGTCTCCGAGATCATGTCCCCCGAGGCGATTGGCGATGCGGTGGAGATGTCGCTGCTGGAAAGCCTGATGACGGGCACGACGGCGATGCTCGATATCTGGCGGCCGCAGCAGCATGAATTCGTGCCGCGCGCGACCGGATTGGGCCTGCGCAGCTGGTCCTGCCCTTATGTGTTTACCCAGCCGAACCTGACAATGGATGAGGCGGGCAACCCCGCCTGGCGCGGCGCCGATGCCAGCGAAGCCAGCTTCGACTTCGTGATGCGCCTGCATGCGGAACGGCACCAGGGGCCGGATGGCCTGGCCTCGGTGGGCTTCGGGCCGCATGGGCCGGACAGCAACTCCCCTGCCCTGCTGCGCCGGATTGACCAGGCCGCGCGCGAACTCGGCGCCATCGTCTCCATCCATTGCGCGCAGAACCCGATGGAGGTGGCCGCGGTCAAGGCCGCCCATGGCAAGGGCAGCGTGGCCCACATCGCCGATTGCGGGCTGCTGCGGCCGGGCGTGATCCTGGGCCATGCCATGTTCGCGACCGACGAGGAAATCGCGATGGTGCGGGATGCCGGTGCCACCATCGCCTCCTGCCCGCTCGGCTTCGCGCGTTCGGGGCGGGGCGTGCCGCTGGCGCGCTTCCTGGAATCCGGCGTGCGGCTTGGCATCGGCACGGATGGTGTCACGCTCGACATGGTGGATGAGCTGCGGGCCGCCGCCATGCTGGCCAAGACCCAGGCGGGCAAGGCCGGCGCCGGCAGCGCCGAGCGCCTGCTGACGGCGGCCACGCGCGATGCCGCCGATGCGCTGCAACGGCCGGATCTCGGCCGCCTCACGCCGGGCTCGCGGGCGGATCTGGTGATGTTCGATCTGGCGCGCCCGCGCTACCAGCCGGTCTGGAATCCACTGCGCGCCTTGCTGACTAATGGCCAGGGGAGTGACGCGCATACCGTCATCACCGCGGGCCAGGTCCGCGTGCAGGATCGCCAACTCAAGCGCGGCGATGCGGCGGCCGTCACACGCCGCGGGCGCGCCGCCATCGAGGCCGTCTGGGCCGAAGCCGCGCGGCGTGGCGCCATTCCGGCGAGCCTCGCCAGCCAAAGGGAATTCGCATGAAGCGGCGCAGCCTGATCATCGCCGGCCTGGCGGCACCCAAGCTGGCGCATGCACAGCGCCGGCCCTTGCGCATCATCGTCCCCTTCCCGCCCGGTGGCGCGGTGGACAGCCTGGGCCGCATCCTGGCCGACCGGCTGACGCCCGTGCTGGAACAAAGTGTCATCGTCGAGAACCGCGTGGGTGCCGGCGGCGTGGTCGCGGCCGATGTGGTGGCGAAATCGGCGCCGGATGGCACAACGCTTGGCATCATCGGCGCCGCCAGCATCCTGGCGGCACCGCTGCTGCAAGCCTCCATGCCTTTCGATGCGATGCGGGACCTGATGGCGGTGACGCAGATCACCGATGCCGCCGTGCTCTGCGTGGTGAATGCCGAGACGGCGCGGCGCGAGAATTGGCGCAGCCTCTCTGACATGCTGGCCACCGCCCGCGCGCGGCCGGGCGCCATCCGCATGGGCACCACGGGGGTGGCCACCGTCTCGCACCTGGCGCTTTCGGCCATCGCCTCCGGCGCCGGTGTGGAATTCCTGCATGTTCCCTATCGCGGCGGGGCCGAGGCGGTGCAGGCCGTCCTCGCGGGCGAGGTGGATGGGCTTTGCGACCTGCCGCCCTTGCTCACGCCGCAGGTGGCGGCGGGGCGGCTGCTGGCGCTGACGGTCAGTTCGCGCGCCCGGCTGCAATTCCTGCCCGATGTGCCCGCGCTCGGCGAGGTCCCGGCGCTGGCCGGCTTCGACATTCGCAGTTGGAACATGCTGATGCTGGCCGCCGGCACGCCCGAGGCCGAGCGCACGCGCCTCTTCACGGCGCTGACCCGCATTGGCCGCGACGAGGGCTTCCGCGCGGCACTCCGCCCGCTTTCCTATGATGCCGTGCTCTCGGACAGCGCCGAGGCCGCGCAACGCTTCATCACCGAGGAAGCGCCCCGCTGGCGCGACCTGGTCCGACTTTCCGGGGCACGGGTGCAATGACCACCGACCAGACCATCGCCGCCATCCGCGCCCATGCCGGCTACCTCAAGGCCTGCGACGTGATGCGTGCGGAGCATGAGCGCACCGTCGCCGACATCATCACCCTCACCGAAATCCCCGCCCCCCCCTTCGCCGAGGAAAAGCGCGCAAGCGCCTATCTCGACATGCTGCGCGCCCACGGGCTGGAGGGATGCCAGCAGGACGAAGTCGGCAATGTGATGGGGCTGCGCCGCGGCTTCGGCAATGGCGACATCCTCGTCGTCGCCGCCCATCTCGACACGGTGTTTCCCGCCGGCACGGATGTGCGCGTGCGGCGCGAGGGCACGAAGCTCTTCGCCCCTGGCGTCGGCGATGACACGCGCAGCCTCGCCGTGAACCTCGCCTTCCTGCGCGCCATGGATGCGGCCGGGCTGCGCACGCGGCATGACATCCTCTTCGTGGGTGATGTCGGCGAGGAAGGCCTGGGCGATTTGCGCGGCATCCGGCACCTGTTTTCGCATCATCCGAAGCGCGAGCGCATCCGCGCCTTCCTGACGGTGGACAGCCCGGATGTGGACCGCATCGTGACGGGCGGCATCGGCTCGCGCCGCTTCCGCGTCACCTTCCGCGGCCCGGGCGGGCACAGCTATGCCGCCTTCGGCCTGGTGAACCCGATGTATGCCATGGCCCAGGCCGCGCAGACGCTCGCCGGCATCAAGGTCCCGCGCGAGCCGGTGACCACGCATTGCGTGAGCGTGGTCTCGGGCGGCACCTCGATCAACGCCATCCCCGAGACGGTGACGATGGAGGTGGACCTCCGCTCCGCCAGCGCCGAGCAATTGGCGCGGCTGGAGAGACAGTTCCTGGAGGGGGTGCACGCTGCCGTCGCCGCCGAGAACGCCGCACGCCAGGGTGAGATCGTGGCCGAGCTGGTCCCGGTGGGGGACCGCCCGGCGGGCCATACGCCCAATGGCTCGCCCATCGCGCGCCTCGCTTCGGCGGCCGTGGCGGCCGAGGGCTACCAGCCCAGCTTCGAATGGTCCTCGACCGACGCCAATATCCCGATGAGCCTCGGCATCCCCGCCTTGCGCATCGGCTCGGGCGGCACCGGCGGGCGGGCGCATTCGCTGGAGGAATGGATTGACGTGGAGATCGAGAGCTCGCTGCGCGGCATGCGCGCGAGCCTGGCGACCATCCTCGCGATCGCTGAGATGGAGATGGCGGAATAACCGCCTCCCGGGAGGAGAGAATGACCATGCAACGCCGAAGCCTGCTCGCCGCGAGTCTCGCGGCGCCGACCATCGCGAACGCCCAGATCGAATGGCGGCCGACCCGCCCGATCACCTTCATCCTGCCCTTCGCGGCGGGCTCCGGCACGGATGCCGTGGCCCGCGTGCTGGCGCAGATGCTGGGGGCCGAGCTTGGCGTGAACATCACGGTGGACAACCGCGCGGGCGCGAATGGCACCATCGCCGCCGCCGCCGCCATGCGCGCCGCCCCCGATGGGCACACGCTCTTCGTCACCACCAACACGACGCATGGCGCCAACACCTGGCTGCTCAAGCGGCTGGATTACGACCCGATCAGGGATTTCACGCCGATCTCGCGCCTCGGCCAATACGTCTTCTGGCTGACGGTGGGCGCCGATGTGCCGGCGCGCAACTTCCAGGAGTTCATCGCCCTGGCCCGCGCGCGCCCTGGCCAGATCAGCTACGCGAGCGGAAATGGCACGGGCATCGTGGCGGGTGCGACCATCGCGCGCCTCGCCGGCGTCGAGATGCTGCACGTGCCCTACCGCTCCACGCCGCCGGCGCTGACCGACGTCCTGGCGGGCCGCGTCACCTCCATCGTGGTGGACCTGACGCCGACGCTCGGCCATGTGCGCGATGGGCGGCTGCGGGCCCTCGGGCAGACCAACAAGCGCCGCTCCGCCCTGATCCCCGACGTGCCGACGCTGGACGAAGTGGGGCTGACCGGCTTTGACCTGCAGAGCTTCGCCGCCCTCTTCGGCCCGGCCCGCCTGCCGCCCGAGGTGGTGCTGACCCTCTCGGCCGCCATGCAGCGCATCGGCGCACGGCCCGAATACCGCACGCGCATGGCTGAGCTGGGCTTCGACGGCTTCACCTCCACGCCGGAGGAGCTGAACCGCTTCGTCGTCGAGCAGATCGCCGCCTGGGGCGAGATGATCCGCGGCGCCGGGATCGAACCGGAATAGGATGCCGCGCCGGCGCCGAAAGACGGGCCTGGTGGGCCGCCTGCTGCTGGGGCTGCTGCTCCTGTTGCTGGCCGTGCCCGCGGGCCTTGTCGGCGTCGTCTGGTGGACCCTGCCGCCCGATGCGGCGGAGCTTCGGGTGGAAGGCCTCTCGGCGCCAGTGCGCATCACGCTGGACGAGGTGGGCGTGCCGCGCATCCAGGCGGCGGGCGAGCGCGATGCGGCCATCGCCATGGGCTATCTCCATGCGCGTGACCGCCTGTTCCAGATGGAGATGATGCGGCGCGGCGCGGAAGGGCGCCTCGCCGAGGTCGCCGGCAGCGCCATGCTCCGGCTAGACCGATTCAGCCGGACGCTTGGGTTGAAGCAGGCGGCCGAGGCCGATTTAGCGGCGCTGGATGCCGAGACGCGGGGCCTGCTCGAAGCCTATGCGCTGGGCGTGAACGCCTGGATCGCCGAGCGCGGGCGTTTCGCGGCCCCCGAATTCCTTGCCCTTGGCGCGCCCGAGCCCTGGCAGCCGCAGCACTCACTGCTCTGGGCCAAGGTGATGGGGCTCTGGCTCTCCGGCAATTGGCGGACCGAGCTGGAGCGCGCGCGCCTCGCCGCCCGCCTGCCGTCGGATCGCCTCTGGGACCTCTGGCCCGCCGACCGCAGCGCCGGCCGCCCCGACGTAGCGGCGCTGCCGGGCGTCGAGCGCGTCCTGGCCGCGTTACCGGTCTTCGGCGTGGATGCCCCCCTGCCCGCCTCCGCCTCCAATGCCTGGGCCGTGGCCGGCTGGCGCAGCGCATCCGGCGCGCCGCTCCTCGCGTCCGACCCGCATCTGGGCTACGGCGCGCCGATCCTCTGGTATCTGGCCCGGATCGAGCTGGCGGATGGGCGCATCCTGGCGGGTGCCACGGCACCCGGCACGCCGCTGATGATCATCGGGCGCAATGCCGACCTTGCCTGGGGCTTCACCACCACCCATTCCGACACCCAGGACGTCTTCCTCGAGACGCCCGCCGATGTGCGCCGCACCCGCACCGAGACCATCGCGGTGCGCGGTGCCGAACCCGTGACGCTCACGGTGCGCGAGACGGCGAATGGCCCGGTCATTTCCGACCTTGACGAGACGCCCCGATTGGATGGGCGGCTGCTCAGCGTGCGGATGGCGAACCTGGAACCTGGCGACAGCTCCGCGCGCGGCTTCCTGGTGCTGAACCGGGCGCGCAGCATCGCGGATGCCCGCGCGGCGGCGGCGCTGATCGCCTCACCACCGCAGAACCTGATGGTGGCGGACCGCGCGGGCGGGATCGCCATGTACCTCACCGGCCGCACGCCGCTGCGCGCCAGCGGCGATGGCAGCCTGCCGGGCGACCAGCCCTGGCAGGGCTTCGTGCCCTTCGATGATCTGCCGCATGTGGAGAACCCGGAAAGCGGCGTGCTGGTCAACGCCAATAACCGCGTGAGCCCGGAGGGGCACGCGGTGCAGCTCTCGCGCGAATGGTACGGCGACTGGCGCTTCCGCCGCATCCATGAGCGGCTGGCGGCGCGGGAGGTGAACGGGCCGGCGGAATTCGCCGCGATCCAGATGGACGCGGTCTCGCTGCTGGCGCGTGAGACCCTGCCCTTCCTCAACAGCCTGCCCCACGGCACGGGTCAGCTGGGCCAGGCCCAGGCGCTGCTGGCCGATTGGGATGGCGAGATGGCGCCCGGCCTGCCGCAGCCCTTGATCTGGAACGCCTTCGCCCGCCGCATGCCGGCCCTGGCCCTCCGCCAGGCGCGCGCGCCCGAGGCGCGCGGCAGCCCGGAGTTCCTGCGCTTCCTGCTGACCTCGCCCGAGGCCGGCTGGTGGTGCGGCGGCGATTGCCGCGCCATGGCGGCGCTGGCCTTGGCGGAATCGGTGGCCGAACTCGCCGCCGCCTTCGGGCCCGATCCGGCGCAGTGGCGCTGGGGCCAGGCGCATCAGGCGCGCTTTGAGCATCCGTTGCTGCGCTTCGTCCCCGGCCTCAACCGGCTGACCGGCCTCAGCGCTCCGGTCGGCGGCGATGGCGAGACGGTGCAGCGCCAATCCCCACGCGGCGGCGGGGCCGAGCCCTACCAGGCCATGCATGGCGCGGGGCTGCGCTTCGTCGCCGATCTCGGCGCGCCCGATGCGGGCTTCGCCATCATCGGCACGGGCCAGTCGGGCCACCCGCTCTCACGCCATTGGGGGGATCTGTTGGAAACGTGGCGGGCGGGCGGGATGCTGCGCCTCGGCCGTGAGGCCGGGCAGGTCACCGCCACCATTCGCCTCTCACCGTAGGTCGCATGCTCCAACCTGTCCTGCTCGGTTTGCTGGCCGCCTTTGTCGGCTTCGCCTCCTCTTTCGCGGTTGTGCTGGCAGGTTTCGCCGCGATGGGGGCGACGCCCGAGCAGGCGGCCTCGGGCCTCATCATGCTGTGCCTCCTGATGGGCGTGCTGGGGGCGGGCTTCTCGCTGGTCTGGCGCATGCCGGTTTCCATCGCCTGGTCCACGCCCGGGGCGGCGCTGCTGGTGACGACGGGAGCACCAGAGGGCGGGTTTTCGGCCGCGGTCGGCGCCTTTCTGGCGGCATCGCTGCTGCTGGTGGCGGCGGGGCTCTGGCGACCCTTCGCCCGCGCGGTCGAGCGCATCCCGCCGCCCATCGCCGCCGCCATGCTCGCCGGCGTGCTGCTGGATCTGTGCCTGGCGCCCGTGCGCGCCGTGGGCGCCCTGCCCTGGCTTGCGCTGCCGGTGGTGCTCGCCTGGGCGGTGACGCTGAAGCTGAACAAGCTCTGGGCCGTGCCGGTCGCGGTGGTGGTGGCGGTCGCGGCGCTGCTGCTCGGCCCGGGATTGCCGGGTGCCGGCGCCTGGGAGGCGCCGCGCCTCGTCTGGGTGACCCCAAGCTTCGAGTGGGGCGCGATGGTGGGCATCGCCTTGCCGCTGTTTCTGGTGACGATGGCCTCACAAAACCTGCCCGGCTACGCCGTGCTGCAGGCCAATGGCTACAAGCCGGAAATGCGCCCCGTCTTCCTGGTCACCGGCGGCGGCAGTTTCCTGGGCGCCTTCTTCGGCGGGCAATTGGTGAACCTGGCCGCGATCACGGCCGCCCTTTGCGCCGGGCCGGAATCCCACCCGGACCCCAGGCGGCGCTGGGTGGCGGGCCTGGTCGCGAGCCTCGGCTATCTCGGCTTTGCGCTGGTGGCGGGTGTCGCGGCCAGCGTGGTGGCGGCGGCACCGCCCTTGCTGATCCAGGCGGTGGCGGGCCTGGCCCTGCTCGCCTCGCTCGCGGGCGCGCTCACCGCCGCCATGTCGGTTGAGGCGCTGCGGGTGCCGGCCATCGTGACCTTCGTGGTCTCGGCCTCCGGCCTCAGCGTGGCGGGGATCGGCGCCGCCTTCTGGGGGTTGCTGGCCGGCGGCGCGCTGATGTGGCTGCTGCGCGCGAAGTGAGGCGCCTCAGGCGCCGCGCAGGATGGCGCGGGCTTCCTCGGGCGTCGCGGCCCTTTCGCCCAACTCCTCCACGATGCGCTTGGCGCGGGCGACCAGCGGGCCATTGCCCTCGGCCAGCACGCCGCGCGCCATGTAGAGATTGTCCTCCAGCCCCACGCGGACATGCCCGCCCAGGATCACCGCCTGGGCCATCATCGGGAATTGCGCGCGGCTGATGCCGAAGGCGGACCAGATGCCGCCCGCGGGCACCAGTTGCTTCAGCGCCAGCATGGCCTCGGTCGTGGCGGGCGCACCCCAGGCGATGCCGAGGCAGAGCTGGAACCAGGGCGGCGCCTCGAAGAGCCCGCGCTTGACCATATCCGCCGCCAGCATGGCGTGGCCGAGGTCGAACACCTCCAGCTCCGGCTTCACGCCGGCCGCGCGGATCATCTGCGCCATGGCCGCCAGGTGGGCGGGCGTGTTCACGAAGGCGGTCGGCCCGAAATTCATGGTGGCGATGTCGAGCGAGCAGATGTCGGGCTTCAGCTCCAGCACATGGGCGACGCGTTCCTCAGGGGTGCCCATGCCCTTCGGGCGGGCATTGACGTTGGGGTCCTCGCCGGGGGCGAAGCTGGCGCCGGGCCGGTGGTCAGGTTGATCAGCACATCGCTGCCCGCATCCCGGATGCGCTGCACCGTCTCGCGGTAAAGCGCCACATCGCGCGAAGGCTTGCCCGTCTCGGGGTTGCGGACATGGATATGAACGATCGCCGCACCCGCGGCGCGCGCGGCCAGCGCCTCGGCTGCGAGTTGCGCCGGCGTGATGGGGACGTAAGGCGAGGCGCCGGTGCTGTCGGCGCCGCCGGTCAGGGCGGCGGTGATGATGACGGGACGGCTCATGCGGCGAGGATTCCCTCAACAATCTCCTGGACGGCGAGTGCCTCGCCCAGCGTCGCGAGGTCCACCGCCTCGCCCCGCGTCAGTGCCGCCAGCTTGTCGAGCTGGCCGGCCAGGGTCAGGGGGCGCATCTTCTCGTTGGGCTGTGCGTCTGGGGCGGCGTGCCAGGTGCCGGCGGGCGAGAGCTTCTCGGCGAAGGACCAATCGCGCAGGCGGATCGCGCCCGTGGCACCCTGGATGCGGGTGATGTTGTGGTCATCCGCCAGCGTGATGCCGACGCCGCCCGAGATCGTGACGGGCACCTCGCCCGCCGAAAGCCGGGCCGCGATCGCCGTCTCGCTACCCTTGCCGGGCGGGTAGCTGACCCGCGCTTCGTCAAGGCGGAGCGGGCCGCCCAGCCGCTGCGCAAGAAACAGGAAATGGGAGACGACCTCCCGCGTGAAGCCGCCCTCGGCCCGTTCGGAAAGCCAGGCTGCCGCGCCCTGCTGCCAGCCGCGCGGCCAGGCCGCGAAGGCTGCCGTGATCTCGATCCGCTCGATGGGACCGATTTCGGGCAGCCAGGCGCGCAGCTGCGCGATGGAGGGCGAGGAGGCCATGGGGAAGTTCACCGCGGCCCGCTGGCCCCTTGCCCCGGCCACGAAGGCGCGCGCGGCCACGAGGTCGGAGGCGAGCGGCTTTTCCAGGAAGAGCGCCCGCCCCGCCGCCAGCACCTGCTGGCCAAGCGCGGTATGTGAGGCAGGGGGCGAGGCGATGTAGACCGCATCGCTGGCCGCGATCACGGCTGCCGCATCGGCGCTCATGGTGATGTCGGGCGTGATGGAAGCGAGCCGCTGGACGGCCGCCGCGCCAGGATCCCAGACGGCGGTGACCCGCGTGCCGCCATGCGCGAGGGCCGCGCGCATCAGCCGCTCGCCCATGATGCCAAGGCCGAGAATGCCCAGCTTCAACGGTTCAGACCTCATAGGGCAGCCCCACATATTGTTCGGCGAGGCCGGTGCGCGCGGCCTCCGAGTTCACAAGGTAATCGAGTTCGGCGACCTGCACGCGGTGCTCGAAGGGATCATTGTCGCTGAACCTGTGCAGCATGGCGGTCATCCACCAGGAGAAGCGCTGCACCCTCCAGATGCGCTTCAGGCAGATCTCGCTGTAGCGGTCCAGCAGGCCCATCCCCTGCCCGCGATAGAAGGCGGTGAGGCCCTGGGCCAGCACACGCACATCGGCGATGGCGAGGTTCATGCCCTTGGCGCCGGTGGGCGGCACGATGTGCGCCGCATCGCCCGCGAGGAAGAGGCGGCCATGGCGCATGGGCTCCGCCACGAAGCTGCGCATCGCGGTGACGCCCTTCTGGAAGATCGGGCCTTCATTCACGGCGCCCAGGCGCTGGTGCAGCCCCTCCCAGATGCGCGCATCCGACCATTGCGAGAGGTCCTCATCCGGCGCGCATTGGAGATAAAGGCGGGAGACGGTGTTGCTGCGCATGGTGGCCAGCGCAAAGCCATCGGCATGGCGGGCGTAGATCAGCTCATGGCTGATGGGCTGAGCCTCGGCCAGGATGCCGAGCCAGGCGAAGGGATAGACCCGCTCATAGATGCGCAGGATTTCGGGCGGCATGGCGGCGCGGGAGATGCCGTGGAAACCGTCGCAGCCGGCCACGACGTCGCAGCGCAATTCGCGCGGCGCGCCGTCGAGCGTGAAGGTGATGCGCGGCTGGTCGGTCGCGATGTCATGCAGCGCCGCATCCTCCACCTCGAAATGCAGCGGGCGGCCCGTGGCCAGCCGCGCGGCCACCATGTCCTTCACCGCCTCCTGCTGGCCGTAGATCGTCACGCGCTTGCCCGTCAGGCCGTGCAGGTCAATCCGGTGGGAGGTATCGTTGAAGCGCAGCTCCATGCCGTCATGCGCCAGGCCTTCGTCATGGAGGCGATCGGCCAAGCCTGCTTGGGTCAACGTGTCCACACTGCCCTGTTCCAGCAGGCCCGCGCGGATCCGGCCCTCGATATAGGGCCGGGATTTCGCCTCGATGATGACGCTGTCGATCCCGGCGCGGTGCAGCAGATGCGCGAGCAAAAGCCCCGCCGGCCCCGCGCCCAGAATACCCACCTGCGTCCGCATTCCGAACTCCTGCTACCCGAGAGCCCGGCAATGGCGCAGAATGGGGCTCCAGACAACGGGGGTTCGCATGGAACAGGCACGCCGCATTGATGTGATCTCGGACGCGATCTGCCCCTGGTGCTGGATCGGCAAGCGGCAGATGGAGCGGGCGCTGGCCATGCTGGACCAACCCTTCACCGTCCATTGGCGCCCTTACCAGCTGAACCCCGACATGCCGGTGGAAGGCGTGGAGCGCGCCGCCTATCGCGCCGCGAAGTTCGGCAGCGTGGAGCGGGGCGCGGAGTTGGACGCGAATGTCGCGCAGGCCGGCCGCGCCGTGGGGCTGGAATTCCGGCATGACCGGATGCTGCGGACGCCCAACACCATCGCGGCCCATCGCCTGATCCGCTGGGCGGGCGAGCCCATCGTTGAGCCCCTGTTCCAGGCCTATTTCCAGGACGGCAAGGATATCGGCGACCACGCGACGCTGGCCGCCATCGCCGCGACGCTCGGCCTGGACGCGACGGAGTTCCTGGCCTCCGGCGAGTTCGACGCCGAGGTCCGGGCCGAGGACGCGCATTTCCGCCGCATCGGCATCAATGGCGTGCCGAGCTTCGCCCTCGACGGCCAGGTGATGTTCTCCGGCGCCTATCCGGCCGAGCATATGGCGCAGATCTTCGGCCGGCGCGCGGCCTGATGGAGGAGGTTCTGGCCCGCGCCGCGGCATTGGGCGCGCGCCTGCGCGCGCGGGGCGAGACCATCGCCGTCTCGGAATCCTCCTCGGGCGGGCTGGTCTCGGCGGCGCTGTTGGCCCTGCCTGGGGCCTCAGCCTATTTCATGGGCGGGGCGGTGACCTACACCACCACCGCGCGCGGCGTTCTGGTCGGCATCACGCCGGAGCAGATGGTGGGTCTGCGCTCCTCCAGCGAGCCCTATGCGATGCTGCTGGCCCGCACCATGCGCGAGCGGATGGGCACGACCTGGGGGCTGGCGGAGACCGGCGCTTCCGGCCCCACCGGCAACCGCTATGGCGATGCGGCGGGGCATACGTGCTTCGCCATTTCCGGCCCGGTTGAACTCGTCCGGACGCTGGAGACCGGCAAGTCCGACCGCTGGGAGAACATGCTGGAATTCGCGCTGGCCACGCTTGGCCTGCTGGACGAGGCGCTCAGCGCGTAAGCGGCGCGCCGGCCAGCCAGGCCTTGCCGTCCGCGTAGAGGCGCTCGACCGCCGCCCCCTTCAACCCCGGCATGTCGCGCTTCACGGCATAACCAATCCGGGTCTGCAGATAGGCCAGGTGCCGATAGCCCTCGGGGAATTGCGCGAGCAGCGCGGCATCCAGCGAAAGCCGCGCATCAGGGGCCACCGGGTCCATCCGGTCCTTCTCGTAGATCGGCTGGCGCAGCAGCAGCTTCCAGGCGCCCTCGTGCATTTCGCAAAAGTCGTAGAAGCGGCCGGTGCAGACCACATCCACCAGAACGCCCTCGACTTCGGCGCGCTGGCTGATGGTCATCTTGGTCTGGCTGATGGCGCGGTGGCCCGCGATCTCGCTGCTGTGCCCGCCCAGGAAATGCAGGATGGAGACGCCGCGATTCCAGCCCTCGATGCTGGCCGCGATGAATTCGGCCGCCGTTCCCTGCTTCCAGGTGGCCATCATCCGGCCCTCCGGATGCCAGCAGGTGGCGAAGCGCGCCCAGTCGCCGGCATCGCGCCAGACCGCCCAGTTCTCGATCAGGGCACGGATTTCGGCGGCTGCGTTCATCAGGGCTTTGCTGCGATGATGGCGCCGGACATGCTGGCGGGGATGCGGTCCTTCCAGGCGCCCGAATCCACGGCCGTGATGAAGTCCAGCAGCGCGCGGTTGAAGGCGTCGGGGTCTTCCAGATTCATCGTGTGGCCGCATTTCGGCATGACCAGCAGCGCCGAACTCGTGATGGTGCGCTTGAGGTAGAGGGCGGGTTCCAGCGTCGGGTCATCCTCATCGCCCGCGATGATGAAGGTGGGCAGCTTCAACTTGCGGAACTGGGCCTCCAGCTCGAACAGCGAGGGGCGCTCGCGCTGCACGCCGAGCATGGTCAACGCCGAGCCCTCGGTGGAGTGCTCGGCCATCTGCGCCTCGAATTCGGCGAAGCCGCGGGGGTCCTTTTCCTCGAAGACCAGGCGCGTGGGGCCATGGGCATAGATGGTCGCGAATTTCTCGATCCCCCCCGCGCGCAGCTTGGCCACCGAGCCGTCAATCTCGGCCTGGAACTGCGCGCGCTTGTCGGGCGAGGCGCCATAGCCGACGCCCGCCGCTGTCAGGCTGCGCGCCAGATGCGGGTGGCGCAGGCCCAGATGCAGCGTGGCGAAGGCGCCCATGGAAAGCCCCACCACATGGGCGGGCGCCAGGTTCAGCGCCTTGATGACGGCCGCGATGTCATCCGTTGCGCGGTCCTGGCTGTAGGATTTCGGCGTGGTCGGCACGCTGCTTGGCGGATAGCCGCGGGCATGGAAGGCGATGCAGCGATAGCGGCGGGAGAAGAAGCGGATCTGGGGTTCCCAGCTGCGCGCATCGCCGGCGAATTCATGGGCGAAGACGAGCGGTGTGCCCTCGCCGGCCTCGATGTAGTGCAGGTCAACGCCATCCTCGGTGCGGATGCTGGGCATGCAGTGGGCTCCTTTGTCGCGGCGCTAACTTGCGGCGCGCGGCGGGGCGCGGCAAGTCAGGCGCGCCCGCTGCCCAGGAGAGCCGAAACCATGCCCCGCCAAGCCCTCGCCTTTCGCGTGCCAATGCGCCATCCGGGCGATGTCTCCGCCATCGCGGGCCTCTTCGACCAGGGTGCGCTGCGGCCGGCGGAGGTTGTCGCGATTCTCGGCAAGACCGAGGGCAATGGCTGCGTGAATGACTTCACCCGCGCCTATGCCGTCAGCGCGCTGGCCGCGATGCTGGGCGTACGGCTCGTCACCACGGCGGAGGCGGTGATGGCGCGCGTCGCGCTGGTGATGTCGGGCGGGACGGAGGGCGGGCTCTCGCCGCATTTCCTGGTGCTGGCGGTGCGCGAGGGGGCCGCACCCGCGACCGGTGCGCTCGCCATCGGCGTCGGCTTCACGCCCGATTTCGCGCCCGAGGAGATCGGCCGCATGGCGCAGCTGCGCGCCACGGCCCAGGCGGTGCGGGACGCCATCGCGGATGGCGGCATCACCGAGGTGCACTACGTCCAGGTGAAATGCCCCCTGCTGACCTCCGCCAAGGTCGCGGACGCCGCGGCGCGCGGGCAAAGCGTGGCGACGCACGAAACCTATCCCTCCATGGGGCTCTCGCGCGGGGCGGCGGCGTTGGGCGTGGCCCTGGCGCTGGGCGAAATCCCCGAGGCCGCGCTGTCGGATGCCGTGATCGGGGCCGACTGGTCCCTGCATTCGGGCCGCGCCAGCTGCTCGGCCGGCGTGGAGCTGGAGCGCTGCGAGGTGATCGTCCTGGGCAACAGCCCGGCCTGGGCGGGCGATCTCATCATCGGGCATGATGTGATGGCCGATGCGGTGGATTTCCCGGCGGTGCAGCGGGCGCTGGCGTCAGTCGGTCTCGCGGCGCCGGGCCAGTTGGACGAGGCGGCGCGGGCGCGGCTGGTGGCAGTGCTGGCCAAGGCCGAGCCCGCCACCACCGGCAGCATCCGCGGCCTGCGCCACATCATGAACGACGACAGCGACATCAACGCCACACGGCATGCCCGCGCCCTGGTGGGCGGCGTGATCGCCGCCGCCATCGGCCGGACCGACCTCTTCGTCTCGGGCGGCGCTGAGCATCAGGGGCCGGATGGCGGCGGGCCAATTGCGGTGATTGCGCGGAAATAATCCGTCCGGATCACGGCGGGGACTGGAAACCGGACGCCGTTGGTCCTATTTGAGTTGCACCGCAGGAGAACGCCGGTGCTGAAACTCTCCAGATTGACCGATTACGCCGTGGTGGTGCTGTCGCGCATGGGGCGGGACAATGCGCCGCTGCAAAGCGCCCCTGGCATTGCCGCCCGCACCGGCCTGGCCGAGCCCACGGTCGCCAAGGTGCTGAAGATTCTCGCGCAATCCGAGATCGTCGAAGGTCTGCGCGGCGCGCGCGGCGGTTATCGCCTCATGCGTCCGCTCAGCAGCATCACCCTGGCCGAGGTCATCGTGGCCTTCGATGGCCCCATCGCGCTGACCGCCTGCGTGGATGGCGGCGTGGGCGGCTGTGACAGCGAGCATCTTTGCCCCGTCCGGGGCCGCTGGGACCCCGTGAACCACGCCATCCGCGAGGCGCTGGCCGGCATTTCCGTGGCCGACCTTGCGGGCGGTGGTTGCGGGGCCACCCTTTCCTTTCCCACCGATCACTTCGTCGCCGCCGAGTAGGAGCGCACATGCCTGCCGTTGCAGAGACCCTCGAGACCGTCCAGGCCGCCAGCGATGGCGGCTACAAGTGGGGTTTTGAGACCGACATCGCCATGGACTACGCGCCGAAGGGGCTGAACGAGGATATCGTTCGCTTCATCAGCGCGAAGAAGAACGAGCCGGCCTGGCTGCTGGAATGGCGCCTCAAGGCCTATCGCCATTGGCTGACGATGGAGGAGCCCGATTGGGCCGCCGTCAACTACCCCAAGATCGACTACCAGGACGCCTATTACTACGCGGCCCCCACCAACAAGGTGGTGCCGAAGTCGCTGGACGAGGTGGACCCGGAGCTGCTGCGCACCTACGAGAAGCTCGGCATTCCCCTGCGTGAGCAGGAGCGGCTGCAGGGCATCGCGGTGGACATGGTGTTCGACAGCGTCTCCGTCGCCACGACCTTCAAGGAGCGGCTCCACAAGGAAGGCATCATCTTCTGCTCGATCAGCGAGGCGGTGCAGGAGCATCCGGAGCTGGTGCAGAAGTACCTCGGCTCCGTCGTCCCGCCGGGCGACAACTACTTCGCCTGCCTGAACAGCGCGGTCTTCACCGATGGCAGCTTCGTCTTCATCCCCAAGGGCGTGCGCTGCCCGATGGAGCTCTCCACCTATTTCCGCATCAACGCGAAGAGCACGGGCCAGTTCGAGCGGACGCTGATCGTGGCCGAGGCGGGCAGCCATGTCTCCTATCTGGAGGGCTGCACCGCGCCGATGCGCGACGAGAACCAGATGCACGCGGCGGTGGTCGAGCTGGTGCTGATGGATGACGCCACCATCAAGTACAGCACGGTGCAGAACTGGTACCCCGGCGATGCCGAGGGCAAGGGCGGCATCTACAACTTCGTCACCAAGCGCGCCGCCTGCCGCGGTGCGCGCAGCAAGGTGAGCTGGACGCAGGTGGAGACGGGCTCCGCCATCACCTGGAAGTACCCTTCCTGCATCCTGCTCGGCGATGACAGCGTGGGCGAGTTCTACTCGGTGGCGATCACGAACAACCACCAGCAGGCCGATACCGGCACCAAGATGTGGCATGTGGGCAAGAACACGAAGTCCACGATCGTCTCCAAGGGCATCAGCGCCGGCCAGGGCCAGAACACCTATCGGGGCCTCGTGAAGATCAGCCCGAAGGCGACGGGCGCGCGCAACTTCACGCAATGCGACAGCCTGCTGATCGGCGACCAGTGCGGCGCGCATACCGTGCCGTACATCGAGAACCGCTGCGCCACCGCGAAGGTGGAGCATGAGGCGACGACGTCCCGCATTGCCGAGGACCAGTTGTTCTATTGCCGTTCGCGCGGGCTCACGCAGGAGGAGGCCGTGGGGCTGATCGTCAACGGTTTCTGCCGGGAAGTGCTCAAGGAATTGCCGATGGAGTTCGCCGTGGAAGCGCAAAAGCTTCTCGCGATCTCGCTCGAAGGGAGTGTTGGCTAAGTGTTGAAGATCGAAGGCCTGATGGCCGAAATTGACGGCAAGCAGATCCTCAAGGGGATCAACCTGGAAGTCCCCACGGGCGAGATCCACGCCATCATGGGCCCCAATGGTTCTGGCAAATCCACCCTCTCCTATGTGCTGAGCGGGCGCGAGGGCTATGAGATCACCGGCGGCAGCGCCACCTTCAATGGCGTGGACATCCTGGCCATGGAGCCGGAGGAGCGCGCGGCGTCCGGCCTCTTCCTCGCCTTCCAGTATCCGGTGGAACTGCCGGGCGTGGGCAATGCGAATTTCCTGCGCACCGCGCTGAATTCCATCCGCAAGGCCAAGGGCGAGCCCGAGGTGGATGCCATGGCCTTCCTCAAGCTGGCCCGCGCCAAGCTCAAGGCGCTGCAGATGAGCGATGACGTGCTGAAGCGGAACGTGAATGTCGGCTTCTCCGGCGGCGAGAAGAAGCGCAACGAGATGCTGCAGATGGCGCTGCTGGAACCGTCGCTCGCCATCCTGGACGAGACGGATTCCGGCCTCGACATTGATGCGCTGAAGATCGTCTCCGAGGGCGTGAACGCCATGCGCGGCCCGAACTTCTCCGCCCTCGTCATCACCCATTACCAGCGCCTGCTGGACTACATCACGCCCGACCGCGTCCATGTCCTGATGGGCGGCCGCATCGTGAAGTCCGGCGGCCCCGAGCTCGCCCTGGAGCTGGAGGCGGAGGGCTACGCGAAGGTGGCGGCATGAACGCCATGTCCCCCAGCAGTTTTTCCACGCGCTTCGCGGGGCTGCGCGAGCATCTGCCCGGCGGTCGCACCCCCTGGGTGGCGGCGCTGCGGTCCGAGGCGGCGGAGCACTTCGCGGCCGTGGGCTTGCCCAGCCGCAAGCTGGAAGCCTGGCGTTACACCGATCTCGGCGCCATCGCCCAGGCCGGCTTCACTGAGGCGCTGACCCTGGTGCGGGAAGAGCCCGCGCTGCCGCCGATGCGCGCGCCCCATCGCGCCGTCTTCGTGGATGGGCGCTTTGCCGCGGGCCTTTCAGTGCTGCCGGGATGGTGCCGTTCCCTCGGCGCCCATCTGGGCGAGGTCGAAGGCTGGCTCGGCGCGCTGGCGCAGAAGCTGCCCGTGGTTTCGCTCAACACCATGCTCTTCGAGGACGGGCTGCTGCTGGACCTGCCCGCAGGCACGGATGGCGGCGCGCTGGAGTTGCTGAGCTTCGCCACCCATGCTGAGCGGCCCATCGCCTTCCATCCGCGCCACCTGATCCGCATTGGCGAGGGCGCCTCGCTCACGCTGATCGAGACCAGCCTCGGCCCGAATGGTGCCAGCTACCTGCACAATCCGGTCTTCGAGATCGCCGTGGCGGAGGGTGCCACGCTCTCGCATATCCGCATCCAGCGCGAGGGGCGTGCGGGCTTCCAGCTCTCCACCGTGCTGGCCGCGGTGCAGGCGGGCGGCACCTATGACAATTTCACACTGAATGCCGGCGCGAAGCTGGTGCGCAACGAGATCCACACGGCCCTGCTCGGCCCCAAGGCCGCCTGCCACATGAATGGCGCGCAGCTGGCGGGCGATGGGCAGCATGCCGACACCACGACCTACCTGGATCACGCCGCCCCGGACTGCGCCAGCCGCCAGACCTACAAGACGGTGCTGGCCGGCAAGTCGCGCGGCGTCTTCCAGGGCAAGATCCTGGTGCGCCAGGCGGCGCAGCGCACCGATGGCTACCAGATGAACCAGGCGCTGCTGCTCTCGGAGGAATCCGAGATCGACGCCAAGCCGCAGCTCGAAATCTACGCGGATGACGTGAAGTGCAGCCATGGTGCCACGGTCGGCGCGCTGGATGAAGCGCAGCTCTTCTACCTCCGCGCCCGCGGCATTCCGGCCGAGCAGGCGCGCGCCATGCTGGTGCAGGCCTTCCTGGTGGAGGCCACCCTGGGCGTGACCCACCCCCTCGCCCAGGCGGCCCTGGCCGAAGCGACGGATGGCTGGTGGGAACGGGAAGCAGCCTGATCATGGACACGAACATCGCCCTCGGCTTCGACGTCAGCCGCATCCGCGAGGATTTCCCAATCCTGTCCACGCAGGTGCGTGGCAAGCCGCTCGTCTTCCTGGACAGCGGCGCCTCGGCGCAAAAGCCGCGCGCGGTGATCAACGCCATGACGCGCGCGATGGAGACGGCCTATGCCAATGTCCATCGCGGCGCCTATCACCTGAGCGAGGTCGCGACCGAAGCGCATGAAGCCGCGCGCGGCGCCGTACAGCGTTTCCTGAATGCGGCCGAGCCGGAAGAGATCATCTTTACGCCCAACGCCACCGGCGCCTTCAACCTCGTCGCCCACAGCTTCGGCCGTGCCATGCTCAAGCCCGGCCAATGTGTGCTGGTGAGCGAGATGGAGCACCACGCAAACCTCGTCCCCTGGCAGATGCTGCGGGATGCGGGCTTGGGGATCGGCCTACGCTTCGTGCGCGTGACGGACACGGGCGAGCTGGACTTGGAAGACCTCTCCGCCAAACTGGCCGATGGCAAGGTGGGCCTCGTTTCCGTCACGCATATGTCCAATGTGCTGGGCACGGTCACGCCTGCCGCGCAAATCGCCCGCATGGCGCATGAGGCCGGCGCCCGCGTGCTGTTCGATGGCAGCCAGGCCGCGGTGCATCGCGCCGTGGATGTGCAGGCGCTGGATGCGGATTTCTACATCTTCACCGGCCACAAGCTCTACGGCCCGACGGGCATCGGCGTGCTCTACGGCAAGCGCGCGCTGCTCGACGCCATGCCGCCCTTCTTCGGCGGCGGCGACATGATCGAGACGGTGACGCTGGAGCATTCCACCTTCGCCGCCGCCCCTGCCCGCTTCGAGGCCGGCACACCCGCCATCATCGAGGCCGTCGGCCTGCATGCCGCGATTGATTATGTGAATGCCATCGGCATGGGCGCGATCGAGGCGCATGAGCGCGCCCTGGTGGATCACGCCATGGCCACGCTGACGCAGGTGGAGGGGCTTTCGCTGCTCGGCGGCGCGCAGGATCGCGGCGGCGTGTTTGCCTTTGCGCTGGATGGCGTGCACCCGCATGACCTCTCCACCTATCTGGACCGCTCGGGCATCTGTGTCCGCGCCGGCCGCCATTGCGCCGAGCCGCTGCACACGCGCTTCGGGCTGGAGGGTGGCAGCACGCGTGCCTCCTTCGGGCTCTACACGACGCGCGAGGAGATTGATTTCCTCGCGACGAAGCTGACGGATGCGCGGAGGTTCTTTGCGTGATGGCCGCTGAAGCCGCGGGGTTTGACGAGCTGCAGGACCTCTATTCCAAGGTTCTGCGCGACCTCGCGCGCAAGCCGGCGCATCGCGGGCGGCTGGATAACGCCACCGCCATCGCGCGCGGCGACAACCCGATGTGCGGCGACCGTGTCGAGGTGTTTCTCAACCTCGACGGCGCCCGGATCACGGAGGCGATGTTCATGGGCCGCGGCTGCGAAATCAGCCAGGCGAGCGCCGCGCTTCTGACAGAATTGGTGCGCGGCAAATCGCCCGCCGAAGCCCGTGCCCTCGGCCAGGCCGTCGCCCGCATGGCCCGCAGCGGCGAGCGCGACGAGACCACCGAGGATCTCGCCCGCCTTTCCGTCTTTTCGGTCGTCAAGAATTTCCCGAGCCGGGCCAAATGCGCCACGCTGGCGTGGCACGCGCTCGATGCCGCCCTCTCGGGCGTGAAGGAGACCAGCAGTGAGTGAAAACGCGACCCATGGCAGCTGGACGCCCGCGGGCGAGTCGCTGCCCCCCGTGACGGAAGAGGGCGTGATCACCGCCATCAAGACCGTCTTCGACCCGGAAATCCCCGTGGATATCTTTGAGCTCGGCCTGATCTACGCGATCGAGCTCGGCGAGGATGGCAAGGTGAAGGTGGAGATGACGCTCACCACCCCCTCCTGCCCCTCGGCGCAGGAATTGCCGAGCATGACCGAGGAAGCCATCCGCCAACTGGCCGGTGTGACCGATTGCGAGGTCGAGGTCGTGTGGGATCCGCCATGGGACCAGTCGCGCATGAGCGAGGATGCCCGCCTTGCGCTCAACATGTTCTGAAGGAGACACGCGATGAGCACCACCACCGCCCCCCCGCGCGTCAAGCGGGAATTGCCGCCGCTGATGAGCCTCTCCGACACTGCGGCCGAGCGGCTGCGCAAGCTTTACGAGAAGGCCGAGGCCGGCAAGCTCTTGCGCATCGGCGTGAAGACCAAGGGCTGCTCCGGCATGGCCTATGACCTCACTTTCGTGGACGAGGCCGGCCCGGGCGACGAGCGCGTGACGGATAAGGGCCTCTCCATCCTGGTGGACCGCAAGGCCAGCCTCTACCTCATCGGCACCATAATGGATTACGAAGTGAAGGCGATGAGTGCCGGCTTCGTCTTCGTGAACCCGAATGAGAAGGGCCGCTGTGGCTGCGGCGAAAGCTTCCACGTCTGAAGGGTCGGAGGATGGTCCGCTGAGGTGGCCCACCGAAGCGGTGATCATCCGACCAACGGGGCTCAGGTGAAGAGGCTGTAGAACATCCTGATGCTGGTCGCGGCCAGGAAAATCGCAAAGGCGCGCTTCAGCCAAAGCGGCGGAATGCTGTGCGCGAGCTTCACCCCCCAAGGGGTGGCGATGATGGAAGTGGGCGCGATCAGTGCGAAGCCGATCAGGCTGACATAGCCGAGCGAGAGCGGCGGCAGGTTCGGATCACTCCAGCCACCCCAGACAAATCCGATGGTCGCCGGCACCGAGATGATCAGGCCAAAGACGCTCGACGTCGCAACGGCGGAGCGGATGGGGTAGCCGAACATCGAGAGGATGGGCACGCCCAGCGTCCCGCCGCCAATCCCCATCATCGCGCTCACGCTGCCCATCCCGATGCCGAGTGCCGCGCGCGGCGGCCCCTCGGGCAGTTGGTCGGCCACGCGGAAATCCACGCCGGTGAAGCCCATGTTGAGCGCGACCAGCAGCGCCACCATGCCGAAGACGGCCGTCAGCCCCTCGCCGCGCACCTGGACGGCGAGTGCGGTGCCCAGCGCCACGCCCAGCATCATCGGCAGCCAGATGGAGCGCAGCAGCGCCTCGTCCATCGCACCCGTGGCCCGGTGCTTGCGCGCCGAGACGATGGAGGTTGGGATGATGGTGGCGAGCGAGGTGCCGACCGCCAGCTTCATCTGCATCGCCTCAGGGATGCCAAAGAGCGGGAAGACGTTGAACAGCAGCGGCACGATGACGATGCCGCCCCCCACGCCCAGCAGCCCCGCCAGCGTGCCCGAGACGAGGCCCGTCGCCGCCATCGCCGCCGCGAGGGCGACCAGCCACCAGAATTCATTCATCGCGGGCCCAGCCATTCCAATTCTTGGACGTCCGTGTAACCGCCCTGTCATTCCGCGCAAAGCGCAGCGGCCGGAGCCCACCTTCCCGCATGGCGCATGGCGTTCTAGCCTTCGCCCCGAAGCAATCGCACGGAGGGAAAGCGCCATGATGCTCAAGGACAAGGTCGCCATCGTCACGGGTTCGGGTGGCGGAATCGGGCGTGAAATCGCCGTCGCCATGGCCGAAGCAGGGGCCAAGATCGTCATCAACGACATTGGTGCCTCGCTGGGTGGGGAGGGCTTCTCGACCAGCCCGGCCGAGCAGACCAAGGCCATCATCGAGCAGAAGGGTGGCCAGGCCGTCATCAACACCGACAGCGTCTCCGAATGGGAGAATGCGAAGAAGATCGTGCAGACCGCGATTGACGCCTTCGGCCGCGTGGATATCGTGGTGAACAATGCGGGCATCCTGCGCGACCAGATCTTCCACCGGATGACGCCCGAGGAATGGCTCTCGGTCATCAACGTCCATCTGAACGGCAGCTTCTTCGTGAGCCGCGCCGCGGCCGAGCATTTCCGCAAGCAGGAAAGCGGCTCGATGGTGCACATCACCAGCACCTCGGGCCTGATCGGCAATTTCGGGCAGGCCAATTATTCGGCGGCCAAGCTCGGCATCGTGGCGCTGTCGAAGTCCATCGCGCTCGACATGGCGCGCTACAATGTGCGCTCGAACTGCCTGGCCCCCTTCGCCTGGAGCCGCATGACGAGTTCCATCCCGGCCGAGACGCCCGAGCAGAAGGCGCGCGTGGAGCGCCTGATGAAGATGGGGCCCGAGAAGAACGCGCCGCTGGCCGTCTTCCTCGCCTCCGACGCCGCCCGCGAAGTGACGGGCCAGATCTTCGCGCCGCGCATGCATGAGCTGTTTCTCTTCAGCCAGAACCGGCCGATCCGCTCCGTCCACAGCGAGAGCGGCTGGACGCCCGAGAAGATCGCCGAGGTCGCCCTCCCCGCCTTCCGCGCGAATTTCGTGCCGATGGAACGCTCGGGCGATGTCTTCAGCTGGGATCCCGTGTGACGTGAATTTCCAACTGAACGAGGAGCAGTCAGCCTTTCAGCAGGTGGTGCGCGGCTTTGCCGAGCGCCACCTGGCGAAGGGCGCCGTCGAGCGCGCCCATACCGTGGGCTTCCCCTGGGATGTGGCGAAGCTGATGGCCGATCAGGGCCTCTTCGGCATCATGCTGCCTGAGGAGGATGGCGGCGCGGGCGGCACGGTGTTCGACGCCGTGCTGGCCATGGAGCAGATCGCCCAGATCTGCCCGCGCAGCGCCGATGTGCTGCAGGCCGGCAATTTCGGCGCCTTCCGCACCTTCGCCGAATATGCCTCCCCGTATCAGAAGGAGCGTTTCTTCAAGCCGTTGCTGGCCGGTGAGGCCGTCGCAGCGGTTGGCATGACCGAGCCCGATGCGGGCTCGGCGCTGACCGATCTGAAAACCTTCTGCACGCCGGATGGCGAGGGCTTCCGCCTGAACGGCCAGAAGGTCTTCACCACCAACTCCGCCGAAGCCAATGTCTTCGTCATCTACTGTCGCTTCGGGCCTGGAGTGGGTGGCATCGGCTCCGTGCTGGTGGAGCGGGGCATGGAGGGTTTCCGCCTGGGCCAGCCCAGCCTCTACATGAATGACGAGGAGTGGTGCGCCCTCTATTTCGACAATGTCTACATCCCGCCCGAGATGGTGCTGCTCGGCCCCGGCGGCTTCAAGAAGCAGATCGGCGGCTTCAACGTGGAGCGCGTGGGCAACACCACCCGCGCCCTGGCATTGGGCGAATACTGCTTCAACGCGGCACGCGAGCACGCCATGCAGCGCAGCCAATTCGGTCGCAAGCTCATGGAGTTCCAGGGGCTGCAATGGAAGTTCGCCGAGATGCGCGTGGCGCTGGATGGCGCGCGGCTGCTGCTCTACCGCGCCGCGATCAATGCGGGGCGTGGATTGCCGGATGGGCAGGAGGTCGCCATCGCCAAATATGCCTGCAACCAGGCGGGATGGATGGCCTCGAATGAGTCCATGCAGGTGATGGGCGGCACGGGCTACTCGAAGGACCTGCTGATCGAATATTGCGTCCGCCGCACGCGCGGCTGGATGATCGCGGGCGGCAGCCTGGAGGTGATGAAGAACCGCATCGCCGAGGGCGTGTTCGGCCATAGCTTTTCGCAAAGGCCGCCGCGCGCATGAGCGCGATGAAGGAATGGGGTCTGGGGCCCGTGGCCCCAGCCGCCGGAGGCCTTTTTCTTTGAAGGAACTTCTCGCCCCCCGCAGCATCGCCCTGATCGGCGCCTCGGGCGACCCCGCGCGCCTCACCGCCCGCGCGCAGATCTACCTTCGCAAGCACGGTTATGACGGCGCCCTGCACCCCGTGAACCCCCGCGCCCCCGAGGTGCTGGGCGAGCGCGCCTATGCCACCGTCGAGGAGATCCCGGGCGAGATTGATTTCGCCTATATCCTGCTCAACACCGAACATGTCGAAGGCCAGATCGCCGCAGTCGCCGCCAAGGGTGCCAAGGTCGCCTGCATCCTGGCCGATGGCTTCGCGGAAGCGGGCCCCGAAGGGCTCGCGCGCCAGCAGCGCTGCGTGGATGCGGCGAAGGCTGCCGGCCTGCGCCTGCTCGGCCCCAATTCCATGGGGCTGATCAACATCCCCGCGCGCATCGCCGTCAGCGTGAATGCGGCGCTGGAGGCCGAGAGTCTGCCCGCCGGGCGCATCGCGCTGGTCAGCCAGTCCGGCTCCATGCTGGGCGCCATCATGTCGCGCGGCGCGGCCCGCGGCATGGGTTTCAGCCACCTCATCGCGACCGGGAACGAGGCCGATCTCAGCGCCGGCGAGATCGCCGCGATGCTGGTGGATGACCCCGGGGTGGATGCGGTGATGCTGTTCCTGGAGGCGATCCGCCAGCCACAGCATTTCGCGCATGCGGCCTGGCGCGCGCACCAGGCGGGCAAGCCACTCATTGCCTACAAGCTCGGCCGCTCGCCCTATGGGGCGGAACTCGCCACCAGCCACACCGGCGCGCTCGCGGGCTCCGACGCGGCGGCCGAGGCCTTCTTCCGCGCCCATGGCATCCTGCGCGCCACCATGCTGGAGAGTTTTCTGGAGCTTCCGGCCCTCGCGCTTGGCCGTAAGCCCCTGCCCCGCGCGCATCGCGCCGTCTCGGTGCTGACCACCACGGGCGGTGGCGGCGCCATGGTGGTGGATGCGCTCGGTGTCGCCGGTATCGAAGCGCGCGTGCCCGATGCCAAGGCCAGTGCCGCGCTGCACGCCGTGAAGATGCAGGGCCATGGCCGGCTGCTCGACATGACGCTGGCCGGCACCAAGCCCGATCGCATCGAGGCCGCGATCCGCGCGCTGGATATGGCTGAGGACACGGATGCGATCATCCCCGTCATCGGCTCCTCCGCACAATTCCGCCCGGCCGATGCGGTGGCCGGCATCTTCGCCGCCGCCCCGCATGTGCGCCCTGTGGCGGCCTTCCTCGTGCCCCAGGCCGATGCCTCGCTGAAGCTTCTGGCCGAAGCCGGCATCCCTGCCTTCCGCACGCCGGAAAGCCTGGCCGATGCCATGCGCGCGTATCTCGACTGGCGCGCGCCGCTCGCCACCCCGCATGTGGCGCTGCCCGATGTCGCCCTGCCCGAAGCCCCGGATGAGGCCGATGCGCGGGATCTCTTCGCGGCCCTGGGCCTGGGTTCGGTCTATTCGCGCGATCTGGAGGCGACGCATCGCTTCCCGGTGGCGCTGAAAATCCTCTCGCCCGATATCGCCCACAAGACCGAGATCGGCGGCGTGGCGCTGAACATCCAGGATACGGCGGCGCTGCGCGAAGCGGCGAAAGCCATGCAGGCGCGCGTCGCCAAGGCCGCGCCGGAGGCCCGCCTCAACGGCTTTCTCATCCAGCCCATGGCGCGCGGTCTGGCCGAGGTCATCCTCGGCTTCCGGCGCGACCCGGAGGTGGGCCCGGTCATCCTGCTCGGCGCCGGCGGCGTGCTGGCCGAGTTGCATCGCGACGTCGCCCTACGCCTCGCGCCCCTGCACGCCGCCGAAGCACGGGAGATGATCGCCGAGGTCCGCGCGCTGCGCGTCATCGAGGGCTGGCGCGGCCTGCCGCGCGGCGATGTGGAGGGGTTGGTGCAGGCCATCGTCGCCGTCTCGCGCCTGGCCGCCCTGCCCGATATCCGCGAGGCGGAAATCAACCCGCTGATGATTCATCAAGAAGGCCTGACCGTGGCCGATGCCTGGGTGGTGCGCACATGACCGATCCAACTCCCCTGATCCAGGCCCGCTACGGCCACCTGCCCTTCGCCGCGCCGGAGGATATCCCGGAGGCGCTGGCCGCCCTGCTGGACCGGCGCGTCACGCGCCGCTTCAAGCCGAATGCGATCCCGGAGGCGCTGCTCAACACCGTGCTCGCCGCCGCGCAATCGGCGCCCAGCAAGAGCGACATGCAGCAATACTCCATCGTGGTGCTGGAGGATGCGAAGCGCATCGCCGCCATCGCCGACTGGATCGGCACCATGCCCTGGATCAAGGACGCGCCGAACCTGCTGATCTTCTGCGCCGATATCCGCCGCAACCGCGACATCTGCGAGCGCGCGGGGCGGGAGCACGCCAATGACAACCTCGACACGCTGCTGAACGCGACGGTGGATGCGGCGCTGGCCATGGGCATGTGCATCGCGGCGGCCGATGCGGCGGGCCTGGGCACCTGTCCCATCTCCTATGTGCGGAACCACATGGAGAAGGTGGCGCCGCTGCTCTCGCTGCCCAAGGGCGTGTTTCCCATCGCCGGGCTCTCGCTCGGCTGGCCCTCGTCGCGGAATGAACCCAGCGCGCGGCTGCCGCCCGGCGTGGTGATCCATCGGGACCGCTATTCCAGCGAAGGCGAGGCCCAGGCGCTCAGCGCCTATGACGCGCGGCGCGAACGTGCCAAGCCGCGCTATCCCGAAATCCACGGCCCGGCCCCGGAAGGCTGCAGCTGGACCGAGAATGTGGCCCGCCAGCTCTCCGTCCCCGAACGCGCCGGCTTCCGCGCCTGGCTGCGCTCGCGCGGCTTCGCGCTTGACTAGACATTCCGACGACAACCCCGGCGGCGCCGATGCCGGCGGGCGGAAGCCCAAGCGCGCCGTCCGGCCCAAGGATGCGGCCAGCCTGATCCTCTGGCGCGAGGGGCCACAGGGCATCGAGGTCCTGATGGGCCGCCGGCACCGCGACATGCGCTTCATGCCGGGCGTGCTGGTGTTTCCGGGCGGGCGCGTGGATTTGGCCGATTATCACGCACGGCCGATGAGTGATCTCTCGGCGACCACGCGCCGCATGCTCGAGATCAGCTCGCGGCCCACCCAGGCCGAGGCGCTCTGCGCCTGTGCCATCCGCGAATTGCATGAGGAAGCCGGTCTCGTGATGGGCAGGATCGAAGGCCGCAGGGACTCACTCTTTCCGGACTTCGCGCCCCTGCACTACCTGACGCGCGCCATCACCCCCGCCGACCGCCCGATGCGCTTCCATGCGCGTTTCCTCGTGGCCGAGGCGAAGCATGCGAAGGGCGAGATCCGCGGCTCGGGCGAGTTGGAGGAAGTTCGCTTCTTTGCGTTGAGCGAGTTACACGCCCAGCCGCTGGCCAAGATCACCGGCATGATCCTGGAGGAATTTTCGGCCTGGCTGGCCCTTTCGCCACAAGCGCGTGCGCGCCGGAAGCTGATCAGCATCCAGGGCCGGGACAACCGGCTGCCGGAGAAGTCCTAGACGAGGCGCCACGCCTCCTCATCCCGCGCGGCCACGCCATCCTCTTCCAGCATGATGAGTTGCGCGAGCAGGCTGCGGCCCGCGGCCGTCACCAGCTTCGGATCGAGCGGCCCATAGACCTGGCCCACCAGCGCGGGAATGGCCATCGCCCCGCCCTCGCGCAGGGCCGCGATGATCCGCGCCTCGCGCCGCCGGCGATGCTCGGCCAGGCCATCCAGGAAGGGCATGGGGTCGGGCAGCTTGGGGCCATGGCCGGGCAGGTAGAGACGGTCCTGCCCCTCACGCGCGCGCAGCTTGGCGAGGCTGGTCATGAAGTCGCGCATATTGCCGTCAGGCGGGCTGACGACGCTGGTGGACCAGCTCATCACATGGTCGGCGCTGAACAGGATGCCCGTTCCGTCCAGCGCGAAGCACAGGTGGTTGCCGCAATGCCCAGGCGTGAAGATCGGCGTGACCCGCCAATCGCCGCCCTCCAGCGGCACGCCGTCGGGCAGGCGATGGTCGGGCTGGAAGGCGTGGTCGCCGCTCTCGACGCCGGGGGTGGCATGCGGCCCATGCGCGTAGGTGGCGGCCCCCGTTGCCTCCTGCAGCGCGGCCGCACCCGGCGAATGGTCCCGATGCGTGTGCGAGACGAGGATATGCGTGATCCGCTCACCCGCGGTCGCGGATAGGATCGCGCCCAGATGGTCCGCATCCACCGGGCCCGGATCGAGCACGGCGACGGAGCTGCCACCGCCGATCAGGTAGGTGTTGGTGCCGCGATAGGTGAAGGGCCCGGGGTTGTTGCACAGCACCCGCCGCACGCCGGGCGCGATGACCTCGACCTGGCCATGCACCAGCGGGTCGTCGCGCAGGAAGGGGATGTTCACGACGGTGTTCCTCGTCTCTCGGCGGCGCGGATGGCTTCCCGCCGCATGATGTAAAGGGCCGCCACCACGATCAAGCCCGAGCCGATGAAGGTGGCGATCCCTGGCTGCTCGCCGAAGAAGAACCAGCCCAGCAGCACCGCCCAGAGAATGCCCGTATAGGAATAGGCGCCGAGCGAGGAGACCTGCGCACTTGCGAAGGCCTCCGTCAGCATCACCTGCGCCACGCCGCCGACCAGGCCGATGGCCAGCAGCAGGAGCCATTCAGCGCCCGAGGGCGTGACCCAGACGAAGGGCAGCGTCAGCACCGTAAAGCCCGTCATCAGGACGGATTGCCAGAGCACGATGGTGGTGGAGCGTTCAGTGGCCGAAAGGCTGCGGACCAGCAGCGTGGTGGCGGCGGAGAAGACGCCATGCATCACGGCGACCACCATGCCGAAGATGATCCAGGGATCCATCGGCCCCATGAAGGCACCCTTGCCAAGTGCAATGACCAGGATCCCGACAAAGCCGAGGCCAACCGCACCGAAGCGGTGGATGCCCACCTTCTCGCCCAGCAGCGGGATGGCCAGCAGCGTCACGAAGATCGGCGTGGTGAAGGTGAGCGCCGTCTGCTCGGCGAGCGGCAGCACGGTGAGCGCGAAGAAGGAGCAGGACATGGCCGCCGTGCCGGTCATGGCGCGCAGCACATGCTGCGGGAAGCGCTGGGTGGCGAGGCTGGCGCCGCCGCCCATCCGAAGGACGATCAACAAGACCACCGGAAGGGCCAGGATGCTGCGGAAGAACATGATCTCGAAGAAGGGAATGCGCTCGCCCACCACCTTCACCAAGGCACCCATGATGGTGAAGAGCGCGGTGGAGGCGAGCATGAGCAGCGCGCCGCGCTTCGCGTCATGCCGGAGCGCCACGTTCCGCCCTTTCCTGCGCGCGGCGCACCCGCTCGCGATGCAGATTGTAGAGGCCCGCGCAGATCACGATGACGGCGCCGATCAGCGTGGTCCAGGCCGGGACCTCGCCCCAGATCAGGAAGCCGAGAGCGAGGCCCCAGAGCAGCGGCGTGTATTCCAGCGGCGCGAGCGAGGCGATGTTCGCCATGGCATAGCCGCGCGCGAAGAGCAGATGCGCCATGGCATTGGCCGCACCAAAGAAGGCCAGCAGCAGCAGCCACCATCCCGAGGGGAAGATCTCGGGGAAGCCCTGCGGCGGCCAGAGTGCGGCAATGGGCAGCACCATCAGCCCCATCGGGATATGGGTCAGCATCAGCCAAAAGGAGATGCAGGCCGGCGTGTCGGTGCTCGCCAGCACCCGCGTCCAGATCCGGCTGAGCGCCATGCCACAGACCGCGACGAGCAGCACGCCCGTCTCCCAGCGCCACAACTCGCCGCCCGGTTGCAGCATGAAGAGCACGCCAAGGAAGCCGACCGCACAGGACGTCCAGCGCCGCCAGCCCACGCGCTCGCCCAGCATGGGAATGGCGAGCAGCGTCATCAGTAGGGGTGCGGCGGCGGCCACGGCATAGCTGTCGGCCAGGCCGAAGCCCGACATCCAGACGAAGTACCAGAGGATCGAGACCGAGCAATGTACCACGGAACGCAGCGCGACCAGGCGCGCGTTGCGCGGCCACAGCCCCTCCCCGCGTGCCAGGATCGCGATGGAAAGCGCGCCCGCGCCACCCCGCCACAGCATGGCGCCGGCCACACCCACGAGCGGCAGCGCGAATTTGATGGCCGCATCGGCGAAGGAAATGATGGCGTAGCCGAGCGCCGCCAGCATGAGGCCGCGGACCGCGGCCTCGCCGCTCGTCGAGCGGCCGGGCGGGTCCTTATCCAAGCAGGGCTTCGGCCTGCATGCAGGTCGCACCCCCGTGATCACGCGTCTCCGAGGTGGCGGTGGTCCCCTCGATCCGCGCCAGGATGGAGAGCGCGTTGCCTGCAAAGCAGGGCCGCTTGCCGCGGAAGGCGAAGCGCTTGAGGCGCTTGCCCGGCGCGGCATCCAGCATGGTCTGCGCCATCAGCGTCGCCTGCAGCGGGCCGTGGACGATCAGGCCGGGATAGCCCTCTTCGCCGGTCACATAGGGCATGTCGTAATGGATGCGGTGGCCATTGCCGGTGAGCGCCGAATAGCGGAACAGCAGCAGCGCATCGGGCACGAGGTCGAGGCGCGCATCAGCGGCGAAAGCCGGTGCGGGTTCGGCCGCGCGCACGGCGGCACCCTCGGTGCCGCGATAGACGATGTCGTGTTCCTCGGTCAGCACCGGGCCGCGCGGCCCCGTGATCTCGTGCCGCACGGTCACGAAGACGAGCTTCCCCGTGCCGCCCGACTTCTCGGAGATCGCCGCGATGGTGGAGAGGCGCGTCACCCGGTCATCCGCACGCAGCGCATGCTCATGGAAGTCGAGCCGCCCGCCCGCCCACATGCGGCGCGGCAATTCATGCACCGGGGGCAGGAAACCGCCCCGCTTCGGATGGCCGTCGGGCCCGACGCCCTCAGGCCGGCGCCAGTCCTGGAAGAGCATCCAGTGCCAGAGCGGCGGCACATCGCCCTCGGGCACCGGGCGGTCCAGCGTCGCGGCGAGGCCTTCGATCAGGCGGGGGTCAAGGCGGTCTTCACGGGTTTCCGTGCGGCCAAGGAAGTCCTGGTAGGTCATCCGGATATCCTTTCCCGCTTGCGCCCTGCCCCGCAACCAGGTTTTGCGCGCATCTGCCATCCCTTGGCCATGTTCCGGGCTTGCAACTGCCATGGGGGAGGGTCAGAACCGCAGCATGGACGCTGCCGAATACGAGCTGATGGACGCGGTCGAGGACCGGATGTGGTGGTATCGTGCCATGCACGGGCATGCGCTGCGCGCCCTCGCGGGCCTGCCGCCGGCCGCGCGCATCCTCGATGCCGGCTGCGGCACGGGTGGCTTCCTGGCGAAGCTGCGCGCAGCCCATCCGGATGCGGAATTGTTCGGCCTCGAATACGCCGAGGTCGCGGCCTTCCGCGCCGCGGCCAAGGCTGGCGCCCATGTGGCGGCCGGCACGGTGAACGCGCTGCCCTTCCCCGATGCGCAGTTCGATGCCGTCGTCAGCCTCGACGTGATCTGCCACGACGCCGTGCAGGAAGGCACGGCGCTGGCCGAGTTCCGCCGTGTGCTGCGGCCGGGCGGAGTGCTGGTCCTGAACCTGCCCGCGCATGAATGGCTGCGCTCGGCGCATGACCTTCGCGTGCATACGGCGCGCCGCTACGACCGCGCCCGCGCCGCCGCCGTGCTGGCCGATGCAGGCTTTGCCGAGGCCACCCCGCGCCACTGGAACAGCCTGTTGCTGCCGCTGATGGTGCTGCAGCGCAAAGTGATGAAGCGCGACGAGGGCGATTCCTCCGATGTGGCGCCCTTCCCGCCCTGGCTCGATGCCAGCCTCTATTCCGTCTGCCGGCTGGAGGCGGCGCTGCTCAGCGCCGGCCTGCGCTTCCCGGCCGGCGGCTCCGTCCTTGCCACCGCAACCCGTCCCCTGGACCCCGTATCGCCATGAACGAGCATCCTGTCGGCCTCTCCATCGTCGTTCCCGTCTATCGCGGGGCCAGCACCATCGGGCGCCTCGTCGAGGCGGTCTCGCAACTCAAGCCGGCGGGCGGGATCGAGATCATCCTGGTCAATGACGGCAGCCCGGATGACAGCGGCGATGTCTGCCGCCGCTTGGCCGAGACCGCGACCGTCCCGCTCACCTATATCGAGCACGCGCGGAATTTCGGCGAGCACAACGCCGTGATGACCGGCCTGCGCGCCGCCCGCGGCGCCTATGTCATCAACATGGATGACGACCTGCAGAACCCGCCCGAGGAGCTGATCCGCCTCTATGATCATGCGCGGCTGGGCGGCTGGGACGTGGTCTACACGCGCTACGCGAAGAAGGAGCATGAGGGCTGGCGCAACCTCGGCAGCCGCTTTGCGAACAAGGTGGCGGACAGCCTGCTGGACAAGCCCAAGGGCCTCTACCTTTCCTCCTTCCGCTGCATGAGTGCCATGGTGGTGCGCGAGGTCACGAAGTATTCCGGCCCCTACCCCTATATTGACGGCCTGATCATGCAGGTGACGCAGCGCATCTCCTCGATCGAGGTCGCGCATTACGCGCGCGCCGATGGCGTCTCCAACTACAACATGCGGCGGCTGGTGCGGCTCTGGCTGAACCTTGCGACCAATTTCTCGGTACTGCCGCTGCGGCTCGCCATCTTCGCGGGTGTGGCGATGGGCATGCTGGGCTTCCTCGTCGCCATCGTCGTCATCATCGAGGCGCTGTTCTTCGAGACGCCCTCGGGCTGGGCTTCCTCGATGATGCTCATGCTGCTGATCGCGGGCGTGCAGTTCACCATCCTCGGCGTGATCGGCGAATATGTCGGCCGCGCCTTCCTCTCGGCCAATGGCAAGCCGCAAGGCGTGGTGCGGGACGTGATCCGCCCGCGCGAGAAGGTGCGCGGCGAATGACCCTCTATTGGGGGGCGCTCATCGCCGCCATCACCTCCTCGCTGGTGGGCCAGGTGCTGCTGAAGGCGGGCGCCGAGGCAGTGCAGGGTGTGAGTTTCATCAGCCAGATGCTGCGCTGGCAGACCATCCTGGGCCTCTGCTTCTACGGCACGGGCGCGATGCTCTATATCGCCGCCCTCCGCCGCATCCCGATGAGCGTGGCCCTGCCCTGCACGGCCGCGAGCTATGTGCTCATCGCCGCCATCGGCTGGTATTTCTTCGGCGAGACGCTGGGCGCGCAGAAGATCGCGGCCATCGCGCTGATCGCGGCCGGCGTTGTGATGCTCGCGACCGCCTGAGGCGACAAGCGGGGGATTGGTCCCGCTTCCCGCGGGCCGCGGCTGCGCCTATGCGGCGCCGATGCTGATCCGTGACGTCCTCGATTCCGACCTGCCCGCCATCACCGCCATCTACGCCCATTGGGTGACGCATGGGCGCGCCAGCTTCGAGCTGGAGCCGCCGGACCTGGCCGAGATGACGCGCCGGCGCGCGGCTGTGCTCGCCGGCGGCTACCCCTATCTCGTCGCCGAGCATGCGGGCGAGGTGCTGGGCTATGCCTATGCCAGCCTCTACCGCGCGCGCCCGGCCTATCGCTTCACCGTGGAGAACAGCGTCTATGTCCGGCCCGGCGGCGCGCGCCAGGGTGCGGGGCGCGCCCTGCTGAAGGAACTCATCGCGCGCTGCGCGGCCAGCGGCTTCCGGCTGATGATCGCGGTGATCGGCGACAGCGCCAATGCGCCCTCCGTCGGGCTGCACGCGGCCGCCGGCTTCCAGCCCGCGGGCGTGCTGCCCGGCACCGGCTGGAAGCACGGCCAATGGGTGGACACGGTGCTGATGACACGCGAACTGGGCGCGGGCCGGGGCACGCCGCCCGGCTGAGCCGCTACAACAGGCCGTCGCGGCGAAAGCTCGTATGCCGGCCCTGGCCGAGGATCAAGTGGTCATGCAGCACAATGTCCAGCAGGGCAGCCGCCGCCTGGATCTGCTGCGTCATCTCGAGGTCGGAGCGGCTGGGGGTGGGGTCGCCCGAGGGATGGTTGTGCACCAGGATCAGCGCCGTCGCGTGCAGTTCGATCGCCCGCTTCACCACTTCGCGCGGGTAGACGGGCGTGTGGTTCACCGTGCCGCGCGCCTGCGCCTCATCGGCGATCAGGCGGTTCTTGCTGTCGAGGAAGAGAACGCGGAACTGCTCCACCTTTTCGCGTGCAAGGCGCGCGGTCAGGTACTCCAGCAGCCGATCCCAGTTGTTGAGCACCGGCTGCTCCGCCACCTCGGCCTGCATCATGCGCAGTGCGGCTGCCTGAACAAGTTTCAGCGCGACGACACTGTGCGGGCCGAGGCCACGGGTCGCGAGCAAGGCCTCCTGCGGGGCGGCCATCACCCGGGCGAAGCTACCATATTGGTTGATCAGTGACTTCGCCAGCGGCTTGGTGTCCCCGGTCTTGAAGGCCAGGAAAAGCAGCATCTCCAGCACCTCGTAATCCGCCAGGGCATCAGGCCCGCGCTCCAGCAGCTTGTCGCGCATGCGCCCGCGATGGCCCTGCGGACCGGTCGAGGCGAAGGGAGGTGCGGCGGTGGCCTGGCCGAAGGGTTGCGGTGCCTCGGCAAAGCCGCGCGCGAGGGGGCGGGGCGGTGCTTCCGCCAGGGCCGTGTTGCGGCGGCCAAACCAGTCACGAAGCCAAGACACGCGCATTCCTTAACAGAATTGCTACTCAAAGTAGCAAATTTGCAGGGAAGCGCAATTAATTCCTTGCAGACAGAGCCCGCCACACAGCCTCCGGCGTGGCCGGCATCGCCACATCGGCGCCCACCGCGTCCCGCACCGCGGCCATGATCGCCTGGGGCGCCGCAATGCAGCCCGCCTGCCCTGTCCCCTTCACACCGAGCCCGTTCGCCTCGGTCGGCTGGTCCTCGCGCAGTTCCACGCGCAGATCGGGCAGGTCGGACGCGCGGGGCATCGCGTAGTCCATGAAGCCGGCGGAGAGCAGCTGCGCGCTCTCGCCGTCATAGGCGATGCGCTCCATCAGCGCCTGGCCGATCCCCTGCGCGACACCCCCTTGCACCTGGCCGCGCGCCAGCATGGGGTTCAGCAGGCGGCCATAATCATCCACCGCGGTGTAGCGCAGCAGCGTGATCTCGCCCGTCTCGGGGTCCAGCTCGATCTCGGCGGCATGCGCGCCATTGGGGAAGGTGACGAGGTCCACCGCATGCGTCACCTCGCCCTCCAGCGTGCCGTCCTCGGCGGCGATTTCGGCGAGCGTCAGGCCGCGCCCATCGGGCAGGCCGAAGCGGCCCGCCTCGTAGTGCAGCGCATCGGGCATGCATTGCAGGAGCCTCGCTGCCGCCGAGCGCGCCTGGCCGAGCAGCACGCCCGCCGCCTGGCGCATCGCCTCGCCGCCCATATGCAGGCTGCGCGCCCCGCCATGCCCGCTGCCGCGCACCACGCGCGCCGTGTCGGCCTGCACGTAGCGAATGGCCGTGATGGGGATGTCGAGCAGGTGGGCAATGTATTGCGGGAAGCTCGTCTCATGCCCCTGCCCGTTGGATTGCGTACCGATGGCCAGTTCCACCAGCCCATCGGCCGAGGCGCGCAGCCGCGCCCATTCGCCGGGCACGCCACGCGCCGTCTCCAGGAAGCAGGTCAGGCCGAAGCCGCGCCGCTTGCCGCGCGCCTCGCTTTCGGTGCGCCGCGCGGCGAAGCCCGCGCGATCCGCCAGCACGGCGCATTCATCGAGCCGCGCCGCGAAATCGCCGTCGCGGATGTCCTGGCCGAGGGCCGAGCGGTGCGGCAAGTCGCGGATCGCGTTCAGCGCGCGCAGCGCCTGCGGGTCCCGCCCCGTATCCTGCGCCGCCGCCTCGATCATCATCTCGATGATGTAGTTCGCCTCGGGCTTGCCCGCGCCCCGATAGGCCTCGATCGGCGCCGTATTGGTGAAGGCCCCGCGCGCCGTGAAATGCACGGCCGGGATGGCATAGACGCCCGAGAGCGCCGTCGCCGGCGTGTGGCTCGCGCAATAGGCCCCGTTCGAGGAAAGATAGCCGCCCAGCTCCGAAAGCGAATCCACCTCCAGCGCCAGGAACCGCCCCTCGGCATCGAGGGCGAGGCGCGCCGTCGCCTCCATGCCGCGCCCATGGGCGGAGGCCGCGAAATCCTCGGCCATCTCGGCCACCCAGCGGATCGGCCGGCCCAGCGTGCGCGCGGCATGCAGCATCACGACATGCTCGCCGAAGGCCACGTTCTTCACGCCGAAGCCGCCGCCCACATCGGGTGCGAGCAGATGCAGGCTCTCGGGCGCGATCCCCATGGCGGTCGCGATCTGCCCGCGGATCGCGTGCATGTTCTGCCCATTGAGGTGCAGCGTCAGCTGGCCATCCTCGATGAGGGCCAGCGCCGCGCGCGGCTCGATCGGCGCGCAGGTGACGCGCTGGTTCACGATGTGCCGGGTCGAGACATGCGCGGCCCGCGCCATCGCCGCCGCGACCGCCGCCGCGTCGCCGCGCTTCCAGCGGAAGGCGAGGTTGCCGGGCGCCTCCTCATGCAGCAGCACGGCACCCGGCGCCAGCGCCGCCTCCGGCATGCTGAGCGCCTCAAGCGGCGTGTAGCCCACCTCGATCAACTCGGCCGCGTCCTCCGCCAGGGCGCGGCTCTCGGCGATGATGCAGGCCACCGCCTCCCCCACATGCCGCACGCGGCCCTGCGCGAGCGCCGGGCGCGGCGGGATGATGAGGGGCAGCTCCGCATCGAGCAGCGGCAGGCAGGGCAGGCTGCCGATGCCGGCGGCGCGCAGATCCTCACCGGTCAGGACCAGGTGCACGCCGGGTGCGGCCCGCGCGGCCCCCAGCCCGATCGCGCCCAGCTCGGCGTGGGCATGCGGGCTGCGCAGGAAGAAGGCCTGCAACGTGCCCTCCGGCGCCGCCTGGTCGCTCAAGTAGCGCCCCAGGCCGCGCAGGAAGCGATCATCCTCCAAACGCCGAATGGACTGACCGAACATGCGCGCCTCCCGAATCCCGGGAGAGCTTACCGGTGATTGGCGCCCAACGTCAGGCCACCCTTACACCACCCCTCAGGCCGCCCGCATCTCGTCCAGCATGACGGAGAGTTCGGCCCGGAGCGCCTCGCCCTGGCCCGCCACCGCATTGGTGCCCTCGCTCAGCAGCCCCACGGCCTCCTGCGCGGCGGCCACATCCTCGCCCACCGCCTGGATCTGGGTGGAGACGGCGTCCGTGCCCGCCGCCGCCTCGGCCACATTGCGGGCGATTTCGCGCGTTGCGGCCCCCTGCTGCTCCACGGCGGCGGCAATGGCGCTTGCCACCTCGTTGATCTCCTCGACGACGACGCCGATGCCCTGGATCGAGTGCACCGCCGCCTCGGCCGCCGCCTGGATGGCGCCGATCTGCGACCCGATTTCGCCCGTGGCGCGGCCGGTCTGCGCGGCCAGGCTCTTCACCTCGCTCGCCACCACGGCGAAGCCCTTGCCGGCCTCGCCCGCGCGCGCCGCCTCGATCGTGGCGTTCAATGCCAGCAGGTTGGTCTGACCCGCGATGTCGCTGATGAGGCGCACCACCTCGCCGATCTTCTCCGCGGCACCCGTCAGCTCCCGCATGGTCTCGTCGGTGCGGCGCGTCTCCGCGAGCGCCCGGCCGGCGACCTGCGCCGCCTGGGACACCTGGCGCGTGATCTCGCCGACCGAGGCGGCGAGTTCCTCGGCCGCCGCGGAGACGGTCTGCACATTGCTGCTGGCCTGGCCCGCGCTGGCCGAGACCTCCTGCGCCTGGCTCGCGGTGCGGTCCGAGCCCTCGCGCAGCGCGTGGACGGCCGTGCGCAGCGTTCCGACCTCCTGGCCCAGACGGCTCACCACGCCGCCGATCGAACCCTCGAGCCGCTCGGCAAGGGCGAGGCGGGCCGTGCGGCGCTCCGCCTCGGTCGCCAGGCGCTGCGCCTCGGCGGCCTGGTCGAGGCTCTCGGCCCGGGCGGCTTCCAGGCGCAACGCCTCCAGCCCCTGGGCCAGGCGGGCGAATTCATCGGCGCCCTCCGTGCCGGGAACCGGGGTCGCGTAGTCGCGCGCCTTGAGACCGGCCGTCGCCGCTTCCAGCCGGGCCAGCGGGCGCAGCACGCGGCGCACCAGGAGCCAGCCCGACAGGGCGAGGCCGAGCAGGCCCCCGAGCAGGACCAGGGCCGCGAAGCCGGCGCGCCATTCGGCCGCGATCACCACCTCCGTCAATTGCTCCTCCGTCAGGACCGTCGCTGCGTCCCGCACCGCGAGCAGGCTGCCGATGAGCGGCGTGGTCTGCTCGATGAAGGCCGCACCGGCCATCCGATGCGACCCGGGCTCGGCCTGAGCGGCGGAAAGCGTGCGGAACGTCTCGAAATATTGGGCCCGCGCCTGCGCCATGGCGGCGATAAGCCGCGGGTCCGCGCGGACGGTCGGGTCGGCTTCGACCAGTCGCCACGCGATGTCCACCGCCCCGCGCGAGGCCTGGATGGTCGAGCGTTCATCCGCCGTCAGCGCCCGCGTCGCGGCGAGGGCATTGGCCACGGTGCTGCGCTCCCGCCCTGCGGCATCCCGCGCGAGCCAGGAGCCCTGCTTCAAGGCATTCACCCGCGCGACCAAGGGGTCGAGCGCGCCGCCCTTTTGCAGCAGCAGCGCCCAGATGCCCTGCTGGAGTTCGACGAAGCCGGACATCTCGCGGAAAAAGCCGCCCCGGGCGAAATCCGCCTGGCGCTCGGCGAAGGGGCGGGCCAGCTCGGCATCGGCGCGGCTGCGCAACGCCGCGAGGCGCGTCAGGCCCTGCTGCAAGTCGTTCAGCATGCGCTGCGCGTCGGGCGAGCCGCTGCGCAGCATCGCCTCGCGCGCCTCGGCCAGCTTGGCGTCGAATTGGCGGCGGCTGCGCTCGATGCTGGCACGAGGTGCCGCGCCAATCGCGGCGGGCGCGTTCAGCGCGGCATTGGTGGCCGCACGCTCCAGCAGCAGTTCAAAGAGGCCCTCGTTCAGGCGGTTGCCAGCCTGGTCCATCTGGAGCGCCTGGTCGGCGGCGCCCCAGTCCATCCAGGCGGAACGCAGCGTGACGCTGGCCGGGATGACGGCCAGGCCGGCCAGCAGGAGACACCCGCCCAGGATGGGAGCGCGGACGGAACGGAGGGAAGCAAGCATGAAGGACACCCGATGTTTCAAGATGTCCGGATGATCGGCCCCTTCCCTGAAGGAAGCGCTAACACGCCCTGAAGGAGCGATTAACGCGCGGGCCGGGTGGTCTCCGCCAGGCCGAACATGCCGCGCAGGAAGCCCGGCGTGACCATGGCGAGCGGGTTCACCGTGACCTCGGCGTCATCGGGCGGGCCCTGCGCGCGGAAGGTGGCGGCAAAGACCCCGCCCCCGGCCTCGGGGCTGAACAGCCGGCCGACCAGCGGCAGGTTGCCGAGGAGCGTATTGAAGAAATAGGCCGGCACGATGGTGCCATCCAGGTCGAGGATCACGCGCTCCCGCAGCACCCGGCCCCGCGCCGTGATGCCGAGCGAGGCCGAGAAGGCGCGGGCATCATTCAGTCGCAACTCGCTGGGCGAGAGGCTGAAGGGAACGACCGCCCGGTTGAACACGAGCCCGGCCCCGCCCTGGACCGCCTCCACCAGTCCGAACAGGGTCATGGCCTGGAGCAGCTTGCCGAGGGCCGGGGCGTTGCGCACCGTGAAGGTCTCCAGCTCGGCCGTGCCGGTCAGCGGGGTGCCAGGGCGGGATTCCGCATATTCGGCGTTGAGCTGCATCCGGCCGCCGTCAATGGTCTCGATCAGGCCGAAGGTGCGCAGCAGCGCGCCGCCATCCTCGGCCGTGCCGCGCAGCAGCCGTGCCTCGCCCCGCGGGGTCATCGTCAGGTCGAAATTGCCGGCCTGGCGTGAGGTACGGGCGCGCAGATGGGCCTCGCGCAGCACGCCCGCGGCATCCAGCCGGCCGCGCGCCTGGGCCGAGAAGACGTCCCGCCCTGGCGCCAGCATCACCTGGTCAAAGCGCAGATCCAGCGAGAGCGGTGGCTGCGGCCCTTCAGGCGCAGCCTCGCGCTCGCGCGCGCCGCCCGCGACATGGCCCGAGGGGCCGAAGATGGAGCGAAGGTCCAGCACCGGGCCACGCAACGAGATCGCCCAGGCCCCGCCCGGCGCGCTGGGCGCACGCGCATCGCCGACGAGGCGGCTTGCGCCGAAGCCCGTCTCCTGGAGTTCGACGCGCTCGATCCGGCCGGCGCGGGCCACGGCGCGCGCACGGAGCGCCAGTTCCAGCGCCTCGATCCGGATGCCCTCGATGCTGGTCAGCTGCTCTCCCTGCAGGCGGAGCGAGGCATCGGCCCGCCCCGGGCTCCCGGCCGGCTTGGTCCAGCCAAGCGGCGGGAAGCTCAGCACGGCATCCCGGAGGTCGCCGCGCAGATTGACCGTGTATTGCCCGTTGCGCCGCCGCTCGGTCCGCACCTCCAGCGCCACCGGGCCTGTGACCAGCGCGCCCATGTCGAAGCCGAGTTCGGCGATGCGCCTGGCATCGGGGCGGCCGGTCACGGTCTCGCGGATCGTGACCTGGTTGGCGGGGCCCGCGCGGAAATCCATCTCGACATTGATGCGCAGCGGCACGGTGTTGAGCGCCGCCGTGCCGTTCAGCCGCAGCTGGTCCGTATCCACCGTCAGATCGAAATTGCCGTCTTCCAGGTCGCGCTCCAGCAGCAGGCGCGTGAAGCGCGCGTTGCTCACCTTCGCCTCGGCGCTGAGCCGCACCATGTCCATCGAGAGATTGGCGACCAGGGGGAAGATGATGCTCAGCCGCCCCTCCTGGGTGCCCGCGATGGGCTGAACCGGGAAAGGCCGCCGCTCAAAGAGCCTGAGGCGGGGGTGGCGCAGGATCGCGACCGTCTCGGTCACCGGGCCCGCCACCTGGATCGCCATGTCCGTGCTGGCCGTGCCGCCCGGCGGCAGCAGGAAGCGCAGCGTCGAGGCGCGCAGCTCGATCCCGCCCGGCTGGCCCGCGGCATTGTCGAGCCGCCCGCCCGTCGCCTGCACGATGATCTCGGTGAGGCCGAATTGGACGCGACCCTGCACGCCACGCGCCGGCGGCATGGGCCGCAGCCAGTGCACCACGCCCTGGCCCAGCTCGGCCGTGCCGCTGAGGCTGGTCAGCGCCGCATCCGTGAAGCCCGGGCCGCTCTCGGCCTCGATGCGCCATTTGCCGGCCGTCGCCTCGCCGGCCGTGATGTTGGTGGTGATCCAGCCCCGGGCGCCCTCGGCGATGCTCGCCGGCCACAGAACCGGCAGGTCGCCCAGGGCCACGCGATCGAGCGCGACATCCAGGGCGCCGCGCCAGCGCCCCGCTGCCAGTCGCGCCCCGCCCGTCGCCTCGATGGTGCTGGCGCCGCCGGGCGCGGGCAGGCGCAGGGTGAGGGATTCGAGGGCCATCAACTCCGTCGAGGCGCGGGCATGGAAGGCCGCTTCCTCAACCTCGACGGCGCCGCCCGCGGGGATCGCGACGCGCATCCCGCCAATGCCACCCGCCACGCGCCCCTCGGTCGCGCGCCACCGGCTCAGCTCCGCATCCGCGGCGATGGCCAGGCGCAGGCTGGTGTCGCGCAGCAGGCCGCGTGGCACGGCAAGCCGGAAGGCCTCCCGCGCCTCGGGCGCCAGATCGGCCGGCCAGAGGGCGGGCAGCTCGGCAAGGTCGAGCCGGTCGAGCGAGGCGCGGAGCTCGCCCGCCCAGCCATCCTCCGTCCGGCGCAGGTCGCCATCGGCCTCCAGCGTGGCCCCCTGGGCGCCAGGGAGTTCAAGCCGCGCCTCCTCCAGCGAGAAGCGGGTGTCGCTGCCGGCCAGCCGCGCTGTCAGCCGCTGGAAGGGCAGCCGCGTTTGCGCATCGAGCTGCAAGGCCCCGCCCTCATCGGCCACGAGGTCGAGACGGAAGCCGACGGGGCGCCCGGCCGCGTCGAAATCCCCCGTCGCGCGGATGGCGACCGGCGCGTTCAGGATCGCGAGCGGCTCCAGCGGCGGCAGCAGCGAGGCGACCTCGGAGGGGCGCAGCACCGGCAGGTCGAAGCTGATCGAGAAGCGAAGCGGCGCGCCCAGCACGCCGCCGGTGACATGCACCGGGATGTCCACGCCATTGACCTGGAGCGTCGCCTCGCCATCCGCCTCGATCCCGCCGGTCGGCAGCCGGCGGATGTCGAGGATCGGATCCTTCAGCGTCCAGTCGAAGCCGAGCAGCGCGTCGCGCACCATGACCGCGCCGCCGGTGACGCGGATGCGACGGATGGAGGTGTGCCGTGCGCGTTCTTCCGGCGGGCGCATCAGGTCGGCCAGGATCTCCGCGAAGCCAGCCTCCTGGTCGTCGGTTGCAGGCTCGGCGGGGCTCGCCGCCGGGTCGTCGGCGTGGCCGCTTTCCAGCGCGATGCCGCCCTCGGCGTCGCGGCGGATCGTCAGGCTCGGGCCATGCACCTCGACGCTGGCCGGCGCCACCACGCCGCGCAGCAGCGGGGCAAAGGCCAGGGTGACGCTGGCCTCCGGCACGAGCCCGCGCTCCCGCCCAGAAGGGTCTCGCAGCACGATGTCGGAGAGCCGGATATCGAGCGGCGCGCCCTCGCCGTGCCAGCCCTGCCAGGCGATGGTGGCGCGGCCGATCTCGACCCGCAGCCGGTTGCCGGGAAGGTTGACGCCGGCCTCGATGCGGCGCGCGAGGAAGCTGCTCGCCAGTGGATCAGCCGAGAGGCGCCAGGCCAGCACGCCCAGCGCCAGGCCCGCCAGCAGCGGCAGCGCGGCCAGCAGCCCGAGCGTGAGGCGAAGCACATGCGGCCAGGGGCGGCGCGGGGCTTGACCCTGGCTCATGCCGGCGGCTCCCCTGTGGCATGACCAGCCCCAGGCCCCTTTACGATCCCCAGGCGATTCTCCTGCTGCGCGCGCGCCTTGCCGAGGGGGATGCCGCCCAGCAGGCGCTGGCCGCGCGCGAGGATGCGGCGCCGCTGCTCGATGTGCTGGCCGCCCACAGCCCCTACCTCAGTGACCTCTGCTGGGCCGAGGCGCCGAGCCTGTTGCGGCTGCTGGACCGGGGCGCCGATGACGCCCTGCAATGCGCGCTGGAACCGCTGACCAAGGCCGACCCGGCCGCCCCGCGCGAAGCGGTGATGAGCCTGCTGCGGCGCGCGAAGCGCCAGGGCGCGCTGGTGGCCGCGGCGGCGGACCTCGCCGGCCTTTGGCCACTCGACCGCGTGACCGGCGCGCTGAGCGATCTGGCCGACCTCACCATTGATTTCGCCTGCGCCCATCTGCTGCTGGATGCGGCGCGGCGCGGCCAGATCAAGCTGGCCCGCACCAAGGGCGAGCCGAAGCAGATCACGAAGGGCTCGGGCCTCATCGTGCTCGGCATGGGGAAGCTCGGCGGGCGCGAGCTGAACTACTCCTCGGATATCGACCTCTTGCTGCTGCATGACCCGGATGGGCCTTCCTACCACGAAGACTACGGCGCGGCGCCCTACATCCGGATCGCGCGCGACCTCGTCCGCCTGATGGAGGAACGGACGAGTGAGGGATACGTCTTCCGCACCGATCTGCGCCTGCGCCCGGACCCGGCGGCCACGCCGCTCTGCGTCAGCGTGCCCATGGCGTTGTCCTATTATGAGAGCCTCGGCCAGAACTGGGAGCGGGCCGCGATGATCAAGGCGCGCCCGGTAGCGGGCGACCGCGCGGCGGGCGAAGCCTTCCTGCGCGAATTGCGCCCCTTCATCTGGCGGCGTCACCTCGATTTCGCGGCCGTCGCCGACATCCATTCCATCAAGCGGCAAATCCATCTGCACAAGGCCGAACGCGGCGCTGGCGGCGAGATTGCCGTGGCGGGCCACGACGTCAAGCTGGGGCGTGGCGGCATTCGCGAGATCGAGTTCACGGTGCAGGTGCTCCAGCTCATCTGGGGCGGGCGGGACCCGGCGCTCAGGGACCCGACGACATTGGGCGCGCTCTCCCTCCTGGCGGCCGCCGGCAAGATGGACCGCCGCGCCGCGGCCGACCTGGCCGATGCCTACGTCTTCCTGCGCAACACCGAGCACCGCCTGCAGATGGTGAATGACCGGCAGACCCACCGCCTGCCGGAAGAGCCCGAGGAGCTGGCGCGCATCGCGAGCTTCATGGGCTATGCCGACACCGCCGGCTTCGCCGAGGCGCTGACCGCGCATCAGCGCCGCGTGCAGGGTCATTACAGCCACTTGTTCGAGGCGGCCCCGCGGCTGACGGCCCCGGAGGGTGCCGGCAACCTCGTCTTCACCGGCGTCGAGGACGACCCGGAGACCCTGGAGACCCTGCGCGGCCTGGGCTTCCGCGAGGCGGCCTCGATCGCGGCGCTGGTGCGCGGCTGGCATCACGGCCGCCCGCGCGCGACCCGCAGCGAGCGCGCGCGCGAATTGCTGACGGAGCTGATGCCCGCGCTGCTTGCCGCCTTCGGCCGCCAGCGGGAGCCCGAGGCCGCGATCAACCGGTTCGACCGGCTGCTGGGGCAGCTTTCGGCGGGGGTGCAATTCCTCTCCCTCCTGCATCGCAACCCGCGCCTGATGGACCGGCTGGCCGCGCTGCTGGGCGCGGCACCCCAGCTGGCCGATCATCTGGCCCGCCGGCCCTCGGCCCTGGAAGGTCTGCTCGCCGGCAGCTACGCGGCGCCTGGCGAAAAGCCGCTGGCCGCCCTGCCCGCCTTGCTGCGCGAGGCACGGGATGTGGACGAGGCGCTGGAAGCCACGCGCCGCCTGGTGACCGAGCGTCTGTTCGAGGTGGATGCGGCCGAGCTGGAAGGCCGCCTCGACGCCGATTCCAGCGGCGAGGCGCGCAGCGCGGTGGCCGAGGCCGCGATTTCCGCCCTGCTGCCCGGCGTCGAGCGCGACTTCGCCCGCCGCTTCGGCCGCGTGCCGGGCGGCAGTCTCGCCGTGCTGGCGCTGGGCAAGCTCGGCGGGCGGGAGATGCTGCCCGCCTCCGACCTCGACCTGATCTTCATCTACGAGCACGAGCCGGAGACCGAGGGCAGCGAGGGCGGGCAGCGCTCCCTCGCGCCGTCGGACTACTTCATCCGGCTGTCGCACCAGATCGTCGCCGCGCTGACCACGCCGGGGCGTGACGGGCGCGCCTTCGAGGTGGACATGCGGCTGCGCCCCTCCGGCAACAAGGGCCCGGTCGCGGTCCGCCTCTCCGCCTTCGCCCGTTACCATGCCGAGGAGGCCTGGACCTGGGAGCGCATGGCGCTGACCCGCGCGCGCGTCATCGCGGGGCCCACGGCGCTGACGCGGCGGATCGAGACGGCGCTGGATGCGGCCCTGACCGAACCGCGCGACGCCGCCGCCGTGCTGCGCGACGCCGCGCAGATGCGGGCCCGCATGCTGCGCGAATTGCCGGGCGAGGGCGCCTGGGACCTCAAGGCCATGCCGGGCGGGCTGGTGGAGGTGGAGTTCATCGCCCAGGCGCTGACCGTGGCGCATGCGGCGCAGCATCCGCGCCTGTTGCGGCGGACGACGCGCCTTGTGCTGGGCGAGCTGGGCCGCGCCGGGCTGCTGGACGAGCGCGAGGCGGCGACGCTGATCCAGGCGGAACGCCTCTGGCGCGCGCTGCTTGGGCTTTTGCGCCTCACGGTCGGCAAGTGGCGCGAGCCCGGCCTGCCGGTGACGGTGGAGGAGGCGCTGCGCCACGGCGCCGGCACGCTGGTGCATGAGGAGATCCTGAGCCTTTCGCACCTGCAGGACGTGATGCGGGGCCATGCGGAGGCGGTGCGCGCGAGCTTCCAGCGGCATATCGGCAAATTGAGCTGAGGAGACCAGCTTCGATGAAGCTCTTCATGGCGGCGCTGCTGACCGAGACCAACACCTTCTCACCCATGCCGACCGGGCGGGACGCCTTCCTGGGCAATCGCTTCAGCCGCAACGCCGGCAGCTTCGACCCGCCGGCCTGGGGCAACATCCCGCTCATCGCCTGGCGGCGACTGGCGGCCGAGGCGGGGATGGAGGTGGTGGAGAGCATCACCGCCAATGCCCAGCCCGCCGGGACCACCACTCGCGCCGCCTATGAGGCGCTGCGCGAGATGATCCTGGAGGATCTCCGCGCGGCCGGGCCGGTGGAGATCGTCCTGCTGAACCTGCACGGCGCCATGATCGCCGAGGGCTATGACGACTGCGAGAGCGACTTGGTGCGCCGCGCGCGGGAGATCGTGGGCACCGATTGCGTGATCGGCGTCGAGCTCGACCTTCATTGCCACCTGGATGAGACGCTGCGCGAGGCGGCCGACCTCATCGTGATCTACAAGGAATACCCGCATGTGGACATGGCGGAGCGGGCCGAGGATCTGTTCCGCTTGGCGCTCCGCACGGCGCGGCGGGAGATCCGGCCCGTCATGGCCTGGCACCCGCTGCACATGATCAACATGTGGCACACGCCGGTGGAGCCGATGAAGGGCGTGGTGGCCGAGATGCTGGCCGCGGAAGCGCGCGGCGAGATCCTCTCGCTCTCCTTCGCGCATGGCTTCCCCTGGGGCGATGTCCCGCATGTGGGGGCGAAGATGCTGGCCATTGCCGATGGCGATGCCGCCCACGCCACCCGCACCGCGCAAGCCTGGGGCGAGCGGATCTGGGCGATGCGCGAGGCGACGCGCAAGCGCTTCTACACGCCGGATGAGGCGATCGACATCGCCCTCGCAGCCCCATCCGGCACGACGGTGGTGGCCGAGACCTCCGACAATGCCGGCGGCGGCGCGCCGTCCGACTGCACGGCGATGCTGGCCCGCATGCTGGCGCGCGGCGTCCGCGATGCCGCCATCGGCATGTTCTGGGACCCCATCGCCGTCTCCTTCCTGCGGGAGGCCGGCCCGGGCGCCGTCATGCCGCTGCGCCTCGGCGGCAAATGCGGCCTGATGTCGGGCGATCCGCTCGACCTCACAGTGAGGGTGCATACGGTGACCGCGCGCCACGTGCAGTCCGGGCTTTCGGGCGGGATCAGCGAGATGGGGCCGGCCGCCTGGATCGAAGCGGAGGGCATCCACATCATCGTCGCGAGCGAGCGGCAGCAGGTCTTCCACCCCGATGCCTTCACCGGCCTCGGCTGCACGCTGCATGACAAGCGGTTGGTGGTCGTGAAGTCCTCGCAGCATTTCTATGCGGGCTTCGCGCCGCTGGCGCGGGAGGTGCGCTATTGCGCGGCCGAGGTCGGAATCCTGCGGGACTTCACGGCCATCCCCTACCGGCGCTTTACCGGGCGCTACTGGCCGAAGGTGGAGACGCCCTAACGCCGCCGCGCCACGCCATCCGCCACCAGGTTGCAGCCGAGCACGGTGAGCAGGATGGCGAGGCCGGGCCAGAGGGCGGCCAGCGGCGCCTGGAACACCAGCTCCTGCGCGTTCGCCAGCATGTTCCCCCAGGAGGGCGCGGGCGGCGCGATGCCGAGGCCGAGGAAGCTCAGCGTGCTCTCCGCCAGCACGGCGCCGCCGACGGCGAGTGCCGTCGCGATCGCAATCGGCGCGGCCAGTTCCGGCAGCACATGCCGCACCAGCACCCGCGCCTCGGAGACGCCCATGGCGCGTGCTGCGCGGACGAAGTCGCGGGCCAGCACCGAGAGCGCGGTCGCCCGCACGAGGCGTGCGACCCCCACCCAGCCGAAGGCCGCGAGCAGGACGGCGATGCGCAGGATGTCGGCCGAGGCCTCGCCGCGCGGCAGCCCGACCACGGCCGGGTCCAGCGCCGCGAGGATCACCAGCAACGGCAGCGCCGGCAGGGCCAGCAGGCCGTCCGCGAGGCGCATCAGCACCGCATCCCAGACGCCGCCGCGCCAAGCCGCCATCAGGCCGATGAAGGTGCCGATCACGGTCGCGGCCAGCGCGGCCAAGAGCCCCACAGCCAGCGAGACGCGGGCCCCTTGCAGCAGCCGCAGCAGCAGGTCCCGCCCCAGCTCGTCCGTGCCGAGGGGGTGTGCGGCGCTGGGCGGCGCGAAGCGGTTGAAGAGATCCGGCAGGAAGGGATCATGGCCGAGCGCGACCGCGGCAAGCGGCGCGGCCAGGGCCGCGAGAATCAGCGCGCCGAGAAGGGCGAGGCCGAATCTCACGCCAGCCTCGGATCGAGCCACCGCTGCGCCAGATCGGCCGCAAGTGTCGCCAGCATGGTCATGACGGCCACCACCAGCAGCGCGAGCAAGGCGAGGTTGAAGTCATTGCCCATCACGGCGTCGTAGATCAGCTTGCCCATGCCGGGTCGCGCGAAGATCGTCTCCGTGATCAGCGCGCCCGAGACCAGCGCGCCCGCATCCAGCGCCGCGATGGTCAGCAGGGGCACGCCGGCATTGGGCAGGGCGTGGGCCAGCAGGACACGCCGTTCGCTCGCCCCCTTCGCGCGGGCGGTGCGGATATGCGGCTCGCCCAGCGCCTGGGCGAGCGCGGCGGCGGAATGCCGTGCATAGGCGGCGAGATTGGCGAAGCAGAGGGTGACAACCGGCAGGACGAGATACTGCCACCCCCCTTCCCCACCCGCCGGCAGCCAGCCCAACTGCACCGCGAAGAGGATGATCAGCAGGATGCCGAGCCAGAAGGAGGGCACCGCCTGCGCCACCAGCGCCAAGCCCTGCACGAAGGGCGCCGCGCCCGGCCGGAGAGCGGCCAGCGCGCCGAGTGCGATGCCAAGCCCGGCGGCCAGGGCCAGGGCCAGGCCCAGCAGTTCCAGCGAGCTCAGCAAGGCCGGCCCCAGCAGCGCCGCGACCGGTTGCGCAAACAGGCGCGAATGGCCGAAGCGCCCCTCCAGCACCGCGCCGGCCCAAGCCAGGTAACGGGCCATCAGCGGCTGATCCAGCCCGTGCAGCGCGCGCAGCCGCGCTGCGTCTTCCGCCGTCAGGCGCGGATCGCCCGCGATGGCGAGGTCAATCGGGTCGCCCGGCATGAGGGCGATCAGCATGAAAGCACAGAAGGACAGAATGGCCGCCGTCACCGCGATCTGCGCGAGGCGCGAGAGCAGCAGCCGGATCATGCGGCGTGGCAGACCGCTTCGACGCGGTTGCCGTCGGGGTCGCGCAGGAAGGCCGCGTAGTAGTGCGCGTGGTAGTGCGGTCGCAGTCCCGGCCCGCCATCATCCAGCCCCCCGGCGCCGAGCCCCGCCGCATGAAAGGCGCGCACCGCCGCGCGATCCATGGCCCGGAAGGCCCAGTGCCGGCCATCCGCAATCACGCCGGGGCACTGACGGATCGTCAGGTAGGCTTCGCCGCTGTCCCGCGCGCCATAGCCGATGGCCTCGGCCTCCCGCCAGACGCAGGGCACGCCGAGGGCCGCCATGACGGCATCATAGAAGGGCGCGCCGCGGGAGAGGTCCTCCACCGTGATGGAGACATGGTCCAGCATCAGCGCACCCGCCACTCCTCGACCCAGAGGCTGGACGGGTTCAGGTGCCCCGTCGGCCGCACGCCGGTCAGCCAGGCGGGCCAGAGATGCGCATCCTGTCGGAACCAGAGCGGCAGGGCCGGGAGTTCCTCGGCATAGATGGCCTGCAGCCGGTGCCACAGCGCGCGGCGGCGCTCGCGGTCGAGCTCCTGCGGCAGGGCTTCCAGCAGCGCGTCCATCTCGGCATTGCGGAAGCCCGCATAATTCTGGCCGGACCAGTTGCGCTCGGCGCGCGGGATTTCGTCCGAATGCAGGCTCGAGCGCGGCACGCTCTCGGGCGCCGAGACCCAGGCGAACATCGCCGCGCCCTGGAAGCGCCGGCGCGAGAGCGTCTCGCCGAAGAGCACGCGCGGCAGCTCATTGCGGATGCGCGCCTCGACGCCGATCTGCCGCCACTGCGCCTGGATCACCTGCTGCACTGCCTCGCGCGAGCGATTGCCGGCGGTTGTGAGCAACTCGAAGGCAAGGCGCTGCCCCTCGGCATTGCGGCGTATGCCGTCGGGCCCCGGGGTCCAGCCCGCTTCCGTCAGCAGGGCTGCGGCGCGCGCCGGATCATGGCCGTATTGCCGGACCTGGGGATCATGCGGCCAGTCGAGCGGGTTCACGCTGGTTTGCGCCACCGTCTGCCGGCCTTCGAAGAGGCGGGCCACGATCTGCCCGCGATCCAGCGCCAGCAGCAGCGCCTGGCGCACGCGGCGGTCGGCCAGGGCGGGCATATCGAGATTGAGGTCCAGGTGTTCATAGATCAGGCCGGGCCGGTATTCGGCGCGGAAGCGCTGGCCGGTGCGGCGGATCAGGGCGCTGGCCTGCTCCACCGGCAGGCCGAGCTCGCCCGCGATCATGTCCACCTGACCCGCCAGCAACTGGGCCTCCAGCGCCGGCGTGCTCTCCACCGTGCGGATCACGATGCGGCGGAAGGCAGGCGCCGCGCCCGACCAATGCGGGTTGCGCTCCAGCGTGATGGCACTGCCCGCCTGCACCTGCGTGACGCGATAGGGCCCGTTCCAGAGGCCGGGGTTTGTCGGCTCCGTGTCGTAGAGGGTGCGCGTGCGATAGCTCCGCGGGTCGCTCTCCCAGCGGGCGCGTTCGAGATGCGCGGGCAAGGGCGCGAAATCGCCGAGGCTTGCGAATTGGAAGGTCACGCGGTCGAAGCGCAGCGTGAAGCTGCGCGCATCCTCGGCGATGAACTCATAGGCCGAGCGGAAGAATTCGGCGGGGCCGATGCCCGTCGCCCCCTCGCGGCCCGCATCATAGGTGAAGCGCAGATCCCCGGTGGTGATGGGCGTGCCATCGCCCCAGCGCAGGCCCTCGCGCAGGCGCCAGGTGACGCGCAGGCCGGGCTTGCCGTCCGGCGTCATCTCCCGCACGGCGAGGCCGTTTTCCAGCGTGGGCAGCGTTTCGCAGAGCAGGCAGATGAGCTGCCAATCGGCGTCATAGGCGGTGATGGGGCGGCGGACGAAGCCCAGCGTGTAGGACTTCGCCACCATGTTTTCGATGTTGGGGTGCAGCGTCGAGGGATACTGCGTGATGCCGATGCTCAGCGTGTCGCGCGGCTGGGCCTGCGCTGGCAGCGCAAGAAACAGCAGCGCGACCAGCAGCCGGATCATCCGGCCTTCCCCTTATGCGCCAGCGCCTCCTCCAGGCTGCCCACGCCGCCATGCGCGCGGGACCAGGCCACCGGGTCCTCCAGGAACTTGCGCACGCCCGAGAGCGAGGCCTCCGGGAAATAGGCGCGCTCGCGGCACACCTCCAGCACGTCCCACCAGGTGGCGAGGTGGTGCAGCGAAAGGCCCATGGCCTTCATCTGCTCGAAGCTGCCGGGGAAGACGCCGTAGTAGAACACCACGAAGGTGTGGGCGCATTTGGCGCCGGCCTCGCGCAGCGCCTCGGCGAAGCGGATCTTGCTGGCGCCGTCGGTGGTCAGGTCCTCGACCAGCAGCGTCTCGCGATCCACCGGCACATCGCCCTCGATCAGCGCGTTGCGGCCGAAGCCCTTGGGCTTCTTGCGCACATAGGCCATCGGCAGGTTCATGCGGTCCGCGATCCAGGCGGCGAAGGGGATGCCGGCCGTCTCACCGCCTGCGATGCTCTCGATCGTCTCGAAGCCGATGGCTCGATTGATCTTCTCCACACCCAGGTCGCAGATGCGGGTGCGGGCGCGCGGGTAGGAGATGATCTTGCGGCAATCAATGTAGACGGGCGACTTCCAGCCGGAGGTGAGGGTATAGGGTTCCTCGGGGCGGAAATTCACCGCCTTGATCTCCAAGAGGATGCGCGCCGTGGTCAGTGCCGCGTCCCTGTCCCAATCCGAGGCGTGATGGCCGCTCATTCTCTCACTCCGATCCTGATGGCGTCTCGTAACGCCGGCTGCGTTCGCCGTCCATGATCTGGGTGCTGGAAGACCCGCGCGCCGGGACGGCGGCGCAGGCGCTGGGCATCGCCGAGCGGCTGGGCGAGCCCTTTCGCCGGGTGCCGCTGCGCTTTGGCCCGCTGGCCGCGATTCCCTGGCCCTGGCCGACGCTGGCGGGCCTGGCCGACCGCAGCGGCTTCCTCCCCCCCTGGCCCAGCCTCGTGATCTCGGCCGGGCGGCGCTCCGCGCCCGTCGCGCGCTGGCTGCGGCGCCAGGGGGCCAGGACTGTGCATTGCATGCGCCCGGGTCTGGGCGCCCAGGATTTCGACCTGCTGGTGATCGGCGCGCATGACCGCCCCACGCCTGCCCCGAATGTGATGGTGATCCAGGGTGCCGCGCATCGCCTGACGCCCGAGGCGCTTGCCGCGGCCGCATCCGCCTTCCCGGATTTCGCCACCCTGCCCCGGCCCATCGTCACCCTGCTGCTGGGCGGGCCGGTGCGGGCGGAGGGGATGGCGGCCGAGACCGCCGCGCGCATCGCGCAGCAGGCGGCAGGGTTGGGGGCCTCCGTGCTCGCCACCACCTCCCGCCGGACCGGTGCGGCGGCCGGCCAGGCTGTTGCGGAAGTGCTGAAGAATATTCCGCATCGGCTGTATCCCTGGGGTGGGGCTGGGGCGAACCCCTACGGTGCCATGCTGGCCGTGGCCGATCTCGTTGTTGTGACTGGTGATTCCATTTCCATGCTCTCCGAAGCGCTGATGACCACGGCGCCCCTCCTCATCGCCGATCCAGGCGGCCTCGGCCCGCGCCACCACGCCGTGACGGCGGGCCTGGTCACGGCTGGGCTTGCAGCCCGCCTGGGCGATGCCCTGCCCATGCCTCGTGCCGCGCGCGATGAAACCGGGCGGATCGCCGCAGAAATCCGGAGCCGCGGATGGGCCTGATGACCCCCGTCCACGCCCCCTGGCGTGAGCGCGCGGGGCGGGTCTCCGGCCTGCGCATCGTGACCCTCGCGGTCATGATCCTGCCGGCACTCAACCTCCTCTGGCTCTGGGCCACGGACGCGCTCGGCCCCGAGCCGCTGGAGGCCGCAACGCATGAGACCGGGCGCTGGGCCATCCGCCTCCTGGTCGCGACGCTGGCGGTGACGCCGTTGGGCCGTGTGCTGGGCTGGCCCCGGCTGTTCCAGCTCCGCCGCATGATCGGCCTGGGCGCATTGGCCTGGGTGCTGCTGCATTTCCTGCTCTATATTGGTGACCAGAATTGGCGGCTGCTGCGCGTGGGGATCGAGATCGCGAGCCGCGCCTATCTGACCATTGGCTTCGCGGCGCTTCTGGGCCTGGTCGTGCTGGGCTGGACTTCGACCGATGGCTGGATGAAGCGGTTGGGCCGCGGCTGGAAGCGGCTGCACCGGCTGGTCTTTCCGGTGATGCTGCTGGCTCTGCTGCACGCCTTCATCCAGTCGAAATCGGATATTTCCCGCGCGGTGGTTCTGGCCGGGTTGCTGGTCTGGCTGCTGGGTTGGCGCGCCCTGCCCGCGCGCTGGCAATCGAGTCTGGTTGCGCTGGCAGGGTTGAGCCTCGCTGCCCTGCTGGGCGCCGTGCTGATCGAATATCTCTGGTATTCCGCCTTCTCGAACTTGCCGGCCGGTCGCATCGCGCTCGCCAACCTGGACCTGACTTTCGGGCCACGGCCGGCGGTGCTGGCGGGGATGATCTGTGCGGGCGCCACGTTACTGGCAGCAGGGCTCACGCTCTGGCGGCGTATCGCGCCGCGCTGAGCCCGTCACCGCGGCTTGCGTGGCTCGATCCAGAGCTGCGGCGGCGGGATGTATTGCGGCCAGGGCGGCGCATCGAGCTGTGGCAGCGTGGCCGGCGCAGGGCGGCAATCCGGGCGCAGCGCGCCGCAATCCCAGCGGTAGCCGTCCGGGCGCCCAGTGAGTTGGCCGCCCGCCTCGAAGCGGCAGCGGCAGAGGCGGCCGTCGAAACAGGCCGTCATCCCCTCGCGCTGCGCCTGGCAGATGGGCACCTGGGCCGCGGCGGGCCAACTCATCAACAGGGCAAGGAGCAGGAGGCGCATGGCGCAGCCTGCATCCGCTTCCGTTAAGAAACGCAAAAGGCCCCGCGATCTCTCGCGGGGCCCTCGCCAAGCCAGCGCGCGGGCGCTGTGCTTACTTCATGCCGATCGCCTGGCGGCCACGCTGGCCGTCACGCACATCGAGCGAGACCTTCTCGCCCTGGGCGAGATCAGTGCGGCCGGCGCGCGTGAGCACGGAGGAGTGCAGGAACACGTCCTGGCCCCCATCTTCCGGCGTCACGAAGCCGAAGCCGCGCACCTGGTCGAACCACTTCACGGTGCCGTTCAGCGGATAGACGGGGCCGGTGCCCTCATCGAAGTTGCGGCGCGGCGGACCGCCACGGTCGCCACCACCGAAACCACCGGAGCGGGGCGCACCGAAGCCGCCACCACCACCGCCGCCAAAGTCACGGCGCGGCGGACGGTCGCCGAAGCCACCACCCCCACCCGGGGGGCCACCGAAGTCACGACGCGGCGGACGATCGCCAAAGCCACCGGGCGCACCGAAATCGCGGCGCGGCGGACGGTCGCCGAAGCCACCACCCCCACCGGGGCCACCGAAATCGCGGCGCGGCGGGCGATCGCCAAAGCCACCACGCGGAGCGCCACCACCCATGCCGCCGCCGGGGCCGCGCTTGAGTTCGGTGATGCGGGTGACGAGGCGGCGGCCCTGACGGTCCGATCCGATCTCGCACACCAGAATATCATCGGTATCGGGCTGCTCAATGCCCGCATCCGTCAGCGCGGATGCGTGGAAGAACACATCCTGCCCATCAGGGCCAAGCACGAAGCCGAAGCCCTTGCGCCCATTATACCACTTCACCTTGGCCTCGATCAGGCCAGTGTCACCGCCCGTAGGCGCATAATCGTCAGACACGTCGCTCTTCAATCCACGCTAGTGTTCGCAGCCAAACGGGATGCTGGGCCGGCGGAGTTCAAACATGCCATCCCTGATTTCGAAATGCACGCAAAAACATCACTGAAATCGCCGCGGCGAATAGGGTTCCGGCCGGATGGGCGGGGCCGTGCCCGCCAGCAGCGCCACCAGCAGTTCCGCCGAGCGGGGTGCCGCCACGAGCCCCACATGCCCATGGCCAAAGCCATGCAGGATATCGGCGCTGGCGGAGGCCGGGCCCAGGCAGGGCAGCCCATCCGGCATGGACGGGCGATGGCCCATCCAGAATTTCAGCCGGTCCTTCGTGATGTCCCGCGGCAGGCCAGGAAAGCTGCGCAGCAGATGGTCCCGCAGGATTTCCGCGCGCTTCCAGTTGGGCGCGGCCGCGAGCCCCGCGATCTCGACCTGGCCCGCCACGCGCAGCCCCGTCTCGGTCCAGGTCAGGCTCATCTTGCCATCCGAGGGCATCATGGGTGTGCGCGGCCCGACCTCGGCGTCAGCGATGACGGCGTGGTAGCCGCGCTCGGTCTGGAGCGGCAGGTCATCACCCGCCGCGCGCGCCAGGGCGCGGGAATAGGCCCCGGCGGAGATCACGGCCTTCTCGGCCGGGACCTCGCCCTGGTCGGTGCGGATGGCCTTGAGGCGCCCGCCCTCGATCACGAAACCCGTCGCCCGCGCCTTCACGCGCTGCATGCCCTGCGCCTCGGCCTGGGTGATGAGGGCGGCGACATAGGCGCCGGGATTGCGGCAATGCCCCCCCTCCTCCACCACCACGCCGAAGGTGTAGCGGCGATCCAGGTCGGGCTCGCGCTGCCGGAGTTCGTCCTGGCTGAGTTCCAGCCACTTCACGCCTGTCTCCCGCCGCACGCGCCAGGCCAACGCCTCGGCCTCGAAATCGGCGCGGCTGGGATAGACGTAGAGCAGGCCGCGCCGCTCGATCAGGTGGCCGACGCCCGCTTCCTCCGCGAGCGCCGCATGGAGTTCGGGCGCGCCGGCGACCAGCGCCCGCAGCGCGTGGCCGGTCTTCATGACGCGCGCCTCGGTCCAGCCCGCGAGCAGATAGCGCATCAGCCAGGGCGCCACTTTGGGAAGGTAGCTCCAGCGGATGGCGAGCGGGCCCAGCGGGTCACTCAGGAATTTCGGCAGCTTCTTCCAGAGGCCGGGCACGGCAGGCGGCACCACGCTGGAAGGGCTGAGCCAGCAGCCATTGCCGTAGCTCGCCGCTTGCTCACCGCCCGGCGCCTCCGGCTCGATCAGCGTGACGCTGAAGCCCGCGCGCTGCGCCGCCAGCGCCGTGCAGGCGCCGACAATGCCGCCGCCGATGATCGCCAACTCGGTCATGTCCGCCCGGGATCGTTGTTCGTCAGCAGCGAGACATGCGCCGAGACCACGCGCCAACCGACATCGGGCAGCCGCACCATGATCTTCGTCTCCCGCCCGATCAGCCCGGTGCCGACGCGCTCATATTCCAGATGCGTGCAGGCGAAGTCGGGCCCGAAGCTCGTGATGTGGACCTTGCGCTGGACGCGTTGCGCATAGGCCTTCACGCTGGAGCGGAAGGCGCGGATCGCCTCGATCCCGTAGAGGATCTCGGTGATGCCGAAGCGCACGGTGCGGGGGTCCGCCCAGAAGATGCTGTCCAGCACCTCCGTGCGGTTGTTCATCAGCGCGTCTTCATAGGTGTCGAAGACGGCACGGGCTTCGGCGATGACGCCGGGATCGTCGAGTTGCATGGACGCAGCTTGCCCCTGCCGCGCGCAAAGAAAAAGGGCGGCACTCGCGCGCCGCCCCGAATTCTCGATATCGCCGGCGGATCAGCCCGCCGCGGCGACCGCCCGCTTGGCCATCACCGTCACCAGATGCGCGCGATACTCGGCGCTGCCATGGATGTCGCTGTTCAGCCCATCGGCTGCCTGCTTCACGCCCGCCACCGCATCGGCCGACCAGTTGCGGCCGAGAGCCGCTTCCATGTCAGTCTGGCGGAAGACGCAGGGGCCCGCGCCGTTGATCGCGACACGCAGCCCCATCGGGCCCTTCGAGATGAAGGCGCCGGCCATGACATAGCGGCTCGCCGGGTTCTTCAGCTTGGCGTAGCCGGCCTTCTCCGGGATCGGGAATTCGATGGCGACGAGGATCTCGCCCTCCTCGAGCGCCGTCGTGAACATCCCCTGGAAGAAGTCGTCGGCCGCGATCTTGCGCTTGCTGGTGTGGATGGTCGCACCCAGGCCCAGCACCGCCGCCGGATAATCCGCCGCCGGGTCATTGTTGGAAACCGAGCCACCGATCGTGCCCCGGTTGCGGACCTGGTTGTCGCCGATATGGCTCGCCATGTAGGCGAGCGCCGGGATGGCGGCCTTCACCTCGGCGCTGTTCGCCACGTCCGCGTGCTTGGTCAGCGCGCCGATCACCAGCGCATTGCCCTGTCTCTTGATGCCCTTCATCTCGGCGATGCCGGAGAGGTCCACCAGGGCGGAGGGCTTGTTCAGCCGGTGCTTCAGCGCCGGCAGCAGCGTGTGCCCGCCCGAGACCGGCTTGGCGTCGGGGTCCGCCGCCAGGAGCTTCACGGCATCCGCGACGGAGGAGGGCTTGTGATACGCGAAGTCATACATGGTCAGGGCTCCTCAGACTGTCTTGCCGTGAATGATGGACCAGATTTTCGGCGCTGTCGCGGGCATCTCGACATGCTCGACGCCATAATCGCGAAGCGCATCCACCACCGCGTTGATCACGGCGGGCGGTGAGCCAATGGCTCCCACCTCGCCGCAGCCCTTCACGCCAAGCGGGTTGTGGGTGCAAAGCGTGGTGTGGGTGGCGACACTGACCGGCGCCAAATCATCGGCGCGCGGCATGGTGTAGTCCATCATGGAGCCGCTCATCAGCTGGCCGTCCGCGTCGTAGATGCAGGCCTCCAGCAGCGCCTGGCCGATGCCCTGGGCGACGCCACCCTGCACCTGGCCCTCCACGATCATCGGGTTGATGACCCGGCCCACATCATCCACCGCGGTGAAATTCACCATGGAGACGCGGCCCGTTTCGATCTCGATCTCCACCTCGGCGATGTGGCAGCCGCCGGGATAGGTGAAGTTCTTCGGGTCGTAGAAGGCGGTCTCCTCCAGGCCGGGCTCGATCTCATCAATCGGGTAGTTGTGCGGCACATAGGCGGCGAGGCTGACATCGGTCAGGGACTTCGTCTTGTCGGTGCCGGCCACGCGGAAGGTGCCGCGGTCGAACTCCACATCCTCGACCGCCGCTTCCATCAGGTGGGCCGCGATCCGCTTGCCCTTGGCGATGATCTTGTCCATCGCCTTGTCCATGGCCGAGCCACCGACGGCGAGCGACCGGCTGCCATAGGTGCCCATGCCGAAGGGCACCTTGGCGGTGTCGCCATGCACGATGTCCACATTGGCGATGGAGACGCCGAGCTTGTCGGCCACCAGCTGCGCGAAGGTCGTCTCATGGCCCTGGCCATGGCTATGGGCGCCGGTCAGCACGGTGACGGAACCGGTCGGGTGCACGCGGATCACGCCCACCTCATAGAGGCCGGCACGGGCGCCGAGCGAACCCACCACGGCAGAGGGCGCGATGCCGCAGGCCTCCAGATAGGTTGAGATGCCGATGCCGCGCAGCCGCCCACGCAGCTTGGCCTCGGCGCGCCGCGCCTCGAAGCCGGCCCAATCCGCAGTCTTCAGCGCCTGCTCCAGCGTCGAGAAATAGTCGCCGCTGTCATATTGGAGGGCCACCGGCGTCTGGTAGGGGAAGGCATCGGTCGGGATGAAGTTCCGACGGCGCAGCTTGATCTTGTCGAAGCCGCATTGCTTGGCCGCGACATCCACCAGGCGCTCGATCAGATAGGTCGCCTCCGGGCGGCCCGCGCCGCGATAGGCATCCACAGGGACCGTGTTGGTGAAGACGGCTTTCACCTCGGCATAGATGGCGGGCGTGGAATACACGCCGGCCAGCAGCGTCGCGTAGAGATAGGTCGGCACGCAGGGCGCGAAGGTGGAGAGATAGGCGCCCATATTGGCGTGCGTATCCACGCGCAGCGCGAGGAAGGTGCCCTCCTTGTCCAGGGCCAGTTCGGCGCGGGTCACATGGTCGCGCCCATGGGCGTCGGACATGAAGGCCTCGGTCCGGTCGGCCGTCCATTTCACCGCGCGGCCGAGCTTGGCGGCGGCCCAGGTGACGATGGCCTCTTCGGCGTAATGGTAGATCTTGCTGCCGAAGCCGCCACCCACATCGGGTGCGACGACGCGCAGTTTGCTCTCGGGGATCTGCAGCACGAAGGCGCCCATCAGCAGCCGGATCACATGCGGATTCTGGCTGGTGGTGAAGAGCGTGTGCTCGCCCGTGGTGGTGTCATAGTCGCCGACGGCGCAGCGCGGCTCCATCGCGTTGGGAACGAGGCGCTGGTTCGTCGTCTCGAAGACCACGCGATGCGCGGCCTGGGCGAAGGCCGCATCCACCATGGCCTTGTCGCCGATGTGCCAGTCATAGCAGATGTTGCCGCCGATATCGTCATGGACGCGCGGCGCGTCCGGGGCGAGTGCCGCCGTGGTCTGGCTCACCGCCGGAAGCACCTCGAACTCGACGACGATCGCCTCGCCCGCATCCCGCGCCTTCTCGCGCGTCTCGGCGATGACGACGGCGATGGGGTCACCCACATGGCGCACCTTGCCTTCGGCGAGCACGGGGTGCTTCGGCTCCGCCATTGGCGTGCCGTCCTTGTTGTGGATCTGCCAGCCGCAGGGAATGCCGCCGATGGCAGCCAGGTCCGCGCTGGTAAAGATCGCGACCAGGCCGGGCATGCCGGCCGCGGCGGTCGTATCGATGTTCAGGATGCGCGCATGAGCGTGCTGGCTGCGGAGGATCCAGGCATGCGCCTGGCCAGGGCGGTTGATGTCGTCCGTGTATTGCCCGCGGCCGGAGAGGAAACGCAAATCCTCCTTCCGGCGGACACTCGCACCAATGCCTTCGAACGGCGTGACGACGTTCATGCGCAATTCCTCCCTGGTGGCGTGCGGCCTTGGCGCCGCTTATCGCCGATGTGTCGAACTATTCCGCGGCGGCGGCGATGCTCGTGCGCTTGCCGTGCATCACATCCTGCGCGGCCGCGATGGCCTTCACGATGTTGTGGTAGCCGGTGCAGCGGCAGAGATTTCCCTCCAGCCCCTCGCGGATCTCCTGCTCGGAAAGACCCTGCGGATTCTTGGCGACGAGGTCCACGGCCGACATCACCATGCCCGGCGTGCAGAAGCCGCATTGCAGGGCATGATACTCGCGGAAAGCCTCCTGCATCGGGTGCAGCGTGCCATCGGCATGGGCCAGGCCCTCGATGGTCGTAACCGAGGCACCCTCGCACATCACGGCGAGCGTGGTGCAGGACTTCACGCTCTGGCCGTCAATGTGGACGACGCAGGCGCCGCACTGGCTCGTATCGCAGCCGACATGGGTGCCGGTGAGGCGCAGCTTCTCGCGCAGCAATTCCACCAGGAGGGTCCGGCCCTCGACTTCGACCGTGTGCGACTTGCCGTTCACCGTGAGGTTAACCTGCGGCATGAACCGTCTCCCGTATTTGCGCTGCGTTGACATGGAGCCTCGCCAATGTGGCGCAAGGCGTCAAGCGGTGGGTTGTTTCGTCTCGGTGACCGGGGCCGGCTGCTCGATGACCAGCAGCTTTCCCCGGGTCAGCAGCATGAGCAGGCCCATCACCGGCATGCCCACCAGCCAGATGGCCCAGAGCAGGCCGAGCGCCCCTGCCCCGAACATCATGGCGCCCGCCGCCACCTCCTCATCCTCGGAGAAGACGAAGCTCTGGAGGCCGGCACAAGTGCCGAGCATGAGCAGCGGGGGCACCAGCGTAACCAGCCAGAACCCCCACTTCACCATGCGGCCGAACAGGCCCCGTGGCGCACGCGCCACGAACCGGAGGGGCTGCTGGCTCAGGCGTCGGCCATCCGGAAGGCGGTGGGCGGGGCCTTGTTCAGCAGCGGGTTCTCGGCCGCCGGCAGGTCGTGCAGGTGGCAGGCCGAGAGGTGGCCCGTCCCGTCATCGCGCAGTTCCGGCTCATCCTTCCGGCAGCGGTCGAAGGCATAGGGGCAGCGCGTGTGGAAGCGGCAGCCCTTGGGCGGGTTGATCGGGCTCGGCACATCGCCCTGGAGCACGATGCGCTCGCGCAGCGCGCCAGGCACCGGGACCGGCACGGCCGAGAGCAGCGCCTCGGTATAGGGGTGGCGCGGCGCGCCGAAGAGCGACTTGCGATCCGCCACCTCCACGATCTTGCCGAGATACATGACGGCCACCCGATGCGTCATGTGCTCGACGATCGCGAGGTCATGGCTGATGAACAGCATGGCCAGGCCGAGTTCCGACTGCAGATCCTGCAACAGGTTCACGATCTGCGCCTTCACCGAGACGTCGAGCGCCGAGACCGCCTCATCGCAGACGATCACATCCGGCTCGGCGGCCAGGGCGCGGGCGATGCAGATGCGCTGCCGCTGCCCGCCGGAGAATTCATGCGGCCAGCGATTCACGGCGTCACGCGGGAGGCGGACCTTGTCCATCAGCGCGCCGACGCGCTCCTCCACCTCGGCCTCGTTCTTGGCCAGGCCGAAATTGCGGATGGGTTCGGCCAGGATGTCGCGCACGCGCATGCGCGGGTTGAGCGAGGAGAAGGGGTCCTGGAACACCACCTGGATCTGGCGGCGCAGCGGCCGCAGCGTGCCGGTGGAGAGGTCATCAATGCGGCGGTTGTTCAGCACCACCTGGCCGGCGGTCAGCGGGAAGAGCCGCAGCACAGCCTTGCCCACGGTGGATTTGCCGCAGCCCGATTCGCCGACGAGCGAGAGCGTCTCGCCCTTGTTGATGTGGAAGGAGACGCCATCCACCGCATAGACATAACCGACGGTGGAGCCGAGCAGCCCGCCCCGGATGGGGAAATGCTTCTTGAGGTCCGTGACCTCCAGAATGCGCTCGCCGAGCTTCGCGTGTGCGGGGTGTGTCATGCGGCAACAAAACCTTCGGCGCGGGGGCCTTCGACCAGGGCGTAATGACAGGCGGCGATATGGCCGGGCGCCTTTTCCTGCAGCGCGGGAGCGACCGCCCGGCAAAGATCGGTCACGGCGGGGCACCGCGTGGCAAACACGCAGCCGGGGATCTTCTGCTTCAGGCTCGGCACCAGCCCAGGAATCTCGGCCAGGCGCGAGGTTTCGCCGGTCAGCGAGGAACCGAGCTTGGGCACGGAACCGAGCAGGCCCTGGGTGTAGGGGTGGCGCGGGTTGCGGAAGAGGTCCACCACCCCCGCTTCCTCCACCTTCTTGCCGGCATACATGACCACCACGCGCTCGGCCACTTCGGCCACCACGCCCAGGTCATGCGTGATCAGCACGATGGCGGCACCCACGGTGTTCTTGAGATCCTTCATCAGGTCGAGGATCTGCGCCTGGATCGTGACGTCCAGCGCCGTGGTCGGCTCATCGGCGATCAGCAGCTTCGGATTGCAGGCGAGCGCGATGGCGATCATCACGCGCTGGCGCATGCCGCCCGAGAGTTGGTGCGGATATTCCCGCACGCGCCGCCCGGGCTCAGGGATGCCGACCAGCTTCAGCATCTCGACCGCGCGATCCTCGGCCTGCTGCTTCGAGAGGCCCTGGTGCAGGCGCAGCGTCTCGCCGATCTGGCGCCCATTGGTGAGCACCGGGTTCAGCGAGGTCATCGGCTCCTGGAAGATCATGCTGATCTCATTGCCGCGGATCGCGCGCATCTCGCGATCCGAGCATTTCAGCAGATCCTTGCCCTGGAACTTGATCGCGCCCGCGATCTTGCCCGGCGGCTCCGGGATGAGGCGCAGGATGGACATGGCGGTGACGGACTTGCCGCAACCGCTTTCGCCCACGATCGCCAGCGTCTCGCCCGAACGGACGTGGAAGCTCACGCCATCCACGGCGCGGTTCACGCCGTCCATGGTGCGGAAATGGGTCTGAAGGTTTTCGACCTCCAGCAGGATCTCGCGATTATCCGCCATCCCGGGGGTACTCACAGCTTGGTCGCCAGACGCGGGTCGATGCTGTCACGCAGGCCGTCACCCAGGAGGTTGACGGCAAGCACGGTGATCGACAGGAAGATGGCGGGGAAAAAGACGATATAGGGCTTCACCTGCCAGAGCGCGCGGCCCTCGGCCATGATGTTGCCCCAGGAGGGGATGATCGGCGGCGTGCCCGCGCCGATGAAGGAGAGGATGGCCTCCGTGATCATCGCCGCCGCGCAGATGAAGGTGGCCTGCACCGTCAGCGGCGCCAGCGTATTGGGCAGGATGTGCTTGAAGATGATCACCGGCGTCTTGGTGCCCGACGCCACCGCCGCCTCCACATAGGGCTGCTCGCGCAGCGAGAGCACCACGCCGCGCACCAGGCGCGAGACGCGCGGGACTTCCGCGATGGTGATGGCCAGGATCACGTTCTGCACCGAGCCGCGCGTCAGCGCCATCAGCGCGATGGCGAGCAGGATCGGCGGGATGCTCATCATGCCGTCCATGACGCGCATGATGATGCTGTCCGCCAGCCGGCTGAAGCCCGAGATCAGGCCGATGGTCAGCCCGATGATCGAGGCGAAGAAGGCGACCGAGAAGCCCACCAGCAGCGAGACGCGCGCGCCATAGAGCACGCGGGAATAGACATCCCGCCCCAACATGTCCGAGCCGAACCAGAACTCCGCGCCCGGCTCCCGGGTGCGCAGTGCCGGGGCCAGCGCCGTCGGGTCCTTCGTCCAGAGGAAGGGCGCGAAGACTGCGACGAACAGCATGACCAGCAGCAACCCGCCGCCGATCGCAATCGTCGGGTAGCGGCGGAGATAGCCGATGAAGCCGCGGCGCGGCTTCACATTGGAGAGGATGTCCTGCGTCGGCTGCGCGATGGCGAGGCCGGGCGGGATCACCAGCCCCGGAGGGAGAGTGGAGGTGCTCAATACCGGATCCTCGGATCGAAGAGGGTGTAGAGCAGGTCAATCACGAGATTGACGAGCACATAGACGAAGCTGAACAGCAGCACGACGCCCTGGATGACCGGGTAGTCGCGCCGCAGGATGGCATCCACCGTAAGGCGGCCGAGGCCCGGGATGGCGAAGACGCTCTCCGTCACCACGGCACCGCCGATCAAGAGCGCGATACCGATGCCGATGATGGTCACGATGGGGACGGCCGCATTCTTCAGCGCATGCAGGAAGAGGATGCTGCGCTGCCCCGCCCCCTTGGCGCGGGCGGTGCGGATGTAGTCCTGGCTCAGCACCTCCAGCATCGTGGCGCGGGTGATGCGGGCGATCAGCGCGATATAGACGCCGCCCAGCGCCACGGCCGGCAGGATCAGGTTCTCCATCCAGGGGAAGAAGCCCTGGTTGAAGGGGGTGTAGCCCTGCACCGGCAGCCAATCGAGCTCGAGCGCGAAGATGAAGGCCAGCACATAGCCCACCACGAACACGGGCACCGAAAAGCCCAGCACCGCGAAGGCCATGACCAGGCGGTCAATCGTCGTGCCCTGCTTCCAGGCAGCCACCACGCCCATGGGCACGGCGATGGACACGGCGAGGATCAGTGTCACGATCATCAGCGAGAGCGTGGGCTCGATGCGCTGGGCGATCATGTGGCTGACCGGCAGGTTGGTGAAGATCGAGGTACCGAGATCCCCATGCATGATATCCCAGACCCAGGCACCGAAGCGCACCAGGTAGGGACGATCCAGCCCGAGCGAAGCGCGGATGCGCTCCACGTCATCGGGGGTCGCCTGGTCGCCCGCGATCACCGCCGCCGGGTCACCCGGCGCGAGGTAGAGCAGCGAGAAGACAAACAGCGCGACCACCGCCATGACCGGAATGGTCGCCAGCACACGCCGGACGATATAGGCCCACATTCAGCAATTCCCCCAACGCGCCATGCGCGACGCGCCGGGACGCCTTGTGGCGCCCCGGCGGTTGATCGGCAAGCCGGGCTGGCCCTTGAGGATCACGACTTGGAGACGCCCCAGAACCAGGGCAGCGGACCCGAGACGACGCCCGAGACATTGCTCCGCCACGCCTGGTAGGCGCGGTAGAAGCCGGTCGGCACGAAGGGCAGGCTGATGCAGGCCGCGCGGTTGATCTCCTCGCAGGCGGCCTTCTCCTCGGCCGGAGTGGTCGCGGCGAACCATTTGTCGCGCCCCGCCTCCACCGCCGGATCATTGGGCCAGCCGAACCAGGCCTGGTCGCCACTGGCGCGCAGGCCGAGATAGGCGGCGGGGTTCGTGCAGTCCGCGCCCGCGAACCAGGTGAAGAACACGTTCCAGCCGCCACGGTCGCGCGGCTCGCGGCTGGCGCGGCGGGCGCCCACCGTGCCCCAGTCGGTCGCGACATAGTCCACATTCATGCCGATGGCGCGCAGCGCGGCATTCGCCACCTGGCCCATCGCCGAGAGCGGCGCGATGTCCTGGCCCACGAGCATGGTCACCGGCTCATTGTTGTATCCGGCTTCCTGCAGGAGACGACGGGCCGCCGCCGCATCGCGCGGCCGCGAGAGGATCTCGGCCCCGGCATCGGTGTAGTTCGGTGTATCGGGCGTGAAAAAGCCGTTCATCTGCTTCCACAGCGCGTCATCATTGCCGACCACCGCGCGCATGAAGTCTGGCTGGTTGATGATCATCGCCACCGCCTGGCGGATGCGCGGATTGTTGAACGGCGCATGCAGGTGGTTGAAGCGGAAGCAGCCGACATTGCCCAAGGGGTCCGCCACATCCACGCGGATGTTGCGGTTGCGGCGCAGCACCGGCATCAGGTCGTTCAGCGGGGTCTCCCACCAATCCACCTCGCCGGACTGCAGGGCGGCGCCCGCCGTCGCGGCATCGGGCTGGATGATCCACTCGACGCGGTCCACCAGCATGCGCTTGCCGCCGGAGAGCCAGTTCGGCGGCTCGGCGCGGGGCACATATTGCTCGAAGCGCGTCCAGGTCGCGCGCGCGCCGGGCACCCACTCGCCGCGGTTGAACCGCATCGGGCCGGAGCCGATGAACTCGGAAATCTGCTGGAACGGGTCGGTCCGCGCGATGCGCTCGGGCATCATGAAGGCAACCGGCGTGTTGTTCTTGCCGAGGGCCAGCAGCATCTTCGGGTAGGGCTGGCGCAGGACCCAGCGGAAGGTGCGGTCATCCACCGCCACCAGCTCCTGCTGGATCGCGCGGATCATCTGGCCCATGCCGTCACGCACCGCCCAGCGGTTGAGCGAGGCGACGCAGTCGGCGGCGCGCACCGGCTCGCCGTCATGCCAACGCAGGCCCTCGCGCAGGCGGAAGGTCCAGGTCAGGCCATCGGCGCTGACGGTCTCGCTCTCCACCATCTGCCGGCGGGGCACGAAGGTGTTGTCAATGCCATAGAGCGTGTCCCACACCAGCATCGAAGCGTTGCGGACGACGAATTGCGTGCCCCAGATCGGGTCGAAATTCGCCAAATTTGCCTGCGGCACGAAGCGCAGCGTGCGCGCGGCGGCGCCCTGGCTCAGGGCCGGGGCCGACATGCCCGCGGATGCGGCCGTGGCGGCCACACCGGCCTGAAGGAAACTTCTACGCTCCATACTCAATCTCCCTTGATCGCCCACCTTGCTGAAGGCTTGGGCGAAATCTGCATCAGCCTTGGGCATCGCGCCAGCCTCATCGGCCCGCGCGGCCCCTCACGACATTGGTTAGCACACCCCGTGCCACTCAGGCGCGGCGCACGCCCCAGAACAGTGCCGAGCCGCCACGCACCACATCGGTGATGCTTCGCCGCCAGGCCTGCGGCGGCCGAACGAGCCCGAGCGGGATGAACGGAACCTCGACCAGGGCCACGCGCTGGATCTCCTCCGCGATGCGCCGCGCGGCGGCGGTATCGGGGGCGGTGAACCAGTCCTCGCGCAGCTCTTCGAGCCGCGGCAAGGTGGGCCAGCCGGCCCAGGCGGCCGAACCATGGCCGCGCAAGGGCTGGTGGCTGCCGGGCACCGAAACGTCGAGCCCTTCCCAGGTGGTGCAGAAGGCGCTCCAGCCGCCCTGGTCCACCCCGTTGCGATTGGTGCGGCGCTGGATATGCGTGCCCCAATCCATGCCGGGGAAATCCACGTTGAACCCGACGCGGCGCAGCAGGTCCGCCGCCACCTCGGAGAGGTTCTGCAAGACCGGCAGATCCGTCGCCGAAAGCAGCGTGACCCGCTGGTTGTTGTATCCGGCGGCCCGCAACGCGGCACGCGCCGCCTCCAGGTTCCGCGGTCCGGAGAGCACCTCAAGCCCTGCATCACTCGCGAGCGGCGTGCCCGGCGTAAAGACACCGGCCGGAACCACGGACAGTGCCGGGTCGGTGCCGATGGCGGCATTCATGAAGTCGCGCTGGTTGATCGCGGGCAGCAGCGCGCGCCGCACCGCCGGGTCATTGAAGGGCGGATGCAGGAAGTTGAAGCGCAGCACGCCCAGATTGCCGGCGGGGTTCACCACGCCGATTTCGATTTCACGGTTGCGGCGGAGCAGCGGCAACAGATCGGGCAGCGGGGTCTCCCACCAATCCGCCTCGTTATTTTGCAGCGCGGCGCCGGCCGTGGCCGGGTCGGGCATGATCTTCCACTCGACGCGGTCAAAATTGACCCGCTTGCCGCCCGAGAGGAAATCCACCGGCTCTTCGCGCGGCCGGTAATCGGCAAATCGCTCATAGACCGCGACATCGCCGGGGCGGAACAGATCCTGCCGAAAGCGGAAGGGCCCGCTGCCCGTCGCATCCGTGATCTGGGTGAAGGGATCGGTCCGCGCCACGCGCTCCGGCATGATGGCGCAGATATTGGCGGACGGCTTGCCCAGCGCCCAGGCGAGGCCCGGCCAGGGCCGCTTCAGCCGGATGCGGATGGTGCGGTCATCGGGTGCCGCAATCTCATCGGCCAGCGCATCGAGCCGCTGGCCCAGCACATCGCGCTTCGACCAGCGCTGGATGGAGGCGACGCAGTCCCGCGCCCGCACCGGTTCGCCATCATGAAAGCGCAGACCCTCGCGCAGCGTGATCGTCCAGGTCAGCCCATCATCGCTGATGACGTGGCCCTGCGCCATTTGCGGGCGCACCTGGTAATCGGCGCCGAGCCCGTAAAGCAGGTCATAGACCATCAGCCCGTGGTTGCGGACGATGACCGCCGTGCTCCAGACCGGGTCAATGCTGGCCAGGTTGGATTGCGGAATGAAGCGCAGCAGCCGCGCATTGGCCTGCGCGCTCGCCAGTTGCGGCGCGGCGACGAGCGAGGCCGCGCCCGCCAATGCCGCGCGGCGGGACAGTTCGGTCATGTCTTGCTGATGTTCCAGAACACGGTGGCGGGCGCGCGGAACACGCCCTGGATGTTGCGGCGCCAGGCGCTCGGCTGCCAATAATAGCCGAGCGGCATGTAGTACATCTCCCGCATCGCGGCCCGGTTCAGCGCTTCCGCGATGCGCCGCCCCTCCGCCGCATCGGCCCCCTTCTCCACCCACTCGCCGCGCAGGCGCTCGACCTCGGGCACATCGGGCCAGCCGAACCAGGCGTTGGGACCATTGGCGCGGAGGAACAGGTGGAAGACCGGCAGCGTGAGCGACTGGCCGGAGGAGGTGGTGTGGATGATGCTCCAACCGCCGCGCTCGACGGGCTCACGGCTCGCGCGGCGCTGCACGAGCGTGCCCCAGTCGGTCGAGATGACCTCGAGGTTCATGCCCATGCGCGTCAGGATATCGGCGGTGACGAGGCTCAGCGCGTTGATCTGCGGGTAGTCGCCCGGCGTGATCAGCACCACCTTCTCGCCATTATAGCCGGCTTCGCGCAGGGCAGCGCGGGCACGCTCGATGTTGCGGGTCTTGAAGATCTCGCTGCCCGCCTCGTTGGCGAGCGGCGTCTCGCAGGTGAAGACGCCCTCGCAGACGCCCCAGCCCGCCTGGTCATTGCCGGCGACGGCGCGCAGGTAGTCGCGCTGGTCCACCGCCATGGCGACGGCGCGGCGAATGGCGGGGTTGTTGAAGGGCGGCTGCAACGTGTTGAAGCGCGCAATGCCGTAGGTGCCGTCCAGCAGCCGCTGCTCCACCACCACCTGGCGGTTGCGCCGCAGCAGCGGCAGCAGGTCATGCAGCGGGTATTCCCAGTAATCCTGCTCGCCCTGGGTCATGGCGTTCGCGCTCGTCGCGGAATCCACGATGACCGTCCACTCGACGCGATCGAGCCGCGGGATGCGCCCGCCGGCCAGGCCGTCCACCGGCTCCTGCCGCGGCACATAGCGCTCATTGCGCGCCCAGACCGCCTTCTGGCCGGGGTTCCACTCGCCGGGGATGAAGCGGAAGGGACCGCTGCCCACCGTCTCGCGGATCTGCTGGAAGGCATCGGTCTGCGCGATGCGCTCGGGCATGATGAAGCAGGGGAATTGCGTCTGGCCGAGTGCCAGCGTCAGCAGCGGGATGGGCCGGTGCAGGCGGAAGCGGAAGCGCCGGTCATCCAGCGCCGTGATCTCCGCCACGGCCGGCCAGAGCACCTGCATGAAGGGATCGCGCCGCGCCCAGCGATTGATCGAGGCCACGCAATCCCGCGCGCGCACCGGTTCGCCATCATGGAAGGCCAGCCCCTCGCGCAGGGTGAAGGTCCAGCTGAGCTGGTCATCGGCCACGCTCCAGCCTTCGGCCATCTGCGGGCGGATGGTGCCCGAGGCGTCCTGCGCGCAAAGCTGGTCGTAGATCATGAAGGCGTGGTTGCGGGTGACCACCGCCGTGGTCCAGACCGGGTCCACACTGGTGAGGTTGGCCTGTGGGATCACACGCAGCGTGCGCGCCGCGCTCCCCTGTGCGCCCACCACGCGCGGGGCCGCGACACCCGCCGCCGCCCCCGCCAAAACGCCGCGCCTGCCAATGGTCATCGCCGGATCCTTTTGGGTGATAGGAGAAGAAAACCTGGCCTCCGGCGGCCCGGGCCTCAGGCCCCGGACCCCTTTCAAGGGATGGGGTCTGGGGCCCATGGCCCCAGCCGCCGGAGGCCGCTTTTTGCTCAGCTGCGAGCAATGCCCCAGAACAGGGCCAGCCCGGCCACGCGGCCGCTCAGGTTGCTCCGCAGCGCCGTCGTGGACATGTAGGCGCCCACGGGGATGTAGGGCAGGTCCTCCATCGCGGAGACCTGCATCTCCCGCGCGAGGCGCTGCTCGGTCGCGAGGTCGGGCGCGTCGAACCAGGCGTCGCGCAACTCCTCGATGCGCGGAATGGTCGGCCAGCCGAACCAGGCGTTGGTGCCATTGCCGCGCAGCGGGAAATGCGCCGCGGGGTTGGCGAAATCGAAGGAGGAGAAGGCGGTGAAGAGCATGCTCCAACCTCCCCGATCCACCGGCTCGCGCGAGGTGCGGCGCTGCACGGTGGTGCCCCAGTCGGTCAGCAGGATATCCGCGTTGAAGCCGAGACGACGGACAAGGTCCGCGCCCACCTGCGTCATCGCCGAAGGTGCCAGGATATCCGTGGGGCCAATCAGGCGCATCGGCTGGTTGGTGTAGCCCGCCTCGCGCATCAGCGCGCGCGCGCGGTCCATGCTGCGCGGGCCGGTGAGCGGGCCCAGCGCCACGTCACTGGCGAGTGGCGTGCCCGGCGTGAAGAACCCCACGCCCGTGCGATAGTCGGCGGTGTTGGTGCCGACGATGGCGCTCATGAAATCCGCCTGGTTGATGGCGGGCAGCAGCGCCTGGCGCAGGCGCTTGTTGTCGAAGGGCGGATGCAGGTGGTTGAAGCGCAGGATGCCGGTGAGCGGCAGCGGGTCAATCGCCTCCAGCTTGATGTTGCGGTTGCGGCGCAGCAGCTGCTGGATCTCCGGCGGCGGCTGCTCGTACCAGTCAATCTCGCCGGTCTGGAGGGCCGCGGCGGAGGTCGCGGCATCCACGATGATGTTCCACTCGACACGGTCGAAATTGGCGATCTTCGGGCCGGCCGTCAGGCTCGGCGTGCCGCTCGAAACCGGCACGTAATCCGCGTTGCGCGTATAGACCACCTTGCTGCCCGAATTGTACTCGTCGGCCTTGAAGCGGAAGGGGCCGCTGCCGATCGCCTCGCGCACTTGCTGGAAGGGATCGGTCCGGGCGAGGCGCTCTGGCATGATGAAGGCCGGGCTGTTCGAGACCTGGGCGAGGGCCGCGAAGATCAGCGGGAAGGGCTTCTTCAGGCGGAAAACGAGGCGCTTGTCATCCACCACCTCGACCGCCTCCGTCGCGGATGCGAGCTGCTGGCCGAAGGGGTTGCGGCGCATCCAGCGGGTGATGCTGGGCACCACGTCCTGCGCGCGCACCGGCTCGCCATCATGGAACTTCAGGCCATCGCGCAGGGTGATGGTGACGCGCTTGCCGTCCTGATCCACCACATGGCCAGCGGCCATCTGCGGCTGGGGGCGGAACTCCGCATCCATGCCGTAGAGCGAGTCATAGATCATATGCCCGTGGTTGCGGGTGATGTTGGCCGTCGTCCAGATCGGATCGAGGCTCGTCAGATTGGCCTGCGGCACGAATTTCAGCACGCGGTTCTGCGCGGGCTGGGCCAAAGCGGGGCCCGCCAGGCTGGCGGCCCCCATGGTGGCGAAAAGATCACGGCGCTTCATCGGCGGCTTCCTTGAGACTGATCGACAGGCCATGCCCCATGCAGGCTGAAACGGGGCTGAACGGTTGCGGGTTCAGAACAGCACATCCGGCAGCCAGGTCGCCAGCGCCGGAAACATCACCACGAGAATGATCCCGATCACCTGCAGGATCACGAAGGGCGTGACGCCGCGATAGACATCGCGCGAGTCCACATCGGGCGGCAGCACGCCCTGCAGGTAGAACAGCGTGGGCCCAAGCGGCGGCGTCAGGAAGCTCGTCTGCAGGTTCATCGCGATCAGCACGCCGAACCAGATGGGATCAATGCCCATCTGCAGCAGCACCGGCCCCACGATCGGCACGACGATGATGACGATCTCCACGAAATCCAACGGAAAGCCGAGGATGAAGATCACCAGCATCACCGCCGCCAACGCGCCATACTTGCCGCCGGGGATCATCTCCAGCACGGCGCGGATCATCTCATCCCCGCCCAGGCCGCGGAACACCAGCGAGAACAGCGTGGCGCCGATCAGGGTCGCGAAGATCATCGCGGTGACCGACATGGTGGCATGCGAGACGCCGGCCAGCATGCCGCCCCGGAAGGCGCGGCGCAGCGAGACGATGATGCCATAGGCCAGGCCCACGCCCAGCCCGGCCGCCGTCCAGACCGCGATGCGATCCATCAGCGGCGCCTCCTGCCGGCCGATCCGCAGGTCGAACAGGACGCCGAGCGCTACCATGGCCACGGCGCAGAAGGCGGCCAGGTAGATCGGCCATGCGCTGTCCTCGCTGTTGCGCAGACCAGCCAGCAGCGTGGCGCCCACGGCGCCGACGGCCGCGGCCTCGGTCGGCGTCGCGATTCCGCCGAGGATGGAGCCCAGCACGGCCACGATGAGCGCGATGGGCGGAATGAGCGCGCGGGCGATCTGCCCGCCGCTCACGCTGTCGCGGTCGGCTTGCGGGATGGCGGGGCCGACCTCCGGCTTCAGGTAGCAGAGCGTTACCTGGTACAGGATGTAGATGCTGGCCAGCATCAGCCCCGGGATCATCGAGCCCGCGAAAAGCTGCCCCACCGAGATCGTCTGGATGGAAAACAGGCCCTGTGCCAGCTGCGCCTGCTGGTAGGCCGAGGCGAGCACCTCACCCAGGATCACCATGACGGTCGAGGGCGGGATGATCTGCCCGAGCGTGCCCGCCGCGCAGATGCTGCCGCAGGAAAAGGCCGGGTCATAGTTGCGCTTCATCATGGCGGGCAGGGCGATCAGCCCCATCGTCACCACCGTCGCCCCCACGATACCGGTGGAGGCCGCCAGCAGCGCGCCCACGATCGTCACCGAAATCGCCAACCCACCCCGCACCGAGCCGAAGAGGCGCGCCATCGCCTCCAGCAATTCGGGCGCGATCTTCGACTTCTCCAGCATCATGCCCATGAAGACGAAGAGCGGGATGGCGATCAGCACCTCGCTCGTCATCGTGCCGAAGACGCGTTGGGCCAGGGCGCCGAGCAGGAAGGGATCAAAGGCGCCAAACAGGATGCCGAGGCCCGCGAAGATGATGGCGCAGCCGGTCAGGATGAAGACGACAGGAATGCCGATCATGATGAGCGTGCAGAGCGCCACCATCATCATGACATCGAGGATGGAGCCGATTTCGGAGGGACTCATCCTTCACTCACCGCCTGGCGCCAGGGAAACAGCTTGTCGGTGGCGCCGGTGATCACGCCGAGTGCGCGGATCATGACCGAGAGGCCTTGCAGGGTGAGCAGCCCCGCCATCACCAGGATCAGCGCCTTGAGCCAGGGCGTGAAGGGCAGCCCGCCCACCGCCATCGGCCCCTCCCCCATCATAAAGGAGCGGGAGACATAGCCCCAGCTGGCCCAGACCAGCAGCCAGCAGAAGGGCAGCACGGTGACCAGCACGCCGATCAGATCGGTCCAGGCCTTCTTCTTCTCGGACCAGCCGCCATAGAAGAAGTCCACCCGCACATGCGCGTCGAGCAGATAGACATAGCCGATGGCGAGCATGAAGAGGGCCGCGTGGATATAGACCACGCTCTCCTGCATCATGATGAAGCTGGACCCGAAGGCGTAGCGAATGACGACGACGGTGAACTGCACCAGCACCAGCAGCACCGCCAGCCATTTGACGCCGCGCCCGAGCAGGCGCGACATCGCATCAATCCCGTCCGCCAGCGCCAGCAGCTTGCGCATCAGCCCCAGCGGATCGGCAGCGAGCGCGAGTTGAAATTGGCCCCGTAGCTCTGCGACATGTAGCCCGCGCTGCGGTTGCGGAAGACCGCGTAGCTGTCGGCGATGCGCTTCACCAGCGGGTCCTGGTGGTTGCGGAATTCGGCCAGCATTTCGCCCGCCGTGTTGCCGAAGGCGATCAGCAGGTCCCGCGGCGCCTCGCGCACGATGACACCCTGGCGGGCCACCAGCTCGGCCAGCGCGATGGGGTGGCGGGTGTCGTATTCCGTGGTCGTCTCCTCATGCAGCGACATGGCGGCGATGCGGACCACGGTCTTGAGGTCATCCGGCAGGGCGTTCCAGCGCGCCATGTTGATGCCGATCTCTTCGGCCGAGGAGGGCTCCTGCACGCCGGGGAAATAGTAGTTCTTGGCGACCTGATGCAAGCCGAGCGGCGCGTCGCTGAACGGCCCCAGGAATTCGGCGGCATCAATCGTGCCCGATTGCAGCGCGGAGAAGATCTCGCCCGCCGGCAGGTTCACGACGGAGGCGCCGGCGCGGCGGAACATCTCGGCACCCAGGCCCGTGGTGCGGAAGCGCAGGCCGCGGAAATCATCCACCGAGCGGATCTCGCGGCGGAACCAGCCCAGCCATTGCGGGCCGGAATTGCCGACGATGAAGGGCTTGATGCCGAAGCGGCCATAGATCTCGTCATACATGGCCTGGCCGCCGCCATGCATCATCCAGCCCTGCTGCTCATAGGCGGTGAGGCCGAAGGGGAAGCTGCCGAAGAAGCCGATGCCGGGCGACTTGGAGACCCAGAAGGCCGGCACGCCATGGTAGAGATCGGCCGTGCCGGCGGCCACCGCGTCAAAGGCGCCCGGGGCCGGAACCACCTCGCCCGCGGAAAACAGGCGCACCGTCAGGCGGCCGCCGGAGAGCGCCCCGATGCGATCCGCACAGCGCTGCGCGGCCACACCCGGGCCCGGCAGGTTGCGCGGCCAGATCGTCACCATGCGCCATTCGATGCGGCCCTGGCTCAGCGCCGGGGTCGAAAGGGCGACAGTACCGATGGCGGCCGCCCCGATGGCGGCGTTCTGGGCGAGGATGCGGCGCTTCATGCGAAGGTCTCCAGGAAATGCGGTTCGAAATTGTGACAGCAGAGACGGCCGCCTGCCAAGCCTCTCGGGCAGGTGCGGCGCGAAAGCTTCCGGAATCGGGCGCGGCGCGGCGCGGATTCGGGCAGGCCTGCCTCAGGCCTGCGCAACCACCGGGAAATCCGGCCCGTCGAGCGGCGCGCCATCGGCCAGCGTCAGGTGCCGCATGGGGGGCGAGCCCCGGCCCTTGCGGTCAATGAACACCGCATCCTGCCCGACCCAGCGCGCCGAGAAGACGCGGCGCCGGTTCTGCCGCGAGGTGTTGGCCGGCGCGCCATGCACGGTGCGGAAGTTGAAGGCGACGGCATCGCCCGGCTCCATCGCCCAGCCAAGGATGCGGTAATCGGCGCGATGCGCATCGATGTCCGGCATCTCGATCGCGGTGTCGCCCTCATAGAGATCAGTTCCGTCGAAGCGCTTGGGCTTGTGGTTCACGCCCCAGCGATGCGAGCCCGCCACCGATTCCAGCGTCGTCTCCCGCCCCACGGGATCGAGCGGGATCCAGAAGCTCACGCTCTGCTGGCCGCCGACGCAGTAATAGGGGCTGTCCTGGTGCCAGGGCGTGACGATGGAGGTCCCTGGCTCCTTCACCAGCACATGATCATGGAAGAAGCGCGCGACGGGCGAGGCCATGAGCTGGGCCGCGATGCTCGCCGCCGGGCTCTCGAAGACGAAGTCGCGGAATTCGGGGATGCGCTGCCAGTTGCACAAATCCTGGAAAAACTTCGCCGAGCCATCCTTGGGCGTGTAGGAGCGCTCCAGCGGGCTCGGCGCGTCCATCAGGGTCGCGATGCCGTCGGAGAGCGGCTGCACCCAATCGCGGAAGGCCCCGCGCAGCAGGATGGCGCCGTCCTCGGCATAGGCTTGGATCTGGTCCGGGCTCAGCTTCATACGCGAAGGCTATCAAGCCGGGCGCGGCCCCGGCAAGGGCCGCATGGCGGCGCAGGAGCAGACGAGGCTGCCATCGGGCAGGCGGTTGGCCATGGTGGGCTCGCCGCAATGCGGGCATTCGCGAATGGCTTCGCGGCTCATTGGCGCGCCCCGCGGTCCGGCAGCGGGCGCATGGCGCGGAGCTGCTCAGCGAGCGCCGCCTGCCCCGCATGCTCGGCCAGCAAGGCCGCCTCCTCGCGCGCGGCCTCGAAGCCCAGGCGGTAGCCCTCATAGGTGGCGCGGTCGAGGCTGCGGCCGATGGCCTTGGGGATGCTCTCCATGCGCCTGATGTGCCGCCGCGGGGTTCGCTTGCAAGGGCGGGGCGGGCGGTTTCTCCTGCCCGGAAAGACTTTGGGAGAGACGTCCATACTTCGCCGCAGCTTGCTGGCCCTGCCTCTGGCCACCCCTGCCCTTGCCCAGACGCTCGGCGAGCGACCGGTGCGCCTGGTCGTGCCCTATTCCGCAGGCTTCGTGGCGCAGGCGCAGCCGGACGGCCACCCCCTGCTGCTGGAGGGCGCGACGCCCATCACCGGCCCGCTCACCAACCGGGGCCTGCCCTTCGACTACGCCGCCAAGCCGCGCGTGGCCCAGGTGACGGCCGCCCCCTATGCGCGGAGCTGCGCGCGGGCTTCGCCGGGGATGACCTGGCGGGCTTCCTGGCCGAGGCGCCCCGCCTCCCCGGCGAGGTCACCTATGGCACGCCAGGCATCGCCCATGTCGGCCACCTGATGGGGGAATTGCTGCAATCGCTGGCCGATATCCGGCTGGAGCACGTCCCCTTCCGCGGCGGCGCCGATGCCGCGCGCGAGGTCGCCGGCGGGCGCACGGACGCCTGCTTCATCAGCGAGAGCAGTTTCTCGCCCGACCTGCGTGGCGAGCGGGGCCGTGTCATCGGCGTCAGCAGCGCCACACGGCGCCCCAACCTGCCCGGCGTGCCCAGGATCGGCGAGGTGGTGCCCGGCTATGACCGCTCGACCTGGATGATGATCTTCGCCCCACCGGGCACGCCCATGCCCATCCGCCAGCGCCTGGTCCAGGCCTTCGCGGCCGCACTGGCCGACGCGCAGATCCGCGAACGGATCGAGACGCGCGGCAATGACCCGGTGAGCCGAGGCCCCGAGGCGACAGAGGCGCTCTGGCAGGTCGAGAGGACGAAGCTGACGGCGCTGATGCGCCGGGCAGGATTGGTTCAGGGATAGGCGCAGGGGGTGGCTTGTGGCGCGCGCCGGGTTTCGCTAGAGACTGCGCCGACCGACGCTTCGGCGGGCGCTTAGCTCAGCGGTAGAGCACTACCTTGACACGGTAGGGGTCACAGGTTCAATCCCTGTAGCGCCCACCATCCCCTTGAGAATGAACGCTTTCATCGCCGCGCACGCTCCGCGTGCTTGCCCATGCTGTCATAGGGCGCATAGGGCGGGAATTCGCCGATCGCGACCATATCCACCTCGACGAGCGTTGGCCCGTCCACCGCCAGGGCGCGCGCCATGACGGCGCCGAATTCTTCCGCCGCACTGACGCGGAAGTAGGGCAGGCCGGCGAGTGCCGCCAGCGGCTCCAGCGCCGGGCCCTGCAGCTCATCGCCGAAGCGGCGGCCATCCACCACCGCATCCTGGATATGGCGGATCACGCCATAGCCGCGGTCATTCATCACGATGGTGCAAAGCCGCGCGCGCTCCTGCACGGCCGTCCAGAGCTCGGTCATGTTCATCGCGAAACCGCCATCGCCCACCATGGCGACCGTCTTGCGATCCCCTGCCCCCAGCGCCGCGCCGATGCCAAGCGGCAGGCCAGGCCCAATGGCGGCACCCACCGGATGCACCGCATCGCGCGGGCCATAGACCTGCAGCACGCGATTGCCCCAGGTGGAGTTGCTGATGGTGATATCCCGCACCCAGAGCGCATCGCGCGGCATCACCGCGCGCAGTTGCGCCGCGAAGCCCGCATAGGGACCGAGGGTGGCGAGATACTCCTCCGTCGCCAGTTTCCTGGTGCGCGCCACATCGGCCGCGAAGCCCGGCTCCACCGCGATGCGCCCCTTGAGGCGGCGCGCCAGCCCCTGCGCCACGAGTTCCGCATCGCCCTGGAGGAAATAGCGATTGGGGTAGGTGCGCCCATTGGCCGCCGCATCCACATCCGCGTGGATGAGGTTGGCCGGCAGCTTCATGGAGAACTCCATCATCTCATGGCCGCGCAGGCGTGAGCCCAGCACGAGCATGGCGTCCACGCTCTCGTAGAAGCTGAGGATCCGTGGCGCGCCATTGCCGTGCAGCGCGCCGAAGGTCATGGGGTGATCTTCGGGGATGATGCCACGGCCGTTCCAGGAGGAGACGGCGGCGAAGCCGAGATCGAGCAGCGCCCGCGCCCCAGGCCCCGCCTCGCGCGCGCCATTGCCGAGCCAGATCATGGGCCGCTTGGCGCTGGCCAGGATCTCCGCCACCTCATCCAGCGCGGCCTCGTTCGGCGGCAGCGGGGGCGGCACCGGCAGCACCAGCGCATCGAGTTCCGCCGGTCGCGGAATCATCGCGCGCTGCAGGTCAATGGGAATTTCCACGGAGACGGGGCCACGCGGTGGCGTCATCGCCTCGGCGGCGGCCCGCATCAGCACGCCAAGTGCCTCGCCCGCGGCCCGCACGCTATAGGCCGCCTTCCCCGAAGCGGCGATAATGGCCGTCTGGCCCGGCACGTCATGCACCGTGCCCATGTCGCGATCCACGAATTTCGTCGCGGTCTGGCCAGTGATGTGCAGCACGGGCGAGCCCGCGAAGCGCGCCTCGACCAGCCCGCCGACGCTGTTGGCCATGCCGGGGCCCGTGCTGGTGAAGAGCACGCCAAGCCCGCCTGTCACGCGGGCATAGGCATCGGCCATGTGGGCGCCGCCCATCTCGCCCCGGCACATGACGTAGCGGATGGCGTTGCGCCGGCCGATCGCGTCCAGCATGGGGATGTTGTGGACGGAGACGATGCCGAAGACCGTCGTGACACCGATGCGCGAGAGGAATTCGGCGACCAGGTCGCCAACGGTATAGGACATGGGGGCGCTTCCTCAGCCAGGTTTCTTGGCGCGCATCGTGTCACGATGCGCGCCAGGCGCCAGCCCCTCAGGCGGCGCCCTGCGTGTTGGTGTAGATCGCGTAGAGCGACTTGCTCGCCGCCATGAAGAGGCGGTTGCGGTGCCGCCCGCCGAAAGCCAGGTTCGCGCAGCGCTCCGGCAGGTCAATGAAGCCGATGGGCAGGCCCGACGCGTTGAACACCTTCACCCCGTCCAGCCGCGGCGCCCCCATGCCCCAGCCGCACCAGAGGTTGCCCGCCACATCCACGCGGAAACCATCCGGCGTCTCGCCCGGCGCGCAGCGCACGAAGACACGGCGGTTGCGCAGCGTGGCGCCGGCCACGTCATAGGCCAGGATGTTGCGCGGCTCGCTGCGGCTCTCGATGACGTAGAGGATGCTCTCATCCGGGCTGAAGGCCAGCCCGTTCGGGTGGTCCACGTCATCGGCCACGCAGGTGATGGCGCCGGTCTGCCCATCCACGCGATAGACATTGGTGTGCGGCAATTCCGGTGCGCGCTTCTCGCCTTCGTAGAAGCCCATGAGGCCAAAGGGCGGGTCGGTGAACCAGATGCTGCCATCGGATTTCACCACCACGTCATTCGGGCTGTTCAGCCGCTTGCCCTGGAAGTGCTCGGCGATGACGGTGATGCGCCCATCGGGCTCGGTGCGGACCACGCGGCCGGTCAGGTGCTCGCAGCTGATGAGCCGCCCCTCGCGGTCCCGCGTGTTGCCATTGGTGTTGTTGGAGGGCTTGCGGAACTCATCCACCTCGCCCGTGGATTCCAGCCAGCGCAGCATCCGGTTGTTCGGGATGTCGGACCAGATGAGGCAGCGCTGGTCGCCGAACCAGACCGGCCCCTCGCCCCAGCGCCCGCCGGTCCAGAGGCGCTCCAGGCCGGCCAGCGGCAGGCGCAGCGCGTTGAAGGCGGGGTCCAGCACACGCACGGCCGGGTCCGGATAGCGCTCGATCATGCCGCTCATCTCCCGTGAAACACGCCCTGGCGCTTTTCGATCATCGCGTTGACCGCTTCCTTGTGATCCTCGGTCTCATGCGCGATGGCCTGGAAGGCGGCGGAGAGTTCCAGCAGCGAGGGAAGCGACATGTGCTGCCCCTCGCGCAGCAGGCGCTTGGTCATGCGCAGCACCTGCGGCGGGTTCTTCGCCACGCGCGCGGCCAGTTCGCGCGCGGCGCCGAGCAAATCCCCATGCGGCACGACGCGACTGACGAGGCGCGCGGCCAACGCCTGCTCGGCGTTCAGCGGATCGCCGGTGAAGGACATCTCGGCCGCCATGGCGAGACCCACGGCGCGTGGCAGCAGCCAGGCGCCGCCATCGCCGGGCACGATGCCGACGCGCACGAAGCTCTCGGCGAAGATCGCCTTGTCGGAGGCGATCCGCATGTCGCACATGCAGGCGAGGTCGAGGCCGGCGCCGATGGCCGCGCCATTCACGGCGGCGATGGTCGGCACGTCCAGCTCCCAGAGCGCCAAGGGGATGCGCTGGATGCCGCGGCGGTAGTTTTCACGCATCACGGCCGGGCTGTCGGCCGCCATGATGCCCTTGCGGTCGCGCATGCCCTTGAGGTCGCCGCCCGCGCAGAAGGCCGGGTCGGCGCCGGTCAGAATGACGCAGCGGATGCTGTCGTCGCGGGCGATCTGCTTGCAGGCGGCCTCCACCTCGTCGCAATCCTCGAAGCCCGAGATGGCATTGCGCCGCTCGGGCGCGTTGAGGGTGAGGGTGATGACCGGGCCGTCCTGCTCGATCTTCAGAAAATCCGCCATTACTCAACTCCCTGTGGGTCACGCGCCGTGATATCGGGCCAAAGCTGAGCCCCGCCGCGGGCCAGCGCCGCGCGGCCGATTTCCGCGGCCCAGAAGCGTTCCGTGCCGCCCTCTTCCCGCCAGGCCCAGAGGCGGCGGGTGAAATGGTGCAGCTCGTGATCCTCGGTGATGCCGATCGCGGCAAAGACCTGGTGGACGGTGGCCGCGCCCATGGTCGCGGCCTCGCCCGCCACGACCTTGGCGCAGCCGATCTCGAAGCCCGCCTCGGCGAGGCCCCGCGCATCCACGGCACGCGCCGCCTGCTGGACCGCGACATTCACCGCCGCCACCTCGCCCGCCATGGCCGCCAGTTGCTGTTGTACCGCCTGGAACTTGCCGATGGCGCGGCCGAATTGCTTGCGCGTATTCGCCCAATCCACCGCCAGCGCCAGGATGCGCTCCAAGGCTCCCGCCATCAGCGCGGCCCGAATCAGGGCAAGGCCCAGCAGAGCCGCGCGTGGGCCGAAGGCATTGGGCAATTCGCCGCGCGCCATGCGCTCGCCCGGCGTGACGGCATCGCGCGGCTCGCGGCCGATATTCTCCGCCGGCGTGCATTCGCCCGCCGCGTGCAGCGCGATGCCAGCGCCCTTCAGCACGACAAGCCGCGCCGTATGCCGCGCGAAGGGCACGGCCCCCTGCGCCAGGCCAAGCGGCCCTTCCGGCACCTCGATCCCTGCGGCGGAGAGCAGCGCGGCCGCCAGCATCGTCTCGGCGATGGGCGCGGGCGCGCCGTGCCGGCCGAGCACCTGCCACAGCGCCGCCGCATCGCCCCAGGACAGCCCCACGCCGCCGCTTTCCTCTGGCACCAGGGCCAGGTTCAGCCCCTGCTCTTCCAGCCCCGCCCAGAGGGTGGCCGGCCACTCGCCCGCTTCCACGGCGCGCAGCAGGGCCACGCCGCCGCCATCGGCCATCAGGCGGTCCACCTGCTCGACGAGGATCGAACGCAGCTCGCTCATCAGCGCAGGCCCATGTCGCGCGCGATGATGCCGCGCAGGATTTCCCGCGTGCCGCCGCGCAGGCTGAAGGTGGGGGCGAGTTGCGCCAGGCCCGCCAGCATGCGGCGCAGTTCCTCGGGGCTGTCCTCGGGGTCCACCAGGTTGCGGATCTGCTCGGGCAGTGCCTGTTCGAAGACATTGCCGGCATCCTTCACCAACGCGGCCTCCACCGCCGGGTCCGCGCCCTGCTCCAGCATGCCGCCGACCGAGAGAGACATGCCGCGCAGCGTGGCGAGCCGCGCGACCATGCGGCCGATGGTCACCTCCGCACCCGGCGCGGGGGCGGCGTTCAGCGCATCAATGCCGGCGGCGAGAGCGGGATAGGAGGAGAGGTAGCGGTCCGGCCCGCTGCGCTCGAAGGCCAGTTCCGACGTGGCCTGCGCCCAGCCGGCACCTTCCTGCCCCAGCAGGTCATCCTCGCGCAGCATCACGTCGTCGAAGGTGACTTCGTTGAAGCTGTCCTCGCCCGCGAGGTCCCGGATCGGGCGGATGGAGATGCCGGAAAGCCGCAGGTCCACCAGGAATTGCGAGAGCCCCGCATGGCGCGAGCCGCCCTCGGGTGCGGGTGACGTGCGGACGAGGGCGATCATGTAGTCGCTCTTATGCGCGAAGGTCGTCCAGATCTTGCGGCCGTTCAGCTTCCAGCCATTCGGCACGCGCTCGCATTTGGTGCGCAAATTGGCGAGGTCGCTCCCCGCCTCCGGCTCGGAGAGGCCGATGCAGAAGGCCAGCTCGCCCGCCGCGATGCCGGGCAGGATGCGCCGCCGCTGCTCCTCGGTGCCCAGGCGCAGGATGAGCGGGCCCGACTGCCGGTCGCCGATCCAATGGGCACCCACGGGCGCGCCAGCCGCGAGCATCTCCTCCAGCACGACGATGCGCTCCAGCCCGGATTTCTCGTGGCCGCCATACAGGCAGGGCCATGTCATGCCGATCCAGCCCTGAGCGCCGACGGCGCGGGAGAAGTCGCGATCGAACCCCATCCAGGAGCGGGCGCGGATCTCGGGCGTCCAGTCGCGTCCGGCCTCGGCCAGGAAGGCGCGCACACTGCGGCGCAGCGCCTCCGCACGCGGCGGAGCATCGGGCAGATCAAAGCGCATGGCGTTTCCTCCTGGAGAAAGGTTAGTCGCCCCGCGTTGTCAGAGCGACCCCCCTTCCCTAGTTTGCATCGAACGCGTGGGAGACAAGCGGATGGACAAGTTCGGAATCGGCCAATCGGTGCGGCGCAAGGAAGATGTGCGGCTGCTCACGGGCGCCGGCCTCTACACGGACGACATCAACCGCGACAACCAGGCCTGGATGGTGGTGCTGCGCAGCCCGCACGCGCATGCGAAGATCCTCTCCATCAACACGGACGCCGCCAAGGCCGCGCCCGGCGTCATCGAGGTGCTGACCGGGCATGACGCGAAGGCCGATGGCCTCGGCCTCTTCCCCGTCATGGTCGAGGTACCGGGCAAGGATGGCAAGCCGCTCTGGTGCCCCGACCGCCACATCCTGCAGACCGAGGCGGTGCGCTTCGTGGGCGACCCGGTCGCCATCGTCATGGCCGAGACGCGGATGCAGGCGCAGGACGCGGCCGAGCTGATCGAGGTGGATTACGATATCCTGGACAGCATCACCGACACCGCCGCGGCACTGGAGCCGGGCGCGCCGGTGATCTGGCCCGAGCGCGGTTCCAACCTCTGCGTGCATTGGTCGAATGGCCGTGAGGCCCAGGCCGAGGCCGCCTTCGCCCGTGCGGCCAAGACCGTGAGCGTGGAGCTGGTGAACAACCGCCTCGTCGGCAACCCGATGGAGCCGCGCGTCGCACTCGGCGAATACGACGCGGCCGAGAACCACTTCACCTTGCACAGCCCGACCCAGGGCGTGGTGCGCGTGAAGGAGAGCCTGGCCAAGTTCATCTTCAAGCTGCCGAAGGAGAATGTCCGCGTCATCTCCCCCGATGTCGGCGGCGGCTTCGGCCTGCGCGGCAAGCTCTTCCCCGAGAGCGCCATGGTGCTCTGGGCCGCGAAGCGCATCGGCCGCCCGGTGAAGTGGCGGGCGGACCGCACCGAGACCTTCCTCTGCGATCCGCATGGCCGCGACCATGTGACCCATGCCGAGATGGCCTTCGACGCGGAGGGTAAGATCCTCGGCATGAAGGTGGAGACTGTGGCGGCCATGGGCGCCTACCTGTTCGATTTCGGCCCCCGCATCCCGACGGTCGCCGGCGGGCGCATCCAGGGCACGGTCTATGACATGCAGGATGTCAGCATCAATGTCCGCTGCGCCTTCACCAACACCGCGCCGACCGATGCGTATCGCGGTGCCGGCCGCCCCGAGACCGCCTATGTGATCGAGCGTCTGCTGGACCAGGGAGCCAAGGCCTTTGGCATCACCCCGGCCGAGATCCGCAACCGCAACTACGTAAAGCCCGACCAGATCCCGTACATCAACTGCGCCGGCAATGAGATTGACAGCGGCCGCTTCCAGGAGACCCAGGCCCAGGCGCTGGACCTGATGGATTGGCAGGGCTTCCCCGCCCGCCGCGCCGAAAGCCAGGCCGCGGGCAAGCTGCGCGGGCGGGGTATCGGCTATTTCATCGAGGCCTCGGGCGGGCAGCCGCAGGAATGGGCGCGGGTGCGCATCAATGCCGAGGGCGAGGCGCTGGTCCATGTTGGCACCTTCAGCCATGGCCAGGGGCATGAAACCGCCTTCGCGCAGGTGCTGCATGCGCGCCTCGGCATTCCCTTCGAGAAGGTCAAGCTGATCCAGGGCGACAGCGACCTGACGCCGGCCGGTGGCGGCACGGGCGGCAGCCGCTCCTCGCAGATGGGCGGCGTTGCCGTCTCCCGCGCGTCCGAGATGGTGCTGGCCAAGGCGAAGCGCCTGGCCGCCTTCCTGCTCGAAGCCGCCGAGGGCGATATCGAGCATGAGGGCGAGATGTTCCGCATCGCCGGCACGGACCGCACCATCAGCTGGGCGCAGCTCGCCCAGGCCGAGGGCATTCCGGACGAGACGCCGGGCCTGGATGAGGAACTGCTCTACAAGCGCAACACCGAGTGCAACTTCCCCAATGGCTGCCACGTGGCCGAGGTGGAGATCGACACCGACACCGGCATGGTCAGCGTGGTGCGCTATGCCGCCGTGGACGATGTGGGCGTCCCGCTCAACCCGATGCTGGTGCATGGCCAGTGCCATGGCGGCATCGTCTCGGGCATCGGCCAGGCGCTCTACGAGCACGCCCGCTATGATGACGAGAGCGGCCAGTTCCTGACCGCGACCTTCCAGGATTACTGCATGCCGCGCGCGGCCGACCTGCCGCATCTGGAGGTCGGGCTCAATGTCGTGCCGTGCCCCTCGAACGATCTTGGTGTGAAGGGCGCGGGCGAAGGCGGCTCCTGCGGGGCGCCGCCGGCGGTGGTCAGCGCCGTCTGCGATGCGCTGGGGGTTGCTCATATCGACATGCCGGTGACACCGGAGAAGGTGTGGCGGGCGCTGGCGATGCGGCAGGCGGCGGAGTAAGAACGAGGGGCTCTGCCCCTCGTGCTCCCCGGCAAGAACCTCAGGTTCTTGCATCTCCGATGAATCGAGGTGCAGGAGGCTGGCCTCCTGCTGGGGGAGCGCGAGGGGGCAAAGCCCCCTCGCAGGAGTCACACCATGGAATTGCTCATCTTGGCCGGCGCCATCCTGCTCGTCGCCATCGTCGCCATCATCATGGGCGTGCGCACCGTCCCCCAGGGCCAGGTCTGGACGGTGGAGCGCTTCGGCCGCTTCACCCGCACGCTCGACCCGGGCCTCGGCCTCATCATCCCGCTGGTGGACCGCATCGGCCACCGCATGGTGATCCAGGAAACCGTGCTCGACATCCCCGAGCAGGCCGTCATCACCAAGGACAATGCCGCGGTGCTGGTGGATGGCATCGTCTATTACCGCGTGATGGATGTGGTGAAGGCGGCCTATCAGGTGGCGGGCCTCGCCAATGCCCTGGAAGCGCTCGCCATGACCAATCTGCGCAGCGTTATCGGCTCCATGACCTTCGACGAAACGCTGAGCAAGCGCGACGAAATCTCCCGCCAGCTGATGAGCGTGCTGGATGCCGCCACCGATCCCTGGGGCGTGAAGGTCACGCGCGTGGAGCTTCGCAAGGTGGAGCCGCCGGCCAATCTGGTGGAAGCCATGAACCTCCAGATGACCGCCGAGCGCCGCCGCCGCGCCGTGGTCGCCGAGGCCGAGGGCAAGCGCGAGGCGGTGGTGCTGGAAGCCCAGGGTCGCAAGGAAGCCGCCGACCTCGACGCCCAGGCGCGCGAGCGCCTGGCCGAGGCCGAGGCCAGGGCCGTGACCTCCGTCGCGCAGGCTTCCGAAGGTGCGGGGAACGCGGCACTGAGCTATTTCGTGGCGGAGAAATACATCAAGGCGCTGGAGGCGCTGGCCGCCAACCCCTCGACCAAGACACTCGTCATGCCGATGGAAACGGCGTCCATGGCCGGGCAGATCGCGCAGGTGATGGCGGTGCTGGCCGCCAATAATCCCCCGCCCGAGCCGCCGCCGGCACCGCCCCGGCGCTACCCAGCATGAACTGGGAAATCCTCGCCATCCTGGCGCTGGTGCTGCTGGGGCTGGAGATGCTGACGCCCTTCACCGTGTTCCTATGGCTCTCCATCGGCGCGGCAGCGGCAGCGGGCGCCTCCTGGTACGGCATCGCCTGGCCGGGGCAGCTGGGCGTCTTCCTGCTCGGCGCCTCCGGCAGCATCGCCACCTATTTCCTGAAGCGCCCCAAGCCGCGCGGGCCGGATGTCTCGGCGCCGGGCGGCGTGCTGACGGGGCTGCAAGGCGTGGCGCTGGGCGAGCTCTCGCCCCAGGGCCGCGTGCAGATCGCCGATGGCAGCTGGCACGCCCGCACAGCCGATGGCGGCATCATCCACGATGGGGCCGCCATCGAGGTCACAGGGCATGAAGGTGCGACGCTGCTGGTGCGCGCGCTGGAGCGGCCCCCTACCCCGCCGTGATGCCCAGGCTGCGGATCATCCCGCCGATCTGATCCACATCGCGCTGGGCGAAAGCGGTGAACTCCACGGGCCCGAGGGGCGTGGGCGAGATGGCGTGCTCCAGCAGGCGCCGCTGCACGATCTCGGTGCGCAGCCCGGCCAGGTTTCGGCATTGAGCTTTTCCACCACCGCCGGCGGCAGGTTGGCGGGGCCAGAGATGCCCACCCAGTTCAGCGCGATGAGCGAGGGGAAGCCGCCCTCGGTCGTCGTGGGCACGCTCGGCGCCATCGGATTGCGGGCGGGGGCGCTGATGGCGATGCCGCGCAGGCGGCCGGCCGCGAAATGCTCGACATATTGCGGCATGGTGTCGAAGGCGAGCGGCACCTGGCCGTTCAGCAGATCGGGCAGCAAGGGCGCGCTGCCCCGATAGGGCACATGGGTCAGCTGCACGCCCGCCGCCCGCTGGAACATCTCGCCCAGGATATGCCCGACCGAGCCGGTCCCCGAGCTGCCGAAGCTCGCGGGGTCGCGCTGCGCCTTCATCCAGGCGACGAGCGAGGGAAGGTCGGTGGCGGGGATGAAGCGCGGATTGGTCACGATCGCGACGGGCGCGGCACCGATATAGGTCACATGCGTGAAGCTGCGGATCGGGTCATACCCCGCCTGCGGATAGAGCGGAGGCGAGGTGGTGATCGGCGCCGAGTTCGACAGGAACAGCGTGTAGCCATCCGCCGGCTGCTGCGCGACATGCAGCGCCGAGAGCGTGCCGCCGGCGCCCGGGCGGTTATCCACCACGAAGCGCTGGTTCAACGCCGTCGAGTAATGCTCGGCCATGACGCGGGCCGTGATGTCGGAGGAGCCGCCGGGCGGGAAGGAGACGACGATGCGCACCGGCCGCGAGGGCCAGGCAGCCTGCGCCCTGGCCTGCACAGCCGGCAGGCAGAGCGGTGCCACGAGCAAGGGCAATTGACGACGACGCATGGGGAAACCTCCATCAACGGAGGAAGCCCTGCATCAATCATGCCGCATTACGCATCCATCATCTGCAGCGCCGCGCGCAGCCCGAGCAGCGTCGCGTCCCAGACCGGCTTGCCTGCGTATTCCTCGCCGATCAGCGGGACCGGGTAGTTGGTGCACCAGCCGAGCAGAAGGTCGCAATGCGGCGCCACGCGCGCGGCCTGCGCCGCGATGACCTCGCGCGGGGTCGCGGCATAGGAGAGATTGTCGGAGAGGCCCAGATGGTCCTCGGCCGAGACGACCCAGCCGCGCGCTGCGAAGGCGGCGATGAGCTTCGCCTGATAGATATCGTTATAGGGCGTGATGAGCCCGATGCGGGTCGGCCCGCGCGCCGCCAGCGCGGCTTCCAGCGCCAGGCCCGAGGTGGTGGCGGGAATCCCTGTGGCCGCGGTGATGCGCGCCGCGAGGTCACGGTCGTGATGGAGGCCGATCGCGCCGCCCTTGCTCCCATTCCACAGGATCACGCCGGGCTTCGCATGGCTCAGTAATTCCGCCGCGCGGAGCATGCCCTCCAGGTCATAGCTGTCCGGAAACGGGTCGCTCGTGCCATGCACCGGGATGCGCGCGAAGATCGGCAGCACGCCCGGCACATCGCGCAGCGCCGCCTGCGTCACCGCCTCCACCACCGTATTGCCCGAGGGCGTGATGGTGCCGAGAACCTTCGGGCCATTCAGTAACATGGGGGCAGAATCATCGCGCGAGCGACAGCAGGGCCGAGCGCGGCGGCATGCCCGCCTCGAATTCCGGCCAGCGCGTGCCCGGGCGATTGAAGGTGGCGCCGGGCTCGGCACCGGGGCGGCGGGCCACGGTGAAGATGGTGCCGCCATCGGGCGAGGCCACCGCATTGCCGATGCCCGCCCCCCGCGCCGCGCCATAGAGCGCTGTGGTATTGCCGCCCTCGACGGCCCAGAGCGTCTGCGCCCTGGCCCCCACCGGCCCGCCCGTATCGGTGCCGATCAGCAGCCGGCCGCGCGCATCGGCGGTCGCCGTCTGTACGGCGCCGAGGCCCTGGGTGTTGACCATGTTGCCGGCCATCCCCGGCGCGGCGGGGTCGCCGCCATCGGGGGCGAAGCTCAGTACGCCGAAGCCGCCGCAGAACAGCAGGCGGTTCGCCCGCGCATCCCAGAACAGGCTGGAGGGCGCATCGAAGGCCATGCCGCCCGCGGCGCGGGCCGCATCCACGGGATTGGCGGCGGCCCCCTCGGGCAGGGCCACCCAGGTGATGCGGGCATTCTGCAATTGCGCGACGCTGAGCGTGCCGCGGTCCAGCGCATCGGCATCGCGCGCCGGACCGGCCGAGACGAAGCGGAAGAGATAGCCTCCTGCCCCGCGCTCGGCGACATAGACCACCGCCTGGCCGCCGCGCGCCTGCGCCGCCGCCGCATCCGCCTTGCCAAAGCGGCCGAGCGCCGTCCGCTTCACCGGGATGGATTGCGGATCGAGCGGGTCGAGCTCGACCAGCCAGCCGAAGCCCTCGCCGCGCTGGAAGCGGGGATCGAGCCCACCCAGGCGGTTGGACCAGAGTGCGGGGTCTCCCTCGGCCAGCAGCAGCGAAGCCCAGGGCGTGGCGGCACCCCCATTGATGCCGAGCACGCCCTGCACCGAGGAACCCACCTGCTCGGCCAGCGGCCCTGAGACGCGGCAGAGGGTGGAGGCGGTCAGCCGGCGCGACTGGAAGCCGCCATCCACCACGATCCAGCGGCCACCTTGCAATTCGAGGTTGAGCAGCGACGCGCCCTGCATCTGCGCGGCCACGGCCGGCCGGTCGAGCCCGCCCGGGAAGGCCATGGCGGCCTCCACCGTCGGATGCGCCACGGCGAGGATGGCGCGCGTCACGCCATCGGCGGCCATGGGTGGGACGACCTGTGCCGCGATCCGCGCGTCCCAGCCGAATTGTGCCGAGGCGCCCTCGGCATCCACCGTGGCAGGGTCGAAGGGCGGGGCGTCGAAGGTCACGCGGTCGCCCCAGCGAATCAGTACGCCACGGCGCAGGCCAGGGCCCACCGTGTCATCCTGCTTCACCGGCGGGGCGGTCTGTGCAGCAGCGACGGCGGGAAGCAGCGCGGACGTCGCCAGGAGGGCGCGGCGGCGGATCATGCGGGCATCTCCTCGATCACCGGCGGAACAAAGGACCGCACCGGAGGCAACGGGCCGGTCCAGGGCTCCACCCGCACCAGGCAGGATTGGGCCGAGGGGCCCTGGGTCAGGCTGGAGGTGCCGATATCGGCGGTCAGCACATTGGGGTTGCCATGGACGCAGAGGCTGCCCGGCACGCCCGGTTCCAACGGATCGAACCAGGCGCCGGTCGCCAGCAGGGCCACGCCGCGCGTGAGATTGGCGTCGAGCCGCACGCCGGCGAGGCAGGCGCCGCGCGTGTTGAAGACGCGCACCACCTGGCCGTCCGTCAGGCCACGCTCGGCCGCATCCTCGGGGTGGAGGCGGATCGGCTCTCGCCCCTGGATCTTGTCGCCCGCCGCGATCGGCCCGGGGTCGAGCTGCGAATGGAGCCGCGTCGGCGGCTGCTGGCTGAGCATGTGCAGCTCGTCCGGCGCGGCCGCACCCAGCCATTCGCGCGGCGTGAGCCAGGTCGGGTGGCCCGGGCAATCGGTGCGTTGGAACGCCGCGATCGTCTCGGAAAACAGTTCCACCTTGCCGGAGGGCGTGTTGAGCGGATTTGCCTCGGGGTCGGCGGCGAAATCGCTGAACTGGGTGAAGGCCTCATGCGCCTCGATGGGCGGCATCTCCACATGGCCCTCCGCCCAGAAGGCGTCGAAATCCGGGGCGTCGAAGCCGAGGCGCGCGCAGGAGGTGCGCCACTTGTCGTAGAGAAAGCGCAGCCAGGCGCCCTCGTCCCGCTGCTCAGTGAAGCGCGCGCGAAAGCCCGCGGCATCCGCGAGGTCGGCCAGGATATCGTGGTCGTTCCGCGCCTGGCCCTGGGGCGGGATGGCCTGGTGCATGGCACGCACGAAGCGGTCGCGCGAGGAATGGGCGATGTCGTTGCGCTCCAGCGTCGTGGTGGCGGGCAGCACGATGTCGGCATGGCGGGCCAGCGCGGTCCACCAGGGCTCCTGCACCACGATCGTCTCAGGGCGGGACCAGGCGCGCAGCAGGCGGTTGAGGTCCTGGTGGTGGTGGAACGGGTTGCCGCCGGCCCACCAGACCATCTTGATGTCAGGCAGCGGCAGCTCGCGGCCATTGTAGTGGAGCGTGCCGCCGGGGCGCTCCAGCAATTCCGTGACGCGGCCGACCGGGATGAAGTCGGAGACCGGGTTGCGCGCGGCGGGCAGGGAAAGCCCCGGCATCTCCCGGCGCGGATTGCCGATGCCGCCGGAGGAGCCATAGCCGAAAGCCACCCCCTGCCCCGGCTTGCCGATATTGCCCAAGGCGGCGGCGAGCGCGATCAGCGCCCAATAAGGCTGCTCACCGTAATCGGCGCGCTGGAGCGACCAGGCGGCCGTCAGCATGGTGGGCTGCGCCAGGCATTGCTCGGCGAGGTCGCGGATGGTGGCGGCGGGAACGCCCGTGATGCCCTCGGCCCATTCCGGCGTCCTGCCGGCCAGCGTCGGCGCCAGCTTGTCCCAGCCCACGCAATGCGTGGCGAGGAAAGCGCGATCCTCCCGCCCGAGGGAGACGATGTGCTGGATCATGGCAAGGATCATCGCCGCATCCGTGCCGGGGCGAATGGGCACCCATTCGGCGGTGAGCGCATCCTCGGTATCGCCGCGATAGGGCGAGATGTTCACGAAGCGCAGCCCGGCGGCACGCGCCGCGCGCATATTGGGGCCGTAGGTATTGGCCGCGCCGCCCGAGGTGACATAGCCATTCTTGGCGGCGAGACCGCCAAAGCAGAGCATGAGCTTCGCGTGCTGGGCGATGGCGGCCCAATCCGTCATGCGCCCCAGCACCACCTCATTGGTGCCGACCACATGCGGGATCAGCGCCTGGGCGGTGGCGTAGGAATAGGCGTTGATCGAATAGGTGTAGCCGCCGCCCATGCCGAGGTAGCGCTGCAACTGGCTCTTCGCATGGTGAAAGCGCCCCGCCGAGGACCACCCGTAGGAGCCACCATAGATCGCCGAATCGCCATGTTCGGCGCGGGTGCGGGCGGTCTCCTCGGCCAACAGGCGCGTCACGCGGTCCCAGCTGACGGGCACGAAGGCATCGCCGCCGCGGGCATGGCCTGAGCGGCGGCCCTCCAGCCAGCCCTTGCGAATATAGGGCTGGTCCACGCGGGCCGCGCTGTGGACCGTGGCCGGCATGGAATCGATGAGGGAGGCCGGGACGGGGTCCTGCGCGAAGGGGCGCACGGCGACGAGGCGCCCGCCCTCCGTCACGGCGTCGAAGAAGCCCCAATGGGCGGCGTGCGGCTTGATCTCGGTCATGTCGTGGATATTGCCCCCATTCTCCCCTTCCGCGAAGCGCCGGGAAGGCTAGACTGTCCATAAGCACAAAGGACGCCCCCATGACCCCGCCGCGCAATTCCAACGCCGCCCGTGACATCGCGAACCTCATGCACCCCTATACGGATGCACGCGCGCATCAAAAGAATGGGCCGCTGGTCATCACCCGAGGCGAGGGCGTGCGCGTCTTCGATGAGCAGGGCAATGCCTATATCGAGACGGTGGCCGGCCTCTGGTGCGCCTCGCTCGGCTTCGACAATGAGCGCCTGGTGCAGGCGGCGCTGAAGCAGATGCGCCAGTTGCCCTTCTACCATTCCTTCACCGGCCGCAGCCACGAGCCCGCCATTGATCTGGCCGAGATGCTGATCGAGCGGGCGCCGGTCCCGATGAGCAAGGTGTTCTTCTGCAACTCGGGCTCCGAGGCGAATGATACCGCGGTCAAGATGATCTGGTACTTCAACAACGCCATCGGCCGGCCTGAGAAGAAGAAGATCATCTCGCGCATCAAGGGCTATCACGGGGTCACGGTGGCCTCGGCCTCGCTCACCGGCCTGCCTTACAACCACAAGCTCTTCGACCTGCCGATCGCGGGCATCCTGCACACCGGCACCCCGCACTACTATCACTGCGCGCTGCCGGGCGAGAGCGAGGACCAGTTCACCACGCGCCTCGCCAACGAGCTGGAGGAGATGATCGTGCGGGAAGGCCCCGAGACGGTCGCCGCCTTCTTCGCCGAGCCCATCATGGGTGCCGGCGGCGTCATCGTCCCGCCCGCCGGCTATTTCGAGAAGATCCAGGCCGTGCTGCGCCGGCATGACGTGCTCTTCGTGGCCGACGAGGTGATCTGCGGCTTCGGGCGCACCGGCAGCTACTGGGGCAGCCAGACCTTCAATATGCAGCCCGACATCCTGACCTGCGCCAAGGCGCTGAGCAGCAGCTTCCTGCCGATCTCGGCCGTCATGGTGAATGACCGTGTCTTCCAGGGCCTGGCCGATGGCTCGGCCGGGCTTGGCACCTTCGGCCATGGCTACACCTATTCGGGGCACCCGGTGCCGGCCGCCGTCGCGGTCGAGACGCTGAAGATCTATGATGAGATGGATCTGGTGGGCCATGTCCGGAAGGTGGCGCCCAGCCTGCAGGACGGGTTGCGCAGCCGCTTCGGCGACCACCCGCTGATCGGCGAGATCCGCGGCGTTGGCCTGATCGGCGCCGTCGAATTCGTCTCCAACAAGGAAACCCGCGCGAATTTCGACCCGGCCGTGAAGATCGCCCCGCGCCTGGTGAAGATCGCGGAAGGCCATGGCCTCATCATGCGCGCCCTGCCGGGCGACGGCATTGCCTTCTCGCCCCCGCTGATCATCACGGCGGAGGAGGTGAACGACATGCTGGACCGCTTCGGCCGCGCGCTGGATGACCTGACCGTGCAGATCCGCCGCGAGAGCCTCGCCCCGGTTTGAGCCAGCGCCCCTGGCCGCTGGCGGTGGCGCTGGCGGCCGCACCCTTCATCGTGGTGCTGCAGAACCGCACACTGGCGCCGATCACGCTGCTGGCTTTTGGCGGCGTGATCCTGGCGGGGTGGCGCGCGGGCTGGCGTCCCTCGGTACCACCCGTGCTGGCTTGGCCTGCCATGGCGCTGCTTGGCTGGGCGGCGATCTCCATCCTCTGGGCGCCGGAGGCCGGGCGGGTCGCGGATAGCGTGCTGCGCCTGGGCTTCACCCTGGCACTGGCCGTGCTGGCGGCCGATGCGCTGCGCGGCCTGCCGAGCGCGCCATTCATCCCGCGCGCGGTGGGGATCGGGCTGGCACTCGGCATCGCGGCGGCGCTGTTCGATGATCTCAGCGGCCATGCGCTTCGCGCCGCCGTGCGCGGCATCCGCGAGGTGCCGCTGACCCTCTCCTTCGGCTTGAAGAATGCGGCATCGGTGATCGCGCTGCTGCTGCCGCTCGCCGTCTTTGCGCCCAGCCTGCCGCGCTGGCCGCGCATCGCGCTGGGGGTCTCGGGCGCCGTGGTTGCGCTGCTGCTGCCGGGCGACAGCGCGAAGATTGCGGTGATCGCTGGGCTCGCGGTCGGGCTTGCCGCCACCACCGCGCCACGCGCCACGCGGCTCAGCCTCGCGGGGGTGGTCGCGGTGCTGGTGCTGGCGCTGCCCTGGGTGCTGGGAGCGGCCCTGCCGCGTGACGTCAGCGGCGTGCCCTTCTCCGCGGCCCACCGCCTGCTGATCTGGGACTTCACGGCCGAGCGCATCGCCGAGCGGCCGATCCTCGGCTGGGGCATGGACAGCAGCCGCGCCATTCCCGGCGGCACGGAGCGCACCTCCCAGGAGACGCGCAGCGCCTTCGGGCTGACCGCGCATGACGCGCATCACTGGTTCATCCATCAGCAGATGCTGCCGCTGCATCCGCACAACCTGGCCTTGCAAATCTGGCTGGAACTGGGCGCGGTGGGCGCGGCGCTCATGGCGCTGCTGCTGGCGCTGTTGGCGCTGGCTTGCCGCAGCCCCGCCGCCTGTGGGGCCTTCGCCGCGGGCCTCGTCATCGCCATGCTCAGCTATGGCATCTGGCAGTACTGGTGGGTGGCCGGCCTGCTGCTGGCGGCGGTGACGGCGCCGCTGGTGGGTGGCCGCAAGCCGGCCTAACCTCGCGCCATGCAACGTATCTGGTTCAGCGCGGCGGGGCTCTGTGGGGCGCTCGCCGTGGGTCTCGCCGCCATCGCCGCCCATGTCGCCCTCGATTCGCGGGCGATGGTGCAGAGTGTCGCCATGCTGCTGGGCTGGCACGCGCCGGCCTTCATCGGCCTCGGCCTTTGGGGGCGCGGCGGCCTGGTGGCTGCCGTGCTGCTCACGGGCCTCACCTTGTTCAGCGGCGCGGTGCTCATCCGTGCCTTCCTGGGCGTCTCGCTGGGCCCCGTCGCCCCCATCGGCGGCATGACCATGATCGCGGGCTGGCTGCTCCTGGCCGTCCTTGCATGGCGGCGATGATCCGCTCGGCCTATCTGGCCGATGAGGGGCTGGAGCGGCCGCTGGCGGAGGAGCTGGAACTCTCCGGCCGCAGCGTCACCGCCTGGCATGGCCGCCTGGCGCTCTCGCCCGATCCGCCCGCGCCCGCCGCCTGGGCGCTGGATATCTGGGATGCCCCGCGGGAGATCCCGGCCCCTTCCGTGAAGCTCGCGGCCGATGGGCTGCGCGCCATCCAGCGCAACTGGTCCCTCGTGCCCGCCCTGCACCACCGCCGCGCCGCACTGATCGAGGAGCGGCTGCCCCCGGTGAAGGCGCGCCCGCTGGCCTTCCCCGAGCCCGCGCCCACCGGGCATCTGGGCGGCTGGACGCTGCTGACGCAGGAGCTGATCCTCGCCTCCCCCACGAAATCCTCGCCCTTCCCGGGCGGCGCGCCGCGCTTCGTCGAGGACCGCGAGGGGCCGCCCTCGCGCGCCTATCTCAAGCTCTGGGAAGGGCTGACGCGGCTCGGCCGGCATCCTGGCCCGGGCGAGACCTGCCTCGACCTCGGCGCCTCGCCGGGGGGATGGAGCTGGGCACTGGCGCAGCTGGGGGCCACCGTGACCGCGGTGGACAAGGCGCCGCTGGAGGATCGCATCATGGCCATGCCCAATGTGACCTGGCGGCAGGAGAGCGCCTTCGCGCTCCCGCCCGAGCCGGTGGATTGGCTGTTCAGCGACGTGATCTGCTACCCGGCGCGGCTTTTTGCGCTCGTCACCCGCTGGCAGGGCTTTGCGCGCAACATGGTCTGCTCGGTGAAGTTCCAGGGCGAGACGGATCATGCGGCGGCCGCGCAATTCGCGGCCATCCCGGGCGCACGGCTGTTTCATTCGGCGCACAACAAGCACGAGCTGACCTTTGCGCGGCTCGAAGGGGACACGCCATGACGGCATTGACCATCCGCTCCATCGCCATCCGCGCGGTGGACGCGGCCCTGGACCCGCCGCTGCGCAACAGCCTGAACGTCATCCCGCGCGCGCCGCTGGTCATCGCCGAGGTGCAGACCGAGCAAGGCCCGCTCGGCACGGCCTATGCCTTCGCCTATGCGCCGGCCGCACTCGGCCCGCTCGCGGCACTCACGCGCAACCTGGGCGCGGGCCTCATCGGTCGCGAGGTGGCGCCCCAGAAGCTCTGGGACGAGATGCTGAACGCCAACCGGCTGCTCGGCGCCGAGGGCCTGGTGATGATGGCGATCTCCGTGCTCGACATGGCGCTGTGGGATGCACTGGCGAAGAGCACGGGCCTGCCGCTCGCGCGCCTCTGGGGCGGCGATCTCTCGCCCATTCCGGCCTATGGCAGCCTGCGCGGCTGGGGCCCGGCCATGCTGGCGGAGGAAGGCGGGCGTGCCGTGGCCCAGCACGGCTTCCGTGCGGTGAAGTGCAAGCTCGGCGCGCCCAGCATCGCGGGCGACGTCGAGACGGTCCGCGCGCTGCGCGATGCGGTGGGTGCGGGCGTCGAAATCCTGGTGGACTACAACCAGGGGCTCGACCGGCCCGAGGCGCTGCGCCGCGGCCTCGCCTTGCAGGCCGAGGGCGTGCGCTGGATGGAAGAACCGCTGCACGTCACCGATGACGACGGCCTCGCCTGGCTCGCCGCCCAACTCGAAATGCCCGTGCAGGGCGGCGAGAATTGGTGGGGTGTGACGGGCATGGCGCGCAGCCTGGCCGCCAGCGCCACCGACCTCTGCATGCCCGACGTGATGAAGATGGGCGGCGCCACGGGCTTCCTGCGCGGCATGGCGCTGGCCGCGGCACATCGCGTGCCGCTGTCGTCGCACATCTTCATCGAGGCCAGCGCCCATCTGCTCAGCGTCTGCCCGCTCAGGCATTACCTGGAGCATCTGGACATCGCGGGCGCCCTGCTGCGTGCGCCGCTGGAAATCAAGGACGGAAACGCCATCCCGCCCGACCGCCCGGGCCTTGGCCTGGAATGGGACGCAGCGGCCCTGGCCCGCCACGCCGCCGACGCCTGAACCACCGAGAGGACGCGAAGAGAATGGCCGACAAGCCCCGCATGGACCCCGAAATGGCGGCCTTCACCGCCTATATGGCGCAGCAGATGACGGGCTACCCGCCCATCATCCTGCCCAACCCGCCACGCAGCGCCCCCTTCGACGAGCCGCGCCGGATCAATGACGGTCCCCAGGTGCCACTCAGCGAGGGCGGCCCCGTCATGGCCGAGAGCCGGGACCTGCTGCTGCCCATCCGCGGCCGGCGCATGCAGGTCCGCCTCCATCGCCCGAGCAATGAGCCCAACCTGCCCGTGCTCATCTACATGCATGGCGGCGGCTGGGTCTGGGGCAGCATTGATACCCATGACCGGCTGATGCGCAGCTACGCCGCCGCCAGCGGCTGCGCCGTGCTCGGCCCCGATTATGCGCTGAGCCCGGAGGCGATCTTCCCGCAGGCGATCGAGGAATGCCACGCCCTGCTGCGCCATGTCGCCACGCGCGGCGCCGAGCTGGGCCTCGATTCCAGCCGCATCATCCTGGGCGGCGACAGCGCGGGCGCCAATCTCGCAACCGGCCTCGCTCTGCTGAATGCCGAGCAGCCGGAGCCCATCCCGCTCGCCGGCCTGCTGCTGAACTACGGCGTCTTCGACCACCGGCTCGATACCGCGAGCTATCAGGAATTCGCCGATGGCTATGGGCTGACGCTGGCCAAGATGCGCTTCTATTGGGACGCCTATTGCCCGGACCTGGTCGCGCGTGCCTCGGCCTTCGCCTCGCCCATGCGGGGCGAGCTTTCCGTACTGCCGCCGACCCTGCTGCACATCGCGGAGCTCGACGTGCTCTGCGCCGAGAACCTGGCCTTCGCGGAGAAGCTGCGCGCGGCGGGCGTGCCGCTGGAGACGCAGCTCTTCCCTGGCACGGTGCACGGTTTTCTCCGCGCGCTCGGCCGCGTGGGGGCGGCCGATCGCGCGGTGGAGGCTGCGGGCGTGTGGCTGAAGGCCCGCTTCAGCCGGTGATATTCATCCGGCGGAGCAGTGGCCCCCAGCGGTCACTCTCCGTCCGCATGAAATCCGCGAATTCCTCAGGCGTGCTGCCGATGGCGAAGATCCCCTCCGCCAGCAGCCGGGTGCGGAAATCCTCGGTGCGGATGGCCTGCACGGCGGCGGCGTTGAGGCGCTGCACCATGGGGGTGGGCGTGCGCGCCGGCACCAGCAACCCGAAATAGGTCTGTGCCTGCACGCCCGGGCGGAAATCCTGCACGAGCGGCACATCCTCATGGCCGGGCATGCGGCGATCCCCGGTCCAGGCCAGGATGCGGCCGGTGCCGGCGCGATGCTGCGCCAGCCCCGTGCTTCCGCCCACCATGAGAAGGTCCAGCCGCCCGCCCAGGAAATCCGCCACCTGCGCGGCGTCACCGCGATAGGTCACGTCCTGCATGCGGACGCCGAAGGCGTCATTCACCAGCAGCATCGCGATGTTGTTGAAGCTGGACGGGCCGTTGGTGCCGTAGGTGATGCCGCCCGGATTGGCCCGGGCGCGGGCCATCAGCGCCTCCAGACTGGCCGGCCCATCCGGGCGGGCCACGATGGCGAAAGGCAGCGTCGAGATCAGCGTGACCGCCGCGAAATCCTCGGCCTTGTAGGGGATGTTACGGACGATGTGCGGATTGATCGTCAGCGTGGAGCCCGAGGCGATCAACACCGTGTGCCCGTCGGCCGGCGAGCGTGCCACGTAATCGGCACCGATCACGGTGGCGGCCCCCGGCCGGTTCTCGACCTGCACGGGCAGGCCCAGCGGGCCGGCCATGCGCTCGGACAGGATGCGGGCGGTGACGTCGGTCGAGCCGCCCGGCGGGAAGGGCACGGTGATGGTGACCGGCCGGGCCTGGGCGAGCGCCGCGCCCGGCAGCAATGCGGGCGCGGCGAGAAGCGTGCGGCGGCCCAGCATCACGAGGCGACCAGAATGGTGCGGCCGGTCACCTTGCCATCACGCAGCCGCATCAGCGCGGCATTCGCATTCTCCTGCTTCTCGAGCGTGATCGGGATGCCCGGCACCTTGCCCTTCTGGGCCAGTGCCACCAGCGCCCTCAACTCCTTCAAGCTGCCCACATAGCTGCCCTGGATGGTGAGCGCCTTGATGGGCATGAGCGGCAGCGGCACCCGCATCTCGCCACCGAAGAGCCCCACCTGGATCAGCTTGCCGCCCTTGGCCAGCGCGTCGAATGCGGCCATGGCGGTCTTCGTGCCGTTCACGAGATCAATGATGCCGAGCACCGGCCCCCCGCACACCTTCACGATGTGCTGTGCCGTGTCGCCGCCGGCCAGGACGGTCTCGGTCGCCCCCTGCGCCTTCGCCGCCTCGAGCTTCGCCTCGTCCACATCCACGGCGCAGATCCGCTTGTGGCCCATGGCCTTCAGGATCGCGATGGCGTTCAGCCCAAGCCCGCCCGCGCCGATGATGACGATCGGGTCCGTCTTGCCGATCGGCTGCAGCTTGCGGATCGCGGAATAGACCGTGACGCCCGAGCACGCATAGGTCGCGGCCAGGGCCGGATCGAGCCCATCAATCGGCACCAGGTGCTTCCAATGCGTCGCCAGCACATGGGTCGCGTAGCCGCCATTCTGGTAGACGCCGAGGGCCCGGGGCCTGACCGCGCAGAGATTCTCCTCATCCGCCTTGCAGCGCGCGCATGTGCCGCAGCCGACCCAGGGGAAGACCAGGCGGATCTGGCCCTTCTTCAGCCCCTGCCCCTTGGCCCCCGGCCCCCATTTCACCACCCGGCCGACGATCTCATGCCCCGGCGCCAGCGGCAGCTTCAGGCCGCGATCGGCCATCTTCAGCTTGCCGCGCGTGCCGAGGTCATACTCGCCCTCCCAGATGTGCAGGTCGGAATGGCAGACGCCGGCATGGGTGACTTCCAGCAGCACCTCGTCGCCCTGCGGCTCGGGGGTCGGCAGCTCGATTTCCTGGAGCGGCTTGCCCAGCTCGGTGATGGCCCAGGCGCGCATGTTCGTCTCTCCCTCTTGCTGTTGGACGCATGGGAAACCCTGGGCGGCCTGCGGTCAATCGGCATCGGGTGGCGGGGCCGACATGATCCGGCCATATTGCCGCCGCCTGCCCAGGGCAGGTGTCGTGAACGCATGGAGCCTGCCCGCCGATGACACGGCTGATGGTCGCCTTTTTCTGCTCGGGCTTCGCCGCCCTGCTCTGCCAGATCATCTGGCAGCGCATGCTGGGCGTCTTCGCGGGGTCGGACACGGTCTCGGCCGCGCTGGTTGTCGGCGCCTTCCTGGCCGGCCTCGGCCTCGGCTCCATCATCGGCGCCAAACTGGCCGACCGGCTCTCGCCGCACAGGGCGCTGCTCGGATTCGCGCTCTGCGAGGCGGGGGTCGCGGTCTGCGCGCTGCTCTCCAAGTTCTTCCTCTATGACCTGATCGCCATGGGGCTTTCCGAATCCGTGGAGGAGCCGGCCGCGATCTTTACCCTGTGTTTCGCGGGCCTCGTCATCCCGACCACGCTGATGGGCGCCTCCCTCCCCCTCCTGGCGCGCGCGGTGGCAACCGACCTCGCCAGCGTCGCCACCCGCATCGGCACGCTCTACAGCCTGAACACGCTGGGCGCGGGCCTGGGTGCGCTGATCGGCGGCTGGTTCATCGTGGGCAGCCTGGGCTTCGTGGCCGCCCTGATCTTCGCGGCGGGGCTCGACCTGATCGCGGCCGCGCTGGCGCTGACGCTGCTGCCCGGCCTCTCGCGCGAGGTGCCCCCGCCGCCGGAGCAGCGCACGACCACGGCGGCCGAGCCCTTCGGCGGCCTGGCGCTCTGGTGCCTGCTGGTCTTCCTCTCGGGCTATGTGATCGTGGCGCTGGAGATCATCTGGGTGCGCATGCTGGGCCAGGTGGGGCAGTACCATGCCTATCTGTTCCCCACCGTCCTCGGCGTGTTTCTCCTCGCCGACGGCCTCGGCATGTCGCTGGCCTCGCGCATGGTCCGCAACATGCCCGACCCGCGGCCCGCCTTCTTCCTGACCCAGGGGGCCGGCTTCGTGCTGGGCGTGGCGCTCCTCGGCCTGCTCTGGTGGCTGATGGGTGTCGCGCCGCTGAAGGACGTGATGGCGGTGGATTTCGACCGCTTCGGCCCGCGCGAGATCGCGATCTCGACGGCCATCATCGTGGCGGTGGTGGCCCCCCCCTCCTTCATCATCGGCATGACCTTCCCCTTCGTGCAGCGCGCCGTGCAGCAGGATCTGGCGAGCGTCGGCGCCCGGGTCGGTTGGGTGCAGCTGGCCAATATCCTGGGCAATGCGGCGGGCTCCATCGCCACTGGCCTGCTCACCTTCCACCTGTTCGGCACGATGGGCACGCTGCTGCTGCTGGCCATCCTCTCCCTGGCCTTGCTGGGCTTCTGGGTGATGAAGGCTGAGGCCTCACGGCCCGCCACGCTGGTGCTGGCGGGGCTGACCGCGCTGATCGCCATCGCGGTGCCGAGCAACCAGCATTTCTGGTCGCGCATGCATGGCCTGCCGGCCGAGGTGGAATCAGCCTGGGGCGAGGATCGCTCCGGGATCGCCTTCTGGCGCGAGCGCGGCGAGGGCGAGGGCCGGGCACCGGGCCGCTTCTTCATCATGGGCCATGGCCAGGGCTTCGTACCCTTCCTCGACACCCATATCCTGCTGGGCATGCTCGGGCCGCTGATCCACCCGGACCCGCAGCGGGTGCTCGCCATCGGCGTGGGCTCGGGCGGGACGCCCTATGGCGCCACGGTCAATCCCGCCACGCGCGAGATCCGCGCGATCGAGCTGATCAAGCCCGTGCTGGACGCGCTGGAGGAAATCGCCCGCGAGCGCCCGCAATCCGGCGTGGCCGCCCTGATGGCAGACCGCCGCGTTCGCCTGGAATACGGCGACGGCAGGCGGGCGCTGACGCGCGGCACGGGCCTGTATGACGTGATCGAGGCCGACGCGATCCGCCCGCAATCCTCGCATTCCGGCCTGCTCTACAGCGCCGAATTCCTGGAGCAGGTGCGCGGCCGGCTGGCACCCGGCGGGCTCTACGTGCAATGGGCGCCCACCTGGCGCGTGGTGGACACCTTCGCCGCCGCCTTCCCGCATGCCGTCCTGCTGCGGCCGGTGAATGTGATGATCGGCAGCGACCGTCCGATTCCGCTGGACCATGCGGCACTGCTCGCCATGCTTCGCCGGCCGGAGGTGGTGGAGTTCGCCCGCCGCGGCAATCCCGACGCGACCGACCTCACCAGGCTCGTGGATGGCGAGGTGTCGGTCTGGACGCCTCAGACGCCGCGCGTGGACCCGCCCTTGACCGACATGTTCCCGCGTGACGAATTCTTCCTGAACCACGCGGCGTTGAGCAGTTGGGGGCCGCGGCGCTGACCGCGCCCGGTCATGCCAAACTGGGCAAATGCGGGAGCAGCTTGTCCAGCTTGATCGGGTAGTCGCGCACCCGCGCGCCGGTCGCATTGTGGATCGCATTGGCGATGGCGGCACCGACGCCGCACAGCCCCAGCTCGCCCACGCCCTTGGCCTTCATGGGCGAGGAGATCGGGTCCACCTCGTCCAGGAACACCACCTCCTGGCGCGGGATGCCGGCATGGACCGGCACCTCATAGCCCGCCAGATCATGGTTCACGAAGAAGCCGTGCCGGTGATCCACCGACAGCTCCTCCATGAGCGCGGCACCAAGGCCCATGGTCATGGCGCCAATCACCTGGCTGCGGGCCGTCTTGGGGTTGAGGATGCGCCCGGCGGCGCAGACGGCCAGCATCCGCCGCACGCGCGTCTCGCCCGTCGCCACATCCACCGCCACTTCCACGAAATGCCCGGCGAAGGTGGATTGCTGGTACCGTTTGGCGAGATCGCCGTATTCGATCCGGTCCTCGGCCACGAGGCCATCCGGGCCCGCAGCGTCGCGCAGGGCCGCGCTGCGGCGGCCGGCGCGCACCTCGCCTTCGACGAATTCCGCCTCGTCCGAGTTGAAGCCGAGGCGCTGCGCCACGGCCTCCCGCAGCTTGACGCAGGCGGCATAGACGCCGGCCGTCGCGCTGTTGCCGCCCCATTGCCCGCCCGAACCCGCCGAGGCGGGAAAGCTGGAATCGCCCAGCCGGACGGTGACCTGATCCATCGGCACGCCCAGCATCTCGGCCGCGGTCTGGGCGATGATGGTGTAGCTGCCGGTGCCGATATCCGTCATGTCCGTCTCGACCGTGACACGGCCGCGGTCATCGAGGCGAACGCGCGCGGCGGAAGGCATGGAGATGTTGTTGCGGAAGCCCACCGCCATCCCAAGGCCGATCAGCCACCGCCCCTCGCGCCGCTGGCCCGGCGTCGCGCTGCGGCGGTCCCAGCCGAAGCGCTCGGCGCCGAGGCGAAGGCATGGCACGAGCTGCCGTTGGGAGAAGGGCCGTGACGGATCCTCGGGATCCGTCTGGGTGTCGTTCACGATGCGGAATTCGACGGGGTCCATGCCCAGGCGCTCCGCCATTTCGTCCATTGCCACTTCCAGCGCCATCATGCCCGGTGCCTCGCCAGGCGCGCGCATGGAATTGCCCTCCGGCAGGTCGAGCTCGGCCAGGCGCAGGGAGACGAGCCGGTTGGCCCCGGCATAGAGCAGCCGGGTCTGCGCCACCGCGGTTTCCGGCTGCCCGTCCGGAAGGTCGCCCGAGAGGCTTTCATGCGCGATGGCGGTGAGGCGGCCATCCGGGCCAGCGCCCAGCCGGATGCGCTGGATGGTCGCCGGGCGGTGCGTCGTGTTGTTCGCGATGAGCGGGCGTGGCAGTGCCAGCTTGACCGGGCGGCCGGCCGCGCGCGCGCCCAGCGCCGCCAGCACCGCATCCACGCGGAGGAACAGCTTCCCGCCGAAGCCACCGCCGATATAGGGCGATTCCACCCGCACATCCTCGGGCGCGATGTCGAGCGTGGTCGCGATGTCCTGCTTCTGCCATTCGACCATCTGCGTCGAGGTCCAGAGCGTGAGCTTCCCGCCCTCCCAGGCCGCGATGGAGGCGTGCGGCTCCATCATCGCGTGGCTTTCATCGGGCGTGGTGTAGGTGGCGTCGAGCTGGACGGGTGCGGCGGCGAAGGCGGCCTCGAAGTCGCCCAGCCGCTCCTCCTGCGGGTCACCCTCGCCCTCGCTGTCGGCCGAAGCCAGTTCCGCCTTTGGGCCCTCGGCCGCGAGGTCGAAGCGGCCCTCCTCCCGCGCATATTCCACGCGGATCATCTCGGCCGCGTCCCGCGCCTGCTCGAAGCGCTCGGCCACCACCACGGCGATGGCCTGGTGGTAGTGCTGGACCTCCGCGCCGCCGAACAGATAGGCCGTGTTCTTCTTGCCCTTGGGCAGGCGCGGCAGGTCGAGCGTCGTGATCACGGCCAGCACGCCCGGCGCCGCGCGCGCGGCCGCCGCATCCATCGCGACGACACGCCCCTTGGCGATCCCCGCACCCAGGACATGGCCATAGGCTTGCTCGGGCGCGACCTCGTGCCGCTCATAGGCATAGGGCGCGAAGCCGGTGGTCTTCAGCTTGCCGTCAATGCGGTCCAGCGGCTGGCCGATGAAGGCCAGGCGGTCAATCGGATTGGTTGCGGCGGGGGTCTCGAACTTCATCGTGTCAGCCTTTCGCCTCGGCAAGGACGGCCGCCAGCGTCCGCTCCGCCAGCCTGATCTTGAAGGCGTTCTCCGCACTCGGTTTCGCGCCCTCCAGCATGACCGCCATGGTCAGGGCCGCGCCCTGTGGCAGCAGGGCCTCGGCCGCTTCCACCCGCCAGGGGCGTGGGGCCACGCCACCCAGCGCGACACGCCCCGTGCCGTCCGGCTGGATGATCGCGGCGACCGAGACCAGCGCGAAAGCGTAGGAGGCGCGGTCTCGGACCTTGCGGTAGATCTGCGTGCCGCCGATCGGGGGCGGCAGGAGCACGGCGGTGATGATCTCACCGGGCTCGAGCGCGGTCTCGATGTGCGGGGTCTCGCCCGGCAGGCGGTGGAACAGGGCCAGGGGAATGCGCCGCGCCTCGCCATCCGGCCGTAGCGTCTCCACCTCGGCATCGAGGACGCGCATGGCCACAGCCATGTCGGACGGGTGGGTCGCGATGCAGGCCTCGCTGCCGCCGATCACGGCCAATTGCCGTGTGACGCCGCCGATCGCCGCGCAACCGCTGCCGGGCGCGCGTTTGTTGCAGGCCTGGGCGGTGTCGTAGAAATAGGGGCAGCGGGTGCGTTGCAGCAGGTTGCCCGCCGTCGTCGCCTTGTTGCGCAGCTGCGCCGTGGCGCCCGCGAGCAGCGCGCGCGAAAGCACCGGATAATCCCGCCGGATGCGCCCATCGGCCGCAAGGTCGGCATTGGTGACCAGGGCGCCGATCCGCACGCCGCCCCCAGGCGTCGGCTCGATGCGGTCCAGCTCCAGGCCGTTCACATCAATGAGCTGCGCCGGCACCTCGATCTGCAGCTTCATCAGGTCGAGCAGGTTGGTGCCGCCCGCGATGAACTTCGCCTGCGGGCTGCGCGCGGCGGCCGCGGCAGCGGCGGGCGTCGTCGCCCGCGCATAGGTGAAGGGCCTCATGCCGCACTCCCCGCGACTTCGCTGATCGCGTCCAGGATGTTGGCATAGGCGCCGCAGCGGCAGATGTTGCCGCTCATCCGCTCTCGGATTTCCTCGGGCGTGACCTGCGGCGGCGCCAGAAGATCGGCGGTCACGTGGCTCGGCATGCCGGCGGCGATTTCCTCCAGCGCGGCGACCGAGGCGCAGATCTGGCCGGGCGTGCAATAGCCGCATTGATAGCCATCATGCTTGATGAAGGCGGCCTGCATCGGGTGCAGCGCATCGGGCTGGCCGAGGCCTTCTATGGTGGTGACCGTATCGCCCTTATGCATCACGGCGAGCGTCAGGCAGGCATAGATGCGGCGGCCATTCACCAACACGGTGCAGGCGCCGCATTGCCCGTGGTCACAGCCCTTCTTGCTGCCCGTCAGGCGCAGATGCTCGCGCAGGGCATCGAGGAGCGTGGTGCGCGGGTCGAGTTCGAGCTGTGCGTCCGTGTCGTTCACGCGGAAGGAGACCGGGATAAGCCCAGACTCGCGGGAGGCTGGCCCCGGCATCACCTGGCCGGTCGCGGCGCCCGTGGTGGCGGCGGCCGCCACGGCCAGGCCGCGGCGCGTCCATGAAACATCCTCGGGCCCTGCCATGATCGGTCATCCTTCTGCCTGAGACCCTGCCGGGGGCCTCCGGCAACGAATGCGCGGGCGCGCTTTGGGTTGCAGGGGCGTCCCTTGCCTCCGACCCGGCTTTGGGTCCATGCGGCGGACATGACCCTGCCGCCCATTCTTCTCGCCGCCTTCCTGATCTGGCCCGGGCCGGCCTGGGCGGAGACGGCGGGCAGCTTCCAGCAGGCTGTCCCGGCGAGCAAAGTGTTTGCCCTGCTCTTCCTGATGATCGGGCCGATGAAAATCCTGGCCCCCTTCGCCCGGATGACGCGCGGGGCCGATCCGCATTTCCGGCGGCAACTCGCCACCCGCGCCATCCTGTTCTCGGCCGCGGCGCTGCTGCTGGCGGGGTTGCTCGGCCAGCGCATGCTGCGGAACTTCGACATCCCGCTCCAGGTGCTGGCGCTGACCGGCGGCCTCGTGCTCTTCCTGGTCGCGCTGCAGACGGTGCTGGAGCAATTCAAGCGCCCCGAGGCGCCACGCGGCGAAGCGCCTCCGCCCGAGCTCTCCATGGCGATCAATCCGCTCGCCTTCCCCATCATCGTGACCCCCTACGGGATCGCCGCGATGATCATCTTCGTGGCGCTGGTGGAGGGCGATCCGGCCGCGGAGCTCACCATTGCGGGGCTGGTGGGGCTCATCCTGGCGCTGAACTGGGTGGCCATGCTCTACGCCCATGCGATCCTGAAATACGCCGGCACCGCGCTGCAGGTCTTCGCCGTGGTGCTGGGTGTCACCCAGGTGGCGCTTGGGCTGATGATCATCCTGCAAAGCCTGAGCAGCCTCGGCGTCTTCACCCTGCGCGTGTGAGCGGGTTGCAGCCCCCGGGCGCGCCGCCTAGCCTCCCTCCAAACAGAAAGTGGGGGGAATGGCCGCATGAAGGTCACCGACGTCATCTGCCATGTGGTGCAATCCAAGGTGGAGAAGCCCTTCACCTCGGCGCGCGGCTGGCTCTACACCACCCGCGCCTCCTGCCTCGTCGAGATCCGCACCGATGAGGGCGTCACCGGCTGGGGCGAGTGCTACGGCCCGGCCATGGTCAACAAGGCCATCATCGAGACGCAGTATCGCGCCCGCGTCATCGGCCGCGACCCCTTCGACGTGGAGGTGATCTGGGAGGATCTCTACAACCGGATCAAGGATTACGGCCTGACCGGCATGACCATCTGCGCGCTCTCGGGCATTGATATCGCGCTGTGGGACGTGATGGGCCGGGCGGTGAACAAGCCGATCCACAAGCTGATCGGCGGCGCGCACCGCACGGAACTCGTCGCCTATGCCACGGGCCTCTACTTCATCGACATGAACCGCCTGGTCGAGGAAGCGGTGGAGGAGGCGCTGCACTACAAGGAGCAGGGCTTCCGCGCGGTGAAGATGAAGATCGGGCTCGGCGATCCCAAGCTCGACATCCGCCGCATCGCCGCCGTGCGCGAGGCGCTGGGCGATGGCGTGCAGCTCGCGGTGGATGCGAACCACTGCTTCACCGTGCCCCAGGCCATCAAGCTCGGCCGCGAGATGGAGAAGCTCGACCTGCTCTGGTTCGAAGAGCCGATCAGCCCCGAGGATCATGAGGGCTATGTCGAGGTTTCCCGCGCGCTCGATCTGGCCGTCGCCGGCGGCGAGAACGACTTCACCCGCTGGGGCTTCCGCGACGTGATCGCGAAGAAGGCGATGGACATCGTCCAGCCCGATGCCTGTGCCGCCGGCGGCATCAGCGAGTGCCGGAAGATCGCGGCTCTCGCCAGCGCGCATGGCGTGGAATGCGTCCCGCATGCCTGGGGCTCGGCCATCGGGCTTGCCGCCACCGTGCAGTTCCTGGCCGCCCTGCCCGACACGCCGCCCGCCTTCCGCCCCATGCCGCCCATGCTGGAATTCGAGCAGACGCCGAACCCGCTGCGCGACCATCTCGCGAAGGAGCCCATCGTGCAGGTGAACGGGATCGTCCGCGTGCCGGACGGGCCGGGCCTGGGGATCGAGGTGGATCTCTCCGTGCTGGAAAAATACCGCGTGGCCTGACAAGCTCACCGAACTGCCATCCCGGGGCAAACCGGGAGGTCATCCTTGGGAGGAAGAAACATGCGGCGAATCCTGCTGCTCCTGATGGCGCTTACCGCACCCGCGGCGGCGCAGGACTATCCGACGCGGGACATCCGCTTCCTCAACGCCTTCGCGCCGGGCGGCACCTCGGACCTTCTGGGCCGCGTCCTGGCCGAGCAGCTTTCCCAGCAGATGGGCCGGCGCGTGGTGGTGGACAACCGCACGGGGGCGAGTGGCGCCATCGCGGCCGGCGAACTCGCCCGCGCCGCCCCGGATGGCTACACGCTGCTGCTGGTCTCGATGAGCATGATGGCGGTGCTGCCGCAGATGCAGCGGCTGCCCTATGACACGGACCGCGACATCACGCCCATCGTGAATGTCGCCAATGTCTACAACATCCTGGTGGCCTCGCCTGGCTCGGGCATCCAGACGTGGCAGGATGTACGGCGCATCGCGCAGGAGCGCCCGGGCGCCCTGCGCTGCGCCACGGTCGGGCCCGGCTCCAGCCAGCAATTATCCTGCGCTCTCTTCATGTCGCTCACCAACACGCGGCTGGAGCAGGTGGGCTATCGCGGCGGCGCGCCCGCCATCCTCGACATCGTGGCGAACCGGGTCGAGGTGATGTGGGGCAACATGCCGGAATACCTCGCGCAGATCCGCGGCGGCGGCCTGCGCCCCATCGCCTATGGCGCGGCCAGCGCCTCGCCCCTCCTGCCGAACCTGCCGGTGATGTCGCAGGATGGTTTGCCGAACTTCGTCATCCCCAACTGGTTCGGCGTGGCCGGCCCGGGCGGCATGGCGCCGGCCCTGGTGGAGCGCCTCAACACCGAGATCAACCGCGCGATGATGGCACCCGAGGTGCAGCGCCGCTTCGAGGAGAATGCGATGCTGCGCATGGGCGGCTCGCAGGCGGACATGGTCCGGCAGATCGGCCAGGATCGCGAGCGCTGGGGTGCCGTGATCCGCGAGCACAACATCAAGCCGGAGTAAACGACGCTAAGCCGGCGGTGTGACGGGGGCCAACTCCTCGCGCACCGCCAGCACCTTGTCCACGCGGCGGCCATCCATGTCGATGATCTCGAAGCGCCAGCCGGCATGGGCGATGCGGTCGCCCTCGCGCGGGATGCGCTGCAGCAGCGCCAGCATCAGGCCGCCCACCGTGTGGTAGGCGCCCGATTGCGGCGGCAGCGCGAAGGCATCGAGGCGGTCGCGCAGCTCGTCCAGCGCCATCATGCCATCGAGCAGCAGGGATCCGTCATGCCGCTGAATCGCAGAAGGCTTCCCGGATTCCGGCGCGGGGCCCAGCTCACCCACAATCGCCTCCAGGAGGTCCGAGGCGGTGACCACGCCCTCGAAGCTGCCATACTCGTCGAGGACGAGGGCCATGCCGAGGCTGTCGGTGCGCAGCCGCTCCAGCGCATCCAGCGCCGAGAGGCTGTCCGGCATCACGATGGGCTGGCGGAGCGCGGCTGCGATGTCCAACGGTGCGCCCTCCAGCATCTGGTCCAGCAGGTCCTTGGCCGCGACCACGCCCACAACATTGTCCACCCGGCCATCGGCCACGACGAAGCGCGTCAGCGGCTCGGCGCGCAGCGCGGTCGCGATCTCGGCGGGGGCGGCGTGGCGGTCGAGCCAGGCGACTTCCGGGCGGGGCGTCATCAGGGCGCGCACCGGGCGGTCGGCCAGGCGGAGCACGCGCTCGATCATCTGGCGCTCGTGATGGACGAGGGCGCCGGCCTCCACGCCCTCGGCGACGACGGCCTTCACCTCCTCTTCGGTGACGCTCTGGTCGGTCGGCTTGTAGGCGCCGAAAAGGCGCAGGATCAGCGCCGAGGAGCGGGAGAGGAACCAGATGAAGGGCGCCGTGAACCGGGCCAGGGCGGTCAGCGGAAGGGCCAGCGCGGAGGCCACCTTCTCCGGGTTGCGCAGCGCCAGCTGCTTGGGCACCAGCTCGCCCAGGATCAGGTTGAGGTAGGTGATGGTCATGACCACGAAGAAGAAGGCGAGCTCGTGGCCCAGATTCACCATGAAGGGGTAGGTTTCCAGCCAGTCGCCGAAGGGCCCGGCGATGGCCGCACCGCCGAAGACGCCAGCCAGGATGCCGACCAGCGTGATGCCGACCTGCACCGTGGGCAGGAAGCGCTGCGGGTCCTCCTGCAGGGCGATGGCAGCGGCGGCACCCCGGCTGCCCTGGCGCTCCATCGCGAGCAGCCGCCCCTTGCGCGAGGAAACGACCGCCAGTTCGCTCATGGCGAAGACACCATTCAGGAGCGTGAGGAGAAGGACGAAGATGATTTCGAAACTGACACCCATGGGGGCTCATGTAGGGCACAACCCGCTCCACTGTAATCGTCGGCGTGGAGGATTCACTTGCGCCTTCGGCCGGGCGCGGTAGTTCTGCACCCATGGACACGATGACACGCCGTACCGCCTGGCTGCTCGGCCTCGCGGGCCTCCTGCCCTTCGCCGGCTGCGCGCTGGCCTTTTTTGCCGCCCCCGATTCCTGGTCGGGCTTCGCCGAGGGCGCGCTGATCGCCTATGGGGCGGTGATCCTGAGCTTCCTCGGCGCCGTGCATTGGGGTCTCGCTCTTCGCGCCCCGGTTGAGGAAGTGACGCATGGGCCGGCGCGGCTCCTGCTGGGCGTGGTGCCGGCCCTGCTCGGCTGGGTTGCATTGCTGCTGCCCGATGTCTTCGCCTTGCCGCTGCTGGCCCTGGCCCTGCTGGGCACGGCCGGCATGGAGCAATGGGCGCGCGGCCTGGGACTGGTGCCTGGCGATTACCTCGTGCTGCGCTGGGTGCTTTCGATCAGCGCGGCCCTTTGCCTGATGGCGCCCATCACGGGTTGAACCCGCCCTGCAACCAGGGATTGCCAACCCGGTTGACGGGGTGACCGGGGGCTGTCCTGATCCTGAAAGTAAAGCTTGTCTTAAAATCGGGATCGTGTTATAAAATTGTTAACACATGGACCGTGGAGACCCCGATGGCCGACATCCTCGCCTTTCCCCAAAAGCCGGAAGACCGCCTGCGCGCGGCGCTGCGTCGGCTGGATGACGCGCTGGCCGAGCAGAAGCTCGCTTTCACAGAGTTCCGGACAAATCTGGCCGCCCTCGGCGGCGCGGTGAACGGCCTCGAGGGCAGCCTGCATCAGTATCGCGACAGTCTCGCTGCCACGCAGCAGGATGTGGCGCGCACCCGGACTGCCGCACAGCGCCTCCAAGCCACGGCCGACATCTGGCTGCAAAAGGCGCGCTGAGCCGCGCCCATGTGCGGCCGCTACATCCTGCAGCGCGATCCGGCCGGCCTCGTCCGCTATTTCGGCGCCGCCCCGCCGGTGCCGAATCACCCGCCCAGCTGGAACATGGCGCCGACGCAGCAGGGCCCCGTGCTCCGCCGCAATCCGCAAGCCGGCACCCGGCATCTCGACGTGCTGCGCTGGGGCCTGGTGCCGCACTGGGCGCGTGACGCCACCGGCGGCGCCCGCCTCATCAATGCCCGCAGCGAGACGTTGCTGGAAAAGCCCAGCTTCCGCGATGCCTTCCGCAAGCGTCGCTGCCTCGTGCCCATGGATGCCTTCTATGAATGGGCGCAGGATTCGAAGCCCAAGCAGCCCTTTGCGGTCGCCCTGCGCAGCGGCGCGCCCATGGCGGCGGCGGGTCTTTGGGAGGGGTGGCAGCAGCAGGACGGCACCTGGCTCAGGACATACAGCGTCGTCACCTGTGCCTCATCCGGGCGGCAGGCCCAACTGCATCCGCGCATTCCCGCCTTCCTCGCGCCCGAGGACTGGCCGGCCTGGTTGGGTGAGGTGGAGGCCGACGACACAGCGCTGGGCGCACTGTTGCGGCCGATTGATGATGGGAAGCTGGCCTTCTGGCCCGTCGCGGCGCGGGTGGGGCGCGTCACGGAAAATGATGCCGGGCTGGTCGCACCCGCCGCGGTTGAGGCGTGGCGCGAGTTGCGAGACGCCCCACCTGATTGGGAGCGCCCGCTGGAACAACCGGCGCTGGCTTCCTGAGAAGCCAGCCCTATCAATCGTCGCGGTGCACCTTCTCCATCCGCTCGTGGCGCTCCTGCGCCTCGATCGAAAGGGTGGCGATGGGGCGCGCCTCGAGGCGGCGCAGACCGATCGGCTCGAAGGTCTCTTCGCAATAGCCGTAGGTGCCCTGGGCGATGCGCTCGATCGCCTGGTCGATCTTGCTGATCAGCTTGCGGGCGCGGTCGCGGGTGCGGAGTTCAAGGGCGCGATCGGTTTCGACACTGGCGCGGTCGGTCAGGTCGGCTTCGGTGATGCCACCGGCGGAGAGCGAGTTGAGCGTGGCGCCCGCCTCGCGGAGCAATTCGTGGCGCCAGCGCAGCAACTTCTGGCGAAAATACTCCTGCTGCAAAGCATTCATGAACTCTTCGTCTTCTGATGGACGATAATCGGACGGCAGGGTGACGACCATGAGTCTGTACCTCACCTCGTGGCGCGCCCGGCCCGACGCCAGACGCATTCCCGAGGCGTCCGGACCATATGCAAAGCCGATGCCCGCGCCAAGGGGTGATTTGCCCCAAGTGCATGTCAGGCCACCGATTTCACGGGATTGTCCCGGGTTTCATGGGTTATGCCGGGCCAGTTCGACCCTCGCCCGCAATGAGATCGCCTGCATGATCTCCCGCAGCACCGGGTCCGCCCCGGCCTCGCCTTCCGCCAGCAGGGCGAGTCGGGAGAGGCGGGCCGGGTCCGCCCCGGGGCCCAGCAGGGCAAGCTGCAGGGCGCCCAATTCCCCCAGCACGGCCTGCGCACGGCGCTGAGCGGCGGCATCGGCTTCGGCCGGGCTCCATTCTTCCTGAAAGGCCAGCAGTGCCTGGGCCGCCGTGGCGGCGGAAGGCGCGGCGGCTTCCTGCGGCGCGCCTTCGGGAAGGGCGAAGCCGGCGGGGCCTGCACGGCGTGGCCGGGCCGCGGCGCCAGGCCCTTGGGACGATCGGATCGGCGGCAGCATTCTTCACCCTTTCCTCATCACGGCGCTTTCTGCCGGGGTTCCAGGGCGGCCCCCGCCCCTCCCCGGCAGATCCTGCCACCGTCGGGGTCCCCTGGGCTGGCATGGCGGTTGCCCAGTGGCGCCAGGATGAACTCGTTACGACAGCAGCGCGGAGTGCCAGGGACAGTGGCGGCAAATCCTTTCGGCCGAATGAATGTGGCGTGGCTCGTGCTCGGACTCGGGCTCTGGCTTTGGCCCGTCTTCGCGGCGGCGCAGCCCGTCCGCATCAAGGACATCGCCGATGTCGAGGGCGTGCGCGACAACCAACTGGTGGGCTACGGCCTGGTCGTGGGCCTCCCCGGCACGGGCGACCGCTTGCGGACCGCGATCTTCACCCGCCAGTCGTTGGTGGGCATGCTGGAGCGCCTGGGCGTCAACACGCGCGACAATGAGGCGCGGCTGGACACGCGCAACATCGCGGCCGTGATGGTGACGGCGAACCTCCCCGCCTTTGCCCAGCCGGGCAGCCGCATTGATGTCGCCGTCTCCTCGCTTGGCGATGCGTCGAACCTCACCGGCGGCACGCTGCTGGTCACGCCCCTGCTTGGCGCGGATGGCGCGGTCTATGCCGTGGCGCAGGGCGCGGTTGCGACGGGCGCCATCGCGGCGCGGGGTGCTGGCGCCTCCATCGCGCGCGGCGTACCCACCTCGGCGCGGATCTCGTCAGGCGCCATCGTCGAGCGCGCGGTGCCCTATACCCTGGCCGGGCGGGACCATATCCGCCTCGCTCTCCGCAATCCCGACTTCACGACGGCCCAGCGAATCGCCGCCGCCATCAATGGCCGGGGCGGCAATGTGGCGCGCGCGGTGGACCCGCGCACCGTGCTGCTGAGCCTGGGCGGCCGTGACGCGATGAGCTTCATCACCCAGATCGAGCAGTTGCGCGTCACGCCCGACCAGGTGGCGCGCGTCATCATCGAGGAGGCATCCGGCACCATCGTGATGGGCGAGCAGGTGCGCGTCTCCACCGTCGCCATCGCGCAGGGCAACCTCACCATCCGCATCACCGAGACGCCGCAGGTCAGCCAGCCCAATCCCCTGGCCGGCGGCGAAACCGTGGTGGTGCCGCGCACGCAGATCGAGGTGGATGAGCAGGGCGAGCGCCGGATGGGGGTGCTGCGCGGCGGTGTGACACTCAGCGAGCTGGTGCGCGGGCTGAACAGCCTGGGTGTCGGCCCGCGCGACCTGATCACCATCCTGCAGGCCATCAAGGCGGCCGGCGCGCTTCAGGCCGAGCTGGAGGTCCGATGATCCCCCTCACCCCCCTCCCCGCGGCCAGCGGCGCGCAGACGCCCGCCCGCATGCGGCAAACCGCCCAGGCCTTCGAGGCGCAGGTGCTGGCGCAGCTCATGCAGCCCGCCTTCGATACGGTGGATACGTCGAGATCCGCCTTCGGCGGCGGCTCGGCCGAGGCGCAGTGGCGCCCCATGCTGGTCGAGGCCTTCGCCGCCGGCGCCGCACGTTCCGGCCAGGGTATCGGCATCCAGGACATGGTGCTGCGGCACATGCTCCGGCTGCAGGACCAGGCCCGCAATCCCATTCCAGCCCCAGAGGAGACCCGCCCATGATGGACGCCGTGATCGCCGCCGGAGAGCGCCTGGCCGAGGCCTTGCGCGCCGAGAACGAAGCGCTGGCCGCGCTCGACCTGACGCGCGCCGCCGCACTCGCCACGCGCAAGATGCAGGCGACCGACGCCTTCGCCGCCGCGACGGCCGCCGCAAGCCGCACCCAGTCCCGCGCCGAGGGGCCGCTGCGCGAGGCGGCCGAGAGCCTGGCCGTCAGCCTCTCCAGCCTCGGGCAGGAGAATCGCAAGCTGCTGGAGGCGGCGATCGCACTGCAATCCCGCGTGATCGAGACCATCGCGGGCGCGGCCCGGCCGCTCGCCGCCGCACCGGGCTATGGGCGCGCGGGGCGCTCGCGCCCGCCCGTGCAGGCCGCCGCCATGGCGATCGCCACCCGGGTGTGAGGGGAAGCCTGACAGCGCGCCGCGCCTGGGCTATCAGCGCCCGGCATGGATGGCCCCCAGGATGACCCCGAATGGACCGCGCTGCGCGAAGGGCGCGGCGGCGGGCTCAGCGCGCTCTTCGGCCCGCTGCTGGCGCCGCCCACGGGCGGCATCGTCATCGGCCGCCTGGCGCAGACGCTCGATGGGCGGATCGCCACCCTTTCGGGCAACAGCAAGTGGATCGGCGGCGCAGGCGATCTGCGGCATACGCACCGGCTCCGTGCGCTCTGCGATGCGGTGATCGTGGGCGCGGGGACGGTGCGCGCCGATGACCCACAACTCACCACCCGGCTCTGCGCCGGCGCCTCGCCGGTGAGGGTGGTGCTGGATGCGGGGCGGCGGCTCGGCACGGAATACGGGATCTTCCAGGAGGGTCCGCCCACCTTGCTCGCCACGGCCACCCCCGGCCCCGCGCAGCATGGCACCGCCGAGGCGCTGCTGGTGCCGCGCACGGCTGAGGGCGGGCTGGACCTCACGGCCCTGCTGGCCGCGCTGGCCGCACGCGGACTGAAAAAAATCTTCGTGGAGGGGGGCGGGCAGACCGTCTCGGGCTTCCTGCGGGCGGGCCTGCTGGACCGGCTGCATGTGACGGTGGCGCCGATGATCCTCGGCTCCGGCCGGCCTGCCTTTGATTTGCCCGAAGTGGGGCGCATCGAGCAGGGCATGCGCTTCACCTGGACCGTCCACGACATCGCCCCCGATGTCCTCTTCGACATCGCCCTCAACCGGCGCTCGCCCCATGAGTGACCGGCGCGAGACCATGGCCCGTGCCCTGTGGCATGTGGCGCCGGGCCGGTCGGAGCTGCGCGACGCGCGCCTGCCCCTGCCGGCCGAGGGCGAGTTGCTGGTGCAGGCACTCGCCTCCGGCCTCTCGCGCGGCACCGAGCGCCTGGTGCATCACGGGCGCGTCCCGCCCTCCCAGCACGAGGCCATGCGCTGCCCGATGCAGGAGGGCGCATTCACCTTCCCCGTCAAATACGGCTACGCGGCGGTGGGCCGCGTCGAGGAAGGACCGGCGGAATTCCTGGGCCGTCGCGTCTTCGCGCTGCACCCGCATCAATCACGCTTCGTCATCCCCGCCCATTTCTGCGCGCTGGTTCCCGATGCGGTGAGCGATGCGCGCGCCTGTCTCGGCGCCAATATGGAAACCGCGCTGAACGTGATGTGGGATGCGGCGCCGCGCCTGGGCGAACGCGCGCTGATCATCGGCGCGGGCGTCGTGGGATTGCTTTGCGCCTTCCTGCTGGCGCGCATCCCGGGTGTCGCGGTCACGGTGGTGGACCGTGACCCCGCCAAGGCGGCGCTGGCGCGCGGCTTCGGCGCGGATTTCGCCCTGCCCGAGCCCGCGCCGCGCGAGCAGGAACTCATCATCCACGCGAGCGCCAGCGCGGCCGGGCTGCGCCTCGCGCTCGAATGCGCGGCGTTTGAGGGCCGCATCCTGGAAGCCAGCTGGTTCGGCGATGCCGAGCCCGCCCTGCCGCTCGGTGCCGCATTCCATCAAAAGCGGCTGCAGCTGCTCTCGACGCAGGTGGGCAGCGTCTCGCCCGCCATGCGCGGGCGGCGCAGCCATGGGCAGCGCATGGCGTTGGCGCTTTCGCTGCTGGAGGATGCGCGGCTGGACGCACTGCTTGGGCCGTTCACCTCCTTTGAAGATCTGCCTTCCGCCCTACCTGCGCTGCTGGACCCGCCGCCCGGCGCGCCGCAGCCGCTCTGCCCCGTCATTCGCTACGCTTGAAGGATTGCCATCGCATGTTCAGCCTCACCGTCGTGGACCATATCATGGTCGCGCATTCCTTCCGTGGCGCGGAGTTCGGCCCGGCCCAGCGCCTGCATGGTGCCACCTTCGTGGTGGAGGCCGAATTCCGCGCGGAGAAGCTCGATGACCTGCATCTGCTGATTGACATCGGCCTGGCCAAGGATGAGCTGCGCCGCATCCTGAGCGCGCTCGACTACCGCAACCTGGATGAAGAGCCGGTCTTCGCCGGCAAGAACACGACGACCGAATATCTCTGCCTGCACATCCATGGCCTGCTGGCCGCCGCCTGCCAGGACGGGCGCATGGGCCCGGGCGGCCCCGGCGTCAGCGCCATCAAGGTGCTGCTGCGCGAGAGCCACATCGCCTGGGCCGCCTTCGAGGGGCCCGTGACGTAACCATGAAACTCGCGCTGCTCGTCCCTGCGCCTTTCGACACCGTCTCGGGCGGCTATCTCTATGACCGCCGCATGGTGCAGGGGCTCTGCGCCCTCGGCCATGACGTGCGCGTGGTCGAACTTGCCGGGCAATTCCCCATGGCCGACGACGCGGCGCAGGATTCGGCGCGCGCTGCCTGGGCCGGGCTGGCGCCGGACGAGCGAGCGGTTATTGACGGCCTGGCCTTGCCCGCCTTCCGACCCCTGGCGCGGGAGCTTGCGGCGCGCGGTGCCGTGGGCCTGATCCACCACCCGACCTCGCTCGAGCCCGGGCCCTTCCAGGCCGAGCTGGCCGCGCTGGAGCGCGCCGTCTTCGCCGCCTGCGGCCGCCTGGTCGCGACCTCGCCCTATACGGCGAAGGGCCTGCCGCCGCTGGGGGCGGAACCGTCGCGCATCGGCGTGGTCGAGCCGGGAACCGACCCGGCACCGCGCGCGACCGGCTCGGGCGGGCCTGGCGCGCGCATCCTGGCCGTGGGCTCGCTCATCCCGCGCAAGGGGCATGACGTGCTGCTGCGCGCGCTGGCGCGCCTCACCGACCTCGAATGGACGCTGCGGATCGCGGGCCCGGCGGCCGATCCGGTGCACGCCGAAGGGCTGCGCGCCTTGGCCGAGGAGCTGGGCTTCGCCGCCCGCGTCAGCTTCCTCGGCCCCGTGACCGATGCGGCGCTGGAGGCGGAATACGCCGCGGCCGACCTCTTCGCCCTGGCCACCTGGTTCGAGGGCTACGGCATGGCAGCGGCCGAGGCGCAGGCGCGCGGCCTGCCGCTCATTCTGTGCACCGGCGGCGCCATCGCCGACCTGGTCGGGCCAGGGGCCGCGATCCTGGCCGCCCCGGGCGATGTGAACAGCCTCTCGCGCGGGATGCGCCGGCCGATCTACGACGCCGCGCTGCGCGCCCAGATGGCGGAAGCCAGCTGGCAGGCCGGGCAATCCCTGCCCCGCTGGGAGGACCGCGCCGCGCGTTTCGCGGCCGAGTTGGAGGCCGCCGGCCATGGATGACCCCACCGAGCAATTCGACGGCGACTGGCTCTCCCTGCGCGAGCCCTTCGACGCGCGGGCGCGCAACCCCGAGATCGCCGGCGCCCTGATGCATCACCTGGACGAGAAGGGGCGGCCGCGCTTCCTCGATATCGGCGCCGGCACGGGCAGCCTGACGCGCTGGCTCGGCCATTTCGTCGGTCGCGCCCATGCCTGGGTGCTGGCCGATGCGGATGCGGAGCTCATGGCCCGCGCCTTCGACACCATGATGGATTCGGCCGAGGCCATCGGCTGGCGCGCCACCTGGCCGCAGCGCAAGGTGCTGCTGCTGCATGCGCCCGAAGGCGCCTGGCGGATCGAGGGCGTGCTGACCAACCTGGCCGAGGCGCCCGATGGCCTGCCGCTGGAGAATGTGGATGCGGTGACGTGCAGCGCCCTCTGCGACCTGGTCTCCGAGGCCTGGCTGGTCCGCTTTGCGGCCGCCCTGGCACGGCGGCGGCTGCCCTTCTACGCGGCGCTGAACGTGACGGGGCGGGAGCGCTTCTTGCCCCCCTGCCCCGGCGATGCGCTGGTGGCGCGCGGATTCGCCCGCGACCAGCGGCGCGTGAAGGGCTTTGGCGGGATGGCGCTGGGGGCCGCCGCGACCGATGCGATTGCGCGCATCTTCGCGGGCCATGGCTACCGCGTGCTGCGCGGCGCAAGCCCCTGGGTGATCCCGCGCCAGGCGCGTGAGATGGCCCTCGAACTCGCCCTCGGCCATGCCGAGGCGGCGCTGCGGCATGAGCGGCGGGGTTCGGCACAGATCAACGCCTGGGCCGACACCCGGGCCGACCAGGCGGATGCCGGGCAGCTCTCGGCCTGGGTCGGGCATCAGGACATCCTCTGCCTGCCCGGATAGGAAACGCCCGCGCAAGGAAGCGCGCGGTTGACCGTGAAATGGGCAGTTTCCCGGCGGATGCACGGGCATTCGGCATTGTGCAGTCTCAGCCGGCGTTTTCTCTCCGGCGAGTCACGTCCAGGACATGGAATGGAGCGGGCATGCCTCCTTAGGTTCTGCCTGTTTCATGTCCCTGGAGGATGCCTTGTCCAAGACCTTGCCCCCGATCTCTCGCCGCGCGCTCCTCGCCGCCCCCCTGGCCGGAGCCTTGGCCGCGCCCGCGATCGGCCAGACCGCGCCGATCCGCGTAGGCGTGCTGCACTCCCTCTCCGGCACCATGGCGATTTCCGAGACGGCACTGCGCGACACCGCGCTGATGATGATCGAATGGCAGAATGCCCGGGGCGGCCTGCTCGGGCGGCGCCTGGAAGCGGTCGTGGTGGACCCTGCCTCCAACTGGCCGCTCTTCGCCGAAAAGGCACGCGAGCTCCTCGCCGTCTCCCGCGTGGATGTGACCTTCGGCTGCTGGACCTCGGTCAGCCGCAAATCGGTGCTGCCGGTCTTCGAAGAGCTGAACGGCCTGCTCTTCTACCCCGTCCAGTACGAGGGCGAGGAAGAGAGCCGCAACATCTTCTACACCGGCGCGGCACCCAACCAGCAGGCGATCCCGGCCGTCGAATACCTGCTCGGGCCCGATGGCGGCAATGCCAAGCGCATCGCGCTGCTGGGCACCGACTACGTCTATCCGCGCACGACCAACCGCATCCTGCGCGGCTTCCTGAACTCCAAGGGCATTCCCGATGCCGACATCATGGAGGAGTACACCCCCTTCGGTCACAGCGACTGGCAGGGCATCGTGGCGCGCGTGAAGCGCTTCGCGGGCGAGGGCAAGAAGACGGCCATCGTCTCCACCATCAATGGCGATGCGAACGTCCCGTTCTACCGTGAGCTGGGCAACCAGGGCATCAAGGCGGAGGACATCCCTTCGGTCGCCTTCTCGGTCGGTGAGGAAGAGCTGGCGGGCATTGATACCCGGCCGCTGGTTGGCCACCTGGCCGCCTGGAACTACTTCATGTCGGTGCAGTCGCCCGCGAACACCGAGTTCGTGACGATGTGGCGCAACTACATCCGCAACCCACGCCGCGTGACGAACGACCCGATGGAAGCCACGCTGATCGGCTTCAAGATGTGGGCGCAGGCCGTGGCCGCCGCCCGCACCACGAGCGTGGACGCGGTGCGCACCGCGCTCTACGGCCAGAAGGTGAATGCGCCCTCGGGCTATGAGGTGGAAATGTTCCGCAACCATCACCTCTCCAAGCCCGTGATGATCGGCGAGATCCAGGCGGATGGTCAGTTCAACATCGTGAGCAAGACGCCGACCGCGATCCAGGCCGAGAACTGGAGCCGCTTCATCCCCGAGAACGCCAATCGTCGTCGGTAATTCGTGCCCTCAAGCGTCATGCCGAAGGCATGCCTTCGGCATGACGCGGCGGCTCCGCCGCCTGGGCTGCGCCGCGCCGCTGGAGCACCCAACGGCGCGGTGGGTTTGGCGGCGCCGGCCGCGTTGCGGCCGGATTCTCGAGGGGCACCCCTGATCTTGCTTCAGTCACTCCTTCTTCGCTGCTTGGGCCTGTTCCTTGGGATCGGCCTCCTCCTCTCCCCCGCCCGCGCGCAGGATTTCGACGCGCTGCTGCCCGGCCTCGCCGGGGGCTTCGCCCAGCAGGCGGAGACGGTGGAGCGCCTCGGTGCGCTCGGTGATCCGCGCGCGCTGCCGCTGCTCCAAGCCATGTCGGATGCGCGTCTGCTGCGCATGGCCGATGGCAGTTTCGCCATCCAGGAGGGTGCCTCCCCGCCCGAGGGGGCCACGCTGGTCCGCATCAACAACCGCGTTCGCGTGGCGCTCCGCGGCGCGCTCGGCCGGCTGCAACTCGTCTCGCCCGACCCGGCCGAGCGCCTGCGCGCCGCCGATGCCATCCTGCGCAACCGCAGCGCGGACGACATTCCGCTGCTGGAAGCCGCCCTCGCCCGCGAAGCCCGCGCCGATATCCGCGCGCGGATGGAATTGGCCCTGGGGGGCGCTCGTCTGGCCTCGGCCGATCCGGCAGCGAAGCGCGCGGGCATCGCCACACTCGGCGCCTCCTCCTCGCCCGAGGCGCGCAACCTGCTGCTGGCGGCCCGCGCCGCCAATGCCGAACTCACCCCCGAAATCGAGGCGGCCGTCGCCGCCATTGACCGCCGCCTGCAGATGCGCCGCGCGGCGGAGACCTTCTTCCAGGGCCTCTCGCTCGGCTCCGTCCTGCTCCTTGCCGCCTTGGGCCTCGCCGTCACCTTCGGGGTGATGGGCGTGATCAACATGGCGCATGGCGAATTCGTGATGCTGGGCGCCTATGTCACCGTGGTCGTGCAGGAGATCTGCCGCGACATCCCGGCGCTTCAGCCCTACTCGCTTCCCCTTGCCATCCCGGCCGCCTTCCTGGTCACGGCGGCCATTGGCGCGGCCATGGAACGCGGCCTGATCCGCCACCTCTATGGCCGCCCGCTGGAGACGCTGCTGCTGACCTTCGGCGTCGGCATGGTGTTGCAGCAGGTGGTGCGCCTGGTCTTTGGCGCGCAGAACCGCGAGGTGATCAGCCCCGACTGGATGATGGGCACGCTGATCCTGCCGGGCGGCATCGCCATCACGCAGAACCGCGCCTGGATCATCCTGTTCTCGATCGCGGTGCTGCTGGCGACGCTGGCCGCCATCCGGCTGACCCGCTTCGGCCTGGAGATGCGGGCCGTGGTGCAGAACCGGCGGATTGCCGCCACCATGGGCATCCGCACGGGACGCGTGGATGCCATGACCTTTGCCTTCGGCTCCGGCATCGCGGGGCTGGCCGGCGTGGCGCTCAGCCAGATTGACAATGTCTCGCCCAATCTGGGCACGGGCTACATCATTGACAGCTTCATGGTGGTGGTCTTCGGCGGCGTCGGCTCGCTGATGGGCACGCTGATCGGCGCCTTCACCTTGGGCCTCGTGAACAAGGTGCTGGAGCCCTATGCGGGGGTGGTGCTGGCGAAGGTGCTGCTGCTGGTGGGCATCATGCTCTTCATCCAGCGGCGGCCCAAGGGACTCTTCGCGCTGAAGGGGCGCGCGGCCGACCAATGAACACCCGTCGTCTCGTCCTGCTCGGCTTCATTGCGGTGCTGGCTGCGCTGCCGCTGTTCAACATGCTGCCGGAAGCGCATCCGCTGCATGTCTCGGACTTCCTGGTCAGCATCATCGGCAAGTGGATTTGCTACGCGATCCTGGCCTTGGCGCTGGATCTCGCCTGGGGGTATGCGGGCATTCTCTCGCTCGGCCATGGCGCCTTCTTCGCGCTGGGCGGCTATGCCATCGGCATGCACCTGATGCGGCTGATCGGGCCGCGTGGCGTCTATGGGCATCCGGTGCTGCCGGATTTCATGGTCTTCCTCGGCTACACCGAATTGCCCTGGTACTGGCTGGGCTTCGACTGGTTCATCTTCGCCTTCGCCATGGCGCTGATCGTGCCCGGGCTGCTGGCGGGAATCGTGGGCTACCTGGCCTTCCGGAGCCGCATCACGGGCGTCTATCTCTCCATCATCACGCAGGCGCTGACCTATGCGTTGATGCTCGCCTTCTTCCGCAACGACATGGGCTTCGGCGGCAATAACGGCTTCACCGACTTCAAGGAGCTGCTGGGCATGCCGCTCAACAGCGGGCATACGCGGGCGATCCTGTTCTACGCCTCACTCGTGTCGCTCATCCTGGTCTTCCTGATGTGCGGCGCACTCACCCGCACCAAATATGGCCGCGTGCTCACCGCCATCCGCGATGCCGAGAGCCGCGTGCGCTTCCTCGGCTACGACACCACGCATCACAAGCTCTTCGTCTTCGTGCTTTCGGCGATGATCGCGGGGCTGGCCGGCGCGCTTTACGTCCCACAGGTCGGCATCATCAATCCCGGCGAGTTCAGCCCGGGCAATTCCATCGAGGCCGTGGTCTGGGTCGCCTTTGGGGGGCGCGGCACGCTGGTGGGCGCGGTGCTCGGCGCCTTCTCGGTGAATGCGCTGAAGACCTGGCTCACTTCGGTGGCACCCGATCTCTGGCTGATCGTGCTGGGCTGTCTCTTCATCGCCGTGCCGTTGCTGCTGCCGAAAGGCCTGATCGGCCTGATCCGGCGCCGCGGGGGGGCCAAGCCATGAACGCCGTTGCTTTGCCCGATGGCGATTCCACGCAGGGCCTCTACCTCGACGGCGTCTCCGTCGTGTTCGACGGCTTCCGCGCGCTGAACAACCTCTCCCTCATCGTCGAGCCCGGCGAGCTCCGCGCCGTGATCGGCCCGAACGGCGCGGGGAAGACCACGATGATGGACGTGATCACCGGCAAGACACGCCCCGGCTCGGGCGTCGTCCGCTTCGGTGGGCGCGACCTGACGCGCATGGATGAGGCCGCGATCGCGAATCTCGGCATCGGGCGCAAGTTCCAGAAGCCCACGGTGTTCGACGCGCTGACCGTCTTCGAAAACCTGGAGCTGGCGCTCAAGGCCCCGCGCGGCCCCATCGCCTGCCTGCGCTGGGTTCTGCGCGGCGAGGCGCGGACGCGGATCGAGCGAACGCTGGACGAAATCGGCCTCACCGAGCGCGCGCAGGATCTTTCGGGCCTGCTCAGCCACGGTCAGCGGCAATGGCTGGAAATCGGCATGCTGCTGATGCAGGACCCGCAACTGCTGCTGGTGGATGAGCCGGTCGCCGGCATGACGGACCACGAGACGGAGCAGACAGCAGCACTTCTCGTTGGAATTGCGGGGAAGCGCAGCGTCGTCGTCGTCGAGCATGATCTGGAGTTCGTGAAGGCGCTGGGCAGCCGCGTGACCGTGCTGCATGAGGGCAGCGTACTTTCCGAGGGTTCCATCACCCATGTGCAGAATGATCCGCGCGTGATCGAAGTCTATCTGGGGCGATGATCGCGCAATGTTGAACGTCACCGACATTGACCTCTCCTACGGCGCCAGCCGCTGCCTGCGCGGCGTTTCGCTCTCGGTCGGGCCGGGCCAGGTGGCTGCGGTGCTGGGGCGCAACGGCGTGGGCAAGTCCTCGCTGCTGCGCTCCATCATCGGGCTGGAGAAGATCCAGGGCGGCTCCATCCTTTGGGAAGGCAAGGAAATGCGCGGGCTGGGCCCCGCCGAGCGCGCGCGGGCCGGCATCGGCTATGTGCCGCAGGGGCGCGAGATCTTCCCCTTCCTCACCGTGCAGGAAAACCTGGAGACGGCACTGGCCGCCGCCCCACGCGGCAGCAATGTGCCCGATGAGGTCTTCGACCTGTTCCCCATCCTGCGCCAGTTCCTGCGCCGGCGCGGGGGTGATCTCTCGGGCGGGCAGCAGCAGCAATTGGCGATCGGCCGGGCGCTGACGGCGCGCCCGCGCCTGCTGATCCTGGATGAGCCGACCGAGGGCATCCAGCCCAACGTCATCAAGGACATCGCAAAGGTGATCCATCACCTGGCGAGGGACCGCAACTTCGCGATCGTGCTGGTGGAGCAGTATTTCGAATTCGCGCGGGACCTCGCGGATACGATCACGGTGATGGTGCGCGGCGAGGTGGCGCTCTCGGGCCGGACGAGCGATCTGGACGAGGCCGAGGTGCGAAAGCTGCTGACGGTTTGAAGCAGCATCAGTTCTGATCTAGCTTCCCCGCACCAAGGGGAAGGTCACGCATATGGGTCATCGCATCGCCATCATCGGCGCGGGCGCCGTCGGCTCCTATGCGGGCGCTTACATGGCGCAAGCCGGCGAGGACGTGACCTTCGTGGACATGTGGCCCGAGCATGTCGAGGCCATGCGCCAGGGCGGCCTGCGCATCACCCATATCCGCGACGTTCCGGAATTCACGACGCCGGTGACGGCCATCCACCTCACGGAATTGCAGGCCGTGGCGCGCAAGCCCTTCGACATCGCCTTCATCTGCGTGAAGTCCTACGACACCGCCTGGGCCACCATGATGATCCAGCAATATCTGGCGCCCGACGGCTTTGTCGTCTCCCTGCAGAACTGCATGAATGAGGAGACCATCGCGGGCATCGTCGGCTGGGGCCGCACGCTCGGCGCCATCGCCAGCTCCATCACCGTCGAGCTGTGTGAGCCTGGCCATGTGCGCCGTGCTTCCGGCAAGGGTGGGGCCGCCCACACCGTTTATCGCGTGGGCGAGGTGCATGGCCGCATTACCGACCGCGCCACGGAAGTGGGGCGGCTGACGGCGCTGTCCGACAGCACCACCGTGACCAGCAATCTCTGGGGTGAGCGCTGGTCCAAGCTCGTCACCAACGGCATGGGCAATGGCATGTCCGCCTGCACCGGCCTGATCAGCAAGGACATCCTGCTGGATGACACGCTGCGCCACTTCACGGCGCGCCTGGGCGCCGAGGCGATCCGCGTCGGCCAGGCGCTGGGCTATGCGCTCGAGGAGATCCTGCATTTCGACCCCGAGATCATCGCCCGCGCCGGCGAGGGCGATGCGGAAGCGCGCCGGGCTTATGATGCGCAGCGCATCGCCGAGGCGCAGAAGGGCGGCGGCGCGCATCGCCCCTCCATGGGGCAGGACATGGTGAAGGGCCGCCGCACCGAGATCGAATTCATCAATGGATTCATCGTGGAAAAGGCCGCGCCGCTTGGCATCGCGACGCCGGCCAATGCGGCGCTGACCGAGATCGTCAAGCGCGTAGAGCGGGGCGAGCTGGCCCCCGACCCGAAGCACATTCTGGAACTGCGCCTGAACTAAGTCCTGGGGTCTGGGGCCAATGGCCCCAGCCGCCGGAGGCCCTTTTCTTTCCCTCAGTCAATCGAAACCCGTGCCGCCCGCGCGATCGCCTGCCAGCGCGCGGCGCTGGCCTGGATGAAGGCCTCGTTCTCGGCGAAGGGAAGCGCCATCGGCTCCACGAAGGCCGTGCGCAGGCGCTCCTGGGTGGCCGGCGCATTGCGGGCGCGCTCCAGCGCCTCGGCCAGGCGCGCCACCACCGGTGCGGGCGTGCGCCGCGGCACGCCGAGGTTGAACCAGATGCCGAGGTCGTAGCCGGCCAACCCCGCCTCCTGCATCGTCAGCACATCGGGAAGGGCACTGGCGCGCTTGCTCGTCGTCACCGCCAGCGGGCGCAGCGCGCCGGAGCGGACATGCGCCGTGGAGGTCGCGGTGGTGTCGAAGCCGAAATCCACCTCGCGCGCCAGCATGGCAGCGACCAGCGGCGAGGAGCCGCGATAGGGCACATGCGTCGCCTCGATCCCGGTCATGCTCAGGAACAGCGCCGCCGAGAGATGCGAGGACGAGCCATTGCCGACCGAGCCGAAGATCAGCGGCCGGCGTTTCGCCTCGGTGATGAAGGCGGCCATGTTGGTCGCTTCCACGCGGCCTGGAATGACGGAGAGGATGTTCGCCACCTCGCCGATCATGCCGAGACTGGTGAAATCCCGCACCGCATCCACGCCGGAGGAGGCGGCGTAGAGGATGGGGTTCACGCCGAACAACGCGGTGGTGCCGAACAGGATGGTATGGCCATCGGGCTCGGCCTGGGCGGCGGCCACGGTGCCGATATTGCCGCCGGCCCCGGCACGGTTTTCGATGAGGACCGACTGGCCCAGTTCGCGCGACAGCGGCTCGGAGAGGATGCGCGCCACGATGTCGTTCACGCCGCCCGGTGGGTAGGTGACGATGATGCGCACCGGCCGCGTGGGCTGCCAGGGCTGCGCCCACAGCGCGGGCGCCGCGAGCAGCGTGCCAAGCCCGGCCAAGGCCAGGCGCCGTGTGGTGTAAGTCATCCTCATCCTCCCTGTGTGGCCAGCCCGTTGTTTCCCGGGCCGTGCCAAGCGCGCGCCGCTACCTGGCGCGCTCGATGCAGAACCGGACGACATCGGCCAGCGCCGCGCGCGCCTCGCCATCCGGGAAAATCTCCAGCGCGGAAAGGGCCGCGTTGCCGTAGAGCTCGGCGCGCTCGATGGTGCGCTCGATGCCGCCATGCTTGGCCAGCAGGCGCTGTGCCTCGGCGAAATCCTCGTCCGTCTGCTCGCCCGCTTCCAGCGTGCGGCGCCAGAATTCCTGCTCGGCCGCGTCACCGGCATGGAAGGCGGTCAGCACCGGGAGCGTGATCTTGCCCTCGCGGAAGTCATCGCCCACGGTCTTGCCGAGGCGCGCCTGCTCGGCCGAGTAGTCGAGCGCGTCATCCACCAGCTGGAAGGCGATGCCGAGGTTGTTGCCATAGGCGTCCAGCGCCTCGGCCTCGGCCTGCGGGCGGTCGCCCACCACCGCACCCAGGCGCGCGGCGGCGGCGAACAGCGCCGCCGTCTTGCCCTGGATGACCTCCAGATACTGCGCCTCGGTGCTGCCGAGGTCATTCTGGGTGATGAGCTGCAGCACCTCGCCCTCGGCGATCGTGGCCGAGGCCCCGGCCAGGATGCGCAGCACTTCGAGGCTCTTATCCTCGATCATCAGCTGGAAGGCCCGGGCGAAGAGGAAATCGCCGACGAGGACGGAGGCCTTGTTGCCAAACAGCGCATTGGCGCTGGCCTGGCCGCGGCGCAGCGCGCTTTCATCCACGACGTCGTCATGCAGGAGCGTCGCCGTGTGGATGAACTCCACGCAGGCGGCCAGCGCCACATGGCGTGCCCCCTCGTACCCGCAGAGGCGGGAGGTGGCGAGCGTCAGCAGCGGGCGCAGGCGCTTGCCGCCGGCCGCGATGATATGGGCCGCCAATTGCGGGATCAGCGCCACCGGGCTTTGCATGCGCTGGATGATGAGGGTGTTGCAGGCCTGCAGGTCCTGCGCGACCAGCCGGTTCAGCCGCGCCAGCGCGTCCTCGCCGCGGTCGGCGCCCATTGCGCCGTCATCCCTCACCTGAACCACACCCGCCACGCGCGCATTCCCTGTCTCTTTGGCCCAGCCCATGGGTCGAAACTTGACCCTGACCTGGGCTGTGCAGGATACCGAGTGGGCGACATGGCGGCAAGGCAAGGGAAATCAAGGATTTCAGTGGATGGAAGTGGTGGCGGCCGATCCCGATCCGATCCGGATGCAGTTTCTGGCCTCGCTCCTGCGCGATGCCGGGATCGAGGCCGTGCTGCTGGACCGCAATCTTTCGGGCCTCGGCCTTGCCATTTTCCCGCAGCGCCTCGCCGTGCGGGCCGAGGATGCGGCCCGCGCCCAGCGCCTGCTGAAGGAAGCCGGTGTCTAGCGATCTCACCGAGGACAGCCTGCTCGGCGGCCGGGTGAAGCTGTTGCAGCCGCGCGATGGCTTCCGCGCGGCGCTGGACCCCGTGCTGCTGGCGGCCTTCGTGCCCGCCCGGACGGGCGAATCCGTCCTGGAGCTGGGCTGTGGCACGGGGGCCGCCTTCCTCTGCCTGAATGCGCGGATTTCGGGCCTGTCCGTCCTGGCGGTGGACCGCGACCCAAGCCTGGTGGACATCGCCCGGCAAAACGCGGGCCTGAACCACCTGCCGGCCGAGTTCCGTGCCGCCGACGCCCGGGATCTGCGTGGCCTGCCGCCGCTGCACCACGCCTTCGCCAACCCGCCCTACTGGAGCGGCGGCACCCCCTCCCCCCTCGCCGAGCGTCGGCAGGCCGCGCATGAGGACGCGCCGCTGGCGGAATGGGTGCAGGCCATGGCGCGGCCGCTGCGGCACAAGGGCACGCTCAGCCTGGTGCTGCCCGCCGCGCGCTTTGCCGAAGCGGCCGCCGCCCTCCGGCTGGCGGGCTGCGGCGCGGTCCGGCTTCTGCCGCTCTGGCCGAGGGCGGGCACGGCGGCCAAGCGCATCCTGATCCAGGCGCGGCGGGGTGGGCTGGGGCCGGACGAGGTGCTGCCCGGCCTTGTGCTCCACGCGGCGGATGGCAGCTACACCCCGGCCGCCCAGGCGGTGCTGCGGGACGCGGCGGCGTTGACATAGCCGCCCCCCAAGGGTCCATCATCGCCCACCAACAAAGGGAGGTGCGCATGGCTGGGCAACCAAGGCCGGAGCGGATCGAGGCGCTCGTCATCGGCGCGGGCTTCGCGGGGCTCTATTTGCTGCATCGCTTGCGCGATCTCGGCATTCCGGCCCTGGCGCTGGAAGCCGCGGATGGCGTGGGCGGCACCTGGTACTGGAACCGCTATCCCGGCGCCCGCTGCGACGTGGAAAGCATGCAGTATTCCTACGGCTTCTCCGAGGCGCTGCAGCAGGAGTGGAGCTGGTCCGAGCGCTTCGCGGCGCAGCCCGAGATCCTGCAATACGCGAACCATGTGGCGGACCGGCTGGACCTGCGGCGCGATATCGCCTTCAGCACGCGCGCCACGGCGGCCCTATGGGACGAAGCGGAGTCCAGCTGGACGGTCGAGACCGACACCGGGCGGCGGATCACCGCCCGGCGGCTGATCCTCGCGACCGGCTGCCTCTCGGCGGCGCGGCTGCCCGACATTCCGGGCATCGGGGATTTCGCGGGGAAGGTCTACCACACGGGCCAATGGCCGCATGAGGGGGTGGATTTCACCGGGCAGCGCGTGGCTGTCATCGGCACCGGTTCCTCCGCCATCCAGGCCATTCCGGTGATCGCGCGGGAGGCGGCGCAGCTCACCGTCTTCCAGCGCACGCCCAATTTCAGCATCCCCTCGCGCAATGGGCCGATGACGGAGGATTACGCGGGCGCCTGGAAGCAGGATTACCCCGCCCGGCGCGCGGCGGCGCGGCGGATGCGCACCGGCATCCTCTACAATCTCAGCCAGACGCCCGCGATGAGCGTCTCCGAGGCCGAGCGCCGCGCGGAATACGAGGCGCGCTGGGCCGCGGGCGGCACCGCCTTCATGGCCGCCTTCAGCGACCTGCTGACCAACAAGGAGGCAAACGACACCGCCGCCGAATTCGTGCGCGAGAAGATCCGAAGCCTGGTGAAGAAGCCCGAGGTGGCGGAGATCCTGGTGCCCCGGAACCACCCCATCGGCACCAAGCGCATCTGCGTGGACACGGCCTATTACGAGACCTTCAACCTGCCGCATGTGCATCTGGTGGATGTGCGCAAGCACCCGATCACCCGCATCACGGCGGAGGGCGTGGAGGCGGGTGGCGCGGCCCACGCGGTGGACAGCATCGTCTTCGCCACCGGGTTCGACGCGATGACGGGCACCATCCTGGCCATCGACATCCGTGGACGGGACGGCGTTTCCATGCGCGACGCCTGGGCCGATGGGCCGCGCACCCATCTGGGGCTGATGGTGGCGGGCTTCCCGAACCTGTTTCTCATCACCGGGCCGGGCAGCCCCTCGGTCCTGTCGAACATGATCGTCTCGATCGAGCAGCATGTGGACTGGGTGTGCGATGCGCTGGCGCATCTGCGCGGCCAGGGCCTCAGCGTGATGGAAACGACGCCCATGGCCCAGGAGGATTGGGTGGCGCATGTGAACGAGGTGGCGCACCGCACCCTCTATCCGCAGGCGAACAGCTGGTACATGGGCGCCAATATCCCGGGCAAGCCGCAGCTCTTCATGCCCTATGTCGGCGGCGTGGGGACCTATCGGCAGATTTGCGACGAGATCGCGGCGAAGGGGTATCCGGGCTTCGCCTTCGCGGCGACGGAGCAGGTCAAGGCGGCGGAATAGCCGCCCAAATCAGATGAGCACCGCACAGCGAGGATCCGGCCGCAACGCGGCCGGCGCGCCCAGAGCGACCTTCACGCCGGACCAGACGCCGCGGCGCGAAGCCCAGGCGGCGGAGCCGCCGCCCGGCGCTTGAGGGCCACAACACGATCATCCGGCCGCAAAGCGGCCGGCGCGCCCAGAGTGACCTTCACGCCGGACCAGACGCCGCGGCGCGAAGCCCAGGCGGCGGAGCCGCCGCCCGGCGCTTGAGGGCGGCTAACGCAATGCGCCCGCAGGGCACGCCGTGCGCCCGCCATCCACCTGGAACTGGCCGCCGGTGATGCCGGATGCCTCGTCCGAGCAAAGGAACAGCACCATCGCCGTCACCTCGGCCGGCGTGCAGTAGCGGCCAAGCGGGATGGAGGCCATGTATTTCTCCGGCACGTCATTCGCGCCGCGCGCCGTCGCCTGCTGTTCCAGCGAGTGGATCATGCGCGTGTCGGTGGGCCCGGGGCAGAGCGCGTTCACCCGCACGCCGCCGCGCGCCACCTCGCCCGCCGCGGTCTTGGTCATGCCGAGCACCGCATGCTTGGAGGCGACATAGGGGCCAAGCCCGGCCGAGCCCACCAGCGCGGCCGTCGAAGCGGTGTTGACCACCGCCCCCTTCCCCTGCGCCAGCATCACCGGCATCACATGCTTCATGCCGAGGAAGACGCCCTTCACATTCACGGCGATGACGGCGTCGAAGACGGCCTCCTCCTGCTCGATGATCGGGCGGACATGGCCCTCGATGCCGGCATTGTTGAAGAAGCAGTCGATGCGGCCCCAGGCCTCCATCGCGGCGGCGACATAGCCGCGCACCTCGGCATCTTGCGTCACATCGGCCTGGCGGAACCGGACGTCATGGCCCTGGGCGGCGAGTGCCGCCGCGCCCTCCGCGCCCTTGGGGTCGCGGTCCACCATCAGCACCTTGGCCCCTTCCCGCGCGAAGCCGCCGGCGGCGTCGAGTCCGAGCCCGTTGGCCGCCCCGGTGATGATGACGACCTTGTTGTCGAAGCGCATGCCCTTCTCCCTTTTGCTGTTCTTCAATTGGACGTGTGGCCGCCATCCACGGCGATGGCTTCGCCCGTGACGAAGCTGGCACGGTCCGAGCAGAGCCAGACGACCATCTCGGCGATTTCCTCCACCGTGCCGATGCGGCCGAGCGGCACGCGGGCCAGGATGGCCTCGCGCCGGCGCTCGATGCCGCGGCTGGCCAGCGGTGTCACGACATAGCCGGGGCAGACCGCATTGACCCGCACGCCATCCTTCGCGTGGTCAAGGGCCGCGACCTTGGTGAGCCCGATCACCCCATGCTTGGCCGCGACATAGGCACCCGCACGCGGCAGGGCGATACGACCGGCGATGGAGGCGGTGTTCACGATGGCGCCGCCGGTCTTCATCGCCGCGATCTCGTGCTTCATGCAGAGGAAGACGCCGGTCAGGTTCACGCCCAGCACGCGCGCCCATTCCTCGGCCGGAATTTCGGCGAGCGGCAGCGCCTCGACAGGCGCCACGCCCGCATTGTTGAAGGCGCAATGCAGCGCGCCGAAGCTCTGGGTGGCGGCCTCCACCATCGCCGCCACCTGCTGCTCGTTGGTCACATCGGCGGCCATGCCACGCGCGGCACCCCCGGCCTGGACGATGGCGGCGGCGGTGCGCTCGGCCCCTGCCCCGTCGCGGTCGGCCACCAGCACGCGCGCACCCTCTTCGGCCATGCGCAGCGCGGTGGCGCGGCCGATGCCCGAGGCACCGCCCGTCACCAGCGCCACGCGGCCCTCCAGCATCACGCGCGGAAGCCCTCCTTCAGGGCGCGCGCCGCCGTCTCGATCAATTCGAGCGCGGGCTTGATGATGGCGCACATGGTGAGCGCGCCGTGCAGGATGTCGGCGGCATGCAGGTGCGTCACGCGCACGCCCTCCCGCTCCAGCCGCGCCGCATATTCGCGGCCCTCGTCGCAGAGCGGGTCATGGCCCACCGTCAGCACGAAGGCGGGCGGCGTGCCGGCGAGCGAGGCGGCGCGCAAGGGCGAGGCACGCCAATCATTCCACTGCGCCGGGTCGGGGATATAGAGGTTGCGGAACCAGTGCATGCCCGCCGCCACCAGGGGCAGGCCCTCAGTGAAGCGCATGTAGCTCTCATGCGTGGCCGTCATGTCCGTGGCAGGATAGAGCAGCAGCTGGAAGCGCAGCGGAGGCAGCACGCCATCGCGCGACATCAGCGCCATCACGGCCGAGAGGTTGCCGCCCGCGCTGTCGCCGCCCACGGCGAGCCGCGTGGGATCAATGCCGAGGGACGCGGCCTCGGCCACCGCGTAGCGCACCGCCTCGGCCACGTCGTCCACGGCGGCGGGAAACAGGTGCTCGGGCGCCATGCGGTAATCCACCGCCAGCACCGCGCAGCCCGCGCGATTGGCCAGGCTGCGCGCCAGGTGGTCATGCGTGTCGAGGTCGCCGAAAACCCAGCCGCCGCCATGGGCGAAGACCAGGCAGGGCAGGATCTCGCCCGGCGCGCTGCCGAGCGGGCGGTAGAGCCGGGCGGCCACGCCGCTGGGCAACCGCAGGTCGCGCGCTTCCGCCACATCGGGCGAAGGCGGCTGCACCACGGCGCGGCCCGCTGCGTATTGGGCGCGGGCGGCCAGCGGCTCCATCGTCTCGAAACGCGGGCGTCCGCTCGCCTTCACCAGTTCGAGCAGCGCGATGCAATCGGGGTGCAGGGGGGCGGTCATGGCCGCGCCTCGCCGGTCTGGAACATTCGTCGTTTTCCTCCGAGCCTCTTGCGCGCAGCATGGACGAGAGGGGGGCGGCTGGGCAACCGTGCCTCCTTGCAGCCCGGGGGGCGCTGCCCTAGAACGCCGCGATCGGTTGCTCGACGGGCGAAACACTCGATGAATGAGGAAGAACGCCGCCAGGCAAGGGCTTTCGCGGACCTCACCTATGAAGGTTTTCGCGAACTGGCAGGGCGTGCCGGGCTGAGCCGCTACCAGCGCATCGGCTTCCCGGACAGCCTGCGCGCCGGGCGCGAGGAAGCCATCTTCGACGATATCCGCGCCAAGCTGCTCGCGCTCGAGGCGACGCGCGGGCTCACCGTGCTTGATATCGGCCCGGGCTGCAGCGACCTGCCCGTGCTGATCATCGAGGCCTGCCGGCGGATGGATCACCGCATCATCCTCGTGGACTCGCCCGAGATGCTGGAGGCGCTGCCCGCGGGCGACTTCATCGAGAAGATCGAAGGCCCCTTCCCGCAATGCGCGCCGGCACTGGCCAGCCTCCGCGGCAAGGTGGATGTGATCATCTGCTACTCGGTCCTGCACTATGTCTTTGCCGCGGGCCCGCTCTTCGCCTTCCTCGATGCAGCGATCGGCCTGCTGCGGCCGGGCGGTGGTGCGATGCTGATCGGTGACATCCCCAACGCCTCGATGCGGCGCCGCTTCCTCGCCAGCGCGGCGGGGGCGGCCTTCCACCGCGGCTACACCGGGCGCGACGAGGATCCCGACCCCGGCTTCAACCAGGTGAGCGAAGGCGAGATGGATGATGCCGTGCTCTTCGCCCTCATGGCCCGCGCCCGCGCCGCGGGTGCCGATGCCTGGTTGCTGCCGCAGCCGCCGCACCTGCCCATGGCGAATCGCCGGGAAGATCTTCTGCTGCGGAGGCCGTGATGGGCCATCCCGAGAAGCATCATGACCTGGTCCTGATCGGCGACAGCGCCTTCGCCGAGATCGCGCATGAGTATTTCACCGCCTTCAGCCCGTATCGCGTGGTGGCCTTTGCGGTGGAGCGCGCCTTCCTGCGGCAGGAGAGCCTCTGCGGCCTGCCGGTGATCCCGCTCGAGGAATTGCCGGAGCGCTACCCGCCCGCCGCGCACCACGCGCATGTGGCGGTGGTCTATACCCAGCTGAACCGTCTGCGCGCCAGGCTCGTGCGGCAGGTCGCCGCTGCGGGGTACCCCCTCGCCTCCTTCGTCAGCCCGGCGGCCTTCGTCGCGCCCAGTGCGCGCCTCGGCCCCCATTGCTTCATCTTCGAGAACAATGTCGTCCAGTCCTTTACCCAATTGGGCGAGAACGTCGTTCTCTGGTCGGGGAACCATATCGGGCACCACAGCCGGGTAGGCGACAATGTCTTCGTCTCATCGCATGTCGTCGTCTCGGGCTTCTGCGAGATCGGGGCGAACAGCTTCCTCGGCGTGAACGTCGCAATCGGGAACAATCTGCGCGTGGCGGCGGATAACTGGATCGGCCAGGGCGTCGTCATCTCGCGCGACACCGAGGAGGGCCAGATGTTCCGCCCAGCCGAACAGCAGGCGGCCAAGGTCGGCGCCAGGCGCTTCTTCCGCATTCGCGACGACGCGGGCGAGCCGCCCGCATGAAGTGGCGCAAGCTCGGGCTGCTCTGGGCGCCGGATGGGCGGCGGCCCTGGGCCCAATCCCATGCGATGCTCGCGACGCCGGTCTATCTGGAGGGGCGCATCCGCCTGCTGCTGGGCGTGTGCGATGCCGGCACGGTCTCGCGCGTCGGCTGGATCGAGGTGGATGGGCGTGACCCGACCCGCGTCCTCGCCGTGGCCGAGGAGCCCGTGCTCGACATCGGCGAGCCCGGGCATTTCGACGACAATGGCGTGAACCCATGCAGCGCGGTGACGCTGCCGGACGGCTCGGTGCGCCTCTACTACAATGGCTATCAGTTGCAGACGAAGGTGCCCTACACGCTCTTCGCCGGCCTCGCCACAGCGCCCCGCGGCGACGCGGACTTCACGCGCTGGGCCCCCACCCCGGTCTTCGAGCGCGGCCCCTCCGAGCCGATTTTCCGCACCGCGCCCTTCGTCCGCCGCCGCGACGACGCCCCGGGCTGGGAGGCCTGGTATATCGGTGGCGCCGGCTTCCACTTTGTCGAAGGGCGCCGGCAGCCGCGCTACAGCCTGCACTACGCCACCTCGGAGGATGGCCTTCACTGGCCCTCCAAGGGGCGGGAGCTGATGGCGCCGGAGGGCGATGAGATCGGCTTCGGCCGCCCCTGGCTGGTGCGTGCCGGCGCCGCCGACTGGCGCATGTGGTATGCCATCCGCTCGCCGCGCGGCTACGCGATGGGCTACGCCACCTCCACCGACGGGCAGGCCTGGACGCGGCGTGATGCCGAGGCGGGACTGGACGTCTCGCCCGGCGAATGGGATGGCGACATGCTCTGCTACGGCGCCGTCGAGCACATCAACGGCGCGGTCTACATGTTCTACAACGGCAATGGCTATGGCCGGACCGGTCTTGGCCTTGCCGTGCTCGAAAGCGACTGACACTTCCATGTCCGCCACCGTCCGTCCCCTGATCGTCGAACGCTACACCGCCGCCCGGCAGCCGGCTTGGGACGAGTTCGTCCGCTGCAGCAAGAACGGCACCTTCCTGCTGCTGCGCGGCTACATGGACTACCATTCCGATCGCTTCAGCGATTGCTCGCTCATCATCCGCAGCGGCGATGAGATCGTGGCGCTGCTGCCCGCCCATCGCGACGGCGACGTCGTCGCGAGCCACAATGGCCTGACCTTCGGCGGCTTCATCGTCTCCGCCCGGATGACCACGCCCATGATGCTGCGCGTCTTCGACGTTGTGCGCGCGCATCTCGCGGCCCAGGGCGCCAAGACGCTCATCTACAAAAGCATCCCGCACATCTACCACCGCCTCCCGGCGGAGGAGGACCGCTACGCGCTGTTCCGGCACGACGCCGAGCTCTACCGCCGCGACCTGCTGAGCACGATCGACATGGCCCGCCGCCCGCCCCCGCAGGAGCGGCGGCGCCGTGGTGCGGCCAAGGCCATGAAGGCCGGCGTCACCGTCGCCGAGGACGGCGACTGGCCGCTCTTCTGGGACCTGCTCGATCGTCATCTGCAGGCGCGCTACGACGTGAAGCCGGTGCACAATGTGAGCGAGATCACGTACCTGCACGGCGGCTTCCCGCAGAACATCCGCCTCTTCACGGCGCGCGGCCCCGACGGGGCGCTGCTGGGGGGCGTCGTGATCTACGAGGCGGATGAGGTGGCACACCTGCAATACGCCGCCAGCACGCCGGAGGGCTTCGCCATGGGCTGCCTGGACCGCATCTTCCTCCATCTGCTGGACGAGGTCTTTGCACAGAAGCGCTGGTTCGACTTCGGCAACTCGACCGAGCAGCAGGGGCGCTTCCTGAATGACGGCCTGATCGAGCAGAAGGAAGGCTTCGGCGGCCGCGCCGTGGCGCATGACTATTTTCGCCTGACGCTGTAGCGCCCCCGTCAGCGCCCCAGTTTGGGCGACAGGCGCCCCGCCACCAGGCGATGCGCGATGCGGCGGCCAAGGGCCACGCCCGGCTGCTCGATCACGCGGTGCAGCACGGCGCAGATCGCCAGCAGCAGCAGCAGCGCGACCGCCGCCACCTGGCCACCCACCAGCCCCATGCCGCGCGCCGCGCCCTCAAGATGGGACCAGAGCCAGTTGTGAAACAGATAGACCGCGTAGGTCAGGTTGGAGAGGAAGACGATCCAGGCCGCGCCCCGCAGCTTCGCCCGCACCAGCCAGAGCGCGAGGAAGAGCAGGCAGGCCTGCGTCAGGAAGTGTGAATTGGCGCCGCGCGCGTTGATGCCCGGCAGGGTCACCAGGTAGCTCGCATAGATGCCGCCCACGCAGAGCAGCGCGGCGCCACCGCTGACCAGTCGTCGCTCAAAGAGGAAGGCCACCGAGCCCACGAAAAGGAACGGGAGGTAGAGCGTGATGAAGCCGTCGCTCCAGCCATGCACCGTGGGCATCGGCCCGGCCCAGTGCGCCAGCCCGGTGATCGCGAGGTAGATCCAGGGCAGCGTCCTTGGGCGCTCAATCAGGCCGATCGCCTCCAGCGCCGCCATGATGCCGTAGAACAGCAGTTCGAGCCGCAAGGTCCATTCCACGCCCGCCAGCGCATAGGGCGTGCCGAAGAGGTCGCCGATCAGGAGGAGGCGCGGGATCATCACCGAAAGCGGCGGCACGGACTGGCCCAGCATGGTCGCGGCCAGCAGCGTCTCGAGCAGCACGGCGGCGATGTAGAGCGGGTAGATGCGGAAGATGCGCCGCAGCAGGAATTCGCCGGCCGGCTCGCGCTGCAGCACCTGCGTGATGATGTAGCCGGAGACCAGGAAGAAGACGATCACGCCGGCACCGCCCGCCCAGACCAGCGGCGCGACGAGCTGCGCCAGCAGACGCAACGTCAGATGCAGCCCGGGGTCCTGCGCCGCCGCCTCGATCGCGGGGTAGAATTTGTGCCCGGCCAGGACGCTGGCGAAGGCAAAGATCCGCAGCAGGTCGAGGAAGACCACGCGGTCCAGGGCTGCTCGCGGCGCCGATGGGCCTGCCGGTGCGGCCGTTTGCGTCATGCGTCGTCACCTTCCAGGGCGGGCGCCGCAGCGCTGCGGCCGCGATGTCTTGGCCGATTTGTGGCATCCTTGCCAGCCGCCCTGGCCCGCCCGCTTGTCCCGGGTCGGCTCGCCCCGCTTGTCCGCCGTAGGCAAATGCGCCAACCCTCCCCGCGAATTCTTGGAGCGCGCGCCCCCATGGCCACAACACCGATCGTTTCCGTCTGCATTCCGGCCTACAACCACGCGAAATACGTGCGCGCCGCGCTGGAGAGTGTGCTCAGCCAGGATTTCGGCGATTTTGAGATCATCGTCACCGATGACGGCTCCACCGATGCGACGGTGGAGGAGATCCTGGCCGTGCGCGACGAGCGCATCCACTTCGCCCGCAACGAGCGCAACATCGGGCCCAGCGCCACGGCGGGGCGCAACATGGCCCGGGCGCGCGGCCGGTTCATCAGCTTCCTCCCCTCGGACGATCTCTTCCTGCCGGGCAAGCTCCGGCGCCAGGTCGAGGCCTTCGAGCGGCAGCCCGAACTCGGCGCCGTGTTCTCCTGGATGACACCGGTGGATGAGGAGGGCGCGCCCATCGCCGATGATCACCCCTATTTCCGCCCGGCCGGCGTCACGCGCGAGACGGCACTCCGCCACTTCTTCCTGGTGGGCAACCTGCTCTCGGCGCCCACCGCGATGGTCCGGCGCGAGGCCTTCGCGCAGGTCGGCGTTTTCGATCCCTGCCTGTGGCAGACCCAGGATTACGACATGTGGGTGAAGCTCTGCCTCGCCTTCCCGATCCTGGTCCAGGAGGAACCGCTCGTCGCCTACCGGCTGCGGGCGGCCGGCGCCAACATGCATGCGAGCAACCCCGCGACCGATGCGCGAATCGCCTGGGAATTCGGCCAGGTGCTGCGCAACTACACGGCCATGGAGCGCGATCCGGTGCTGTTCCTGCGCGTCTTCCCCGAGGCGGCCCCGCATCTCGAACAGGGGTTCGGTGTGACCGGGGCGCTCGCCATGCTCGGGCTTGGCGCAACGGCGGCAGCGCCGCGCAATTTCGGGATCGAGATGCTGTACCGCGCGCTGAACCAGCCCGAGACGGCCGAGGCGCTGGAGCGCGCCGGCTATGGCTGCGCCTATTTCTACCGCGCCCTGGCCGAAGTGGATCCGATGCGGACCGGCGCCCTGCGCGAGATCGCGGCCAGGAACCAGGAGATCGCGAGCCTGCGCGCCTCGGCCCAGAGCTCGGCGGAACTCACGGCGCTCCTCGCGGCCCATCACGAGCTCGCCACCTACCACCAGCAGGTCGTGGAGGCGAAGGAGTGGTGGCAGAAGCAGGCCGAGAACTGGGAAGCCCAGGCCCGGACGCTCATGGGCAAGGGCAAGATGCCCTGAGCGCCGCGTAAGCGGGGCGCTCTCAGGGCGCCGGCCCTTGCGTCAGGACCGGTCGCGGCCGCGCCGCAGGGCGCCGAGCGGGCCGGACAGCATCTGCTTGACCGAGCTCTTGATCCGGTGCGGCAGACCGGCCCGGTAGGCGGCCTCCCACGCCTCGGCCCGCACCTGCCAGCGATCGCGATCCTCGAGATAGGCCTGGCGCAGCGCATTCGCGTGGGTCAGCGCGGCCTCCAGCTCCCCGGCGGTGACGCCCTTGCGGGCGCCCGATCCATCAAGCCCCATCTCTGCCGGATCATGTGGCTTCTGGAAGGTGGTGGCAGCCTTCTCCCAGGCGTCGGAATTCCCCTTCCAGAAGTCGCGCGCCGCCTCCAGCTGCTTCACGTAATCCATCAGGTTCGCCATCTCTCGCTGGTACCGTTCGCGGAGCATCGTCCGGCCACCGCCCTGGCGCTGGGGCATCTGCCAGCCTTGGAAGCGGGGCGCTGCCGCGGGCTCGGGCGCCTCATGGAGCCAGGGGCCCATCAGCTGCACATCGCCTGGCGTCAGCAGCGTGTCGGGCCCCTCGCCATCGGGCATGGCGCGCAGGTGCAGCCCACCGGGCACGGCCTCGAACTCCACCCCCGCGACAAGCAGGCGGTTCACCCACCACCAGCGCATCAGCGGCGTCCAGCCGGCCTGGCCCCAGCCGCGCGCCACATCCACCCGCGGATAGGGATGGGCCAGAAGCACCTCGCGCGGGGCGACAAAGCTGGCCGGCAGGGGGTTCGCTTTGGAGGAGGCTGCGAGCTGGCCGAGGCGGGGCGGGAGGGTGAGCAAACTCATCTCCCCGCGATCGAAGAAGTTGGGGCCGTAGGTGACCACCGCCTCGGGATGCCAGGCGGTCTGGCCGCGGAGCGGGAGCGTCGCGCAGATGGCCAGCCACCGCGCCGAGACCGATTCATCCGGGCCGATCACGCCCAGACGCTCGCAATGGCTTGCCGAGGCCCAGGCCGAGATGCCGGAGGAGAGATCGCCCTCCTCCTCGGGCAGGACCTGCCATGGCGGCGGGGCGTGTTCCGCGAGCCAGGCGCGCGTCCCCTCCGAAGCCTGGAAGGGCAGGACCGAGATGACGACCTGATGGCCCTCGGCCACCGCCAGGGCACGGGCGCGCTCCAGGTCGCGGACGCCGCGCTTCAGGTGGAAGGCCTCCTGGGAGGCAACGAGCAGGATCGAGATGCTGGACATGCTCAGGCCCCCGGATTGGAGGAGAGGCTGGCCGAGAGATAGTTCGGCATCTGCGCCAGGGTGCGATGGAAGGCCGCCCACGAATACTCGGCGGTCAGCCGCGCCTGCGCCGCAGCCACGCGGCGGCCGGCCTCCCCGCGGTCCCGGTCCGCCTCGGCAATGGCGGCGACATAGCCATCCACGTCGTCGGGACCGTCCACGAGCCAGCCGGTCTCGTGGTCCACCAGCTCCGGGATGCCACCGATCCGGGGGGCCACGAGCGGCAGGCCGAGCATCGCGGCCTCCAGCAGGGCGATGGGCATGCCCTCCGCGGCGCTGGTGAACATGTAGCTGGAGACCTCATGCAGCGGCAGGTCGAAGATGGCGCCGTAGCGCCCCCGGAAATCCACATTGGGCGTCCTGGGGAGCCAGTCGAGATCGGGTTTCGCAGCCCCGGCGAAGATGGAGCCGTACATGGCAAAGGGGTGATCCGGCATGCGGGCCGCGACCTTGGCCAGGATGTCGATCCGCTTCTCGCGGGCGACGCGGCTCATCCACAGCGTCCCGCGCTTCGCCTCCGCCCGGTAGGGATGGTTGACGAAGCGGCCATCCGCGCCGGGGACGTCGAGAACCGGCGTGCGCAGCAGATGGAACTTCTTGTGCAGGGCGGCGGGCAGGCTGAAGGCCTCGATCGCGCGTTGGACCACGGCGCCGTTGTCGGCGATGATTCCCTGCATGAATTCGATGCACCGGGGCAGGTATTGCCAGAAGGCGCCCAGGCGGAAGCGGTCGCTGTAGAGGATATCGCTGTAGATGTTGCCGAACAGCGCCGCATTCCGGGCATGCCAGGCGCCCCGCTCCATGAACATGAACCAGCCGGAGTCGGAGTTCAGGTTATGCACCGTATCGGGCATGACCTCCTTCATCATGCGGTCCAGCAGCTCGATCCGCCCATCCAGGTCGCAGTCGGGCGCCGCGTCGTTGATGGCGACGACGGGAACGCCGTGCGTGCTGCGGTCGCTCTTGTCCAGCTTGAAGTTGAGATCGGGTGCGATCGCACACAGGCCGCGATGGCCGTAGCGCTCGTTCAACGCCCGGATGAGGAGCTGCGTGACGCGCTCGGAGCCACCCGAGACGCCGAGCCAGGGCACCAGCAGGACATGCCGCGTGCCGGGGGGAATGGCCCGCAGGAAGCGGGATTCGATGGACAGGGTGGCGGGCGCCGCCAGCTCCAGGACCTGCGACTTGATCTTGTATTCGAACCAATCGTCGGGAATGAGCTGGGCGGGCGGCTCGTCCAGCCCTTCAAGCTCCGCGCGGATGGCGGGGAGGAGGCGTCCGAGCGTCTCGGCGGGCGTCGGCGCGGCGGCGACCGGCTTGGTCTCATCGGGATCCTGCAGGCTCGGCGTCATGACCGCGCGGTCCTCACTGCGTGGGGCCGCAAGCGGCATGCCGATACCCGACCGAGCGGGCGATCCGGCGCAGGCTGCAACATGTGGCAGCGTTGGATGTTCACGTGTCGCTATTCCTCGTGCTGGCGTCCGCGATCCGGGCCTGGGATCCCGGGGGGTTGGCAACCGGGCCATGTGGTCTGGCGATCGCGTGTCGGGCATATCCGCGCCGAAATCAACCGGCCGCGCCGCGCCTGCGGCGTGGGGCCGCGGGCGCGGTGCGCTTGTGATCGTGCGGGGCCTCGGTCATAACCCGGCGCGATGGAATCGTCAGACAGGCGAAATGAAGCGTCCGAGCCGGAAGGTGCGGCAGGTGTCGCGCGCGCCCCGCGCGCGCCGGGCGATCCAACGGTCGAGACGATGCGGCTCGTTCTTCGCAACCGGGAATTGGAGAGCGAACTCGCGCGTCTGCGGGCGGCGCCACCGCCGCAGATCGCCGGCATCATCGCCGCAGGGGCGGCCAAGGGCGGCCCCGTGCAAATCGGCCTGCACACGCTGCGCTGGCTCGCGGGCGGGGCCCTCCGGCGGGCGCGCCGCCTGGCCGGGCGCATGTTGCGGCGCCTGGGGCTGGCATCCCTGGCCGGGCCGCCACCGCCCTTCGTGCCCTTCGCACCGCCCGACGAGACGGCGCTCGAACAGAGCCGCGTCACCGATGCACATGCCTTCTTCCACGCGATCAGCACGACGCGCCTGCTGAAGCCGGCCACCGGCCACCGGCCGCGCCCGCCCCTCGATGCGGCCACGGCGCCGCTGGTCAGCGTCGTCATCGTCTCCTTCAACTATGGCCGCTTCGTGGGCGCGGCCGTGGAATCGGTGCTCGCGCAGACCTTCCGCGACCTGGAGGTGATCGTGGTGGATGGCGGCTCGACCGACGCCACCTCACGCGAAGCAGTGCGCGCGCTCGAGCAGCCGCGCGTCCGCGTGCTGTTCCAGGATGAACCCCACCCGGCCGGCGCCAACCGCAATTTCGGCATCAGCCAGGCGCGCGGGGCCTATATCTGCTGCCTGGACGCGGACGACACGCTGGCCCCCACCTATCTGGAGCATGCGATCTACCTGCTCGATCGCCAGGGCTACGATGTCGTCTCCTGCGGGCTCGAGATGGTGGGCGAGGAGCAGGGCAAGTACTACCCGATGGAACGGCCCGGCCTGGGCGACCTGCTGGAAGGCAACCAGGTCCTGACCTGCGGGGTGTTCCGCCGCGCCCTCTGGGAGGCGAGCGGCGGCTTCCGCGACATCGAGCGGGACGCCATCGGGCATGTCCATGAGGATTGGCTGTTCTGGACGCGGCTCGCCGCGCTCGGTGCGCGCATCCGAAACCTCCCCCGCGCGCCCTATCTGCGTTACCGCGTGCATGCGACCAGTCTCAGCCGTGCGCAGGATGTGCTGCCGGCCTGGCAGCAGCGGATCCTGGTGCAGCGGGTGAACAGCGACGTCCTCTGGCCCCTCGGGCAGATGGTCCTCCAGGCGCATGGGACGCATGGGGGCCGCGGCACGCCGCATCGGCGGCGCAGCGCCGCGCCTGCCAGCGAGGGTGCCGCGGGACCGACGCTGTTGCTCGCCCTGCCCTTTCTCGTCCTGGGCGGCGCCGAGCGGCTGCTCAGCGCCGTGGTCGGGCATCTCGTCGCGCAGGGCTGGCGGGTGGTGATCGTCACCACCCTGGCCACCGACCCGATCCTGGGCGACAGCACGCCCTGGTTCGCCGCCCACACGCGCGAGATCTTCGACCTGCCGAGCGCGGTCCCGCCCGAGTTCCACGAGGATTTCCTGTTGCACCTGGTCGAGACCCGCGCGCCCGACATCGTGTGGGTCGTGGGCAGTGCCACGATGTATGGCCTGCTGCCCCAGCTGAAGCAGGTCCATCCCGGGGTGCGCGTGGTGGACCTTTTGTTCAACACGATCGGCCATGTCGCCAATAATGCGAGGCGGCGACGGCTGATCGACATGAACCTGGTCGAGAGCGAGGCGGTGCGCCGCTTCCTACAGGAGACGGGCGAGGCGGCGGGGCGCATCACGCTGGTCGAGAGCGGCGTGGACCTGGACGCGCTCCGCCCGCGCGCGCCGAGCGAGGGCGTGCTGGAGGCCATCGGCGCGCGCGAAGGCGATCTCGTCGTGGGCTTCATGGGCCGCTGGTCCGAGGAGAAGAATCCGCTGGGCTTCATCGAGCTTGCCCGGCGGGTGGACGCTGGCCTGCCGGTCCGCTTCGTCATGACCGGGACGGGGCCGCTGCGCCCGGAGATCGAGGACGCCATCGCAGAAGCCGCCTTCCCGCCCGGCCGCTTCCATCTGCTGGGCGAGGTGCAGGATGTGGCGCCCGTGCTGGGCTCGCTCGGCCTGCTCGTCCTGCCGTCGCGCCTGGACGGGCGCCCGACCGTCGTGATGGAGGCGGCGGCGATGGGCATCCCCGTGCTTGCCTCCCGCGTGGGCGGCCTGCCGGAACTGGTGCTGGAGGGCGAGAGCGGCTGGCTCTGCGACGCGGAGGACCTTGATGGCTTCGCCGCCCGGATCCGCGAAGCCGCCGCCGACCGGCCGCGGCTCGAGCGCATGCGGCACGAGGCCCGGCGCCATGCGGAGCGGCACTTCGACGTGCGCGCCATGCTGACCGGCTACGAGACGGCCCTCCTCAACCTCCTCGCCTCCGCCGATCATCATGGATAGGTCCAAGATCGCGCGCTGGCTCGTGGACGCCGACTGGTACCGGGCGCGGCATGGCGCGGCCGACCCGGTGCAGCACTTCATCCAGCACGGCATGGATCAGGGCCTCGATCCCAACCCCATGTTCGACACCGTCTGGTATCGCGCGACCCATGCGGCCGTCATGGCCGCGGGCGTCAGCCCCTGCGAGGATTTCTGCCAGAACGCCCTCATGGCCTTCCGCGACCCGGGGCCGCTCTTCGACACGGCCTGGTATTGCCGGACCTACCCGGACGTCCCGGCCGCGAACATCAACCCGCTGCACCACTACCTGGCCTTCGGCCGCGCCGAGCGGCGGGACCCTTCCCCCTGGTTCGACAACATCTGGTATTTCAACACCTATCCCTTCGCCGACTCGCCGGGGATGGATGCACCCACGCATTTCATGAGCCATGGCGCGGCGCTGGGCCTTTCGCCCTCCGCCTTCTTCAACGTCGTCTGGTACCAGACCCGTTACCCCGAGGTGGCGCAAAGCGGGGCCAACCCGCTGCTGCATTACCTGCTGGAGGGCGAGGCGAAGGGTCATTGGCCCGCACCCGGCTTCGATCCGCAGCGATATGCGCGCCAGCACGCACCGGAGCTCGCCGATGGGCGCGGCGCGCTGCGGCATTTCGCCGCCGAGCCGGCCCGTCGGCTCCAGGCCGCCCGGGCCAGCAAGCACCCGACGCCCGCGAACCAGGTCCGCCGCGCCGTCGCCGATGACGCGCGGGCGATGATCGCGCTGGCCGCCGGCATTGAGGCCGATCTGGCGGACCTGCCCCAGGCGCTGGAGCAGTTGCCCGTCATTTGCCTCACGCTCGGCCCCGCAGAGATGGCGTGGCGCTCGCTCTTCCTCTCGCTCGAGGCCGTGCCGTCCCGCATCCTGCTGGTCGGCCGGCTGGACGACGTGCCGGAACTCGCGGCCCTGCCCGATGACCCGGCGACGCTCGTGCTGGAGACCGACGGAGAGGCGCTCTCCATCGGGCGACAGCTTCCGCCGCGCGTCGCCTGGCGCTCCCTCGCCGGGTCCGGGCTCGGCGAGGCGGAGCGGGTCCGTGTCGTGGCTGCTCTCATCAATGCCTTCCGGCCGTCGGCCATCCTCGCCTGGGGCAGCCATGCCGGCGGTGAGGCGATCAGCCGCCATGGCGGCAATTTCCGGGTGGATGCGCGGATCCATGTCGTCTGGGCGGACGGGCCGACGCGCGGTGCGGCCGACCTCGCGGCGCGGCACTTCCGCCGCAGCCTTCCCTTCACGACGCTGAGCTACGCCCGGGACGTGCCCACGCTGCACGCCATGGCCGACCGCTTCGGGCTGCCCGCCGGGCCGCGCGCGCAGTTCCGGCCGATTGACGCATGGCGCGCGGCCGAGGGCTTCCTCGGCCCGGAGCCGCAGGACCCATGACCGACGTCACCGCCATCGTGAACCTCCACCGGGAGGGCATGCTCGCGCAGGCCTCCCTGCTGAGCGCCAGCCATGCGGCCGAGGTCGCGCGCGCGGCAGGCCTCGTGGTCGAGATCCTCGCCATGGCCGATTGCGCCGACCAGGCGACGCTGGACGTGCTGGCCCGGCACCCCGGCATCCGGGTGATCCAGACCGAGGTGAATGACCTGGGACTCGCGCGCAACGAGGGCGTGCAGGCGGCGCAGGGGCGCTTCCTGAGCTTCCTGGACGCGGACGACCTCTGGGGCGCGGGCTGGATCCTGCGCGCGCACCAGGCCGCCCGTGCCGCCGCGCCGGCGGTCTGGCACCCCGAGGCCAGCCTGCTGTTCGGCCAGGACACCCCGCCGAGCTGGCTGCCGCACCCGGACGGGGAGACGGCGGAAGGCGATTGGGTCGCGCTGGGCATGCGCAACCACTGGACCTCGCCCAGCTTCGCCGAGCGCGTGGTGTATGAGCGCACCCCCTACCGCCGGGTCAACCTGCGCGAGCAGTTCGGCTACGAGGATTGGTGCTGGAACTGCGAGACGACGGCGGCCGGGCTGATCCATCGGGTGGTGCCCGATACGGCGCATCTGATCCGCGTCCGTCCGGATTCCATGGTGCGCCGGACCATCGGCACGCAATCCTTGATGACGCCCTCGCGCCTGTTCCGCACCCGCATCGGCTGGCTGCGGCCGCTGGACGCGACGATGGCGGCCGAACCCGAGAGCTGAGGGCGCCTCAGGCCAGGAGCAGCGCCGCCACGCGGTCGGCATCGGGGGGGGCGAGCCGGTAGCCCCAGGCTTCGAGCCGCGCCGCGGAGCCCCAGTGGCGGATCATGTCCGAATTGCCGACACGCCCGGCCGCCTCCTGGACCTCGACTGGCCGGCCCGCGGCCCGCACCAGCGCGGCGGTGAGATCGGCAAGGCTCGTCGGCCGGCCCGAGCAGATATTGACGACCTGGCCCATGGCCCGCGCATCGCGCAGCAGATCGAGCAGCAGGGCCGCGGTCGGCACGGCCTCGACGAAATCCCTCTCGCGCGCGAGGGGGCCGGTGCGGAGCACGCCACCCGTCTCCGGCATGGCGCGGATCTGCGCCGCGAAGGCGCCGAGTGCGAGATGGCCGGGCATGTCGCCCCCGATGACGTTGAACAGGCGCGCCACCACCACCGGCACGTCCGGGGCGGCGGCCAGGCCATGCAGCGTCTGCGCGAGCTTGGTGATGCCGTAGACCGAGACAGGGCGGCACGCCGCGTCCTCGCTCACCGGCAATTGCGCCTCGTCCATCGGGCCGTATTCGGCCGCACTGCCGGCGAGCAGGATGCGCGGCGGGGCCGGAAGCCGGCGGGCGGCGGCCAGAAGCCGCGCGGCAAAGAGGACATTGACCCGGTAGGCCTCCTCCAGCGGCTCAGCCGCCGCGGTCCCGGCCAAGTGGAAGACGAGGTCCGGCGCCGCCGCGCGCAGCACCGTGGCAATCGCCGCCTCGTCGCCGAGATCGGCCACGCGCCAACTGCGGCCGGGCACGGAAGCGGCCGGGTCACCGCGGCCCAGGGTGACCGTTTCAATCCCGGAATCGGCAAGGTGCGCCAGCAGGTGCCGGCCCACGAAGCCGCCTGCGCCGGTGACGAGGGCCTTCACGCGCAATCAGGCAGGAAGCGGCCGCGATCCGTGTCGAACAGGGTCTGGGCCTGGGCATAGTCGTCGGGGCGGCCGATATCCAGCCAGAAGCATTCCGGCGCGTGGCAGAGGACCTGGCGGCCCTCGGCGACCAGCGCGCGCATCAGGTCGGGCATGTCGAGCCGCTCGCCGGGCGTCACATGCGGCGCCACCGCGTCGCGCTGCAGGACATAGAGCCCCATGCTGACGAGATGCGTCTGCACGGGCTTCTCCAGGTATCCCGTCATGCGCATGCCCTCATCGGTCTCGAGGACGCCGAATTCCGACTTCATCTCGCGCCGGAAGCTCGCGATGGTCGCATCCGCGCCGGCGGCCCGATGGGCGGCCAGCATGGTCGCGAAGTCGAGCGTGGTCAGGAGGTCGCCATTGCTGACGAAGAAGGTCTCCCGCAGCTGGTCGAGCGTGAGGCCGATGGGCCCGGCGGTGCCGAGCGGCGTGTCCTCCAGGCTATATGAGATCTTCATGCCCAGCCGCTCGCCCTCGCCGAAGAAGGCGCGCAGCAGGTGGTGCAGGTGGTTCACGGCGAGGATCACCTCGGTCACACCCGCCGCCTTGAACTGGCGCAGCAGCAGCTCGAGGATCGGCATGTCGCCGATCGGCACCAGCGGCTTCGGAAAGGTGGCCGTGTAGGGGCCGAGGCGCGTGCCACGGCCACCCGCCATCACCAGGACCTGCATCGTCTCTCTCCCCCGCGCCCTGCTTCAGACCGTGTAGCTGTTGGTGCGATAGAGATGCGGGTGCGCGCCCACGAACTCGATCGTCTGGCGCAGCCCCTCATCGAGGGAAACCTGCGGCGCCCAGCCCATGAGGCGCTTGGCCTTGCTGTTGTCCGAGACGAGCTTGCCGACCTCGCTCTGCGCCGGGCGCATGCGGCCGGCTTCCTGCACGATGGGCTTGTCCATGCCCATCAGCGCCAGGATGCGCGTCGCGAAGTCCCCGATGGAATAGGTGGAGCCGGTGCCGAGGTTGATCGTCTCGCCCGAGATGCCGGGCGTCGTCGCCGCCGCGATGTAGCCCGCGACGGTATCGGAGACGAAGGTCATGTCGCGCAGCGGGTCGAGCGAACCGAGCCGCACCTCATCCCGCACGAAGGCCTGGGAGATGATGGTCGGGATGAAGGCGCGCGCGGATTGGCGCGGGCCGTAGGTATTGAAGGGGCGAAGGGTCACCACCTCCGTCTCGAAGCTGCGCCAGTAGCTTTCGGCGATCTTGTCGGCGCCGATCTTGCTGGCCGAATACGGCGACTGGCCCTGCAGCGGGTGCTCCTCGTCAATCGGCTCGCGCAGCGCGGTGCCATAGACCTCCGAGGTGCTGGTGTGGATGACGCGGCCGACACCCAGCTGCCGTGCGGCCTCGAGCACGTTCAGCGTGCCCTCGACATTCGCGCGCACATAGCTGCGGGGCGCCACGTAGGAATAGGGAATGGCGATGAGGGCGGCCAGGTGGAAGACGACGTCCATGCCCTTGCAGCTGCGGGCCACATAGTCGCTGTCCTCGATGTTGCCGAGGGTGACGCGCAGCTCGGGCTTCACCTCGGGCGCGACAAGGTCCAGGTTCGCCCAGCTGGAGAGCGCGTTGTAATGCACCATCGCGTGCACCTCGGCCCCTTCGCGCACCAGCCGCTCGGCCAGGTGGCTGCCGATGAAGCCGCCCGCGCCGGTCACGAGCACGCGCTTGCCGCGCAGGGATGTGCCGGCGGCGCTCACGGACGGGGCAGTGTGACTCACGGGGCTCTCCTGGAGAATTGTGACGGCGCTTTAGCGCGAACCGGGCGGGAGGCCAACCGCTGGGCGTGGTACGGCTCGGCGGGTCGGGGGCGTCCTGGATGCCTGATCGCGCGGCGGGAGGCGACAGGCCGTGACGTGCCGCATGGCATGCTGCTAGCCTTCACCGATGCAGCAAAACCCCCCGCCTTTGGTCATCTGCCTCGGCAATGCCGTGGCGGACCATGTCTTCCGCGTGGATGACGTGCCACAGCCGCCGGCCAAGGCGCAGGCGCGCAGCTACAAGCTTTCGATCGGGGGCATGGCGGCCAATGCGGCGATCGCCGTCGCGCGCCTGGGCGGCCGAGCCGCCTTCTGGGGCCGCGTGGGCGACGACCCCAACGCCTCGCTGCTCACCGAAGGGCTGCGGACGGAGGGGATCGACCTCACGGGCCTGCATGTCTTCCCCGGCGCGCGCAGCCCGGTCTCGGCCGTGCTGGTGGACCGCTTCGGCGAGCGTGCCATCCTGGGCTTCCGGGGCGAGGGCCTGGGCACCGATCCCGCCTGGCTGCCGCTCGAGATGATGAAGGATGCGCGCGCGCTGCTCTGCGACCCGCGCTGGCCCGAGGGGGCCGCGGCGGCACTCGCCGCCGCCGAAGCCGCCGACATCCCGACCGTGCTGGATGGCGAGCGGAGCGAGACGCGGCTGCTGCTCGATCTCGTTCCCCGCGTGCGCTACGCCATCTTCTCGGCCACGGGGCTCAACAATTATGCGCCCGGCCAGCGCATTCCCGAGGCGCTGCGGCGCGCAACCTCGGAGGGCGTGACCCGGATGGCGGCGGTCACCCGCGGTGAGGACAGCACGCTCTGGCTCATGCGCGGGGAGACCAGGCCACGCGAGATGAAGGCCTTCAAGATTGAGGCGCGCGACACGACCGGCGCGGGGGACGTGTTTCACGGCGCCTTCGCGCTGGCCATGGCCGAGGGGATGGAGGTGGAGGACGCACTGCGCCTCGCCAGCGCCTCGGGCGCGCTCCGCGCCCGCGATGGCGCGACGGCGCATCGGGCCGAGGTGGAGCGCTTCATCGCGGAATATCCGACCGCCTGAGATGGCCGCTTCCGGCGGGCGCCGCATCCGTGCAAGACTTCGCCCCCGCCCTTGGAACCAGGACCGCGATCCACGTGAACGACGCCACCGCCGCCCCGCTTCCCTCCCCCACGGCCGCATCCGAGGACATCTCGACGCCCCGCCCCGACGGCCAGGCCATGCGCGATGCCATCCTGCGCAAGCTGACCTATGATCTCGGCAAGAGCCGGGCAGGCGCGCTCGATCGCGACTGGTTCATGGCCACCGCACTCGCCGTCAGGGACCGCGTGGTGGAGCCCTGGCTCAACGACATGCGCTCGACCTACAACACCGGGCAGAAGCAGGTGTACTACCTCTCGCTCGAATTCCTGATCGGGCGGCTGCTGCGAGACAACATCACGAATTTCGGCCTGATGGCGGAGGTGCGCGCGGCGCTGGCTTCGCTCGACGTGGACGCCTTCCAGGTCGCCGCCTGCGAGCCGGACGCCGCACTCGGCAATGGGGGCCTGGGCCGGCTCGCGGCCTGTTTCATGGACAGCCTGGCCAGCCTCTCCATCCCCGCCTTCGGCTATGGCATCCGCTATGACCACGGGCTTTTCCGGCAGGTGATCCGCCAGGGCTGGCAGGAGGAATACCCGGAGGATTGGCTGCAATTCCCCAACCCCTGGGAATTCGCCCGCCCCGAGATCGCGCACAGCATCGGCTTCGGCGGCACGGTCGAGGAGGTGGTGAATGATGATGGCGACACGCACCACGTCTGGAAGCCGGCCGAGACGGTGCTGGCCGTGGCCTATGACACGCCCATCGTGGGCTGGCGCGGCAAGCATGTGAACACGCTGCGGCTCTGGTCCGCGCGCGCGGCCGACCCCCTGAAGATCGACGCCTTCAACCGCGGTGACCATATCGGCGCGCTCTCCGAACGCGTCCGCGCCGAGGCGATCTCGCGCTTCCTCTACCCCTCGGATGACAGTCCGGAGGGGCTGGAGCTGCGCCTCAGGCAGGAATTTTTCTTCAGCTCCGCCGCGCTCCAGGACCTGATCCGGCGGCATTTGCGCGTCTATGGCGGCATCGAATCCCTGCCCGAGCGCGTGGCCATCCAGCTGAACGACACGCACCCGGCCATCGCCGTGGCCGAGCTGATGCGCATCCTGCTCGACGACCACAAGCTGCCCTGGCCGGAAGCCTGGCGCGTGACGCACGGCACCATCTCCTACACCAACCACACCCTGCTGCCCGAGGCGCTGGAGACCTGGCCCGTCTCGCTGATGGAGCGGCTGCTGCCGCGCCACATGCAGATCATCTACATGATGAACGCCGTGCATCTGGACGCCGTGGCCGCGGCCCATCCGGGCGATATGGGCCTGCTCGCCTCCGTTTCGCTGATCGAGGAGAATCACGGGCGCAAGGTGCGCATGGGCAACCTCGCCTTCATCGGCTCGCACAAGGTCAACGGGGTTTCGGCGCTGCACTCGGACCTGTTGAAAAAGACGGTCTTCCACGACCTCAACATGCTCTATCCCGGGCGCATCACGAACAAGACGAACGGCATCACCTTTCGGCGCTGGCTGCAGCAGTGCAATCCCTGCCTGACCGAGCTGCTCATGGAGACGATCGGCGCCGAATTCCTCGACCGGCCGGAGGCGCTGACGGCGCTGAAGCCCTATGCCACCGATGCCGGCTTCCAGGGCCGCTTCGCCGAGGTGAAGCGGACCAACAAGGAAGCGCTGACCAAGCTCATCCGCACGCAGACCGGCATCCGCGTGGACCCGGCCGCGCTGTTCGACGTGCAGATCAAGCGCATCCATGAATACAAGCGCCAGCTGCTGAACCTGCTGGAGACGGTGGCGCTCTACAACGAGATCCGCGCCCAGCCGCACAACAACTGGGCACCGCGCGTGAAGATCTTCGCGGGCAAGGCGGCGGCGAGCTATCACCGCGCCAAGCTCATCATCAAGCTGGCCCACGACATCGCCCGCACCATCAACCGCGACCCCACCATCCGGGACCGGCTGAAGGTGGTGTTCATGCCGAACTACAATGTCTCCCTCGCCGAGATGCTGGTGCCGGCCTGCGACCTCTCCGAGCAGATCTCGACCGCCGGCATGGAGGCCTCGGGCACCGGCAACATGAAGCTGGCCCTGAACGGCGCACTCACCATCGGCACGCTGGATGGCGCCAATGTGGAGATCCTGGAGCATGTGGGGCCTGAGAACATCTTCATCTTCGGCCTGACGACCGAGCAGGTGGCCTCCCGCCGGCGTGAGGGCTGGCGTGGGCAGGATTCGATCAACCTCTCGCCGCGGTTGCAACAGGCGCTGGAGTCCATTTCCTCGGGCGTCTTCTCCTCCGACGATCCGAACCGCTACGGCGAGCTCGTGCACATGCTGCGCGAGCATGACCACTTCCTCGTCACCGCCGATTTCGACGCCTATTTCGACATGCAGCGCCAGGTCGAGAAGCGCTGGGCGGACCAGGCGGCCTGGCAGAAATCGACGATCCTCAACACGGCCAATATGGGCTGGTTCTCGTCCGATCGGACCATCGCGGAATACGCGCAGGAGATCTGGCGGGTACCCGTGCCAGGGTAGATCCGATGCAGGCCAGCGAAGGCGATGTGACGGCACTGATGGAAGGCCGGCACGCCGATCCCTTCGCGGTGCTGGGGCCGCACGCGGCGCCCGGCGGCCTGGTCCTTCGGGTGCTACGGCCGGGTGCGGCCGCCGTCGAGGCGAGCTTCACCGGCGTCACGCAACGGCTGGAGCCGCGCGACCCCGGGGGCTTCTTCGAAGGCTTCATCCCCGGCGTTCGCCTGGGCGAGACCTATCGCCTGCGCGTGACCGAGGGTGGCACCACGAGCGAGCTGCTGGACCCCTACGCCTTCGGCCCCGGCCTTGGTCCGCTGGACGACCACCTGCTGATCGAGGGCACGCACCACCGGCTCTACGAGCGGCTGGGCGCGCATCTTGTGACGCATGAGGGCGTGCCCGGCGTGCGCTTCGCCGTCTGGGCGCCGCATGCGCGCCGCGTCTCCGTGGTGGGCGAGTTCAACCGATGGGACGGGCGCTGGCACCCGATGCGCCGGCGCGTGGATTCCGGCCTCTGGGAAATCTTCCTGCCCGGCATCACCGAGGGCACCGCCTATAAATACGAGCTGCTCGGTCCCGATGGCGTCTGCCTGCCGCTCAAGGCCGACCCCTTCGGCTTCGCGGCCGAGCTCCGTCCCGCCAATGCCAGCGTGGTGGCCCGCATTGACGACTTCACCTGGACCGACGAGGCCTGGATGGAGGCGCGTGCCAAGCGCGACCCCCGCACCGCCCCCATGAGCATCTACGAGGTCCACGCCCCCTCCTGGAAGCGCCACCCGGATGACCGCTTCTGGAACTGGGACGAGCTGGCGGCGGACCTCATCCCCTATGTCGTGGATCTGGGCTTCACCCATATCGAGTTCATGCCCGTCATGGAGCATCCCTTTGATGGCTCCTGGGGATACCAGCCCATCGGCATGCATGCGGTGACGGCGCGCCTCGGCCACCCTTCCGGCCTCGCGCGCTTCATCAACGCCGCGCATATGGCGGGCATCGGCGTGATCCTCGACTGGGTGCCGGCGCATTTCCCGGATGACGCGCATGGCCTCGCGCGCTTCGACGGCACGGCGCTGTACGAGCACCCCGACCCACGGCGCGGCTGGCATCCGGATTGGCAGACCGCGATCTACGATTACGGCCGGAAGGAGGTGCAGGCCTTCCTCGCCTCCAACGCGCTCTTCTGGCTGGAGCGCTACCACGCCGATGGCCTGCGCGTGGACGCCGTCTCCTCCATGATCCACCTCGACTACTCGCGCGGCCCCGGCGAATGGGCGCCGAACGAGGATGGCGGCAATGACAACCGGGATGCGGTGGGCTTCCTCCAGCGCACCAACGCCATGCTGGCCGAGCAGGCGCCGGGGGCGCTGATCATCGCCGAGGAAGCGACGAATTGGACAGGCATCTCGGCCCCTGTGAGCGAGGGCGGCCTGGGCTTCGCCTTCAAGTGGAACATGGGTTGGATGAACGACACGCTGCGCTATGTGGCAAAGGACCCCCTGCTGCGCCGGCATCACCACCAGCTCATGAATTTCGGCCTGATCTATGCCTTCAAGGAGCGCTTCATCCTGCCGCTCAGCCATGATGAGGTGGTGCACGGCAAGGGCACGCTGGTGGGCCGCATGCCCGGCGACACCTGGCAGAAGCTGGCAGGCCTGCGCGCCTATTACGGCTTCATGTGGGGGCACCCGGGCAAGAAGCTGCTCTTCATGGGCCAGGAATTCGCCCCCTGGGCCGAATGGTCCGAGACGCGCGAGCTGGATTGGTGGTTGCTGCAATATGCGCCGCATCAGGGCGTGCAGGCCTTCGTCCGCGCGCTGAACCTGCTCCATCGCGAAACGCCCGCGCTGCACGCGGCCGATGCCGAGCACGCCGGCTTCTGCTGGATCGACGCGAATGACGCCGACCACTCGGTCTTCACCTGGCTGCGCTTCGATGGCGCGGGCGGCCCGCCCGTCGCGGTGCTCTGCAACTTCACCCCCATCCCGCGCGAGGCGGTGCTGGTGGGCCTGCCCCAGGCCGGCCCCTGGCGCGAGGTGCTGAACAGCGATGCGTTGGAATTCGGCGGATCGGGGCGCGGCAATCTGGGCCGCGTGAAGGCCGTGCCCTCCCCCGCCTTCGGCCAGCCGGCCTCGGCGCGCGTCTTCCTCCCGCCACTCTGCACAATCCATCTGGCGCCCGAGGCGTGGGAAATGCCAAAACCGCGCCTGACCGAAACGACGTCCGGGAAAACAAATGCCTGATCGCGCGCCCAATGCCGCCCCCAGCAGCGCCCCCTTGGCGCGCACCGCCATGGCTTTCGTTCTCGCCGGCGGCCGCGGCTCGCGCCTGATGGAGCTGACGGATCGCCGCGCCAAGCCCGCCGTCTTCTTCGGCGGCAAGTCGCGCATCGTGGATTTCGCGCTCTCCAACGCCATCAATTCGGGCATCCGCCGCGTCGCCGTCGCCACGCAGTACAAGGCGCACAGCCTGATCCGGCATTTGCAGCGCGGCTGGAACTTCCTGCGGCACGAGCGCAACGAGAGCTTCGACATCCTGCCGGCATCGCAGCGCGTCTCGGAGAACAACTGGTATCTGGGCACCGCCGACGCGGTCTATCAGAACATTGACATCATCGAGGACCTGGCGCCGCGCCACATCGTGTTGCTGGCAGGCGACCACATCTACAAGATGGATTACGAGCGCATGCTGCAGCAGCATGTGGACCAGGGCGCCGACGTCACCGTCTCCTGCATGGCGGTCCCGCGCGAGGAAGCGAAGGGCTTCGGCGTGATGGCGGTGGACGCCAATGCCTGGATCACCGACTTCGTCGAGAAGCCCGCCGACCCGCCCGGCATCCCCGACCGGCCTGAGCTGTCGCTCGCCTCCATGGGCATCTACGTCTTCGACACGCGCTTCCTGATCGAGCAGTTGAAGCGCGACGCGGCCGACCCGAATTCAACGCATGATTTCGGCAAGGACATCATCCCCTATATCGTGAAGCATGGCCGTGCCGCGGCGCATCGCTTCGAGCGTTCCTGCGTGCGCTCCTCCCAGGAATTCACCCCCTATTGGCGCGATGTCGGCACGGTGGACGCCTATTGGGAAGCCAATATCGACCTCACGGACATCGTCCCGCCGCTCGATCTCTTTGACCAGGAATGGCCCATCTGGACCTATGGCGAGGTCGTGCCCCCCGCCAAATTCGTGCATGACGTGGAAGGCCGGCGCGGCGAGGCGATCTCCTCCCTCGTCTCGGGCGGCTGCATCATCTCGGGCGCCTCCGCGCGGCGCTCGCTGCTGTTCACGGGCGTGCATCTGCATTCCTTCGCCCGGCTGGAGGGTGCGGTGCTGCTGCCGCGCGTGGATGTCGGCCAGGGGGCGCGGCTCTCGAAAGTCGTGGTGGACCGCAATGTCCGCATCCCGCCCGGTCTCGTCGTCGGCGAGGACCCGATCGAGGATGCGCGCCGCTTCCGCCGGACCGAGAAGGGCGTCTGCCTCATCACCCAGGCGATGCTCGACAAGCTCGCATGAAGCTCCTCGCCGTCGCCTCCGAGGGCTTTCCCTTCATCAAGACCGGTGGGCTTGCCGATGTGGTGGGCGCCCTGCCCGCAGCCCTGGCGGCCGAGGGTGTCGCCGTCACCACGATGCTGCCGGGCTATCCGGCGGTGATGGCCGCGCTCGGCCCGGTGCAGCATGTCGAGCCGCTGGCGGATTTGTTCGGCGCGCCCGCGCGCCTGGTGCGCGCGGCCGCCGCAGGGCGCGACATCCTGGCGCTCGATGCGCCGCATTTCTTCGCCCGCGCGGGCTCGCCTTACCTGGCGCCGGGCGGGATGGACTGGCCGGACAATGCGATCCGCTTCGCCGCACTCGGGCGCGCGGCGGCCCATGCGGCGGATACGATGGGCTTCGACGCACTGCATGCGCATGACTGGCAGGCAGGCCTGGCACCGGCCTATCTGCGCTTCGCCGAAAGCCGCGTGCCCACCCTCTTCACCATCCACAACCTCGCCTTCCAGGGACAGTTCCGCGCGGACCTGTTTGGCCTACTGGGCCTGCCCAGCGCTGCGTTCGCGACGGCCGGCCTCGAGTATTTCGGCCAGGTCGGCTACCTGAAGTCGGGCGTCTGGTTCAGCGACCGGATCACCACCGTCTCGCCCGGCTACGCGGCCGAGATCCGCACGCCGCAATGGGGCATGGGCCTCGATGGCCTGCTGCGCGGGCGCGGGCGCGATGTCAGCGGCATCCTGAACGGCCTCGACATCGCGGAGTGGAACCCGGCGGCGGACCCGCATCTGCCCGCGCATTACGATGCAGCCTCCATCGCGAGCCGCGCCGTGAACAAGGCGGAACTCCAGGCGCGCATGGGCCTGGACGCCGCGCCCGATGCGCCGCTTTTCTGCTTCGTGGGCCGCCTCGCCTGGCAGAAGGGCATGGACCTGATCCTGGAGGCGCTGCCCGCCATCCTCGACAATGGCGCACAACTGGCCATCCTCGGCAGCGGTGAGGCCGCGCTGGAGGAGCGCGTGCATGGCGCGACGGGCGCCCAGCCCGGCCGCGTCGGCAGCTTCATCGGCTTCGACGAGGGGCTGGCGCGGCTCTGCTATGGCGGCGCGGATGCCATCCTCATGCCCTCGCGCTTCGAGCCTTGCGGCCTCGGTCAGCTCTGCGCGCTGCGCTACGGCGCGCCGCCCATCGTGGCGCGGGTGGGTGGCCTGGCTGACACGGTGATTGACGCCAATGAGATGGCGGTGGCCGCCGGCACCGGCACCGGCCTGAACTTCGCCCCCGTGAGCCAGGAGATGCTGGCCGCCAGCATCGAGCGCGCCATCGTCCTCTATCGCGACGGCGCGGCCTGGGCGCGCATCCAGGCCAATGCGATGGCGAGCGACGTCTCCTGGACACGCTCCGCCCGGCAATACGCGACCCTCTTCCAGGGCATGATCGCTGACCGCGCCCGCTGAGCTTGGCGTCCATCTCCGCGCCCATGGCGTGGAGGTGGCGATCCCGGCACCGGACGCCGAGCGGCTGTTCTTCTGCACCTTCGAAGCCGCGCGCGAGACGGCGCGCCACCCCCTGCCCCATCGCCAGGGCGATGTCTTCCACGGCGTGATCCCCGGCATCGCCCCCGGCACCGCCTACGGCCTGCGCGCCGAAGGACCGGGATTCGACACCGACAAACTGCTGCTCGACCCCTGGGCGCGGGCACTGGAAGCGCCGTTGCGCCTGCACCCGACAGCCTTCGGCGTTGGCGATTCCGGCCCGCATGTGACGCGCGCGGTGGTGGCCGCCCCCCTGCCCCCCCTGCCCTGGTCGCCGCTGTCCCCCCGGCCCGAGGTGATCTACGAACTCCATGTGAAGGGCTTCACCGCCCTGCATCCGGAGATCCCGCCCACGCAGCGCGGCACCTTCGCGGGCCTCGCCCACCCCGCCGCCATCGCGCATCTGCAACGGCTCGGCGTCAGCCATGTCGAGCTGCTGCCCGTCGCGGCCTGGGTGGATGAGCGCCATCTGCCGCCGCTCGGCCTTACCAATTACTGGGGCTACAACCCCGTCGCCTTCCTCACCCCCGATCCGCGCCTCGCGCCGGGCGGCATGGCGGAGGTGCGCGAAGCGGTGGCCGCGCTCCGGGCGGCCGGCATCGGCGTGATCCTGGACGTCGTGTTCAACCACACGGGCGAAGGCGATGCGCTGGGCCCGACACTCAGCCTGCGCGGCCTCAGCGAGCCGCATTGGTATCGCCTCGGCCATAATGAGAGCGGCTGCGGCAATGTCCTGGCATTGGACCGGCCCTGGCCACTGCGCCTGGTCATGGATGCGCTGCGGCATTGGGCCGAGCAGGCCGGCGTGGACGGCTTCCGCCTCGACCTCGCCACCACCTTGGGCCGCACGCCGCAGGGCTTCGACCCGGATGCGCCGCTGCTGGCCGCCATCCGGCAGGACCCCGTCCTGCGCACCCGCCGCATCATCGCCGAGCCCTGGGATATCGGCGCGGATGGCTACCAGCTCGGCCGCTTCCCCGCCGGCTGGGGCGAATGGAATGACCGCTTCCGCGACGATGTCCGCCGCTTCTGGCGCGGCGATGCCCCGATGCTGGGCCCGCTCGCCACACGGCTCGCGGGCTCGGCCGATGCCTTCCCGGACCGCGTGGCCGACAGTGTGAACTTCATCACCGCGCATGACGGCTTCACCTTGGCCGACCTCGTCAGCCACGAACGCCGCCACAACCTCGCCAATGGCGAGGAAGGCCGGGATGGCTCGGGCGAGAACCATTCCTGGAACCACGGCACAGAAGGCCCGGACCCCGCACTGCACGAGCGCCGCCAGGCCGACATCCGCGCGCTGCTGGCCACCCTCCTCACCGCGCGCGGCACGCCCATGCTGGCGATGGGCGATGAGGGCGGGCGGAGCCAGGGCGGCAACAACAATGCCTATGCCCAGGATAACGCCATCTCCTGGCTGGACTGGAGCAAGCTCGACCAGGGGCTGGTGGATTTCACCGCGGGGCTGATCGCGGCGCGGCGGGCGCATGCGGCGCTGCACGCGACGGCGCCGCTGACCGGAACGCCCAACCCGGACACCGGCCTGCCCGACGTGGAATGGCGCCACCCGGAGGGGCATGCGCTCGCGCCGCAGGACTGGGCCGGCTCTCGCGCCCTGGTCGCGGTGCTGGCGGCGGGCGAGGACCGCGTGCTGCTGGCCATCAATGGCAGCGGCGAGAGCCGCACGCTGCGCCCGCCCCGCCCGCGCTGGGGGTTTCGCTGGCAGATTTTGGCGGCCAGCACGCCCGCCGCCAGCACCGAATTGCCGCCCCGCGCCGTCATCCTGATGGCTGAGGAAGCGGCCCCGCCCCGCCGCGCCGAGGCGCCGGATGCGGCACTGCTCGGCCAGCTCGCGATCGCGGCCGGCATCGCGCCGCATTGGCATGACCTGACGGGCCGCGAGCATGAGGTGCCGGAGGCCACGCTGCGCGCCGTGCTGGCCGCCCTCCGCCTCCCGGCCGAGACTGCCGCCCAGGCCCGGGACAGCCTGGCCCGCCGGCGCCATGGCCCGCCCTTGCCGCCGCACCTCGCCGCCCGCGCGGGTGAAGTGGCCGGGCTACCGCTGGGCGCGGGCGTGCCGAATCGGCCCGAGCTTCACCTCACGCTGGAGGATGGGAGCGCGCAGGCATTCCTGGGCGAGGTCGAGGCCGGCGTCCTCCGCCTGCCGCCACTCCCCCAGGGCCGGCACCAATTGCGCTGGCGGGACAGCCTCTGCCGGATCACCGCCGCACCGGCTTCGTGCTTCATGCCGCTGAAGGCCCGCCGCTTCGGCATCACGGCGCAGAGCTACGCGCTGCGCCACGCGCAGGACCAGGGCATGGGGGACTTCACCGCCATCGCCGATCTCGCCCGCGGCGCGGCACGGGCCGGGGCGCTCTGGCTCGGGATCAGCCCGCCACACGCACTCATGCCCGTGGATCGCGAGCGCGCCAGCCCCTACCAGCCCTCCGACCGGCGCTTCCTGGAGCCGATGCTGATCGACGTGTCGCGCCTCACCGGGGATGACGCATTCTTCGCAGCGCTGCGGCACGGCGCCGATGTGGATTATCCCGCCGCCTGGGCCGCCAAGCGCCGCGCCCTCGCCGCCGCCTGGGCCCGCTTCGACCGCGACGATCCGGCCTTCCAATCCTTCCGCGCCGAGGGGGGGATGGCGCTGGCCCGCTTCGCCGCCTTCAGCGCCCTCTCCGAACAGCAGGGCCACAGCGATTCGCGGCGCTGGCCCGAGGGGCTGCGCCATGGCCGCGATTGGGGCCTCGCCGCCTTCCTCGAGGCGGAGGCCGATGCCGTGGGCTTCCACATCTGGCTGCAATTCCTGGCCGACCGGCAAATGGCCGAGGCGGCGGCCTCTGGCGCCGGGCTCTACCGCGACCTCGCCGTCGGCATGGCCGGCGATGGCGCGGAATTCTGGTCGGGCGACACGCATTTCCTGCCCGGGCTCTCCATCGGCGCACCACCGGACCCCCTCGGTCCGCTCGGTCAGGTCTGGGGCGTGCCGCCGCCCGATCCCCTGGCCGCCGAGGCCACCGGCCATGCCGGATTCGCCGCGCTGATCCGCGCCAATATGCGCCACGCCGCGGCGCTGCGGATTGACCATGTGCTGGGGCTGAAGCGGCTCTTCCTCGTGCCGGATGGTGCGACCGCCGGCGAAGGCTGCTACCTCGCGCAACCCTTCGAGGCGGCGCTGGGCGAGATCGCGCTGGAGAGCCAGCGCGCCCGCTGCGCCGTGGTGGGCGAGGACCTCGGCACCGTGCCCGGAGGCCTGCGCGAGGCACTGCGCGCGGCGCGCATCCTCTCCTACCGGGTGCTCTGGTTTGAGCGGGAGGGGCCCGAGTTCCGACCGCCGGCCGACTACCCCGAACTGGCCGCCGCCTGCGTCGCCACGCATGACATCCCCACGCTCGCCGGCTGGTGGGAGGGGGCGGACATTACGGAGCGGCAAGCCCTCGGCCTGCTCGATGCCGCGGGCGCCGCCGCCGCGCGGGCCGAGCGCCTGGCGGAGCGCGCGACGCTGCTGGCAACACTGGGCCTCGCCTCACATGGCGAGACGAGCCTGCCCGCCACGGTGGCAGCGGCCATCCATGCCTATGTGGCCGCCACACCCTCGCTGATGCTGTTGCTGCAGGCGGAGGATCTGGCGGGGGAGAGAATCGGCGTGAATCTGCCGGGGACGGATCGCGAGCGACCGAACTGGCGGCACCGCATGGCGCCAGATGCGAATGCGCTCCTCGACCTGGCGCTGGCGCGGGAGATCCTCGCCGCCGTGGCCCCGCGCGCTGAAGCCAGACCCATGTGAAACGAAAAGGGCCGCTTGCCCCATAGGGGGGCAAGCGGCCCGAAGCCTTGGCGCGGCCCCGAGGGACCGCGCCTTGGATCACTTACCGGCCGATAGTGGTGCCGGGGATGCTCTGGTTCACGACCGGAGCGACGCCGGGCTGCAACGTGCCGGGGGCCACGGCCGGGCCACGGCGGTTGCCGCGCGGGCCCGCGACGGTGCCGGTCGGCGCCTGCTGGCCGGGCTGCACGAAGGTCACGATCGGGCGGCCCTGGCCGTCCGTGCCGGTGATGACCGGCGTACCCTCAGGGGCGAAGCTGCCGCTCGCCGGGCCGATATGCTCGACGATCGGACGGCCCGTGCTGTCGGTGCCGGTGATCACCGCCTGACCGGCGGACACGCCGGCGGAGACGCGAGGCCCGAGGGTCACGAGCTGGTCGGTGCCGTTGATGTTGGCGCGCACGGCGGTGCCGGGCGGGGTGTTGCGGACGACCGACGCGCGAACCATGGCGACCGTGGTGCCGGTGGCGTCCACCAGCGGGAACATGTCCTCGGGCGGGCCGCTCGGCGCGCAGGCGGCGAGGCCGGCAACCGCGATCAGCGCAAGGAACTTGTTGGCTTTCTTCATTTCTCTCATCATCCCAACCCCTGGCAATGGATACGCGGGAAAAAGGCCAGCTGCAGGGTCTTCCAGCCTACCATCCCAAACGTGATACGAGCCTAGCACCAAGTTCCTTGGCAGCAATAGCGTCGAATCAAGCATAAAGCCGGTCAGACGGGCCAACCGTGGCAATATGGTCGCAAGCGCGACTTTCTGGCCACACTCCCCGGCGTGGTCACATCACCGAGCGTGACACGGCAGCCGGGGGCGGCCCGCGGCGCCGTCCGGACGGGTTCGCGCCGGCCCCCGCTGCCGCTGCCCGCGCGCGCCCACCCGTGGATTCGCGTACCGCGCCGGCCGGGGGATCGAGCGGTGCGCTGGCGATGTCGGCCACCGGCGCCGCAGCCGGCGGGACGTCCGCCGCCGCGACCTGCTCCGGCGCGGGGGCAGCGCGCGGCACCAGCACCGAGCCCAGCCCCACGCGTTCGCCCACCATCACATCCTGCTCGACGCCCGCGAGGTTGACGCGCAGCGAGGTTCCAGGGGCAGCATCGCCCAATTGCGACCGCCCGGCCATCGCCACCGCGCGGCCCAGCGAGTCCCGGAGAACGTAAAGCGGCTCTTCACCCAGATGGGGGGTGCAGGCGCCAGCGCCCAATAGCAGCGGCAGGACCAGGAGGGTCTTCCATCGGGGCCAGGCGCGGCGCATCGGCATTTCTCGCTTTCGGGATGACTGCGACAGGCTAGAGCAGGTCGCCCACGTCGCAAACGGCCCTATTCGCGCCGCAGCACCGAATCGGTGAACCAGGCGGCGAGCGGCTGCGGCTTGAAGCCGGCGCGCAGGGCGGCCTCATCATATTCGGTGGTCAGCCAGGTTTCGAAATCGAGGCCACGGGCCTCGGCGTCGGCGAATTCGGCGAAGAAGGCGTCGAGGATGCCGGTCCGCGCGGCCGCGATATGCCCGTAGCGCAGCGAGAGTTCCGACATCGCGGCCGCCGCCCCCCTGCCCTGCAACAGATGCCACACGCCGGCCGCGAGGCCCGTGCGGTCCGCGCCCGACTTGCAATGGATCAGGATAGGCTGCGGAAGGCTGCGATAGAGGGCGATCAGGTTCAGCAGCCGGTCCTTGTGCGGCGCCCCCCGACTCTCGAAGGGCTGGTCGGCATGGATGAGGCCCGCCTCCGCCGCTGCCACCCTTCCCAGCGCGTCCGAGCCGCAGGTGGTGCGGTGGCCGCGCAGGTTGATCATGCTGCGGATGCCGTGGCGGCGCGCGGCCTCGCGGATCTGCCAGGGCAGCGGATGGTTCGAGCGGTAGAGGCGCCCGCTCTCCACCACGCCCCAGTTGCGCCAGGAAATGCGCAGGAAAGCGTGGTCCACGAAGAGCGAGTTCAGCCAGGCCACGGTGCCGCTCAATACACCACGACGCTGCGGATGCTCTCGCCCTTATGCATCAGGTCAAAGCCTTCGTTGATCTTCTCGAGCGGCATGACATGGGTGATGAGCGGGTCGATCTCGATCTTCCCCTCCATGTACCAGTCCACGATCTTCGGCACGTCCGTCCGGCCGCGCGCGCCGCCGAAGGCGGTACCCCGCCAGTTCCGCCCGGTGACGAGTTGGAAGGGGCGCGTGGAAATCTCCTGCCCCGAGGCTGCGACGCCAATGATGATGGAGGTGCCCCAGCCGCGATGCGTGCATTCCAGCGCCTGGCGCATCAGCGTGGTGTTGCCCACGCATTCGAAGCTGAAATCGGCGCCGCCATCGGTCAGGTCCTGAATGGCCTGGATCACCTTGTCGCGGCCCACCTCGTCCGGGTTCACGAAATGCGTCATGCCGAAGCGGCGCGCCATCTCCTGCCGGGCGGGGTTGATGTCCACGCCGATGATCTTGTCGGCGCCGACCAAGCGCGCGCCCTGGATCACGTTCAGCCCGATGCCGCCGAGGCCGAACACCGCGACCGTGGCGCCGGGCCAGACCTTGGCCGTGTTGATGACGGCCCCGATGCCCGTGGTCACGCCGCAGCCGATGTAGCAGATCTTCTCGAAGGGCGCGTCCTTGCGGACCTTCGCCAAGGCGATCTCGGGCAGGACGGTGAAGTTCGCGAAGGTGCTGCAGCCCATGTAGTGCATCACGTCGGTGCCCTCGCAGCGGAAGCGCGATGTCCCGTCCGGCATCACCCCCTTGCCCTGCGTGCCGCGGATGGCGGTGCAGAGGTTGCTGCGCTGGGAGAGGCAGGTTTTGCACTGCCGGCATTCGGGCGTGTAGAGCGGGATCACGTGGTCGCCGACCTTCAGCGAGGTGACGCCCGCGCCGATCTCGCGCACGATCCCGGCACCCTCATGGCCGAGGATGGCCGGGAAAAGCCCCTCCGGATCGGCGCCGCTGAGGGTATAGGCATCGGTGTGGCAGATGCCGGTCGCCATCACCTCGACCAGCACCTCGCCGGGCTTGGGCCCACCGATCTCCACCGTCTCGATGGTCAGGGGCTTGCCCGCGGCCCAGGCGACCGCTGCTCGTGATTTCATGATTCATGCCCTCAGACTGCACGCCGACGGCGTGTCTTCGACCCGACGCGCGCGCTCCTCGCTTGGCTTGCGCGCCTCAGGCAAGGCGTGCCGGCGAAGCGGTTCGTCGCCGCGCGCCGCGGCTATTCGCCGCGGATTCGGCGTGGCCGCAACTTTGCCTGGAGATGGCGCGCCACGCCAGATGTGGCGCGCCATGCCCTGCCTAATCCAGCCGCGCGCCGGAAATCCGCACCATCTCCTGCCAGAGCGGGCGCTCGCGGCGGGCGCGCTCCCAGACGGCCTCCGGCGAGGAGCCGCGCGCATGCGCGCCGGTCCGCAGGAAACGCTCCTGCATGGCGGGCTCGGCCGCGATCTGCTGCATGAGCTGGCTGGCGCGCGCGACGATGGGCGCGGGCACACCCGCCGGCATGCCCATGGCGCACCAGGAGGTGACCTCGAAATTCGGGATGCCGGCCTCAGCCATGGTGGGCACGTCCGGCAGGGCCGGGTGCCGCTGGGCGCTGGTCACGGCCAGCGCGCGCATCCGGCCTTCCTGGACGATCGGGACATAGCTCGCGAGGTTGTCGATCGCGAAGGTCAGGTCGCCCGAGAGCATGGCGGGCGCGATCTGCGCCGCGCCCCGGAAGGGCACATGCACGCCGTCAATGCCCTGGCGGTCGCAGAACAGCGCACCGCAAAGCTGCGCCGTGGTGCCCACGCCGGGCGAGCCGTAGGAGACGCCCTGCCGCCGCGCCTTGGCGAAGGCGATGAACTCCGCCACCGTCCGGGCCGGCGTGTGCTGGGAGGAGACGACCATGACATTGGGCAATTCCCAGTGCATGGAGATCGGCTGCATCTCACGATCCACATCGAACGGCATGCGGGTGAACAGGAACTGGCTGATGGCCCAGACACCCAGCGTCAGCGGGCCCATCGTGTAGCCATCGGGCGTGGCTTTCGCGACCGCGTCGGCGCCGATATTGCCGCCCGCGCCGGGGCGGTTCTCGATGGCGAAGGGCTGGCCCGTGATCTGCTGCAGCCGCTCGCAGACGATGCGGCAGAGCACATCCGTGCTGCCGCCGGGCGGCCAGGGGACGATGACGCGCACCGGCCGCTCGGGCCAGGCGGATTGCGCGAAGCTGCCGGCAGGCAGCAGGGCGGGTGCGGCGAGGCCGGCGGCCAGGATGGTACGGCGGGTCGTCATATGGGTTTGGGTTCCTCGGATTTGTTGATCTTGTGCCATGCAGGATGCGGCAGATGGGCCCCGAGGGCGAGAGGGAAAAGGCTTTCTTTACGCGCCCGTGCCACAAATCCGCCCAAGAGCGGACCAAGAGCCGCCGCATCCTTCGGCCAGAACGGCGATGCTCAACCGGAACACCCGCCATGTTCGCCCTTCTGATCGATAAATTCCGCCGCTGGATCGGCTATCGCCCCGAGCGCCGCTACATGCGCGGGGGCTCCCGCTAGGCCTCATCCCCCCACATGGGGGTCGGTCAGCCGCTTGTATTCCTCAAGCGCGAAACGATCGGTCATGCCGGCGATGTAGTCGCAGACCACCTCCGCCGCGCGCGGAGTCGCGGATTCGCCGGCGCGCAGGCGCCACTCATCGGGCAGCATCTGCGTGCCGCCATGCAGCAGCTGGAACAGCATCTGCAGCGCCCGCTTCGATTTCTGGGTGGCGCGGTTCACCCGGAAATGCCGGTACATCCGCTCGAACAGGAAGGCGCGCACCTCGGCATTGGCCTCCGCCATGCCGGCGCTGAAGGCCACCACGGGAGAGGGTGCCGCGCGGATGTCGGCCGCCGAGGCGGGAGCGAGTGCTGCGATTCGCCGTGTCGTCTCCGCCACCACGTCGCCGATCATGGCCGCGATCACGCGCCGCACCATCTCCGGCGCGGCGCGGCCTTCGGGCATGTCCGGGTGCGTGGCGCGCGCGGCGGCGAGTGAAGCGCCCGGCAGGGGCAGCGCCGCCACCTCCTCCATGGCGAAGAGCCCCGCCCGGATGCCGTCCTCCAGGTCATGATTGTTGTAGGCGATGTCATCGGCGATCGCGGCCACCTGTGCCTCGGCGCTGGCATGGCTCGCCAGTTCCAGATCATGCAGGGCATCGTATTCGCGCAAGTAGGTGGCCGGGCGCCGCACCGGGCCGTTGTGCTTGGCCAGCCCCTCCAGCGTCTCCCAGGTCAGGTTCAGCCCGTCGAAGCCGGCATAGCGGCGCTCGAGCAGCGTCACGTGCTTCAGGCTCTGGGCGTTGTGGTCGAAGCCGCCATGGGGGCGCATCGCCGTGTCCAGCGCCTCCTCGCCCGCATGGCCGAAGGGCGGATGGCCGAGGTCATGGGCCAGCGCCAGCGCCTCGGCCAGGTCCTCGTCCAGGTCGAGCCGCCGCGCCAGACTGCGGGCGATCTGCGCCACCTCGATGCTGTGGGTCAGCCGCGTGCGGAAATGGTCGCCCTCATGGAAGACGAAGACCTGGGTCTTGTATTGCAGCCGGCGGAAGGCCCGCGAGTGGATGATGCGGTCCCGGTCGCGCTGCCAGGGGCTGCGATGGGGGTCCTCGGGTTCGGCATGGAGGCGACCGCGGGTGGAGGTCACCGCCCAAGGGGCAAGCACAGGTTGCATGAGAGAGGGGTATCAGGCCCGGACGAAGGTGGAAATCCTGAACCCGCCGCTCTACATAGGGGCTCAGGAGATTTCCCATGCCCGATGGCCAGCCCGCCCGCATCTTCCACGTCACCCCCCGCGCCGCCGAGGAAATCGCGGCCATCGCGGCGCGCGAGAGCCGCGCCGGCGCCGGGCTGCGCGTGACGGTCTCGGCCGGTGGCTGCTCCGGCCTGCAATACGGCTTCGCGCTCGAGGATGCGGCCGGCGAGGATGACCTGGTGGTGACGGTGGAGGGCACGCGCGTCTTCGTGGATGCCGTCTCGCTCGATTTCCTCGATGGCTCGCAACTCGACTGGCACGAGGCGCTGATCGGCGCGCATTTCGTGGTGCGCAACCCGCAGGCGGTCAGCGGCTGCGGCTGCGGCGTCAGCTTCGCGGTGGCGTAACCGCCGCTTGCCGCCCGCCGCGGCGCCCGCCACAAGGGAGCCATGCGCCTCGCCACCTTCAATGTGAACTCGATCCGCCGCCGCGTGCCGCATCTGGCGCGATTCCTGGAGCGGCATCAGCCCGACCTCGTCTTCCTCCAGGAGCTGAAGTGCAAGACGGAGGAGTTTCCCGCCCTGGAGCTCGTCGGCACCGGCTACCGGATGCATGCGGTGGGCCAGCCGGGCGGGCGCAATGGCGTGGCGGTCCTCGGCCGGGTGGATTTCGAAGTGCTGGACGAGGCCCTGCCCGGCGAGGCGGAAGACGCGCAGGCGCGGTTTCTCGCCGTGCGGGCCGCGGGCGTGGTCGCGGCCGGGATCTATCTGCCCAATGGCAATAGCGGCGGCGCGGAGGGCATGGCCTATAAGTGGCGCTGGATGGACCGGCTGCGCCTCTGGGCCGCGGCCCGGCTCGATGCCTTCACGCCGCTCGCCATCCTCGGCGACTTCAATGTCTGCCCGACCGTTCACGACCTCGCCCCCGGCGCCCTGCCGCCGCTCGATGCCCTGGTCCATCCCGAGAGCCGTGCCCGCTGGCGGGCGCTCGAGCATCTGGGACTGACGGATGCGCTGCGCGCGCTGCACCCGGACGATGCGCCCTACACCTATTGGGATTACGGCTCGGCCTTCGAGACCAATCGTGGGCTCAGGATAGATCATGCCCTGCTTTCGGCCGAGCTGGCGGAACGCCTAACCGCCTGCGGCGTGGATGTGGCGGCGCGCGCGGAGGACCAGCCCTCGGATCACGCGCCCGTCTGGGTGGAATGGGCGGATTGACGCCTCAGGGCGCCTGCCGGGTCAGCGACAGGTCGTGCCAGGCGAGGCGCGCCTGCAGCACCAGCGCGGCCGCATAATAATCCTGCGCCGCATCCACCCGCGGCATGCGTCGCAGATCGCCCTCTCCGCTCTGGGCCGCCTCGCTCAGCCGCGCGATGGCGGTGACGCCGGGGGAAGCCTGATAGCTGGGCGTGACATTGGTCATGAGGTCAATCCAGGCGGGCGTGCCGTGCCGGGTGGGCGTGGCCCAGAAGCGGATGGAGGCGCTGACGGCCGGTTCCCGGGCGAGCCCCGCCCAAACCAGGTTCAGCGGAACCCGGAGGGCGTCAAAGGAAAACCGCTTGGGCCACCCCTCCGCCATCACCGAGCGGCCGCCGTCGCTTGGCAGTTCCAGCCAATCGGGCGGCAATTGGTGCATGCCGAAGCGGCTGTCGCGGATCAGTGCCAGACCGTCGCGTTCGAGCCTGTCCCAGGCCGGGTCCGGCAAATGCTGCGCGATCACGCGCAGCGCCGCGAAGACGTAGTAGGAGGGGTTGATCACGACACGCGCGCGGCTCTGGAAGCCGTAGGCGCCCGGCAGCAGCACCCAGCGCGGCCCCACCTGGACGACGCAGCGGCGCAGCAGGTCCCGCCCGATGGCCTGCCCCATGCGCCGGTAGAGCGGGTTGGACCAGATGCGGCTCGCCTCCAGCAGCGCCCAGGCGATGAAGATGTCGCCATCGCTCGCATTGTTCAGGTCCGTGACGTGCGGGCTCGTATCCGGATGCCAGCGCCAGGCGCAGAGCGAGTCCGTCGGCCGCTTCAGGTTGTTCATGGTCCAGGTGAGGATGCGGTCGAAGGTCGGCTGGTCGCCGGCGCGCAGGGCGCCCATCAGGCCGTATCCCTGGCCTTCCGAGTGGGAGACGTTGCGGTTCCCGTTGTCCACCACCCGGCCTTCGGGCAGCACGAAGCGCCGCTCGAAGGCAATCCAGTCCGCCTGCGCCCGGCTGTGCCCCGCGCCTCCGAGCGCGACACCCGCCAGCACGGCAGGGATCAGCCTGCGGCGCGCGAGATGTGACACTTTGCGATCATGTTCCAAAAATCATGCTGTTTGTTCACGATTGTGATAGGTCTGCGAAACGCTTCATCCCGTAGGGTGAACATAGCGGCTCGGTGGACTCCGGATACCGTGGTCCGCCCCTTGGAGGCCTGGATGCGCCTTTCTTTCTTCGCCTTGCTCGGTGTCGCCTGGCTCGGCTCCGCCACCCTGGTGCCGGCCCTGGCCCAACCCGCCCCGCATGACCTGCTGGGCATCGCCCGCCAGATCGACCTCGATGACTCCGAGGAGGAGGTCCTGCGCGAGCTGGGCTCGGTGGAGTCGCTGACGATCGAGCCGCCGCGCGCCCTGCCCAACGGGGTGAGCCGGCTGATCCTCGCCGTGCCGACCGACGATGCCTGCATGCCGAGCGGCGCGCCCCTCGTCTGCCCCGCGATTCGCGTCGTGCTGGTGATGGACCCGAGCCGCGGCGCGCGGGTGAGCCGGATCGAGGCCTTTGTTCCCCTGCCCGGCAGCCAGAACGTGATCGAGGTCTTTCGCAATGCGTCGAATGGGCTTGGGCCACCCTTGCAGACCGAAAGCTGGGCCGAGCAGATCCGCGGCATGCCCCGCCATGTCTGGCGCCAGCGCTGGCGGCCGGATGCCAGTGCCGGCAGTTTCATGGAGGTGGTCGTCACCGCCGATCCGGAGCCGGGCAACAGCTTCGGCCTGGCCAATCCTGCCGTCCCGGCACGGGGCATCGGCTTCGTCCTGAGCGACCCCGCCATCGAGGATTCGACCATGGCCGCGCGCCGCCGTGTGATCTGCCGCCCCGGCTCGGCGGATTGCGGCTGAGGCCGACACCCTCACAACCTGGGAACAACCGGACGCGGGCCACCCAGGAAGGTCTCGTGTAGCGAGGCGAGGGTGCCGTCCTCGTCCCGCAGGAAAGCCCAGGTGTCGAGGAAGCGCCGCAGGTCCGGCTCGCCCAGCCGCAAGGCGACGGCGTAGCGGAACGCCCCCAGGGGTGCCACGATTCGCAGCTGCTCCCCCGGATAGTCCAAAGCCAGCCGGCGGAAGGCGGTGAGCCCAAGCACGACGGCCGCGGCCTCGCCCGCGCGGAGCATGGCCAGGGCATGCTCGTCATTCGGGATCAGCTGGGTCTCGGCATCCACCGGCAGTCCCGTACCATTGGGCAGCATGTCATGGGAGAGCGTGACGATCCGCTGGCCGGACAGGTCGGCCAGGCTGGTCATCGGGTGCTGGCGGGTGGTGGCGAGGACGGTGGTGAACTCGCCATGCGGGGCCGCGAAATCCACCTGCCGGATGCGCTGTGGCGTGATGAGCATCAAGGCGCAGGCCATGTCCACGCCACCGCCTGCGACCATCGGGAAGCGCTGGCTGTAGGCCAGGGGCACGAGTTGCGCCTCCACGCCGAGGCTGCGGGCGATGTCACGCGCCACTTCGATCTCGAATCCGCCCAGGCTGCCATCGGCCTGGCGGAAGCCGTAGGGACCACCCTCCAGCCACACGCCGATGCGCATTCGCCCCGTGGCCAGGATGCGCCCGAGCGCGCCGCCAGGCGGCGTCGCCCGCGCGGGTCCGGGCAGGCCGGCAACGGCGCATGACAAGAGTGGGAGGGCGCGACGACCAAGTTTCATCATCTTGACCTTAGGGAGAACTGTATCGGCGTCCAAACGAAAACCGAGACCCTCTCAAAAACTCGGCAGGTCCGGCTGTGGCGTTGCGAGCATCACCTCGGAGAGGGCGGCGAGCCTTCCACCGGTGCGGGCCAGGAAGATCAGGCTGTTGAGCGCGCGCAGCAGGTCATGCTCGCCAAAGCGCAGGCCCACGGACATCATGCGGCGCGTCAGGATGAAGCGGTGTGTCAGCCCAAGCCGCGGGAAATCCGCCAGGAAGCGGGTCATGACCGGGCGCCGCAACACGACGGCCTCCACCAGCCCTTGCTCGGTGGCGGCGGCGAGGGCGGCGCGCGTGTCATAGACCAGCATCCGGGTCTCCGCCGGCAGGGTCTCGGCGACCGCACCCTCGAGGCCCGCACCGCCCAGCACGCCCACCGAATGCCCCGCCAGTTCGGCCGGCCGGCGCATGGTATGGCGGATCAGTGAAGCCAGGACGATGTCCGCTCTGGTCACGGGCGAGGTCAGCAAGACCTGGCGCGCATCCTCGACGGTGACGGTCACATTGGCGGTGATGTCGCCCTCCCCCGCGCGCAACCGGGCGAGCCTCTGGCTCGGCGGGACATCATGAAAGACCGGCCTGACGCCCAGGCCCTCGGCCAGGATTCGGCCGATGGCGACGTCGAATCCAGCCGGCTCGCCCATCGCGTCCATTTGACCGAAGGGGGGCACGCCGAGGCTGACAAAGACATGGAGTTCCTGGCGCTGCAGGATGCGGCGCAGCCCCTCTCCGGCCGCTTCAGCCCGCGCGGTGCCCAGCGGCAGGCCGGCCAGCAGCGGCGCGGCCAGCAGGGCGCGCCGCATGGGCGAATCGAAAGACCCCAACGGCGCGGCAAACTCTTCGAAATCGTTCCGTGAAACGCATAATGGCGGCGGCACTCTCATTTTGAGATGCTTCCGCCGCCCCGCTTCGTAAATCAAGTCTAGTGCCTGGTTTGCGGCCAAGATCTAAGCCAATGCCCATCAAGCACTGGCCCTGTCAGGCCCGGGGGCCGATCCAGGGCAGGTAACGCGGGAGTTGCGCGGGCGCCGGGTAGACCACCGGGTCCGGCGCCACGACAATCTCAGGCTCACCACGCCAATAGGCGCAGCCGGGAAGAACCAGCAGGCAGAACAGGAATGGCCACCGTCGCATGCGGGCAATCCAGCATGGCTGGCCGCCGCGGTCCATCAGCCGATGATCAGGTGACTCAGTAGCCAGGCCAGGCCGAAGGCCGAGATGGCTGAAATGGCCAATTGCAACGGCAGGGCCGTGGCTGGCTGGGCCTGGGCCCGGCGCGGCTTGGGCGGGATGCGGAGGTTGTCGGCGTCGGGATAGGTCGTGCTCATGGGCTGACGAAAACACGAACAAACCGTAAACGCAAGTCACATTTTCGGGTTTTGTTCTTTTTCCCTCGGCCCCGGAACGGGGCGCGCCTTAGCCCTCGGGCTTGCGCGCCTCGGCCCCGCCTTCCTCGCCCGGCAGGGCGAAGCCTGCGATGGCCTGCCAGACGCGCAGCACGAAGGCGTCATCCCGCCCGCCCTGGCCGATCGCACGCTGGGCGACGAAAAGCTGGAGCGCCTGAGCGGCCAGCGGCACCGGCAGCGCCGATTCGCGCGCCATGGCCTCCACCAGGCCCAGATCCTTCACGAAGATGTCGCCGGCCGAGAGCGGTGTGTCATCGCCCGCCAGCACATGGGCCATCCGGTTCTTGAACATCCAGGAGGCACCCGCCGCGCCGTTCACCACGCCATAGACCGTGTGCGGGTCGAGCCCCGCGCGCAGCGCCAGCGCCATGGCCTCGGCGGCGGCGGCGATGTGAACGCCGGCCAGCAATTGGTGCACCACTTTCATCGCGGCCCCCTGCCCCGCCTCGGCGCCCAGCTTCCAGACCTGGCCCGCAATGGCATCCAGCATGGGCTTGGCGGCGGCGAAGGCGGCATCGCTGCCGCTTGCCATCACGGTCATCCGCCCCTCGCGCGCAGCGCCTGCGCCGCCGGAGACGGGGGCATCGAGGTAGAGCAGGCCGCGCGTTGCGGCCTCGGCGGCCAGCCGCTTCGCATCGGCCGGCGCCATGGTGGCCGAGCAGATGACGACGCCGCCCGGCGCCAGGCGCTGCGCCGCACCTTCCTCGCCATAGAGCGCGCGTTCGGCCTGGGCGGCGTTGACCGTCAGCACGAGAACGGCGTTCTGCCCCGGATCGAGATCGGCGCCGCGGGCCACCGCCCGGTTGCCGAACGCAATGCGGGCCTTCTCGCTCGGGTCCACACCCGTGACGTCGAGGCCGGCGCTGAGCGCGCTCGCCGCGGCGCCGCCGCCCATGCTGCCCAGACCGATGACCGCAACCTTCATGCCCGCATTTCCCCTCGCATTGCCCCTGCAAGGTCGGCCGGGTGGGGTGGCAGCGTCAACCGGCCGCCCGCGCCCAGACGGCGGCGGCAGCGGCCGCACCCTCGCGCATCACCTCGGCCATGTCGCAGCGCGTGGGGCGGCCCTCCTCGACCAGGATCTCGCCCGCCACGATCACATGGCTCACATCGCGCCCCTGGCCCGTGTGGACCAGCGTGCCAAGCGGGTCGTTGTGCGGAACGAGATGCGGGCGCGCGAGGTTGATGATGGTCAGGTCCGCAAGCCATCCCGGCGCCACGCGCCCGAGCTCCGCGCCGAGGCCCATCGCGGCGGCGCCGGCTTCGGTGGCGGCGTGCAGCATATGCTCGGGCTGCCACGAATCCTCCACGCGGCCGGTCTGGATGCGGCCCATGCAGAGGCCCCAGCGCATTGCCTCCACCATGTCGCCATGGCGGTTGTCGGTGGCGAGGGTGATGCGGGCACCGGCCGCGGCCAGCGCGCGTGTGGGCGCGTAGCGGCCGCTCGCCGCGTTGTTCTTGGGGATGTGCGCCACATGGACGCCGGCAGCGCCCAGGGCCGCGATGTCGGCCTCCGTCACATGGATGCAGTGCGCCGCCACCAGCCGGTCATGCAGCATGCCCATGCGCGAGAGCAGCTCGACCGGTGTGCAGCCCTCGCGCTCGGCCACGCGCGCGAGTTCGGCCGGGCTCTGGCAGAGATGGGTCTGCAGCCGCAGGTCATGCCGCGCCGCGATGTCGCGCAACTGTTCCAGATAGGGGGTGGAGCAGGTGTCCGGCGCATGGGGCGCCAGCTGGATACCCATGCGGGGCTTGCCGTGGCAGCGGGCGATCATCTCCTCCGCCTCCTCGATCATCGCCGCCCCGATCGCGTCACGATGCTCCCACCGCCCTTCCGGCACCGCGTCGAAATCCACGTCATGCAGGCGGTTGCAGCCCCAGACGCGCAGGCCGAGCTCGGCGATGGCCGGCATGGTATGTCGCGCATGGACATAGACGTCATTGATCAGCGTGCAGCCGCCCAGCAGCGCCTCCAGCGCGCCCAGCCGGGCGAGGGCCACGGCCTCCATGGGTGTGAGCATCTGCGCCTGCGGCACGCCCTTCGTGTAGGAGGGGGCAAAGCCCATATCCTCGGCCGTGCCACGCACCATCACCAGCGCGCTGTGCAGATGCGTATTGATCAACCCGGGCACCGCGAGGTGGCCGGCAAGGTTGAGCCGCAGCGTCGCGGTCATGCCGGGCTCCGCCGCCACGAAGCGGCCATCGGTGATGGCGATGCGCGCATCCGTCAGCGGTGCGGCGAAGGCCGAGGGGATGAGCGTCACGCCCTCGATCAGCAGGTCACAATGCGGCGTCACAGGCTCGCGCGCGCCCTTTCCCACAGCGCGGCTGAGGCGGCCGCGCCGGCGCGGATCACCTCCTCCGGATCGCAGCGCGTGGGGCGATAATCCTCGACCACCACCTCGCCCTCGACGACGACATGGCTGACATCGCGGCCCATGCCGGTGTGCACCAGCGTGCCGAGCGGGTCATTGTGCGGCACCAGATGCGGGCGGCGCAGATCCACCGCCACGCAATCCGCGCGGAAGCCCGGCGCGATCTGGCCGATCTCCGCCTCCATGCCCATGGCCGCGGCGCCGCCTTCGGTCGCGGCATGCAGCATGTGCTCGGGCTGCCAGGAATCCTCCACACGCCCGGTCTGCACGCGGCCCATGCAAAGCCCCCAGCGCAGGATCTCCACCATGTCGGCGTGCATGTTGTCGGTGGCGAGGGTCAGGCGCGCGCCGGCCTCGACCAGCCGGCGCGTGGGCGCGATGGTGCCGCCGGTCGCATTGCCCTTCGGGATATGCGCCACGAAGACGCGCGCCGCGCCGATGCGGGCGATATCGCTCTCGCTCAGATGGATGCAATGCGCCGCCACCAGCCGGCCATTCAGCAGGCCCACCTCCTCCAGCAACTCAGGCGGCGAGCAGCCATCCCGCTCGAGGATGCGCGCCACCTCCACCTTGCTCTGGCTGAGATGGGTCTGCACGCTGAGCCCCGTGCGCCGCGCCGTCTCCGCCACATCGCGCAGGAAGGGGGTGGAGCAGGTGTCGGGCGCATGGGCGGCGAGCTGCACGCCCGTGCGCGCATCGGGCTTGCCATGGAAGCGCTGCGCGATGCCGAGCGCCTGGTTCAGCGTGCGCGCGCCGATCGCCTGGTGATGCTCCCAGCGCCCCTGGGAGACGCCGGAAAAATCCACATCATGGATGCGGTTGCAGGAGAAGACGCGCAGGCCGAGATCAGCCATGGCGGGCAGCGTGACGTCGGTATGGACATAGGTGTCGTTGATGAGGGTGGAGCCCGCGAGCATCGCCTCCAGCGCGCCGAGCCGGGCCAGCGCCACGGCCTCATCCTCGCGTACCATGTGGCCCTGCGGCACGCCCGCCGTATAGGCGGGCGCGAAGCCCATATCCTCGGCGGCGCCCCGCACCATGGAGAGGATGGTGTGGGTGTGCACATTCACCAGGCCGGGGATGACCAGGTGCCCGTTCAGCCTGAGATGCCGCGTGGCCGTGGCGCCTGGCGGCAGGTCAGCCGCGGCGCCCACGAAGGTGAAGCGGGCATCCTTGATGCCCAGCGCCGCGCGCTCGATGGGGGCCGCGAAGGCGCGGGGGATGAGGGTGATGCCCTCGATCAGCAGGTCAAACATCGCGTTTCTACTCCCGGGGGGGCTCCAGATGGCGGAGGAAGCGTTGCAGGCGCTCATCGCGCGGCGCGCCGAAGAGCTGGTCCGGCGGGCCTTGCTCCGCGATGCGGCCATCGGCCATGAAGACCGCACGATGGGCGACGCTGCGGGCGAAGCGCATCTCATGCGTGACCACCACCATGGTCATGCCCTCGGCGGCCAGCGCGCGCATGGCGTCCAGCACCTCCTGCACCAGTTCGGGGTCGAGCGCCGAGGTGGGTTCGTCAAACAGGATCACGCGCGGGTCCATGGCGAGCGCCCGCGCAATCGCGACACGCTGCTGCTGCCCCCCCGAAAGCTGGCCCGGCCGCTTGTGCACATGATCGGCCAGGCCCAGCCGGGTGAGTTCGTTGATGGCGCGCGCCTCGGCCTGCGCCCGCGGCACGCCCAGAACACGGCGCGGGCCGAGCGCCGCATTCTGCGCCGCCGTCAGATGCGGGAACAGGTTGAAGCGCTGGAAGACGAAGCCGAAGAGGCGCCGCTGATGCGACAATTCCCGCTCATCCGCCGGGCGCCCATCGCTGCGTTGCCCGATGGTGACATCAGCGATGCGGACCGTGCCGGAATCGGGCGTCTCCAGCCGGTTCAGGCAGCGCAGGAAGGTGGTCTTGCCGGAGCCCGAGGCGCCGATGATCACCACCGTCTCGCCCTCATGCACGTCGAGATCCACGGATTGCAGGACCGTGCGCGCACCGAAGCTCTTGGTGATGCCGCGTGCCTCGACCAGGACGGGGGGCTTCACCATGTCGGCAGCGCCCGCTCGATCCGGCGCGAGACGTAGGCCAGCGCCGAAATCAGCGCCCAGTAATACAGCGCGAGCAGCAGAAAGATCTCGAAGGGCGCGAAATGGGTGGCGATGATCGCCTGCCCCGCCCGCGTCAGCTCGTAGACCGAGATCACCGAGAGCAGCGACGAGTTCTTGGTCAGCGTGATCAGGTCATTGGTCAGCGCCGGCACCATGGGCCGCCAGGCCTGCGGAAGCAGCACCCAGAGCAATGTGGAGCGCCGCGTCATGCCGATCGACAGCGCCGCCTCGCTCTGCCCCTTCTCGATGCTGCCGACCGTGCCGCGCACCACCTCCGCGATATAGGCCCCGGCATTCAGGGCCAGCGCCACCACGCCTGCCCAGAATTCCGGCAGGCGGACGCCGACGACCGGGAGCGCGAAGAACACCAGGAAGATCTGGATCAGCAGCGGCGTGCCCCGGATGAACTCGACATAGAGCCGGATCACGCCGCGCAGCAGTACGGAGTTGGACAGCGAGGCGAGCCCCGCCGCCAGCCCGATGGCAAGCCCCAGCACGGCGGCGACGGAACTCACCTGCAAGGTCATCACCACGCCATGCGCCAGCAAGGGCGCGGCATAGGTAACGACATTCCAGTCAAAATACATGTTTCAGGCCCTCAGACGCGTCACGCCGCAGGCGTGCCTTCGGCACGACGCGCGCGCATCCGCGCGCTTGGCTTCGGAATGCTGGCGCATTCCGCCTCGCCTATTCGGCTCGGATTCGGCGTGGGCGTGCCCGTCTTCAAAAGGGGCGCCCGCCCGGCTTACGCCGCGGGCTCGGGGATGGTGTCGGGCAGGTTGAACTCGATGCCGAACCACTTCTCCTGCAGGGCCTTCAACGAGCCATCGGCGCGCATGGCGCGCAGCCGCTCATTCAGCCAGGCCAGCACCTCCGGATCCTCGCGGCGGAGCGCGATGCCGGCCCAGTTGTCGGCGCCGATGCCGCGCACGATGGCAAAGCGGTTGGGCTGGCTGCGCATCACATAGGCCAGCGTGGGCAGCGTATTCAGCACGCCATCCACCGTGCCCTGCATCAGCGCCAGATAGGCCGCCGGATGGTCGTCATAGGTGCGGACGCCCGAGAAGGGTTGGCCGCCCGCGGCCCGCATGCGCTCGGCGAGGCGCGGATGCAGCGTCTCGCCCGGCGAGCCCAGCTTCACACCCAGGCTCTTGCCCCCCATGTCGTTGATCGTGCGGATGCTGTTCGCATCCCGCGCGCGGATCAGCAGCGATTGCCCGGCCTCGGCATAGGGAATGGTGAAGGCCACGCGCTCCATGCGGGCGCGGGTGTAGCTCATCGAGGACATGATGATGTCGAAGCGGCCGGCATAAAGGGCCGGGATCACGCCCGACCATTGCGTATCAATGAACTCGGGCGTGACACCGATGCTGCGGCAGACCGCGGTGGCCAGCTCCACGTCATAGCCGACGATCACGCCGCTCTCGCGGAAGGTGAAGGGCGGGTAGGTCGCCTCGCAGCCGATCCGTAGCTTTCCGTTGGCGCGGATCTGCGCGAGCGTCAGCGGGCCGGATTGCGCGGCAGCGGCGCCGGCGGCGAGGATGAAGGGGGCTGCCAGCGCAGCGCGGCGGGTGAGGCTCATGGGCGGTTCTCCTCCGGAGGGTCAAGCGAGGCTGCGGCGCATGGCCCGCCCGCTCAATCCGGATTCGTCCCCCCAAATGCAGCGACCGCGCGCGCTTTGCCGCATTGCGCGGCAGGCCGCACCAGCAGAGGCCTTTACCGCGCGCAGCATCGGCGCGACGATGCCCACAGCATCAAAGAGGAAGCGCGCCCATGCCCCGATCGCTTGTCCCTTCCCGGCGGGGCGCGGCCCTGGGCCTTGCGGCCCTGCTCGCCGCCTGCGCCGACCCGGCACCGGTCGCATCCCCGGTCACCACGCCACCGGCCGCCGTGCTGGAGGAGGATGTCAGCGGGGCGCTGCGCCGGATGGCCATGACGCTGACCAACGCGCCCGCCTTCACCCTCGCCTTCACGACCCTGCGTGAGGCGCCGGCGGGCCCCGGCCAATCCATCCTCCTCAGCGGCAGCGGCGTGGTGGCGGCCAGCCGTCCCGATCGCCTCTATGCCGCCGTCGGCAGCGACCTCGGCAGCTTCAGCCTCTGGTATGACGGGCGGGAATTCACGGCCCTCAACACGCAGCAGAATGTCTATGCCGTGACACCGCTGGCCGGCGGGATCGAGGCGGCGCTGAAGGCGGTGGAGGCGCGGCTCGGCGTCACGCTGCCCATCCTGCCGCTGCTGGCCGACGACCCCTACGCCACGCTGACGCCGACGGGCACGACGGGCCGCTTCCTCGGCCGTTCCATCATCCGCGACGTGGTGGTGGATCACTTCGCCATGAACGGGCCGACGGGCCATTGGGAAATCTGGCTGGAGGCAGCACCCAGCGCGCTGCCGCTCCGCGTCTCCTACGTGGAGCCTGGCCCTGATCGGCTGCGCACCATCCTGGATTTCCAGGAATGGAACCTGCGCCCCCGCCTGCCCGCCGCCACCTTCGCCTTCACGCCGCCGCGCGATGCGGCGCGTGCCAGTTTCGTCCCGCGCGAAGAAGCGCTGACCCCGCGCGCAGGCGCGCCCATGCGGAGCAACACGCCATGATGCCCCATCTCCTCCCTCGCCTTGCCGTGGCGCTGCTCGGGCTTGGCATCACAGCCGAGGCCCAGGCCTGGTCCAGCGGCAGCGGCCCGCGCGGCGGCAGCTATGCGGCCGGGCCGCGCGGCGGCGTGGCCGAGGGGCCACGCGGCGGTGTCGCGGCGACCGGCCCGCGTGGCAATGCGGCGGTGCGCGGGCCCCAGGGCAATGCGGCGGTCAGCGGCCGCTATGGCAACACGGCCGTGCGCGGCCCCGCCGGAAATGTCACGGTGAACAACAACAATGTGAACGTGGTGCGGCCGGGCTACCCGGCCCGTCCGGTCTATCCGGTCGCCCGCCCGCCGGTCGCGGTGGTGCGGCCGGTGCCGGTCTATCCCGGCTATGTCGGCCCCTCAGCCGGGGCGGTGGCGGCCGGCGTCGCCGTGGGTGCCGTGGCCGGTGCGGCCGTGGCTTCCGCCGCCGCCCGCCCGCCCGCCCCGGCACCGGGCCCCGCGCCGCTTCCCATCGGCGCGGAATACAGCAGCCTGCCAGGCGGCTGCGTCTCCCAGCAAGGCTCGCGCGGGACAGTGTTCCGTTGCGGCAACGCCTGGCTGCAGCCCTACATGGAGGGCACCAACGTGGTCTATGTGGTCGTGGCCAGCCCCTGAACCGGCGCCTCGATGGGCTGGTCCAACTCGCTCCAGATCGCGTCGAAATAGGCCTGGAATTCCGGTGTGCGGCGCGCCGCCACGGGATCGCGCACCGCATCGGGCAGCGCGATCACATGGATGGATTTGATGGTGCCGGGCCGCCGGCTCAGCACCAGCACGCGGTCCGCCATCACGATCGCCTCGCCGATGTCATGCGTCACCAGGATGGCGCTCTTGGCGCGCTCACGGATGATGGATTGCACTTCGCGTTGCAGCAGCAGCTTGGTCTGGAAGTCGAGCGCGGAGAAGGGCTCGTCCAGCAGCACCACCTCGGGATCGGGTGCCAGGGTGCGCATGAAGGCGACGCGCTGCCGCATGCCGCCCGAGAGGGTGCCGGGCTTCGCATTCTCGAAGCCCTTCAACCCATAGGCCTCGATCAGGCCGCGCGCCCGCGCCTCGGCCTCGGCGCGCTTCATGCCGCGGATTTCGAGGCCGAGCAGCACATTGTCCAGCACGCTGCGCCAGGGCAGCAGCAGGTCCTTCTGCAGCATGTAGCCGACATGGCCGGTGGCACCCGCCACCGGCTGCCCCAGCACTTCCACACGGCCTTCGGAGGGCGCCTGCAACCCCGCGATCACGTTGAACAGCGAGGATTTGCCGCAGCCCGAGGGGCCGACGATGGCCAGCACCTCGCGCCGGTGCAGCGCGAAGGAAACGCCGGTGAAGGCGACCACGCCGGGGAAGCTCAGCGAAAGCCCCTCGGCGCGCAGAACCACATCCTCGCTCATGCCCAGCGCGCCTTGCTCTCGATGAAGGTGACGCAGCGGTCCAGCACCAAAGCCAAGGCCATCAGCGCGAAGATGCCGGTCCATACGGCGTTCAAATCATAAAGCGTACCGGAGAAGTAGACGAGGTAACCGAGCCCCTCCCGCGCCGAGATGTATTCGCCCACCACCGCGCCGATCAGCGCGAAGCCCACATTCAGCCGCATGGCCGAGACGATCCAGGGCAGCGTCGCGGGGGCCACCACCTTCCGCCAGGTCTGGAAGCGCGAGGCGCCCAGGCTGCGCATCAGCCGGATCAGATCCTGATCCACCTCGCGCGTGCCGGCGAAGGTGGCGATCAGGCTGACGATGAAGGTGAGGAGGGCGGCGATGGCGATCTTCGCCTCCATCCCGATGCCGAACCAGACGATGATGAGCGGCGCGAGCGCGATCTTCGGCACGCCATTGATCGCGATCATCACCGGCCGCACCACGGCGGCAAAGCCCGGCGAAAGCCAGAGCAGCAGTCCGCAGAGGCTCCCCAGCGTGGTGCCCAGCACAAAGCCCGCAACCGCCTCCTGCGCCGTGACCCAGGTATGCGTCAGCAACTCGCCCGAGGCGATGAGGCCCTTGGCCTTGGCGTAGATGCCGCTCGGCTGGCCGTAGATATAGGCGGCCATCAGCCCCGAGCGGACACCCCATTCCCAGGCGCCGAGAATGCCCGCCACCAGCAATAACTGCTTCGCCAGCAGGCCCGGGCTGAAGCCGCCCCATTTCAGACTGGGCGTCACGCGATGCCGGCCGCGCGCGCCGCCGCCTCGGCGAGCGTATTGTCCACGATGCGCTCATAGGGCAGCGCCTGGCGCATGGTGCCCGCACCCAGTTCATGGGCGATGATCGCATCCCACTGCTCGCGCGTGACCACGGGCGAGAGCGGCACGATACCGGCGGTGCCGAGCAGCCGCGCCGTGCCGGCCTTCACCGCCGCCGGCGGGACCTGCGCGAATTCCTCGCGGCTCACCTCCTCATAGACCGAGGCATCGGTGCGGATCAGCTTCAGCGCCTCGGCGAGCGCATTGCTGAAGGCCTGCGCCTGGCTGCGATTGGAGGCCAGCCAATCCTCCCGCACCATGGCCGTGCTGAAGGCGATGGGACCGATGACGGGCGCCAGCGGCAGGGAGACGGCCAAGCCCTGGGATTCCGCGATGGAGGCATCCCATTCGAACACGCAGCCGAGATCGGCGCGGCCATCCCGGACGGCGGCGATGATCGAGCCCGGCGGCCCCTCCACGAAGCGGACGCCGGCCGCCGCCGGGTCCATATTGGCGCGCGAACGCATGGCATAGGTGGGCGAGGAGACGGTGTTGGACGGGAAGCGCAGCGAAGCGATGCTCTTGCCGCGCAGATCGGCGAGCGAGTTCAGCGTGACGCCAGGCTTGTGGATGAACCAGAGCCCAATGGCGCCGGCCAGCATGCCGATCACCTTGATGCTCGCCCCCTCGACCGTCGCGTTCACGCTCATGCCGGTGCCGGTGAGCGCGATCTGCGCGCGGCGGGCGTTCAGCACGGCCACGGGCTCAGCGATGGAGCCGGCCGGCTGGATTTCCACGCGCAGCCCATGCTTGGCAAAGAGCCCGCGCCGCTGCGCCACGAAGGCGGGCGTCCAATTGGCGAGGCGCAGCGCGGTCACGATGGTGATCGGCGTGCCCGAGCCCTGGGCGCGCAGCGTGACGGGCGCGGCCAGCAGGGCGGGGCCCGCGGTGAGCAGGGTGCGGCGGGGGGTGAAGGGCATGGCGATCTCCGGTCAGGCAGAAGATGTTGAAGGAACAGGCAGCGCGAGGCGAGGCTTGCCGCGCGCATGGGCAGCGGGACAAGCGCGCCACGCACCAGGCTTGGCATGGGCTTCAGCCCTACCAATTCGCGTGCCAACCTGCCCAGGATGGAAACGCTGCTCACCCCCCACGCCAATCCGCTCGAGGCTTTGCGCGCGGCGGCGGCCCGGCATGGCGCGCGCGAGGCGCTGGTCTTCCCGCACCAGGGGCGGCGCCTCAGCTTTGCCGCCTGGCTGGAGGAGGCGGAGGCGCTGGCACAGGGTCTGCTGGCGCTCGGCCTCAAGCCCGGCGCGCATGTGGCGCTGCTGGCCGAGAACCGGATCGAATGGCCCGTGGCGCAGCTGGCCATCGCCGCCGCCGGCATGGTGCTGGTGCCGCTCAACACGCATTACCGACCGGAGGATCTGGGTGCCGCGCTGGCCACCAGCCGCGCCGAGGCGCTGTTGCTCAGTGCCAGCTTCCGCAGCAACGCCTATCTGGAGATGGTGCGGGCGTTGCGCCCTGGCCTGCCGGCGTTGCGCCATCTGGTGCTGTTCGACGAGGTGCCGGGCGAGCAGCATGTCTCGGCGCTGCGGGCGTCGGGCATCGCGCTGCCGGAGGTGGCGCCGCGCGCGCCGGCCAGCCTGCAATTCACCTCCGGCACCACGGGCGTGCCGAAGGGCGCGCTGCTGACGCATCAGGGCATGCTGATGAACGCCCGGGGTACCGCGCAACGCCTGCGCCTGACGGAGCGGGACCGCGTGACTTCCATCATCCCGCTGTTCCATTGCGCGGGCTGCATCATGGGCATCCTCGCCTGCCTGCAATCGGGCGCGGCCTATATCGGCGTGCCGGCCTTCGACGCGGAGGAGATGTGCCGCGTGATCGAGGCCGAGCGCTGCACCGCGCTCTCCGGCGTGCCCACCTCCTGGCTCGCCATGCGGGACCTGCCGGCGCGCAAGAATTACGACCTGTCGAGCCTGCGCACTGGCACCTGCGGCGGCGCCGATGCGAACCCCGACATCCTGGCCGATTGCGTGCGGGATTTTCCCATCCCCGGCCTCGTCCAGGTCTATGGCCAGACCGAGGCCAGCACGCTCATCGCCTGCGCCGATTGCGAGGACCCCGAACGGCTGGAGACGGCCGGCGAGGCGCTGCCGGGCATGGAGGTGCGCATCGTGGACCCAGGCACCGGCGCGGTGCTGCCCGCGGGCGAGATCGGCGAGATCCAGGCGCGCGGCCCGATGGTGATGCTGGGCTATTTCGAGCGGCCCGAGGCCAATGCCGAAACCATCACGCCCGAGGGCTGGCTGCGGAGCGGCGACCTCGGCTGCATCACGCCGAGCGGCCGCATCCGCATGGCAGGCGGCCGCCTGCGGGACATGCTGATCCGCGGTGGCGAGAACATCTATCCCGTCGAGATCGAGGCGGTCCTCGCCCAGCACCCGGCGGTGGCGGAGGTCGCGGTCTTCGGCATCGCCGACGCCTATTACGGCGAAATCCCCGCCGCCGCGCTGCGCCTGCGGCACGCGGCGCCAACCGCTGACCTCGCTGCTTTCTGCGCCGCGCGCATCGCCCGCTTCAAGGTGCCGGCCGCCTGGTTCACCGTCTCGGCCTATCCGCTCACCGCCTCGGGCAAGATCCGCAAGACGGAATTGCGCGCCATGGCCGAAGCGGGCCGGCTGGAGCGCTTCGCATGACCCCCCTGCTCTTCCGCTACGACGTGCACAGCCCCTGGTGCTATCTGGCGGCGCTGCGCATCGAGGCGATCGCCGCCCGGCACGGCCGAAGCGTCGAGTGGCGCCCGGTCTATCTGGCGCGGCTGATTGACGCGATTGACGGCCGCCGCCCGCTGGAGGCGAACCCCGCCTTCCTCGCCTGGTACCGGCAGGATCTGCTGGACTGGGCGGCGCGTGGCGGCGTCACCTTGCGCTATCACCCGCGCTTCCCGCTGCGCCCGGCCCGCGCCCTGCGCGCCGCCTGCTTCGCCACCGACCAGGGGCGCGGCGGCCCCTTCGCCCGGGCCGTGCTGCGCGCCTATTGGAGCGAGGAGGGCGATATCGAGGATCTGGACCTGCTGGGCCAACTCGGCGCCGAGGCCGGGCTCGACCCCCAGGCGGTGATCGCCGCCACGGGAGATGAGCGCTGGAAGGCACAGCTTGCCGCAAATACGGAGGCGGCCATCGCCGACGGCGTCTTCGGCCTGCCCATGGTCACGGCCGACGGGAAGCTGTTTTTCGGCAATGACCGGCTGGACCTGCTGGACGAATTCCTCGCCTAACGTCGGCCGGCACGGTCCACAGGGCCGCCCCGGTTCGTCGGTGTGCCCGCACGCAGGCCAGGACCGGCCGCGCCGGCGCCAACGCCCGGGGCCACGCCGACGCCGGGCGCGCCCACTCCGGGGACTCCCACGCCAGGTACGCCTACGCCGGGCGCCGCGCGCAGCGGCACGCCACGCCGGGCCACGCATCCCTCAGGCACGCCGACATAGGTGCAATAGACCACCGCCTCGGCCGGAAGGGCCGCAAGGGCCAGGGCCGCGGCGGCGAACAGCACGGATTTCATGGACATTCTGGGCTCCCGGCGCCGTCGGCTTCTCGCCGCATGCAGGCGCGTCATGGGCGGAAGCCTAGCCCGTTTGACGCCCCCGCATCGTGGCGATTGCGCAACCTCGGCTCAGCGCAGCACGGACCAGCTTTCGCGCTCGTTCAGCAGCGCGGGGTCGAAGCCCGCGAGCCGCTTGTAGTTCGCCGCCGTCTCCACGAGCTCCTGCTGGCTGATCACCGCATGCAGGTCGGTGAAGCCGTCGGGCGCGCGGCGATGCACCTCCTCCAGGATCAGGTCGGGGCCCAGCGCCCGGTTGGCCAGCGTCAGCTTTGCCGTGGGCGGCAGGCGCGCCGCTTCGTAGCGCTTCAGCCCCTCGGCGATGTCGCCCGCTTGCGCCAGATGCAGCGCCAATTGCCGCGCGTCGAGGATCGCCTGGGAGGCACCGTTGGAGCCGATCGGATACATCGGGTGCGCCGCATCGCCCATCAGCGTGACGCGGCCTTCCGTCCAGCGCTCCAGCGGGTCGCGATCCACCATCGGGTATTCCAGCACCTGCTCCGCGCCGCGAATGAGGCCGGGCACGTCAAGCCAGCCCCAGTTCCAGCTCTCGTAATGCGGCAGGAAGAGGTTGCGATCGGCGCCGCGATTCCAGTCCTCGCGGTTGAAGCCCTTGGCCGGATCCACCTTCATTTCGGCGATCCAATTGGTCAGCATGCGGCCATCGGGCATGCGGCGGATCGGGTAGACCACGAATTTCTGGTCGTGATGCCCGGCCTGCACCATGCTCGCCCCCGTCAGGAAGGGGGCGGCGATGGTCGTGGCGCGCCAGAGGATCGCCCCCTGCCAGGAGGGCGCGCCCTCGCCCGGCGCGAAGTGGCGGCGAATGGCGGAATGGATGCCGTCCGCGCCGATCAGCGCGGCCCCCTTCGCCTCGGCGCCATTCTCGAAGCGGGCGGTCACGCCATCGGCATCCTGCGCGAAGCTCGCGACACGGTGGCCCGTGTGCAGCGGAATGCCGCGCGCGCGGCACTCCTCCACCAGCAGCATCTGCAGCTGGCCCCGATGGATGCTGTATTGCGGCCAGCGATAGCCGGCGGCGAGGCCACGATCCTCGCGCCAGATCTCCTGGCCATGGGCGCTGATGTAGCAGAGCTCGCGCGTCGCGATTCCGGTCGCGGCCAGCTTTTCGGCCAGGCCCAGCTCGGTCAGCTCCCGCACCGCATGGGGCAGCACGTTGATGCCGACGCCGAGCGGCTTGTACTCCGCAACCGCCTCGAAGACGCGCGGCGTGAAGCCCGCGGCCTGGAGCGAGAGCGCCGCGACGAGCCCCCCGATCCCGCCGCCGGCGACGAGGATCTCAGCCATGGACAGCCCCGTGCAGCCACGCGCCCCACATCAGGCAGGCGGCGTCCTCGCCGCGCCGCGTCACGATCTGCGCGCCGAGCGGCAGGCCCTTCGGCCCCTTGCCGATGGGCACCGTGACGCATGGCGTGTGCAGCAAGGTCCAGAGCGTGTTGAACATCGGATCGCCCGTGTAGTCCGTGCCGGCCGGCGCCTCATCCGGGGCGGAGGGCGTCAGCACCGCGTCATAGCCCGCGATGGCGTCGTTGAAGGCGAGTTGCGCGGCGGCGAAGGCGGCGCGGCCCTCCGCCAGCTTCGCGCGCGGCTCACCCGCGCCCCATTCCATCTTCTCGCGCAGGATGGGGCTGAGCTGGGCGCGGGCGTGGTCCATCTCCCAGCCCAGCGCCTCGGCCGATTCCATGTTCATCACATGCGGGTGCAGCGCCACCGCATCGGTGAAGGGCGCGCCGAGCTCGATCAGCGTGACGGTGGCGCCGGCCTTGTGCGCGGCTTCGCTCACGCATTCCATCAGCCCCGCCGTCTCCGGCGTGCCGGCCAGGCCGGGCGCCAGCACCAGGGCCAGCTTCGGCGCGCGGCCGGGCTTGGGCAGGTGGTGGTCGAAGCCCGTCATCGCCGTCATGCCCAGCGCCACATCGGCGATGGTGGCGCCCATCAGGCCGATGGTGTCCAGGCTCTCGCTCATCACCTTCATGCCGGCGCGGTGGAAGGCCCCGTAGCTCGGCTTGAAGCCGACCGCGCCGCAATAGGCGGCCGGGCGCACGATGGAACCCGCGGTCTGCGTGCCGAAGGCCAGGTGCAGCACGCCAGCGCCCACGCCCGCGGCCGAGCCGGAGGAGGAGCCGCCCGGCGTATGGCCCGGATTGTGCGGGTTGGTGGTCGGCCCCGGGAAGCGCGTGGCGAATTCGGTGGTGACGGTCTTGCCCGTGATGATGGCACCCGCGCGCCGGGCGAGCGCGACGCAGGCGGCATCACTGCGCGGCCGATGCCCACCCCAGATGGGCGAGCCGTATTGCGAGGGCTGGTCGGCGGTGTCGATCACGTCCTTCACGCCGAGAAAAAGGCCCGCCAGCGGAAGCTTCGCACCCGCCTTCACCGCGGCATCCACCCGCGCCGCCTGCTTCATGACCAGCGCGGGCTCATGATGCGTGAAGGCGCGCAGCACGGGCTCGCGCGTGGCGATGCGCGCCAGCATCGCCTCGGCGAGGGCGGTGGCGGAGAGGCTGCCGGCGGCGATGCGCTGGGCGGCCTGAGCGGCGGAGAGGGATGCGGGATCGGTCATGGGCGGGAGGCTAGAGGGGATTTCCGCGGCGCGGAACCACCCCGGCGGCCAGAGCCTTCGGCGGCGCCGATGGAAGCCCTCGACTGCAACGATTGGCGCGGCACAACCAGGAAATGCATGATCGGCGCAGCGGAAAGGAACCCCTGCGATGCGCCAACTGATCCATTCCCTGATCGCCGCTGCCGCCCTGGCCGCTGGTTTTACCGTGATGCCGAAACCCGCCGAGGCGCAGACTGTCATCCGCGTCTGCGCGATCAACCAGGCTGCCTTCCTGATACGTACCCGCTTCACCTACACCGACTGGCAAGGCAGCAGCCACGCCAGCCGCTGGGTCAATGTCGCGCTCGGTGAGCGGAATTGCGGTACCTTGCAGGACCTCCGATCCCTGGCGGTCGAGTTCGAGTATGCGGGCCTTACGGGCTGGAGGCGCCCGGAGGGCGGCTGCTGGGACGGGCGGGTGCCCATGAAGCACAGGGAGAACAGCAGCTTCATCGTGACGGGGACCATCTTCATGATTCGATGCGCGATCGAACATTGAGGCCAGCCCCCCTCACCGCGCCTCCGTCACGCCCTGCGCGATGAGTTCCACCAGCGCCTTGGCGAGGCAATCATTCAGCCGGTCGGTCGCGGCACCCCGGTCCGCCCGCGCGGTGCGCTCCATGTCCAGCGCGCCGGTGTCCACCCAATGCTGCATCAGGTCATAGCGGCGGAACAGCGGCGCGCCGGCCGCCGCCGCCACCAGGCGCAGCTTGTCGCGATAGGGCTCGATGTTGGTATTCGCCCGCAGGAAGCGTGAATATTGCTGGTCCAGGATGATGATGTCGGCCCCGCGCCGGCGGATGCGCTCCAGCCCCTGGAGCATCGTCTCGCCCATATCGTCGGGATCCAGTCCACGCACCGCCTCCACCGTGCCGGCCTGCCAGAGCACCAGGGCGGGCGTCCCGGCCTCCAGCCCGTCGCGCAGGAGGGAGAGATGGTCATGCACGCTCACCCCGCGCCCGCCGCGCAGCGCCACATCCACCGACCGGCCCGGGAAGCGCGCGGCGAGCAGGCTTTGCAGCCGCGCCGGCCATGAGGAATCCGGCCCCGAGGCGCCCGAGCCGGTGATGGAGCCCGATCCGAGGATCAGGATCCGCAGGCCCCCCTGATCCAGCGCCCGTGCGGTCGCGGGCAGCGGGCGGGCCGCGCTCACCACGTCGGGGGGCACGTCGCAGGTGATGGAGCGGGCCGCGGCGGGGGCCAGGAGCGCGGCCAGCAGGGCGAAGGCGGCAAGGGCGGGCAGGCGCATGGTCAGGAGGTCCCGAGGGGCTGGCGGCCGAGAGGCGGGGGGCCAGGAGGCTGGGGGGCAGAAGGCTGGGGGGCAGAAGGCTGGGGGGCAGCTTTCGGGCGCACCGTCTCGCGCGCCCAGTCGGCCAGGATCGCGACGGCGAGGAGCGCGCCGAAGCAAAGGATATTCACGGCCGCCTGCATCCTCCAGCCGTCATCCTGCTCGAACAGGAGGCGCGCGGCGAAGGAGAGCAGGATGCCGAAGCAGAAAACCGGCAGGCTGTGCCGGCCCATGGCCGAGAAGGGCCACACCCAGCGCGACCCGAGGAAGGCCCAGTCCCGCGGCACATAGGTCGCGACCAGGTAGGCGATGGCCAGGACGGAAGCGAGGCGCGTGGGGTGCAGCGCCGTCTTGTCGATGCTGACCAAAAACTCGGAGACGGAGAGCGGCGCGGCCTCCAGCAGGTCCGGCAATTGCTCGGAGACGATCATGCCGATAGCGCCGATCGCCAGCACAAGCAGCGCCAGCGCCGCGATCCAGGGGCTGCGCGGCGGCATCGGCACCGAGGGCGCGCCGCGTGCCGCCTGCCCCAGCAGGAAGCCCGCGACGAAGAGCAATTGCCAGGCGAGCGGGTTGAAGAACCAGCCGCCCTCCTGCCAGCGCGGCAGGTTGAAGCCCGCGGCCCGCACGCCGAGCCAGAGCGCGACCGACAACCCCAGCAGCCACCAGGGATGCGCGCGCAGCAGGAGGCCCGGGATCAGCAGCGCCAGCAGCACGATGTAGAGCGGCAGGATATCGAGAAAATGCGGCTGGAAGCGCAGCAGCAGCGCCTCCAGCAGGGTGCGGTAGGGCTGCTCGGCGAAGGGGTCCAGCGCCAGCTCGTCCAGATAGGCCGCGCGGTCGAGCGTGGCGGCCGAGAAGCCCACCTGGGCGGTGAAGACCACGAGCAGGAAGATATGCGCGACATAGAGCTTGCCGATGCGCCGAACGAGGCTCGCCGCCGCCGGGGCCCAGCCCTGGCGATCCGCCTGGCCGGCATAGGCGAAGGCGCCGGCATAGCCGGCCAGCAGCACGAAGGCCTCGGTCGCGTCGGCGAAGGCGAAGTTCTTCAGCGTGAACCCGCCCACCCAATTGCCCGGCGTGTGGTTGATCACGATCATCCAGAGGGCGAGGCCGCGGCAGATATCCGCGCGCGGATCGCGCCCAGGACGGGGAAGGGCCCGGGGCGGGGTGCCGCCGGTTTGCGTAGCCATCGGGTTCATCAGCCCCTATATGAAGGGAATGCTGCGGCGCGTCCCCCCTTTCCTGCTGCTCAGCCTCCTGTCGCTCCCCGGGACAGGCCTGGCCGCCCCCACCTGCCCCTCGGTGCGCGAGGCGCTGGCCCCCTTGCTCGGCGTCCAGGCCGAGCTCGATGCGGGCGAGCCGCTGACCATCGTGGCGCTCGGCTCCTCCTCCACGGAAGGGGCCGGCGCCTCCTCGCCGCAGGCCAGCTATCCGAACCGGTTGGAAGCGCTGCTGCGCGGCAAGCTGCCCGGGGTGGAGCTGCGGGTCATCAATGCCGGCAAGTCGGGCGAGACGAGCCAGGAGATGCTGGCCCGGATGGAAGCCGATGTGATCGCGCATGAGCCGGACCTCGTGATCTGGCAGGCCGGCGGCAATGAGGTGCTGCTGGGCCGAGACCCCGCCGCCTTTCTCGAGCTGATGCGAAAGGGCCTGCGCCGTCTGCGCGAGGCCGGCGTCGAGGTCGTGCTGATGGACAACCAGCGCGCGCCCCGCATCCTGGACGCGCCCGCCCATGCCCGCTTCGAGGCGGCCATGCGGACCCTCGCCGAGGAGGAGCGCGTGCCGCTCTTCGCCCGCTCCCGCCTCATGCGCGGCTGGCAGGAGGCGGGGCTGCCGCCGGCCGAGGTGCTGGCGCAGGACGGGCTGCATCACAATGACCGCGGCTATGCCTGCCTCGCCGAGGCCCTCGCCGCCGCCCTGGTCCGCTCGGCCGGGCAGCGCGAGGCGCAGCTCGCGGCCAACTGACGGCCCACGTGACCGTCACCACCACCGCCCTGCCCTCCGGCGCCCTCCGGCACCAGATCAGCGTCGCCGCCTCCGCGCTGCCGGCGGTCCGGCCCTCGGCGCTGGAATCCGCCTGGGAGGCGGCGCGCGCCTCGGCGGAGGCCGGGCTTTGGGGCCCCGCCCGGCTGATCGCCTTCGAGGATGGCGTGGAGATCGCGCTGACCGACGCGGACGCCGCCTGCTGGGCGGAGGCGATGGCGCAACGGCAGGGGCTGAATTCCCTGGGGGATCTGGCGCTCTGCCTGCGGCTGCTGGCCCTGGTGGAGGTGCTGGGCCGCGCCAGGTGGTTGCGCGGCTTCTTTGCCATCACGGCCGAGGGGGCGGAATTCCACCCGGCCCTGCTGGCTGCCGCCGCCCGCGCGCCGCTGGACCCGACGGGACGTTTCGAAGATGGCCCATTGCGTGCGATGCTGGATCGAAGCATTCCTCATGCCTGAAGCCCCCATAGACGCCCCATCAGAAGAAAGACGCCCCCGCATGTTGCGCGCCGCCGTGCTGCTCTCCGCCCTGTCCCTCGCCGCTTGCGGCACCTCCACCAACCTGCCGGGCAATTTCTCTGCCCCCACCCTGGCCCCGCCCCGGCCGGGCAACCCCGCCACCAATGCGGCCGTGGCCCAGGCCTGCCGCGAACAGGCAGCGCGCGAGCTGCAGCGCCAGGACCGCGGCATGCTGCTGCGCGAGGATGAGAGCAATTCCCGCACCGGCGCCGGCTTCGGCGGCCAGCCCTCGACCAACCAGAGCGACATCCTGGGGCGGCAATTCCTGCTCGAGCGGCGCATCAACGAGTGCATCCGCCAGAACACGCAGAACGACCCCTCGGTGCAGCCGGCGCCGCCTGCCGCCCCGGCCGCCGCCCCTGCGCCCACCCCCCCGCGCCGAGCGACCCGGTCGGGCAGCTGATCTGGGGCCTTTCGGCGCGCTCGGCCGCGCCCTCTCCCACCGCGATGCCCGGATCTTCTTCTCCGCCAGCCTGACCGCCTGGACCGGGCTCTGGATGCACCGCATCGCGGTGATGTGGCTGGCCTGGGAGCTGACGCGCTCCGCCTTCTGGGTCGGCATGGTCGCCTTTTGCGACCTGGCGCCCGCCGTGGTGTTCAGCCCGATCGCGGGCGCCGTGGCCGATCGCATGAACCGCGTGAAACTGACCATGATCGCCCAGGCCGTCATCGGCGCGCAGGCGCTGGGCATTGCCATCCTGACCTGGATGGGCGTGATCTCCATCGGCTCGCTGCTGGTGTTCGAGGTGATCGGCGGGATCGCGGCCAGCTTCGCGCAGCCGGCGCGGCAGGCGCTGATGCCGGGGCTGGTGCCGCGCTCGGACCTGCCCGCCGCCGTCGCCTGCAATTCCCTCTGCTTCAACGTGGCGCGCTTCCTGGGGCCGGCCATCGCGGGGCCGATGATCGCGGTCTGGGGCGTGGTGCCGGCCATCCTCTGCAATGTCGCGGCCTATGTGCTGGCCACGGCCAGCCTGCCGATGATGAAGGTGGACCCCGCCCATATCCAGGGCCACGCGCCCGAGGGCTCCCTCCTGTCGGAGACGGTGGAGGGCGTGCGCTATGCCGCCAATCATCCGGGCATCGGGCCCATCCTGCTCTTTGCCGGGATCAGCGCCATCCTGCTGCGCGGCGTGCAGGAGGTGCTGCCCCCTTATGTGGAGCGCCTCTTCGGCCAGGGGGCGGCGGGGCTTGCGCTGCTCACGGCGGCGATCGGCATCGGCGCGCTGGTGGCGGGGCTCTGGGTCGCCTCGCGCGGGCGGCTGGAGGGCACGACGCGGATCGCGGTGCTGGCGACGGGGGCCCAGGCGCTGTTCGCCATGGGATTCGTGGCGACCGCCTGGTTTCCCTTCGCCGTGCTTTGCGGCGCGCTCTATGGCGCCTGCGCCTCGATCCATGGAATCTCGGTGCAGACGCTGGCGCAATCGGCGGCCCTGACCAAGATGCGCGGGCGCACGCTCTCGCTCTGGGGGCTGATCACCCGGGCCTGCCCCGCCCTCGGCGCGTTGGTTCTGGGCACAGCGGGCGAGGTCTTCGGCATGCGCCTGCCCACGCTCATCGCCGCGGGCTGCGCGCTGCTTGTCACGCTCTGGGGCGTGACACGGATGCGCCGCTGGGCCAGACACCTGGAAAATCCCACTTAGGACATCTTGGCATGCTCAACACCGCGATCATCGGCATGGGGAATTGGGGCCGCACCCTGGTGAACTCCGTGCAGGGCAGGAACGGGGCGGGAATCCGCTTCGTCGCCGGCACCACCGGCACGCTGGACAAGGCGCGCGACTACGCGGCCGAGAAGGGCATCCGCCTGCACGCGACCTATGCCGAGGTGCTGGCCGACCGCGAGGTGCAGGCCGTGGCCCTCGCCAGCCCGCACGGCATCCATGCCGAGCAGGTGATCGCCGCCGCCGCCGCCGGCAAGCACGTCTTTGTCGAGAAGCCCTTCACGCTGAGCAAGGCGAGCGCCGAGGCCTCGGTCGCGGCCTGCGCCAAGGCGGGCGTGGTGCTGGCGCTGGGCCACAACCGCCGCTTCCTGCCGGCCGTCGCCGAGATGAAGACGATGATCGCCGATGGCCGCATCGGCACGCTCTTGCATGTCGAGGGCCAGTTCAGCGGCCCCGGCGCCTTCGCCTACAAGGAGGGGATGTGGCGGGCCGACCGTTCGGAAAGCCCGCTGGGCGGCATGGGCGGCATGGGCATCCACATGGTGGACATGATCATCAACCTGGCCGGCCACTTCCGCGACGTGCGCGTGCTGAGCCACGCCCGCGTCAGCACCACCATTGACGATACGACGGCGATGATGGCGACCCTGACGAGCGGCGCGACGGTGACCTTCGCCACGCTGGCCCTGGCGCCGCGCTACTGGCGCGTGGCGCTCTTTGGCACCGACGGGCTCCTGGAGCTGCGCGGCCATGAGCAGCTGTTCTTCCGCGCGCGCGACGGCCAGGAATGGACGCGCGACTTCCCCGTGACGGACATCGAGCATGCCGAGCTGGAGGCCTTCGCCGCTGCCGTCGCGGGTGGCCCGGCCTATCCGCTGCCGCTGGACGAGGCGATCCATGGCGTGTCCGTCTATGAGACGATGATCGGCGCCGCCGCCTCGGGCAGCGCCTACGCCGTGCCAGCCTGAGGCGCGCTCAGCGGCGCGGCCGGGGCGCGGGCTCCGGCGCGTCGCAGCCATCGCCGGCCAGGGTGAGGGTGACGGTGCTGGACAGCGGCCCCTCCTGGCTGTCGGGCGGGGCGAGCACGAGCTGGCCGACCGGCTGGCCATGGGCCGCGGGCACCGCCACCGGCATCACCTGGAACACCGCCTCCGCCCCGCAAGCGCGCAGCCCCTGGCGTGCCGCCTCGGCGCGGGTGGCCGCCAGTGCGCCCACCGCCTGAAGCATGGCGTCGGACAGGGCGATGCTGGCCATGGGCGGCGGCGGCATCAACGCGGGCGCCGAGCAGCCCGGGAACGCCAAGGCCGCGAGAATCAGGCCGGTTGAGGGTCGCATGCGGCAAACTCCGATCGAAGGGGCGGAGTCTGCGCCGGTCACGCCGTTTTGCAACCGGAATATCGGAATGCCGCCCCGCCGCCTTCCGCCCCGGCGCCCCCTGCGTTAAGTCTGAGCCGCCTCACCACCAGCAGGAGCAACGCCCGAGATGAGCAAGATCAACCGCACCGGCAGCAATCAGATTCTGAGCAGCGCCGTCGAGTACCACAACTTCGTCTACCTGGCCGGCATTACCGCCGATGACCTCAGCCAGGACATCACCGGCCAGACCCGCCAGGTCGTTGCCAAGATCAACGCGCTGCTGGAGGCCAATGGCACCGACACGACGCGCCTGCTGCAGGCGCAGATCTGGCTGAAGGACATCCGCGACCGCGACGCGATGAACAAGGTCTGGGTGGAGTGGCTGGGCGATGCCGGCCGTCCGGCCCGCGCCTGCGTGCAGGCCAACATGGCCGATCCGCGCCACCTTGTCGAAATCATGATCACCGCCTGCAAGTAATTCGCGGCGAGCGGCCTTAACGCCTCGTCAATAGTTGGAGAAGCGCGCGGGCCTGGTCAGGCCCGCGCGTTTTTTCATGTCTGGACCCCCGCGACATGACTGGATGGCGCCCCGGCGATGCTGCGCGGCGCCGATCATGATTGGTCCCGTCTGTGTGGCATTCTTGCCGCAACACTGTGGCAAAAGCTGCGCGATAGAGCATTCGCAGGAAAATCGTCCTGATTTCCGCAGCGAAGCAGCGCCGCTCCCGACGAATCACGCCAAGTTACGGTGTGTGTCGAATTTCCAGGTTGCCGGACCCGCTCCCGGCCGATACCCGAAACACAGCGAAACATTCTGTCTGCCCAGGAGGGGTCCCGCATGCGTCTGAAGATCGTCACCATGACCATGTGCTTGATGCTTGGCGCATCGCCCTTCGTGCCGGAGGCAGCGGCCTCTCGCGGGGATGCACGGTCGGATGTGCGGTCTTCCGCTCCGCAGCGCAGCACCGCAGCCCAGCCCAGCCGGCAAGCGAACCGGCAGTCCCGGCCCCGCCAGAGCGCTTCCAGCGCCTTCGGTGGGCTGACCTGCGTGCCCTATGCGCGCTCGGTCACGGGCATGGATATCTCCGGCAATGGTCGCGATTGGTGGCACAACGCCGCCGGCCGCTACGCCCGCGGGCAGCGTCCGCAGGTCGGCTCCGTGCTCGCCTGGCCGGGCTCAGGGAATATGGGTTCCGGCCACGTGGCCGTCGTTTCGCGGGTCCTGAACGCCCGGCTGATCGAGATTGACCACGCCAATTGGGGCGGCCCGGGCATTCGCCGCGGCACCGTCATGCGCAATGTCCAGGTCATGGATGTCTCCAGCGACAATTCCTGGACCCGCGTGCGGGTGCAGGTGGGCTGGAGCAACGCGAATTTCGGCCGCGAATACCCGACCTACGGTTTCATCCACAACCGCCCCGCCAACACGGCCCTGGCCGAGGCGGATGAGATGATTCGCCCCGTCTCCTACGCCCGCCGCTCCACCGCGCCGCGCGCCCGCCAGGCGCAGCAGCGGGCTGGCAGCCGCCCGGCAACGGAGCAGCGCGCCGGCAGCCGGCCGGCGACGGTGACGCGCGTGGCCCAGGCCCGCCCCGCAGCCCGCTGACGGCGGCTCCCTCTTCGGGCATGCTGGGCGCCTGAGCTTCCCAAGGATGCGCCCATGTTCGTCACCGCCAATCGCTTCCGCGTCATCCCCGAGCACGCCGCCGAGTTCGAGCAGGTCTGGCTGACCCGCGAGAGCCGGCTGCATGAGCTCCCGGGCTTTGTCAGCTTCCAATTGCTGCGCGGGCCCCAGGCGGAGGATCACATCCTCTATACCTCCTCCACGCTCTGGGCCTCGCGCGCGGAATTCGAAGCCTGGACACGGTCCGATCAGTTCCGCCGCGCCCATTCCGGGGCGGGCAGCAGCAAGAACCTGACACTCGGACCGCCAAGCTTCGAGGGCTTCGATGTGCTACAGCACATCAAGAACGACGGATAACAGACTGTTTTTCCTAGAAACGGAACGAGACGCTCAGCGAGCCATATTGCGCCGCCCGCGGCTGGCCTGAGAATTCGCGGCTGCGCAGCACATAGGTCGCCGAGAGACGGGCCGCCCCCCACATCACCACCGCGCCGAGGCTTGCATCGGCGACCCCCGGGATGCGATCCACGCGCCGGCTGTCCTGCCAGGTATTGCCGTCGAGGAAGATGTTGCGCGCGACCGCCCGCCCCTCGACGCCGGCGAACACATACCAGTCCAGCCCATCACCCGGCTCGAAGAAGGCCGAGCCCGCGAGCGCGGGCCGGCTGCGCGGCGGCCCGAAATCGGCATCGAGCCGGGTGCCGAGGCGCAGGACCAGCCCCGCGCTCGCATAGGTCATCACATTGCCAAGGCTCGCCGTCAGTCCCGGCACCAGCCCAGCGGAAAGGCCACCCCAGCCCAGCTCCCGATTGAGGCGCCATTGCCGGGCGAGGATGAGGTTCACCCCCGGCTCGTCGCGCAGCTGGTAGGCCCAGCCCTCGGCCAGCGGCAAGCTGCGCAGCCGATGCACCCCGTTCTGCGCCTGGCGACCCAGTGCGGAGGGCCCGACCATTCCCACCTGCAGCTCCACCGCGCCCAAGGACGTCGCGGTGCTCGAGACCAGCGAGACGGCGCCGAACAGCCAGCCGGCATAGGGCCGGTCGAGCGGGTCGGGGTTGCGGCGGCGGGTATCGGCAGGGGTGAAGATGGACTGGCCGAGCGAGAGCCCCCAGCGCGGCGCGCCGCCCTCGGGGAAGATCAGCCCGGGCTGGCGATTCACCCAGGCCAGCCATGCCGGCGGGTTGGCGGAGGGCGAGCGCCAGTCCAGCTGCAGGCCGCTCGTATAGTAGCGGGCTGTCCCCGCGATCAGGTCATTGTCATAGGAGAGGGCGAGACTGCCGGCCGGGTCCGATTTCTGGCCCGTCTGCGCAAGGGCCGGGGTGGCGGCAAGAAACAGCAACAGGGCGGCGCCAATGGGCCGGGGGGGCATGCGGTGGCCTCTCAAGGGAACGCCCGCTCAACGCCGACCAGCAGTCCGAGGTTGCCGCCCGTCCGGAGAGAAGGTCATCCGCAATCCGATTGATATCTTTTTGACCCTACAACACTTCTCCCGATGGTACCGCCGGTGACGGCAAGGTGGGAGCAATCATCGTGCTGATCCGGGATGGCGCGACGTCGAACTTCGACTTCATTGGCTTCGGGGCATCCAAGGGTGAGTCGCTCAGCTGGGCGTCGAGCACCTTCGGCGGGCGCGGCATCGGCGTGGACATCTCCCCCGCCAAGATCGAGCGCCTCACCGCGGCCGGCCATGCTGGCTTCGTGGCCCACGCCGCGTCACTCGACCTGCCGGATGGCAGCTTCCGCTACGCCACCACGATGAACTTCCTGGAGCACCTGCCCGATCACGACACCGGTGCGCGCATCATCGCCAAGCAGGCCCTGCGCCGCGTGGGCCTGAAGTAATACTTCGCGGACTGGAGCGGCCACACCTGGCACCACACGAACCAGGAGCTTGTCGCCTTCATGTCGGGGCTCGGGTACCCCTTCAAGCTGATCGAGTGCAACGAGCTCCGCCACGCGTCCCATCCCTACCTCCTGCCGCTCGGAGCGCAGCGCAACGGGGCCCCTACGACGCCACCCTGGACCCACCCAAGGCGGCAGCGAAGCTGTGGCACGGCGTCTTTGGCTGGGTGGCCGCGCTGATCTGCAAGAATCCGGCGGGGGATGTGGCGGACATCCTCCTCAAGACCGCGGGCTGCCGCGTGGTGTCGGCGAGCCGCCCGATCAGGACGCGGCCGTCATCTCCATGGACCGGTCCCAGAGATTGGGCACCACGCTGTTGGTATAGCCCGAGACGAAGCGCTTCTTCTCGCTGGTCGCGGCATCGAACACATGGCGTTCGATCGCGCCGATATTGCCGCCATAGACGTGGATCGAGATGGAAGGGCGATCGGGGATGGCGTTCTCCACCCAATGGACATCCTCCTCGCCCGAGCCCACGCCCACCACCTGACCGGGCGTCAGGCGATCCACCTGGCCCTCGCGCATGGGCTTCCCGGGCTCGGGGTGCATGCTGACGCTCACTTCCGCGCCGCGCAGCATGCCCACCAAGCCCCAGACCTTGTGGTTGTGGATCGGTGTGCGCTGGCCGATGCCCCAGACGAAGCTGACGACGGAGAAACGCTCCAGCGGGTCGCAATGCAGCAGGTATTGCCGGTAGGTCGGCCCCGGTTCGGCCAGCGCCTCGGGCAGCCAGTCGTCATGGGCGATGAGGTCTGCCAGCAGCGCCTCGCCCTCGCTCAGCCAGCGCGCCTCACTGGGGTTCTGGTCCGCGAGGCGCGTCATCGCCTGGATGTAGCGGCGGAGCCGTGAAATGTCGGGCATCAGTCTTCTCCCAGCGCGCGCTTGGCGACGGCGGCAAGATAGCCTGAGGCCGCGGGCAGCACCGCATCATTGAAGTCATAGGCCGGGTGGTGCAGTTCGCGCCCGCCATCGGCCGGGCCATTGCCGATCCAGACGAAGGCGCCGGGCACCTCGGCCAGGAACCAGGAGAAATCCTCGCCGGTCATGGCGGGCGGCAGGTCACGGCGGATGGTGGTGACGCTGGCCGCGGCGGCGGCGGCCGTCTCTCGCTCGGCCGGGTGGTTGGCGGTGACCGGCACCCCTCGTCGGAACTCGACCTCGGCGGTCAGGCCGAAGGCGGCGGCGATGCCATGGGCGATTTCCCGCATGCGGGTCTCGATCAGCTCGCCCACGGTCTCGTCCAGCCAGCGGGCCGTGCCATGCAGCCGGGCACGGTTGGCGATCTGGTTGCCGGCCGAGCCGGCCTCGGCGATGGTGACGCTGACCACGGCGGATTGCAGCGGGTCCACGCCGCGCGCCACGATGGATTGCAGCGCCACAATGGCGTGGCCGATGCCGATCATCGGGTCGCGCGTCATGTGCGGCAGGGCGGCGTGGCCGGCATGGCCCTCGAAGACGATCCCGAAGCGGGCGCCCGCGGCCATCACGGCTTTTTCGTGGATGGCGATGTGCCCGGCCTCGAGGCCCGGCCAATTGTGCCAGCCGAAGATGCGGTCCATCGGGAATCGCTGGAACAGCCCGTCCTTGATCATGTGGCGGGCGCCCCCGCCGCCCTCCTCGGCCGGCTGGAAGACCAGGCGCACCGTGCCGGACCAGCCGGGGTCCTCCAGCAGCAGGGCCGCCGCCCCCAGCAGGGCCGTGGTGTGGCCATCATGCCCGCAGGCATGCATCACGCCGGGCTTGCGGCTGCGATGCGGCAGGGTCTCGTCCAGCTCCTGGATGGGGAGCGCGTCCATGTCGGCGCGCAGGCCCACACTGCGGTTGCCGCCCTGGTTTCCCGGCCGGCCGGAGGCCGCGCGCCGCAGCGTGGCCACCACGCCATGGCCCCCGATTCCCGTCTCGATTTCGGTGACGCCGAGTTCCTTCAGCTTCGAGACCACGAATTGCGCCGTCTCGCCCTCATCCAGGGTCAGGCCTGGATTGGCATGCAAGTGACGGCGCCACTGGGTGAGCCGCGACAGGAGATCTGGGTTCATGGGGCAATCTAGCCAGAAACCGGCGCCGCGCGTAACTCTCGGCTCGTTACGATTTTTGAGGCATTTCTTCACCGATGACGCTTGATCTCGTTTGTAAAGGTTGTATCTTTAAACGCTTACCACCTTGTGGTTGTAACCCTGGTTCCAAGTGACTGAGCGACGAGGCATGATCCATGAAATTCGCTGACATCGGTCAACAGCTCCGTGCCTACCGCATGGAATCCGGCATGCGGGCCGAGGAAATCGCCGCCCGCCTCGGTGTCTCGCGCGCCGCCTTATACCGGTATGAAAAGGGCGAGGTCATCAAGCTTGAGACGATCCGTCGCCTGGCGGAGCTGCTCAAGGTTTCGCCGCTCTCGCTGCTGGGCATTGGCATCGAATACTTCGCACGCCCCGCCGCCTTCCAGGAGCGGCTGCGCGGCCTGGAGGAGCAGGCGGACCAGATCCTGCTCGTGGGCGGCGCCTTCTGCTGGCAGATCACCGGCGAGGCCTTGGAAGGCGCGCTGGCCGAGGCCTGGACCCAGGCTGTGCCCGCCGGGCCCGACCGAACGGTCGCCATCTCGTTGATCGAGCAGGGGCTGGGCGCCCTGACCGCGCGCAAGCGCCTCTACGTCCAGAAGCGCCCCAGCGTGATCGCGGTGCTGAGCGAATCGGCCATCACCACCTTCCTGCGCGAAGGTGTCGCCGGCGGGCTCGCCATCCCCGAGGCATCGCGCAACCGCGCGCGCGAAGCGGCGGCACAGGAGGCCGAGGCCATGGCCGTGATCATGGAGACGGTGCCGATCGGCCTGCAGCTCGGGCTCGCCACCGGGATCCAGCCCTCCGCACCCTTCATGGTGCTGCGCGGGCGGGACCGGGCGCATGTCATCACCTCGCCCATCGCGGCCGATGCACCGCCCAGCGCCGCCACGGGTGTCGCCGGCATCACCGCCGCCGAGGAAGCGGTGACGGTGCACCAGCGCGTCGCCGAAGCCATGTGGCGTGACTGCCGCAAGGGCGCCGAGGCGGCGGCCCGGCTGCGGCAACTGGTGCGCGAGGCGCGCGGCTGAATATCTTGAGCGGCGCGGCGAACCCTGCCTAGGCTGGCATTCAGGCAAGCGGATGGTCCGCTCGCCTCCAGGGACGAAACTCCAATGCGCCTCGCTCTCCTCGCCATCGCCGCCCCGCTGGCGCTGGCCGGTTGTGCCAACAACCCGCCCGCCACGCCGACCGCCGCCGCACCCGCGGCCATCCAGCCGGCCCAGCCCAACAACCGCATCACCTTCCCGACCGAGGCGGAGATCGCCGCCGGGCAGCCCATCCGCATCCGGCCCGCGGCCAATTTCGGCGAATACGGCGTGCTCCAGTCGCTGCCGGGCGCGCCCGCCTGCGGCGTGCTCCAGCAGGGCCGCACGCCGCGCACCCTGCCCGTCTCCTCGCCCTCCGGCGCGGTGACGCCCGCCTTCAGCATCGGCGGCCGCTGCCCGCGCACCGATGACAATCGCGGGCTGCCCTTCGTGCAGATGACGCAGGCCTGGAACCTGTCCAACGGCTTCTATCTGCGCGGGCCGGCCCATGAGTGCTTCCTGCCGCATGTCGGCTCCAACGCGGTCTGCGTGCCGCGCACGGCGCCCGCCAGCTGATCGCGGCCGGCTAGGCCTGGGCCAGCGGGTGGTGCTCTTCGACCACCGCCCGCAGCCTTTCCTCCAGCACACGGGTGTAGATCTGCGTGGTCGCGATGTCGGCATGGCCGAGCAGCGTCTGCAACGCGCGCAGATCCGCCCCGCGCGAGAGCAGGTGGGTGGCGAAGCTGTGCCGCAGCACATGCGGGCTGACCTTGGCAGGGTCCAGCCCGCCGGCCAGCGCCGCCTGCTTCAGCAAAAGCCCTACCCCCTGCCGCGTCAGGTGGCCATTGGCCCCGCGTGAGGGCAGCAGCCATTTCCGCGCCGAGAGCCGCCCCTTGCCGCGGGGCACCAGGCCGGCCTGGGCCGCCGCCGCCGCCTCCCGCGCGCGGCGGGAAATGGGCACCAGGCGCTCCTTCCGTCCCTTGCCCATCACGGTCACCAGTGGCTCCTCGGCGCGGAGCATGCCGGCGGGCAGGGTGACGAGTTCCGTCACGCGCAGGCCCGAGGCGTAGAGCAGCTCGATCGCGGCGATGGCGATCGGGGCCTGGGCCGGGGGGAGCCTGCCGGCACCCTCGATCAACTGCCCCACCTCGGCCTCGCTCAGCGCCTTGGGCAGGGAGGCGGGCGCCTTGGGGGCGTCCAGCAATTCGGTCGGATCATCGGCGCGCAGCCCCTCGCGCGCCAGGAAACGGTAGAATTGCCGCAGCGAGGAGAGGCGGCGCGCCTGGGTGCGGGCCGAAAACATCGCCTGGGTGCCGAGCCAGCCGCGCAGCTCCTCGGGTGTCGCCGCCACCGGATCCTCCCCCAGATGGGCCAGCGCGCCCTCCAGGTCGGCGCGGTAGGCTTCCAGCGTGTTGCGCGCGGCCCCCCGCTCGGCCGACATCATTTCGAGGAAGGCTTCGAGGTGCCGGTTCATGGCAGGGCGCGCCCCTCAGCGCACCTGGAAGCGGTCATTGGGCAGGGTGCGCTCCACCGGGGCGGTGGTGATGGCGGGCGGGAAGGCGCCAAGCGCCAGCAGGCCGAGCGCGCCGGCAAAGAGCAGCAACAGGAACAGGGTCAGCACCGGGCGGCGAAACATGACGGGTGGGGCATCCCCTCGCAGGATTCAGCGATTGTGCTAGCCTTGGGCACAGTGTCACGCAACCTCGCCCAGCCCGATTCCAGCCCCGCCGCGCGCGTCCAGAACAGCATCGTGCTGGTCGGCATGCCCGGCGCCGGCAAATCCTCCGTCGGCCGCCGCCTCGCCGCGCGCCTCGGCCTGCCCTTCCTCGACGCCGACACCGAGATCGAACAGGCGGCCGGGATCCCCATTTCCGAGATCTTCGCCCGCTATGGCGAGGCGCATTTCCGCGAGGGCGAGCGGCGCGTCATCTCCCGCCTGCTGCACGCGGGCGAGCCCATCGTGCTGGCGACCGGGGGCGGCGCCTATGTGGACCCGCGCTCCCGCGCCGCGATCCGCGAGGCGGGGGCCACGGCACTCTGGCTGAAATGCCGACTCTCCACCCTGCTGCGCCGCGTGGCCGGCCGCGACCACCGCCCCCTCTTCGTGGGCCAGGACCCGCGCGAGGTTCTGGAACGCCTGATGGCCGCCCGCCACCCCGCCTATGCCGAGGCCGATGTGACCCTGCTCTGCACCGATGAACACCCCGACGTGACCACCCGCCGCGTGGCCGAGGCGCTCGCTGCCCATCGCCCGCCGGAACGGCTTCGCGTGGAACTCTCCCGCAACGCCTATGACATCATCATCGGCGAGGGCGTTTTGCGCCGCGCCGGGGCCGAGATGGCGCAGCGGCTGGAAGGGCGGCGCGTGGTCATCGTCAGCGACCAGGCGGTGGCGCCGCTGCACCTGCCCACGCTGCGCGAGTCGCTCGCTGATGCAGGCTTCACCGTCGCCGCCGAGTTCCTCGTGCCGCCGGGCGAGGCCAGCAAGTGCTTCGCGCAGTTCGAGCGGCTGGTGGATGGCATCCTCTCGGCCAAGGCGGACCGGCGGCTCGCCGTCATCGCCCTTGGCGGCGGCGTGGTGGGCGACCTGGCCGGCTTCGCGGCGGCCGCCGTGCTGCGCGGCCTGCCCTTCGTGCAATGCCCGACCACCCTGCTGGCCCAGGTGGACAGTTCGGTCGGCGGCAAGACCGGCATCAACACGAGCCATGGCAAGAATCTGCTGGGCGCCTTCCACCAGCCGAAGCTGGTCCTGGCCGACACCGCCACCCTGCGCACCCTGCCGCCGCGCGAATTGCGCGCGGGCTGGGCGGAGGTCGCGAAGCACGGCCTCCTGCAAGGTCCGCTCTGGGAGTGGTGCGAGAGCGAGGGCCCGCGCGCCATGCAGGGCGAGGCCGACGCCCTGGCGCATGCCGTGCTGGAAAGCTGCAAGCTGAAATCCGCCGTCGTCGTGGATGACGAGTTCGAGATGAAGCCCGAGGGCGGGCGCGCCTTGCTCAATCTCGGCCACACCTTCGGCCATGCGCTGGAGGCCGAGTGCGGCTATGGCGGCGAATTGCTGCATGGCGAGGCGGTGGCCATCGGCCTCGGCCTCGCCACCGAGCTCTCCGCCCGGCTTGGCCTCTGCTCCCAGGAAATGCCTGGCCGCGTGCGCGAGCATCTGCGCGAGGTGGGGCTGCCCAATCGCATCGCCTCCCTGCCCCGCGGCTTCAGCGTGGATCGGCTGATGGCCCGTATGCGGGCCGACAAGAAGGCGCGCGACGGGGCCATGCGCTTCGTCCTGTTGCGCGCGCCCGGCGATGTGTTCACCGAGAGCGGCGTGACCGAGGCGATGGTCCGCGCGCTCCTCACCGAGGAAGGCTGCGAGCCATGAGCGAGAAAAATCTCCAGGTCCTGCTGAAGCGCCGCCCGGTGGGCGAGCCGGTGGAAGCCGATTTCGAGATCGCGGAGCAGCCCGTGCCGCTGCCGGGCCATGGGCAGGTGCTGGTCCGCAACCGCTTCCTCAGCCTCGACCCCTATATGCGCGGCCGGATGAGCGACGCGAAGAGCTACGCGAAGCCCGTGGACCTCGGCGCCGTGATGGAAGGGGCGACGGTGGGCGAGGTCGTCACCTCCAACGACCCGGCCTTCGCTCCGGGCGATTCGGTGATGGGCGGCCAGGGCTGGCAGCGCTTCTGCGCCATGGATGGCGCGAAGCTGCGCAAGGTGGACGTTCATGAGGCGCCGCTCTCGGCCAATCTCGGCGTGCTCGGCATGCCGGGGCTCACCGCCTGGGTGGGCCTCGAGGACATCGGCGAGCCCAAGCCGGGCGAGACGGTGGTCATCAGCGCGGCCTCGGGCGCGGTGGGCCAGGTGGCGGGACAGATCGCCAAGGCGCGGGGCGCGCGCGTCATCGGCATCGCCGGTGGTGCCGCCAAATGCGCCTTCGTGAAGAACGAACTGGGCTTCGATGCCTGCCTCGATCATCGCGGCGACCTCGACGCGCAGCTCGATGCCGCCTGCCCCGATGGCGTCGACGTCTATTGGGAGAATGTCGGCGGCCATGTGCAGGCGGCGGTGTTTCCGCGCTTGCGCGATTTCGGCCGGATGGTCATGTGCGGGATGATCGCGCAATACAACATCGCACCGGGCGCCGATGCGGCGGGCGCGCCGCCTGGCCCCAATCTCGGCCCCGTGGTCCGCAAGCGGCTGCGCATCCAGGGCTTCATCGTCAGCGACCATGGCTGGCAGCGCTACCCGCAATTCCGCGCCGTGATGCTGGGGCTGATCCGCGGCGGCCAGCTCACCTGGCGCGAGGATGTGGTGAAGGGGCTGGAGGCCGCGCCGCGCGCCTTCATCGGCCTGCTCAAGGGTGAGAATTTCGGCAAACTCGTCATCCAGGTGGAATGAGCGCACAGCGCCTTGCAATGCAGCCATGCATGCCGCACACACTGGCGCTCCACTCGTCCGGACGGAGAGACCTCATGACGCGTTCCATCACCCGCCGCGCCGGCCTCACCGGCCTGGCCGCCGGCACCGCCACGCTGGCCTTGCCTGCCAACCATGCCCGCGCCCAGGCGCCGCGCGAATTGCGGCTTGGCCTGATCACGCCGCCCCCGCACACCTGGAACCAGCAGCTCACGGCCTGGGGCACGCGGCTGCGCGATGCCTCGGGCGGCCGCTTCACCGTGACGCTCTTCCCCTCGGGCCAGCTCGGCAATGAGGCGGCGATGCTGCAGCAGTTGCAGACCGGCGCGCTGGACCTCAGCCTGCTCACCGTCTCCGAGATCAGCAACCGCGTGGATGCCTTCGGCGCGCTGCTCGCCCCCTTCATCGCGAAGGACATCGAGGAGGCGGTGCGCATGCTGCGCCACCCGATCTCGCTCGGCCTGCTGAACGGCCTGCCGCAGGCGACGGGCTGCGTCGGCTTCCGCTACGGCATGGTGGGCATGCGCCAGCTCAGCACACGCGAGACGACGAGCACGCTGGCCGATCTGCGCGGCAAAAAGATCCGGATCACGCCGGCCGCCCCCACGCGCGACTTCTTCACCCTGATCGGCATGGCGCCCACGCCGCTGGCGCTGCCGCAGATTTTCGAGGCGCTGTCCAACGGCCAGATTGACGGCGTGGACCTGGATTTCGAGAGCATCATCAACAACCGGTTCCAGGACCTCTGCCGGACGATGCTGCTGACCAACCACTTCATCTTCCCCGCCGTCGGCCTCATGTCCGCCCGCGTCTTCGGCACCCTGGCCCCCCCAGACCGCGAGCTGATCCGCGGCACGATGACCGAGGCGCTGGACGCGCTCTGCAACTCCATGCCGGAGCGCGAGGCGCGCCAGGGCGCCCAGCTGCGCGCGAGCAACATGCAGATCCGCCCGACCGGGCCCGAGTTCTTCGGCGATGCCGTGGCGCAGTTCGACCGGCAGTGGGGGCCGCGGGCGCCGGCACTCGCGCAGCTGCGCGCGGCCTTCCCGCGCGGCTGAGGTGATGGGATTTGACTGCGAGAGGGGCTTTGCCCCCCTCGCGCTCCCCCCAGCAGGAAACTCAGTTTCCTGCACCTTCGAACAAATACGGGTGCAGGGAACGTGTTTCCTGCTGGGGGGCTCGGGGGGCAAAGCCCCTCGATCGCTGTACCGATGCGTCGGTTAAGCGTGGCCGTCGCCGCTCTCGAGCGCGGCGCGATCGTGATCTGCATGGCCCTTGTGCTGGGGCTTGTGCTGCTCAACGTCGTCACCCGCAGCATCAACTACTCGCTCTTTTGGGTGGATGAGGCCGCGGTCTTCGCCATGGTCTGGGGCTGCTTCATCGGCGCTTCGCTGCTGGTGCACCAGCGCATGGACTTCGCCGTCACCCTGCTGACGGACCCCCTGCCCGACCGGCTGCGCCACGCGGCGCGGGTGCTCGTGGACCTGCTGGTCCTGGCCTTCGGCGTGCTGATGGTCGTGCTCTGCTGGTGGTGGTTCGACCTGCCGACGCTCATCGCCCAGGGCTGGAACCTCCAGGCCTTCTTCGAGGTGAACTATAACGGCATCTACATGGACCGGCCGACCACGGTGAGCCTGCCCAAATGGCCCTTCTTCCTGGTCATGCCCTGGTTCGCCCTCACCACCACGCTGCATGCCCTCGCCAACCTCGCCGAGGATGTCTCCGCCATGCGCTCGGGCGAGGCCTTCGCCGAGCGGCAGGAGGCCGAGGTTTGATCACCGGCCTCGCCTTCGCCTTCCTGCTCTTCGTGGGGGCGCCGATCGGCATCGTGCTGGGTCTCTCGGCCGCGGCCTATATCTTCGCCAGCAACAACCAGGTGCTGCTCGGCTCCTATCCGATCCAGATGTTCGGCGGCGTGGAGAATTACGGCCTGCTGGCCATCCCGCTCTTTCTCATCCTGGGCGAGATCATGAACGGGGCGGGCATCACGACCCGCCTGATCGGCCTGGCCCGCGCCTTCGTCGGCACGGTGCGCGGGGGCCTCGCCTATATCAACATCATCGCCAATGCGCTGATGGCGAGCATCCTGGGCTCCGCCGCCGCCCAGATCGCCATCATGAGTCGCGTCATCGTCCCCGAGATGGACCGCGAGGGCTATGACCGCCGCTTCTCGGTCGCCACCACGGCCTCCGCGGGCTTGCTGGCGCCGATCATCCCGCCCTCGATGATGTTCGTGGTCTATGCGGTGCTGGCGCGCGTCGCCACGGGCGACATGTTCCTGGCCGGCATCATCCCGGGCCTGATGATGACGGCGGGCTTCTTCCTGGTGATCTTCTGCGTGGGCCTGATCAGCCCCTTCCCGACGCCCCGGCCGCTAAGCTGGGGCGATCGCTTCCGGCTGCTGCGCGATGGCGCACTGACGCTGCTGATCCCGCTCGTCATCATCGGCAGCATCACCACGGGTGTGGCGACCGCGACGGAGAGTGCCGCCGTCGCCTGCGTCGCCGCCTATCTGATCGGCCGCTTCGTGACCCGCGAATTCCATGACCGGGACCTGCCGCGGGTGCTGTTGGCCGCCGGGCGGAACGCGGCCGTGGTGCTCTTCATGGTGGCGACGGCGGCGGTGTTCGGCTGGGTGCTGACCTTCGGCAAGGTGCCGCAGGACATTGCGGCCTGGATGCAGACCATCGCGACCGGCCCCGTCTCCTTCATGCTGCTGGTGAATATCATCCTGCTGGTCATCGGCACGGTGATCGACGGCATCCCGGGCCTGATCATGGTCGTGCCGATCCTGCTGCCGATCGCGACCGACATCTACGGGATTGATCCCGTGCATTTCGGCGTGGTGGTCTCGATCAACCTGGTGCTGGGGCTGGTCTCGCCACCCGTGGGCATCGCGCTCTTCATCGCGGCGGCGGTCACGAAAATGAAGCCGGGCCAGATCTTCCTCTGGACCATCCCCTATTGCCTGACGACGGCGGCGGTGCTGGTGCTGCTGAGCGTCTTTCCCGCGCTGACGCTGTATCTGGTGCGCTGAGGGCGGGGTGCGGTGGACCGCACCCCAAAGCGTTTCAGCCTTATTCGGGCTCGACGCGCGCGAGGCGCAGCAGGGTCTGCGCCTTGTCGAAATCCCGCGCGATATAGGCATCCAGCGCCGCACCCGACTCGAAGAGCGGCACGATGCCGAGGCCCGAAAGGCGTGTGCGGATCGGCTCCTCGCCCATGATGGCCTCCACCTCGGCGTTGATGCGGGCGATGATGCCCTCGGGAATGCGGGGCGGCCCCCAGATGGCCCACCAGGAATGCGCGTCCACGCTCGGGAAGCCGGCCTCGGCGGTCGTGGGAATGTCCGGCGCGGCGGCGCTGCGACGCGGCGCGGTGAGCGCGATGCCGCGCAGGCTGCCCGCACGCACCGGCGGCAACATGGCGAGCATGGGGTCGGTGTTGAAGCCGAGGCGCCCGCCCAGCAGATCCACCAGGATCGGCGCGGTGCCGCGATAGGGCGCGAAGGTGATATCGGCGCCCACCTGCCGCACGAACTCGATCGAGGCCAAGTGCCCGGCCGAACCCAGCGCCGAAACGCCCGCCGCCCAGTCGCGCGGATTGGCGCGCATCGCGGCGGCCATCTCCGCCATGGTGGTCTGCGGGCGGGAGGGGTTGATCGCCATGAGGCAGGGCCCTTCGCCCACGCGGGCGATGGGCTTGAGGTCGGTCAGCGGGTCATAGCCCGGCGCGCGCATGACCAGCCGCGCGATGGTCTGCACCGAGGCCGAGACCAGCAGCGTGTAGCCATCCGGCGCCGCTTGCGAGACGGCGATGCCGCCCACCGTGCCATTCGCGCCGGCGCGATTTTCGACCGTGACCGTCTGGCCGGTGCGCTCGGCCATGCGGGCGGCGATGGCGCGGGCCATGGTGTCCACCGAGCCGCCGGGCGCGAAGGGGACAATGATGCGAACGGGGCGGGCGGGCCAGGCGGGCTGCGCCAGCGCCGGCAGGGCAAGGCCGGCCGGCAGCAGGCTGGCGCCGGCCAGCGCGGCGCGGCGGGTGATGCGAGTGGTCACTTGGCGGGGATCTCCTGGCTGGAAGACCCAGGATAGACCGGGCTTCGCCAGATGTTTACCCAAAATTCCCACGCGCCGGCGCTCAGCCCGCCCGGCGTTGCTCCAAAGTGACGCGCAGCGCGCGCATCTCGCCTTCCAACGCGGCAAGGCGCTCGCCCACGGGGTCAATTTCCTGGGCGGGCAGGCCGTAGCCCACGGTGATCGTCTCCGGGCAATCGGGGCCGGAGCAGCGGGCCGGAATGCCGACGACGGTTGTGCCGTCCGGCACCGAGGCCACGGCCACCGCATTGGCGCCCACACGCGCGCCGCGGCCGACGGTGATCGGCCCCAGCACCTGTGCGCCCGCGCCGAGGATCGCGCCGTCCAGCACATCGGGATGCCGCTTGCCCGCCTTGAGCGAGAGGCCGCCGAGCGTCACGCCGTGATAGATGGTCACGTCATCGCCGATGGTCGCGGTTTCGCCGATCACCACGCCCATGCCGTGGTCAATGAAGAGCCGCCGGCCGATCCGGGCGCCGGGATGAATTTCGATGCCCGTCAGCATCCGCCCGAGATGCGAGGTGAAGCGCCCAAACCCGCGCAGGCCCAGCGTCCAGAGCCGGTGCGCCAGGCGATGCCAGAGCACCGCATGCAGCCCGGGATAGGAGAAGATCACCTCGGGCCAGGAAGGCCGCGCCGGATCGCGCTCACGGATGGAGCGGCCGAGTTCGATGATCTCCAATGTCATGCGAGCCAGCTTGGCACGGGCAGGCCCTTGGACCGAAGGAATTCCGGGTTGAACAGCTTGGACTGGTAGCGCGCGCCACCGTCGCACAGGATGGTCACGATGCGGTGCCCGGGGCCCATCATCCGCGCGAGCTTCACGGCAGCGGCCACGTTGATGCCGGCCGAGCCGCCGATGCAGAGGCCTTCGTGCAGCGTCAGGTCGAAGACCTGTTCCAGCGCCTCCTCATCCGTTACTTGCAGCGCGTCATCAATCGGCGCGCCGTCGAGGTTGCCCGGCACGCGGGACTGGCCGATGCCCTCGGTGATGGAGCCGCCGGCACTCATCTCGGGCGTGCCGGTCTTGCGCCAGGCATAGAGGGCCGAGCCCATGGGGTCGGCGAGGACAATGCGCGTGGTGGCATCATGCGCCTTCAGCGCCATGGCGATGCCGGCCAGCGTGCCCCCGGTGCCGCAGGCGCAGGTGAAGGCGTCCACGCGTCCGCCGGACTGGGCCCCCGTCTGAGCCAGGATTTCCGCACCCGTGGTGCGGCGATGGCCCTCGCGGTTGTCGAGATTGTCGAACTGGTTGGCCCAGATGGCGGAACCCGGATCGGCCGCGTTCAATTCCTCGGCCAGCCGGCGTGAATAATGGACGTAGTTGCCGGGGTCCTTGAAGGGCTTGGCCGGGATCAGGCGAAGATCAGCGCCGATCATGCGCAGGAAGTCGATCTTCTCCTGGCTTTGCGTCTCGGGCATCACGATGACGCTGCGATAGCCGCGGGCATTGCCCACCAGCGTCAGGCCGATGCCCGTATTGCCCGCCGTGCCCTCGACGATCAGGCCGCCGGGGCGGAGTTCGCCGCGCGCTTCCGCCCCCTCGATGATGGCGAGTGCGGCGCGATCTTTCACGGAACCGCCAGGGTTCATGAATTCGGCCTTGCCCAGGATCTCGCAGCCCGTGGCGGCGCTGGCGCGCGCCAGGCGAATGAGCGGCGTGTTCCCGATGGCGCCGAGAAGGCCCAGGACGGGTGTGGGTGTGATGGCGTTCATGGCGGCTGCATATCATCCCGGCTGCGTCGTGAAACAAGGGATCTCTCGGAGGAATGCGCGAAGCGCGGAGGGATCATGCGGTATCGTCGTGAATTTCACGTTGACGCGTGATGATTGAATCCATATCTCACGATCTCAAGACGTATTTAATTCACGCCGTCGCGGGGTATTTCCCGTCCGCTTGGAGCATATTCGATGAACCGCCGCCAGATCCTCGCCCTCCCCGCGCTCGCCCTTGCCACGCCGGCCCTCGCGCAGGGCGACCGCCCGATCCGCCTCATCGTCCCCGTCTCGCCTGGTGGCAGCCAGGACATCGTGGCCCGCTTCATCGCGCGCCATCTGGGCCCGGTGCTCGGCCAGAACATCGTGGTCGAGAACCACCCGGGCGGCGGCAGCAATATCGGCTATGAACTGGGCGCGCGCGCCCGGCCGGATGGGCTGACGCTGGTCGCGGGCTCGGACAGCCTGTCCATCAACAAGGGCCTCTTCCGCCGCCTGTCCTTTGACCCGGTCGAGGATTTCGCGGCCGTGGCGCAGGTCACCTCCGTGCCGCAGATCCTCGTCGTTAAAGCGGATTTCCCGTCGGCCAACCTGGCCGAATTCGTGGCGCTGAGCCGGCGCGGGCCGGTCGCCGTCGGCACGCCGGGGAATGGCAGCCTCTCGCACCTGCTGGTCGAATTGCTGCAGCAGGCCACCGAGACACGTTGGACCCATGCGCCCTATCGCGGCGGTGCGCTCGCGGTGAATGACCTGATGGGCGGCTCGCTCCAGGGGGTCATGATCAATATCGGCGCCGTCACCCAGCATGTGCAGGCGGGGCGGCTGCGCGGCCTCGCCGTCTCGACCGGGGCGCGCACCGCGGCGCTGCCCGATGTTCCGACGCTGGCCGAGGCGGGTCTGTCCAACATCGCGGTCTCCGGCTGGCACGGCCTGGTCGCGCCGCGCGGTACGCAAGCCGCCATCGTCACCCGCATCAACCAGGGTGTGGGCGAGGTGCTGCGCCACGCCGAAGTGCGGGAGCGGCTCGCCGCCCTCGGGATCGAGCCGGTGGATGCGCCGCCCGAGGCGCTCGCCGCCAAGCTGCGCGACGACGCCGCGCGCTGGGCGCCGCTGATCCGCCGCACCGGCATGCAGCCCGATTGAACATCACCGCCCCGGGGCCACATCCTGTCCCGTGAATGACGCGCCGAAGCTCAGCTTCTACCTCTCCCATGTCGGTATCGGCATGGGGCTTTCGGCCGCGCTGATGGCCGCGATCCTCTGGGCCGATCCGCTGGGCCTGGGCACGCTGCTGTTGCGCTCGGCCGAGCATCCGCTGCCGCTCCTGCTGCTCTGGTTCTTTTGCGCGCTGACCTTCGGATCAGTGCAGTTGGGGGTGGCCATCATGCTGCGTTTCGAGCGATGAGGCGGCGCCTCCTTCCCCTGCTACTGGCGCCTTTGCTCGGGGCATGCTCCGTCTTCGGTATGCGCGATGGCACCGAGGAACCGCCCTTCACCGTGATCGCCCGCCTGGGCGAAGTGGAAATCCGCCGCTACCCAGCCCGGCTGATTGCGGAGATGGACGTCACGGGCGATGAGCAAAGTGCCCGCAGCGCCGCCTTCCGGCCGCTCGCCGCCTATATCTTCGGCGAGAACACGGCAAGCGAGCGCATCGGGATGACCGCGCCCGTCGCCCAGGCCGGCGAGCGCATCGGCATGACGGCACCGGTGGCGCAGAGCGGGGGCGCGGGCAGCTGGCGCATCGGCTTCTTCATGCCCGCCCGCTACACCGAGGCCACCCTCCCCCGCCCGCGCGACCCGCGCATCACCATCCGCACGCTGCCCGAGGCGGAGGTGGCGGTGCTGCGCTTCAGCGGACTGCCGAACCCGGAGGCGGTCGCATCCGCCGAGGCACGCCTGGCGGCCGCTCTGGAGGGCAGCGCCTGGCGCGCGACCGGTCCGGGCGGCGCCTGGTTCTACGATCCGCCCTGGACCATCCCGGGGCTGCGCCGCAGCGAGGCGTGGCGGCCCGTCGTCGGGCGTTGACCCAGGGCCAGCCGGCTTTGCCGCTGCCCATTGCGTCTCAGCAGCCGCCTATCGTGATGCCTTGGATGAGTTGCATGGCCATCAGCGTCTGGCCGACGCCGGGTGGCTGGTGGCCCAGCCGGACCGGGAAGGTCTGCCGGCCAGGCGTGACGGGAAGCTGGATGCTCCGGTTCTGTGGCCGGTCCAGCAGATTGCCCCGATAGGTGAAGATGAGGCTGATGGGCGCGGGGCCCGTGTTCTTCAGCTGGACATTGTAGATCACCTGCGTCGCGGTGCGATCGATGGTGGTGCTCTCCGCCGTGACCCGGCCGCCACAATACCGGGCCATCTGCGCCTGCGCCGTGAGGGGAAAGGCGAGCACAACAACGAGGCACAAAAAGCGCAACATGGTCTCACTCCCGTGGTCCATGTCTTGGTAACCTTGACAGTGGCACCTTGCCAATCGGCATCTTCCATCGCCGGCCCAAACCCGGCCTATCGTCACCCCGTCACCATCGCGATCTTGCCGAAATGCGCATTGGCCTTCATGTGGGCCAGCGCCGCATGTACCTCATCCAGGTGGAACACCCGGTCCAGCGGCAAAGCGAGCTTCCCCGCCTCCAAGGCTGCCCAGAGGTCCTGCCGCATGAGGCGAACGATCTCGCGCACCTCCTCATTGCTGCGGGTGCGGAAGGTGACGCCGATATAGGAGATACGCCGCGCGGCGTGCAGGTCGAAGTCGAAATCCGCGACGGCGCCGCCCAGGCGGCCCACATTGATGATCCGTCCCAGGATGCGTGTCGCCGCCAGCGTCTGCGAGACGAGCGGGCCGCTGATCTGGTCCACCACGGAATCCACGCCGCGGCCGCCGGTGGCGTCGAGCACCTGCTTCACCCAGGCGGGGTCATTCGTGTCCACCGCCAGCGTCGCCCCGAATTCGGCCAGGCGCGCGCGCTTCTCGGGGTTGGTCGAACTGCCCACCACCACCGAGGCGCCCATGAGGCGGGCGATCTGCAAGCCCATCAGGCCGACGCCGGAGGAAGCGCCCTGGATCATGATGGCGGAACCCGGGCCGCAGAGCCCCTGCGTCACCACCGCATTGTGCATGGTCTGGAGTGCCACCGGCAGCGTCGCCGCCACCTCCCAGGACATGTTGGCATCGGGCACCAGGCTGACGCGGCCCCAATCGGCCAGCGCGTATTCGGCATAGCTCGCCCCCATGCCGCCCATGACGCGCATGCCGGGCTTGAGGTGCGAGGGCACCTCGCTGCCGCATTCCACGATCTCGCCCGCCGCTTCGAGGCCCGGGATGGCGCCAATGCCGCCCACCGCACCATGCGCATGGCCGGCCGCCACGCCGAGATCGGCGCGGTTCAGGCCGATGGCGCGCAGCTTGATGAGGATCTGCTCCGGCCCCGGCTTGGGCACGGGGACCTCCTGCAACTTCAGGCCTTCAGCGGTGACGATGGCGGCTTTCATGGCGGGCTCCCCTTTGGAATCGGGGCGGAGGCTATGCCGAAACCGCGCGGCGAACGATAGCCCCGGCTACCGAAGCTCGATCGCGTAGCGCAGCGCGCCGGTCTCGATCCAGGAGAGGCGGCGTTCCACCGAGCGGTCCATGACGTCGAAGGCGATGCGCGCGATGTGGAGGCAGGGCGCGCCGGCCGCCAGGTCCAGCAGCGCGGCGATGGCCGGCGGTGCCGCGATGGCGGAGAGCTTTTCGGTTACGCGCATCACCGTGATGCCGTGGTGGCGCTGGTAATGGACGTAGAGCTCATCGGTCAGTTCCACACCGATGGGCAGCGAGAAATCCGGGAACAGCGCCGCGGGCAGGGCGATCTCCTCGACGATGGCCGCACGGCCGGCCACGAAGCGCTGGCGCGCCAGGCGATGCACGCGGGCGGGGCGCGGCAGGGCGAGCGCCTGCGCTTCCTCGGGCGTGGCGGGCCCCTGCTCCAGCCGGTGCAGGCGGCTGGTGGGGGTGATGCGCGCCCCATCCACCGCCTCGGCGCGGAAGAAGTGGAACAGCGCGCGCTCGCTCGTTGCCTCGGTAACATAGGTGCCGATGCCCTGGCGGCGCTCGATCAGGCGCTGCGCCTCCAGCCGGCCCAGCGCCCGCCGTAGCGTGCCCTGGCTGATGCCGAGCTGCGCGGACAGCACGCCCTCGGTCGGCAGCGCCTCGCCCGGCTTCCATTCGCCGGCGGCGATGCGGGCGCGCAACTCCTGCTCGGCGCGCGCATAGAGGGGGGCGCGCGCCAGCGTTGTCATGCGCGGCGGAGGTTGGGGGCGGGCAGGCCCTCGATCATCACATTCACGCAGGCGGGCTTGCCGCTGGCAAAGGCGCGATCGAGTGCCGCGGCCAGATCCTCGCCGCGCTCGACCAGCTCGCCATGGCCGCCCAGGCCGCTGACGACGAGGTCATAGCGCGTGCCGGGGGCCAATTCGCAGCCATGGGTGCGGTTGGCGCCATAGTCGCGCGCCTGGATCTGGTATTCCGCGTTCCACTTCGCGTCATTGCCGACGACCAGCACGAAGGGCAGGTCATGCCGCAGGGCCGTGTCGAATTCCGCCATGTGGAAGCCGAAGGTGCCATCGCCGCAGATCGCCAGCACGCGGCCCGCCGGGCGCGCGGCGCGGGCGGCCAGCGCGAAGGGCAACGCCGCACCGATGGCGCCGGCGACGCCGTTGATGACGCGCTCCGGGGCCGCGAGGCAGGCCTGCATCCATTGGCCGATCTCACCGCCGTCAATCACCAGCACCGTATCCTCCGTGACATGCGGCCGGAGGGCCGCGCCCAGTGTCGCCGGATGCACCGGGCCGCCCGGCTTGCCCGCCAGCGCCGCCCAGGCCGGCGGGCGATGGGCCATGGCCTCGCGCACGGCCGCGCCCCAGGCGGCATTGGCATGCGGCTTGGCCTGCGCGGCCAGCGTGGCGACGGCCTCCAGCGGCGCCGCCATGGCAGCGAGGGCCAGCCGCGCGCCGAGCCCCTCCACCGCGCGCGTCATCAGCTTCGCGTCCGGCTCGATCACGATCCAGCGCGCCTTCTCGTTCACGAAGGGCGCGCGGCCGAAGCGCAGCGTGAAGTCGAGCGGTTTGCCCAGCAGCACCACGCAATCGGACTGCGCCAGCATCTCCGCGAAGGCGCCGAGCGAGGGATCGCCCAGGCCGCGCGGGCTTTCCATGAGGGCCACGGGCAGGCCCAGCGCCGCCTCCAATGCCGCGCGGGCGCGGCGGCCATTGGGGGTATTGAGCGCCGGGCCCGCGGCGAGGAAGGGCCGCTCGGCGCCGGCGATGGCGGCGAGGATGGCGGCCGCACTCTCGGCCGCGAGCGGCATCGGCGCGGCCTGGTAGGCGGCCTCTTCTGGCAGCTTCGGCGTGGCCTTGGCCTCCACCACATCGGTGGGGAGCGAGATGTGCACGGGGCCGGGGCGACCGCTGCGCGCGATGGAGAAGCCGCGGGCGATGTCGGCGGCGAGGCCCGCCGTGCTCTGCGCCAGCCAGGCGGCCTTGCAAAGCGGCGCCGCCATCTCGACCTGCGGTGTCTCCTGGAAGGCGCCGAGGCCCAATTCGTTCAGCGGCGCATGGCCGGAGAGCAGCAACAGCGGCACCTCGCCCGCCAGCGCTGTCGGCAGGCCGGCGACGGCGTTGGAATGCCCCTGCCCGCCGGTGACGAGCGCCACGCCCACCTCGCCCGTCAGCCGCGCCCAGGCATCGGCCATGTGGACGGCGGCGGCCTCGTGCCGGACATGGATGATCTCGATGCCCTGCCCGAAGGCCGCGTCATAGACCGGCATGATGTGGTTGCCCGACAGGCTGAAGACGCGCGTGACGCCGCCCTTCTTGAGCGCCCCCCAAAGGATGTCGGCGCCGCGGATCTCGTGCTGCATGATGCGTCTCCTGATCTTTGAAGGAAGCTTGCACGGGTCTTGTGTCTTATACAAGACCGGGGCAGGATCAGCCCATCGGGAGGAACAGCGATGGCCGATCTGAAGGTCCGCATCTGGCGCGGCGATGCCGAGGGCGGCGCACTCGCGGAATACGCGGTGCCCGCGCGCGAGAACCAGACCATCCTCGACGTGGTGACGCAGATCCAGCGCGAGCAGCAGCCGGACCTCGCCTACCGCTTCGCCTGCCGTGTGGGCATGTGCGGCTCCTGCGCCATGGAGGTGAATGGCCGCGCGCGCTGGACCTGCCGCACGCATGTGAAGCGCGTGGCGAGCCCCGGCGAGACGCTGGAGATCAAGCCGCTGCCGAACCTGCCCGTCATCCGCGACCTCGCGACCGACATGGCGCCCTTCTTCGACAAATGGGCGCGGGCCGGGGGCAAGTTCCAGCCGAAGGACGCGCCGGATGGCAGCATCCCCGAGGAATTCGCGGTGGTGCCGCCGACTTCGAAGAAGCGGCAGGCCGCCGATGCGGGGATTGAGTGCATCGGCTGCGGCGTCTGCTACGCCTCCTGCGACATCGTCGCCTGGAACCAGGATTATCTCGGCCCCGCCGCCATGAACCGCGCCTGGACGCTCGTGAATGACGTGCGCGACGGCGGCAACAAGGAGCGGCTCGATGCCGTCAGCGGCGATGCCGGCTGCCATTCCTGCCACTCCACGCAATCCTGCACGGAGCGCTGCCCGAAGAACCTCGACCCTTCCTCGGCCATTGCGGGGCTGAAGCGGACGATCTTCTGGGACAGCCTGCTGGGGCGGCGCTGATGAAGCTCTGGGCCGTCCAGCGCATCACGGCGGGGTTCCTCGGCCTCGCCGTGATCGTGCATCTGGTGACCATCATGCTGGCGATCCGCGGCGGGCTCTCCGCCGCCGAGATCCTGGCACGCACCCGCGGCGCCGAGCTCTGGTTCGCCTTCTATGTCCTCTTCGCACTCTCGGCCGGGCTGCATGGCGCGATCGGGCTGCGCAACATCGCGGGCGAGTGGCTGGGCCTGCGCGGGCGGGCAGTGGATGCGCTCTGGCTCGGCATCGGCCTGGTCACCGCGGCGTTCGGCATCCGCGCGGCCTGGGGGCTCTATCATGCCTGACCGCCGCCACCCGACCTATGTCGCCTTCGTGATCCACCGCGTCTCGGGCCTGCTGCTGGCGCTGTTCCTGCCGCTGCATTTCTGGGCGCTGGGCCAGGCCATCTCGGGCGAGGCGGCGCTGGAGGGCTTCCTGCGCTGGACCGATGGCGCGCTGTTCAAATTCGCCGAATGGGGCCTCGTGGTCCTGCTGGCCGTGCATCTGGCCGGCGGCCTGCGCGTGATGGCGCTGGAATTCCTCGGCTGGCGGGCGCGGCAGAAGGACATGGTGGCGGCCTCGGCAGGTGTGGCCATCGCCGCCGGCATCCTGTTCCTGCTCAATGTGGGCTGACGCGCTCCTCATCTCGGCGGGCAGCCTGCTCGCCGCCTTCTGCGCCAGTATCGCGGGCTTCGCCTTCGTGCTGGTGGGGGCGGCAATCCTGCTGCAATTCCTGGTTCCCGCGCTGGTCGCGCCCGTACTCGTGATGGGCAGCCTGATCGTCCAGGGCATCGGCACCTGGGCGGTGCGCGACCACATCCCCTGGCGGCGCCTCTGGCTTTATGTCGGCACTGCCACGCTGGGCCTGCCGATGGGCCTTGCCATCCTGGCACTCGGCCCGGCGCGGGCCATCGTGGCGGGGGTGGGGGTGCTGCTGGTGGTCTATGCCAGCTATACCCTGGCCCGCATCGCGCTGCGCATGACGCCGGCCCGGCGCGCCGCCACCCGCATGAGCGACGCCGTGATCGGCTTCGCCTCGGGCATCCTGGGCGGCATCGGCGGATATGTCGGCGCGCTGGTCGGCATGTGGGCCGATGTGCAGGGCATGCCGCCGCAGGACACACGCGCGCTGATGCAGCCCTTCATCGCCATCATGCAGGCGCTGACGATCATCGGCCTCGCCTTCACCGGCTTCTTCACGCCCGAGGCGATGCTGCTCACCGCGACGGCCGTTCCTGCCCTGCTGCTCGGCACCTGGCTCGGGCTGCGCACGGGAAAGCGCCTGCCGGCCCAAGGCTTCCGCCTGGTGCTGCTGAGCCTGCTGCTCGTCTCCGGTATCTCCCTGTTGATCTGAGGAAACGCCCATGTCCGTCATCCCGCCCCCCGACAAGCTGCGCGTAACCCCCGACGCGATCGAGGAAGCGGCGAAGCTCCTCTACATCCGCGCGCTGAAGATCCTGCCCGATGACATCAAGCAGGGCTTCTTCCGCCTCGATGCGAGCGAGACCGATGGCCTCGCGCGCTCCGTCCTCGCGACCATGATCGAGAACATCGCGGTGGCCGAGCGGACGGAAAACCTGCTCTGCCAGGACACGGGCATTCCCATCTTCAACGTGCAGATCGGCCGCGACGTCGAGCTGGATGGCTGGGCGCTGAAGCAGGCCATCGCCCGCGGCACCGAGCGCGCCACGCGCGAGCACCCGCTGCGCAGTTCCGTGGTGCATCCCATCACGCGGGTGAACGCACATTCCTCCTGCGGGGCGCATGTCCCGGTCATCAACATTGATTTCGTCGAGACGCCGCGCACCTTGCGCCTCGAGATGATCCCGAAGGGCAGCGGCTCGGAAAACGGCTCCTTCCTGCAGATGCTGATCCCGGCCGATGGGCTCTCCGGCGTGAAGCGATTCGTGGTGGATGCGGCGATCAAGGCGGGCGGCAAGGTCTGCCCGCCGACCATCCTGGGTGTCGGCGTCGGCGGCACCAGCGACCTGTGCATGCACCTGGCCAAGGTGGCGGCGACGCGGCCGCTCGGCTCGGTGTGCGAGGATGCGGAGGGGGCCAAGCTGGAGATCGAACTTTCCGAGGCCGTGAACAGCCTCGGCATCGGACCGCAGGGGTTGGGCGGGGATTCCACCGCCTTCGCCGTGCATGTGGAAATCGCGGCGACGCATATCACCATGAACCCCGTGGCGGTGAATGTGCAGTGCCACTCCGCCCGCCGCGCCAGCGCCACCTTCACGCCCGAGGGCGTGGTGATCGGATTCTGACGCCATGGCCCATCACACGCTCCACATGCCCTGCGACCATGGCCACGCCCGCGGCGCGCAGCCGCCACACCAACCCTTCACGCCGCGGGCAGGAGACTGACATGGCCCACCACGTCCTTCACATGCCCTGCACCGAAGCCGATATCCGCAAGCTCCGCGCGGGCGACACGGTCACGCTTCAGGACACGCTCTTCGGCATCCGCGATGCCACGCAGATCCACATGTTCGACCGCGGGCGCCGCACGCGCTTCGACCTCAACGGCCATGCGGTGATCCACACGGCGCCCAATGTCCGCAAGGTGGACCCGTCCGGCACCAACCAGGCCGGCTATGAGGCGGTCTGCATCGGCACGACGACAAGCGACCGCATGGAGCGCTTCACCCGCCCGCTGATGGAGCGCGAAGGAGTGCGCATCATCATCGGCAAGGGCGGGCTGCGCGAAGAGTCAGGAAAGGCCTTTCATGAGCTGGGCGGCTGCTACCTGGCCGTGATCGGGGGCGCGGCCGCGCTGGAGACCACCTGGATCGCCGCCATCGAGGATGTGGACATGGATGACCTCAACCCCGAAAGCCTCTGGCGCTTCGCCATCAAGGATTTCGGCCCGCTCATCGTCGGCATGGACAGCCATGGCGGCAGCCTCTACCGCGACGTGCAGGCCAGCGTGGAAGCGCGGCGTGCCGCTGTCCTCGCCAAGCTCGGAGCAGCGTGATGGACCGCATCACCACCGACATTCTGGTCCTCGGCTCCGGCGGCGCGGGCCTGCTCGCCGCGCTGCATGCGAAATCCGCCAACCCAGAGCTGCGCGTCACCGTCGCGGTGAAGGGCCTGCTCGGGAAATCGGGCTGCACGCGCATGGTGCAGGGCGGCTACAATGTGGCGCTGGCCGCGGGTGACAGCGCCGAGCGGCATTTCATGGACACGCTCGATGGCGGCAAATGGCTGAACGACCAGGACCTGGCCTGGACGCTCGTCACCGTGGCCCAGCGCCGCATCCGCGAGCTGGAGAACCGCTGGGGCTGCTTCTTTGACCGCAACGCGGACGGCACCATCCACCAGAAGGCCTTCGCCGGGCAGACCTTCGACCGCACGGTCCATAAGGGCGACCTGACGGGCATCGAGATCATCAACCGCCTGGCCGAGCAGACCTGGGCGCGCGGCATCGAGCGGATGGAGGAACATCGCGCGTTGGCGATCATCCCCTCGCGCGACGGATCGCGCCTCTCGGGCGTGCTGCTGCTCGACATCCGCCAGGGGCGCTTCGTCTTCGTGCAGGCCAAGGCCGTGCTGCTGGGCACCGGCGGCGGCCCGACCATGTACAAGTACCACACCCCCTCGGGCGACAAATCCTGCGACGGGATGGCGATGGCGCTGCGCGCGGGCCTCGCCTTGCGCGACATGGAGATGGTGCAGTTCCACCCGACCGGCGTGCTGGCCGGCCCCGGCACGCGGATGACGGGCACCATCATCGAGGAAGGGCTGCGCGGCGCCGGCGGCTATCTGCTGAACGGCGACGGCCAGCGCTTCATGCACAATTACGACCCGCGCGGTGAGCGCGCCACGCGCGACATCGTGTCACGCTCCATGGAGCGGGAGATCCAGGCGGGCCGCGTGAATGCCGAGGGCGGGCTCTGGATCGAGATGGGCCATCTCGGCCCCGCGAACGTCGCCAAGCAGTTCAAGGGCATGGTCGAGCGCTGCGCCGATATGGGCTTCGACCTCGCGGGCGGGCGTGTGCCCGTGGTGCCGACGGCGCATTACATGATGGGCGGCGTGGTCTTCCGCGCCGATGGCAGCACGGAGCTGCCCGGCCTGTTTGCCGCCGGCGAGGATACGGGCGGCGTGCATGGCGCGAACCGCCTGGGTGGCAATGGCGTGGCCAATTCCACCGTCTTCGGCGGCATCGCCGGCGATGCCATGGCAGCCTGGGTGCCGCGCGAGGGGGCCCTGGAAGCGCCCGACGAGCACGCGCTGCGCATGGCGCAGGATGCGGCACTCGCCCCCTTCGGCCGGCCCGCGCGCCCGCTCAACCCGCTGCGCGATGCGCTGGCGGACCTCATGTGGGACAAGGCCGGCATCCTGCGCGACGCGAAGGGCCTGGCCGAGGCCAGAGCCGGGCTGGATGCGATCGAGGCGGAACTGCGCGCCTCGGGCGTGAAGGATGGCGCGCGGGGCTTCAACATGTCCTGGGCGGATTGGCTGAACCTCGAGAGCCTGGTCCTCACCAGCCGCGCCATCGTGGCGGCGAGCGAGGCGCGCTGCGAAAGCCGCGGCGCCCATTGGCGCGAGGATTTCCCTCAGACCGACGAGGATGCGAAGGGCCTTCGCCACACCGTGGTCACGCTGGAGGAAGGCCAGGTGAAGCTCGATTGGCGGGAGGTGCGCTTCACGCGCCTCAAGCCCGGCCAGAGCCTGCTGGCGACCGCGGCGGAGTGAGCGTTAACGCTTTTTCAAACTGGGGTGCGGCAGGATCGCGCCATGGACACGCGCCCCCTGCCCCCCTCGCCCGACGCGCTGCTCTTTGAAAGCCTGCTGAACAGCCGGCCCACCTTGCCACGCCAGGAAGCCAACGAGCTGGCCGACCTCGTGCTGCGCCTGGCCGGCGCGGTGCGGGAGACGAGTGTGGCGCTGCGCGCCGCATCGGCCTGCCTCGCCGGCCAGCAGGATCCGGCCCGCCTGCCGGAGCTTTTGGAGCGCGCCGAAATGGCCTGCATGCAGCAGGCGGATTGCACGACCGCCTTGATCCAGCAGCTGGCGCCCAGGCTGGCCGCCGCCTGAGGCGCTCAGGCCGGCTCGCGGGCCTTCCCGGGCTTGTGGACCTTCACCGCACTCTGCTCGGCCAGGATCTCGCCGATGGTCTGGCGCAGCAGCCGGATGTCGCGGATGCGGCCGAAGCTCGGGCGATGGAACAGCGCCACGTCGCGCATGTGCTGCCCGCCCACAATGCGGCGATAGGCCACCATGTCATCCAGCAGCGCCCCCACCTGGATCGCCAGCTGCGGCATGAAGGAGACGCCGCTGCCGGCCGCGATCATCTGGCGCAGCGTCTCGAGGCTCGCCGCCTGCAATTCGGGCGAGCCCTCGCGCAGCCGGGCGGGGCAGAGCTGGATGGCCTGGTCGCGCAGGCAATGCCCCTCGGCCAGCAGGATCAGCTCCGCCACCGGGATGTCGCTCGGGTTCACCGCCTCCACCTGCGCGAGCGGATGGTCGCGCGGGACGGCGAGCGCCAGTTCTTCCCGGAACAGCGGCAGCTCGGTCAATTCGGCATCGCCGATCGGGCTGGTGGCGAGCAACGCGTCCAGCTCGCCCTCTTCCAGCTGGCGCACCAGGGCGCGGGTGTGGCCCTCGGTCAGGAGGAGCTTGAGCTCCGGGTAGCGGGCGCGCAGCGGCTTCAGCAGGAAGGGCACGAGGTAGGGGCCGAGCGTGGAGATGACGCCCAGGCGCAACGTGCCGGTCAGCGGCTCGGCACCGATGCGCACCACCTCGAACAGGCGCCGCGCCTCGCTGATGATGCGGCGGGCCTGGGCCACCACCTCCTCGCCGCGGCGCGTCACCAGCACGCCGCGCGGGCTGCGCTCGAAGATCTCGAGCCCCAGGAATTCCTCCAGCTTGCGCAACTGGCCGGAGAGCGTGGGCTGGCTGACGCCGCAGGCCTGCGCGGCGCGGCCGAAATGCAGGTGCTCGGCCACCGCCGTGATGTATTCGAGATCGCGCAGGCTCAATCCGGCGAGGTTCATGCGATTCCCCCAGGGGCAGTGCTGGGGCGGCAGCATTCGCCAGCGGGAGCCTGGCCGCAAGGGGCCGCTTGACGGGGGCGCAGCACTGGGGGACGCCTAAGCCCCGCACCCAGCCGACAGGACACCCCGCATGAGCGCCTTGCCGAGCTTCCCCGAAGCGCTGCGTGTCTGGGCCCGCATCGGCTGCCTCTCCTTCGGGGGGCCCGCCGCGCAGATCGCGATGATGCAGCGCGAGGTGGTGGACCAGCGCCATTGGGTGAGCGACCGGCGATTCCTGCATGCGCTGAACTTCTGCATGCTGCTGCCGGGGCCCGAGGCGATGCAGCTCGCCACCTATCTCGGCTGGCTGATGCATGGCGTAAAGGGCGGCGTGGCCGCCGGCCTGCTGTTCGTGCTGCCGGGGGCGGCGGTGATGCTGGCGCTCTCCTTCATCTACGCCCTCCTGGGCGACGTGCCGCTGATCGCGGGGCTGTTCTTCGGACTGAAATGCGCGGTGCTGATCCTGGTGGTCGAGGCGCTGATCAAGGTGGCGAAGCGCGCGCTGAAGGGCGCCCTGCCCTGGGCGCTGGCCGTCGCGGCCTTCCTGGCGCTCTTCCTGCTGGAACTGCCCTTCCCCGTGGTGGTGCTGGCGGCGGCCGCCATCGGCTATGCCATGCCCCAGGCCTTCGCCGCCGGCGCGCATGGCAAACCGCGCGAGGGCGGGCCGGCGGCGCTGGACGCCGCGCTGCTGGCCGATCCCGGCCGGATCGCCGCCATGGCGCCGCTCGCGCGCCGGGCGGGGTTGGTGGCACTCGCCCTCTGGCTCTGGCCCGTCGCGCTGCTGATGCCGATGGGTGGCGTCTTTGCCGATATCGGCTGGTTCTTCTCCAAGATGGCGGTGGTCACCTTCGGCGGCGCCTATGCCGTGCTGGCCTATGTGGCGCAGGAGGCGGTGGAGCATTACCGCTGGCTTTCGGCCCCCGAAATGCTGGCGGGCCTCGGCCTTGCGGAAACCACGCCCGGGCCGCTCATCCTCGTGCTGCAATTCGTGGGCTTCCTGGCGGGCTGGCGGGATTCCGGGGCGCTGGGCGCCGTGGCGGGCGCCGGGCTCACGCTCTGGGTCACCTTCCTGCCTTGCTTCGCCTGGATCTTCCTGGGCGCGCCCTATATCGAGCGTCTGCATGACGTGCCGCGCCTCAAGGGCGCATTGGCGGGCGTGACCGCCGCCGTGGTCGGCGTGATCGCGAACCTCGCCTTGTGGTTCGCCCTCCGCGTCCTTTTCGCGCGGATGGAGGGCATCTGGCCCGACCCCTGGAGCCTGCAGCCGGCGGCGCTGCTGCTTTCCGTGCTGGCCGGCGTCTGCATGTTCCGGCTCAAGCTCGGCGTGGTGACGGTGCTGGGGGTGACGGCGGCGGCCGGGCTGGTGCTGCGGCTTACGGGCCTCGGCTGAGGCCGAGCGCGAAGACGCGCAGCCGGCTTGCCAGCGGCTGGTCCGCCTCGGTGCGGGTGGCGTCCTGCTCGGCCACCAGCGCGGCCAGCGTCATGCCGCGCCGCGCGGCCTCGCCCTCCAGCACCGCCCAGAATTCGGGCTCCAACGCGATGGAGGTGGCGTGACCGGCGAGGCGCAGGCTGCGCTTCACCAGATGCCCTGCCCTCATGACTGGGGGCCCAGCATCGCCTCGGGCCTCACCCAGGCGTCGAAGTCTTCCGCCGTGACGCCCTGGCGCAGCGCCGCCTCGCGCAGCGTCAGATCCTCATGCAGGGCGAGCTTGGCGATGGCGACCGCACGGTCATAGCCGAGATGCGGGTTCAGCGCCGTCGCCAGCATGAGCGACTTCGCCAGGTTCTCGGCGAGGCGCGGCAGATTGGGCGCGAGCTTGGCCACCATGTTGCGGGCAAAGCTCTCGGCCGCATCGGCGAGCAGGAGGGCCGATTGCAGCACGGCCTGGATGATGACGGGCTTGTAGGTGTTCAGCTCCAGATGGCCCTGGCTCGCGCCGATGGTCACCGTCACCTGGTTGCCCATCACCTGGGCGCAGACCATGGCCAGCGCCTCGCTCTGCGTCGGGTTGGTCTTGCCGGGCATGATGCTGCTGGAAAGTCCCTCCTCCGGCAGGATCAGCTCGGCCAGGCCCGCGCGCGGCCCGCTGCCCAGCAGGCGCACGTCATTGGCGATCTTCATGAGGGAGGCGGCGATGGTGTTCATCGCGCCATGCAGTTCCAGCAGCGCGTCATGCGCGGCCATCCCCTCGGATTTGTCGGGGTTGGGCGTGAAGGGCAGGCCGATGCGCGTGCCCACCACCTCGCAGAACACCGTGTCGAACTCCGGATGGCGGTTCAGGCCCGTGCCGGCCGCCGTGCCGCCCTGGGGCAATTGCAGCAGGCGCGGCATGCAGCCCTCGATCCGCGCCGCCCCCTGCATGACCTGCCGCGCATAGGTGGCGAATTCGCCGCCCAACGTCACCGGCACCGCGTCCATCAGATGCGTCCGGCCGATCTTGATGATGCCGGCCCATTCCTCGGCCCGAGCGTTCAGCCCACTGGCCAGCGCCTCAAGCGCCGGGCGCAGGCGGAACTGCACGGCCTGGGCCGCGGCCAGGTGCATCACCGTCGGGAAGCTGTCATTGGAGGACTGGCCGAGATTCACATGGTCATTCGGATGCACCGGCTCCCGCGCGCCGAGCGGCTGGCCGAGCAGCTGGTTCGCCCGGTTCGCGATCACCTCGTTCGCATTCATGTTGGTCTGCGTGCCGGAACCCGTCTGCCAGATGGTCAGCGGGAAATCCTCATCCCGGTTGCCCTGGATGATCTCGTTCGCCGCCTGGCGGATCGGATCGGCCAGGTGCAGCGGCAATTCGCCGAGGCGCGCATTGGCCTCGGCCGCCGCCCATTTCTGCTGGCCCATGGCGCGGATCAGGATGGGCGGGAAACGCTCGGTGCCGATCGCGAAGAGGGCGCGGGCGCGCTCGGTCTGCGGCCCCCAGAGGCGTTCGGCCGGGATGTCGATGGTGCCGAGGCTATCGGTCTCGGTGCGGGTCATGCTGGGGTTCCTCATGCTGGGGCTGGGCCTCGGCCGCGCAGGCCGGAAGGCCCGCCAGGGCGGTAGCGCCCACAAGGCGCCGCAGGTCGAAACGCGCGAGCACCACAAAGGTGATGGTCTCACGCGTGCGCAACAGGGTCGAGACCGGAAGCGCGCCCGAACCGGTGTCGGCAAGGCGGCAGGCATCGGCGGCGACGCCCAGCATCATCCGGCGCGCACCGCTTCGCGCCGCCGCGAGGCGGAAGGCGTCCAGCGTCGGGAGCGCGTCGGGTGCAAGGCGGAAGGCGGCGAGGTGCTGGCCCGGCAAGGGCGGCACGTCCCGGGCGGCTTCCTCCAGCGAGGCAGGGTCGGGCGCCAGCGGCAGGGTCACCTCCTGGCCGCCGGCCTGGAGCACGAGGCGCGCCGTGCCGGGCAGCGGCCGGAGCGAAGCGGGCATGAGCACGGCCGCGCGCAAGCTCGCGGCATCCAGCGTGGCGGGGTCCAGCCGGGACAGCGCGGGCAGCGATGCGAGGGGGGTGGCGCTGCAGCCTGGCAGCAGCAGGGCGAGGGCAAGGGCGGCAAGGCGGTGCATGATCGTCTCCGAGGGTTGATTTTTTAATGTGAAACAGTAAAAAATCATCGGGTCAATGGAGCATCCCGATGTCCGAGCCGATCACCCCCGCCGCCCGCCGCGCCCAGTTCGCCGTGGTGGCGACGCTGCTTCTCGCCGTGCTGGCACCCCCTGCCCTCTGGCTGGATGACCGACTGATCCGCCTCGCCCTGCTCGGCCAAGGCGTGCTGCTGAACCCTGCCCTGCCCGTGCCGCTGACGGTCCGCCTCGCGGGACTGGCGAGCGCGCTGGTGCCGGCCGCGATCCTGGGCTGGGGGCTGCTGGGCCTGTTGCCGGCGCTGCGCACGATCGGCCGGGGCGCGCTGCTGCCGGAGGTGGCGGCGGCGCTGCATCGCCTGGGCCTCGCTGTGCTGCTGGTGGGCGTGCTGGAGCCACTGGGCCGCATGGCCCTGATGGCGGCCCTGACGGCCGAGCCCGGGCGCCTCAGCCTGGAGCTGGGTGTGCCGGCCCAGGCGGTGGTGCTGGTGGGGCTGGGTGCCACGCTGATGGCCCTCGCCCCCGTGTTGCGCAGCGCGGCGGAGGCTCTGGAGGAGAACAGAGGCTTCGTCTGAGCATGCCCATCATCGTGAACCTGGATGTGATGATGGCGCGGCGGAAGGTCCGCGGGCGGGACCTCGCCCAGCGCATCGGCATCACCGAGCAGAACCTGTCCCTGCTGAAATCAGGCAAGGTGCGCGGCGTGCGCTTCGAGACGCTGGAGAAGCTGTGCGAGGCGCTGGATTGCCAGCCAGGCGACCTCTTGGAGTTCCGCCCGGAGGCGGAGGCGGATCAGTCGCTGTAGGTCGAGATCTCGATCAGGTTCTGGTCGGGGTCGCGACAATAGACGGAGTTGATGGGGCCAAGCGCGCCATCCTTAGGCACGGGGCCCGCTTCGATCGCGACACCGCAGCGATGCAGATGCTCCACCACCTGCGGCGCGCTGACCGTCACGATGAAGCAAAGATCCTGCCCGCCCGGCGCCGTGGCGGGGCCGGACCACCATTCGGCCTGCGTCATCTCAACCGGGCGAAGGTTGATCTTCTGGCCCCCGAAGCGCAGCGAGGTGCGGCGATGCGGGCCGAATTCCGCGCGCTCCATCCCCAGCACGCGCTGGTACCAGGCGGCGCTGATCTCGACATCCTTCACGGTGATGACGAGGTGGTCCAGGCGGTCCACGGAAAAGCGCATGGGCTCAGGCCTTCTTCTGGCGGCGGGCGGTGACTTCGATCTCGATGCGCATCGCGTCCGTCTGCAACTGCGCGTGAATCAGCGTGGAGGTCGGCCGCGCCTTGCCCAGATACTTCTTGATGGTGGGGTAGCAGGGCTCCCAATCCTCGCGCCGCGGCACAATGAACATGACGCGCACCACGTCATCCAGCGTGGCATCGGCCTTGGCGAGCGCCTGCGCGATGTTGCGGAAGGTCTGGTCGCATTGCGCCACCACGTCATCCACGATGGTCATCGTCGTGTAGTCATAGCCGGTGGTGCCGGAGACCCAGATGTCGTCGCCATCCACGACGGCGCGGGAATAGCCGATTTCCTCTTCGAAGCGGGAGCCGGAGGAGATGCGGATGCGGGTCATGGCTCAGCGTCCTGTCAGGATGAGTTGGCCCGAGGGCGAAAGCGCGCCGGGCGAATGGAACCAGATGATCTCGGCGATGACGAGATCGGCCTCGCCGCCCGCCAGCTTGACCCGCAGGCGATGGCCGATCGAGGGAATGCCATCCAGCTCCACCATCTCGGTCCCGAGCGGGCCGCTGCCGGGTTCGCGCAACGCGATGAGGAAGCGGAAGCCCGTCACGCGCAGCGCTCCGGGCGGAATCTTCTTTCCATGCTGGCGGGGTGTTTCGCCAGCATGGCAGCGGGTCGGATGGGGCGCGGGACGAGGTTGCCCTGGCAATTCGGGCAGGTCATGCCGAGCCTTTGCCGCGCGCAATCGTCGCACCAGGTGCATTCATAGGAGCAGATGAGGGCGAGCATCACTCCAGTCCTTCGTAAAAATCATTCCCCTTGTCATCCACCACGATAAACGCAGGAAAGTCCTCCACCTCGATCTTCCAGATCGCCTCCATGCCGAGCTCCGGATATTCCAGCACCTCGACCTTCTTGATGCAGTCCTGCGCGAGCCGCGCGGCCGGCCCGCCGACCGAGCCGAGATAGAAACCGCCATAGGTCTTGCAGGCGTTCAGCACCGCCTTGGAGCGATTGCCCTTGGCCAGCATGACCAGCGAACCGCCCGCCTTCTGGAACGCCTCCACATAGCTGTCCATGCGGCCGGCCGTGGTGGGGCCGAAGCTGCCGGTCGCCATGCCATCCGGCGTCTTGGCGGGACCGGCGTAATAGATCGGGTGGTCCTTCAGGTATTGCGGCAGGCCCTGCCCCGCATCCAGCCGCTCCTGCAGCTTCGCATGCGCGATGTCCCGGCCCACCACGATCGTGCCGGTCAGCGAGACGCGCGTCTTCACCGGGTATTGCGTGAGCGTGGCGCGGATCTGCTCCATCGGCTGGTTCAGATCAATCTTCACGACCTCCCCGCCCAGGATGTCGTCGGTGTGTTCGGGCAAATAATGCGCGGGGTCAGCTTCGAGCTGCTCCAGGAAGACGCCCTCCGGCGTGATCTTCGCCTTGATCTGCCGGTCCGCCGAGCAGGAGACGCCGATGCCGATCGGCAGGGACGCGCCGTGCCGCGCCATGCGGATCACCCGCACGTCATGGCAGAAATACTTGCCGCCGAACTGCGCGCCGATGCCGAGATTCTGCGTCAGCTTGTGGATCTCGGCCTCCAGCTCATGGTCGCGGATGGCGTGGCCGGACTTGTCGCCCTTCCCCGGCAGCCCGTCCAGCCACTTCGTGCTGCCGAGCTTCACCGTCTTGAGGTTCAGCTCCGCACTCGTGCCGCCGATGACGACCGAAAGGTGATAGGGCGGGCAGGCCGAGGTGCCGAGCGTCTTCACCTTCTCCTCGATGAAGGCCAGCAGCTTCGCCTTGTTCAGGACGGCGCGCGTCTGCTGATACAGGAAGGTCTTGTTGGCCGAGCCGCCGCCCTTGAGAATGAACATCAGGTGGAACTCATCGGCGTGATGCTCGCCGGGGGCCGCCATGATGGAGAATTCCACCGGCATGTTGTTGCCAGAATTCACCTCCTCGAACATCGAGATCGGCGCCATCATCGAATAGCGCAGATTGGTCTCGGTGTAGGTGCGGGCGATGCCGTAGCTCAGCGCCTCCTCCTCATCGCCCTCGACCCAGACGCGCTGGCCCTTCTTGCCGAAGATGATGGCGGTACCCGTATCCTGGCACATGGGCAGCACGCCGCCCGCCGCGATATTCGCGTTCTTCAGCAGGTCCAGCGCCACGAAGCGGTCATTCGCACTCGCCTCGGGGTCCTTCAGGATGTTGGCGAGCTGCTGGAGATGCGCGGGGCGCAGCAGATGCGACACATCATGGCAGGCCACGCGCGCCAGCTCCACCAGCGCCTCGGGCTTCACCTTGAGGACCGTCTTGCCCTCGACCTCGATGCTGGAGACGCCGGCGATGTCGAGCTTGCGATAGGGCGTCGTGTCCGCGGCCAGCGGGAACATGGTGCTGAACGCGAAACCGGGCGGGCGGGCGGGGGTGGCGTGGTCAGCGTCAAGCGGCATGGCGGCCTCGGCGATTGTTGTTGCCGAATCCATAGCGCGCGCGGGGCCGGGCGTCATCCCGGCTGGGCTTAATCCCGCTTGCGGCGGAAGGCGTCCAGGCTCACCACCTGCGGGGTTTCGCTGGGCACGGGCGGCGGCGGCTCGGGCTCGGCCGCCACGGGTTCCGTGGGTGCGATCGCATCCGGCTCGAAGCGCAGGCCGAAATTGGCCTGGGGATCCTGGAAGGCGGTCAGCGCGCCGAAGGGGACCGAGAGCATCGAGGGCACGCCAGAGAAGGAAAGCCCCACCGAGAAGCGCTCGGCTGTCCGATCCACCATCAGATCCCAGAAACGGTGCTGGAGGACGATCGTCATCTCATTGGGGTAGCGCGCCTTGAGATGGGCCGGGATCTGCGTGCCCGGATGGTCGGTCCGGAAGGAGATGTAGAAATGGTGCTCGCCGGGCAGCCCCTCCCGGGCCGCGAATTCCAGCGCGTCCACCGCCACGCCACGCAAAGCGCGGGCGGCCCAGCTGTCATAGGGGATTTGGCTCTCGGGGGTGCTCATCGGTGCTCTTTGGGGGGGTCCTGTCTCTCCCCCACCATATGGCGATGTGGCGCTTTGGGGAAGGAAGCGTGACGCTCAGCGCCGCAGCGCCCGCCAGACCTCGCGCAGCCCCGCCCCCTGCTGGGCCAGCCAGCCGCCCGAGACATAGGTGCCAGGTGCACCGGGATCGCCCGTCCGGGGGTAGGCGGCGCGGTTGAAATCCGCCGTGCCGAAGAGCCAGTCCCAGACCGGCAGCAGCACCCCGTAATTCTTGCCCGAATTGCCGACGCTCAGCACGCCGTGATGCAGGCGGTGGAAGCGCGGGCTGACCAGCAGCCGCTCCCCCACCCGCCCGAAATCGAGCCGCACATTGGCGTGGCTGAGGCTCTCGGCCAGGCGCAGCACCAGGAGGATGATCGGGAACTGGCCGGGCGGCACGCCGATCAGCACCGCGATGATGCCGAACCAGGCGGCGGCGATCACGTCATCCAGCACGTGGTTGCGGTCATCGGTCCAGAAGGTCATCTGCGTCTGGGCGTGATGGATGGAATGCAGCGCCCACCACCAGCCGAAGCGGTGCTGGAAGCGGTGGCGCCAGTATTCCGCGAAGTCCAGGATGATGATGTAGAAGCCGAGCGCCACCAGCGGCCATTCGCGCAGCCAGGGCAGGAAGGTCTCGAGCGTGGGCGGCACGAAGCCGGAATCCGCGATCCAGCCCTCGATCCGGGCCGAGGCGGCGAAAAAGATGATGAAGCCCAGGAGCGGCAGGATGCCGAGGCGCGTGAGCAGGGTGTAGGTCACGTCCGTCCAGACGCGGCGCTGGCTCTCCCACTGCTCGACGGGGCGCCATTTCTCCAGGGGCAGGCAAACCAGGGCCACGACCATCACCTGGATCACGCCAAAGACGAAGAAATCCATCCAGTGGAAGGCCTCATCGGCCCAGTCCATCAGGCCCAGCTCATACATCAGCGGCTGGAGCAGCGCCTCGAACAGCCAGCCGGTGAAGCGTTCATAGGCGTCACTGATCATCGGGCGATGCCTTCGGGTGGCAGGGGCGCGAAGCAAAAGCCGCGCTCCAGCAGGCCGGTGATGAGCTGGTCGAAGATGAGGCCGAAGGGCTCGCGGCGGGAGCGCACGCCCCAATGCATCACCAGCACCTCGCCGGCACGGATGCGGGCCAGGTTCTGCCGCAGCAGCGCGGCATTGGGATGCGCGTCGGAGGCCAATTCGTCGCCCAGGAAGCCATTGGACGTCCAGCCCTGATGCCGGAGGCCGCAGGCCTGCGCCATCCGCACGGCGCCCGGGGTGACGATCCCGCCGGGGGCCCGCCAGAGCGGCAGCACATTCGCCTCCGGCGCCATGGCGCGCAGCGCCTCGATGGGGCGGGCAAGTTCGGCGCAGAGGCCGGCCTGGTCCAGCACCGCCTGCCCCTCGCGCCCGCGCGAGGCGTAGGTGACGCGGCCGGGGGCCGGGTCGCCGCGGAAATACCAGTGCCGCCAGGTGTGGCTGGCAAAGACATGGCCCTCGGCCGCGCGGGCGCGCCAGAAGGGCGCCCAGGCGGGGTCCAGGTTGCGGTCGCCCCGGAAGGTCGGCTCATTCGCGACGAAGAGCGTGGCCCGCACGCCATGGCGCGCCATGCTGGCGGCGATCACCTCGGCCTCGCGCGACCAGCCGGTGTCAATGGTCAGGTAGAGCGTGCCGGCGCAGGCGCGGGCGATGGGCGGGCGCGCCAGCTGCGCCGCGGCCGGGCTGGCGGAGAGCGCGGCAGCGCCGAGCCCAAGGACACGGCGCGTGAGCATCCTCAGCGCAGCGAGGGCCGGGCCGGGTAGCTGGCCGGGTGACCCGCATTCACGCGCACCGCCATCTCCCCCTCCTGGTTGACGAGAACAGGTGGCGCAACCGGGGCGGGCGTGGCCCGCGCGATGGTCCCGCCGCCCACCACGGGCTGCGGCATGGGCCGGCTGCCGCTGACCGAGCCGGGTGCGGCGAAGGCGAAATCGGCGCCCAGGCCGGGGCGGCGCGGCATGACGAAGATGCCGTGCGGGCTGCGCCCCACGCGGATCTGCGCCTGCTCGCCGCTCACGGGGTCGAGCACGAGGACGCGGCCGATCCAGCGCAGCGTCGCATAGATGCGGCCATCGGCGTCGAAGGCGATGCAATCCGGCCCGCCGGGCACCTCGAACACGCGGCGGACTTCGAGGGTGGCGGCATCCACCTCGGCGATGCGGCTATCCACGCGGGAGGTCGCGTAGAGGGTGCGGCCATCGGGCGCCGGGAAAACATTGTGCGCGCCGCGCCCGACCTGGAAGGCACTGCGGACCTCGCGCGTTTCGGGGTCGAGCGTCACGAAATCGGTGCGCCCCATCAGGCCGATGAGCAGGCGCCCGCGATGCCAGATGATGCCGGCCGGCTCGGGCCCCACATCCTGGATCCAGGCGGTGCTGCGCGTCTCCATGTCCACCGCCGCCACCTGGCCGGTGCCTTGCAGCGTGACATAGACGAAGCGGCTGTCGGGGCTGAAGGCCACGTGGCTCGGCTTGTCCGGCTGGCGGAAGCGATGCAGCAGCGAGAGGGTCGCCGCGTCATAGATGTCAATCTGGTCCCGCCGCAGTGAGGCGACGACGAGGTACCGCCCATCCGGGCTGTATTCCAGGTGATAGGGGTTGCTGATCCGCTCCCGCCGGCGGATTTCGCCGCTTTGCGGGTCGAGGAAGAACAGCTCATTGCCCCCGCTGTCGCCGATCACGAGATCCCGCCCATCGGGGCTGACGACGAGGTGATGCGCCTCCCGCAGCAGGGGAATGCGGCGGGTTTCGGTGCGCGTCACCGCGTCCAGAACCGAGATGGAGGCATCGGCGGAGTTGAGGACGAAAACCGTATCGGCCCGCGCCGGGAGTGTCGCGGTGAGAAGCAGGAGCAGGGCGGCGCGCCACATGGCAGCGGGGCTTTCAAGCCAGAAGGTTACATTCGCATTTAACGCATGAAATCAGACGATTTCAAGACGATACGCCCCAGGGCCCCGGCATTTGGCAAGAATTACTCCGGCTTGAAATGCAGTGAAACACCATTCATGCAGTAGCGCAGCCCGGTCGGCTCCGGCCCATCGGGGAAGACATGGCCGAGATGGCCGCCACAGGCGGCGCAATGGACCTCGGTGCGGCGCATGAAGAAGCTGCTATCCTCGCTCTCGCCCACATTGCCGGGGATGGGGCTGGTGAAGGAGGGCCAGCCCGTGCCGCTCTCGAACTTCGTCTCCGCGTCAAAGAGCGGCGTGTCGCAGGCCGCGCAGTGATAGATGCCCGCCCGCTTCTCGGCATTGAGCGGCGAGGTGCCCGCGCGCTCCGTGCCGTGCTCGCGCAACACCTTGTAGGCGGCGGGCGAAAGCGCGGCGCGCCACTCGGCCTCGCTGCGCTGGATCGGGAAATCGGCCGTCTCGGTCTTCTTGCCGAAGAACATGGCTCAGGCCCCCACCCGGTTGAGACGCGCGGCGAAGCTCTTGCGGAACTTGCTCACCTTCGGCGCGATCACGGCGCGGCAATAGCCGGACCAGGGGTTGAGCGCGAAATAGTTCTGGTGCTCGGGCTCGGCGGCATAGAAGACGCCGGCCGGGACCAGCTCGGTCACCAGGGGCGCGCCCCAGATGCCGGCCGCCGTCACCTCTTCCATGACCGCGCGCGCCACGGCCACCTGCTCAGGCGTCTCGGTCAGGATGATGGAGCGGTATTGCGGCCCGACATCGGCACCCTGGCGGTCCTTCGTCGTCGGGTCGTGCAGCGTGAAGAACATCCTGAGCAGGTCGGCATAGGTGACCACGGCGGGGTCGAAGCCGATCCGCACCACCTCGGCATGGCCGGTGCGCTTGGCGCAGACCTGCTCATAGGTCGGGTTGACCGTATGGCCGCCGGCATAGCCGGATACGACCTCGTGCACCCCAGCCACATCCCGGTAGGCGGCGTCGAGGCACCAGAAGCAGCCCCCGCCCAGCGTTGCGTATTCCATCATCCAGCCCTCCCTCTTGCCGCCCACACATAGGGCGCCACCCCGGCTTGCAGAAGATGCGGAGATGCACGGGGCTTCGCGCGGGGGCGGGATCAGGTAACGGCTGGCTAGCCCTGCCGCTGGCGCGCGGCCAGCGCCGTGACCTCCTCCCGCAGGAAGCGGCCCGAGGCGTCGAGCTCGCCGGCCAGGCCGCGCAGCTCCCGCGCGGCCGTGTCGGTCTCCGCCACCTCGCCGCTCAGCGCATGCGCGCCGCCCGAGACGCCATCCGTCGCCGCTGCCGCGTGGGCCACGCCCCGGGCGATCTCGCGCGTCGCCTCGCCCTGCTGGGCCATGCCGTCGGCGATGGCGGCCGAGATCGCGTGGAGGTCCTGGATGGTCTGGCCGATGTCGCCGATGGCCTGGGCGGCACCCTCCGTCGTGGCCTGGATCGCACCGATCTGGCTTGCGATTTCCTCCGTGGCCTTGGCGGTTTGCAGCGCCAGGCTCTTCACCTCGCCCGCCACCACGGCGAAGCCCTTGCCCGCCTCGCCCGCCCGCGCCGCCTCGATCGTGGCATTCAGCGCCAGGAGGTTGGTCTGGGCCGCGATGGTCTCGATCAGGCGCACCACCTCGCCGATGCGCTGGGCGGCGGTGGAGAGGCCGCGCACCGTCGCATCGGTCTGCTGCGCCTGGGTCAGCGCGCGGTCGGCGATGCCGGAGGCCTCGGTCACCTGGCGGGTGATCTCGGCGATGGAACTGGCGAGCTCCTCCGCCGCCGCCGCCACCGACTGGACATGGGCCGTCGCTTCCTCGGACCCCGCGCCCAGGCTGCGCGCCTGGCCCGTGGCGCGCTCGGCCACGTCGGAGAGGCGGCTCGCGGCCGCCAGCGTGAGCGAGGCGCGCTCACCCAGCTTGGCCGAGGCCTCGGCCAGCGCCGCCTCCAGCGCCGCCGCATTGGCGAGTGCCGCCTCGCGCCGGGCGAGCTCCACGCGGCCGCGCTCGGCCTCGGCCTCGGCGCGGGCGGCGCGGGTCTCCAGGCGGGATTGCCGCAGCGTCTCGATGGCGCGGGCCATGTCGCCCAGCTCGTCGCGGCGGGCGAGATGCGGCACGGCGGCGTCCACATCGCCCGCCGTGATGCGGCCCACGCTGGCGCCCAGCTCACCCATCGGGCGAAGCGTGCGGCGGATCAGCCACCAGCCGGGCAGCCCCACCAGCAGCAGCGCGGCACCGCTGGCCATCAGCCCGTCCCGCATCAAAGCCGCTTCCGTCGCGGCGAGCGTGGCCAGGGACTGGCCGGCGAAGAGCAGGCCGAGCTGGCGGCCCGCCGCGTCGCGGATCGGCTGATAGACGGTCAGGTGGTTGGTGCCCAGGATGACATTCTCGCCCCGGTAGGTCTGGCCCTGGGTGATGGACGCCGTATGCGCCGGCCCGGGGGCGAGGCGCGTGCCGGTGGCGCGCGTGCCATCCGGCCTGACCACGCTGGTGGCGACGCGCTCATCCCCCTTGAAGATGGTGGCCACACCCCCGCCCGCGCGGGAGACCATGTCCACCACCGCATTGGCGCCCTCCAGCACGAGGTCGCCGCGAGCGAGCTGGCCGCTTTCGGTCAGGCGCCAGGGTGCCCCGCCCGAGAGCTGCGCCGTCGCCGTCTCAAGCAGCTGGAGGTCGCGCTCCAGGCGCTGGGTGAGGCGCTCGGTTTCCATGGCGTGGAAGCGCTGGAAGGACCAGGCCTGGAGGCCGAGCACAGCGAGCGCGATGGCGAGAAGCCCGGCGGCCGCGATACGCGTCGCAAGGCTGAGGGCGGCAAGCCGCTGGAGGAGGTTCTTCATCCCGCCAGCTTCACCGGCCAGGGTTACCGGCCGGTGAAGATCAGCGGGATGAGTCAGGCGGGCACCGCCGCCTCCTCGCGCATCGCCATCCAGGCGGCATCCAGCCCGTGGCCGAAGCGGCGGCACATCAGCGCGATCTCAGCCTCGGTCATGATGAGCGGGGGCGTGAAGGCGATGCGGTCACCGATGGCGCGCACCACGAGGCCGGCCTCATGGCATTTCTGCTGCACCAGGATGCCGATCTTCCGCGCGGGGTCGAAGGGCGTGCGCGTGGTCTTGTCGGCCATCAGCTCCACGCCCGCGATGAGGCCCACGCCGCGCACATCGCCCACCAGCGGATGGCCGCGGAAGGCGGCGAGGCCGCCCAGGAAGGCGGGGGCCACGCGCTGCACATGGCCCACCATGTCGCGCTCGGCATAGATGGCGAGCGTCTCGAGCCCCACGGCGCAGGCGACGGGATGGCCGCCATAGGTGAAGCCATGGCCGAAGCTGCCATGCTTCTTCGAACCCTGGATCAGCGCCTCGTGGATGGGTGCGGAGATCAGCGTGGCCGAAAGCGGCTGATAGGCGGCGGTCAGCTGCTTCGCGCAGGTGATGATGTCGGGCGTGATGCCATAGGTGTCGCAGCCCCACATGTGGCCCGTGCGGCCGAACCCGCAGATCACCTCATCCGCCACGAAGAGGATGTCGTGCTTCCTGAGGATGGGCTGGATGGCCTGGAAATAGCCCTCGGGCGGGGTGATGGCGCCGCCGCCGCCCTGCACCGGCTCGGCGAAGAAGGCGGCGATGGTGTCCGCACCTTCACGCTCGATCAGCGCTTCCAGCTCGGCCGCCATCCGCGCGGAGAATTCCAGCTCCGTCTCGCCCGCCTCGTGGAAGCGGTAGTAGTTGGGGTTCGACACATGCAGGAAGCGATCGCCGAGCGGCAGGTCGAAATCCGCCTGCATGTGCGGCTGTCCCGAGAGCGAGGCGGTGGCGACGGTGTTGCCGTGATAGCCGCGGATACGGCCGATCAGCTTCTTCTTCTGCGGCTTGCCGCGCTGGTTGTTGTAATACCAGATCAGCTTGATCGCCGCGTCATTCGCCTCGCTGCCCGAGCACTGGAACAGCACATGGGTGAGGCCCGCCGGGGCGAGTTCGATGAGCTTCTCGGCCAGCCGCACGGCGGGCTCATGCCCCTTCTGGAAGAAGGTGTGGTAGTAGGGCAGCGAGAGCAGCTGCTTGTAGGCCGCATCGGCCAGCCGCTTCTCCGAGAAGCCGAGCGAGGCGCACCAGAGCCCGGCCATCGCCTCGATGTACTCGCGCCCTTCCGTATCGAACACATGCACGCCCTCCCCGCGCGCCATCAGCACGGCGCCATGCGTGTGATGGTCGGCAAGGTCGGTCTGCTGGTGCACGAAATGCGCGATATCGGCGGCGTGCAGGGAATTCGGGCGCATGGGGGCTCTCCTGGAGACGGGGGGTCGAGCTTACCCGGTTCGGTCCCGGTGGAAACGGGGCGGATGAGGTCGCGTCGGGCCTCGGTGACATGAATAAGAATGCACGCCATGCGCCTTGCACATTTGCGCCCTGACGGTGCATGCCGGACCATATGGTTTGGCGGCAACCGCCCGTGACACAGGGATTGACCGATGGCCCCTCCCCCCAAGGCCCCCGACGGCGGCAAGCGACGCGGCCCGAACTGGGGCAGCATCGTCGCCTACGGGATCATGATCCTCCTCGGGCTGCTGGCGCTGGCGCCGCTGCTCTCGGCGCTCGGCTGATCAGCCGGGCGCGGGCCACCAGCCATCCGGCATCTGGCGCAGCGCCGGCGTCTCGCAGACGGTGACCACGGGGATATCCCCCGGCCAATCGGCCGCCCAGGCGCGGGTCTGCACCATCGCCACGCAGAGCCCGACCGGGCGGATGCCGGCCGCCGCCAGCAGCGCGAGCCCGGCGCGGGCCGAAGCGCCGCTTGAGATCACGTCATCCACCAGCAGCACGCGCCGTCCCGCCAGGCGCGGCAGCATGCGCGGATCGAGCCAGAGGCGGCGCTCGGCCGTGGTGGTGATGGAGCGCATGGGGACACTCAGCCGCTCCTCGTACCAAAGCTTGCGGGAATAGCCGGCGGCCACCCAATTGGCGTGGCCCAGGCGCTCGGCCAGGAGGGGGGCGAAGACGTGGCCGAGCGTGGGCAGGCCCAGGATCATCCCGGGCGCCAGCGGCCGCGCCGCCTCGGCCATCCAGCCGACCAGCCCATGCACCACGGGGAAGCTCGCCTGCGTCGCGATCAACCCAGCCACGCCGATGGGGCGGATGGGCAGATGCAGCACGCGCCCATCGGGCATGCGGGCTGGATAGCGCTCGGCGAAGGGCGGCCCGGGATCGGGGGCGGGGTCGAAATGCTGCCAGGGCTCGCTCACGCGGAGACTCCTCCCACGCGCGGCCGGCGCCGTCAAAAGGCGAAGCGCAACCTGGCCGTGCCCGCGACCTGCGCGACATTCCCCGAGAACTCGCTGTCCACCCGCGCACCCAGCGTCATCCCCGGCGCCACCGGCACCTCGAGCCCGGCCGAAAGCAGCGCCGCATTGGCATCGCCGCGCGCACCCCGCACGTTGAAGCCGGCATCGGGCAGCGAGGCAAAGGCCACCGCCATCGAAGCGTCGCGCGTCAGGTAATGCGCCCAGGAGGCGCGCAGATATCCCTGCACAGGCATCGTGCCCAGCCGCAGCACGCCATCCAGCTGCGCGCCCAGCTCGGTGCGCAGCGAGGCCTGGCTCTGCCCGCCCACGGTCACGCCATAGGTCTCGCCGGTCACGTAGCTGCGCTCCGTCACGCCCTGGTTGTTCACCTGCTGCCATTGCAGCGCCGCGATCGGCTGCAGGCGGAAGGCACCGCCGAAGGCCACGCCATCCTGCCGTGCCTCGGCCCGCAGCGAATAGACCTGCGCGCCGAAGCCCGCCCGCTGCTGGTCGCTGTTGAGGAAGTAGAGCGTGCGCTTCGTGTCCACATCCATGAAGGTGAAGGCGCCCGCGCCCGAGACCGTGACGCTGCCGAAACGCGTCGTGCCATAGGCACCGACCTGGCCGAAATGGGCGGTGGAACTGCCCTGCCCGCTGGCGAGCGAGGCGCTGCCCTCGCCGACCGCGATGGCCAGACCGGCCATGCTCTGTGCGCCGATCAGATGGTCGAAGCCAAGCGCGAAGCCGGCCGTGCGCGCCGTGCGGCTGGCCGAGCCGTCGGCGCTGTCGCCGGAGGTCCGGTTATAGGCGCCCGTCGCCGTGCCCCAGACGGCATGGCGCTTCGCATGGCCCGCACCATCGGCGCGCAGCCGGCCGCCCATCATGTTCTCGCGCCCCAGGCCCAGCGGGTCGAGCATGGTCGCCAGGAATTGCTCGCCCGAGGCGAAGCCCATCGCACCGGTGCTGGTCGCGATCTCGCCCGAGAGCTGGTTGACCGCAAGGCCGATGGTGCTGGCGGGCTGGTTGTACACGTTGAAGAAGGGGCTGAGATTGCCCCCCGCGCGGTTGGCATTGTCGAGCGCGCCGGCCGTCGCGCGCAGGTTAAAGGTGGTGAGAGTAGGCACGGCTGCGCGGGTGGGTGGCACCAGGATCGCGGGCGTGAGGTCGAGCAGCACCTGCGTCGCGTTCACGCTCACCGTCGCGGTGACACCCGCGCCGAAGCTGCCGGTGGTGGTGACATTGGCAAAATTGCCGCTGACGCTGCCTGCCTGGAGGATCGTGTAGGGCGTGTTGAAGCTATAGGGCCCGCCCAGCGGCAGCAATTGCAGCGTGCCGCCCAGCGCCGCATTCCCCGTGACGTTGATGCGGTCCGCAGCATCGCCCTGCACCTCGATCGCGGTGGTGGAGCCCGCCGCGAGGGTCAGGCGGCCCACGCTGATCGTGCCGATGGAGTTGCCGGGCGCCAGCGTCGCCCCGCTGGCCACCGTGACACCCGCCAACGTCCCGCTGCCCTCCAGCGTGCCGCCATTGATGACCACCTCGGAGCCGCCGATGCTGCCATTCACCACCAGCGTGCCGCCGTTCAGCGAGACGGCCGTTCGGCTGCGCAGCGTCCCGTTCACCACGAGCCGCCCGTCATTGATCACGACGCTCGACGTGCCCTCGAGCGTGCCGTTCAGGATCAGCGTGGCGCGATCTATCCCCGTGGGGCCGATATAGGTCGCGGTGCCGTCGAGGGTGGTGGTGCCGCCCAGCAGCGCCAGCCCGCCGCGGTTCCCGATCAGCGTGCCGCCGAAGCGCGTGCCGCCCTGAGTGATGGCGAGGATGCGGCTGCCGATGTCCACCAGCCCCTCCCCTGCCAGCGAGGCGACGGTGACGGTGCGCGCGGCAGCGCCGCCGGCGTCGAACATGGCGCCGGCGGCCACCGTGAGCGGCCCCGTGCCCAGCGGCCCCCCGCTCGCGAGGATCAGGCTGCCGGCCAGCACCTGCGTGGGCCCGGTGTAGGAATGCACACCGTTGAGGAGCAATTTGCCCCCACCGGCCATCGTGAGCCCGCCCGGGCCCGCGATGTCGCCCTGCAGGGTCAGCGCGGTGCCCGGGGCCGGGGCGAAGGCGCCACCCGTGCCCTCCAGCGTGACCGGCCGGGCCGAGGTGAAGCTGGTGCTGGTGGCGAGCGTGCCGCCGGCCAAAGTGAGGCCGCCGCTCGCCGCGCCGAGCTGGGCGTCCGACGCCACCCGGAGCGTGCCGGCCGCGATCACCGTGCCGCCGCTGTAGCTGTTGGCGCCGGTCAGCGTCGTCGTGCCGGTGCCGATCTGGCGCAGCACGCCCGTGCCGGAGATGGGGTTGGCGAGGGTGAAGGGGTCGGCGCGGTTGATGGCGAGCGTCGCATTGTTCACCACCGAACCCGTGCCAAGCGTGCCGCCCGCGCCCAGCTGCAAGCTGCCGGCGCTGATGGTGGTGCCGCCCGAATAGGTGTTGGCGCCGGTGAGGATGGTGGTGCCCGTGCCGATCTGCCGCAGCGCGCCGGCGCCGGAAATCGCCTGGCTGAGCGTCAGGCTGTCGCTGCGGTTCACCTCCAGCCGCGCGCCTGAGGCCACGCTGATGGGTGCGGCGTCGAGCGAGCCGCCCTCGCCCAGGCGCAACGCGCCCTGCGCAACCTGCACGTTGGTGACGCGGTTCGCGCCGCTCAGTGTCAGCGTCCCCGTGCCCTCCTTGGTCAGCGTGCCGCTCCCGAAACCGGCGCGGATCTCGCCCCCGAAGGTCATGCTCGCATGGGTGCCGCCCAGGCGCAGTTCCTTGTTGCCCAGCAACACCTGGCCATCGCCCGTGAGCGTCCCCAGGCGAAAGCTGGTGCCGGCGAAAGAGACGAGATCGAGCGTCCCATTTCCTTCCAGGCGGATATTGGCCTGCGGGGCATCCTGTGTGCCGCGGAACAGCACGAAGCCACCACTTCTGTCCCCGGTGGCGCCCTCCACCGTGATGCGCGCGGTGCCGGCGGTACTGTCACCATTGAAGATCAGCCCGCCGCCGCCGGCGATGAAGGCGGGCGGGCCCGATGGCTCGACGGCCCGCACCAGGATCGTCGCATCCGCAGCCGTGGCGCGGCCGAAGAGGTTCATCGTGGCGCCGCCCCCCAGGCTGCGGTTGCCGGCGATGGTGACATGGGCCGTGCCGGCCGTGGCGTCGTCATACAGCTCGACCCTGCTTGCGGCCTCCAGAAGAGCGCGCCCGCCCTCGCTGATGATGGTGGCCGCCCCCATGCTCGCCCGGTCGCGGAAGATCAGCGCCGTGGCGCCGGCCACGCCCGAGGGCTGCCCCGCGTTGGTGATGGTCGCTGTCCCCGCCGTGCTGTCGCCCTCGAAGGTGATCGAGCTGCCGCCCGAAACGCCGGTGCTCGCGGCGTTGGTGTAGGCGCCGCTGCCGGCACTCGCCGTGCCCAGGAAGCGCAGCCGGCCGGGACTGGGCGTCGCGTCGGAGCCGCCCGCTACCACATGGGTGTTGTTGCCGGCATGGGTTCCGGTCTCATAGACCAGCGTCCCGCCCGCCCCGATGGTGACCGTCGAGCCGCTGGAAAGCGTGCCCCCGCCACTCACCGAGAGCGTCCCGCCCGCCACCATGGTGCCGCCCGTGTGGGTGTTCACACCCGTCAGCGTCAGCGTGCCCGCACCCGCCTGGGTCAGGCTGCCCGTGCCCGAGACCACGCCGCCGAATGTCACGTTGTCGCTGCGGTTGAAGACCAGCGCGCCATTGTTCGTGACGTCGCCCGTGATGGAGCCGCTGGTCCCGCCATCGCCGATCCGCAGCGTGCCGGCACTGATGCTGGTACCGCCCATGTGGACGTTGGCCCCGGTCAGCGTCAGCACGCCCGTGCCCGCCTGGGTCAGCGTGCCCGTGCCCGAGACCACGCCCGCATAGGTGACGGCATCGGCCCGGGCGAAGCTGAGCGCGCCCGCATTGGCGACGTCACCCGCGAGGCTGCCGGTCACGCGCAGCGTGCCGCCGGCGCTGATGCTGGTGCCGCCAGTATGCGTCGCCGCCCCCGCGAGCGTCAGCGTGCCGCTGCCCTCCTGCGAAAGGCTCCCCGCGCCCGAGAGACCGCCCGCCAGCGTGACGGCACCCGCGCGCGCGAACACGAGCGCGCCGTCATTCACCACGCCCCCCGTGCCCAGCGCGCCCGCGCCCTCGACCCGCAGCGTCGTGCCGGTGTTGATGGTGGTCAGGCCCGAATAGCTGTTCGCCCCCGTCAGCGTCAGCGTGCCGATGCCCGCCTGGGTCAGCGTGCCGTTGCCCGAGATCGCATTGGCGAGCGTCACCGCATCGCCCCGGTTTACCACCAGCGCGCCATTGTTCAGCACGGCGCCCCCGCTAACCTGGCCCGAGGTCCCGCCATCGCCCAGCTGGATCGTGCCGCCGACATTGATGGTGGTGAGGCCGGCCTGGGTGTTCGCACCCGTCAGGATCAGCGTTCCGCTGCCCGCCTGCGTCAGCGTGCCCGAGCCCGAGATCGCATTGGCCAGCGTCACGCTGTCATTCCGCGCGAAGACCAGCGCCGCGTTGTTGGTGATGCCGCCGCCGCTGAGCCGGCCCGTCCCCTCGATGCGCAGCGTGCCCTGGCTGATCGTCGTCGTGCCGGCATAGGTGTTGGCGCCGGAGAGGATGAGCGTTCCGGAACCCAGCTTGTCAAAGCCGCCCGTGCCCGCGATCACGCCCGAGAAATCGCCCGCGGAGATCTGCGTCGTCGCTGTGCCCGTCAGCGTTCCCGCGCCGCGCAGGTTGCCGAGGGTGCCGATGAAGCCGCCGAAATCCAGCGTGGCGCCGGCCGCGATGGTGACGCTGGCCGCCCCTTGCGTCAGCTGGTTGAGGATGAGGTTCCCCGCCTCCAGCGTGCCGCCCGCGATGCTGAGGGCGAGTGTCGCGGGCGAGAAGAAATCGCTGGGCGCGAAGCTCGCCACCACGCGCCCCGTTTCCGTGGCCGAGCCGATGACCAGCGTCGCGCCGGGCCGCATGGAGAGCGCGCCGGTCAGCGTCAGAATCTGCCCCGCGGCGGCCGCGATGCCGCCTGTGGCGCCATCCGTGATGGTGATGGCATTGCCGAGGCTGCCCGTGACGTTGGCGCGCAGCCGCCCACCCGTGAGCGTGACCCCAGCCGCGCCGACCGCGCCGACATGGCCCAGCGCCAGCGTGCCCGCGGTGATGCTGGTGCCGCCTGCATAGCTGTTGGCGGCGGAGAGTGTCAGCACGCCGCCGCCCGCCTGCGTCAGCGTGCCGCTGCCCGAGATGGCGTTGGCCACCGTCAGCGCATCGCTGCGGTTGAAAACCAGCGCGCCATCATTGATGACCGCGCCACCGCCCAGCGTGCCGCTCGTGCCGCCATCGCCGATGCGCAGCGTGCCGCCGCTGATCTCGGTGCCGCCGGAATGGCTGTTGGCGCCCGTGAGGGTCAGCGTGCCGGCACCGAATTTCTCGAGATCCGCCGTGCCCGTGATGGCGCCCGCAAAACTGCCCTCGCCCAGGCGGATCAGGTTGGTGTTGGTCAGCGTCCCCGCGCCCTGGAGGTTGGCGATGGTGCTGAGACGGCCATCGAGGTCGAGCGTGGCGCCGCTCGCGACCGTCGTGCTCTTCGCACCCGCCGTCAGTTCGTTGAAGGCGAAATCGCCCACCGTGACGCGCCCCGCCGCGATGACGAGGGCGGTGGTCGCGACATCCGTCGTGTCCACGCTGGCGAAGCCGGCCACAATGGTTCCGGCCGCCCCCGTGGCGCCCAGGGTCAGCGTCGAATCAGCCCCGGTCGTCAGGCCGCCGGTCAGCGTCAGGATGGTGCCGGGGGCCGCCGCGATGGTGCCGCTGCTCCCCGCCGTGACGCGGACGTCCTGGCCGAGCGTCGCATCCACGGCGGCGCGCAGCGTCGCATCGCCGATGATGATCGGGCCGCTGCCGACGGCGCCCGCATCGCCCAGCACCAGCGTGCCGCCCCGGATGCTGGTGCCGAAGAGGAAGCTGCCGGCCCCGTTCAGCGTGAGCGTCCCCGCGCCGGTCTTGCTGATCGAGCCCAGGCCGGAAATGCCCTCGGCCAGGGTCGCATCGGTGGATTGCGCGAATTCCAGCGCCGCAAAGCCGCCGAGCGTGATGCCGCCCTGCACCAGGCCGCCCCCGCCGATGGCAAGGAGGTTGCTGCCGCCCGTGAGCTCCAGCGCCGCGGCGCGCGTCACGCCATCGCTGCCAAGGCCACCCGAGAGCGTCGCACCAAGGGTGATGGCAAGGCCCTCGCCCCGGATGCCGGCGCCACCCGCGCCACCGCCAGACCCACCGGTGACGTTGGCCTGGATCGAGATGGCCACCCCATCGGGCGAGGTGAAGATGATGCCCGCGCCACCCTGGCCGCCCAGCCCGGCCTCGCCGAGGGGTGCAGCACCCCCTGCCCCGCCCGCACCGCCCGTCACCGCGTCGAACAGGGTGCCGGCATTGCCGAGGTTGGTGAAAACCAGGCCCGCACCGCCCGCGCCACCGCCCCCGCCACCGCCGCCCGCGCTGCTCGCGGCCCCGCCCGCACCGCCGGCGCCGCCGGTCAGCGGGCCAGTGGGAAGAAGGGAATCCACGACGCCATGCGCGCCGCCGCCACCACCCGCGCCAGCCGTGGCGCCATCGGCCCCGTTGGCGCCCGCTGCCCCGGGTGCGGCGCCACCCGCGCCACCTGGCCCGTCGCCCGCGCCGCCCGGGCCGCCGGTATCGCCGGCGCCGCCGCCGCCACCACCGAATGCAGGGTCGCCGGAGCCAGGATCACCGCTGGAGAAATTGCTGTTGAGGCCGCCCGCACCGCCCAGGCCCCCACCCCCCGCGCCACCTTGGGCCCAGGCCTGGACGCCGAACAAGGCGGTCGTCGCGAGGAGGGCGAGCAGGAAACGGGGCAAGGCCACTCCGGCGACCATCCTGGTTGCGTGAACTTCCGCCCACGCTACCCAGAATGGCCAGCCGTTTGCCAGTGCCCGGGAAAGTTATTCCGCGGCCGCGACGGGCTTGGCCGTGTCGCCGTGCTTGGCACCCTTGCGGGGTGCCTCATGCGCCATTTCGCCCATCGCCTTCTGCACATGGGCGGAGAAGACGTATTCCGCCGGGCGCTGCTTCGAGAGATCAATCTCGGGCGCCATCGGGCCCTCCGTGCGCGGGCCGCGCAGCTGCGCGGCGACCGCCTTCCAGGGGCGCTTGATGGCATCCAGCGCGGCCGTCGCCTCGAAGCCGGAATGGACCATGCAATCGGCGCATTTCTCGTAATTGCCGACGCCGTACTTGTCCCAGTCGGTGGTTTCCATCAGCTCGGTGAAGGTCTTGGCGTAGCCCTCGCCTAGCAGGTAGCAGGGGCGCTGCCAGCCGAAGACGTTGCGCGTGGGATTGCCCCAGGGCGTGCAGTGATAAGTCTGGTTGCCGGCCAGGAAATCCAGGAAGAGCGGGCTGTTGCCCATGCGCCACTTCTTGGTGCCCTTGTTCCGCGAGAAGACGTCGCGGAACAATTCCTTGGTCTTCTGGCGGTTGAGGAAGTGCTTCTGGTCCGGCGCGCGCTCATAGGCGTAGCCGGGCGAGAGCATGATGTTGTCCACGCCCATCGCCGTCACGTCGTCGAAGAACTTGGCCGTGCGCTCGGCGTCCGCATTATTGAAGAGGGTGCAGTTGATGGCGGTGCGGAAGCCCGCGTCGCGCACCTTCTTCAGCGCCTCGACCGCGCGGTCATAGACGCCTTCCTGGCTCACGGCCCAGTCATGCTGCGCGCGGTCGCCATCCAGGTGGATGTCCCAGATGAAGCGCGGATGCGGCTTGTAGGCCTCCATGCGCTTTTCGAGCAGCAGCGCATTGGTGCAGAGGATGACGATGCGCCCCTGGGCCAGCAGGCCCTCCACGATCTGCGGCATTTCCTTGTGCAGCAGCGGCTCGCCGCCCGCGATGGCGACGACGGGCGCGCCGCATTCCAGCGAGGCTTCCAGGCACTCAGCGACCGAGAGGCGCTTGTTCAGGATCTCGTCCGGATAGTCGATCTTGCCGCAGCCGGCACAGGCCAGGTTGCAGCGGAACAGCGGCTCCAGCATGAGGACCAGCGGAAAGCGCTTGCGGCCAGCCAGCTGCTGCTTGACCACATAGGCCGCGACCTTAGCCTGTTGCGCCAGTGGAATACCCATGCCGAATCCGCTCCGGTTCCGTCCAAGTCCGAGGCTCTAGCACGGGGAATGCGGCACTGCGAAGGCATTGCGCGCGCAAGGGGTTGCGGGCCGCGCATGGGCGCTCATCTGCGGCGGGGGCCAGCCGATCCTTGCCCGTGGCCCGCCCCGCGCCTAATCCTTCCCAGGCAGCACCCCGTGCGCCGAACCCGGAGCCCGCCCCCTTGAGCCACGCCGCCACCAGCCACAGCCTGAACGAGCTTGAAGCCCGCCTCTCCGGCAGCCTGGAGGACAACCTCGCGGGCCGCCTGCCCGATGCCGGGACGGTGGCGGCGGCCGATGCGCGGGCGCGGCATTGGCAGAGCCCCCACCAGGGCCGCCTCAAGCCCGGCTCGCCCGAGCACAAGGCCGCCATGTGCGCGATGTTCGCGGAGACCTTCAACCCCTACAAACCCAGCGTCATCGCCTGGCCCAAGCTGGACGCGGAGGCGCTGCACCGCATCACCACGCTGCCCATCTGGGACATCGCGGTGCAGACCGAGGGCAAGGCGCGGCTGCGCATGTCCGCCTATGCCGCGACCCTGACGGACCCCGAGATGCGCGAGACCATCGCCCGCAACGGCTGGGAGGAAAACCGCCACAAGGAGGTGCTCTCCAAGCTGGTCGAGGCCTATGGCATCCCGCTGGCGCCGGAGCCCGAATACGTGCAGCCGAAGGACCCGGAATGGGCCTATATGGTCACCGGCTTCAGCGAATGCGTGGACAGCTTCTTCGCCTTCGGCCTCTTCGAGATGGCGCGCCAATCCGGCTTCTTCCCGGAAGAACTGACCGACACCTTCGAGCCGGTGATGCAGGAGGAATGCCGCCATATCCTGCTCTTCGCCAATTGGCTGGCCTGGCATCGCGCCACCATGCCGATCTGGCGGCGCCCCTGGTTCGAGATGCGGGTCTGGGCCGTCTGGGTCTTCCTCGGCTGGGAGCGCATCGGGCTCGCGAAGCAGGTGGATGGCGACGGCAAGACGCAGGTGCAGGACAACAACTTCACCGTGACCGGCAGCAAGGCCGTGGCGGCGAAGGAATATTCCATGGCCGAGATCATGGACATGTGCCTCGCCGAGAATGACCGCCGCTTCCGGGGCTATGACGAGCGCCTGCTGCGGCCCACCACCATGCCCTGGCTGGTGCGCCTGGCCCGCCGCTTCATGCGCGCGCCCAAACCGGCCTGAGATGGAGGCCGGGCTCGCCCCCGCGCTGCTGGAGGCGAGCGCGCTGGCCGCGCGCAGCGCCCTGCTGGGCGGCGCCGCCTTTCTGGCCGTGGTGGCAAGCCCACTGGCGCGGCGGCTGCCCGAGGGGCAGGCCGCCTCCCTCATGGCGGCAACGCAGCTTTTCCTGCGGCTTTCGGCGGTGGCCACCCTGGGCCTCGCCGGCGCGCAGCTTTTCGCCGGGCAGTTCGGCGCGATCGGCGTGGTGCTGGCGGCCCTCGTCGTGCTGTTCATCGCGCCCCGCGAGGGGCCGGCGCCGCGACTTTCGCTCATCGTGCTCGGCTTCGCGGCCCTGGCCATGGTGCTCGGTGTGAGCGGCGGACGCCTCAGCCAGCTGCATCCGGGGAGCCTGACGCTGGCGACGCTGCTGCGTGAATCGGGCGCGGCCCTCTGGATGGGGAACCTGCCCCTGCTCTGGATGCTGCTGCGGCCCCAGGGGGCGGATTCCTGGCCGGCCGCCGTGCCGCAGGCCATCGGCATGCGGCATGCGGGGCTGATGCTGGCGGGCATGGTGCTGGTGGCGGGCGGCCTGGCCATGGCCTCCCCTCACCGCGCGCTGCTCTTCGGGCCTGAGGCCTTTCCGCTGCTGGCCGTCACGGTGGGCTTCGTGGTGCTGGCGCAGCTGGCCGCCGCCCTGCGCGTGGCGCTGCTGCTGGCCGCCGGCCGGGCCGCGCCGGCGAGCCTCTGGCTGCCGCGGCTGCGCTGCGTGGTGGAGATCGAGCTGCTGCTCTCGCTCGTCCTCTGCGGCCCGATCGTGGCGCTGTTCCGCCTGGGCGCCGCCGGGCTGGAGCCTGCGCCGGCACCCGGCCTTGGCGCCTGGTTGCCGGAGTTCGGCCTGCATGGGCTGGGGCCGGTGGAGCTGGGCGGCCTCATCCTGATGCTCATCGCGCTGCTGGCCTGGCTGAACCGGCTGGACGGCACGCCGCTTGCGCGCTACGCGCCGCTCCTGCTCCTGCCGCTCGGCCTTGGCTTGGCCTGGGGGGCGGAGGGGATGGCGCTCGCCCTCGCGCTGCTGGTCGTGGTGGCGGGGCTGGCCGAGGCCTGGGTGCTGTTCCGGGGCGCGGCGGGCAGGTTTGGCATGGTGCTGCCCTTCGCCGTCATCCTGGGCGTGATCCTCGTGCTGGCGGGCCAGCCGCCGCGCTGGGCGATGCTGCCCTGCTGGCTCGCAACCCTGGCACTCCTGATCCGCTGGGCCGAACTGCGCCTGCCCGACCCGCGGGACCGCGCCGCCGCCGCACTCGCCTGGCCCTTCGCACTCGGCTCACTCGGCCTCGTCCTGGTGCTCGCGCATGGCGGCTGATCCCGCGGCCTGGTTGGGCCGCATCGTGGTGGCGCTGGTGCGGCTCTCGCTGCGCCGGACGGTCCTGATGCTGTTGCTGCTGACCCTCGGCACGGGCGCCACGGGCTGGCTCACGGTCACGCGCTTCGCCCTCGATTCCGACGTGACGAAGCTCTTCCCGCAGGACCTGCCCTGGCGCATGGCCGAGCGGCAGATCGAGGCCGCCTTCCCGCAGCGGCTGGACCTCATCGTCATCGTGCTCGACGCCCAGGAAGCGCCGGAGGCCGAGCGCCGGGCCGAGGCGCTGGCTTCGGCGCTGGCCGGGCATCCCCAGCTGTTCCGCAGCATCCGCCGGCCCGATGCGGGGCGCTTCTGGGCGACGCATGGCCTGCTCTACCTGGACCTCGCCGAGGTGCAGTCCATCACGGAGCAGATCATCGCGGCGCAGGGTCTGCTCGGCCCCTTCGCCGCCGATCCGAGCCTGCGGGGTGTCGCTGACGTGCTGCGCCTGATGGGCGAGGGCCTGGCGCGCGGCGAGGCCGATCCCGCGCGGCTCCAGGCGCCCCTCGCCGCCTTCGCCGATGCGGCCGAGGCCGCGCTGCAAGGCCGGGTCGCCGCCCCCGACTGGGCGCGGCTGCTGACCGGCCAGGCGCCGCGCGCGCTGGAACTGCGGCGCCTGATCCTGGTGCAGCCGGCCCTCGATTACGAGCAGCTGACGGCCGGCGCGGCCGCGACGGAGGTCATCCGGCGCGAGGCCGCGCGGCTCGGAATCCCGATCCGCCTCACCGGCCCCGTGCCCATGGCCGATGAGGAATTCGCCACGGTGAGCGAAGGCGCGGTGGAGAATGCCGTCCTCTCCTTCGTGCTGGTGGGGGTCCTGCTGTGGATGGCGCTGCGCTCCTGGCGGCTGATCTGGCCGCTCCTGGTGCTGATCGTCGTCGGGCTGGTCTGGACGGCGGGGCTCGGGCTGCTGCTGGTGGGCAGCTACAACCCGCTCTCCATCGCCTTTGCCGTGCTGTTCATCGGGCTCGGCGTGGATTTCGGCATCCAGTATGCCGTGCAGTATCGCGCCGAGCGCGCGCATCTGCCGGAATTGCGCCCCGCCCTCGAACAGGCCGCGCGCGTGGCGGGGCCGGGGATGACCCTGGCGGCGCTGGCCGTCACCCTCTCCTTCCTCTCCTTCTGGCCAACGGATTACCGGGGCGTCGCGGAGCTGGGCCTGGTCGCGGCGGCGGGGATGGTGATCGGCTGGTTCCTGGCGATGACGCTGCTGCCGGCGCTTCTGGTGGTGGCACGGCCCCGCGGTGAGGCGCGGGAGGTGGGGTATCCCGCACTCAGCCCGGTGGATGGCTGGCTTTCCGCCAATGCGGCGGGTGTCGCCTTCCTGGCGCTGGCACTCGCTGCCTGTTGCATCGCCACCCTGCAATGGCTGCGCTTCGACACCAACCCGATCAACCTGCGCGACCCCCAGGCGGAATCCGTCGCCACCTGGCGCGACCTCGCCCGCGTGCCCGAGACCAACCCCAACACGCTGGAGGTGCTGGCCCCCGACCTCGCGGCCGCCCAAGCCCTGGCGGGGCGGCTGGCGGCCCTGCCCGAGGTGGCGCGCGCCACCACGTTGGCCGATTTCATCCCCGCCCAGCAGACCGAAAAGCTCGCGCTCATCGAGGATGCGGCGATGCTGCTGGGCCCCGCGCTCGCCGCCGAACCGCGCCCCGCCCCCGATGCGCTGGCGGTGGTGGCCGCGCTCCGCGCCGCCGCGAGCGAGCTGGCGCCGCTCACCGGCGAGGCGGCGCGGCTCGGCCGGGCGCTGGCGCTGCTGGCGCGCGGCGATGCGGAGGCGCGCGAGGATTTCGCCCGCGCGACCCTACCCGGCCTGACCCGCCTGCTCACCCAGATCCGAGACATGCTGGCGGCCGGCCCGGTCACGCTGGAGACGCTGCCCGCCGAACTCCGCGCCGAATGGCTGACGCCCGAAGGCCGGGCCCGCATCGAGATGGTGCCCAACCCCATCGCCGAGGATGAGACCACCCTCCTCAGCCGCTTCGCCGCCGCCGTGCAGGTGCTGGCGCCCGACGCCACCGGCCTCGCTGTCTCGATGCGGGAATCCTCGGCCACCATCCAGCGCGCCTTCCTGCAATCGGGCGTGCTGGGGCTGGTCTTCGTGCTGGCGCTGCTCTGGGTCACGCTGCGCTCGCTGCGGCTTTCGCTGCTGGCACTGGCCCCGCTGGCCCTGGCAGGGCTGATGACCATGGCGCATTGCGCGCTGTTCGGCCCGGACCTGAACCTCGCCAACATCATCGCGCTCCCGCTGCTGTTCGGGCAGGGCGTCGCCTATGACATCTACTTCGTCGCCGCCTGGCAGCAGGGCCGGCGGGACCTGCTGGCGAGCCCGCTGAACCGGGCCGTCATCTACTCGGCCGTCACCAATGCGGCGGCCTTCGGGGCGCTGGCGCTCTCGCCGCATCCGGGGACGGCCAGCATGGGCGTCGTGCTCTCGGTGAGCCTGGTCTATTCGCTGCTCTGCGTGATGCTGGTGCTGCCACCCTTGCTGAAGCTCTTCGCGCCGGCGCCCAAGGGCTGATCCGCCCCCTTGCATTTTGCAACGCCTCCTGCGGCCGTCGCAGGCTGCATGGGCGAAACGCAAGCGAAGCGCCGTAGATTATCCTTTGTTTTCAGAAACTTGATGGCGGTCCCTGCACCCTTTGTCCTGGCACGCCGGGTGCAACACGCTTGGCACAGAACGCTTCCAAGGGTTTCGCATCATGGTCCGTCCCATCCTCACCGGCACCGCCCTCGCCGACTGGCTGCACCTGCAGGCCGCGACCGGCGCGATCGAGGTGAATGCTGGCAAGGGCCATGACGGCATCTTCGCCGGCGCCTTCGACGACATGCTGCGGGGCGGCGCGGGGAATGACCTGATCTGGGGCCATGCGGGCCGCGACACCATCCTGGGCGAGGCCGGCAACGACCAGGCCTGGGGCGGCGAGGGCGATGACAGCCTCGACGGCGGCACGGGCGACGACCAGCTCTGGGGCGATGCGGGCAACGACACCATCCAGGGCGGGGCCGGCCAGGACCAGATCTGGGGCGGCGAAGGCCATGACAACCTCCAGGGCGGCGCGGGCCATGACCAGCTCTGGGGCGGCAACGGCAATGACGTGATGGCGCTGGGCGAGGGCCACGACCAAGCCTGGGGCGAGGACGGGAATGACCGCATCGCCGCCGGCGCCGGGAATGACAGCGTCTGGGCCGGCCAGGGCGATGACCGCGTGGATGGCGGCGCGGGCGATGACAGCCTGGCGGGCGAGGCCGGCCACGACACCCTACTCGCTGGCGAGGGCCGCAACATCGTGAGCGGCGGCGAGGGCGATGACAGGATCACGGCCGGCGCCGGGAATGACAGCATCACCGGCGACCAGGGCGATGACGTGATCGCCGCCGGCCAGGGCAACAACGTGGTGCATGGCGGCGAAGGCCGGGACCGGATCACGGCCGGCAAGGGCCATGACAGCATCACCGGCGGCGAGGGCGACGACGTGATCGACGCCGGCGCGGGCAACAACATCATCTGGTCCGGCCAGGGCGATGACAGCGTCATCACCGGCGCGGGGCATGACGAGATCGGCACCGATGAGGGCAACGACCTCGTCCAGTCCGGCGCGGGAAATGACCGCGTCTATGGCAATGGCGGCGATGACAGCATCGAGGCCGGCGCGGGCCACGACTTCGTGACCGGCGACATGGGCGATGACAGCATCAATGGCGGCGCCGGCAATGACAGCCTCTTCGGCGGCGAGGGCCATGACCTCATCATCGCCGGCGCAGGTGCGGACCGTGTTCATGCCGATGGCGGCGACGACATGGTGGTGCACAGCCGCGGCGGGGCGAAGGGCGACGTCTTCGACGGCGGCGCGGGCTTCGACACGCTGGCCTTCGACATGACGCTGGCCCAATGGCAGGACAGCGGCTTCCAGGCGGAGCTCGGCACCTACCTGGCGCAGCTCGGCGCGGGCCAGACGGGCCTGTTCAACTTCACCTCGCAGGGCCTGAAGGTCAGCCATTTCGAGGCGGTCGGCATCACGGTGGACGGTGTTGCGGTGGACCTGGTGGATGACGCGGTGACGGCCAAGGCCGATGCCTTCACCGTGACCGAGGATGCGGCGAAGGTCACCGGCAACCTGCTGGCCAATGACAGCGTGGCCGACCTGGTCCGCAAGATCGAGATCACGAGCGCGGCGACCGCCGGCACGCTCGCCCTCGGCCAGGACGGCAGCTTCACCTGGGATGGCGGCGACGCCTTCCAGGCGCTGGCAGCCGGCGAGAGCCGCGAGGTCACCTTCGCCTACCGCGTCACCGACATGGATGGCGACACGGACACGGCCGCGGCCACCATCACGGTGGAAGGCCGCAATGACGGCCCGACCGCCAAGGCCGATTTCGCCAAGACCGACGAGGACATGGCGACGAAGATCAACCTGCTCGGCAATGACACGGATGTGGATGGCGATGCGCTGACGCTGGTCAGCGTCTCCGGCTCGGATTACGGCGCCACGATCAAGATGGACGGCGGCGCCGTGGTCTATGACCCCAGCGCCTCGGCCAAGCTCCAGGCGCTCAGTGCCGGCGAAACGGCGACCGACAGCTTCACCTACACCCTGCGTGACGCGCATGGCGCCGAAGTGACCCAGACCGTGACGGTGACCGTGGCCGGCCTGGACGACAAGGCCGAGGGCAAGCTCGTCGCTTCCTTCGAGGACGGCCTCGGCAAGGGCTGGCAGGATACGGGCGATGTGGAGACCATCAAGGGCGGCACGGAAGGCCAGATGGCCGCGCGCCTCTCCACCGACGATGCCAAGGACCAGAAGCAGGTCGAGGGCTGGCTGCAGCTGGAGAAGGGCACGCTCGACAAGCTCGGCTCCAGCGATGCCGATGAGGGCTCGGCCATTCGCGGCAAGGTGGAGCTGGAGGCCGGGCAGTCGCTGAACTTCGACTGGCTCTTCGGCGCCGCCGCCAAGTCCGGCGGCAATGACTTCGCCTTCGTCACGCTGCGCCATGACGGCGAGAACCAGGTGTACGCCCTGGCCGATGTGAAGAAGGTGGGCGCGGGCCAGGAAAGCGGCTGGCAGGCCTTCTCCTTCAAGGCGGAAGACGCCGGCACCTACGAGATCGGCATCGGCGTGATGGATGTCGGCAGCAGCGATGGCCACTCCACGCTGCTGCTGGACAATATCTGGATCGGCTGATGCATGCGCGAGCGGCTTGTGGCAGCTTCCCCCGAAATCAACGGAGGAACCCCATGACCACCCGCCGCCTGCTCCTCGCCACCCCTGCCCTGCTCGCCTTTCCCGCCGCCGCCCAGAATTGGCAGCCCGAGCGCCCCATCACCATGATCGTGGCCTTCGCGCCCGGCGGCGGCACGGATGTCGCCGCCCGCACGCTGGCCCGCTTCATGGAGCGCGAGCTGGGGCAATCCGTCGTCGTCCACAACCGCGCGGGCGCCGGGGGCGAGGTGGGCTGGTCGGAACTCGCCCGCGCGCGGCCGGATGGGCTGACCATCGGCTTCATCAACACGCCCAACCTCGTCACCATCCCGATCGAGCGGCAGGCGCGCTATCGGCTGGAGGATTTCTCGCCCATCGCGAATGTGGTGGATGATCCCGGCGGCTTCTGGGTGCTGCCGGACAGCCCGTGGAAGAACCTCAACGACCTCGCCGCCGCCGCGCGCGCGGCCCCGGGCACCATCAGCTACGGCACCACGGGCGTCGGCTCGGATGACCATCTGGCGACGCTGGCCTTCGAGCGGCTGACCGGCACGAAGCTGCTGCATGTGCCCTTCAACGGCTCGTCCCAGGTGCGCAACGCGATCCTGGGGCGCACCATCCAGCTGGCGTCGATGAACATGGGCGAAGGGGTGGGTGATTTCCGCCAGAACGTGCTGCGCCCGCTCGGCCAGATGGCAGAGGCGCGCTGGGCCAACACGAATGACGTGCCCACCTTCCGCGAACAGGGCTTCGACATCGTGGATGGCTCGCTGCGCGGCCTCGCCGCACCCGCCGGGACGCCGGCGCCGGTGCTGCAGCGCCTCGCTGCCGTGGTGCGCGGCGTGATGGAGCATCCGGATTTCATGGCCGCCGCCACGCAGCAGCAATTGCCGCTGCGCTTCCTCGACCCCGACCAGCACCGCGCCGTACTGTTTGCGATGCGTGAGAACTACCAGCGCATGTGGGCGCAGCATCCCTGGCGGGATTAGGGGCGGATCGCCGCCGCATAGACCATCGCCTGGCGCAGCTTGGCCAGCTTCAGGCGAAACCCGGCTGGCAGCGCCGGCCATAGCGCGAGACGCAGCAAACCGGCCTTCAGCCAGCCCCAGCCGCTGATGGGCCTGAGGGCGCGCATCAGCGGCCAGAGGCGGTGGCGCCGCACCGCCTCCGGATGCGCCTCGGCCAGCAGCGCGTAGTTGCCGACCGAGCGATCAAGCCGCCCGAGCCAGGCGGCATCCGCGTGGTGCTCCATGTGGGAGACGGTGTTGTCCACATGGCGCACCGGGGCATGCGGGCGGATGCGCAGCGCCCAATCCGTATCCTCCCACCCCCAGCCGGTGAAGCGCGCATCGAAGGGCGCCGCCAGGAACAGATCCCGCCGCAGCTGGAAATTGGCGGAGAGGAAATTGCCCTCAGGGTCCAGGTTGCGGGCGGCGGCCGGGATCCATTCGCGCTTCGCGCTGTGCGTCTCGAACAGGCGTGAGTCCGGCGGCGCGGGCGGGCAGCGCCGGCCCGTGCGGCCGCCGCAGGTCACGGCGTCGGGCGCTTCGCGCGCCGCCTCCAGCGCGCGGGCGACGAAGCCCGGCGCATCCGGCAGCGAGTCCGCATCGAGGAAGAGGATGTGTGCGCCCCGCGCCGCCTCGGCCAGCGCGTTGCGCGCGCCGGAGCGGCCGAGGTTGCGAGGCGCCATGGCGAAACCGGCGGCCAGGCCGCGCGCTTCGGCCATGGCCAGCACCTCCTCCTGCCCCGTGAGCGCCGGATTGCCATCCACCAGCACCAACAATTCCACGGCGCCCGGCGCGGGGAGTGCTGCCATGCCCTCCAGCAGTTCCGCGGCCAGGGGCCGGATGTCGCGGTCATAGGTCGGCACCAGGATGGACAATTCGGGCCGGGCCATGGCCCGTGCGGGCGTCTCCTGCATCATCGCGCACTCCCCCGCAGCGCGAGCGCCCAGATCAGGGCGGCGGTCAGCGCCTGCACGCCGAGGCGCGCCAGGATCGCGCCCTCCAGCCCCAGCAGCGGCGTCAACAGCCAGCACATCCCGAGCGTGAGCGCGAGCGAGACCACCACCACCGCCAGCCGGTGCGATTGCCGCCCGACCGCGGTCAGCAGGTCCGCGCCGATGACGAAGGCGCCGAACAGCGCGGGCATGGAGGAGAGCATCCGTACCAGCCCGGGCAGCGCGTCATAGGCCGGCCCGAAGACCAGTGGCAGCAGCCAGGCAAAGAGCAGCAGCCCCACACCCCCCGCCGCGCCGAGCGCCACCGCGAGGCCGAGGCTGCGCCGCGCCAGGCGTCGGCATGCCGCCATGTCCTCCGCCGCCAGCTTGAACATGCGGGCATAGAGTGCGTAGCCGAGCGCGCGAATGGGCAAGGCCACCACGTCCACGATGCGGAAGGCGGCGGCATAGAGCCCGGCGGCCTCGGCGCCCAGGAATTGCAGCACGATGGGCTTGTCGAGATCCTTCACCGAGGCCTGCAGCGCGCTCTCCGCGGCGAAGGCGAGCCCCTCGCCCCAAAGGCCCGGGATCCAGCCGGCCCGCGGCCAGCCATGGTCACGCACCACGAGCCAGAGGCAGACCAGGGCGGAGAGCGCGGTGGCCGCGGCATACCAGGCCGCCCAGGCGCCGATGGTGAGCGGTTCGTGCAGCAGCCCGGCCAGCAGGATCGCCGCGAGCCGCATGATGCCGGGAATCACCGTGACGGTCGCCTGCCGCTTCGACTGGCTGGCCGCCATGGTGATGGCGATGGCGAGGTTGGCCCAGCGCCCGAGCCAGAGATCCGCCAGCAGCACCAGCGCCAGCGCGGTGGCACCGATGCGCCCGGCCTCGATCAACGGCAACAGCAGGAACAGCGCCACGCCCAGCGGCAGCGCTGTGACCAGGATGGCCAGCAGCCCATGCCCCACCCAGCGGCGCATCGCCGCCGGCTCCCGCGCCACCTCTCGGATCAGCAGCTGGTCGGTGCCCCAGCCCGCGAAGCAGGCGACGGCGACCGTGACGGCGGTGAGGGCCGCGAACTGGCCGTAGCCCTCGGGCCCCAGCAGGCGCAGCGCCATCAGCAGCCAGGCGATCTGCGTCAGCAATTGCAGCCCGAAACCGCCGAACAGCACGGAGACATCGAAGGCCAGCGCCTTGGCCGGCAACAGGCGCATGAGCCGCGTCTTCATGCCCGCAGCGCCCCCGCGATGGCGTGCCAGAGCGGCTTCATCCGCATCTCGCGGTCCAGCGGATGCCCGCGCGAGGGCAGGCCGTCACGCCGGCGGGCGAAGGCGCTGTCCTGCTGCCAGGATTGCACGTCGGAGAGGCCCCACATGACCAGCATCTTCATGGCCGGCTGGTCGAGCACCACGCGCAGGAAATCGGCCGCCATGGCCGCCCCCTCGGCATCGCGGGCGGCGATGTCGGCGGGCAGCAGGCGGTCCACGATGTCGAGCTCGGTCACCTCGATCAGCAGGCCCATGCCGGCCATCTCCCGCAGGAAGCGCGCGAGGCGCGCGGCGTCGAAGGGGGCGGAGCGCGGCGCCAGATGCGCCTGGATGCCGAGCGCCTGGACCGGCGCGCCGTCGCGCAGCAGGCGCTCCAGCAGGCGCAGGATGGTGGCGCGGCGGCGCTCCTGCCGGCGGTCGCTGAGCTCGATGTCGAAATCGTTCAGCACCAGCCGCGCGCCGGGATCGGCCTCGCGCGCCCATTGGAAGGCCAAGCGGATCAAGGCGGGATCGGCGAGCGGCGTGTCGCGCAGCCCGTCCTCGCCCACCGGTTCGTTCACCACATCCCAGGAGGCGATGCGGCCGCGGAAATGGCCGGCGACGGTGCGGATATGCTGCTCCACCGTCGCGCGCAGCGCGGGCGCCGTCATCGCGGCGGGGTCGAACCAGCGTGGGCGGGCCTCGTGCCAGAGCAGCGTGTGGCCGCGCAGCCCCATGCCATTGGCGGCGGCGAAGGCTGCGATTTCCTCGGCGGGGGCGAAGTTGAAGGCGTCGGGGCTGGGGCGCAGCCTGTCCCATTTCAGCTCCAGCCCCGGCGCCAGCAGGCCCGCGTCGCGGCGGAGCGGGGGCAGCAAGGCTGGGTAGTCCCGCAACTGCCCGCGCGTGACCATGCTGCCGATCACGAGGCCCCGCGCCTCGGCCAGCGCGCGCAGGCCGGCTTCCTGCGCGAGGGCGCTGGCCGCGAGTGGCATGCCCAGCAGCGTGCGGCGGGCGAGCCTCATGCGCGCCCCGTCAGCCGGCGAAAGAGGCGCTGGCGGCGGGCGAAGCGCGCGAGGCCGGCGGCGTCGTCGAGATAGGCGCGCAGCAGGCCCGCATCCTCCCACGGCACGTCATGCCAGGCGCCGCGCAGATAGGGCGATTGCGGGTCGCGCAGCCATTCACCGGGAAACAGCGCGATCTCGGCCCCCGGCGGCGGCAGGGGCGTGGCGTCCGGGTCCGCGCCTTGCAGATGCGCGGCATAGGCGGCGGCGAGGCCGCCCCCCAGATGGCAGATGGGGGTGGCGCGCGGGTTCATCTCGATCAGCAGCTTGCGGCCGGTGCCCCGCTCCACCACGAAGTCGAAGCCAAGAAAGCCCGAGAGGCCGAGCGCCTCGGTCATCGCAGCAGCGCTCGCCGCCATCTCAGCGTCCTCGATCACGCGCACCACGGTGGCGGGCGCGGTCGCGCTCGCGGCGTGCAGCACCTCGACCGAGAGGCCGGCCAGCACGCGGCCGCGCTCGGCGATCACGGCGCGGTTGGCGGGGTGGCCCGCCACGAAATCCTGCAGATCCGGCACGCCCGGCCGCCATTCCCGCCGGGCGAAGAGCGGGTTCAGGCTGCCCTCCCAGGCGGCCAGCTTCAGCGACTGCATCAGCGTGGGCCGCGCCGTGGCGCGGGCGAAGGCGGGCGCGGCCTCGGCCGCGTCGCGCAGCACCTGCACGCCCGCCCCGCCCCAGGAGGCATCGGTCTTGAGCACGCGCGGCAGCCCGCCCTCGGAGATGGCGGCCCTGAGTGCAATGAGGCTCGGCACCGGGCGGGTTCCGGGCATGGGCAGGCCAAGCTGCGCCGCCAGCGCCATCTGCGCGGATTTTGCGGCTGCCACCGGGAAGCCCGCGGGATCGCCGAGCGACGCCTCGACCAGCGTGCGCAGATCCGCCTCGGCATGGAGCGCGCGCAGCAGGGCGGCGGCGCGGTCATCGGCGGGCACGGCGCGGTCGGGGCGGGCCGCGCGCAAGGCCCGCGCCAGATCGGCACCCATGGACCAGGGGCGAAGAACATGCTGCCGCGTGGGCGCCGCCGAACGCGCCAGCAGCGAACCGCGGGGCGAGGCGCCCTCCACCACGCAACCCGCCTTGCGCAGCGCCATGGCGAGCCGTGCGGCGACCGTCCAGGGCTGCGTCGAGACGACAAGCAGCTTCACGCGCGCGAGGCCCGCGCCAAGCGCCACCAGGTGATCTTGCCCGCCACCTCCGTGAACTTCACCGATTGCAGCGCGGCCGCGCGGCCGCCGCCGCTCAGCGCCCAGCGCAGGCCGACAAGGCCCAGCTGCACCACCCCCTTGGCCTGCAGCAGCAGCGCATCGCGCCAGGGCGCCTTGGAGCGGCGCAGCACCACCGTCCCGTAGATCTGCCCGGTGCGGAAGTTGCGGGCGCGCATGTAGGAGAGGGTCGCGCGGTCGGGCGGCACCAGCTCATGCACCACCGCCTCGGCGCACCAGACGAAGCGGCGGCCCTGTTCGAAGAGGCGCAGGAAGAGGTCGAAATCCTCGCCGCCGCAACGGCCGAGGAAGGGGTCGAAGGGCGCCGGCTCGGCCAGGCACGTGGCGCGCAGCATCAGCGAATTGCCCGTGCCGATCCAGCGGCCGGAGACGCTCTCGTCGTGCCGCAGCGTGAGTTCGCTTCCGGTCGGCCAGGAGAGCCTGCGCTCGTAGGAGCGGCCCGTGGGATCCCATGCCGGCGGCCCGCCGGGGAATTCGGGGATGACGGCGCCGAAGACCAGGTCCGCCCCGGTCGCCACCTGCGTCGAGACCAGCGCGTGCAGCCAGCCCGGCTCGCAGCGCTCATCATCATCGAGGAAGACCACGCGTTCGCTGTCGCTGGCCGCCACGCCCGCATTGCGCGCGAGCGAGATGTTGGGGTCGGGCGCGGCCAGATAGCGCAAGGGAAGCCCGGGCAAGGGGATCATCGCCTCCACCGCGGCGCGCGCGTTGGAGTCAGGGGAATTGTCCACCACCAGCACCTCCGCCGCCTCGCCCGTGGGCAGGGACTGGTCGCGCGCGGTCGCGATGGCGCGCGCCAGGGGGCCGGGGCGGTTGAAGGTGCAGATGACGATGGTCGTGCGCGGCATGGGCCCCAGCATTCGGCCGAACCGCGGAAGCGCGCAAGCGGCGTGGGTTTGCCAGGCAGGCGGCCTTGCCGCAGGTTGCGGTCCATGCCGCCCAACGATCCCGCCGCCCATCTCCCCGCGCTCGACGGGCTTCGTGCGGTGTCCATCCTGCTGGTCATCGTGTCCCATGTGGGGTTCGGGAGTATCGTTCCCGGCGGGCTCGGCGTCACGCTGTTCTTCGGCATCAGCGGCTTCATCATCACGCGGCTGCTGCTGGCCGAGTGGGCGGCGCATGGGCGGATCGCCTTCGGCGCCTTCTACGCGCGGCGCGTGCTGCGCCTCTCGCCCGCGCTGCTGGCCTATGCGGCTTGCGCGGGCCTCGCCATGGCGGCGCTCGGCGCGCCCTTCGTCTGGGCGGAGTGGCTCGCCATGCTGTTCTACGGCGCCAACTACTACGCCCTCTGGGTGGGCTTCCCGGACCATCCGGGCCTGGCGCCGCACCCCTTCAGCATCCTCTGGTCCTTGGCGGTGGAGGAGCATTTCTACCTGCTCTTTCCCGCGCTGATGCTGGGGCTGGTGCGGCGCGGCTGGTTCCTGCCGGCCATGGCGCTGGGCTGTGCCGCCTCACTCGCCTGGCGCATCGTGGTGCACGCCTCCTGCGGCGATGGCGGCGGGCCGGAGATGCTCTGCGGCACCTTCCCGGCCTATCGCATCCACATGGCGACCGACACGCGGCTGGATGCCATGCTCTATGGCTGCGCGCTGGCCTGGCTCTGCCGGCCCGGCGCCATGCCCGGCTGGGTGCGGGCGCGCTGGCCCTTGGCCCTCGGCGGGGGCATGGTGCTGGCGAGCCTGCTCATCCGCGACGACGCCTTCCGCGAGACGGCGCGCCACAGCCTGCAATCCGCGGGCATCGCGCTGGCGCTCGGCCCGCTGCTCTTCGCGCCGGCCTATGGATGGCTGCGTGCGGCGCTCTCCTGGCCGCCGGCCCTGCTGGTCGGGCGGATGAGCTATGTGCTCTACCTGTTTCATTGGCTGGCCGTGGGCCTCGCCTGCGCCGCGACCGGCGAGGCGATGCGCGAGGCGCCCTACGGCCTCACCTGGTATGCGGTGTTCGCCCTCGCGACGCTGGTTCCGACTGCGGCGGTCTATTGGGGTATCGAGCGTCCGGTGGCGCGGCTGCGGCGCCGCCTCCGCCATTAATTTCGGGGCACCTTGCGCATGACGCGCAGCAGGCGCGGCGCCTCCAGCAAGTAGCGGCGCCAAAGCCGGCGCGGCTCGCTGCCCAGGCGGTGCAGCCATTCGAGGTGCGCGCGCTGCATCCAGGCCGGCGCGCGCCGCTTGGCCCCCGTGACGAATTCCAGCGCGGCGCCGAGGCACAGGCCCACGCCGGTCGCGCCGCCCGTCGCCTGGATGCGCGCCGCCAGCCTCTCCTGCTGCGGCGAGCCCACGCAGAGGAAGACGAAGCGCGCCGGATGCGCCTGCACGAAGCCGACCGCGGCCTGGATTGCCGCCTCATCATGGATGAAGCCCATGGGCGGGTCGTGGTGGAACAAGGCGGTGAGGCCGAAGCGGGCGCGCAGATCCGCCGCCATCGCCGCCGTGCCGCCGATCAACGTCACGGGCGTGTCGGGGCCGATGACGCGCGCGAAGAGGGCAGCGGCCAGGTCGCTGCCCGGCGCCAGGTTGAGCCGCACGCCCCGACGGCCGGCCAGCAGGCGCAGGATGCGGCTGTCATTCAGCGAGAGCCAGGCGCCATCATAGAGCGCGCGCAACGCGGCATCGCCGGCTTCCAGCCGCAGCAGGTGATCGGCGTTGGGGGTGACGACATAGGCGAAGGGCGCCGCGGGATCGCGCGCCGTGAGCAGCGCCAGCGCCGCCTCCAGGTCCAGGTCGTCGAAGCGCACGCCGAGCAGGCGAAGGGAGGGCAAGGGGATCATGGCACTCCCTGGCGGTGGGGCAAGCCCTGGCAATGGGGCGTTCCCTAGCATTGGCGCAGCCATTCATATACATGGATCACACCGGCATTGTCGCGGGGGCAAGTGGGGATTCTGGCCGAAGATCAGGGAGATTCGGGCGGTGCGCTGATGGCGGCATCTGCGCCGCCCCCCGCCCCGCGCCTTCCCCCTCCGGCGGAGGCGCCCGCCGCCTGGGGCAGCTTCCACCCCATGGACCTGCTGGTGACGGCGACGCTGCGCTGGAAGCTCCTGCTGCTCGCGGCCGTGCTGCCCGCCCTCGCCGGCATCGGCCTCGCACTCCTGACGACGCCCCGCTTCCCCGCCACCGCCATCCTTCTCGTGCAGACCGCGCGCGACGCATCCTCGGCCGCCGACATCACCGGCATTGGGCCCAACACCGTCTCGGTGGAGGTGCTGAAGGTGACGCGGGCCGAGGCGGAGATCCTGGGAAGCCCCGAGGTGCTGCGCGCGGCCCTTCTCTCCGCCGGGCCTGGCGGCATCCTGCCGGACCAGCGCGCGACGGTCGGGCCCGATTTCGACCGTGCCGTGGAGGAGCTGGGCGAGGCGCTGCGCTGGGAGACGGAGCCAGGCTCCAACCTGCTGCGCGTGACGCTGACGCTCCCCGACCGCGTCCGCGCCCTGCGCGGGCTGGAGGCCATCCTCGCCGCCTATTTCGACCGCCGCGCCCTGCTCTCAGGCGATGACGGCGCCCGCCTCCTCGCGGCCGAGCTGGAACTGGCGACCGGCCGCATCCGCACGGTGGATGAGCGCATCCGCGTCACGCGCGACGGCGCCGGCGTGCTCGACATCGCCCAGGACATCCAGTTGGCGAACGCCCGGCGGGAGGAACTGAGCCAGCGCGAGAACCGCGCGCGCGAAGCGCTGGCGACCGCGCGCGCCCAACTCGCCGCGGCCGAGCAGCAGCTCACCGGACAACCGGCGCGGGTGCTGGCCTTCAGCGACACCACCAACCTGCGCAACAACGATGACAGCCGCAACCAGCTCAACCGCCTCCTGATGGAGCGCGCGCACATGACCACGCAATACGCGCCCGACTGGCCCGGCCTGCGCGACCTGGACCGCCGCATCGCGGCACAGCGCGCGCTGGTGCAGCAGGAATCGAGCACCAACTTCACCACCACGCGCGAGATGCGGAACCCCGCACAGGAGCTGCTGAGCAACCGCGCCGTCACGGCGCGGCTGGAGCTGGAGACGGTGGCCGGCCAGCTGGCGGAGGTGACGCGCCAGCGCGAGGAAGCCGAGCGCCGCGGCCAGCGCCTGCTGGCGGCCGAGGTGACGCTGCGCGACCTGCAGCGCCAGCGCGAATCCCTCGAGGGCATCGCGCGCCAGCTCGCCACGCGGGAGGCCGCGCTGCGCATCGGCGATGAGGCGCGGCGCCAGTCGGGTGCCGGCGTGCAGGTCATCCAGCCGCCCAACGCCCCGGTGAATGGGCGCAGCCTGCGCCGCGTGATCGCGGCGGGCGGCATCGTGCTGGGCCTGGGCCTCGCCGCGGGCCTCGCGCTGCTGCTGACGCTGACGCGCCGCACGGCCGCCACGGTGGATGAGGCGGTGCGCGCGCTGCGCGTGCCGGCCCTCGCGCGCTTCGGCACCATGCCCGGCGGGGCCGCCGAGCTGCGCCCGAACGCGCAGATGGAGGACCTCGCCTCCCTGCTGGGCGATGCGCGGGTGGATGGCGTGCGGCCGGCGGCCATCCAGCTCGTCGGCGCGGCCAAGGGCGATGGGCGGGCCGAGCTCGCGCGGGCGCTGGCCGTGACGCTGGCGCAGCGCGAGGGCGGGTTCATCGCGCTCGTGGACCTGCTGGGCGACGGGCGGGAGCATCTGGCGGCCCTCGGTTCCTCGCCGCAGGTGGGGGAGCGCCAGCCGGGCGAGATCCTGATGCTGCCGACCGTGCTGCCGCGCCTCTTCGTCTCCTTCGAGGCGGCGGAATCCAACCTCGCCTCGCCCCGGGCTTCCTTCGAGGTGGCGGCGCAGTACATGCACCGCATGCGCCGTGCCTTCGAGACCATCATCATCATCGCGCCCGACGAGCCGGAGAGCTACGCGCTGCGGCGCGTCGCCGCCGTGGTGGACGCCAACCTGCTGGTGGTGCGCGGCGAGCGCACGGGGATGCGCCGCGCCCGCCGCGCGCGCGACGCGGTGCTGGGGGCCGGGGGGGCGCTGCTCGGCCTCGCCTATACCGGCTTCCGCCAGGTGCTGCCGCGGCGCCTCCAAGGGTGGTCATGAGCACGACACGGCGCGCGCTGCCGCTGCTGCTGGCCGGCTGCACGGGGCACGAGATCACGGCCAACCCGCGCGGGGCCGACCGCTTCCTGCCCTGGGACAATGCCACCCCCGAATACCGCATCGCCGCGGGCGACCGGCTGCGGGTGCAATACCTGCTGACGCCCGAGCTGAACGAGGTGGCGCTGGTGGCGCCCGACGGCCAGGTGGCGCTGCGCGCCGCCGGCCGCGTGGATGTCGCGGGGCGCAGCATCTCGGAGGCGGAGGCGGCGATCACCCAGGCCTCCCGCCGCTACCTGACCCAACCGGTGGTGACGCTGGGCCTCGAGGAGGCGGCGGGCTCCGTCGTGCTGGTCGGCGGCATGGTGCGCAACCCGGGCCAGCACCCGCTGCCGGCGCGGCGCGGGGCGCTGGAGGCGGTGATCCGCGCCGGCGGCTTCACGGACGAGGCGCGGCTGAACGAGGTGGTGCTGATCCGCCGCGGCCCGGGCGACCTGCCCATGCTGCGCACGCTGGACCTGCGCGGCTTCGTCTCCGGCACGGTGCCGGAGGACGTGCCGCTGGCGGCGGGCGACATCGTCTATGTGCCCCGCTCGCGCATCGCCGAGGTGAACCTCTGGATTGACCAGTATGTGAACCGGCTGATCCCCTTCTCGCGCTCCTTCTCCTATTCCATCAATCGCATCCCGGTGGGCGGGGCGATCTGATGCGCCGCGTGGTGCTGCCGCCGGGGGTGGCGCCTGTGCCGCCACCCTTGGTCCTGCCCGCCTTTACGGTGGTCGGGCCGCGCATCCAGGCCATGCTGGCCGCCTGCGCCGTGTTCCTCTACTCCGGCGCGAAGCTCCAGTTCGGCGCCACCTTCGCCGCGGCCGATCTCGGCGCGGTGGATCCGCTCAACCGCGCGCTCCAGCTTCTGCTGCTGGCCGGCTGCGGCCTGCTCGCGCTGCGCGCCGGCTGGCCGGCCGTGCGGATCGGCCTGCGGCTCTGGCCCTTCCTGCTGGTACTGGCCCTCATCATCGCCTCCGCGCTGTGGTCGCAATCCACCGGGCACACCATCCGGCGCTCCCTCGCCCTGATCGCGCTGCTGGCCTTCGTCGTCGCCACCGGGGCGCTGCTGGATGTGGGGCGCTTCTTCCGCATCCTGATGGGCGTGATGGGGGCCCTGATCCTCGCCTCCCTGGCGGAGGCCGCCCTGCGCCCCTCGGTCGGCTTCGACACGGGGGAATATGCCAATGCCATCCGCGGCGTCTTCCCGCAGAAGAACGTCCTGGGCATGGCGCTGCTGTTCACCGCCCTCGCCCTCTCCTTCCTGGTGCTGGAGCGCGGGCGGCTCCGCTGGACGGATGGCGCATGGCTCGGCGCCCTGCTCGCGATGCTGGTGCTGGCGCGCTCCACCACCTCGCTGCTGCTGACGGTCGTGGTGGCAGGCGTCACCCTGCTGGTGCTCTGGGCCACGCGCGGCGGGCTCTGGGGCGCGGTGGCGGGCCTCGCGGCCGCGGTGGGGCTGGCCGCGGCCACCATCGTCTTTGCCGGCATCGGGATGGAGGGGCTGTTCGACCTGATCGGCAAGGATGCCTCGCTGACCGGGCGCACCTTCATCTGGGACGGCGTGTGGCAGATCATCGCGGGGCGTCCGCTGCTGGGCCATGGCTATGCCGCCTTCTGGCTGGAGAACTCGCGCAACGTCCGCAGCCTGGCGGAGCTGGTGGCGTGGGAGGTGCCCAATGCCCATAGCGGCTACCTGGAGGTGCTGCTGCAGCTCGGCTGGGTGGGGATGGCGCTGGTCGCGTTCATGGGGGTGGCCACCCTGGGGCTGGCATTGCGCGCGATGCTGCGCGGGCAGGTGGCGCTGGGCCTCTGGGTGGTGCTGGTGCTGGGCGTCGTGGGCATCCTGAACCGCACGGAGTCCGTGCTGCTGAACCCGGATTTTCCCCTGCTCTTCTGGCTGCTGGCCCTGGTGGCGATCGGCGGCCGGGCACGAGGCGGGATCTCGACCCCCGGGCGCGCCACCCGGCGGCCTTGATGACGCCGCATGAAAGGTCGCGGTGGTGGGGCAGAAGCGTTCCACGCTCGTTTCATGGATCAACTTGCTAAGATTTACGTATTGGATCACAATTGGGACAGAATTCGAGTTCGATCTCGTATCCGGACACCCCCGCCCAGCATGCTTCCCTCCCCCCCGCCTGATGACCCCGGCAGCGCCGCGCCGGAACCCCGGCCCTCGGCCATGGCGGGGGCGCAGCCGGTGGCGGCCTTCTGCCAGCTTGCCTCCCTGCTGGACCTGCTGGCCGTGCTGATCGCGAGTCTGCTCTGGATTGACGCCCATCCGGTGCGGGATGCCTTCACGCCGCTCGAGGCGCAGCTGATCGGGCTTGGCCTCGCGGTCCTGTGCTGGGCCAACATCATGTCGCTGACGCCGACCACGCTGGGCCGGCTGCTCGACGTGCCCTGGGCCATCGCCGATGCGTTGCTGGTGCCCGCCTTCGTCGGCGGCTGCGCGGCCCTGCTGGCCTATCTGTTGACTGGCGGCCCGGTGGCGGCCGCGGTCCTGCTCTGGCCCGTGGCCGCGCTCTCCCTGCTGCTGCCGCTGCGCATCCTCTTCGCCGGCCTCGCCCGCCGCGGTGTGCGCGATGGCTGGCTGCGCCGGCGCATCGCCGTCGTCGGCGCCACCGACATGTCGGCCGAGCTGATCCACCGCCTGACGGACCCCGCGAACCCCGAGATCCCCGATCTGGTCGGCGTCTTCGACGACCGGGACGCGACGCGCCGCCCGCCCGAGGTGAGCGGCGTCAGCGTACGCGGCGACATCGCGGAACTCTGCCGCCGCGCGCAGACCGAGCGGCTGGACCTCATCGTCATCGCGCTGCCGCTGAGCCGCGCGATGGACATCCTGCGCTCGGTCCAGCAGGTGCAGGCACTGACGGCCGAGGTGGTGGTGCTGCTGGAGGGGCAGAACGCGGCCCCGCAGGGCACGCGCGTCTCGGTCATCGCGGGCTATCCGGTGCTGCAGCTGGTCCGCCAGCCGCTGCAACCGGGCGCCGTCATCGCGAAGGGCATGATCGACTATTCGCTGGCCGCGCTGGCGCTGCTGCTGGTCTCGCCCCTCCTGCTCGCGTCGGCGCTGGCCATCCGGCTCAGCGGGCCGGGCCCCGTGCTGTTCCGCCAGCCACGCGTCGGCCGCAACGGGCGCATGTTCAACATCCTGAAGCTGCGCACCCTGCGCTGGGACCCGGCCGATGACGGGACGCGCGGCGTCGTCGCCAATGATGTGCGCGTCACCCGGGTGGGCCGCGTGTTGCGCGTGCTCTGCGTGGATGAATTGCCGCAGCTCCTGAACGTGCTGCGGGGCGAGATGAGCCTGGTCGGGCCGCGGCCGCATGTGGCGCATATGCTGGTGGCCGGAAAGCCGATCGAGGAGCTGGTACCGGGCTATGGGGCGCGCCACCGCATGAAGCCCGGCATCACCGGCTGGGCGCAGGTGAACGGACTTTCGGGCACCATGTCGGATGTCGCGATGGCACGCATCGTGATCGCGCATGACCTCGCCTATATCAGCGAGTGGTCGCTCTGGCTCGACCTGCGCATCCTGGCGCGGACCATGGTGATCTCGCTGTTCGGCCGCAACGCCTTCGACGTGCAGCTCCGGGAGTGGCGGGGGCTTTAGGGTGGCGCGTCGTCTATGCGCCCTGCCATGACGGGCGCACACTCCCCATGAGCCTCCGCAGAGGCCCGTGAGGAGAGCAGACAAGATGGCGCATCAACGCTTCCGCCGCTTCAACACCGGCATGTACTACAAGGACCATGACGTGAAGAACGAGATGTGCATGGCGGTGCGCGCCGGCAATCTCATCTTCCTGCGCGGGCAGACCGGCTTCACCTTCGAGGGCGGCTTCGTGGGCCATGGCGACGCCGCCGCCCAGGCCGACCAGGCCATGAAGAACGTGAAGGTGCTGCTGGAAGAGGCCGGCTCCAGGATGGAGCACATCTGCAAGATCACGACCTACATCACCGACCGCGCCTGGCGCGAGCCGGTGTATCAGGTCATCGGCCGGCATCTGGGCGACATCGCGCCGGTCGGCACCGGGTTGATCGTGAACGGCCTGGCCCTGCCGGAGATGCTGGTCGAGATCGACATTGATGCCGTGATCCCGGATGGCGAGGGATGATCCATCTGGGCGGCATTTCGGCGGCGCAGGCGGCGCCTCGGCACAGCGCCGAGGCCGCGGTGATCCAGGCGGAAGCGGTGTTCGACACGCTGGAGGCAGAGATCACGCGCCAGGGCGGGCGCCTCACCGATCTCTGCAAGATCACCATGCAGATCACCGACCGCGCCTATCGCCAGGCGGTCTATGGCGTGATGGGCCAGCGCCTGATGGGCGTGCGTCCGGTCAGCACCGGATTGATCGTGAAGGCGCTGCATGATCCGGCGGCGCTGTTCCAGCTCGATGCCTTCGCGGTGCCGGGCGGGCCCCACCAGCGGCTGCGCCCCTACCGCTCCACCAGCATGCCCTACGGCCTGGAGAAGCAGCCCTTCGAGGCGGAGTTCTGCATGGCCGTCGTCGCCGGCCAGCGCATCTTCCTGCGCGGGCAGACGGGGCTGACGCTGGAGGGCGGCTTCTCGACCGTGGGGGATGCGGGCGGCCAGGCGCGCATCGCCATCGCCAATGTGCAGAAATTGCTGGCCGATGCCGGCGCAACCCTCGCCAATGCCGTGCATGCGACCCTGTATGTGACGGACCGCGCCCATATCGCGCCGGTGATGCGTGAGCTTCTGCCGCCGCTCTCCGCGCATCCCATCCCGCACACGCTGTTCGTCGTGAAGGGGCTGGCGGCGCCCGAAATCCTCATGGAGATTGACGTCCATGCCTGTCTGGGATGATCTCTGGACCGATGCGCGGCTCGTCACCATGCAGGGCGACGGGCTTGGACTGATCGAGCCTGGCGCGCTGGCGGTGCAGGATGGGCGCATCGCCTGGGTGGGTGCGATGGCCGAGCTGCCGCATGACGACGCCCAGCGCACGCATGATGCCGGCGGGCGCTTCATCCTGCCGGGCTTCGTGGATGGGCACACGCATCTGGTCTTCGCCGGCAACCGCATCGGCGAGTTCGAGCGGCAACTGGGCGGCGCCACCCGCGCCGAACTGGCCGCCGAGGGCGGCGGCATTCTCTACACCACGCAAGAGACGCGGCGCGCCAGTGTCGCCGAGCTGGTCGCCATCGCCACCCCGCGTCTGCACCGGCTGATGAGCGAGGGTGTGACCACGCTCGAAATCAAGTCGGGCTACGGGCTGGACCTCGACAGCGAGCTGAACATGCTGCGCGCGGCGCGCATCCTGGGGCGGGAAAATGGCGTGCGCGTCGTCACCTCCTTCCTCGGCGCGCATGTGGTGGCACCCGAGTACAAGGGCCGCTCGGCCGACTACATCACACATCTGATCGAGGTGATCCTGCCCGCCGCACTGGCCGAAGGGCTGGTGGATATCTGCGATGGCGGGATCGAGGGGCTGGCGATCAAGCCCGAGGACATGCTGCGCCTCTATGCCGCGGCGCAGGCGGCCGGCATCCCGGTGCGCGGCCATACGGACCAGTATGGCGATGTCGGCGGCGGCGGGGTGCTGGCCGGCATCGGCGCGCTCTCCGCCGATCACCTGGAATACGTCAGCGAGGCGTCGCTCGCGGCCATGGCAAAGGCGGGGACGGTGGGCGTGCTGCTGCCAGGCTCGACGCTGTTCCTGAACGAGCCGCGCCGGCCGCCGGTGGAGTGGTTCCGCCAACATGGCGTGCGCATGGCGCTGGCGACGAATTGCAATCCGGGTTCCTCGCCCACGCTCTCGCCCTTGCTGGTGCTGGCGCTCGGGTGCTCGTTCTTCCGGATGACACCGGTGGAGGCGCTGCGGGGGATGACGGTGCATGGCGCGGCGGCGATCGGCCTTGGCGGCAAGGTGGGCGAGCTGCGTGCCGGCCTGCCCGCGGATTTCGTCTTGTGGGAGATCAGCCAGCCGGCGGAGCTTTGCTATTGGCTGGGCGGTTCGCCGCCGCGGCAGATCGTGCGGGCGGGAGTCATCCAGTAAAAGGGCCTCCGGCGGCTGGGGCCTCAGGCCCCAGACCCCGCCAATGCCGCGGGCATCGCCTGGAGTTCTTCCTCCGGCAGATGGCACGCGATGCGATGCGCCTCACCGAACACGCGAACGGGAGGCGCTACTGTGTCACAGATCACGCCCATGTGGCGCGGGCAGCGATGCGCGAAGCGGCAGCCCACACTCCCCTGCCCGCTCTGCACATCACCCTTGAGGCGGATGCGGCTTTCCGCGCGGCCCTCGGCGCCCACCACCGGCACGGCAGAGAGCAGCGCCTCGGTATAGGGATGGTAGGGCGGCGAAAGCACTTCGTCGGCGCGGCCTTCCTCGACGATGGCGCCGCGATACATCACGGCGATGCGATCGGCGATGTGGGCGACCACCCCAATGTCGTGCGAGATGAAGAGATAGGCGACGCCCAATTCATCGCGCAGATCGGTCAGCAGGTTCAGCACAGCCGCCTGGACCGAGACGTCCAGTGCGGAGACCGCTTCGTCGCAAACCAGGAAATCGGGGCGGCTCGCCAACGCGCGCGCGATGCCGATGCGCTGCTTCTCGCCGCCCGACATCTGGTGCGGATAGCGGGCGCGATAGCTGGGCGGCAGGCGGACCAGGTCCAGCAGGCGCTCCACCTCACGCGTGGCGGCGGCGCCAGACGCGATGCCGAAGCGGACCAGCGGGCGGCGCAGCGCCTCATCCACCGTCTGGCGCGGGTTGAGCGAACTGTCCGGGTTCTGGAAGACGATCTGCGCCCGCCGGCGGAACTCGGTGGAAGCGCCGGGCGGGATGGCTTGCCCGTCGAAGCGGATGCTGCCGGAATCGGCGCTGATCAGGCGCAGCACGAGGCGGCCGAGCGTGGATTTGCCGCAGCCGGACTCACCCACCAGGCCCAGCACCTCGCCACGGCCGATGGTGAGGCTGACGCCATCCACCGCCCGCGTGCCGGCGCGCTTCCGGAAGAGGCCGCCGCCGCCAAAGCTGCGCGAGAGGCCCTCGGCGGAGAGCAGCGGCGTGGGGATGGGGCGTGTCACGGCTTCGGGCGCGGGCGGGATGGGCCAGGGCTCGCCCGCGATTTCGGCGGCGCGGTGGCAGCGCATGAGGCGGGATTCGCCCAGCAGGGGCTGCGGCTGCGCGCAGGCCTCCACGGCGAAGGGGCAGCGCGGCTGGAAATTGCAGCCTGGCATGGGCAGCGTCAGGTCGGGCAGGCCGCCCGGGATGGGGGCCAGGCGCGCCATGCGGCCGCGATCCACGCGCGGCAAGGCGGCGAGCAGCCCGCGCGTATAGGGGTGGCGCGGATCGGCCAGGACTTCGGCGCAGGCGCCCTGCTCCACCACGCGGCCGGCATAGAGCACGGTCAGCTCGTCGCAGAGCCGGTCCACAATGCCGAGATTGTGGCTGACCAGCAGCATGGAGACACCACGCTCGCGCCTGAGCTTTTCCAGCAGGTCCAGGATCTGCGCCTCGACCGTGACGTCCAGCGCGGTGGTGGGCTCGTCCAGCAGCAGCAATTCGGGCTCGCAGGCGAGTGCGGTCGCGATCACGGCACGCTGCTTCATGCCGCCGGAGAGCTGGTGCGGATAGGCGCGGGCGATCTCGGCCGCGCGCGGGATGCCCATCTCGCCCAGCAGCGCGACGGCGCGGGCCAGGGCCGCCTCGCGCGAGAGGCCCTGATGCTGGATCAGCGGCTCGGCCACCTGGAAGCCGATGGTGAGCGAGGGGTTCAGCGCGGCCGCCGGGTCCTGGAAGACGACGCCGATCCGGCGGCCGCGCAGGCGGGATGCGGCCGCGCGCAGATCCTCGCCGTCGAAGCGCAGCGCGTCAGCGGTGAGCGTCGCCCCCTCACCCAGCAGCCCCAGCAACGCCAGCACGACGGAGGATTTGCCCGAGCCGCTTTCGCCGACCAGGCCCATGGCGCCGCCGCGCGGAATGGCGAGCGAGACATCCTGAAGCGCATGCACCGGCCCGCGCTGCGTGGCGTAGCTGAGAGAGAGATGCTTGATGGAGAGAAGCGCGCTCAATGGCCACGTCCTCTCAGGCGCGGATCGAGCAAATCACGCAGCCCCTCGCCCACGATGTTCACCGCGATGAGCAGCACGCAAAGGCAGAGGCCCGGCGCCAGGCCAATCCAGGGCGCCTCGCTGATGAAGGGCCGGCTTTCCGCGATCATCAGCCCCCACTCGCTGTCCGGCGGCTGCGGCCCGAGGCCGAGGAAGCTCAACGCCGAGCCCAGCAGGATGGCGAAGGTGATGCGCAGTGCGGTTTCCACGATCAGCGGCGGCCAGGCATTGGGCAGGATCTCGCGCACCAGGATGTGATAGCCGCCTTCGCCACGCGCCCGGGCGGCCTCGACGAAATCCTCGGCCAGCAGGTCGAGCGCCACGGCGCGGGCCACGCGCGTCATGATCGGCACATAGACCAGGCCGACGGCGAGGATGGTCTTGCCCAGGCCGGGCTCGGTCACGGCGAGGATCAGCAGGCCCAGCAGCACGGGTGGGATGGAGATCATGAGGTCCACGCCGCGCATGATGGCTTCTTCCGTCCAGCCGCGCCGGAAGGCGGCGATGAGGCCGAGCGGCACGCCGATGGCGAGCGAGATGGCCGTGGCGCCGAAGCCCATCAGCAGCGAGTGGTGCGCCCCCGCCAGCACGCGCGAGAACACGTCCCGCCCGAATTCATCCGTGCCGAACCAATGCGTCGAGGAAGGCGGCTGGAGGCGCGAGCGGATGTTGAACGCATCGGGCTCGAAGGGCGCGATCCAGGGGCCAAGGATGGCCAGGATCACGATCAGGCCGACGATGACGCCGCCCACCCAGAGCGTGCGCGGGATGCGGTTCATCCGGCCGTGCCGGTCACGCGGATGCGGGGGTTGAGCACGGCGTAGAGGATATCCGCCGCCAGGTTCGCCAGCGCGTAGATGGCGGTGATGACGATCATGCCGCCCATCATCAGCGGGATGTCCTGGTTATCAATCGCGTAGATCAGCATGCGGCCCAAGCCGGGAAAGGCGAAGACGCTCTCCACCACCACGATGCCGCCGATGAGGATGCCGACATCCACCGCCAGCACGGTGATGGTGGGCAGTAGCGCATTGGGCAGCGCATGCCGGCGCAACACGATGCCCTCGGGCAGGCCCTTGGCGCGGGCGGCCAGCACATACTTGCTCTCGATCGCCTCCAGCATGGAGGAGCGCGTGAGGCGCGAGACATGCGCGATCAGCCCCAGCACGAGCGTCGAGACCGGCAGGATCAGGTGCTTCGCCCAGCCGATGAAGCCGCCATCGGCGAGCGGCGTGTAGCCGGTCGCGGGCAGCCAGCCGAGCCAGACGGCGAAGAAGATGATCACCAGGATGCACCAGAAGAATTCCGGCACCGCGATGAAGAAATACTGCATCAGCGTCAGCCCGCGATCCGCCCAGGACCCCACATGCGTCGCCGAATGGATGCCGAGCGCGATCCCGATGATCGCGACCAGCACGATGCTGATGGAGGCGAGGATGGCCGAACGCCCCAAGGCCTCCAGGATCACCGGCCCCGCCGGGCGGTCCATGGTGAGGGACTGCCCGAAATCGCCGCGCATCAGCCCGCTGAACCAGCGCCAATATTGCTCGTAGAGCGGCAGGTTCAGCCCCAGCCTTTCCTCCATCTCGGCGATCGCCTCGTTGGTGGCGAATTCGCCGAGGATCATGTGCGCGACGCTGCCCGGCAGGATGTGCACGATGGCGAAGACCAGCACCGTCATCGCCCAGAGGACGAAGACGACGGACAGGAAGCGGCGCGCGAGGAAGCCTGCCATCAGCTCGCGATGAACCCCGCCCGCAGGTCGAACCAGCGCATCGGATGCGTCTTCACATCCTGAACCGAGGAGCGATAGGCGCAGGCGAATTTTTGGGCATAGGCGATGTAGCCCGGCGGGTTCTCCACCATGGCGCGCTGCATCGCGACGTAATGCGTCTTCTGCTGTGCAAGGTCACCCGTCAGGCGGGCCGCCTCCAGCGCCGCATCCACGCGGGGCTCGTTATACATCCACAGCCGCTCATTCTGGCTGCCACGCGAATGCAGGAAGGGGAAGGTGGAGGTATCAATGGTCGGGCGCGCGAAATAGCCATCAATATAGGCCGGCGCCTTGCCCGCCACCTCCGCCGCGTAGCGCGAGAAGGGAACGCGCTGGATGTCGAACTCGAAGCCGGCGGGGCGCGCCATCTGCTGGAGGGTGACGCCCAGCCGCTCGCGCACCGGGCGGCCCACCGGGATCACCAGCGGCACGCGCAGCGCGCCCGTGTGCCCTGCCTCGCGCAGCAGGCGGCGGGCCGTCGCCACATCGGGGCGCGCGGGGAAGCCGATGTCGCTCGCGAAGAAGGGATGGCTGGGGGCGATGGGGCTGTGGGTGGGGGCACCTTCGCCGAACAGCACGGCTTCCGCCACATCGGCCTTGGCGACGGCGAGGTTCAGCGCACGCCGCACGCGCGGATCATTGAACGGCGCGATGCGGTTGTTCAGGATCGCCCCATCCCAGGAGGCGGTGGCCACACTTTCCACGCGCACATTCCGCGCCTCGCGCAGGGCCCGGATATTCTCGGGGCCGAGGTCCCAGACCACGTCGAGGTCGCCCGCCTGCAGGGCCGCGATGCGCACCGACATCTCCGGCAGGATGCGCATCTCCACACCGTCGAAGCGCGGCCCGGCCTCCCAGTAGTTGGGGTTGCGCGCATAGCTCGCGCGGTCGCCCGGCGCGTAGCTGCGGAAGACGAAGGGCCCGGTGCCGATCGGGTTGGTCGCCAGCTCGTCCAGCTTGTCGGCCGGGACGATCTTCACCTGGCGGTCGGAGAGAATGTCGGCAAAGCCGCCATAGGCGTAGGAGAGGCGGAAGATCACCGTATGGGGATCGGGCGCTTCCATCTGCGCGATCATGTCGTAGTTGCTGCGGCTGGCCGCCCCTGTCGCGGGGTCGAGGATGCGGCGATAGGTCACGATCACGTCCTGCGCCGTCATCTCGCGCCCGTGATGGAACTTCACGCCGCGGCGCAGCTTGAACTCCCAGGTCTTGAGGTCGGGCGAGAAGCTCCAGGATTCCGCCAGCTCCGGCACCACGGACTGGTCCTCCGTCATGCGCGTCAGCCCGTTGAAGACGAAGACCGAGTGCATGAACTCCTCGCCGATCGTCGTCTTGGCGGGATCGAGCGTGCGGAGATTGGCGCTCATCGCGATGCGCAGCGTGCCACCGCCGGCCTGCGCGCCGCCGGGGCGCGGCAGGGCGACGGCGCTGACGAGCGCGGGAAGGGCAAGGGCGGAACGGCGGGGGAGCTGCATGGGGGGTCTCTCCTGTTTCAGATGACGCCGGGGGCGGCGTCAGGGTCCACGGCACGGGTCACGAATTCGCGGAGCGAGGGCGCATAGGCGTCCCAAAGCGCGCGCAGCGCGAGGATGGCATCGGGCGCCAGGTCCACGCGCAGATCCACCAGCGGGAAGATCTCCTTCTCCATCACGACCAGGGCCGCGGAGATGACGGGCTTGCCCTCGCCGCCCGCCGCCTCGCCCGCTTCCATCGCGCGCACCAGGCGCTCGGCCAGCGGCTGGTCGGCGGATTGCGCGAAGGCTTCGGCCATGGCGGCGGGCACGCGGTCATTGGCGAGAATGTTGCCGAGCGCCACGCAATCCGGGACATGCACGGCATTCAGCGCGGGCTTCACGGCGGCGCCATGGAAATGCGCGGTGCGGCCTTCGGCGTCGAGCACGGCAAGCTGCCGCCATTTGTGGTGCGGCGTGCTGGCGACGAGTGCCGCCAGCGTCTCCTCCGCCGAGCAGCCGCTGCGCAGCAATTCCAGGCCGCGTGGGCCGAGGCGCGGGTCGGTGCGGTGCTGCGTCAGCACGCCGCCCACGCCCGGCGCCACATGCGGCACGCGCGAGCCGACCGCGATGCTGGAGGTGGTGACGGCGGCGCCGAATTGCCCGGTGCGGGCGCAGCGTCCGAGGAGCGAATAGGTCATGGGGGAAGGCTACTCCGCTTCGGGGTCATGTCAGGGGGTCGGGCGCGGGATTGTCCAGGAAAAACGACAGTCCCTGCCCAACGGCGCGGCAGCCTGCCCGCGCATCAAGCGGTGAGCCGCTTCACCGTCGCCTCATCCATGCGCGGGACAGGAACCGCAGCGCTGGCGCAGCCGGCCAGCACCAGCATCGCGGCCACGCTGGCGGCGAGCTTGAGCTGATGCGGATGCACCTTGTCCGGTGTGTCGGCAGGCGTCAGCAGGAAGCGCATGTTCGAGAGCGGCCGGTCGAAGCCGGCGCAGAGGCGCAGCGCCGGGATGCCGTGGCGGATGTAGTTCGCGTGGTCCGAATTGCCCATGAAGGGCGCGCTGATGCCGATGGAAAGCCCGGCCGGCGCCAGCGCCGCGTGCAGGAATTCCGCCATCCCCGGCACGCCGCTGGTGAGTGCCGTGATCCCCTCCGCACCCGCCAGCGAGTCGAGGTTCACGTTCAGCACGCGCTTGGCGCGCTCCTCGGGCGCCATGCGTTCCAGATGCGCGGCCGAGCCCAGCAGCGCCCATTCCTCGATGTTGAAGAGGCCCACCTGCACGCCGCGCGCGAGGTGCGGCACCACGTCGCGAATGGCGTCCGCGACGGTGAGCGCGCAGGCAAGGCCGGTGGCGTTATCAATGGCCGAACACGCCAGGTCATGGCCATCTATGTGCGCGGAAAGCACGACCAGTTCCTCACCCTGGCCCGCCATGGTGGCCAGCAGGTTTTCGGCCTGGCGCTCCTCGAAGACGCCCTCGACGAACAAGCGGATGCGGCTGCCCGATTGCGCCGCCAGCGCGGCGCCCGCCTCGTAACTCAGCCCCGCGCAGGGAATGTTCCCCGGCGCGCCATTGCCGGCCGAGCCCGTCACCGGAAGCAGCCCCGGCTCATGGCAGGCGATGAGGAAGCCCGCCGCCCCCGCATCCCGCGCGCATTCGTATTTCTTGCGGCGGTGCATATGCCCGGTGCCCACCATGAATTCATGCCGCACCAGGATGATGGCCCCGCGCACCGCCTCGCCCGCCGCCAGGATCTGCTCGGGCGTGCCGCGGCCGAGATCCAGCAGCGGCGCCTCCAGCCCCTCGGGCGGCGTGGCGGGGGAGCGGCCCAGCGCCTCGGCCGGGTGGGTCACGCCGCGGGCATCGGTGATGCGGGCGCCGATGCGGCTCCAGCCGCGATAGGGAATGGCCTCGCGCGTCACGCTGGCGCCGGTCGCTTCCGCGAGGCGGGGTGCGAGCCATTCGACGGCGGCCTTCTCGCTCGCCGTGCCGGAGAAGCGGCCGCCTGTCGCGCAGATGGCGGCGAAATCCTCGACGATGCGGGGCGAGGCCCAGATGCGGCCCAGAACCTTTTCGATCACAGCCGGTTTCAGCATCCGCCTCTCCTTCGCAGGATGCGCAGGGTGACGTGCCGCGAGGCATCGGTCTAGGGTTGACCGGACAATCCAGGAGTGGACCCCATGACCGACATCCAACGCCACGCCGGCGGCATGCAGGCCGCCCTCCCCGAGATCCTCGCCATGGCCGAGCGCTGCGTGAACATCGACAGCGGCAGCTACATGGCGGGCGGGGTAAACGCCGTGATCGACATCTGGGCCGGCATGGCGGCCAGCATGGGCTTCGCCGTGGAGCGCACGCCGCTGCCCGGCTTCGGCGACCAGATGACGGCGCGGCTGCCGCTCGGCGGCAATGGCCCGCGGGTGCTGGTGCTGGGCCATGCCGACACGGTCTGGCCCGCCGGGATCGCGGCCGAATGGCCCTTCACGCGGGACGGTGACCGCATCACCGGCCCGGGTGTGGGCGACATGAAGACCAATGTGGTGATGGCGCTGCACGCCATCCGGATGCTGCTGGCGGAGAAGGCGCTGGGTCACCTCGCCTCCATCACGCTTTGCATCGTGCCGGATGAAGAGATCGGCAGCCCCGGCAGCCGCGCCTGGCTGGAGGCTGAATCGCGCGAGGCCGATCTCTGCCTGACGCTGGAGCCCTGCCGCCCCAATGGGGGCATGGTGGTGGGGCGCGGCGCCGTCGGTGCCTTCTACATCAACGCGACCGGGATCACCGCCCATGTGGGCTCGGCGCGGGAGAAGGGCGCCTCGGCCGTGGCCGCCCTCGCCGCCCTGGTGGCGCCGCTCGAGGCGCTGGGCGATCCGGCGAACGGGCTCTGCGCCACGGTCGGCATCCTGCGCGGCGGCGATGCGCGGCAGGTGGTGCCGGGCTCGGCCGAGATGCATCTGGATCTCCGCGCGCCGGATGACGCGGCGGGCGAGAAGCTGCTGGAGGAGGTGCGCGCCATCGCCGCCCGCCCGCCCGCCGATCCGCGCGTGACCATCGCCTTCCGCGGCGGCTTCACCCGGCCCGCCTTCCCGACGCATCAGGGCACGCGCGTGCTCTATGCCAAGGCCGAGGAATTCTGCGCGACACTGGGCATCCCCGTGCACCAGTTGGTCTCGCGCGGCGGCTCGGATGGCAGCTTCGCGGCGCGCCTCGGCGTGCCGACGCTGGATGGGCTTGGCCCCATCACGCATGAAACCTGCAGCCGGCGCGAATGGGTGGAGGTGCCCTCCATCGTCACGCGCGGCGCGGTGCTGGCGGGGCTGATGGCCTCGGCGGGCCGCTGAGCGGGACACTGGAAGACCTGCAGGCCGAAATCGCGGCCTGCCGGGTCTGCGCGGCCGCGCTCCCGGCCGGCTGCCGGCCCGTGGTGCGGCTCTCCGCCACGGCGCCCATCCTGGTGATCGGCCAGGCGCCGGGCACGCGGGTGCACGCCACGGGCACGCCCTGGAATGACGCAAGCGGCATCCGCCTGCGCGACTGGATGGGCGTGCCGCCGGAGCTGTTCTACGACGCCTCCCGCATCGCCATCATGCCCATGGGCTTCTGCTACCCCGGCACCGGCACCAGCGGGGATTTGCCGCCGCGCCCGGAATGCGCGCCGCTCTGGCATGAGCGGGTGCTGGCGCTGCTGCCGGCGCGCAGGCTGACGCTGCTGGTCGGCAGCTATGCCCAGAAGCGGTACCTGCCCGCGGCGCGGCGGCGCAACGTGACCGAGATCGTGCGGGATTACGCGGCGTTCGGCCCCGACTTCTTCCCCCTGCCCCATCCCTCCTGGCGCAGCACCGGCTGGATGCGCCGCAACCCCTGGTTCACGGCGGAGGTGCTGCCCGTCCTCAAGGCCCGGGTGGCGGGGGTCATTCGCTGAGGCGGATCAGCTCCGGCGCCTGCATCCCCTCGGGGAAGGGCGCGCCCAGCGTGCCGGAGAGGCCGCGGGCGGCGGTGGCGAGCTCCGCCGCCAGCGCCGTGAGGTCCGCCGCCGAGACACGGGCGATGGGCCCGCTGACATTGAGCGACCCGCGCAGCATGCCGGCCACACCCCAGATGGCGGTGGCGAGCGAGGCGGTCTGCGGGTCCTGCAGCCCGGCCGAGAAGAAGACCGTCTGCCGGCGCCGCGCCATGTCGCCCGGGCCGTCGCTGCGCAGCAGCGCCTGGCTGATCGAGGTGCGGTCGAGCGGCTTGCGGTTGGGCAGTGACTGCACGATCCGTACGGATTGCGGACTCTCGACACGGAAGAGGGTCAGGCGGTTTTCCTGCTCCCGCACCTGGAAGGTGGTGGTCTCGCCGGTCGCGGCGGAGAGCTGCCGCAGCACGGGCATCACATGGTCTTCCAGGCGAAACTGGGCGCGATAGGCCTCGCCCAGCTCCAGCAGCCTGGCGCCGAGCTGATAGCGGCCATCGGCCAGGCGGACCACATAGCCGCGCCGCTCCAGCGAGACGAGGTTGCGCAGCACGGTCGGCTTGGCGAGCTGCGTGGCACGGGCGAGTTCGGACAGGCCGCGCGTGGGCGTGGCGCCGAGGAAGGCATCGAGGATGGAAAGGCTCCGCTCGACGGCAACGATGCCGCCGGAGCGGAGCTTTGGCTGGGCGGGCGAATCGTCGGCGCGTTCCATTACCTCGTATTTCATGTTTTTTCCGCTGGGCCGTCAATTCGTGCATCCATGGCGCGGCACCCGTTCCGGCCGCCTTGGGTTGCAGCGCATGGCTGAATTGACAGCCCGCTGGAACGTGGTCCACGTTGCGGATCATTGTTACGAAATTTGCGACAGACACGTCGGTACGCCTGGGGCCCTCCTTCGCTTTGACTGACGCGCGGCGCCGCTCATTTCGAAGAAATTCGAAAGCAAGATCGGACCACTGATTCATTCGGACAAATGATCGCCCTTGGGGCCGATTCCGTGCAAGATGTGGAGATATGTTGAAAGCCCTGGTCCGAATGGCAGGCCTGCCGATACGATCGCCGAGCATGGAATGGGGGTCCGCCAGGAAGAGCCAAGCCTTTCCTTCACCTTTTGAGCCCGATGGAACCCGCACGACGTGAGCGCCACTGTCCCCGGTATTTCTTCCCCAGTTTCCTTCCCTGGCCTCTCCCTGGGCATCGACATCGGCGGCACCTTCACCGACCTGGTCCTGCACGACCCCGCGGCGCGCCGCTCCGCCAGCCTCAAGATCCTCACCACCCATGCCGATCCGGTGCAGGGCATCCTGGAGGGCACGCGCCGCCTGCTGGGCGAAGCCAGCGTGGAGCCCGGCGAGATCACCCGCGTGGTCCATGCGACCACGCTTTTCACCAATGCGCTGATCGAGCGGAAGGGCGCGCTCATCGCGCTGATCACCACGGCCGGCTTCCGCGACGTCCTCAAGATCGGCCGCGAGCGCCGCTACGAGCTGTTCGATCTCTCGCTGCGCCCGCCCGCCCCCCTGATGCCAGACGCGCTCCGCCTCGAAGTGCCCGAGCGCGTGAAGGCCGATGGCACCGTGGTCACCCCGCTCGACCTCGCCGCACTCGATGCGGCGGCGGATGCGGCCGTGGCCGCCGGCGCCGAGGCCATCGCCATCCTCTTTCTGCACAGCGACCTGCACCCCGCCCATGAGGAGATGGCGGCACGCCGGATCGCGGCGCGGCACCCCGGCGTTTCCGTCACGCCCTCCCACGCCATCGTGCGCGAGGTGCGCGAATATGAGCGCGGCTGCACGGCGACCGCCAATGCCTATGTGGCCCCCATGGCCGGGCGCTATCTGGCGCGGTTGGGCGCGGAGCTCACCGCGCTCGGCATCGCGGCCCCCCTGCTGCTCACCCTCTCCAACGGGGGCATGACGCATCTGGAGGAGGCGAGCCGCGCGCCGGTGCAATTGCTCGAATCCGGGCCCGCCGCCGGCGCGCTCGCCGCCGCCTACCTGGCCGGCCGGGAGGAGGCGCGGATCCTCGCCTTCGACATGGGCGGCACCACGGCCAAGCTCAGCGTCGTCGAGCATGGCGAGCCCGAGGTGGTCTTCGGCTTCGAGGCGGCGCGCCAGGCGCGCTTCATCGAGGGCAGCGGCCTGCCCATCCGCATCTCCACCGTGGACCTGATGGAGATCGGCGCGGGCGGCGGCAGCATCGCCCGGCGCGATGCAATCGGCCTGCTCAAGGTGGGGCCGGACAGCGCGGGCTCCGAGCCCGGGCCAGCCTGCTACGGGCGCGGCGGCCTCGATGCCACGGTCACGGATGCGAACCTGCTGCTGGGCTATCTCGACCCCTCGCGCTTCGCGGGCGGGCGGCTGCCGCTGGACCGGGGTGCCGCGCAGGCGGCCATGGCGCGCCTCGCCGCTTCGCTCGGCATCACGGCCGAGGCCGCGGCCTGGGGCATCCATGACGTGGTGACCGAGGCGATGGCCAGCGCCGCGCGCACCCACCTGGCCGAGCGCGGGCGCGATGCGTCCAGCTTCACGCTGGTCTGCACCGGCGGCGGCGGCCCCGTGCATGGCTATCACCTCGCGCGCAAGCTCGGCATCCGCCGCGTCATCGTGCCGCCCGAGGCGGGCGTTGCCTCCGCACTCGGCCTGCTCACCGCCCCGCCGCGGGTGGATCGCGTGGCGACCCTCGGCCGCCGGCTGCTGGCCTGGAAGGCGGCCGAGCTGGAGGCGGCCTTCGCCGCGCTGGAGGAGGATGCCCGCGGCGTGCTGATGCGCGGCGGCTGGGCGGATGACGCGCCGGCACCCGAGCGCGTGGTGGATGCGCGCTGCGTGGGCCAGGGCGCCCACATGCCCGTGACCCTGCCCGCTGCCCCCTGGCCCACCGAGGATGCGGCCCTGCACGCCATGATGCGCGAGGCCTTCGTGGCCGCCTATCAGGAGCGCTTCCGCCGCCCGCCGCCCGCCGTGCCGATAGACCTCGTCCATGCCCGCGTGGTGCTGCGCGGCGAGACACGCCCGCTCACCCTGCCGCCGGCCCGGCGCTTCTGGGACGGGCCGACGCAGACGCATCAGCGCCAGATCCTCACGGGCGGAAGCAGCGCCATGGCCGATATCTACAGCCGGGGCGGACTGACGCCCTGCTTCTCGGCCCGTGGCCCCGCTTTGGTGGAGGAAAGCGGCTCCACCCTCGTCATCGGCGAGGGCGGCCGCTTCCGCGTGCTGCCGAACGGCAACATCCTGGTGGAGCTGAGCGCATGACCCATCCTGGAAAGATGGGCCTCGACCCGGTCAAGCTCGAACTGGTCTGGACGCGGCTGATCTCGGCCGTGGATGAGGCCGCGAAGGCCATCGTCCGCACCTCCTTCTCGACGCTCTCCAACGAGGCGAATGACTTCGCCTGCGTGCTGACCGATGCGAAGGCGCGCTCGCTCGCGCAGAACACCGGCTCCATCCCGAGCTTCATCGGCACGCTGCCCAACACGGTGCGCGCGATCCGCGAGGCGATCCCGGAGGCCGAGATGCGGCCGGGCGACATCTACATCACCAACAATCCCTGGATCGGCACCGGGCATCTGAACGATGTGTGCCTCGTGCGCCCCATCTTCCATGGCGGGCGCATCGTGGCCTTCGGTGCCACGACCAGCCATGTGCCCGATATCGGCGGCCGGCTGCGCAGCACCGAGGCGCGGGAGCTTTTCGAGGAAGGCTTCCACATTCCGCCCATGCTGCTGCTGCGCGATGGCGTGGCGGATGCCACCCTCATCAAGCTGCTGCGCACCAATATCCGCACGCCCGACCAGACCGAGGGCGACATCTGGGCCCAGGCCTCGGCCGTGACGCTGATCGGTGACCGCGTGGTGCAGACGCTGGAGGATCACGGGCTGGATGGGCTGGAGGCCGTGGCGAACGAGATCTTCGACCGCTCGGAGGCGGCGATGGTCGAGCGGCTGCGCGCCTTGCCGGACGGCGTCTGGCGCACCGCGATCGAGACGGACGGGATGGACCAGCCCTTCCACCTGACGGTCGAGGTCACGCTGAAGGACGGGCAATTGCTGGCGGATTTCACCGGCAGCAGCCCGCAGCAGCCGCGCTCGGTCAACTGCCCCTTCACCTATACGCGGGCGATGACCTGGTTCGTGCTGAAGGCCATGCTGCTGCCGGAATTGCCGAGCAATGAGGGCATCTTCCGGCCGATCCGCATCTCCGTGCCCGAGGGCTGCATCCTGAACCCGCGCGAACCGGCGCCGGTGGGCGGGCGCGCGGCCACCGGCCACTACGTGCCGGTGCTGATCTTCCGCGCCCTGGCCGAGGCGCTGCCTGAGAAGGTGCGCGCGGCCCCGGGCAGCCCGCTCTGGATGATGAGCCTCGCCGGGCGCGACCAGTCCGGGCAGCCTTATGCCGGGACGCTGTTCTTCAATGGCGGCACGGGGGCCGGGGCCGCGCAGAATGGCGCGGACAGCATCTCCTGGCCGTCCAACATCTCGGCGACGCCCGTGGAAGTGGCGGAGCGCACGGCGCCGGTGATGATCCATCGCAAGGTGCAGCTGCCGGATTCGGGCGGCGCGGGCCGGCATCGCGGCGGCCTCGGCCACGAGACGGAGATCGAGTGCGAGACGGATGCGATGGCGGCCGTCTTCGTCACCGAGCGCATCAGGTACCCGGCCCCCGGCCTGTTCGGCGGGGCCCCAGGCGCGCTGGGCGCGGTGCTGATTGACGGCAAGCCGGTCAACACCCGCACGCAGCAGACGTTGAACAAGGGCACGCGGGTGACGGTGCGCACGCCGGGCGGCGGGGGCTATGGCAAGGCCTGAAGCGGCCCTACCCCTCGGTGCGGATCAGCCGGACGCGCCGGCCCGCGACACCCAGCGCCAGCTGGCCCGTCTTCAGCGCCAGCGCATCCTCGCCGAAGACCTCGCGCCGCCAGCCGGTGAGCGCCCGGATCTCGGGCTCGGATTCGCTGGCGAGGCGCTCCAGATCCTCGGTATCGGCCAGCAGCTTGGGCGCCACGTGATGCGCCTCCGCACTCGCGGCCAGCAGCACCTTCAGCAGGGCCACCAGCGCGGGTGAGGCCCCTGCCCCGCGCCGGGCCTCCAGCGGCATGGGCAGCGCGTCCTCCGGCAGGGACTTCGCCTCGGCGATGGCGGCGAGAAGCGAGGCGCCGGATTTGCCGCGCGCGAAGCCCTCGGAAATGCCACGGGCGCGGGCCAGCTGGTCCGTCGTCTCGGGCGCGGTCGCGGCCACTTCCAGCAGCGTCTCGTCCTTCACCAGGCGGCCGCGCGGGATGTTGATGCGCTGCGCCTCGGCCTCGCGCCAGGCGGCGGCGGCGCGCAGCACGCCGAGGAACCGGCGGTTGGTGGTCTTGGGCTTCAACCGCTCCCACGCCTCATTGGGTTCGGTGATGTAGGTGGCGGGCTCCAGCAGCGCGTCCATCTCCTGCGCCACCCAGTCGAGCCGGCCTTCGGCCAGCAGCTTCTCGCGCAGGCGGAGATAGACCTGGCGGAGGTGGGTCACGTCGCCCGCCGCATATTCGATCTGCGCCTTGGAGAGCGGGCGGGCCGACCAGTCGGAGAAGCGGTGCGCCTTGTCGATCGAGGCGCCGGCCAGCGCCCGGACGAGGCTGTCATAGCTCGCCTGGTCGCCGAAGCCGGCCACCATGGCGGCGATCTGCGTGTCGAACATGGGCGCGGGCACGGCGCCGAATTTCAGGAGGAAGATCTCGACATCCTGGCGGGCCGCGTGGAACACCTTCACCACGGCGGGGTCGGCCAGCAGGTCGCCGAGCGGGGCCAAATCCATCCCCGGCGCCTCGGCATCCACCACGGCCACCTCGTCGCGGCCCGCGAGCTGCACGACGCAGAGCTCCGGCCAGTAGGTGCGTTCGCGCATGAACTCGGTGTCCACCGTCACGAAGGGCTCCTGGCGGAGCCGGTCGCACAGCTCGGCGAGTTCGGAGGATTGCGTGATGAGGCGGGGCGACGGATCTGGCATGGAACCGGTTTGCAGCCGGAAGGGCCGCCATGCAAGGGCATGGCTTGACAGAGTGGGCGCGCGAAGGCCCTTACCGGGGCCGGAAATCTGTCATCGCAGGACATCATGCACGCCTACCGCACCCACACCTGCGGCGCGCTTCGCGCCGAAAACGCCGGGCAGACCGCCCGCCTCTCCGGCTGGGTGCACCGCAAGCGCGACCATGGCGGCCTGCTCTTCATTGACCTGCGGGACCATTATGGCCTGACGCAATGCGTCATCCCCACCGGCTCGCCCGTTTTCGAAGCCGCCGACAAGCTGCGCGCCGAGAGCGTCATCACCGTCACCGGTGAGGTCGTGAACCGCGAGCCCGGCACGATCAACGACAAGCTCCCCACCGGCGCCATCGAGCTGCGCGTGCGCGAGCTGGTGCTGCAATCCGCCGCCGATGTGCTGCCCTTCCAGGTGGCCCAGGAGCAGGAGGCGCCGGAGGAGATGCGCCTGCGCTACCGCTTCCTCGACCTCCGGCGCGAGCGGCTGCAGAAGAACATGATCCTGCGCGCGCAGATCATAGACAGCATCCGCCGCCGCATGATCTCCATCGGCTTCAACGAATTCCAGACGCCGATCCTAACCGTGTCCTCGCCCGAGGGCGCGCGCGACTTCCTGGTGCCCGCCCGCCTGCATCCCGGCAAGTTCTACGCCCTGCCGCAGGCGCCGCAGCAATACAAGCAGCTGACGATGGTGGCGGGCTTCGACCGCTATTTCCAGATCGCCCCCTGCTTCCGCGACGAAGCGGGCCGCGCCGACCGCACGCTGATGTTCTACCAGCTCGACGTCGAGATGAGCTTCGTGACCCAGGAGGATGTCTTCACCGCGATGGAGCCGGTGATCCGCGGCACCTTCGAGGAATTCGCGGATGGCCGCCACGTGGACGGAGGCCCCTGGATCCGCATCCCCTATGCGAAGGCCATGCTCGACTACGGCTCCGACAAGCCGGACCTGCGCAACCCGCTGGTGATCCGCGACGTGACGCAGCACTTCGCCGGCTCGGGCTTTGGGCTGTTTGCAAAGATCGCGGCGAGCGGCGGCGTGATCCGCGCCATCCCCGCACCTGGCGCCGGCGGCAATCCGCGCAGCTTCTTCGACAAGCTCAACGAGTGGGCGCGCGCCGAGGGCGCGGGCGGCCTCGGCTACATCACCTTCGACGCGGAAGGCCCCAAGGGCCCGATCGCGAAGAACCTGGAGGCCGAGCGCGCCGAGGCGATCCGCGTGGCCTGCGGGCTGAACCCGGGCGACGCCGTCTTCTTCGCCGCCGGCAAGGAGGCCGATGCGGCCAAGTTCGCCGGCCAGACGCGCCTGCGCCTGGGCAATGAGCTCGGCCTGACCGAGAAGTCCGGCTTCCGCTTCTGCTGGATCACCGACTTCCCCTTCTATGAGCTGAACGAGGAAACCAACCAGGTTGATTTCAGCCACAACCCCTTCTCGATGCCGCAGGGCGAGATGGCGGCGCTGGAAACCCAGGACCCGCTGACCATCCCCGCCTACCAGTACGACATCGTCTGCAATGGCTATGAAATGGCCTCGGGTGCCATCCGCAACCACAAGGCGGAAATCATGGTGAAGGCCTTCGGCATCGCGGGCTACCCGCCCGAAGCCGTGGAAGAGCGCTTCGGCGGCATGCTCAACGCCTTCCGCTTCGGCGCGCCGCCGCATGGTGGCATGGCCGCCGGCATTGACCGCATCGTGATGCTTCTGGCGGACGAGCCGAACCTGCGCGAGGTGAACCTCTTCCCCATGAACCAGCAGGGCGAGGAATTGATGATGGGCTCGCCCTCCACGGTGGAGGAGGCGCGGCTGAAGGAAGTGCACATCCGGGTGCAGATGCCGGCGGCGAAGAAGCCGGGGTAAGCTTCAGCCCGAGCGGAAGGCCCGGCTGACCGGCCGGATGACGAACTGCACGACCGGGATGAGCAGCGCGCCCACCAACGCGCCGAACAGGCCCGACAGCATGGCCTGGACCACCCACTCGGCGCCCGTCACCGGCAGCGCGGTGCCCGTCGCGGCGGCCATGTCGTGCACGGCATGCGGCAGCGCGACCAGGCCATAGCCCTCCATCCCGTGCAGCAGGATGCCGCCGCCGACCCAGAGCATCGCGGCCGTGCCCACCGTGCCCAGCAGGATGAGGAAGGGCGGCATGCCCCGCACAAGCCCGCGCCCGATCACTTGCGACAGCCACCGCGGACGCCCGGCGAGGTGCACGCCCAGGTCATCCGCCTTCACGATCAGCGCGACCGCGCCATAGACCAACCCCGTGATCCCGATCGCGACCACGGCCAGGATCAGCGCCTGCGACCAGAAACTCGCTTCGGGGATGGTGGCGAGTGCGATCGCCATGATCTCAGCCGAGAGGATGAAGTCGGTCTGGATGGCGCCGCGCACCTTCGCATCCTCCAGCGCCTGCGGAGCACCGATCCCCCCTGGCAGGCTGGCCGCATGCGCCGCCGCCTGATGCGGCACCAGCTTTTCATACAACTTCTCGGCGCCCTCGTAGCAGAGGAAGGCGCCGCCCAGCATCAGCAGCGGCGTGATGGCCCAGGGTGCCAGCAGGCTGAGCGCGAGCGCCGCCGGCAGCAGGATCAGCAGCTTGTTGCGCAGCGAGCCCACCGCGATCCGGCGGATGATGGGCAGCTCGCGATCCGCCGCGAAGCCCACGACGTAGCGGGGCGTCACTGCGGCGTCATCAATCACCACGCCGGCCGCTTTCACCCCGGCCCGGCCCGCCTGGCCCACGACATCGTCCAGCGTTGCCGCCGCGACCTTGGCGATCGCCGCGATGTCATCCAGCAGCGCAATCAATCCGGTGCTCAAGCAACCATCTCCGTCGTTCGGGCGCCCAACGCACGGAGACGCATGTGGCTGCATCAACGGGAGCCCGGGGGACAAGTCCACCGGCGGGTCCAGGGAGAGCCCTGGTCTGGCTTACGCCGCCTCCCGCGCCCCATACCCCTGCGGGTGGGCCGCGTGCCAGTTCCAGGCGGTCCTGACGATCTCGTCCAGCGAGGCGTGCTGCGGCCGCCAGCCGGTCTCGGCGCGGATCAGCGCCGAGGACGCCACCAGCGCCGGCGGGTCACCCGCGCGGCGGGGGCCGTTTTCATGCGGGACGCGGCGGCCCGAGACGCGCTCGACGGCCGCCATCACCTCGCGCACCGAATGCCCCGCGCCATTGCCGAGGTTGTAGCGCACCGAACCCTGGTCGAGCCGCGGCAGGACGGCGATGTGCGCGGCGGCCAGGTCCATCACATGCACGTAGTCTCGCACCGCCGTGCCATCGGGCGTGTCGTAATCCGTGCCGAAGACGTGCAGCGGGGGCGCGTGGCCGAGGGTCGCGGTGATGGCGCGCGGGATCAGGTGCGTCTCGGGGTCGTGGTCCTCGCCCGCGCGGCCGAGGGGGTCGGCGCCGGCCGCGTTGAAGTAGCGCAGCGAGGCGGAGCGCAGGCCATGCGCGCTCTCGGCCCAGGCCAGCGCCTGCTCCATCATGAGCTTGGAGAGGCCATAGGGGTTGACCGGACTGGTCTCCGCCTCCTCCGTGATGGGCACGGATTTCGGCACGCCGAAGACGGCGGCGGTGGAGGAGAGGACGTATTTCAGGCAGCCGCCCTTCACCGCGGCCTCGGCGAGATTGACGCTGTTGGCCAGGTTCTCGCGGCAATAGCGCAGCGGCTGCTGCATGCTCTCGCCCACCAGGGAGAGCGCGGCGAGATGAAAGACGGCGTCGAACTTCCAGGCCGCGAAAATCTCGTCCAGGCGCCGGCGCTCGCCCAGATTGGCCTGGATGAAGGTGGCGGCAGGCGCCACGGCGGCGCGATGGCCGGTGGAGAGGTCATCCACCACCACCACTTCATGCCCCGCATCCAACAGGGTGAGGACGAGGTGGCTGCCGACATAGCCGGCTCCGCCGGAGACAAGATAGCGTGCCATGGGTGTTCCGATCTGCCGATGCGGGTTTGCTCCCGGAATATGGCATCAATTCGTCAGCGCGGCCTCCGTTGCGACGCCATGATCACGGCCAGCCGATCCATGACGCCGCGCCGCACGGGCCGGCCCGCCGCAAGCCGCTTGAGGTCCCGCCGGGCCAGCACCAGCGGCAGGGCGGCGGCAATCGCCTCGCGCGGCAGGCCTGCGAGCGTGGGGGCGGCGGGCGCCGCACGCGCGAGGCGGAGGATGACGGGCGCGGCCAAGGCAGGGTCCGCGATCACCGCCTCGGGCGTGACCAGCTCGTGCGGCAGCAGGCAGCGGCCCTGGGCGGCCAGGGCCGGCACGGCGCGCAGCAGCCCGCCCAGGCCATAGAGCATCCCCGCCTGTTGCAGCGCGGGCAGCAGGGCCGCGGGCGCGCCCAGCAGCCGCCCGGCAGCGACCGCGAAGCCGCCCGCCGTGCCCCGGAGATAGGCGTGCAGGGCCGCGACACTGGCGATCCCCTCCTCCTCCGTCTCCATCTCCCGCGCCTCGGCCATGGCGATGAGGCTCTGCGCATCGAGTTCGCCGGCCTGGATCGCGGCGTGCAGGGGGCTGGCCACCTCATGCTGACGGGGGGCGCGGCCCTCGGCCGCCTGCTCCACCGCCTCGCGCCACCAGGTCATGCGGATGAGGGCGAGCATCGGATTGCTGGCGACTTCCCGCGCACGGGCCAGCTCATGGTTGAAGGCGATGAGGGTGAACATCGCCTCGCGCTTCGCCGGCGGCGCGAAGAGGGCGCAGAGGAAGCGGTCCGGGTCGTGGCGGCGGGCGATGGCGCCGCAAGGGCTGAGTTCAGGCACGGATCAGCCCATGGCGGCAACCGAGGCCATGCGCAAGCGGTTGACGCTTCGCCCCGCGCTGCTTAGCTGCCACGCACTGCTTTCCATCCATCCGGAGAAACGCCATGGCCTTCAGCCTTCCCCCCCTCCCCTACGCCACCTCTGCCCTTGCCGCCCAGGGCATGTGCCAGGAAACGCTGGAGCTGCATCACGGCAAGCACCACAACGCCTATGTGACGGCGCTGAACGGCCTGATCGAGAGCAAGGGCCTGGCCGGCAAGTCGCTGGAGACCATCGTGGCCGAGGCCGGAAAGGCGGGCGCCGATGGCCTGCCCGTGCTGAACCAGGCCGGCCAGCATTGGAACCACCTGCTGTTCTGGCAGGTGATGTCCCCCAATGGCGGTGGCGACAAGCTGCCGGCCAAGCTCGCCGCCAAGATTGACAGTGACCTGGGTGGCCTCGCCGCCTTCAAGGAGGCCTTCAAGCAGGCCGGCGTGACCCAGTTCGGCTCGGGCTGGGCCTGGCTGATCGTGGGCGCAGACGGCAAGCTGAAGGTGACCAAGACGCCGAACGGCTCCAACCCCGTTGCCACCGGCGAGGGCACGCCGATCCTGGGCGTGGATGTGTGGGAGCACGCCTACTACCTCGACTTCCGCAATGTCCGCCCGAACTACCTGGACAACTTCCTGAACAAGCTGGTGGATTGGTCCGTGGTGGAAAGCCTGATGGACAAGGGCGGGCTGGCGAGCGGCCAAACGGCCTAAGCCTTACCGGCTTGCCGAAACAGGGGCGCGGTCCGCGAGGGCCGCGCCCTTTTTCATGGGCTGAGGTCGAGCAGCGCGCGGGCGAAGGCCTCGGGCGCTTCCTGCGGCGGGTTGTGGCCCACGCCCGGCAGCAGCCGCCGCTCGAAGCGGCCGGTGAAGCGGGGCGAGGCATCGGGCCCGGGCGGATTCACGCCATCGGCCAGGCCGTGCAGGTCAATCGCCGGCACGGTGATGGGCGGCAATTGCGCCAGCCGTGCCTCGATCGCGTCATGCGCGGGGTCCCCCGCCACCAGGCCGAAGCGGTGGCGGTAGGAATGCAACACCACCTCCACGAAATCCGGATTCTCGAAATGCGCGGCGCTCTCGGCGAATTCGGCCTCGGTGAAGCGCCATTCGGGGGACCAGAGCTGCCAGAGCAGGCGGCAGAGCTCGGCACGGTTCTGCGCCAGGCCGCGGGCGCCGCGCTCGCTATGGAAGTAGTACTGGTACCAATGCCGCGCCTCCCGATCCGGCGGCTGCGGCTCATTGGCGCGGGCGATGTCCTGGATGTTGTAGCCGGTGCCGGTGACGAGGCCCGCGCAGCGCTCCGGGTACAGGGCGGCCACCACGCAGGCGGCGCGCCCGCCCCAGTCGTAGCCGGCGAGGATCGCGGAGGGAATGGCCAGCGCATCCATCAGCGCCAGCAGATCAGCCCCCAGCGCCCCCTGCGCGCCGGAGCGCGGCACGCCGGGCCGCAGCCAGCTCTGACCGTAGCCGCGCAGATGCGGGACCAGAACGCGGTAGCCGGGGAGATGCGGCACGACGCCGTCATAGCAGCGCGCCGCATAGGGAAAGCCGTGGAGCAGGATCACCACCGGGCCATCCTCAGGCCCGTGCTCCTCCACGGCGATGCTCAGCTGCGGCGTCTCGACCCATCGCGAGATGGGGGGCCGCAACCGCATGGTCTCAGCTCTTCGCGTCGTTGGCCGCTTCGGGCCGGATCACGCTGCCGATGGTGCCGCGCACGACGGTGACGCGCACATTGGGGGCGATCTCGATCTCGACCTCGTCGGAAGTGTCCTTGACCGACTTGATCTCACCCAGGATGCCGCCCGCCGTGATCACGCGGTCGCCGCGCTTCAGGCTGGTCAGCATGGCCTTGTGCTCCTTCATCTTCTTCTGCTGGGGGCGGATCAGCAGGAAGTAGAAGACGACGAAGATCAGCAGCAGCGGGAGAAGCTGCATGACGATCGCGCCCGCGCCGGCGGCGTCCTGGGCATAGGCGGGGGAGATGAGCATCGGGCCTCGCAAGGAAATGGGATGCGCGGCAGATGAACTGCCGGGAGGCTTGCGTCAACAGCCAACCGGCGCTTGAACCGGCGCCATGGACACTGACCTGCTCGCCCGCATCGCCGCCGCCCTGGAACGCCTGGCCCCGCCGCCGGCCCCGCCGCCGAGCCTGGAGGGGGCGGATGCCTTCGTCTGGCACCCCGCGCGCAACCAGCTCTCGGCGGTGCCGAAGGTGAGCCGGGTGGACATCATCCTGCTGCAGGGCGTGGCCCGGCAGAAGGAGATCATCCTGGAGAACACGCTGCGCTTCGCGCGCGGCCTGCCGGCCAACAACGCCATGCTCTGGGGTGCGCGCGGCATGGGCAAGTCCAGCCTCGTGAAGGCCGCCCATGCCGAAGCCAACCGGCTGCACCCGGGCTCGCTGGCGCTGATCGAGATCCATCGCGAGGATATCCGCACCCTGCCCGACCTGCTGGGCCATCTGCGCGGCCAGGAGCGGCGGGCGCTGGTGTTCTGCGACGACCTCTCCTTCGAGCGCGAGGATGCCGACTACAAGGCGCTGAAATCCGTCCTCGATGGCGGGATCGAGGGGCGGCCCTCCAATGTGCTCTTCTACGCCACCTCCAACCGCCGCCACCTCATGTCCCGCGACATGATCGAGAATGAGCGCAGCACCGCCATCCATTCGGGCGAGGCGGTGGAGGAGAAGGTCTCGCTCAGCGACCGCTTTGGCCTTTGGGTCGGCTTCCACAATTGCGACCAGGACACCTTCTTCGCGATGATTGACGGCTATGCCGGCGCCATGAACCTGCCGATCAGCCAGGAGGAGCTGCATGCGGCGGCCGTCGAATGGTCGGTCACGCGGGGCGGGCGCTCGGGGCGCGTGGCCTGGCAGTTCATCCAGGAGATGGCGGGGCGCCTCGGCGTGAAGGCGTGAGGTTCCTCGGCACGCTGGAGGAGCTGCACGCGCTCTATGGCATGCCGGGTGCGGCCTCGACGCGGAAGGAAGCGCCGCGCGTCACACCCGAATACCGCCAGATCATCGAGGCGGCGCCCTTCCTGGCGCTCGCGACCGTGGGGCCGGAGGGGGCGGATTGCTCGCCGCGCGGCGATGCGCCAGGGCAGCTGGTGCGCATCCTGGATGAGCGGACGCTGGCGCTCCCCGACCGGCGCGGCAATGACCGGATTGATAGCCTGCGCAACATCCTCCGCGACCCGCGCGTCGCGCTGATGTTCCTGATCCCGGGCTCGGGCAATGCCTTGCGCATCAACGGCACGGCGCGGATCACGGCGGATGAAGCGCTGTGCCGATCCTTCGAGATGGAGGGCAGGCTGCCGCGCAGCGTGGCGGTGATCTCCATCGAGACGATCTATTTCCAATGCGCCCGCGCGCTGATCCGCGCGAAGCTCTGGGAGCCGCATGCGGTGCCGGACCTGCCGACGCCCGGCCAGATCCTGGCCGCGATGACGGCGGGCGAGGTGGGCGGCGCCACCTATGACGCCGAATGGCCGGAGCGCGCGAAGGCGACCATGTGGTGATCGCGCCCGCGACCCGCGACGCCAAGGGTCGCTTCCGCAACCCCGATGGCAAGCCCGCCGGCCAGGCGCTGCCGCGCGTGGCGCGCATGCTGCTGGAGGGCAAGGGCACGCCCTGGCCGCAGGGCCTCACCAACCCGCCCCAGCCGCCGCCGCCCATGCGCGTGCCCACCGGCCACGCCGCCTTCACCTTCATCGGCCATGCGAGCTTCCTGATCCGCCTGGCCGATGGGACGACAATCCTGACGGACCCGATCTTCTCCGAGCGGTGCAGCCCCCTCTCCTGGTGGGGCCCGAAGCGGGTGCGGCCCCCTGCCCTGGCCCTCGACGACCTGCCGCGCATTGACGCCGTCCTCGTCAGCCACGGCCATTACGACCACATGGACCTGCCGAGCCTGCGCGCCCTCCACGCCCGCTGGCAGCCGCGTCTGATCACGGGCCTCGGCCATGCCGACTTCCTGGCCAAGGCCGGCATCCCCAGCGCCGTCGAGCTGAATTGGGGCGAGGCGGCACCCCTGCCCGGCGGGCACCGCGCCACCTATGTGCCGATGCGCCACTTCTCCGCCCGCGGCATCCGCGACCGGGCGCGCGCCCTCTGGGGCGGCTTCGCCGTCGAAGCCGCTGCCGGCGGGCGTTTCCTCTTCGTGGGCGACACGGCGGCGGGCGGGCATCTCGACGTGATCGGCCGCAGCTTCGGCGGCTTCGGCGTGGGGCTGATCCCGATCGGCGCCTATGAACCCACCTGGTTCATGCAGGCCGTCCACATCACGCCCGAGCAGGCGGTGGAAGCCCAGACCCAACTGCGCGTGCGCACCGCCATCGGCATGCATTTCGGGACGTTCAAGCTGACGCAGGAAGCCATCGACGAACCACCGCGGCGGTTGCTCGCAGCGCGGGGGACGCAGGATTTTCGGGTGCCGGGGTTCGGGGAGAGCCTGGTGGTGGAACTCTAGAAGAAAAGCGGGGGAACTCGTTCCCCCGCGCCCCCAATTTCCTTGAAATTTCGGCGGGCTTGCGCTTAAATTCCTAGCATGAAACAGCGCGTTCCCTTCTCCGCCCTCTCAGACCGTCAGTGGGACGCACTCCGCCCCTATGTGGTGAAGGATCATCCCGCCGGGCGGCCGATGGCCGATCTGCGCCAGCGGATGGACGCCATCCTCTTCCTGCTCTCCACCGACGCGCCCTGGCGCGAATTGCCCGCGCATTATGGCGCTGCCGGCACCGTCGCGCGCCATTTCCGCCGGCTGACCCATGCGGGCCTCTGGGAGAACCTGCTCATCGCGCTGCGCGAGCTGGGGCCGCTGCATCCCCTCCAGCAGCTGCGCCCCGTCCTCTTCCGGGGCGCCCGCCGCGCCGCGCGCCTGCGCGGATTGCGAATCATTGTGCTGGCGAGACGTCTCGGCTTTCACCAAGCCCTGCCAGGGCCTTCCTGGATGGTCGCCGATCCGGATTTGTCCAAAAGCCTGGTGGCGCTCTTCCGGCGCAAATTCGAACATCCGGACCCCCGGCAATTCCGGCGCTTCATCCTCGATTGGGGCGCCACCTTCCGGAAGGTCTTCGTCACCGCCGGCGGCCGCGCCACTATCCCGCGCTCCATCCGGCTGCTGATGGCGTGAGCGCCCCTCAGGGCAGCAGCGCCGCGGCCTCCGCCCAGAGCCGGCGCGTCAGCTCGGCCGCGGGCTCGGCGCGGGCCATGGCCGCGCCCTGCCCGGCCCAGGCCTGCATGCGCGAGAGGTCATCGGCCCGGCCCGCCTCAGCCCGCATCGGCGTCGTCAGCACGCGTTGCAGCGGGTACGGCGCGGGGGCCACCGCCTCGAAGGCGCGGGTCGCGTCATTGGCGATGCCGCGCGCGAGGCGGCCTGAGAAGGCGCGGGTCAGCACCGTATCCTCGGGTGCCGCCGCCGCCAGCCCATCGGCCCAGGCGGGGGCGAGCGCCGTCTCGGGGCAGCGCAGGAAGGCGGTGCCGAGCTGCACGGCGCTGGCACCCAGCGTGAGCGCGGCCGCGATGCCCCGCCCATCCATGATGCCGCCCGCCGCGATGACCGGGACCGAAAGCGCATCGGCGAAGCGCGGAATCAGCGCAAACAGCCCGATCAGCTGCGCCTCGGCCGCTTCCGGCGTGAAGGAGCCGCGATGGCCGCCGGCCTCCGCACCCTGGGCGATCACGGCATCGGCACCCGCCGCCTCGGCCGCGCGGGCCTCGGCCAGCGTGGTCGCGTTGCAGATCCAGAGGATGCCGCGCGCCTTCAGCTCGGCCACGAAATCGGGCTCCCAAAGGCCCATGATGGTGGAGACAACGGGCGGCCGCGCCTCCAGCACTGCCGCGCATTGGGCGGCGAAATCCGGCAGGAAGGGCCCCTCCCCCAGCGTCGGCGGCTCGGGGCCGAGCTTGGCGAGCGCCGCCCGCGCCGCCTCCTCGCGCGCCGCATCCCGCACCGGCGGCGGGTCGGGCGCCCAGAGGTTGATCTGGAAGGCGCCATTGCTGCCGGCGCGGAAGCCTTGCGCCCAGGCGGCGATCTCGGCCGGGTTCATCTGCAACGCGCCAAGGCCGCCCATGCCGCCGCCATTGGCGACGGCCACGGCAAGACTCACCGGCGAGGCGCTGGCCATCGGCGCCTGGAGGATGGGGGCGCGCAGGCCGAAGCGGGCGCAGAAATCCGTGGCGCGGGCGCGGGCGGCGCGGGTGCGGGCGATGCTCATGGGCCGAGGCTCGCGCGGTGCGGGCGTTGTGTCCATCCGGGCGCGGGGCTAGCAATCCTCTCCATGGCCAGGAAAAAGGTGGCGCCGATGAGCCCAGACACCCAGCAAGCGAACCCGCCCGTGGTGGCCCGCAAGAAGCTCTTCGGCACGGATGGCATCCGCGGCACGGCGAACAAGCCGCCCATGGATGCGATGACGGCGCTGCGCCTCGGCCAGGCGGCTGGCAAGTATTTCAACCGCGGCACGCACCGCCACCGCGTCGTCATCGGCAAGGACACGCGCCTCTCGGGCTACATGCTGGAGCCGGCGCTGACCGCGGGTTTCGTCTCGGCCGGCATTGACGTGGTGCTGGTCGGCCCGCTGCCCACGCCGGCCATCGCGATGATGACGCGCTCGCTGCGCGCCGATCTCGGCGTGATGATCTCGGCCTCGCACAACCCGCATGAGGATAATGGCATCAAGCTCTTCGGCCCGGACGGGCTGAAGCTCTCGGACGAGCAGGAGGCGGATATCGAGGCGCTGATGGCGGGTGACCTCTCCTCCGCCCTCGTCTCGCCGGCCAAGCTTGGCCGCGCCTCGCGGCTGGAAGACGCGCCCGGCCGCTACATCGAGGCGGCGAAGCAGAGCTTCCCGCGCGGGCTGACGCTGGAGGGGCTGCGCCTCGTCGTGGATTGCGCGCATGGCGCGGCCTACAAGGTGGCGCCCACCGTGCTGTGGGAATTGGGCGCCGAGGTCGTCAGCGTGGGTGTCGCGCCCGATGGCTTCAACATCAACCGCGGCGTGGGCTCCACCGCCCCCGCGCAGCTGGCCGAGCTGGTGCGCGAACGCCGGGCCGATCTCGGCATCGCCCTCGATGGCGACGCCGATCGCGTGGTGCTGGTGGATGAGCTCGGCACCGTCATTGATGGCGACCAGATCCTCGCCGTCATCGCGGATTCCTGGGCGCGCGAGGGCAAGCTCAAGGGCGGCGGCCTGGTCGCCACCGTGATGAGCAATATGGGCCTGGAGCGCTTCCTCACCTCGCGCGACATCGCCCTCCATCGGACCAATGTCGGCGACCGCTACGTGGGCGAGCGCATGCGCGAGCTCGGCTGCAATCTGGGCGGCGAGCAATCGGGCCACATGATCATCAGCGATTTCGGCACGACGGGCGATGGCCTGGTCGCCGCACTCCAGGTGCTGGCCGTGCTGGTCGAGGAAAAGCGCCCCGCGAGCGAGGTCTGCCGGCGCTTCACGACGCTGCCGCAGAAGCTGGTGAACATCCGCTTCTCCGGCACGACGCCGCTGAAGGACCCGGCCGTCCAGGCCGCCATCGCGGCGGAGGAAGCCAAGCTCGGCGCGCGCGGCCGCGTGCTGATCCGCGCGAGCGGGACCGAGCCCGTGATCCGCGTCATGGTCGAGGCGGAGGAAGAAGACCTGCTCAACCAGTCCATGGATGCGCTGTGCGGCGTGATCCGCGCGAAGCTCGGCACGTGAAGGGCCGCGTCCTCATCTGCGCCGGCTCGGATTCGGGCGGCGGCGCGGGCATCCAGGCCGACATCAAGGCGGTGACGGCACTGGGCGGCTACGCCATGACGGCGATCACGGCACTGACCGCGCAGAACACGCTGGGCGTGCAGGGCGTGGTCGGCGTCGAGCCCGGCTTCATCCGGCAACAGATGCGCTCCGTGCTGGAGGATCTGGGGGCGGACGCCATCAAGACCGGCATGCTGCACGACGTCGCCACCATCGAGGCCGTCTGCGACGAGATCGCGGCCAGCGCCCCTGGCCTGCCGCTGGTGGCGGACCCCGTCATGGTCGCGACCTCGGGCAGCCGGCTGCTGGCCGATGACGCGATGGAAACGCTGCGCGCGCGCCTCCTGCCCATCGCCGTCGTCATCACGCCCAATATCCCCGAGGCCGAGGCGCTGACCGGGCTCACCATCACCGATGAGGGCGACATGCGCGAGGCGGCGCAGGCCCTGCTCGCCATGGGTGCCCGCGCCGTACTGCTGAAGGGCGGCCATCTGGAGGGCGAGGTGCTGGTGGATCTGCTGGTGACGCCCCAGGCGGTGCATCGCTACGAGGATCGCCGGATCGTCACGCGCCACACCCATGGCACCGGCTGCACGCTCGCTTCCGCTGTCGCCGCCGGGCTGGCGCGGGGCCTGGCGCTGGAGCCCGCGGTGCGCCGCGCGCGCGCCTATGTGCGTGCCGCCATCCTGCGCGCGCCGGGCTTCGGCGCCGGGCATGGGCCGCTGGATCACGGTGTCACGGTGGATACCAGCCGCTTTGACTGACGCGGCCGTCTCGGAGGCGCCGGCCGGGGGGCTCGCGCATTTCCCCCTGCCCCTGCTGGCGGTGCCGCTCGGGCTGGGCGGGCTCGGCCTCGCCTGGCGGCATATGGGCGTGGCCTGGGTGGGCGAGCCGCTGATGGCGCTGACCGCGCTGGCCTGGCTGGTGATCGGCGGGCTGCACCTGGCGCGCGCCCTGCGCCATCCCGATGCGGCGCTGGCCGATTGGCGCAACCCGATGCGCTGCGGCTTCGTGGGGGCGGCCTCGATCGGGATGATGCTGACGGCCGCCGCCCTGCTGCCGCACGCGCCGGCCCTGGCGCGCGCGCTGCTGCTGCCGGCGATCGGGCTGCACCTTTTGATCGGCCTGCTGCTCTTGGCGCGCGTGCTGCGCGGCGAGGGCAGCGCCGCCATGCTCGTGCCGCCGCTGATGATCCCGCTGGTGGGCAATGTGCTGGCGCCGATCTTCTGCGCCCCGCTCGGCCTGCCCATGCTGGGCTGGATGCTCTTCGGCGTGGGCATGCTGCTCTGGCTCGGCTTGCAGCCGCTGCTGCTCGGCCGGCTCTTCGAGGCGCCGCTGCCGCCGCCGCTGCGCCCCTCGCTTGCCATCCTTCTCGCGCCGAGTGCGGTGGGCGCACTCGCGGTGGATGCGCTGGGCGCGCCGCTGCCCGCCTTCCTGGTCCTCTACGGCCTCGCCGCCTTCACCTTCGCGCTGCTGCTGATGGTGCTGCGGCCCATGCTGGGGTCGGGCTTTACGCTCGGCTACTGGGGCTTCACCTTTCCGCTCGCCGCCTTCACCACGGCCACGATGAAGGTGGCGCCGGCGGTCATCGGCTGGGGCATGCTGGGCCTGTCCACGCTGGTGATCGGCGGCATCGCCCTCGCCACGCTGCGCCTTGCGCTGCGCGGCGCCTTGCTGCGCCCCCATTGAACAGGAGAACGCCATGACCCCGCCCAGGATTCTGCGCGCCATGCCCCGGATGGCGACGCCTGAGAGCATCGCCCCCTATGGCACGCTCGTCGAACCCACCGAGGACGGCATGCCCTTCGGCGCGGATGACGCCGAGCTGGATCTGAGCCAGGGCCAGCCGCGCCTCTACATCATGCGGCTGCGGCAGCGCCCGCTGCTGATCCGCGGCATCACGCGCCACGGCCGCGTCACGCAGTGCCTCGCCAGCATGAAGGGCGAGGAATGGTTCATTGGCCTCGCCGAAGCCGGCGACGCGCCCGAGCCCGAGGAAATCCGCGTCTTCCGCATGGGCGGCGACGTGGCCTTGGCGCTGCATGCCGGCACCTGGCATGCCGGGCCCTTCTTCACCGCGCCCTCCGTGGATTTCCTCAACCTCGAGCTCACCGACACGAACGAGACGGATCACGAGACCCTGCGCATCGATGAGACGCATGGCGCCGTGATCGAGATTCTGGCGTGACGCCGCCCCGGGGCTGCAACAGCAGCCCCGGGCGTCCTGCACCTCAGTATTGTCCGAAGTTGCGCTCGCGCCCGACTTCCGCTTCCTTATCACAAGTTGTTGATTTTCTTCATTTTTATGAAGACATCTACAGCTTTACCGATGAAGAGGTGAAGAGTGGTGCACATATTGGCCTTGCTGCTGCTGCTGGCGCTGCCGCGCCCCGGTTTCGCGCAGGAGGCGCAGGTCGAGGATGTGGTGGTGAACTCCGCGCGCCACGTGACAGCGCGGGAGAGCATCCCCGCCAGCACCGGTGCGAGCACCACCACGATGGATCGCGAGACGATCGAGCGCATGCCGCAGGGCAATGCGGCCTCGCTCAACCAGATCCTGCTCCAGGCGCCGGGCGTGGTGCAGGAAGCGCAGGGCGACCTGCATGTGCGCGGCGACCACCGCAACCTGCAATACCGCATCAACGGCGTGACGCTGCCGGAAGCCATCAGCGGCTTCGGCCAGATGTTCGATGCGCGGGCACTGCGCTCGGTCTCGCTGCTCACGGGCGCGCTGCCGGCGCAATTCGGCTATCGCACGGCGGGGATCGTGGAGTTGCAGCTGCGCTCGGGTGCGACCGATCCGGGCGGCAGCATCGGCATCTATGGCGGCAGCTTCGGCACGGTGCAGCCGAGCCTGGCCTATGGCGGCGCGCTCGGCCCCTTCGAGTATTTTCTCACCGGCAACTACCTGCAAAGCCAGCGCGGCTTCGAGAACCCGACCAGCGCGCGGGACGCCATCAACAACGACACGCAGCAGATCCGCGGCCTTTTGAATCTCGGCTACCAGCTGGACGATTTCACGCGGCTCAGCTTCATCGGCGCCACCAATCAGTCCCGCTATCAGGTGCCGAGCGTGCCGGGCCAGCCGCCGCAGTTCTCGGCCTTCGGGCAGGAGTTCTACGAGAGTGCCGCGCTGCGGGCGCGGCAATGGCAGCGCTCGAGCTTCGGCGTGGTGGCGGTGCAGCACAGCCGCGACACGTGGGACCTCCAGGTCTCGGGGTTCGTCAGGCAGACCTCGCTCAGCTACCTGCCCGACCTGGTGGGGGAGGTGATCTTCAACGGGGCGGCGGCCGAGACGCGCAAGCGGAATCTCTCGGCCGGCCTGCAGGCGGATGGCGTCTGGCGCGTGGCGGCGGATCACACCCTACGGATGGGGCTCTATGCCTCGCGCGACGTGACCCAGAACATCAGCAACTCGACCGTGCTGCCGCTCAGCGCGGATGGCGTGGCGCTGGACGCGCCCTTCACCATCCAGGAACGCGGGCGCATCCATGGCCAGCTCTACGGCATCTACGCGCAGGACGAGTGGCGGATCTCGGACCGGCTGACCTTCAACTACGGCGCGCGCTTCGACGTGATGCGCCAGCAGGTGGAGGCGAGCCAGCTCAGCCCGCGCGCCAACCTGGTCTGGCGCGCCAGCGACGCCACCACGCTCTCGCTCGGCTATGCGCGCTACTTCACGCCGCCGCCCTCGGAATTGCTGACGGCGCCGGCACTGGCGCGCTATGCCGGAACGACCCTGGCGCCCGAGGTGGCGATCGCGTCAGCGCCGCGGCCGGAGCGCGCCAATTATTTCAACGCCGCCATCCGGCATCGCCTGACGGCGAACTGGCAGGTGGGGGCCGATGCCTTCTATCGCGACGTGCAGGACATGCAGGATCTCGGCCAGTTCGGCAGCGCCTATATCTTCGCGCCCTACAATTACCGGGTCGGCCGGGTCTATGGCGTGGAGCTGACGACCAGCTATCGCGAAGGGCCGTGGCTGGCCTACGCGAACCTCACCCTCTCGCGCTCGGAGGGGCGCGGCCTCGTCTCCAACCAGTATTTCTGGAGTGCGGCCGAACTCGCGCAGGTGGAGCGCAAATTCGTGCGGACGGATCACGACCAGCTCATCACCGGCTCGGCCGGCGTCAGCTGGCGCGGCTGGGAGGGGGGCACGCTGTCGGGCACGCTGGTCTATGGCAGCGGGATGCGGCGTGGCTTCGCCAACAGCCAGTCGGTCACGCCCTATGCCACGATGAACCTGGGTGTTGCGCAGCAATTCACGACGCCCGAGGGCGGCACATGGACCGCGCGGCTGGACCTGCTGAACCTGGCCGACCGGGTCTATCAGCTGCGCGACGGCACGGGCATCGGCGTGGGCGCACCGCAATATGGCATGCGGCGCGGCATCTTCCTGGGGTTGAGCCGGGCGCTCTAGGGGCGGGCGGGCGCCACGGCGGTGATGGGGTGGGTCACGCTGACCGAGGGCGCGGGATCGGCACCCGGGTCATCCAGCGTGGCGAGCCCTTCCCCCTGCGCGCTGCTGCGGCCAAGCTCGGCATCGCGCCGCTGGCGCACGACGCTGCGCAGGCGGGCGTAATAGTCCAGGCTCTCGCTGCGCAGCGCGTCCAGCGTCTCGATGTTCTCGGCGCGGAGGTCGAGCCCACCCAGCGCGCCGCGACCCACGCCCAGCATCTGGGACAGGGCGGCGGAGGTGGTGGCGCCGGTGACGAGACCCACCGGGCTCGCCAGCGCGTCCACGCCATCGCCCACCGCGTCGCGCACCGTGGTCGGGCCAAACAGCGGCAGCATCAGGAAGGGACCGTCCGGGACGCCCCAGGCATGCAAGGTCTGCCCGAAATCGCCGCTGCGCCGGTCAATGCCCGAGGGGGTGGCCAGGTCGAACAGGCCAAGGCCGCCGGCGGTCGAGTTGATGTAGAAGCGCATGAGCGTGTGGCCCGCGTCCATCATGCGGCCCTGGAGGAGGTTGTTGGCGAGGATCACCGGCTCGTTCAGGTTGCGCAGGAAATTGCGCAGGGCGGTGCGCATGGGCGCGGGCACCGTGTCCCGATAGGCCTCGGCCGCGGGGCGGATGATGTTCTCATCGAGCGAGGTGTTGAATTCCAGGACGGCCCGGTTCGACGCCTCGAAGGGGTCGGAGGGGTCGCTGCCGGGCGGGCCTTGGCTGGCGCAACCGACCAGCAGACCAGCCAGGAGGACCATGGAAAGAAGGGGCTTCACGTGCCGCACTCTACCCGCCCCCCGGCCAGCGCGCGATAGTGGGAAGGTGACGTTGTATTTCGCCCTCTTGCCTTTGCTTCTGGCGCTCGCGGGCGCGGTTCAGGCCGTGCTGGCCCGGCGGGCGCTGCGACGCCTGGCGGCGACGGCCCCGCCCACGGGCCCGGCGCTGGCGGCCAGCCTGCTCAAGCCGCTGCATGGGGCGGAGCCCGGGCTCGCCGAAAACCTCGCCGCCTGCCTGGCCCAGCGCCATGCCGCCCCCTTCGAGGCGATCTTCGGCGCGGCCGACCCGGGCGATGCGGCGCTGCCGCTGGCCGAGGCGGCGATGGCGGCGAGCGCGACCCCGGCGCGCATCGTGAGCGGCGGCGCGGTGCTGGGTGCCAACCGCAAGGTCTCGCAGCTCGTGCACCTCGCGGCGGTGGCGCAGCACCCCGCGCTGGTCGTCAGCGATGCCGATATGCGCTTCCCGCCGCATTGGCTGACCGCCGTGACCGCACCCCTGGCCCAGCCGGGGGTCGGCCTCGTCACCTGCCTGTATCGGGGCGAGGCGGCGGATGGCGGCACCTGGTCGCACCTCGCGGCCCTCGGCATTGACTGGCACTTCCTGCCCAATGCGGCGCTGGGCGAGGCGCTGGGCAAGGCACAGGGATGCTACGGCGCCACCATGGCGCTCTCGCGCGAGACACTCACGCGCATCGGCGGGTTCGAGCCGCTGCTGCCGCTGCTGGCCGATGACCATGCCCTGGGGGCGGCGGTGCGGGGGGCGGGGTTGGAGGTGGTGGTCTCGCCGGTCATTCCGGCTCACGTGATGTCTGAGCGAAACTTAGCATCTCTCTGGAATCACGAAATTCGTTGGGCGCGGACGGTACGGCTGCTCAACCCCGCCGGCTATGCGGGGCTGGCGCTGACGCACCCTCTCGCCTGGGCGCTGCTGGCGGTGGCGATCGCGCCCGGATGGATCACGCTTGGCGCATTGGCCCTTGTCCTGGCCGCAAGGCTGGCCCTGGCGCAGGGCGTGGACCAGGCGCTGGGTGTGGCCGGCGGCTGGCGCCGCTGGGCCTGGCTGCCGGCGCGGGACATCCTCTCGGCCGCGGTCTGGGCCGCCGCCCTTTTGCGCGGCAGGGTCGTCTGGGGCCAGCATCGCTACCGGCTTGGCGCGGATGGCCGGATGGTGGAAACCACCCGCACGCCATGAAACGCCTGATCCTCACCGCCGATGACCTCGGCCTCGCGCCCGAGACCAATGAGGCGATCGAGCGCGCCCATCGCGAGGGCGTGCTGACGGCCGCCAGCCTGATGGTGGGCGAGGCCGGCTTCGAGGAAGGGCTGCGCGTCGCCCGCGCCAATCCGGGCCTGGCTGTCGGCCTGCATCTCACGCTCACCGACGGCGTGCCGGTGCTGCCCGCCGCACAGATCCCTGGGCTGACACAGAAGAACGGGCGCTTCCGGGATGATATGGCGGCGCTCGGCCTGCTGCTGGCGCTTTCACCGGTGGCGAAGGCGGAGCTGGCGGCCGAGGTCGCGGCGCAGATGGAGCGCTTCACGGCCACCGGCCTCACTTGCGACCATGTGAACGCGCACAAGCACTACCACCTGCACCCGCTGATCGCGGCCGCGCTCATGCAGGCCGCGGCCGGCGCCGGGGTGCGCTGCATCCGTCTGCCCTGGGAGCCGGGTGCGCTGGTGCGCGCCGTGGATGCGAAGAGCCCGCGCATGGCCGAATGGGCGCTGCGGCCCTGGTGCCGCACGCTGCGCAAGCGGGCGCTGAACTGGGGCCTCGTGGCACCCGATCAGGTGGTGGGCCTCGCCTGGTCCGGGCATTTCGGCACGGCGCGGCTGCGCGGCCTGCTGCCCCGCCTGCCGGACGGCGTCACCGAGCTGTATTTCCACCCCGCCATGGCCGGCGGCTTCCCCGGCAGCGCCACGGGCTATGACTATGCGGGCGAGCTGGCGGCGCTCTGCGACCCGGCGGTGGCCGAGGGGCTGGCCGGCATTCCGCGCGGCGGCTACGCGGCCATGCTCTTGCCGAAACCGCATACCCCCCTCAGTTGAGGCGCTGTTCTTCCCCCAAGAGGTCCCCTTGCTCCCGATCCGCCAGGACATCCCCCGCCGCGCCCTCGTCACGGGGGGTGCCAAGCGGCTCGGCCGCGCCATCTGCCTGGCGCTGGCCGATGCCGGCTTCGATGTGGCGATCCACTACAACAGCTCGGCCGCCGAGGCGGAGGCGCTGGCCGCCGAGATCCGCGCCCGTGGCCGCCAGGCGGTGGCCCTACCCGCTGACCTGATGCGGGAGGCGGAGGTCGCGACGCTGGTGGCGCGCGCCAGCGCGGCCCTCGGCCCGCTCGGCGTGCTCGTGAACAACGCCAGCACCTTCGAGCGCGACGAGTGGAACGACGCGACGCGCGCCAGCTGGGACCTGCACATCGAGCCCAATCTGCGCGCGCCCTTCCGGCTGATGCAGGACTTCGGCGCTGGCCTGCCCGCGCCGAGCCACGGCGTCATCATCAACATGCTGGATCAGCGCGTCATGTCGCTGACGCCGCATTTCGTGACCTACACCGTCTCCAAGGCCGGGCTCTGGGCGCTGACCCAGCAGATGGCCCTCGCCCTGGCCCCGCGCATCCGGGTGGTCGGCATCGGGCCTGGCCCCGCCTTGCCCAGCCCGCGCCAGAGCCAGGCGCAGTTCGACCGGCAATGCGCCTCGGTCCCGCTGGCGCGCGGCACCTCGCCCGAGGAGATCGGAGCGGCGGTGATGGCGCTGCTGGGCCTTTCCTCGGTGACGGGGCAGGTGATCCATCTCGATGGCGGGCAGCATCTGCAATGGTCGCCGTCCGGGTCCGGCCCCCCGGAGGAATGACGCAGCGCGCCCTTGGTGCTACGTCCCGGCCTCGATCTCTGGACCCTGACATGGCCTTGCCCGCATGAGCGCCCCACTGCCCCGCATTCGCAAGGTCTTCGTGCGCGGCCTCGAATTGCAGGCCCGGCTCGGCGTCTACCCCCATGAGAAGGTCGGCCCCCAGCGCATCCGCATGCATATCGAGCTCGATGTGGTGGATGAGAGTGCCGCCATCGGCATCGGCCCCGACAATCTCGAGCGCGTGGTGGATTACGGCCACCTGGTTCATGCCGCCCGCGCCGCCGTGGCCGAGGGCCATGTGCTGCTGGTGGAGACCCTGGCGGAGACTGTGGCCGAGATCGCGCTCCGTGACCCGCGCGTGCTCCATGCCCGCGTCTCGATCGAGAAGCCGGACGCCTTCGCCGATGCGGAAAGCGTGGGTGTCACGGTCGAACGGGGGCGCGTCTAAACCGACGTCAAGTCTTGACGGGCGTTCGGGAGAAGAATCATCCACTGCCACGGTCGGCCAATCACCGGGCACTGAATTTACAATACTTTCTTCATAAAGCTAACACATTCCCAGCAACGCGATGGGCAACAAATGATCAAATTCAATAGCTTACCTCTTTGCCCAATTGGCGGGCAATGTGACGCAATGTGAGGTTGGAGGCGGGTCTCATCCCTCCCGGGCCAACATCGCCCACAGAGTTATCCACAGAAGCCGGGGATTGTTTGGAACGGCTTGAGCGGGCCGCCGCGTCCCGGTAAGCGCAAGCCCATGGAATCAGCCGATTCGCCTGAGGGGGGCCCGCTCCACGGCCTTGCCGTGCTCGAGACGGCGCTCCCCAACCTGCCGCTCTCGCCCGGCGTCTACCGCATGCTGGATGGCAAGGGGGATGTCCTCTACGTCGGCAAGGCACGGGCGATCCGCAAGCGCGTGACCAGCTACACCCAGCTGGCCCGCCTGCCCGAGCGGCTGCGGCGCATGGTGCATGAGACCCGCCGCGTCGAGGTGATCACGACCGCCAGCGAGGCCGAGGCGCTGCTGCTGGAAGCGAACCTCATCAAGAAGCTGAGGCCGCGCTACAACATCGTCCTCCGCGACGACAAATCCTACCCGTGGCTCATGGTCACGGATGACCACCCCTTCCCGCAGATCGCCAAGCACCGCGGCGAGCGGCGCAAGGGCGCCAGCTATTACGGCCCCTTCGCCAGCGTCTGGGCGGTGAACCAGACCATCACCGCCCTGCAGCGCGTCTTCCTGCTGCGCACCTGCCGGGACACGGTGTTCGACACGCGCGACCGCCCCTGCCTGCTGCATCAGATCAAGCGCTGTTCCGCCCCCTGCGTGGAGCGCGTCAGCGCCGAGGATTACGGCGCCCTCGTACATGAGGCGAAGCAGTTCCTGGCGGGCGAGACCCCCACGATCCAGAAACGCCTGGCCGCTGAGATGGAGGCCGCCGCCGAGCGCCTGGAATTCGAGCGCGCGGCCAGCCTGCGGGACCGCATCCGCGGCCTCACGCATGTCCAGGGCACGTCGCGCATCAACCTGGACGGCGTGGGCGACGCCGATGTGGTGGCGTTGCACATGGCGGCCGGCCAGTCCTGCGTGCAGGTCTTCTTCTTCCGGGGCGGCCGCAACAACGGCAACCGCCCCTATTTCCTGACTCATGCCAAGGCCGACATCACGCCCGAGGAGGTGCTCGGCAGCTTCCTCGGCCAGCTCTACGACGACCTGCCGCCGCCGCCCCTGGTGCTGCTGAGCCACGAGGTGCCCGACGCCCCCCTGATCGCGGAGGCGCTGGCCATCAAGGCCTCACGCAAGGTGGAACTGCACCGCCCGCAGCGCGGCGAAAAGCGCGACATCGTGGTCCATGCCGAGACCAATGCGCGCGAGGCGCTGGAGCGCCGCCTCGCCGAATCCACCGCGCAGGGCCAGCTGCTGGACGGCGTGCAGCGCCTGTTCGACCTGCCCGAGCGGCCGGAGCGGATCGAGGTCTATGACAACAGCCACATCATGGGCACCAACGCCTATGGCGCCATGATCGTGGGCGGACCCACCGGCTTCGTGAAATCCGCCTACCGGAAATTCTCCATCAAGGAAGCGAAGCCGGGAGACGACTTCGCCATGATGCGCGAGGTGCTGGAGCGCCGCTTCGGCCGCGCCCTGAAGGAGGACCCGGCCCGCGCCGAGCCCGGCTGGCCCGACCTCGTCATCATTGATGGCGGCCAGGGCCAGCTCTCCGCCGTGACCGAGGTGATGGCCGGGCTGGGGCTCGAGGACATTCCGCTCGTCGCCATCGCCAAGGGCGTGGACCGCGATGCCGGGCGCGAATGGTTCCACATGGCCGGGCGCGAAGCCTTCCAGCTGCCGCCGCGCGACCCGGTGCTCTACTACCTCCAGCGCCTGCGGGACGAGGCGCATCGCTTCGTCATCGGCACGCACCGCGCCGGCCGCGCCAAGTCGCTGACGAAATCCGAGCTGGATGACGTGCCCGGCGTCGGCCCCAAGGTGAAGCGGGAGCTTCTGAACCACTTCGGCTCGGCCCGCGGCGTGCGCCAGGCGAGCGAGATGGACCTCGGCAATTGCCCGGGCGTCGGGCCCGCTCTCGCCCGGCGGATATATGAGCATTTCCACCTGGGCGCTGGCCAAGCTACATAGACCTGTGCCGACAGACCTGCCCAACCTCCTCACCCTCTCGCGGATCATGGCGATCCCGGTGCTTGTGGTGTTCGTGGCCATCCGCGCCCCCTGGGCGGACATGGCGGCCTGCGCGCTGTTTTCGGCCGCCGCCATCACCGACTACTTCGACGGCAAGATCGCGCGTGACCGGCAGATCGTCTCGGATTTCGGCCGCATGCTGGACCCGATCGCGGACAAGCTGCTGGTGGGTGCCGCGCTCATGCTGCTGGCCGGCTTCGACCGGCTGCCCAATTGGGCGCTGCTGCCGGCCATCGTCATCATGCTGCGCGAGATCCTGGTCTCGGGCCTGCGCGAGTACCTGGCCGGGATCAATTTCGGCCTGCCGGTGACCGCGCTCGCCAAATGGAAGACCGGGTTCCAGATGGGTGCGCTCGGCACGCTGCTGGCCGGCGATACCGGCGCGGCGGTGATCGGCCTGGGCTTCCTGCCGGTCTCGCTGATCGGCGAAGTGATGCTCTGGACCGCGGCCGGGCTCACGCTCATCACCGGATGGGACTATCTCGCCGCCGGGCTGCGCCACGCGGCACGCGAGGTGCGCCCTCACACTTCGTCACCGATCAACCAGATGGAGCGGCCTTGAGATCGCGCGCCGCCCGACGCATGTTGCGCCGCGATATTTCTTTTCCGTCCAGGAGTCACGCATGCGGTTGAAGCTCTCGGCGTTCAGGGCAGCGGCTTTGCTGACCGCCACGGTGGCGGTGGCAGGCTGCAACAGCGTCGAGTCGGGCATCGCCAGGGTCCAGGGCAGCCTCTCCGGCACCTATGACCGCTTCGGCCCCAATTGGGGCGGCATGCGCCCCGCCTTGCCGACGGAGAGCCTGACCGTGCAGCGCATTCGTGGCCAGGCCGATCCGCTGGAACCGCTCCGGCCCGAGCCGGGCGATGTCTGGCCGGTCGAGGAAGGGCCGCGCGCCACGCTCGCCAACCCTGAGGAAGCGCTGCGCGGCGTGCGTACGGGCGAGGCCCCGCCGCCGCGCAGGCGCGGCAGCAGCGGCTTCGAGAATGCGCCGGGCGCCGCGCCCGCCGTCATGTCGCCGATCTTCGAGGCGCCGACGCCCCCGCCCCGCGCCAACCGGACCGATGGCCAGACGCCGCCCGGGCAGGTCTTCACGACGCCGCGGGGGCCTGTGGTGGGCACTGGCGGCGCCGGCAATGTGCAATCCACCATCTCGCCCCAGGGCTCGGGGGTTGCGATCCGCGATGGCGCGACGACCACGCTGTTCGGCCCCGATGGTCAGGCGCGCCAGGTTCCGACCCCGCGCTGAGCCATGCAGATCCTCTATTTCGCCTGGGTGCGCGAGAAGATCGGCCACGCCGGTGAGGAACTGGCCCTGCCGCCGGCCGTGGCCGATGTGGGCGCGCTGATGCGCCACCTGGCGACGCTGAGCCCGGGCCATGCGGCGGCCTTCGCCAACCCCACCGCCATCCGTGCCGCCATCAACCAGGATTTCGCGGGCCTCAGCGACCCGGTCGCGGATCGCGACGAGGTGGCCTTCTTCCCGCCCGTGACCGGCGGCTGAGGATGGCGCGCATCGCCGTCCAGGAGGCGGAGTTCGACGTGGCGGCCGAGACGGCGCGCCTGACGGAGGGCCGCACCGATATCGGCGCGGTGGCCAGCTTCATCGGGATCTGCCGCGGCGATGACGGCCTGGCCGCCATGGTGCTGGAGCATTATCCCGGCATGACCGAGCGCGCGCTGGGCCGGATCGCGGCCGAGGCCGAGGCCCGCTGGCCGCTGACCGGCTGCACCATCATCCACCGCGTGGGGCGCCTCATCCCCGGCGCGCCCATCGTTCTGGTCCTGACGGCGAGCGCCCATCGCCAGGCGGCGCTCGATTCCTGCGCCTTCCTGATGGATTGGCTGAAGACCAAGGCGCCCTTCTGGAAGCGCGAGGAATTCACCGAAGGCCACGCCCGCTGGGTCGCGGCGCGCAGCGAGGACGACGCCGCAGCGCAACGCTGGTGATGGGGATCGCGGCCATCCTGGCGGGCGGCGTGATCCTCATCTGGCCCGCCTTCCTCAACGGCTACCCCCTGCTGTTCAGCGACAGCGGCGCCTTCCTGGCGCAGACCGTCGTGCCGCTGATGATCTGGGACAAGCCCTGGATCTATGGCCCCTTCGCCTGGCTGTTCCACCAGCACAGCTGGCTCTGGGGCACCATCCTCGCCCAGGGGGTGATCGTCTCCCACCTGCTCTGGCTGCTCGCGCGGGTGCTGGGGCGGGCCACGCCGCCTGGGCACCTGGCCCTCTGCGCGGCGCTCGCGCTGCTCACCACCCTGCCCTGGTCGGCCGCGCTGGTCATGCCGGACGTCCTGACGCCGGTCGCCGTGCTCGCGGCGGTGCTGCTGGGCTGGGGATGGGCGGCGCTCGGCCCGGGTGAGCGGACCTGGCTGGCGGGTCTCGGCAGCCTCGCCACGGCGGCGCATCTCTCGAACCTGCCGGTGATGCTGGCACTGCTGGTGCTGGCGGTGCTGCTGCGGCTGGGCTGCCGGCGCTGCCTGGCGGTGGGGACGCCGCTGCTGGGCGCCATCATCCTGCTGCTCGGCACCAACCTGGTCGGGCATGGGCGCCTCGCCCTCTCGCCCTATGGCAGCACCTTCCTGCTGGCGCGCCTCATCGCCGACGGGCCGGCGGTCCGCACCATCGCGGCGGGCTGCCCCAAGGCGGGCTGGTATCTCTGCGCCTTCGCCGGGCGAATCCCTGAAGATTCCGAGCTGTTCCTCTGGGCACCCGACAGCCCGGTGAACCAGACGGCGGAGGGCACGCCGATCTTCCTGGGCGGCATGCTGCTCGCGCCCGAGGCCAGCGCGATCATCGCCGAGACGCTGCGGCGCGAGCCGATCGGCGTGCTGCGTGCCGGGATGGGGAACGCGCTGCGGCAGCTCGTCACGACCGGGATCGGCGACACGCTGGGCAAGCGCCACCTGGACGTGGCGGTGCGCCCTCGCCTCGCCGAGGGATTCCCGGCGCGCGAGCTGGCCGCCTTCGATGCCGCGGCGCAGCAAGGGCCGGGGCTGGCCGAGGCGGGGCGGCGCATCGCCTGGGTGCATCGGCTGGTGCTGCTGCTGGCCCTGCCGCTGCTTCTGGTGGGCTGGGTGCGGGCGGGCGATGACCCGCGGCTTCGGGGCGTGTTGCTGGCGCTGGTGGTGGCCGTGCTGGCCAATGCCCTCGCTGCGGGCGCCCTCTCGGGCGTGCATGACCGGTATCAGGCGCGGATCGCCTGGCTCCTGCCGCTGGGCGCCTGGCTGGCCTGGCGCGCGTCAGGCTTCCGCCGCGGCCGCCTGCCGCGCGTCTGACGGCGCCGCCCTGCCGGCGATACGGGCCAGATGCGCGTGCAGCAGCGCCGCATTGCGCGGCCAGGTGAAGCGCTCGGCGACCGCCCGCACCGCCTCGGGCGCGGGCGGGTCGGCGAGGATGGCGCGGATGGCGGCGGCGATGGCAGCCGGCCTGCGCTCGGCGAGGAGGCGGCCGGCGGCCGGGCGGTCCAGCGCCTCGGCCGCGCCATCCACATCGGGCGTCACCACGGGCGTGCCGCAGGCCATGGCCTCGATCCAGGCATTGGCCAGCCCCTCGCTCGCCGAGGCCAGGGCCATCACGTCGGCGGCTGCCAGCAGCGCCGGCAATTCGGCATGCGGGACGTTGCCCAGCAGCCGCACGCGCCCTTCCAGCCCGAGCGACCGAACCAGCGTCGCCAATTGCGCTGCATCGGGCCCTCCGCCCACCACCAGCAGCGTGGCGCCTTGCACCTCGCGCATCGCCTCGATCACCAATGCGTGGCCCTTGCGCGGGATCAGCGCGCCGAGGCTGACGACGAGCGGCCCGGTGACGCCGAGCGCGCGCTTGGCCGCGGCGCGCGGGCGCGGCCGGAAACGGTCGAGGTCACAGCCGGTGTAATGCACCATGATCCGCTCGGCCGGCAGGCCGAGCGCCACCATGTCCCGCGCGAGCGAGGCCGAGACCGCCAGCAGCCCCTCCGCCGCCTGCCCCGCCCGCCGCACCTGCCCCGCCGTGCCCAGCCGGTGGCCCCAGTGATGGATGTCGCCGCCGCGCGCCTTGATCGAGCAGGGCACGCCGAATTCCCGCGCCAGCACCACGGCGGCCGGCCCATCGGGATAGAAGAACGCGGCGTCAATCACGTCGAAGGCGAAGCCCTCCGCCCGCCAGGCGGCCAGCACGGGGCGGACGGCGCGGGCCAGCAGCCACGGATTGAGCGGCGCGCTGAGCCCAGGGATCACCCGCATGCGCGGCCGCGCGATGCGCAGCCCCTTCCAGTTCTCCTCCAGCGGCAGCCCGCGGAGTTGCCGGTAGCGCGGGTGCTGGCCGAGCGGAAAGGGCGGCCAGGGCAGCGGGCTGACCACCCGCACCTCGACGCCCGGCCGGGCGGCCAGGCCGCGCGTCTGCGCTTCGACGAAAATGCCGAAATTGGGCTGGGCGGCATGGGGAAACAGGGTGGAGAGCGTTACCACGCGCAGCATGTCGGCCGTCACGGGACGTCGGCGCGCGACAGATCCCGCGCGGCCTTGGGCAGGCCAGCCTCATGCTCCAGCACGCGGCGCAGCACGGCGCGGGCCTGGCGCATCAGGGCGACGGATTCCCCCGGCGCAGCGATGGTGACGATGGCGAGCACCGGCCGCCCCCCCTCCCCGCGCATTTCCCGCCAGAGCCGCGTGGCGCGGGCGCGCAGCCCATCGCCCGCCAGGGCGCCGCCATGCCAGGCGGCAAAGGCGACGGAGGTGGCCGCGGCCGGCGCCTGGCGTGCCTCCCACCGGGCGCCGCCCGCCTGGATGGAGAAGGTCACCGCCTCATCCTCCTGGCCGCTCACGCGCTGGCGCTCGGCCACCACGGCGGACCAGCGGGCGGCTTCGGGAAAGCGCAACAGCCGCGCGGTCAGTGTCAGCTGGCCGCAGCGCAGGCCCGCGCCTTCCTGCACGCAGCCCTCGGGCGCCGCCAGCGCCAGGGGCTCCGTCATGGGCCCGGCCACCACCTCGCGGTCGAGCGCCGCGGCCATGCCGGGCATGGCGAGGCCGCCCGCGAGGGTGAGCGCCGTGGCCCCCGCCAGGGCCGCCCCGCGCCAGGGCGCGGCGGGCGGCGGCGGGAACCGGGGCGCGGCCTCGGGCCGGTCCTCGCGGAAGGGCAGGCCCGCAAGGACGAGCAGCAGGATCACCACCGAGAAGAACACCCAGCCATAGATCAGGTGGTCCGCCGCCGCCGCCTCGGCGCTGCCCAGGTGATGGCCGAGCAGCACGATGCCGAGCGCGCGGAGGCCGTTGGCCACGACCGGCACCACCACGGCGAGCCCCATCACCAACAGGCGCCGCCCCGGGCTCTTGAACATCACCAGCGCATAAAGCGCGCCGAAGGCGAGCGAGGCGATGATGAAGCGCAGCCCCGCGCAGGCCTCGGCCACCAGGAATTGCCCGGCCGCCAATTCGATGATCAACCCATCCGCGTGGTGCGGGATGTCGAGCACCTCCAGGCCGAACACGATCGTGGCGGCCGTGACCTGCTGCAGCGCGGGCACCAGGAAGGCGCCGAAGGGCACGAGGAAGATGAGGTAGCCCAATGGCGCCGCCATGGCCCGGCAGACGCGCCAGCCCAGCACGGCCAGCACCAGCGAGAGCGCCACCCCGAGCGCCGCGAATTGCCGCCCCTCCATGACGCCGAGGCGCTCCGCCAGCAGCCAGGCCAGGCCCGAGGCGAGCGCCGGCAGCGCGGCCCAGGCCGTGGGCCGCGGGCCAAGCCCCGCCAACCGGTGCCGCCGCGTCCAGCCGAGCCAGAGCGCCACCGGCAGGACCAGCCAGCAATGATTATAGGCGGCCGAGCTTTCCCAGACCGTCACCGCCGCCACCGCCTCGGCCCGGAACACCCAGCCGAGCCCGGCAAGGCCGAACGCCAGCACCACAAGCGGCACGGCCCAGGCCTGCGCCTGCCGGGTGGCGGGCGGCAGCGCCAAGGCGGGGCGGGAGAGGTTGTTCATGCCGCCATCTCCGCCTGCCGCAGGTGCAGCGTGTCATCGAGGCGGCGGAGCGTGACGGCCCAGTCATGCCCGGCCGCGACGGCGGCGCGCGCCGCCGCACCCAGGCCCGGGTGCTCACCGCGCAGCACGGATTGTACGGCCCGCGCCATGGCCTCGGGCCCGTCGGCCACCAGCAGGTCCCGGCCGGCGCGGGCCTGGATGCCCTCGAAGGCGGGGGTGGAGGCGATCACCGGCCGCGCCAACGCCATGGCCTCCAGCACCTTGTTCTGGATGCCGCGCGCGACCCGCAGCGGCGCCACGGCGGCCGCCGCATGGGCCATATAGGGCCGCGTGTCGGGCACCCGGCCCGTCACATGCACGCCCGGCAGGCTCGCCAACGCCCGCACCTCGGGCGTGGGCCGCCCGCCCACGATGTGGAATTCCGGCACGGGCCCGGCGGCGGCGCGCAGGCGGGGCAGCACATCGCGCGCGAAATCCGTCACCGCCTCGATGTTCGGCAGGTAGTCCATCGTGCCGGTGAAGACGATCGGGGGCGCACCCGGCGCGTAGGGGTTCGCGTGCGGCAAGCGCGGGTCGAAGACGCCGAGGTCCACGCCATTATCCACCCAGCCCGCACGCCCTGCCGCTTCCGGCGCCAGCGCCAGGAAGCGCTCGCATTCGGGCTCCGAGACCAGCAGCGTGCGGTCGAAGAAGCGGGCCGCGCGGCGTTCGAAGGCCAGCAGGGTACGCGCCTCCCGCGCCCAGACCTGGCGGCGCGGTGGGCGGGCGGCGGCGGCGTAGGCCAGCCATTTCTCGCTGTCCACATCCACGAGGTCGAGCACCAGGCGCGGCCGGCCGGGGCCGGGGGCGCGCATCACATAGGGCGCCATGGCCGAGGAATAGACGAAGACCGCGTCATGCCCCCCGGTCGCCAGCCGCGCCGTCACCCAATCCTGGAGGCCCTGCGCGTGGAACCAGCCGAGCGTGAGTGGCAGCCCGGGCCGCGCCCGCCACAGCGTGCGCGCCGCCGCCCGCAGCCCACCCGCGATGGGCTCGCAATGGACCTCGGCGCAGTGTTCGCGCAGCAGCGGCAGATGCGCCGCATCGGCCGGATCATCCGAGAGACAGCCGAGATCCACCTCCCAGTGCCGCGCCAGATGCTGGAGCATGTGCCAGGAGCGGATGCGGTCCCCCTTGTCGGGCGGATAGGGCAGCCGGTGCGTGAGGAAGAGCAGGCGTCCCATCGGCATCACCCCAGGCCCCGCACGATGGGCAGGCCGAGCAGCTTGGCGAGCGGCAGCGGCATGCGCCGCCAGGCGGCGATCATCAGCTTGTATTTCGGATTGGCCGGGTTGTGCTCGGGCAGGCTGGCGCCCGGGCCCAGCTGATAGGCGTAGTGGAGCGGCTGCGGCGTGAAGCCCCAATGCTGCTTGAAGTCATGCGCGCCGGTGCCGGCCTTGCTGCGGCCGAAGTCGAACAGGCGGGCACCCCGCTCGGCGCCCGCGCGGCGCATCACCTCCCAATACATGAAGTCATTGGCGGCGAGGCGCCGCGCCGCCTGCGTGCCGCCACCGTAATAGGGCAGCACCTCGTCGCGGAAATGGAAGTTGAGCACGGCGGCGACCGGCTCTCCCTCATGCAGCACGGTCACCACGTCCTGCGCGCGGCCGAACACCTCGGCCAGCAGGCGGAAATAGCGCCGCGAGAAGACCGGCGTGCCGAGGTTGCGCACACTCTCCACGTAAATCCCGTGCAGCCGGTCCGTGTCGCCATCCACCACCGAGGTGAGGCCGTTCTGGACGCCCTTGCGGACCATGGCGCGCTGCTTGCGCGGGATGGCCTTCATGTCGGCCTCGGCATCGCCGGTGATGGGCTTGCGGAAGGTGGCGTAGAGCGCCGGACGCTCGGGCCAGTCCAGCATGGGCGCATGGAGGTTGCGGAATTCGAGGCTCGGCACGCCAAGGCGGCGCATCAGGTCCAGCGCGTGCTCCGCCAGCGCCGCCTCGGCCTCCGGCGTGGCCGCGAGCGGGCCGCCATAGACGCAGAAGGGCGTCGAGATCAGCGCATCGCCGAAGAGCCGCGTCTTCATGCGGGCCAGCGGCAGCACGCCGACCACGGCGCCATCCTGCTCGGCCTGCACGAAATGCGCGGCATGGCCGAAGCCCTCCTCCATCACCCGTGCCCAGCCCGAGAGGTGGAACATCGTCCCGTGCGGCATGGCCTGGACGAAGCCGTCCCAGGCCGCCGCATTCGCCGGCGAGAGGGGATGCAGGCGGAGCGCCATGCGCGCCTCAGGCCATCGCCGGGAGGGGCATGGCGGCGCCCTGGATCTCGGCGGCATGCACGCGGTCCAGCCGGTCCCACGCGAAATCGCGCAGCAGGCGCTCGATCCGGCGCGCCATGCCGGGAATGCCGGTGTAGTGCCGGATGCGCGACTTGAGCGGCGCATCGGCCTGGTGCGGCTGGCCGGCATCGAGCTCCCACGGGTGGAAGTAGAAGATGCCGGGCATGCCCTGCTGCGCGTTCACGCTGCGCAGCCCAGCGCGGAACAGCCGGTAGGGCAGCAGGCGGAACCACCCGCCCCCCGCGCAGGGCAGGTTCTGGCCGAAGAGCGAGAGCGTCGTCATCGGCAGCTCCACCACGCCATGCGGCGAGGGCCGGTGCGGGCGGCGCGGCGCATCGGCGGCGCCATAGAGATCATGCCGGATCGGGAAGGTGGAGGAGCTGTAGCCATGCCCTTCCTCGGCCAGGATCTCATGCGCCCAGGGCGTGCGCGCGCGGCTGATCGAAAAGGTGGGCGCGCGATAGCCGCGGATGGCGACGCCGCCCGCATCCTCCAGCGCGCGCTTGGCGCGGCGGATATCGGCGCGGAAGGCCTGCGGGCCGATCTCGTCCACCCGCTCATGGCCATGGCCGTGGCTCGCCAGCTCATGCCCCTCGGCCAGGATGCGGCGGATCAGCGCCGAGTTGCGCTCGGCGACCCAGCCGAGCACGAAGAAGGTGGCCTGGATGCGCGCGGCGGCGAAGCTCTCCAGGATGGCGTCCGTGCTGCCGGCGACGCGCGAGGCGAGGCCCGGCCAATCGGCGCGGTCAATGATCCCGGCGAAGGCCTGGACCTGGAACCAGTCCTCGACATCCACGGTCATCGCGTTGCGCAGGCGCGGCGCGCTCATCGGGCACCGCCCCGGCCACGGGCGCCGAAGAAGCTGGAGATCCAGTCGCGCCGCGGGGGCGGCTCGACAGGGCGCGGGGCGCTGGCCTCGCGCGCGCGGTTCGGGTGCAGCACATGCGGCGCGGGGGGCTCGGCCCCGGTGAAGCTGCGCGGCGGCGCTGCGACATTGGGCGGCATGGCGATGATGGTGGAGGCGTGCAGCACCGGAGCGGGGCCGGCGATCGGCGGGGGAGAGATGGCTTGCGGCGGGCCATTGGCATGGCCGCCCTGCGGCGGCGGGCCCCCGCCCAGATCCTCCTCCAGCTCCATCGCCGTCGCTTCGACCAGCGCGGCGCCGAACTGCTCCAGCCCCTCCAGCGCACCCGCCAGCATGACGCGCGAGGCGAGGCGGTTGATCCGGCGCGGGATGCCGCCCGAATGGTCATGCACCATGTCGAGCGTCGCTTCGTCCCAGCCCGGCCGCCCCACCCAGCCCACGGCCGAGAGACGATGCAGCACATAGCCATGCGTCTCCTCCCGCGACAGGCTGCCGAGGTGGAAGGAGGCGAGCACGCGCTGGCGCAGCTGTGCCAGATCCTCGCTCGCCAGCAGGCGGCGCAGCTGCGGCTGGCCCATCAGGATGGTCTGCAAGGCCGGCTGGCCCGTCTGCGTGACGTTCGAGAGCATGCGCAGCTCCTCGATCGCATCGAGCGGCAGGCCTTGCACCTCGTCCACGATGAGCAGGTGGCGCCGCCGGGTGCCGCGCAGGGCGCTTGTGATCGCGCGCAGCACGCTCGCCTTGTTGCCATCGGAGGGCGCGCCGAAGGCATCGGCCACCATGCGCAGGATGTCGTCGCCCGAGACCAGCGTGGTCGAGATGCGCGCCACCACGAAGCCCGTGGGATCGAGATCGCCATAGAGCCGATCGATCAGCGTCGTCTTGCCCGCGCCCACCTCGCCGGTCACGACGATGAAGCCCTCATGCTGCGCGATCCCGTAGGCCAGGTGCGCCAGCGCCCGCCGATGCACGGAACTGGCGAAGAAGAGCCGCGCGTCGGGCGTCATCTGGAAGGCGTTTTCGCGCAGTCCGTAGTAGTCGCTGTGCATGGCGTCCCCTGTCATTTCACGCGTCGAGAAAAAGCCAGCGCCGGCGGTCAGAAGGTCTGCCGCAGGCCGACAAGGATGGTGTTCTGGACGGCGCGCCCGCTCCCGCTGGTGAAATCCTGGCGCGAGATGATTCCGTATTGTGCGAAAGCGATCAGGCCCGGCGTGAGTTGCGTGCCGATCGAGATGCTGCCGCCATAGACCGAGCCCGAGGTCGTCCCCTGCGCCGGCGTGGCGCCCTGCGTCGTCCCTGGGCCGGATCTCTCCTGCCAGCCATATTGCAGGGCGGCGGTGATGGTGGTCTGCGGCGTCAAGGCGTGCCCCCAGCCGATGCTGGCGGTGTAGCCGGTCTGCGCGAAATTCACGGCGCCCGGCGCTGCCGCCACGGATGTCAGGCGCTGGTAGCCGGCGGTGAGGAAGATGGTGTCGCGCGGCCAGGTCTGGCTGATCGTCACATTGCCCTGGCGCACCAGTTGCAGCCCGCTCTGCGTGCCGAAGAAATTGTCGGCGAAGGGCTGCAGGACCGGCGCGCCAGTCAGCGAATCCACCGGATTTCCCAGCGCGTCCACGGTGGTGGTCGAGAGCAGGTCCGCCGCGCGCTGGGCGCTGCTGGAGAGCCGCTCGGAATAGTTGGCGAAGAGGCGCGTGCGCCCGCCCAGCGCCAGCACGGCATTCACGCTGGGCGAATCCACGCCGTCGCGATGGCCGTCGGAATGGCCGAGCTGGCCATCGTGCTGGGCGGGGAATCCTGGCAGGGGGACCCGCAGGCGGTCGTCATGGTGGATGGCGTGCAGGTCTTCGCCGGTGCCGTCACTGCCCCGCACGCGACGGGCGGGGCCAGCATCAGCCTCGGTCCCGTCAAGGCGGGTGTTGCGCATACGGTCACCGTCAGCTTCCTGAACGACGGATGGGGCGGCTCGGCCAGCACCGACCGCAACCTCTATGTGGAGGACATCAAGCTCGGCGGCGTCTCGACCGGGCTCAAGGCCGCGCTGCTGACCAGCGGCCAGGCCACGCTGACCCTGCCCGCGAGCCCTGACCCGGTTCCGGCGCCCGCACCGCCGCCCCCCAAGACAGGCAACAGCAACCCCCTGCCCGCGTTGCCGAAGGGGACTGGCGTGGACCTCGCCATCATCCTGGGTGCGGAATCCTGGCAGGGCGACCCGCAGGCGGTGGTGCGCGTGGATGGCGTGAAGGTCTGGACCGGCGCCGTCAGCGCGGCCCACGCCAAGGGCGGCGCGGCCATCGCCCTCGCCCAGGTCTCGGCGGGGGCGGCCCATGCCGTCACCGTCAGCTTCCTGAATGATGGCTGGGGCGGCTCCGCCAGCACCGACCGCAACCTCCATGTCGAGGATATCCGGCTCGGCGGTGTTTCCACCGGGCTGATGGCGGCCTTGCTGACCAATGGCGACGTCACCCTGGCCCTGGCGCCTCCGCCTCCCCCAATTCCCGTCGGGCCGCCGAAGGTGGACCTCGCCATCGTGCTCGGTGCGGAATCCTGGCAGGGCGACCCGCAGGCCGTGGTGCGCGTGGATGGGGTGCAGGCCTGGGCCGGCGCCGTCAGCGCCGCCCATGCCACCGGGGGCAAGGCCATCTCCCTTGGCCAGGTCGCGGCCGGCGCCGCCCATGCCGTCACCGTCAGCTTCCTCAATGATGGCTGGGGCGGATCGGCCAGCACCGACCGGAACCTCTATGTCGAGGACATCCGGATCGGCGGGGTCTCGACCGGGCTGAAATCGGCGCTGATGACCAATGGCGACGTCACCCTCACCCTGCCGGCCAACGCCATGGACAAGCTGTTGAACGGCACTTCGGGCCCGAATGCGCTGATCGGCGGTGCGGGCCATGACACGCTGATCGGCGGTGCGGGCAATGATACGCTGAATGGCGGGGCGGGCGATGACCGGCTGAGCGGCGGCGGCGGGAAGGATGTCTTCCTCTTCGCCAGCGCTGCCGAGGCGAGTGGCGATGTCATCATGGACTTCAGCCGCGGCCAGGGCGACCGGATTGACCTGCGCCCGATGGATGCGGACATCACCCAGGCGGGCGACCAGGCCTTCGCCTTCATCAAGGGCGCGCCCTTCACGCCCGGCGTGGCTGGCCAGCTCCGCTATACCGGTGGCGTCCTGGCGGGCGACCTGAACGGCGACGGCGTGGCGGATTTCCAGATCGCGATGGATGCCTCGGTCGCCCTCCGCGCGTCGGATATCTGGCTGTGAGCCATGGCGGCGCGGGTCAGAGCCGCGCCGCCACCCCGCTCACCCCCGTCGCGAATTCCAGCTGCGCCAGCGCCGTCAGATAGGCGGCGCGCGCATTGTTCAGGCCGACGCGCGTGGCATTCAACGTGCGCAAGGCGTCCAGCACATCCAGCAGCGAGCGCCCGCCCGCGAGATAGGCCTGCTCGGCACTGCGATAGGCGAGCTCGGCCCGGTTCAGCGCGCCGCCGGTGTAGAGGCGCAGCAAGGCGCGGGACTGCTCATAGGCCGCCCAGGCCGTCGCGAAATCCGCGCGGCCCTGCAACAAGGCGAGGCGCGCCTGCGCTTCCAGCTGCGCCTGCTGTCCCGCCGCCGCGCCCACCTGCCCGGTCACGATCTGGTTGGTGAAGAGCGGCACGGAGAGGCTGAAGGTGAACTGGTTGGTCGCGTTCAGCGGCTGCGACGCGCTCGGCAGATCCTGCGAGAGGCGTGAGCGGCTCCAGCCGCCATTCAGCGTCACATCGCGCGAGCGCTGCGCCTCCGCGAGGCTGGTATTGGCCGCCCCCGCCGCGGCGGCGCGGCTCGCTGCCACCACATCGGCGCGGTTCTGCACCGCCTCGGCCAGCTCCTCGCGCGTCGCACCCGGCGTGGGCATGGTGTCGAAGCGGCCGCGCACGTCGAGCGCCATGGGCGGCAAGGCCGAGACGCCACGGCCCGGCGCGTTGAAGGCCGCCGCGTCGAGCGCCAGGGCCACCGCCACCTGCGCCACGGCCGCCGCGTAGTTTTGCGCCGCCCCCGTCACATCCGCCTCGAAGGGCAGCCGGCTTGCCTGGAAGCGCAGCAGGTCGCCCTCGGGCAGTGCGCCATCCTGCAACTGCCGGCGCAGCAGCGCCTCGGTCCGGTCGAGCGTGCCGCGATTGCCGAGCGCCACCTCGAGATTGGCGCGCGCGGCCAGGGCCGCGATGAAGGCCTGGCGCAGCTGGAAGAATTGCCCGCGCAGCGCATCCAGCACCTGCGCCTCCGCCACCGCGATGTTCTGCTCGGCGAGGCGCGTGCGCAGCGTGCGCTTGCCGCCCGTCTCGATCAGGACGGTGAGGCCGAGGGCGATGTTGTTGGCCGGGCTGATGAAGCGCGCACCCTCGACGCGGTTGTTGCCCTGCGTGCTGTTGAACTCGGCGAAGGTGTTGCCGATGCTCACCTGCGGCGGCGGCAGGGAGGAGGCGACGAGGCGTTGCGCGCGCACCGCATCCACGCCGCGCTGCGCCGCGATGACGTTGAGGTTGCGCTCCAGCAGCATCCGCTCGGCCTCGCCCAGCGTGACCACGCGGGTGCCGGCGGGCAGTGGCAGCGCCGCCATGCCGGGGCCGGCCGCGCGCGGCGCCCGGGCCGCGGGCGCCGCGACGGGGGGCGGGGTCTGCGCGAGGGCGGGCGCCGCCATCAGCAGCAGCGCGAGGCCAGGTGCCACGCGCCTCATGCCGGCAGCCCCGCGCGCTCGCGCCGGGCGGCCAGCGCCGCCTCCTGCCGCGCGAGATCCGCGGGGCGGCCCAGCAGGTCAATCAGCGCCGGGAAGACCACGAGGATGAAGACCGGGACAAGGCCGATGCCACCCACCACCACGATCGCCAGCGGCTTGGTCACGTCGGCGCCGATGCCGGTCGCGACCGCCATGGGGAGGAGGCCGAAGAAGCTCGCGAAGCAGGTCATGAAAACGGGGCGCAGCCGGTCCTGCCCGGATTGGTCCAGCGCCTCGCGCCAGCCCAGCCCCTCATGCCGCAGGTGATTGAAGTGGCTGAGCAGGATGATCCCCTCCATCACGGTGATGCCGAAGAGCGCCAGGAAGCCGATCGCGGCGGGCACCGAGAAGTTCAGCCCCGCGGCGCCCAGCGCCAGGATGCCACCGACGAGCGACATCGGCACCATGGCCATGACCAGCAGCATCTCCCGCAGATTGCCGAACTGCACGTAGAGCAGGATCATGATGATGAGCAGCGCCACGGGCACGATGGTGAGCAGGCGCTTCACCGCCTCCTGCAGGTTGCGGAACTCGCCCACCCAGTCGAGGCGATAGCCGGGCAGAAGCTGCACCTGCCGGTCCACCAGCGCCTGGGCCTCGAGCACGGCACTCGCCGGATCGCGGCCGCGGACCGAGAAGCGCACGGGCACGTAGCGGCTGCCATCCTCGCGATAGACATAGGCCGTGCCGGAGACGAGCTGGATGCTCGCGACATCCGCCAGCACCGCGCCGCGCGCGCCGCCCACCGGAATGCGGCCAATGGCGTCGAGGCTGTTGCGGTAGGGCTCGGCCAGGCGGACCATGATCGGGAAGTTGCGGTCGCCCCCGGGTTCGTAGAGCCGGCCCGCCTCCCGACCGCCGATCGCGGCCTGGATCACGTCGTTGATGTCCTCGACTCGCAGGCCGAAGCGGGCGGCGCGCGCGCGGTCAATGGTGACCGAGACGGTGGGCTGGCCGAGCGTGGGGAAGACCGCGATGTCGGTCAGGCCGCGCACCTGGGTCAGCAGGCCACGGATCTGCTCGGCGCGCGCCGTCAGCACATCGAGCTCGGTGCCGAAGATCTTGATCGCGTTCGCCCCCTTCACGCCCGAGGCCGCCTCCTGGACGTTGTCGCTGATCGCCTGCGCGAAGCTGAACTGCACGCCGAGGAAGCGCTCGGACAGGCGCGCATTGATGGCGGCGACCAGGCCGTCGCGGTTGCGCGCGGTGGTCCATTGCTCGGGCGCGCGCATGGGGATGAAGAACTCGGCATTGAAGAAGCCGGCCGGGTCCGTCCCGTCATCCGGGCGGCCCTGCTGCGAGGTGACGGTCAAGGCCTCGGGGAATTCCATGAGCGTGGCGCGGATGCCCTGGACGGTGGCGTGGCCTTCCTCCAGCGAGATGGTGCCGGGCATGGTGGCGCGGACCCAGAGGTTGCCCTCCTCCAGCGTGGGCAGGAATTCGGCGCCGAGCAGCGAGAGGACGAAGATGGAGACCGCCACCAGCACCGTCGCCACGGCCAGCGCGAAGGCGCGCGCGGCCATCGCCGCCTGGTAGAGCCTCGCGTAGGACCAGCGCAGCGCGCGCACCAGCGGCGTGTCGCGTTCCTGGCTGTTCTCGCTCAGCAGCACGGCCGAGAGGGCGGGGACGATGGTGAAGGCCGCAATCAGCGAACCCGCGATCGCATAGGCGTAGGTCTTGGCCATGGGGCCGAAGATGCGCCCCTCGATGCCGCCCATGGTGAACAGCGGGATGAAGGCGACGATGACGATGAGCAGCGCGAAGAGGATGGGCTTGCCCACCTCGCTGCCCGCGCGAAGGATGATGAGCGAAATGCCCGAAAGCCCGCCCGCCGCCTGCCCGCCCGCATAGAGATGCGGGTTGCGCCGCGCCATGGCGAGGTGGCGGTAGATGTTCTCGACCATGATGATCGTCGCATCCACCAGCAGGCCGAAATCCAGCGCCCCGATACTGAGCAGGTTGGCGCTTTCGCCCCGCGCCAGGATCACCAGCACGGCGAAGAAGAAGGCGAAGGGGATGGTGGCGGCGACGACGATGGCGCCCCGCAGGTCACCCAGGAAGAGCCACTGGATCACGAGGATGAGCAGGACGCCCACGATGATGTTGTGCACCACCATATGCGTCGCGAGCTTCACCAGTTCCTCGCGGTCATAGATGATCTCGATCCGCACGCCGGGCGGCAGGATGCCGCCGGCATTGATGCGGGCGACCTCGGCCTGCACGCCATGGATGGTGGGGAGCGTCTGCTCGCCGCGGCGCATCAGGACGGTGGCCAGCACCACGTCCTCATCGCGCTCATGGCCCGCGATGCCCATGCGGGGCAGCGCGCCGATCTCGATGCTCGCGACGTCGGAGAGCAGGATGGACGTGCCATCGGCCGAAGCGGTGAGGACGATGTTGCGGATGTCGTCCAGGCTGCGGATCAGGCCGATGCCCTGCACGACGGCGGCCTGGGGGCCGATCTGGATGGTGCCCGCACCCACCGTCGCATTGCCGCTCCGCACCGCCTCGATCACCGCGGGCAATTGCAGGCCGAAGGCGTTGAGGCGCGGCAGGTCTATGGTGACGGAATAGGATTTGCTGCGGCCGCCGAAGCTCGTCACGTCCACCACGCCGGGGACGCGCTTGAAGCGCCGCTCCAGCACCCATTCCTGCAGCACCTTCAAATCATCGGGCGAGAAGCCGGGCGGGCCGACCACGCGGTAGCGCATGATCTCGCCGATGGGCGAGAGCGGGCTGATCGTGGGGTTGGCGCCCTCGGGCAGGTCCCGCAGGACGGCCAGGCGGTTCAGCACCTGCTGCAAGGCCTGCTCATAGGTGTAGGCGAAGGTGAACTGGACCCGCACATCCGACAGGCCAAACAGGCTGGTCGAGCGGATGGAGTTGAGGTTGGGCAGGCCGGCCATGGCGAGCTCGACCGGGATGGAGACGTAGCGCTCGATCTCCTCGGCCGATTGCCCGGGATTTTGCGTGATGATGACCACCTGCGGTGGCACCGGGTCCGGATAGGCCTCGATGTTCAGCTTCACGAACCCGTAGGCCCCCACCGCCACAAAGGCGATGAAGAGCAGGATGACCAGCGCGCGCTGCTGCAGCGAGATGGCGACGATTTGGCGCATTCAGAGCCCGATCTGATGAGGCGGCATGCCGCCGAAGCAGTGAATCGGCCTCGAAGCTCCAAGCCCGATCTGATGAGGCGGCATGCCGCCGAAGCAGTGAATCGGCCTCGAAGCTCCAAGCCAGATCTGGTGAGGCGGCATGCCGCCGAGGCAGTGAATCGGCCTCGAAGCTCCAAGCCCGATCTGGTGAGGCGGCATGCCGCCGAAGTCATGAAGCACGTCGTCGCCGATGCGGGATCGCCCAGCGACCATGGGGTCAGTCGATCCGCGCCGCACGGTCTATGAAGAGCGCACCGCCGGTGACCAGCCGCTCGCCCGCCTGCACGCCGTCCTTCACCTGGATCATCTCGCCCGCGTGGATGCCCGGCGTGATCCGGCGCATGGTGAAGCGGCCCTCCGGCAGCGCCACCCAGACATTGGCCTCCGACCCCCGGAAGATCACGGCACTGGCCGGCACGGCGGGGGAACGCTCGGCGCCGCCCACCGAGATGCGGAAATTCGCGAACATCTCGGGGCGGAGCACGCCCTCGGGGTCCGGCACCTCGGCCATCACCGTCAGGCGGCGCGTCGTGGGGTCAAGCCCGGCGGAGGTGCGCACGATGCGGGCCGGGAAATCGCGCCCCGGCAGGGCACCGACCGTGACGTCCACCGGCTGGCCGACCCGGATGAGCGGCACATCCAGCTCGCGCACATGCGCGACGAGCCACATGGTCGAGAGGTCGGCGATGGTGAAGACCGGATCGCCCTGCCCGGCCGAGACCCATTGCCCAGGCCCGACGCGGCGTTGCGTGATGGTGCCGGCCAGCGGCGCCGTGACGGTGATGAGCCCGTTCACCTGGCGCGTGCGCTCGATCGCGGCGATCTGTTCGGGCGTGCGGCCCAGCACGCGCAGCCGGTCCCGATGGGTCTCGGCCTGGGCGGTGGCGCTGCGCGCATCGGCCTCTGCCGCATTGGCGGCGGCGCGGGCCTGCTCCACATCCCGCTGCGAGGCGGCCCGAGCGGAAAAGAGCGATTGCTGCCGGGCCTCCTCGCGCCGCGCCTGCTCCTGCGCCACGCGGGTCTTCTGCACATTGTCGAGGGCGGCCAGCCAGTCATTGGCAGCGCCAGTGATCTCGGAGGTCTCGACCTCATAAAGCGGCTGGCCCACCTGCACGCGATCGCCCACGCGGGCGAAGGCGCGGATCACGCGGCCGGTGAAGGGTGAGAGCATGGGCGTCGAGCGGTCGTCATCATAGGCGATGCGGCCCTCGGCCATGCGCTCGGGGCGGAATTCCTGCATGGCGACCGGCTCGATGCGCAGCGCGCGCATCTCGTTCTCGCTCAGGCGGAATTCGCCGGCCGGCAGGCGCTCAGGCGCCGAGGCCTGGGCCGGCGGCGGCTCGGCCTGGCTGAGGTAAAACCAGGCGCCCGCCGCGACCAGGCCGAGGAGGCCGATCCAGGGCCAGGGCTTGGGGCCGCCGGCCGCCTCGCCCGCCGAAGACGCCGCCAGCGGCGCATCCGGCCGAACCGGGGTCTCGGACCGCTCCTCGGCCTTGGGCCGTTCTTGGTGGATCACGTTCATGCAGGTCTGGACTTTCCAACGCGAAGAGCAACGGGGGGCGCGAAACACGCCCCGCCACGCCCTGGCGCTGGATCGGAAGATAAACAGAAGCTGAACGAGACGGTAGCGCTTTCAGATGAAATCGCGGTCAGGCGGCAGATGTCACGCGGGCAACAAGGGCTGCGGGTCGAGCCAGAGCCGGTACCAGCCCAGGCTGAAATGCAGATGCGGCCCGGTCACGCGGCCCGTGGCCCCCATGGCGCCGATCCGGCTCCCCTGGCGCACCTCCTCGCCCTCGCGCACCTCGATGGCGGAGAGATGGGCGTAGAGCGTGTTCACCCCATGGCCATGGTCGAGCACGATGAGCTTGCCGAAGAAGTGGAAATCGGCCGCCAGCGTCACCCGGCCGGGGGCCGCCGCCAGGATGGGCGTGCCGACCGGCCCGGCGACATCGAGCCCGTAATGGGGCTGGCGCGGCTGGCCGTTCAGCACGCGCTGGCTGCCGAAGACGCCGCTGATGCGCCCCCGGGCCGGCCAGGCGAAGCCGCCCGCGAAATCTGCCCGCGCCGTATCCACCCCGCGCACGGCGGCCAGGCGCTCGCGCTCCGTGCGGATGCGCTCGAGCGCCGCGGCATCGGGCGTCACCTGGGCGGGGGGCAGGCCGGTGATGTGCTGCACATCCCACGCCCGCCGCGCCACGGCGATGTTCCGCGCCACGCCGTTCGCGGTGAGCGTGGCCGACGGCCCATGATCCCGCCCGAAGCCCAGCACGAAATCCCCGCCGGGCGAGACGCGCACGGCCTGCCCGTCGAGGGCGAGGCGCTGCCCGGCGGCGCCCCGGCCGATCAGCAGGGCGCCCTGCTGCGGCGTGCCGCGCCACTCAGCCGCCCGCGCCGGGCCTGCCCCCAGGATCAGGGGCGGCAAGGCAAGGGCGGCGCGCCGCTTCAAAACAGGCTGCCTTGCGGCGGCTTGGCAGGTTTCGCCTTGCCGCCCGAAGCGGTCGCCTTCACCGCGCCATCCTGGAAGGTGAGGGTCAAAGCCGCGCCGGGGGCCACCTGCGCGGCCTGGGTGAGGGCCGCGCCATCCGCCCCCTGCACCAGCGCGAAGCCCCGCGCGAGGACGGCGTTGTAGCTGACGGCCTCCAGCCGCGCGGCCAGGCCCTCCACGCGCGCCGCCTGCTCGCGGATCAGCGCCTGGACGGGGGCGGGCGAAAGGCGCGCCAGCGCCGGGGCGGATTGCCGGCGGGCCGCACCCCGGGCCCAGGCGGCCTGCATCCGCTGGTCCAGCGCGCCCAGCCCGTGGCGGCCGGCGGCGATGGCCTCGCGCGGGTGGCGCAGCCCGGCGCCGAGGCGGGTCAGCGCCATCCGCTTGCCGGCCACGAAGCCCGGCAGGGCCACACGCAGCCGCTCACCCCGGTCATCCAGGCGCTGGCGGTACTGGTTCACCATGGCCGGCAGGTCGGGCAGGCCGGCCTCGGCGCGGGTGAGGTGCAGCCGCGCCTCGCGCAGCCGGGCGGCGATGCGGTTGTCGAGCCGGGCGCCGCGCTGGGCGAGGTCGGCCGCCAATTCGAGGCGCGCGGGGACGGCCAGCTCGGCGGCGGCGGTGGGCGTGGGGGCGCGCTTGTCGCTGGCGAAGTCGATCAGCGTCGTGTCGGTCTCATGCCCCACGGCCGAGATCAGCGGGATGGTCGAGGCGGCGGCGGCGCGGACCACCACCTCCTCGTTGAAGGCCATCAGGTCTTCGAGGGAACCGCCGCCGCGCGCCACGATCACGACGTCGGGGCGCGGGATCGTCCCGCCTTCCGGCAGGTTGGAGAAGCCGCGGATGGCGGCGGCGATCTTCTCGGCCGCGCCCTCCCCCTGCACCGGCACGGGCCAGATGATCACATGGCGCGGAAAGCGGCGCGCCAGCGTGGTGCGGATGTCCTGGATCACGGCGCCCTGCGGGCTGGTCACCACGCCGATCACGCGGGGCAGCAGCGGCAGCGGGCGCTTACGGGCGGGGTCGAACAGGCCCTCCTTCAGGAAGGCCGCCTTGAGCGCCTCGATCCGGGCCAGCATGGCGCCGGCGCCGGCATATTCCAGCTTTTCGATGACGAGCTGATACTTCGAGCGGTCGGCATAGGTGGAGAGGCGGCCGGTCGCCACCACCTCCATGCCGTTTTCGGGCTTCAGGCCAACGCGGGAGACGGTGCCCTTCCAGATCACCGCCTCGATCTTCGCGTTCTCTTCCTTCAGGGAGAGGTAGATATGGCCGGAGGCGTAGGGCTTCACCTCGGTCAGTTCGCCGCGGACCCGCACGCGCGAGAAGGCACCCTCCAGCGTGCGCTTGATGGCCCCCGCCAACTCGCCCACACCATATTCGGGAACATTGGCGCCGATTCCGTCCATACCCGACTTATAGGGGCGGATTTTGGCTTTGCGGAGGCAGCGTTGCGATGAAGGTTCTTGTAGTGGGCGGCGGCGGGCGTGAGCATGCCCTGTGCTGGGCCATCGCAGCCTCCCCTCTGCTGACCAAGCTGTGGTGCGCGCCGGGCAATCCGGGCATCGCGGAAGTCGCGGAATGCGTGGGCATCGGCGCGGAGGACGTGGCGGCGCTGGTGCATTTCGCGCTGGCCGAGGCGGTGGACCTGGTCGTCGTGGGCCCTGAGGCGCCGCTGACGCTGGGCCTCGCCGATGCCTGCGCCGAAGCGGGGCTGCTCTGCTTCGGCCCCCGTGCGGCCGCGGCGCGACTCGAGGGCAGCAAGAGCTTCTTCAAGGAGATCGCGAACGCGGCTGGCGCCCCCACCGCCGCCCATGGCCGCTTCACCGAGGCCGAGGCCGCCCGCGCCTATATCCGGCAGCAGGGCGCGCCCATCGTGGTGAAGGCCGATGGCCTTGCCGCCGGCAAGGGCGTGGTCGTCGCCATGAGTGTCGCGGAAGCCGAGGAAGCCATCACCGAGATGATGGAAGCCGGCATCCATGGCGAGGCCGGCCGCGTCGTCGTCATCGAGGAATGCCTGATCGGCGAGGAGATCAGCTTCTTCGCCCTCTGCGACGGCACGCATGCCATCCCGCTGGGCGCTGCCCAGGACCACAAGCGCGTGGGTGACGGCGATACCGGCCCCAACACCGGCGGCATGGGCGCCTATTCGCCGCCGCCCGCCTTCACCGAGGCGCTGCAGGCCCAGGTGATGGCCGACTGCATCAACCCCGTCCTGGCTGAGCTGGCCCGCCGCGGCACCCCCTTCCAGGGTGTGCTCTTCGCCGGGCTGATGCTGACAGCCGAGGGCCCCAAGCTGCTGGAATTCAACGTCCGCTTCGGCGATCCGGAATGCCAGGCGCTGATGCTCCGCCTGCGCAGCGACTTGCTGCCCGCGCTGCTGGCCGCCTGCCAGGGCGAACTCCGCAACTTCGACCTGCGCTGGGAAAAGCTCGCCAGCCTGCTCGTCGTCATGGCCGCGCGCGGCTATCCGGGCACGCCACTCAAGGGCACCGAGATCCGTGGCCTGGAGGAAGCGGCCCAGGTGCCGGGCGTGCAGATCTTCCACGCCGGCACGGCGCGGGATGAGGCCGGGCGGCTGGTGGCCAATGGCGGGCGCGTGCTGGGCATCGGCGCCACCGGCGCCACGCTGGCCGAGGCGCGGGCCGCGGCCTATGCGGCCGTCGCGAAGGTGGATTGGCCGGAAGGCTTCGCGCGCCGCGACATCGCCTGGCGCGCCCTTCCAACCCGGCCCCAGTGATGGCACCCTCGCCGCAAAGCGAGGAGGCCAGCATGACCTACACGAACCCCGAGACCATCGCGCTGCATGGCGGCAGCCATCGCGCGGACCCGAATACCGGCTCCGTCGCGGTGCCGATCCATCAGACGACGAGCTTCCAATTCCAGGACACGGGCCACGCCGCGCGCCTCTTCGGCCTGGCGGAGCTGGGCAACATCTACACCCGCATCATGAACCCGACCTGCGACGCGCTGGAGACGCGCATCGCGCAGCTCGAGGGCGGCGTGGCCGCACTCGCGGTCGGCTCGGGCCAGGCGGCGACCAGCTTCTGCGTGATGAATTTGTGCGAGGCCGGCGACAACATCGTCAGCAGCACGGACCTCTATGGCGGCACCTACAACCTGTTTGCCAATACGCTGAAGCAATTCGGCATCGAGGTCCGCTTCGTGGACCCCACCGACCCGGAGGGCTTCGCCCGCGCGACCGATGCGCGCACCCGCTGCTACTACGCCGAGACCCTGCCCAACCCGAAGCTGCAGGTCTTCCCGATTGCGGAAGTGGCCGCCATCGGCCGCAAGCTCGGCGTGCCGCTGATCGTGGACAACACGGCCGCGCCGATCATCTGCAAGCCGTTCCAGCATGGCGCGGCCATCGTCATGCATTCCACCACCAAGTGGATCGGCGGGCATGGCACCTCCATCGGCGGCATCGTGGTGGATGGCGGCAATTTCGACTGGGAAGCCGGGGGCGATCGCTTCCCCACGCTGAACAAGCCCGACCCCAGCTATCACGGCGCGGTGTGGTCGCAGGCGGCCAAGCCGCTGGGTCCCATCGCCTATATCCTGCGCATGCGGACCTGCCTGCTGCGTGACATCGGCGCGCCCATGGCGCCCTTCAACGCCTTCATGTTCCTGCAAGGGCTGGAGACGCTGCCGCTGCGCATGGAGCGGCATTGCAGCAACGCGATCCGCGTCGCCGCCTATCTCTCCAGCCATCCCAAGGTGACGCGCGTCATCCACCCCTCCGTCGCCGAGGGCGAGGCGCGCCGCCGGGCCGAGGCCTATCTCAAGGGCGGGTATGGCAGCCTGATGGGCTTCGAGCTGGCGGGCGGGAAGGAAGCCGGCCAGGCCTTCATCGAGAAGCTGAAGATGTTCTACCACGTGGCCAATATCGGCGACGCCCGCAGCCTCGCCATCCACCCCGCCACCACCACCCACAGCCAGTTGAACGAGGCCGAGCAGGCGGCGAGCGGTGTCACGCCCGGCTATATCCGCCTCTCCATCGGCATCGAGCATATTGACGATATCCTGGCCGATCTTGAGCAGGCGCTGGCGTGATGCACTACGCCGGCTCCTTCCCCTCGACCCGCATGCGGCGCAACCGCCAGGATCCCTGGACGCGCGCGCTCGTCGCGGAAAACGCCCTGCATGTGAGCGACCTCATCTGGCCGATCTTCCTGACCGAAGGCACCGGCCAGCGCGTGGAGGTCCCCTCCATGCCCGGCGTCTTTCGCGTCAGCACGGACCTTGTCGCCGAACATGTCGCGGAAGCGGCGGCACTCGGCATCCCCGCCGTCGCGCTCTTCCCCTACACGCCCATGGAATCGCGCGACGAGGACGGCACCGAGGCGCTGGACCCCGACAACCTCACCTGCCGCGCCGCCCGCGCGCTGAAGGCCGCGCATCCGGGCCTCGGCATCATCGGCGACATCGCGCTCGACACCTACACGCTCCACGCGCATGACGGCGTGGTCCGCCATGGCGAGGTCCACAACGAGGAGACGGTCGCCGCCCTCGTCACCATGTCGCTGAATTATGCCAAGGCCGGCGTGGATGTCGTCGCACCCTCGGACATGATGGATGGCCGCATCGGCACCATCCGCGCGGCACTGGACGCGGAAGGGCTGATCCACACGCGCATCATGTCCTACGCCGCGAAATACGCCTCGGGCTTCTACGCGCCCTTCCGCGACGCCATCGGCTCCCTCACCGGGCCGGACCGCACGGGGCCGAAGGACAAGAAGACCTACCAGATGGACCCCGCCAACACCGACGAGGCGCTGCGCGAAGTCGCACTCGACCTCGCCGAGGGGGCGGACATGGTGATGGTGAAGCCGGGGCTGCCCTATCTCGATGTGGTGCATCGCGTGCGGCGCGAATTCGGCGCGCCCACTTTCGTCTATCAGGTGAGCGGCGAGTACTCGATGCTGATGGCGGCCATCGAACGCGGCTGGCTCGACCACGACCGCGCGATGATGGAAAGTCTGATGTGCTTCAAGCGGGCGGGGGCGAATGGCATCCTCACCTATTTCGCGGTGAAGGCGGCCAGGATCATCAAGGCCGGCTGAAGACAACAAGGGCCTCCGGCGGCTGGGGCCGGAAGGCCCCAGACCCCGCATCCTGGCGCTTCCACTCCTCCGCGCGGGCTGGCATCCTCCCCCGATAAAGCGCGGCCCGGTCCAAGGGCCATACCGAGGGGAAACATCGTGCCGACACGTCGCCAAGCCATCACCGCCGGCCTTGCCGCCGCACTCCTGCCAGCACCAGCGCTGGCGCAGGCCTGGCGGCCCACCCGCCCCATCCGCCTGATCGTGCCCTTCGCGCCCGGCGGCTCGAACGACATCGTGGGCCGCATCGTGGCCGAGGCCGCAGGGCAGATCCTGGGCCAGACCGTCGTCATCGAGAATCGCGCGGGCGCGGGCAGCATCATCGGCGCGGAGGCAGTTGCCCGCGCCGCCCCCGACGGGCTGACGCTGCTGATCAACTCCTCCCTGCCCACGGTTCCGGCCGTCGTGGCGCGCGTGCCTTACAACACGCTGGCCGATTTCGCCGGGGTCGCGGTGGCGGGCTTCTCGCCCTTCGTGCTTGTGGTGAACCCGTCCGTGCCGGCGCGCACCGCGCAGGAGCTGGTGGCGCTGATGCGCGCCAACCCGCAAGCCTTCCACATCGCGGCCACGGGCACCGGCAGCGGCGTGCATGTGGCGGCCGAGCTGTTCCGCGCCGGCGCGCGGGTGGAATCCGATGTGGTGCATTATCGCGGCGGCGGGCCCTCCGTCGCGGCCCTGGTGAGCGGCGAGGTGAAGGTGGGGCTGCCCACCATGGCCTCCTCCATCGGCCAGGTGCGCGGCGGCGCCCTGCGTGCGCTGGCCGTTCTGGCGCAAGCGCGCACGCCCGTGCTGCCTGATGTGCCGGCCATGCCGGAAGTGGGCCTGCCCAGTGTGATCCTGGAAGAATACTTCCCGATCGTGGCCCCGGCGCAGACCCCGCCCGCCACCCTGGCCGCGCTGGGCGAGGCCTTCCGCGCCGCCATCCAGCAGACGGCGCCGCGCCTGGGCGAATTGGCGGGCGTGGCACCCCGCGCCGGCTTTGAAACCCCGGCGCAGGTGATGGCGCTTGTCCGTGACAGCATCGAGCAGCAGACCGCCATCCTGCGCGCGGCCGGCGTTCAGCCGGAATAACCCTGCTCGGTCAGGCGGGGGGCTGCGCCGGACGGCGGAGCAGCCCCAAGGCGGCATAAAGCCCGAGCGCCGTGCCGATGGTGCCGAAGCCGAAAATGCCCAGCACCAGCAGCCAATCCACCGGCCCGCCAAGATCGGCGAAGCCGGAACTGGTCACGGTGAACATGATGAACACCGCGGCCATCCCGCCGAAAATACCCAGCACCTCGGCCCAGACCAGGCGGCGGGCAATCAGCGCGCGGTCCCGCAGCAATACCCGCAGGAAGGAGAGCGTGGCGAGCACGACGAGCGCCACCAGGGGCCAGAAGGTCCAGCCGAGCATTTCCTGAAACACCGCCACCAGCGTGGCGAAATCGAGATCCTTCATGGCATCAGCCCTCCGTCACGCGCGGCCACGGAGCATGGCGAGGTAGGTGGGCTTCAGCCCCACCTCCTTCATGATCCAGGTGATCCAGAGCTCCTCCAGCGGCGCGATCAGGCCGGGGAAGGAAGGCACCAGATTGTCGTTGTAGTCGAACTCCACCAGCATCGCCCGGCCCACCCGCGTGATCAGCGGGCAGGAGGTATAGCCGTTGTAGCGCAGCGCACTTTCGCGCCCCTGGATGGTGGCGATGAGGTGATCCACCGCAACGGGCGCCTGCCATTTCACGCTGGCGGCCGTCTTGCCCTTGGGCACGCCCGCGACGTCACCCACGCAGAACACCTCGGGGAAGCGCGCGTGGCGCAGCGTATGGCGATCCACCTCGGCCCAGCCATCGGCCGCCCAGGGGCCGGTCTGCCAGCGCAGCGGCGAGTTGCGCACCACCTCGGGTGCCCGCATCGGCGGCACGATGTTGATGAAGTCGTAGCTTTGCTCGCTCTCGCCGGTGGGCGTGCGGAAGGTGGCGATGCGGCGATCCAGGTCAATCTTGCGCAGCACATGGTCATGCGTGACGCGGATATTCCGCTCGGCATAGAGCATGCGGACGCGCTCGGCGACGATGGGCACGCTGAACAGCACGCGGTTCTGCGCGTTGTAGGTCAGTTCCGCCCGGCCGCGATTGCCGCGCCGGCGCAGGAAGTCATCCGTCAGGAAGGCGTATTTCAGGGGCGCGCCGGCGCATTTCATCTCGGTCGCGGGACGCAGGAAGACGCCCTGCCCGCCCTTGTCGGCGAAATCCGACATGGCGCGCCAGGTGGCCTCGGCCTGGGCGGGGCCGGCATAGATGCTGCCCAACCCGTTCTGGCCGATGCGCGCCACATCCATGCCCTCGATGGCGCCGTAATCCAGGCTGAGGCCCGTCGCCACCACCAGGAAATCATAGGGCAGCTTCTGCCCGGCATCGGTGGTGACGGTCTTGCCGACAGGATCAATCTCGGCGGCCGATTGCTCCACCCAATTCACCCCGGGGGCGACCCAGGTCTGGGTGTCGGAGACCACGTAATCCGGGCTTTTCAGCCCCGCCGCCACCAGCGTGAAGCCCGGCTGGTAGTAATGCTCGCGCCGCTTGTCGAGCAACGTGATCGAGGCGCCCGAGAGGCCCATGGCGAGGCGCGAGGCGGTGGCGAGGCCGGCGGCGCCGGCGCCGATGATGATGATCCGCGCGGTGGAGGGCACCGCCGCGCGTGGCGAGCGGGCCATGCTGCTGGCCCCAGCCAGCGCACCCGCGCCGAGCAACAGCCCGCGCCGGCCCAAAGCGCCAAAAAACTGAGTCTCCTGATGGACTGACATATTGCCTCCTCTGCCTTCCCCTTATTTGCGTCATTCCTTATCTTAGAATTTACGCATGGACAAGAAGAAACTATCCCGGAGGCGGATATGTCACCTTGATATACATCAAGCTTGCTGGAAAATCCGGCCTCGAAGGCCGGGCGTATCGCTCATCCCGCGAGGAAGTCGGCCACGAGGGCGACCTGCGCGGGCTCCATCAGCGCCGGCGCATGGCCGCAGCGCGGGATGGTGGCGACCTTGACGCCGGGGGCCTCGCCCATGCGTGCGGCCGTCTCCCGCAGCAGCAGGTCGGAGCGCTCGCCGCGCAGCACCAGCACGGGGCGGCTCGCCACCACGGGCCAAAGCGGCCAGAGGTCCACATCGGCCAGTTCGCCCTGCATGGGGTCCGTGATCGCGGGGTCGTAATGCAGCGCCACCTGGCCATCGGGCCGCATCCGCGCGCTGTGATGGGCCAGATGCGCCCATTCCTCATCCGAGAGCGGGCCGAAGGGCGCATGCACCTGGCGCAGATAGGCCTCCAGCGCCGGGATGTCGGCGAAAAGGCGCGGCTCGCTCAGATAGGTGCGGATGCGCTCCAGTGCGGCCACGGGCACGAAGGGGCCGATATCGTTGATGACGAAGCGGCGCATGTTCAGGCCCGGCGTGGCGCAGACACCCATGCCGATCAGCCCGCCCATGGAGGTGCCGACCCAGTCGAATTCACCGAGGCTCGTCAGCAGCGGCATCATGGCCGCGATGTAGTGCGGCACGGCGTAGAACCGCCCCTCGGGCAGCCAGCCGGAGAGGCCGCGGCCGGGGACGTCCAAGCAGATCACCCGCCGCCCCTGCCCCGCCAGATGCCGGGCCAGAACGTCGAAATCCCGCGCATTGCGGGTCAACCCATGCACGCAGACCACGGGCTTGCCATCGGCCGGGCCCCATTCCACCCAGCGCAGGGGCACCAGGCGGCTCTCGGGCGTGCCTTCGAAGGGGCCGCTGATCGCGCCGATGCGGGGGGTCACACGATCCCCTTTTCGCGCAGCGCGGCGATCTCGGCCGCCGACATGCCGAGCAACCCGCCCAGCACATGGTCGCTGTGCTCGCCCAGCACCGGCGGGGGCGAGCGATAGTCAGGGGGCGTCGCCGAGAGCTTCACCGGATTGGCGATGACCTCGATTTCCTTCCCCGAGGCGTGCTGCATCTTCACCACCATGTCGCGCGCGATGACATGCGGGTCGGCAAAGACATCCTTCAGCGTGTTGATCGGGCCGCAGCCGATCTTCAGCGCCTCCAGCGCCTCCACCCATTCTGACGTGGTCTTGGACTTCATCACGGGCGTCAGGGTCTGGGTCACCAGATCACGGTTGGCCACGCGGGCGGCATTGGTTGCGAAGCGCGGATCAGCCGGCAGCGCATCCAGGCCGAAATTCTTGCAGAAGCGCTCGAAGGTCGGGTCATTGCCGACGGCGAGGATGAGGTAGCCATCCTTGGTGGGGTATTCCTGATACGGGCTGATATTGGGGTGCTGGTTGCCCAGGCGCGGCGGGTTCTCGCCGGTCGCCAGGTAGTTCATGCCCTGGTTGGCGAGCCAGGCGACATGCGTGTCCAGCATGCCGATATCAATATGCTGGCCCTCGCCCGTGTTGTTGCGGTGGTTCACGGCGGCCAGGATACCGATGCAGCCGTAGAGCCCGGCAAACAGGTCCGCGACCGGCACACCGGCCTTCTGCGGCGAGCCATTGGGCTCGCCCGTCAGCGACATGATGCCGCCCATCGCCTGGATCAGCGCGTCATAGCCCGGGCGCGGCGCATAGGGGCCGGTCTGGCCGAAGCCGGTGATGGAGCAATAGATCAGCTTCGGATGCTTGGCCTTCAGCTGGTCATAGCCCAGGCCATACTTGGCCAGCGCGCCGACCTTGAAGTTCTCGGCCAGGATGTCGCAATGCTCGAGCAGCTTGTGCACGAGCGCCTGGCCCTCGGGCTTGGCGATGTCCACCGTCACGGACTGCTTGTTGCGGTTCACGCCGAGGAAATAGGCGCTCTCCTTCGTCTCGGGCCAGAAGGGCGGCGCGAAGCCGCGCGTGTCGTCACCGCTGTCGGGCTTTTCGATCTTGATGACCTCGGCCCCCAGATCGCCCAGCATCTGCGTGCAGGTGGGCCCGGCCAGGACGCGGGTGAGGTCGAGAACGCGAAGGCCCTTGAGCGGGCCGGAAGGCTGGGACATGTCGAGGCTCCATCGGTCGTTCCGTGCTTATGCGCGGGAGCGAAGGTGGGCAAGACGGGTGGGCTGGCCGGGCCCCCAGGCGGGGGAGAGTGCGGTAGGCTGCCCCTGCGCACCCATGGCAAGGGAACGGCGGGATGACCAGGCTCGGACCAGTCTTTCAACTCGACGGCGATTCCTGCACCGGGCAGACGCGCATCGAAATCGCCTTGCGCCGCAGGCTGGCGCCGCACGCCAGCGGCTGGACCGGCCAGTGGGAGATGATCCGCGCGGCGGGCAGCGAACATCTCGACCCGAACCTCGCCGGGCGGCTTGCCCAGCTGGATCAGGCCTTGGGCGACGGCGGGAGTGCCGTCCTTATCGGACGCTCCTCGGGGGCCAGGATCGCGACGCTGCTGGCGGCACGCAAGCCGGTTCGCGCCGTCATCTGCCTGGGTTACCCCTTCCACAAGCCGCGCACGCCCGACGAGCCCGAGCGCTATGCGCATCTGGCCGATCTGGGGACGCCGACACTGATCCTGCAGGGCGTGACCGCCCCCTATGGCGGCCGGCAGATCGCCGGGAAATACGATTTCTCGCCCGCCATCACGATCGAATTCATCGAGGCGGACCACGCATTCCGGCTTTCACCGGCGCAGTGGGACGCGATTGCCGAGCGTATCCCGGGCTTCTGCGCCGCGGGGCCGCCAGGCTGACGGACCCGCGAGGCGTTCGCTCAGTCCGTGCCGAAGCTGACCTTCGCATTCTCGCCCATCTCGGGCGGGGTCTTGGTCAACAGCGCCTTCACATAGCCGATGGCGAAGCGGGCACTGGATGCCGGGCTGTCCCAGTATTCCGCGCGGTCCATCTCGACCGCGATGAGCGCCAGATTCGGGCTGCCCGCGCCATCCGGGAACCACAGCCGCGCCGCCTCGGTCCAGAGCGCCTTCTGCTGCTCCTGGTCCTGCAGCACCCGCGCGGTGCCGCGCACCGAGATGTATTCCTGGTTGGAGGGGTTGGCGGCGGCCAGGAGGACCGCGTGGTCCTGGCCGATCGCCATGGTCTTCTGGCTGTCCACATCGGTGAAGAACCAGACCGTGTCATCCTCGACCGCGAGCACCGACATGGGGCGGGCATCGAGTCCGCCCGTGGCATCCTGCGTCACCAGCATGACGACGCGGATATGCTCGATCAGTTCCCGGACCTTGATTCGGGCCTCGTCATCATTCGGGGTCATGGCGGCTTCCTCTGCTGGAGATGGGCTGAACCGGTGAAGCCCCCGCGGGTTGCCGCGCGGTGAGACTTGCCCCCTCCCCCCCATCCGGCGCATGGTCCGCCGCCAGAAGCCTGACCAGACGCCTGAGGAAAGCTCCCCGATGCTCGACACGCCGCACCCGACCCCCGCCGCCCCCTGCCTGGACCAGCAGAAGCTGGCCACCGCCATGTCCGGCCTGCATTTCATCGGCGGCCGCTATGTGCCCGCCGTCAGCGGCAAGAGCTTCGCGGTCGTGAATCCCGCCACCGGCATTCAGGTCGCGACGGCGGCCGAGGGCGATGCGGCGGATGTGGACGCAGCCGTGCGTGACGCCGCCCGCGCGCAGAAGGAATGGGCCAAGGTCCCCGCCCGCAAGCGCGGCGCCCTGGTGCATCAATGCGCCGCCCTTCTGAAGGAACACCAGGAGGAGCTGGCGCGCCTCATCGCGCTCGAGACCGGCAAGGCGCTGCGCACCGAAAGCCGCGTCGAGGCCGGCGTCGTCGCCGATGTCTTCGAGTTCTTCGGCGGCCTCGGCTCCGAGCTGAAGGGCGAAAGCGTACCCTTCGCCCCCAATGTGCTGAGCGTCACCGTGCGCGAGCCGCTGGGCGTGGTCGGCGCCATCATCCCCTGGAACGTCCCGATGCTGCTGATGGCGCTGAAGGTCGCGCCGGCACTCGTCGCTGGCAACACCGTCGTGGTGAAGTCGGCCGAGGAAGCGCCGCTCGCGGTCCTGCGCATCTGCGAATTGATGAACCGCGTGCTGCCGCCGGGCTGCTTCAACATGGTGAGCGGAATGGGCCCGGAATGCGGCGCGCCGCTGGTCGAGCACCCGCTGGTCCGGAAAGTCACCTTCACCGGCTCGGTCGAGACCGGGAAGATCGTGGCCAAGGCCGCCTCGCAGAAGCTGGTGCCCGTCACGCTGGAGCTGGGCGGCAAGTCGCCCATGATCGTCTTCGCCGATTGCGACTTCGCCAAGACCGTCTCCGGCGCGCTGACCTCCATGCGCTTTACCCGCCAGGGCCAGTCCTGCACGGCGGCCAGCCGCATCTATGTCGAGCGCCCGATCTTCGACGCTTTCGTGGCCGAGATGAAGAAGGCCGTGGACGGCATGGTGATGGGTGACCCGCTGGACGAGAAGACCGATATCGGGACCATCATCAGCCAGGGCCAGTTCGAGAAGGTCCAGGGCTTCATCGCCGAGGGCAAGGCGACCGCCGGCGCCACCGCGCATGAATGCAGCGCCATGCCGAGCGACCCCGCACTCAAGAAGGGCCTGTTCCTGCGCCCCGTGATCTTCACCGGCCTCGATGGCAAGTCGCGCCTCGTGCAGGAGGAAATCTTCGGCCCGGTCACGGTGATCCAGCCCTTCGACGACCCCGAGGCCGTGCTGGCCGAGGCGAATGACAGTGAATACGGCCTGGCGGCATCGCTCTGGACGAACAACCTGAAGGTCGGCCTCGACCTCGCGCATCGGCTGGAGGCGGGCCTCGTCCAGATCAACCAGAATCTGGTGGTCCAGGCGAACCTCTCCTATGGCGGCGTGAAGTCGAGCGGCCTCGGCAAGGAGGCATCGCTCGAAGCCATGCTCGAACATTTCACCCACAAGAAGACCATCATGGTCAACATGGCATGAGCCTCGACCTCACGGGCAAGACCGCGGCCGAGTTGAAGGCGATGGTCGCCAATGCAGAGGCCATCCTCGCCGGCCCCAACGCCAAGCTCCATGCGAAGGCGACCGAGTTCCGCGACGCGGCCAGGCTCGCCCTCTCCGAACGCCGCGTGCTGCCGACCGGCAACCGCGCCGTGCCGGACGAGGCGCTGAACGCGGCCGTCGCCCGCATCAAGGCGGTGGCGGCCGAGGCGCTGGCCAAGTTCGACCTGACGCCCGAGACCGCGAAGGCCCGCGGCATCACCACACCGCATGCGCTGCTCGCTTCCAATGGCGCGCCCAAGACGGGCGGCGGCGTGCGCACCAAGAAGTTCAAGCGCTGCCCCTACATCTCCTACCGGGGGCCGGGCGGCATCGCGATGCTGCAATACGCCATGCTGCCGGAGGAAGGTGCGACGGGCTTCTGGTCCGGCGGGCTGGTCGCGGTCGGCAGCGCCGAGAGCAAGACCGGCTTTGATGCGGCGATGGAGCCCGAAGCCGCCGTGGCGGCCTTTTTCCAGGCGTTGTCCGAGATCGCCTCGCCACGCCCGTGACGGCGGAGGCGCAATGCAGCGTCGTCATCGTCGCCTATAACTCGGCGGCGCTGCTGCCCGGCTGCCTTGCAGCCATCCCGCAGGCCTGCCCGGTCATCGTGGTGGACAATGCGAGCCCGGATGACAGCGCCGATGTCGCGGCGGCGGCGCGCCCCTCGGCGCGGGTGATCCGCGCGGGGAAGAACCTGGGCTTCGGCCCCGGCGCCAATCTGGGCTTCGCCGAGGTCACCACCGAATTCGGCCTGCTGCTGAACGCGGACGCGACGCTGGAGCCCGACACCATCGCGGGCCTGATCGCCGCCGCGCGCCGCTACCCCGAGGCCGGGCTGCTGGCGCCCGAGGTGACGGCCGAGGAAGGCCACATGCAGTTCGGCCATGACCTGCCCTTCCGGCGGTTGCGCGGGGCGGTGGTGGAGCCGGTGGGCGATGCCTGCTGTTGGTATGTCGGCGGCTCGGCCATGTTCCTGCGGATGTCGGTGCTGCGGGAGTTGGGCGGCTTCGACCCGGACATCTTCCTCTATTTCGAGGATGACGACATCTGCATCCGCATGCGCGCGACTGGCCATGCGCTGGTGCATGTGGCGGGCGTGCGCGTGCGGCACCTGGGCGGAGCGAGTTCTGCGCCCTCAGCGGGGTTGTCGCGTTGGAAGGCGTTTCACCAGGGCTGGTCCCGCCTGCATCTGGAGGCGAAGCATCGCGGCCGCGCCGCGGCCTGGCGGCTGGCGCTGGCCGAATGGCCCGGGCTCGCGCTCAAGGCCGCGCTGCGGCGCGGGGATGCGCGGCGGGTGAAGTGGCAGGGCCGCGCCGCGGGCATCTGGGCCTGGATGCGGGGACGGAAGGCGGGCGAGATCCGGCTGGGGTGAGCAGGATCACCCCCAGCCCGTCACGCGTCCACGATCACCTCAAACCCACCGAAGATCATGCGCGTCCCGTCGAAGGGCATCTGGTGCATGCCGCCCGCCATGGAGGGGTCGGCGAAGACCTTCTGCATGCCCGCATCCCGCGTGGCCTTGTCGGGCCAGGTGATCCAGGAAAACACCACCGTCTCCTCCGGCTTGCGCAGCACGGCGGTGTGCATGGAGTTCACCTTGCCCTCCGGCACATCATCGCCCCAGGCCTCGACGAGCGAGAGCGCGCCATGCTTGCGGAAGATCACCGCGGCCTCCTCGGCGTGGCGGCGATAGGCTTCCTTGCCGTCGGTCGGCACCGCCAGCACAAATCCATCCACATACATCGCTCTTCCCCCGCGAATGGCCGTCGCGTTCAGCGCGCGGCCTGTTGGCCCAGATGGGACGCGAAATTGTCGAGGATCGCCTGCCAGCCGTCGCGCTGCATGGCGATGCTGTGCTGCGTCTCCGCGTCGAAGACGGTCGTGACCCGGGTGCCGTCGCCGCTGGGCGCGAAGGTGGTCCGCGCCTTGCGCCCGTCGCCAAGGGCCAGGGTGAGGGCGCGGCCGGGCTCCACTTCCTCGTAAAGCCCCTCGAAGTCGAAGCCGAAGCTGCCGTCCCTCGCCTCCATCCGCGCCTTGTAGGTGCCGCCGACGCGCAGATCGACCTCGGCGGAAGGGCAGCACCAATCGTCGCTCGCGAAGTTCCACTGCGTGATATCGGCCGGCGTGGTGAAGGCGGCCCAGGCGCGATCCACCGGCACGGGGACCAGGGCTTCGACGGTGATCTCTTGTGTGGACATAGGACTTCCTCCGATGGTGCTTCGTCAGGCCGTCAGCCGCGCGGCGCGGCCTCGATGGCCGCGATGTCGAGCTTGCCCATGGTCATCATCGCCGCAAAGACGCGCTTCGCTTCATCGCCGCCGGCGGCGATCGCCTCGGTCAGGGCGCGCGGGGTGATCTGCCAGTTCACGCCCCAGCGATCCTTGCACCAGCCGCAGGCGCTTTCCTGCCCGCCATGGCCAATGATGGCGTTCCAGTAGCGGTCGGTCTCCGCCTGGTCATCGGTGGCGATCTGGAAGGAAAAGGCCTCGGAGTGCGGGAAGGCCGGGCCGCCATTCAGGCCGAGGCAGGGGATGCCGGCCGCCGTGAACTCCACCGTCAGCACATCACCCGCTTCTCCTGAGGGATAATCGGCGGGGGCGCGATGCACGGCGCCCACATGGCTGTCCGGGAAGGTGGCGGCGTAAAACCGCGCGGCCGCTTCGGCGTCGCGGTCGAACCACAGGCAGATCGTGTTCTTCGGGGTGGCTCGCGGCCGTGGCGCGTTCGGATGATGGGCTGCTGCGTCGGTCATGCTGTTTCCCCCGAATCCCGGCGGGTTGATCGGCTCCGCTCTGGCTTTGCTCCAGGAATTTTGATATCAAAGTAAAATGACTTTGTCAAATGCCGAAGCCCTGCCCGTCGCCACGGTGCACCACATCCGCGACACCTGCCTTTGCCTTTCGGCGCAGCGCGCAGCGCGCGCCTTGGCGCGGCGTTTCGACGTGACGCTTCGGCCCTTCGGCCTGACCAACGGCCAGTTCTCCCTCCTGGTTGCACTCAACCAGGCCGAGCCGCCGGCGATCGGGCGCCTCGCACCCTTCCTGGCCATGGATCCCTCGACGCTGACCGCCGCGGTGAAGCCGCTGGCGCGCCGCGGCCTCCTGCGCGTGATCCCCGACGCGAAGGACCGCCGCTCCCGCCGTGTCCAGATCACGCCCGAGGGTATCGCCCTGCTGCGGGAGGCCCTCCCGGCCTGGGCTGCGGCCCATGCAAAGCTGGATTCAGAGCTCGGGGAGAGCACGGCCGCGGCCTTGCGGCTGGCGCTCGCGGCGATCAGACCGCATCCCGGCCAGGGCGTGGATTGAACATCACGGCGCCAGGCACCTCACGCCCGCGCCAGCACCCAGCCCAGCGCGAAGGCGGCGAGCCCGAGCCCCAGGCTCGCCAGCACATAGACCACCCCCTGCCAGGCCGCGCGCTCCCAGAGCAGCGCGGCCTCCAGGCTGAAGGCCGAGAAGGTGGTGAAGCCGCCCAGCACCCCCGTCACCCAGAAGAGCCGCGCGCCGCCGCTGATCCCCTGCCCCGCCAGCACGCCGATGGCGCCGCTGCCCAGCACGTTCACGGCCAGCGTCCCCCAGGGAAAGGCGGCCCCCAGCCAGCCCATCGCCAGCAGCGAGATGCCGTAGCGGCCCATCGCGCCCAGCGCGCCCCCGGCGGCCACGAGAAGAAAGCTCATCGCCGCCGCTTCGCCCATTCGGCGAGGCGCTGCGCGATCGCAGCCTCTGCCCCGCGCCCGGCGGGCGTGTAGAAGTGCCCCCGGGCCATGCCGTCGGGAAAGTAGTTCTGGCCGGAGAAGGCATCCTCCGCGTCATGGTCATAGGCATAGCCGGCGCCATAGCCGAGCTCGCGCATCATCCTGGTCGGTGCGTTCAGGATATGGGCGGGGGGCGCCAGGCTGCCGGTCTCGCGCGCCGACGCCTGGGCCGCCTTCCAGGCGACATAGACGGCGTTGGACTTGGGCGCCGTCGCCAGATGCACCACGAGCTGCGCCAGCGCCAATTCCCCCTCGGGCGAGCCGAGGCGCTCATAGCTCTCCCAGGCGGCAAGCGCCGCGGGCAGCGCCGTCGGGTCGGCCAGGCCCACATCCTCGGCCGCGAAGCGCGCGAGCCGCCGGGCGATGTAGCGCGCATCCTCGCCGCCCAGGATCATTCGCGCGAACCAGTAGAGCCCGGCATCCGGATCACTCCCGCGCAAGGATTTATGCAGCGCGGAGATGAGGTTGTAATGCTCCTCCCGATCCTTGTCGTAGAGCGCCGCGCGCTTGGCGAGCAGCTGCGCGAGCCCGTCGGGATCGAGCGGCGTCGGATCCTCCAGCGCCAGCAATTGCTCGGCCAGGTTCAGCAGATAGCGCCCATCGCCATCCGCCATGGCCAGCAGCACGTCCCGCGCGGCGGCATCGAGCGGCAGGGGGCGGCCCGCCTCCGCCTCGGCGCGGGACAGCAGGGCTTCCAGGCCGGACGCCTCCAGCCGCTTCAGCACCATCACCTGGCAGCGCGAGAGCAGCGCGCCGTTCAAGGCGAAGCTCGGGTTTTCGGTGGTGGCACCGATCAACACCACCGTGCCGTCCTCCACCACGGGCAGGAAGCCATCCTGCTGGGCGCGGTTGAAGCGGTGGATCTCATCCACGAAGAGCAGCGTCCGCCGCCCCATCCGCCGGCGCTGCCGCGCCTCGTCGAAGGCGCGCTTGAGGTCCGCCACGCCCGAGAACACGGCCGAGAGGGAGACGAAGCTCAGATCGGCGGCTTCGGCCAGCAGCCGCGCGATCGTGGTCTTGCCCACCCCTGGGGGCCCCCAGAGGATCATGGAAGCGAGGCTGCCACGCCCCAGCATGCGGGTGATGCTGCCCTGCGGGCCGAGCAGCTGGTCCTGCCCCACCACCTCCTGAAGGGTGCGCGGCCGCAGCCGCTCGGCCAGCGGCGCGCCCTCCGCGGGGGCTGCGGGCGGCGGCGCGTCGGGCGGGCCGAACAAATCTCCTGGCGGGTCGCGGCGGGGGGCCATGGGCTGAGCTTACCCCGGTTCGGCCGGGTGTCACACGCGGGCGGTGGCAGGCGGGGCCGCTTTGCGCTAGCGCGAAGGGCATGCCGCTTCGCCGCGCCCTGCTCACCCTCCCGCTCGCCTCGCCCGCCCTGGCGCAAGAGCGCCCGGTCCGGCTCGTCATCGCCTTCCCGCCGGGCGGCAGCACCGACCTGCTGGGCCGGTTGATCGCCCCCCGCATGGGCGAGATCCTCGGCACCAGCGTGACGCCCGAGAATCGCAGCGGCGCCTCGGGCGCGGTGGGTGCGGGTGTGGTCGCCCAATCGGCGCCGGATGGCACCACCCTGCTGCTCGATTCCGGTGGCCAGGCGGTGAACCCGCATCTGATGCGCGGCCTCAGCTTCGACTACGCCACCGCCTTCGCGCCCGTCACGCTGCTGGCCACGCTGCCGCTGGTGCTGGTGGTGCGGGCCGATCTCGGCGTGGCCACCCTGCCCGCCCTGCTGGCCCGCCTGCGCGCCGAGGGCCGCCCTGCCGCCTATGGCAGCGTCGGCATCGGTGCCCGCACCCACCTTGCCATGGCGGCGCTGCTGCGCCGCGCGGGCCTCACGGGCGAGCATATTCCCTATCGCGGCGGCGCGGACCAGGTGGCGGGGCTGCTGCGCGGCGATGTGGCGATGGGCTTCACCTCGGTCGCGCTTGCCGCCCCCCTGCTGCGCGATGGGCGGTTGCTGGCGCTGGGCTATTCCCTGCCGGGCCGCGACCCCAGCATCGCAGCGCAAGGCTTCCCCGGCTTCGCCATCGGCGACTGGCTGGCGCTGCTGGCCCCCGCCGCGACGCCCGCCGCCACCATCGCGCGCCTCGCCGACGCGGCCACCCATGCGGTGAACCAACCCAGCCTGCGCCCGCGCCTCGCCGAACTCGGCCTGGAGCCCGCGGCCGAGGGGCCGGCGGCACTGGCCCGCTTCCTCGCCGCCGAGCGCGCGGCCATGGGCGCACTGATCGCGGCCGAGGGCATTCGGCTCGACGGATAGCGCCATGCGCGGCATGCTGCGCGGATGAACCGTCGCTCCCTCCTTGCCCTCCCCCTCGCCGCACCGGCCCTGGCCCAGGCGCAATCCTGGGCGCCCACGCGCCCCGTACGCATCGTGGCCGGATGGCCGGCCGGCGGCTCTGCCGATGCCTCGCTGCGCCTGGTGGCGCCGCATATGCAGACCGTGCTCGGCCAGAATGTCGTGATCGAGAATCGCGGCGGCGCCTCGGGCTCGATCGGCGCGGGCGTGGTGGCGCAGGCAGCCCCGGATGGGCTGACGCTGCTCTTCGATGCGGCGGGCCAGGTGAGCAACCCGCTGCTGATGCGTGGCCTCGCCTTCGACTACCTGACGGCCTTCGCACCCGTCTGCCTCTTTGCCCTGCTGCCCAATGTGCTCTGCGTGCGGGCCGAGACGCCGGTGCGGACCGTGCCGGAGCTGGTCGCGTATCTGCGCGCCAATCCGGGCCAGCCCTATGCCAGCACCGGCATCGGCCTCGCCTCGCACCTGGCCGCCGTGATGTTCACGCAGCGCGAGCGGCTGGAGGTCACGCATGTGCCCTACCGCGCCAGCCAGCAATCCATCCCGGGCCTGCTGGCGGGCGAGACGCTCTTCACCTTCAACACCACGCCGCTGGTGGTGCCGCTGATCCGCGACAACCGGCTGCGCGCGCTGGCCGTGGCCACGCCGCGCCGCATCCCGACGCTGCCGGACACGCCAACGATGCTGGAGCTGGGCTATGAGGGGTTTTCGCTGAACGAGTGGATCGCGCTTTTCGCGCCCACTGGCACGCCCGCGCCAGCCATCGCCCGCCATGCCGAGGCTGCGCAGCAAGGCCTGGCGGACCCCGTGGTGCGCGAGCGCCACGCCAATCTCGGCATGGACATCCAGGCCCTGGGCCCCGCCGATTTCGCGACCTTCCTGACCGAGCAGCGCGCCCGCATCGGCGCCCTGATCCGCGACAACAACATCCGCCTGGAAAGCTGAAGCGGGTTCCGAGGGGCCAGCCCCTCGGCGGGGTGCAGGGGCAGAGCCCCTGCGTCGCTTACCCCGGCGCGCCCCGCGGCGGTGCCAGCCGCAGCGGCACAAAGCGCTGCCCCTGTTGCTGGCTTTCGATCAGAAAGAGCGCGGTCGCACGCCCCTGGCGGCGCAGCCGCTCGATCCGCTCCTGCAGTTCCTGCGGCGTCGTCACCCGCTCCTGCTGGACTTCCAGGATCAGGTCGCCCGCGCGGATTTCCCGCTCGGCGCCCGGCGTGTTGGGCAGCACTTCCGTCACCACCACGCCACGCGCCTCGGGGCGCAAGCGGAAACGCTCGCGCAGCTCCGCCGTGAGCGCCGTGACACGCAGGCCAAGACCCGAAAGCTCGACCGGGCGATCCGGGCGGGGGGTCTGGGTGGGCGCGGTCGCGGCCGGCGTCGCCTCGGTCGGCAATTCGCCGAGGGTCACGGTCACCGTCTCCTCGCGGCCATCGCGCCAGACGATGACCGGGACCTGCGCGCCCACCGCCGTCTCGGCCACGATGCGCGGCAAGGTGCGCATTTCGCGCACCTCCTGGTTGTTGAAGCGCAGCACCACGTCGCCATTGCGGATGCCGGCGGCGGCGGCGGGTGCGCCCTCCTGCGCGCGGGCGATCAGCGCGCCGCGGGCACCACCGCGCAGGCCGAGGCTCTCCGCGATCTCCTCCGTCACCTGCTGGATGTTCACGCCGAGCCAGCCGCGCCGTACCCGGCCGCCATCGGCCAGCTGCCGCGCCACGCCGCGCGCCAGGTTGGAGGGGATGGAGAAGCCGATGCCGATGGAGCCGCCGGTCGGCGAATAGATGGCGGTGTTGATGCCCACCACCTCGCCCCGCATGTTGAAGAGCGGGCCGCCCGAATTGCCGCGGTTGATGGCGGCATCCGTCTGGATGAAGTCGTCGAACGGCCCCTGGCGGATGTCACGCCCGCGGGCGGAGATGATGCCGGCCGTCACCGTGCCGCCAAGGCCGAAGGGGTTGCCGATGGCCACCACCCAATCGCCCACCAGCGCCGTGTCGGAATCGCCCCAGGGCACGAAGGGCAGCGGCGCCGTGTGGTTCACGCGCAGCACCGCGAGGTCGGTGCGCGGATCGGTGCCGAGCAGCGTCGCGCGCAGCGAGGTGTTGTCCTGCAGGATGACGTTGATCTCGTCCGCGCCGTCAATCACGTGGTTGTTGGTGATGACGATGCCCGAGGCATCCACGATGAAGCCCGAGCCCAGCGACTGCGCGCGGCGCGGGGCCGGGCGGTTGGGCTGGTTCGGCTGGGGCGGTGCCTCGCCCTGCTGGCCGGGCGGGCGGTTGCGGTTGAAGAAGTCGCGGAAGAATTCCTCAAAGGGCGAGCCGGGCGGCGCCTGGGGCGTCTCGGGCGCATCGGGGCGGCCCGGGCGGGGGGCCACATTCTGCGAGGTCGAGATGTTCACCACCGCCGGCAGCAGGTTGCGCACCAGGGGCGCGAAGCTCTCGGGCGCCACGAAGGGCGCCATGGCCGGGGCCGGGGTGCCGGCGGGCGGCGCCTGCTGCGCCACGGCCGGGAGGGAAAGTGCGAAGAAAAGGGCGGTTGCGACAAGCCGCATCGGGCGAGCACCTCAGGAAAGAGAGTGGCCTGGGGCGGCACTGCGCCACCCCAGGCCGTCATGGTGAAACCGTCACTTGGAGGCTAAGGCCCGCCTGTCCGGCGCGCCAGCCCCAAAGCGTATCAGCGCGGCGCCGCCGGGCGCGTCGGCATCTCCCGGAAATAGCGGAAGAAATCGCTCTCGGGCGTCAGCACCATGCGGGATTCGCCGGTCGAGAAGACATCCCGATAGGCCTGCATGGTGCGCCAGAACTGGAAGAACTCCGGGTCGCGCTGGAAGGCGTCCGCGAAGATGCGGATGGCCTCCTGCTCGCCGGTGCCGCGCAGGATGGCGGCATCGGCTTCGGCGCTGGCCAGCAGCACGGTGCGGTCACGCTCGGCCTGGGCGCGGATGCGGGCCGCCACCTCGGCGCCCTCGGCGCGGGCCTCGCGGGCCACGCGCTCACGCTCGGACTGCATGCGCGAGAGAATGGCCTGCGTGTTCTCGTCCGGCAGGTCAGCACGGCGGATGCGGACATCCGCCACCTCGATGCCGAAGCGGCGCGCCTCCTCATTCACCTGACGGCGGATCTCACCCATGATCCGGCCGCGATCGGCGCTGAGCACCGCCAGCAGCGTCTCGCCGGCGAGCACGCGGCGCAGCGAGGAGGTGACGATGGAATTCAGCCGGCCGCGGATGCCCGCTTCCGTCGCACCCACCGTCTGGAAGAAGAGCAGCGGGTCGGTGATGGAATAGCGGGTGAAGCTGTCCACGATCAGGCGGCGCTGGTCGCCCAGGATGACCTCCTCGCCCGGCGCCTCGAAATCGAGCAGGCGGCGGTCGAAGACGATCACGGTCTGGATGAAGGGCAGCTTCATGTTCAGGCCCGGCGTCTGGATCACGCGGATCGGCTGGCCGAACTGCGTGATGAGCACCTGCTGCGTCTGCTGCACGGTGAAGAAGCTGGACGCCGCGACGAAGAGCAGTGCGACGCCGACGCCGGCGGCAATGGCGAGCTTGTTCATCGGCCCGTCCCTCCACGCTGCTGCTGCTGGACCATCGGCGCCACCGCGGCCGGCGGCACGGCCGGGCGCTGCGGCGGTTGCGTCTGGCCCATGGGCGCATTGCTGCGCCCATCAAGCGGCAGGAAGGGAACAAGGCCCTGCAGGCGGTCATCCACCAGGATCATGCCATTGCGCTTGAAAATTTCTTCCATGGTTTCCAAGTACATGCGGCGCACCGTCACATCCTGCGCCTGGTTATAGGCGCTGAGCACGGCAGTGAACCGGCCAGCCTCGCCTCGGGCACGGGCGATCTGGCTGTCGCGGAAGCCTTGCGCTTCCTGCACCATGCGCTCCGCCTCACCGCGGGCGCGGGGGATGATGTCGTTGCGGAAGCTCTCCGCCTCGTTGCGGACGCGCTCACGGTCGGCATTGGCGCGCTGCACGTCGCGGAAGGATTCGACCACGGCGGCCGGCGGATCCGACTTCTGCATCTGCACCTGGGTGATTTCGATGCCGGCGCGGTACTGGTCCATGATGGCCTGGGTGCCGCGGCGCACATCTTGCTCGATCTGTGCGCGCGCTTCGGTCAGCGCGGGCTGGATGGGCGTCTTGCCGATCACCTCGCGCATCACGGATTCGGCGGCGGACTTCACCGTCTCCTCCGGGTTGCGCGTGTTGAACAGGAACTCCGCCGCATCCCGGATGCGCCAGAAGACCGCGAAGTCAATGTCAATGATGTTCTCATCGCCCGTCAGCATCAGCGATTCGGCGAGGACGTCCCGTGCGGAGACGACGCGGCCGCCGGGCGCCGTGTCGGGCGCACCGCGAAAGCCGATATCCACGCGGTTGATGCGGGTCACGCGCGGCGTGGTCACCGCCTCGACCGGCCAGGGAATGCGGTAGTTCAGGCCGGGCGGGGCCGTGCGCTCGAAGGCGCCGAAGCGCATCACAACGCCCAACTCATCCGGCTGCACCCGGTAAAAGCCCGAAGCCGCCCAGATGCCGACCAGGACCAGGCCGGCCAGGCCGATCGCCTTGCCACCGCCTGCACCTCCGCGCGGCAACAGGCGCCGCACGGTATTCTGGGCGTTGCGGATCATCTCCTCGATATCGGGCCCCTGGCCGCGATTGCCGCCCGGCGGGCCGGAAGGCGGTCCGCCCCAGGGTCCGCCGCCATTTCCCCCACCACCGGGAGGACGCGGATTGCCCCAGGGGCTCGGTCCACCATTGTTCCAAGACATCTGTACCGGGATCTCCGCTGTGGCCGCCGGGACGCGCCCGGTCGGTCATTTCTGAATTCTCTTCAATATATAGGCTCGCGCGCCCATCCGGGAGGGGTGCGCGAGCGCCTTACCATGTGCATATGTGCCGCCCTGCCGGTCAAGGAAAGGTCAGAAACATGTCGGACACGCTCATCGAGGCCATCAAGGCCGCTCTTTCGCGGGTGACCGACCCCGCGACGGGCGTGGATGTGATGAGTTCCGGCATGATCGAAGGCATCTCGGCGCGCGATGGCATGGTGCAGTTCACCCTCTCCGTCCCGCGCGAGCGGGCGCGCGGGATGGAACCGGTGCGCGCCGCCTGCGAAAAGGCGGCGGCCGGCGTGCCGGGGGTGATTTCGGCGACGGTCGTGCTGACGGCGCATCGCGAAGCGCCCGAGGCGCCCGGTGCGCGCTCCGCCCGCCCCGCCCCGGGCCCGACGCCGCCGGGCCAGGGCCAGATGCTGCTGCCCGGCGTCAAGCGCATCATTGCCGTCGCCTCGGGCAAGGGTGGCGTGGGCAAATCCACCACGGCGGTGAACCTGGCCGTGGCGCTCGCGGCCCAGGGGCTGCGCGTGGGGCTGCTGGATGCCGACATCTACGGCCCCTCCCTGCCCCAGATGCTCGGCACGCAGGAAAAGCCCCGCGCCGTCGGCCAGCGGATCATCCCGCTGCAGCGCTGGGGGCTGAAGGCCATGTCCATCGGCTTCCTGGTGGAGCAGGAGACGGCGATGATCTGGCGCGGCCCCATGGTGATGGGCGCGCTCGAGCAGATGATGGGCCAGGTGGAGTGGGGCGAGCTCGACGTCATGCTGGTGGACATGCCGCCGGGCACGGGCGATGCGCAGCTCACCATGTCCCAGCGGGTGCCGCTGGCGGGTGCGGTCATCGTCTCGACGCCGCAGGATGTGGCGCTGCTGGATGCACGGCGCGGCATCAAGATGTTCGAGAAGGTGAATGTCCCCGTGATCGGCCTGGTCGAGAACATGTCCTATTTCTGCTGCCCCGAATGCGGCCACCGGACGGAAATCTTCGGCCATGGCGGGGCACGCGTGGAGGCGGAGCGGCTGGGCGTCGAATTCCTGGGCGAATTGCCGCTCAAGCTCATGATCCGCGAGATGGCCGATGCGGGCACGCCCATCGTCCTCGCCGCCCCCGACACGCATGAGGCCGCGACCTATCGGCGCATCGCCGCCCGCATCTGGGACAAGGTGGAGCAGCCGGCCGCCAGCGGGCCGCGCATCGTCATGGAATGAGTGCGGCGCTGACCCGGCTGCGCAAGATCTGCCTCGCCCTTCCCGAAGCGGAGGAGCGCGAGACCTGGGAAACGCCCACCTTCCGCGTGCGGGGAAAAATCTTCTGCATGGCGATGACGGCGCCGCTCGCCATCTGGGTGAAGGCGCCGCGCGGCAGCCAGGAATTGCTGATCGAAGCGGCGCCGGAGCGCTTCTTCCGGCCGCCCTATCTGGGCCATAAGGGCTGGGTGGGGGTGCATCTCTCCGGCCAGCCGGACTGGGCCGAGGTGGAGGCAATGGTGCGGCGGAGCTACAGCCTGATCGCGCCCCGCGGCCTGGCCCTTGGACTGGACGAGGCCTAATCCAGCCCCATCAGCGCATTGATCGCCTCGCTGTCGGGCATGGAGGGTGCCGCCCCCGGCTGGGTGCAGGCGAGCGCCCCCGCCGCATTCGCGCGCCGCACGGCAAGCTCCATCGGCATGCCGAGATCGAGTGCCGCCGCCAGCACGCCGCACCAGGCATCTCCCGCCCCCGTGCTGTCCACCACCCGGACAGGGAAGGCCGGCACGCGGATCAGCCCCGCCGCCGTCGCGACCGTCGCCCCCCGAGCGCCCTCCGTCACCGCGACGCCGATGCCCAGCACCTCGCGCAGCGCGGCCGCATCGCCCACGCGGCCCAGCTGCTGGCCGAGCCAAGCGGCCTCGCTCTCGTTCAGGATCAGCAGGTCCACGCCGCCCAGCGCGGCACGGTCCATCGCGGCGGCCGGTGCCAGGTTCAGCAGCACCCGCGCGCCAGCCGCGCGGCCGCGCGCGATGAGCCGGGCGTTTTCGGCTGGCGGCACCTCCATCTGCATGAACAGCGTGGCGCCCGCGCGGATTTCGGGCACCTGCGCCGCCCGCGCGGCGAGGTTGGCGCCGGGCGAGACGGCGATCTGGTTCTGCCCCGCCTCATCCACGCAGACCGAGGCAAGGCCACTCGCCCCCTCCACCTCGTGCAGCCCCGCGACATTCACGCCGGCCGCGACCAGGGCGGCGCGCAGCATGGCGCCATGCGCGTCATGGCCGACGCAGCCCACGAAGCGCGCATCGGCACCGTCCCGCGCGGCGGCGATGGCCTGGTTCAGGCCCTTGCCGCCCGGCAGCGGCGGGCTGGCAGCGCCCAGCACCGTCTCGCCCGGGCGGGGCAGCCGGGCCACGCGGAAGATCAAGTCGGCGATGGCGGAACCGAAGATGGTGACGGTCATGGCCGGAGCAGGCCCTCGCGCATCGCGCGGTCGTAGAGTGCTTCGATCATCTGAGCGAAGGGCGGGCCGAGGTCGAGGGCGGGCTGCATCCGGACCAGGCTGCGCGCGCGCGTCAGCCCCACCTCGGCCCAGGCCGGTGCGCCGCATTCCACTTGCTGGGCGAAGCCCTGCAGCCGGTCGCAGCCCATGGCGAAGCGCGCCTCGGGCGTTATCTGCGCCTCGAACTCGCGCCAGAGGGCGTGCAGGCGCTGGCCCAGATCCGCGGGCAGGCTGCCGAAGATGCGCTGGGCCGCCGCTTCCTCGCGCGCCGCTTGCGTCAGCAGCCCGGTCTCGTCGAAGGCGAAGGTGTCCCCCGCCTCGATCTCGATGACGTCATGGATGGCGATCATGGAGAGCACCCGGGCCATGTCCGGGCGGGGCTCCACCTCCTCGGCCAGCAGGACGGCAATGAGCGCCACATGCCAGGCGTGCTCGCCGGCATTCTCGCGCCGCTCGCCGGTGCGCGAGGCGCGCAGGACGTGCTTGAGTCGGTCGGCGAGCGCGATGAAATCGAGCAGCGCCTCTGGCCGTCCGCTCACGCGGGGCGCCCCAGGACCTCCATCAACTCGCGCCATTCGCGCTTCGACAGGCCGCTCGTCTCCTGCGTCACCGCCTCGCCGCCCAGCATGCGGCGAACGATGGCCAGCATCTGCGAGGACATCATGACGGCGCCCATGCGGTAATCCGCGAAGGCCTCGTAGCTCAGCGGCACCCAGGCCTTCACCGTCTCCAGCATCGCCTCGGCATAGACGCGGATCTCGTATTGCGCGTGGAAATCGGCGCGCAGGCTGAGGAAGTGCAGGAGGTTGTGCAGGTCGGTCTTCCAGTACCACTGGGTGTAGGTGTTGAGCGTGAGGTTCATCCGCGCCAATTCGCGGGCGAGGCCGGAGCGCCCCTCATCCTGCACCTGGCCCGCATCATCCTCGTTCAGCATCCAGGCGTAGTGGTCGTAGTTGCGGCTCGCGTCGTCGCGCAGCAGGCGCAGCACCTCGGCCGCTTCATCGCCCTCCAGCACGTCGCCGCGGCCCTGGCGGTTGCTGCTGGACTGGGCCGCGAGCTGCGCGGGCTCGGGGATGTAGAATTCGCGGTCCATCACGGAATAGCGCGCGGAATACTCGTTCACATTGGCCGTGCGGTGCCGGATCCATTGCCGCGCCACGAAGATGGGCAGCTTCACGTGGTACTTGATCTCGCACATCTCGAAGGGCGTGCTGTGGCGGTGCCGCATGAGGTAGCGGATCAGGCCGCGATCCTCATTGGCGGCCTTGGTGCCGCGCCCATAGGAGACGCGGGCCGACTGCACGACGGCACCGTCATCGCCCATGTAGTCCACCACGCGGACGAAGCCGTGATCGAGCACGGGCATCACCTGGTAGAGCATGGCCTCGAGCGCGGGCACGGTGGCGCGGCGGGTTTCCGCCCGGGCCTCGCGTGCCTGTTCCAGTTCTGCCCGCTGGGCGTTCGTCAATGCCATCTGCGCAACCCTCTGATGCCGGATCACTTAGCCGAGGCCCTCGTATTGGGGAACCGGGCGCGCTATATGTGACGGGTCAGAGGCGGTTCGCCGCCCCTGACTATGGCGATAAACGCAACGTAGAATAAACGTTACGGACCCGGGGGCAGTGCCCGGCGTCTCCACCATTTTCCGCCCCTTGTCAGGGGTTTGGTCCTGGGGACGAAACAGGCTCGACGTGCGTGGTAAAGACGTTGCTTTTGCCCGGCATTGTACCGCCGTTATCGGGCTAAATCACAAGTGCCAATGACAATGTCCGTGAGGACATGGCGCTCGCTGCCTAGGAATAGGTAAGCGCGGTTCGGGGGGCACCGGGCAACAGAAGCCCCCCACTTTTGCGAAGCAAAAGTGGTTTGTTTTCCCGCCCTCATGCGCCGGGCGCGGCCTCCGGCCGCTTGGCTTCGGAACGCTGAAGCGTTCCGCCGGGCCTATTCGGCCCGGATACGTCGTGGGCGGCGCCTGTCCTTGGCAATGCCGCTCATCTCAGCGCGGCGCGAATGGCCGCCTCCGCGATCCCCAGCCGCGTGGCGCAGGCCGAGAGGTCGCCCCAGGTCACGTCGTCCAGCGGGATGCCATCCGCCATCCGTGCCGCCTTGGCGCGCCGCTCGGGGTCGCCTGGCAGCAGGACGCGGCCCGAGGCACTCGCCTGCACATGGTCGCAGATCGCCTGGACCTCATGCCCGAAGCCCGGATTGTCCGCCAGCCGCGCGGGGTCGAGGATGAATCCCAGCATCCCGTTCACGATGCCGCGGTTGTTCGGATTCTTCGGCTCATTCGTGCCGCCACCGGTGAGCGCGCCCGCCAGGATCTCGCAGACCAGCGCAAGCCCATACCCCTTGTGCCCACCAAAGGAGAGCAGCGCCCCGCGCGGGCCCTGGCCATACATCACCGCCGCATCCGTGCTGGGCTCGCCCTCATGCGTCACAAGCGCGCCCGCCGGCACCGGCTTGCCCGCATTGAAGGCCACCTTCACCTTGCCGACCGCAATGGCACTCGTCGCGAAGTCGAGGATGATGGGCTCGGGCGCCTTGGGAATGCCAATGCAGATCGGGTTCGTCCCCATCCGCCCATCCGCCCCACCGAAGGGCGAGACCACCGGCGCCCCACTCACCGCATTGACGAAGAAGAGGCCGATCATCCCCTCGGCCACCGCCATTTCTGCATAGGCGCCGATGCGGCCCAGGTGATGCGTGTTGCGCAGGCCGAAGCAGGCCAGCCCCTGCTCCCGCGCCGCCGCGATGCCGGCGGCCGTCACCTGCCGCCCGGTCCATTGCCCATAGCCCATCTGCCCGTCCCAGACGGAGATCGCGCCCGCGCCGCCGACCTGTTCGGCCACGGCATTGGGCGTGATCAGCCCCTTCTCGGTGTTCTCCACATAGCGGGGCACCAGCTGCATGCCGTGGCTGTCATGCCCCTGCAGATTGGCCTCGACGAGATCCGCCGCCACCTGGCGCGCCACCTCGGGCGCAGCACCCACGCGGGTGAGCATTTCGGCCACCAGGGCAGTCAGCTTGTCATGGGCCAAGTGGGGCATGCGGTGTTGATCCTCCGGATGATGCGCCCGATGGAAACACGCGGGCGACGAATGGGCGAGGCTTCAGCCGAGGCTGACCTCGAAGCGGCATTCCGGCGCGCCCTCGGCGAAGCAGGCGGTCTCGCGGCAGGTGGGCTCGCCCGCGATGCCCGAAGCCTCCAGCACATAGGCCATGCCGCCGGCGAAGCTGCCCTCGAAGACGTAGCAGACGCGCCGCCCCGCCCCCGCGCCATAGCCCAGCGCATAGGCCGAGTTCCGGACAACGATCTCCGCACGTCCCCTCGCCACGTCGAGCGAGGCGATCTCCACCTGGCCATGCCCGCGCTGGGACATGCGCTTCAGGTAGTGCCGGAAGGTCTCCTCCGGCGAAAGCCCATGGGTCTTCGCCTCCGCCCGGCACCATTGCAGCGCCGAGAGGTGGCAAGATTGGTAGAGGATGGCGCGATAGGCCTCGACGCCCATGGCACCCTCGATCGCCTGCTGCATGTTCACCATGAAATGGCGCGGCAGATACATCATGGGCAGGCCATTGGTGGTCCAGATCCCGGTTGCGGGGTCCACCTCAATCGGCACTTGGGGCTCAGCCATGCTCGTCTCCTATTGGCGGGCCATCAGTGCTTCGCCGATGCCATCGCCATCCAGTTCCTGGTCATCATCCATCGTGACCACGACCTTGGCGAGGCGGCCGGTAAAGAGAAAGGGCGGCTCGTAATCCGCAACCGGCGAACCACGGTCGCAGCCGATGTCCAGCCCGGCCCAGGAGACGAAGTTGAAGAAGCCGAGCCGCGTCTCGATCCGTCCAGCCGGCTCGCCGTCAATGAGCAGCGTGAATTCGCTGACCCCCGGACCGGTGGCGATGGTGGGCTTCTCCTCGCGCGTCAGGCGGCGGACACGCAGGCCCACGACATGTTCCCCCCCCGGCACCGGGCGGTCGGAGGTGACCACCACATGCTCGCCGCCGATGTTCATGTCGTGCACCAGATGCCCGCCGCGCAGGTAGAGCGCATAGCCGGTCGTCGCATCGCCATGCGCGATCAGCACGCCCGTATCCCCGCCCGCGAAGCGCGCATGCGCGTCAATGCGATAGCTGCGGCTGCGGATATCGGGTGCCACCTCCGTCGGCACATGGCCGACGCCGGCGTGGAAGACATAGCGCTTGCGCGCGCCATGCACGCGCGCGGCATTTTCGGCGAAGCGCTGGCGGAAGCGGTCATCCAGCGGGAGCACCTGGCACTTCCGGGCCTCCTCCCACCAGAGCTCCACCAGCTCCTTCAGCTTTTCCGGGTGCTGAGCGGCGAGGTCATGGCTTTCGGAGAAGTCGCTCTCCAGATGGAACAGCTCCCAGCGATCCTCCTCGAAGGGCGTCTCCGGCGTGTGATAGGCGACGGCCTTCCAACCCTGATGCACGAGGCCCCGATGGCCAAACATCTCGAAATACTGCGGTACGGGCTTGGAAGGCGCCGATGCGTCATGCAGGCTCGCCTTGAAGCTCACCCCCTCCAGCGGCATTTGCGGCACGCCATTCACCGTGGCCGGTGGTGTGACGCCGATCACCTCCAGCAGCGTCGGCGTCAGGTCGCAGGCATGCACGAATTGGTGGCGCAGCTCGCCGCGCGCGGGGATGCCGCGCGGCCAGGAGATCACCAGCGGGTCACGGATGCCGCCGCCATGGGTGTTCTGCTTGTAGCGGCGCAGCGGCGTGTTGGACGCCATCGCCCAGCCCAGCGGATAATTCGCGTAGGTGCCGGGCGCGCCCACCTGATCGAGCCGCGCCATCTTCTCGGCCATCGTCTCCTCACGGAGGTTGCGGGGGCCGAGCAGGTTCACGCCGCCGGTGGGTCCCCCCTCCTGGCTCGCGCCATTGTCGGAGAGCACCAGCACCAGCGTGTCCTCGCGCAGGCCCGCTGCCTCGAGGAAAGCGAGCAGCCGGCCGATCTGCTGGTCCGCATGGTCCAGCATGCCAGCAAAGGCCGATTGGAGGCGCGTGTAGAAGCGGCGCTGATCGGCATCGCAATCCGCCCAGGGGCCGACATCGGCGTTGCGCGGCGGCAGGTTCGTCTGGGGCGGGACGATGCCCAGGGCCTTCTGTCGCGCGAAGCGAGCTTCCCGCTCCGCGTCCCAGCCCTTCTCGAAGATCGGGTCGTAGCCGCGGATGATGTCGGCCGGCGCCTGGTGCGGCGCATGCACCGCACCCAGTGCGAGCCAGAGCAACCAGGGGGTCTCGGGCTGCTCCGCCACATGGCCCGCGAGGAACTGGATGGACTGGTCCACCAGATCCTCGGTCAGGTGATAGCCCTGCTCGGGCGTGCGCGGCGGCGCGATGGGTGAATTGTCGCGCACGAGTTCGGGCGTGTACTGGTCCGTCGCCGCATCCATGAAGCCGTAGTAGCGGTCGAAGCCGCGCGCCAGCGGCCAGCCGTCGAAGGGGCCGGTGCTGCCGCTCTCGGTCAGCGGCGTCACGTGCCACTTGCCCAGCATGTAGTTGCGATAGCCATGCGGGCGCAGCATCTCGGCCAGCGTGCCGGCCTCCTTCGCGATCTTGCCGCGATAACCCGGATAGCCGCTGTCGAAATTGGCGAGGCTGCCGACACCGGCCGAATGATGGTTGCGCCCGGTCAGCAGGGCCGTGCGCGTCGTCGAGCACATGGCCGTCGTGTGGAAGCCCGTGTAGCGCAGCCCCTGCGCCGCCAGGCCATCAATGTTCGGCGTTTGGATGGGCGAGCCATAGCAACCGAAATCCGAGAAGCCGGCATCGTCGAAGAGGATCAGCAGGATATTGGGCGCGCCCTTGGGCGGGCGCGGCGGCGCCGGCCAGGCGGGCGTGGAATCCTTCACGCTGAGGCCGATGCGGCTCTCGATGGACATGCGGCGCGTTCCTTCCCTGGCTTGCCCTGAGCTTGGCGGCAGGCCGCGCGGCATGCAACGCCATGCGGAAAAGCTGGCTTTCGCCGGAGATCGCGGCACACTCCCTCCCCAATCACGGAGGAAAACCCATGCCCCTCGCACGGCGCGCGCTGCTCGGCAGCCTGTTGGCCACACCTGCCCTCGCGCAAGCCAGCTGGCCGGAACGGCCCGTTCGGATCGTCGTCCCCTTCGCCCAGGGCGGGCCGATGGACCTGATCGCGCGCCTCGCCGGCGAGCATCTGCGCGGCGCCCTCGGCCAGCCCTTTGTGCCGGATTTCCGCACGGGTGCCGGCGGCAATCTCGGCGCGCAATATGTGGCGCAGGCCGCCCCCGACGGGAACACGCTGCTGGTCACGATCGACACGGTGATGACGGTCAATGCCACGCTCTATCCGCGCGCCGGCTTCGACCCGGTGCGCGATTTCACACCGATCGGCCTCGCGGCACGCATGGCCAGCGTGGTGACGGTGCCCGCCAGCCTGCCCGTCACGGATCTGGCTGGCCTCGTCGCGCTGGGCAAGCAACGGCGCCTCACCTACGGCTCGGCCGGCGTCGGCGTGCCCGCGCATCTCTATGGCGAGTATCTGCGCCTGGTCACCGGCGCGGAGATGGAGCATGTGCCCTTCCGCGGCCTCGGCCCCGCGGTGACGGAACTGGTCGCGGGTCGCCTCGATTTCGTGGTGGCGCTGATGCCTGGCATCGCCGCCCATGTGACCGAGGGGCGGCTGCGCGCGCTGGCCGTGACGGGTGGCCAGCGCTCACCCTTCATGCCGCAGGTGCCGACGCTGTCGGAGACGGTGGCGCCCGGCTTCGACACCGGCACCTGGTTCGGCTTCTACGGCCCGCGCGGCCTGCCGCCCGAAATCACCGCGCGGCTCAACCAGGAACTGGCGCGCTTCGCGGCCAGCCCTGCGGTGCGTGCGCGCTTCACCCAGCTCACCTTCGAGCCTGCGACGGCGACGCCTGAGGAGCTGGCAGCGCTGCAGGCGCGCGATGCGGCCAGCTGGGCGCGCATCATTCGGGATGCGGGCGTGCGGGTGGAATAGGCGGCCGGTCAGTCGCTGCTGCCGCCGCCATCGCCTGGGCTGTCGCCGCTGTCGCTGGTCGGCGTCGCGTCGCCTCCGCCGCCTGGGTCCGCCCCATCCGTCCGGTGGAGCGCCCGCGGCGGCGCATCCAGCAAGGGGTCCCATGTCGGGCCGGCGTGGCTTCGGACCGGCGCGCCGGGATCATCTGGGCGCAGCCAAAGGATGATGGCACCGGCGAGCGCCGCCATGGTCCCGCCCGTCACGCCCATGCCAAGCCAGGACCCGGCCATCCAGGCCAGAACGAACAAGCCGAGGAAGATGGCCCCCACGCCCCCGAGGATCACCACCCCGAGGAGGCGCATGCCTCAGCCGCCCTTGGCGAGCTGGTCGAAGGCCTTGAGGCGGGCGATCAGCGCCGGCATCTCGCGCAGCGGGATCATGTTGGGCCCGTCGCTGGGCGCCGCATCCGGGTTTTCATGGCATTCGATGAAGACGGCGGCGACACCGACGGCGACGGCCGCACGCGCCAGCACCGGCGCGAATTCGCGCTGCCCGCCGGAGGAACCACCCTGCCCGCCCGGCTGCTGCACGCTGTGCGTCGCGTCATAGACCACGGGGTAGCCGGTCTCGGCCATGATCGGCAGGCTGCGCATGTCGGACACCAGCGTGTTGTAGCCGAAGCTCGCACCCCGCTCGCAGAGCAGGATGCGCTGGTTGCCCGTGCTCGCGATCTTGGCGGCGACGTTCTTCATGTCCCAGGGGGCCAGGAACTGGCCCTTCTTCACGTTGATCGCGGCCCCCGTCTCGCCGGCGGCCAGCAGCAGGTCGGTCTGGCGGGAGAGGAAGGCGGGGATTTGCAGGACATCCACGGCCTCAGCGGCGGGCGCACATTGCTCGGCGGTGTGGACGTCGGTCAGCACGGGCAGGCCCGTGCGTGCGCGCACCTCGGCCAGGATGGCGAGGCCCTCGGCCATCCCGATGCCCCGTTGCGCGCTCACACTGGTGCGATTGGCCTTGTCGAAGCTCGACTTGTAGATCATCGGCACGCTGAGATCGCGCGCCATGGCGGCGATGGCATCCGCCGTCTCCAGCGCATGCGCGCGGCTCTCGATCTGGCAGGGGCCGCAGATGAAGGCGAGCGGGCGGGTCTGCCCGATCACCAGGTCCCGGATGGTCACATCCATCAGACGAGCCTCGCCTGCCGCACCGCGGCCCCCACGAAGCCCGCAAACAGCGGATGCGGCGCGAAGGGCTTGGACTTCAGCTCGGGGTGGAACTGCACGCCGATGAACCAGGGGTGGTCGGGGTATTCCACGATCTCGGGCAGTAGCCCATCGGGCGACATGCCGGAGAAGCGCAGGCCCGCCGCCTCCAGCCGCTCGCGATAGGCGACATTCACCTCAAAGCGGTGGCGGTGGCGCTCCTCGATGCGGGTCTCGCCATAGACGCCGCGCACCAGCGAATCCTCGGCCAGCACGGCGGGATAGGCGCCGAGGCGCATGGTCCCGCCGAGATCGCCGCTCGCCTCGCGCTGCTCGCGCGCATTGCCGCGCACCCATTCGGTCATCAGCCCCACCACCGGCTCGGCGCAGGGGCCGAATTCGGTGCTGGAGGCGGCGGGGATGTCGAGCAGGTTTCGCGCCGCCTCGATCACCGCCATCTGCATGCCAAAGCAGATGCCGAGGAAGGGGATCTTCTTTTCCCGCGCGAAGCGCACCGCCTGGATCTTGCCGCCCGTGCCGCGCTCGCCGAAGCCGCCCGGGACGAGGATGCCATGCACCCCATCCAGCCGCCGCATCACCTCGCCCGCCTCACGCTCGAAGATCTCGCTATCCACCCAGTCGAGCTTCACGCGCATGTTGTGCGCGATGCCGCCATGGGCCAGCGCCTCGTTCAGCGACTTATAGGCATCGAGCAGGCCGGTGTACTTGCCCACCACCGCGATGGTCACCTCGCCCTCCGGCGCCGTGATCCGCTGCACCACCTGGTCCCAGGCGGAGATATTGGGCTCGCCATAGATGGAGAGGTTGAAGTGGCGCAGCACCTCGCGGTCCAGCCCCTCGCGGTGATAGCTGCCGGGGACGGCGTAGATGCTGGAGGCGTCATAGGCCGGGATCACGCTCTCGGGCCGGACGTTGCAAAACAGCGCGATCTTGCGGCGCTCATTCTCGGGGATCGGCCGGTCGCAGCGGCAGAGCAGGATCTGCGGCTGGATGCCGACGCCGAGCAGCTCCTTCACGGAATGCTGCGTCGGCTTGGTCTTCAATTCGCCGGCCGAGGGGATGTAGGGCACGAGCGTCAGGTGGATGAAGAGGCTGCGCGTCGGGCCCAGCTCATTCGCCAGCTGGCGGATGGCTTCGAGGAAGGGCAGCGACTCGATGTCGCCCACCGTGCCGCCGACCTCGACCAGGATGAAGTCGTAATCATCCGTGCCGGCGACGACCGCTTCCTTGATGGCGTCCGTGATATGCGGAATGACCTGGACGGTGGCGCCAAGATAGTCGCCGCGGCGCTCCTTCGCGATCACCTCGGAATAGAGGCGCCCCGTGGTCCAGTTGTCGGCCTTGTTGGCATGGACGCCGGTGAAGCGCTCGTAATGGCCGAGGTCGAGGTCGGTCTCGGCCCCGTCATCGGTCACGAAGACCTCGCCATGCTGGTAGGGCGACATCGTGCCCGGATCCACGTTGAGATAGGGGTCAAGCTTCCGCAGGCGAACGCGGTAGCCGCGTGCCTGCAAGAGAGCGCCCAGGGACGCTGCCGCGATGCCCTTGCCAAGCGAGGAAACCACGCCACCGGTGATGAATACGAACCGTGCCATGGGAGCCCGTCATAGCCATTTCCCAGGCGCTGTCACACCCCCCTCGCGGGGGGCGGGATCAGTTTGTCGGAACCGCCGGAAGGGCCGGCACGGTCGGCGCCACGACGGGGGCCGGCGCGTCGAGGATGGAGCGATTCACCGAGGTTCCGCGGTCCATCAGCGCCAGCACCAGCGCCAGCACGAAGAAGATCGTGCCAAGGATCGCCGTGGTGCGCGTGAGCAGGTTGGCCGTGCCGCGGCCCCCCATGAAGGAGCCCATGCCCTGCGAGGAGCCGATGCCAAGCCCGCCGCCTTCGCTGCGCTGCACGAGGATGACCCCGATCAGCGCCAGGGTGACCAGCAGGAAGATGATGGTGAGAATGGTGGACATGATGCGGCACCTCCTAGCCCGGCCCGGCGCGGATGGCTAGCACGGATGCGTGCGGCCCTGGCTGGTCATGCGTTTTCTTGATAGCTTCACACCATGCGCCGCCATCTCGACCGCCGCCTGAAGCTGCAATGGCTGCGCGTGATTGACGCGGTGGAGGCCCAGGGCAGCCTGTTGCGGGCCTCGGCCCGCCTCGGCCTTGGCCAACCGGCGCTGACACGCAGCCTGCAGGAGGCCGAGCAGGTGATCGGCGCGCGGCTCTTCACCCGCCATGCCCGCGGCGTGCAGCCCACCGAGGCGGGCCTCGTCATCACCCGCCTCGCCCGCCGGGTGCTGGCCGAGTTGCACCGCGCGGAGGAGGCGCTGGACCATTTGGCCGGCGCCCAGGTGGCGGTGGGCGTGCTGCCCGTGGCCGCCGTCGGCGTGCTGCCGGGCGCGCTGATCCGGCTGAAACGCAGCCGGCCGGACATCCAGCTGCGGCTGCAACAGGGCCGCATGGAGGAGTTGCTGCCGCTTCTGGCGGCGGGCGAGATCGACCTCGTCGTCGGCCGGCTCTACCCGCCGGCCGCGCCAGACGGCTTCCTGCGCGAGGCACTCTGGGAGGAGCCGATCTCCTTCCTCGCGCGGCCCGGCCATCCGCTCTTTGCCCGGCCGGTGACGCGCGCGGCGCTGGCCGGCTGCGAACTGGTGCTGCCGACCGTCAGCCAGCGCGTCGGCCAGGAGATTGACGAGCGGCTGGCGGCGCTGGGCCTTGCCACCGAGGCGCCGCTGCGCTCCAGCAGCTATGGCTTCATCCGTGAGATGCTGCTGGCGAGCGACATGGTCTCCGTCATGCCGCGGCTGATGATGGTGGGGGATCTGCTGCGCGGGACGCTCCGGGTCCTGCCGCTGGAGGAGAAGGCCCCTCCCCGCCCGGCCGGCCTCATCCTGCCACCCGACCGGCCCTTGCCCGCAGCGGGCCAGGCCTTCGTCACGGCGCTGAGGGAACACCTGGCCGAGATCGCGGCGCAGGGGCTTTCTCCTATTCAGGAAGGGAATACCTCACGCCGCAAAATCCATAGGACAGCGCGGCCGGCCTCCAGCTAGAAGCAAGGGCGTCGAGGGAGCAAAACATTGGACACGGCCGAACCCATCATGGATGTGGCGCATCTCGGCCATGTCGAGCTCCTGACACCCAGGCCACAGGAAAGCCTCGCGTTTTTCCGGGATGTCCTCGGCATGACGGTGAGCGGCCAGCAGGGCGACAGCGTCTTCCTGCGCGGCTGGGATGATTACGAGACCTATTCGCTGCAACTGACGGGCGCTGCGACGTCGGGCCTCGGCCACGCCGCCTTCCGCACCCGCAGCCCCCAGGCGCTGGAACGCCGCCTGGCCGCCCTGCGCACCGATGGCGTGGAGGTCACCGCCACCGAGGGCCATTTCGGCCATGGCACCGGGCACCGCTTCCGGGACCCGGACGGGCATGTGGTCGAACTCTACTACGACACCCAATGGTACGAGGCGCCGCCCGAGCGCCGCCCGGCGCTGCGCAACCAGGCCGAGCGGTACCCCGCGCGGGGCGTGAATGTCCGCCGGCTGGACCACTACAATTGCCTCGCCGTGGATGTCGCCGCCTGCCGCGAATTCTTCCAGCGCAACCTGGGGCTCCGCTGCACCGAGCGCATCGTCTTCGACAATGGCGTGGAAATGGGAATGTGGCTGACCGCCACGAACAAGTCCTACGACGTCGCCTATGGGCGCGAGGCCAATGGCGTCCACGGCCGCCTGCACCACATCACCTTCGCGCTGGACAGCCGCGAGGCCATCCTCCAGGCCGCCGACAGCTTCCTGGAGGCCGGCATCCCCATCGAAAATGGCCCGCACAAGCACGCCATCCAGCAGACCTTTTTTCTGTATGTGATCGAGCCGGGCGGAAACCGGGTTGAGTTTGCCCATTCCGGCGCGCGGTTGGTGCTGGCACCGGATTGGAAGACGATCACCTGGAGCCAGGCCGAGCGGAACAAGGGCCAGGCCTGGGGACTGCAACTCACCGACAGCTTCCGCACCTACGCCACACCACCTTTGCCCGAAAAGAACCCGTCATGAGCAACAGCGCACTCGTCATTTCCGCCCATTCCGCCGATTTCGTCTGGCGCGCTGGTGGCGCCATCGCGCTGCATGCGGCGGCGGGGTTCGAGGTGACGGTCGTCTGCCTTTCCTACGGCGAGCGCGGCGAGAGCGCCAAGCTCTGGCGCCAGCCCGGCATGACGCTGGAACGCGTGAAGGCCGAACGCCAGAAGGAGGCCGAGGCCGCCGCCCGCGTGCTGGGCGTGCACGATATCCAGTTCTGGGACCTGGGCGACTATCCCATCACGCTGAGCCAGGAGAGCCTGTTCCGCATGGTGGACGTGATGCGCGCGATCCACCCGAAATTCATCCTCACCCACAGCAAGGAGGATCTCTATAATTGGGACCACCCGGCGGTGACGGATTTCGCCCAGCACGCCCGCATCACCGCCCAGGCGCACGGCCATAATCCCGGGCAGAAGGTCCTGGGCGCGCCACCCGTTTTTCTTTTCGAGCCGCACCAGCCCGAGCAGTGCAACTGGAAGCCCGATGTGCTGCTCGATATCGGCCCCGTCTGGGCGCAGAAGCGTGCTGCCATCGAGTGCATGGCGGGGCAGGAGCACCTCTGGGAATACTACACCCGCGTGGCCCAGCAGCGCGGCGCCCAGGCCGCCCGCAACAGCGACAAATCCATCACCTGGGGCGAGGGCTATGCCAGCATCTTCCCCCATGTGGTCGAGCGGCTGGTGTGATCACCCTGAGCGCCGCCCTCGGCCGCTACCCGCACACTGCGGCGCTGCTGGACGGCGCGGTGCAGGACTCGGAGGTGACGCTGGATTGCGTCCCCTTCCCCGTCATCAGCCGCGCCTTCGCGCCCATGGTGCGGGAAGGCCGGTTCGACGTCAGCGAGATGGCGATCGCCACCTGGCTGCAGGCCTGGGCGCATGGCAAGCCGCTGATCCTCCTGCCGCGCGTTCTGGCGGCAAGGCTCCAGGAGGGCTCGCTCCTCTGCCACGCGGATTCGGCGATTCGCGGGCCGGCCGATCTGGCCGGCAAGCGCGTCGGCGTGCGCGCCTATAGCCAGACCACCGGCCTCTGGCTGCGCGGCATCCTGCAGGATGCGCATGGTGTCGCGCCCGAGAGCGTGCGCTGGGTCACCTTCGAGGACCCGCATGTCGCCGAATGCCAGGACCCGCCCTTCGCCACCCGGGCGCAGCCCGGCAGCGACATGGTGAGGATGCTGGAGGCGGGCGAACTCGACGCCATCATCTCCGGCAATGACGCGCCGAGCGGCGATTGGCTGCGCCCCGTCTTCCCCGACCCGGCCGCCGCCGGCCGGGACTTCATCCGCCGGCATGGCTTCACGCCCATCAACCATTTGCTGGTGATGCGGGCCGACCAGGCCCAACACGCGGCTGCCGTGCTGCGGCTGATGGATACGGCGGGCACCCCGCCCCAGGTCGGCCGCGTCGCCATGATGCCGGCGATCGCCTTCGCCGCCTGCCACGCCGTGCGCCAGGGGCTCATCCCCCGCGCGCCAACACCCCAAGAGATCTGGGCGGGCCTACCGCCGGACATTGCCTGAAGGAAACGACCGATGCTTCTGTCCATGACCCTCCGCCGGCGCGGCCTGATCGCCGCCTCCCTCGGCCTCGCGGCCCCCGCGCTCGCGCAGGAGGCCTATCCCTCGCGCCCCGTGAGCGTCGTCGTGCCCTGGGGGCCGGGCGGGCCGACCGATGCGTTTGCCCGGGTGCTCAGCCAGCGCCTCTCGACGGATCTCGGCCAGCCCTTCCCGGTGGACAATCGCGTGGGCGCCAATGGCACGATCGGCATGGCCTTCGCCGCCCGCGCCCGGCCCGACGGCTATACGGTGGTGATCGCGCCCAACAGCACCTATGCCGTGGCGCCGCATCTCTACCAGCTGCCCTACAACACCGAGCGCGACTTCGTGGGCGTGGGCCTGCTGGTCTCCATGCCCATCTTCATGCTGGTGCATCGCAGCTCGCCCGCCACGACCGTCGCCGAATACGTCGCGATGGCCCGGCGCCCCAATGCCCGGCTGACCTATGCCAATGCCAGCGTCGGCGCGACCTCCCACCTCGCGACCGAGATGCTGCTGCAATCCGCGGGCATCGAGGTGCTGGAAGTAGGCTATCGGGGCGGCGGCCCGGCCGTGCAGGCGGTGGTGGCGGGCGAGGCCGGCATGGTCTTCATGCCGGCCGCGTCCGTGATGGGCTTCATCAATTCCGGGGAATTGCGGGCGCTGGGCGTCGCTTCGGCCACGCGCAGCCCCCTCGCCCCCAACGTGCCCACCTTCCGCGAGCAGGGTTTCCCCGATGTGGAGATCGTCGAGCATGTCGCCATGCTGGCGCCGGCCGGCACGCCCCAGCCCATCCTGGAGCGGCTGAACGCGGCGAGCCGCGCGGCGCTGCGCGCCCCCGACATGCAGCCCCGCCTCGATGCCCTGGCCGTCACGGCCGAAACGCGGCCGCTGGCCGAATGGGCCCAATACGCGGCGGCCGAGAGCGCGAAATGGGGCGCCGTGGTCCGCGCCCGCAACATCCGTATCCAGTAGAGACTTACCAGGCGGCCTCGGGCGGCAAGCTCATCAGGATGGCTTCGACATTGCCGCCCGTCTTGAGGCCGAAGATCGTCCCGCGGTCGTGCAGGAGGTTGAACTCCACATAGCGGCCGCGCCGCAGCAGCTGGTGCTGGCGCTCCTCGGGCGTCCAGGCCTCGTGCATCCGGCGGCGGACGATCTCGGGGTAGGATTCGAGGAAGGCGAGACCGACATCCTTCGTAAAGGCGAAGTCGAGATCCGCGCCCCGGCCCGGCGTGCGGTCGCCCAACCAGTCATAGAAGATGCCGCCCAGCCCCCGGGTTTCGCCTCGGTGCGGCAGGTAGAAGTATTCCTCGCACCATTGCTTGAAGCGCGGATAATAGGTTGGGTCGTGCTTGTCGCAGGCGCGCTGGTAGGCGGCATGGAAGAAGGCCGCATCTTCCAGGCTCTCGGGCGAGGTCACGTTCATGGGCGTGATGTCGCCTCCGCCGCCGAACCAGGCGCGGCTGGTCAGGATGAAGCGCGTGTTCATATGGGCGGTGGCGGCCCGGGGCGAACGCGGGTGCGCGACGAGCGAGATGCCAGTGGCCAGGAAGCGAGGGTCCTCGTCGGCGCCTGGGATCTGTTTGCGGAATTCCGGGCTGAACTCGCCATGCACGGTGGAAATGTTGACGCCCACCTTCTCGAAGACGCGGCCGCGCATCAGGCCCATGGTGCCCCCGCCGCCCTCGGGGCGCTGCCAGGGGGTGAAGGTGAAGCGGCCGGCCGGCAGCTCGGCATGGGGGCCGCTCGAGAGCCCGTCCTCCACCGATTCGAAGGCGGCGCAGATCCGGTCGCGCAATTCGGCGAACCAGGTTTCGGCGGGCTTGGCCAGCGGATGGGCCAAGGGGGCGGCCATGGGGGAGGGATTTGGCGTGGTTTGGACTTCGTTCATGGATGAAGCCTACCACCAAGCTGCACGGCGACCAGCCGGGGGGATATTCCGCCAGCGATTGCACCTTCTTAAGCCAGGGCGTGGTTGCCAGTTTCCGGAAGCATCCCTAATAGGCAGCAAGCGTGAGGCGGGGCGTGGGCTGAGGCCTGCCCGCCGCCTGTAATGTGGGTTTCAGCCGGATGATCCGGCGAGGCAAAAGGTGGGCTGGATGGCGGACTCGATGGCATCGCACGCGACGGATGGGGCACCGGCCCCGGGCGTCACCAAACGCGACTTTCTCACCCTGACGACCACGGCCTTCGCCGCCGTCGGCGTCGGCGCGATCGTCTGGCCGTTCATCGGCTCGCTCGCCCCCTCGAAGGATGTTCTGGCCATGGCCAGCACCGAGGTGGATATCAGCCCGATCGCCCTCGGCCAGAGCGTCACGGTCATGTGGCGCGGCAAGCCGGTCTTCGTGCGGCACCGCACGCCCGAGGAGATCCAGGTGGCCCGCGCCACTCCGCTCAGTGAGCTGAAGGACCCCGCGACCGACCAGTCCCGCATCAAGCGTGACCCCTGGCTCGTCGTCGTCGGCGTCTGCACCCATCTGGGCTGCGTGCCGCTCGGCCAGAAGTCCACAGATGCCAAGGGTGACTACAATGGCTGGTTCTGCCCCTGCCATGGCAGTCACTACGACACCTCGGCCCGCATCCGCAAAGGACCCGCGCCGACGAACCTCCTGGTTCCCGACTACACCTTCACCTCTGACCGGGCACTGCGCATCGGCTGAGGTTCTATGGGCGCGGGGTATGGTCCCACGCTGCCCCGTCATCTTGCTTTGAGGACGAGCACCATGGGTATGGGTCTGCACGACTCTCAGGTTTCCAACCCGGTCCTGCGCTGGATTGACCAGCGCCTGCCGGTCGTCACCATGATCCAGAAGGAGTACGGGGTTTTTCCGACGCCCCGAAACTTCAATTATTTCTGGAATTTCGGTGCGTTGGCGATGATCAACCTGATGATCATGATCGCGACCGGCATTTTCCTCGCGATGAACTACACCCCGCACACCGCCTACGCCTTCGACAGCGTCGAGCGCATCATGCGTGACGTCAACTTCGGCTGGCTGATCCGCTACGCGCATATGAACGGCGCCTCGATGTTCTTCATCGTGGTCTACATCCACATCTGGCGCGGCCTCTACTACGGCTCCTACAAGGCCCCGCGCGAGCTGCTCTGGATGCTGGGCGTCGTGATCTTCCTGCTGATGATGGCGACGGCCTTCATGGGCTACGTGCTGCCCTGGGGCCAGATGTCCTTCTGGGGTGCGACCGTCATCACCAATCTGTTCAGCGCCATTCCCGTGGTCGGTCCCACCATCGTGACCTACCTCTGGGGCGGCTTCTCGGTGGACAACCCGACGCTGAATCGCTTCTTCTCGCTGCATTACCTCCTGCCCTTCGTGATCGTAGGCGTGGTCTTCCTGCATGTCGCGGCGCTGCACATCACGGGTTCCAACAACCCGCTGGGCATCGAGCCGAAGGGCCCGCAGGACACGCTTCCGTTCCACCCGTACTACACGATCAAGGACAGCGTCGGCATCGTGGCCTACCTGGCGGTTTTCGCCGCCCTGGTCTTCTTCGCGCCGAACTATCTGGGCCACCCGGACAACTACATCCCGGCCAACCCGCTCGTGACGCCCGCGCACATCGTGCCCGAATGGTACTTCCTGCCCTTCTACGCGGTCCTGCGCGCTGTGCCGGACAAGCTGGGCGGCGTGGTGCTGATGGCCGGCGCGATCATCGTGCTGTTCTTCTTGCCCTGGCTGGACACGTCGAAGGTGCGCTCCATGCGCTTCCGCCCGATCACGCGCATCATCTTCATGCTCTGGACGGTCAACTTCTTCGTGCTGACCTGGGTGGGCGCCAAGCCGGCCGAGCAGCCCTACGTGCTGATCAGCCAGATCTGCACCATGTTCTACTTCGCCTACTTCCTGGTGGTCCTGCCGATGATGGGCCGCTTCGAGGTGGTGATGAAGCTGCCTGAGAGCATCTCCCGCGCCGTGCTCGGCGCCAAGGCGAGCCTCGGTGGAGGGCCGATCCCCGGCGCCGCCGCCGCCAAGCCGATGGAAAAGGCCTGACCACATGCGTATCCTCAAGGCTCTCGCCCTCTCTGCCACCCTGTTCGCCAGCGCACCCGCGCTGGCGGCCGGCAGCGGCCCGCCCCCGCCGAACGCGAATTTCAGCTTCAACACGCTGTTCGGCACGTTTGACCGCGCTTCCGCTCAGCGCGGCTTCCAGGTCTACAAGGAGGTCTGCTCGGCCTGCCATGCGATGCGGCAGCTCTCCTATCGCAACCTCCTCGACCTCGGCCTGACCGAGCAGCAGGTTCGCGAGATCGCCGCCACCTTCACGGTGACGGATGGTCCGAATGACGAGGGGCAGATGTTCGAGCGTCCGGGGCGTCTCTCGGACCGCTTCCGTCGCCCCTTCCCGAACGAGCAGGCCGCGCGTGCCGCGAATAACGGCGCCTATCCGCCCGACCTCTCGGTGATGGTGAAGGCCCGGCCGGATGGCGCGAACTACCTCCATGCGCTGCTGACCGGCTACACCGATCCGCCGGACGGCGTCGTGATGATGGACGGCATGAATTACAACACGTGGTTCCCGGGCCACCAGATTGCCATGCCGAACGTCCTCAACGACGACCAGCTGGACTATGCCGATGGCACCAAGGCCACGGTGGACCAGATGGCCCGCGACGTGACGACCTTCCTGGCCTGGGCCGCCGAGCCCGAGACGGAAGCCCGCCGCGCCATGGGCGTGAAGGTGCTGATCTTCCTGACCATCCTGGGCGGCCTTGTCTATGCCGTGAAGCGCAAGGTCTGGGCCGACGTGAAGCATTGAGCTTCACCCGCACCTCCCATCAAAGGCCGCTCCTCGGAGCGGCCTTTTTTGTTGCCCGCGCCCGGGTTGAAACGCTGCCGTCACGGGAATAGGGTCCGGCCAAATCCAGGACCCGGAAGATCATGAACCTCACCGCTGATCGGCTCGACCGCATCTCCCCCTCCCAGACCATCACCATCACGGCCAAGGCACGCGCCTTGAAGGCGGCGGGGCGCGACGTGATCAGCCTCTCGGTCGGCGAGCCCGATTTCGACACTCCCCAGAACATCAAGGACGCCGCCATCGCGGCCATCCAGCGCGGCGAGACCAAGTACACCGACGTCTCGGGCACCATGGAACTGCGCAAGGCCGTCGCCGCCAAGTTCAAGCGGGATAGCGGGATCGAGTACAAGCCGGAGGAAATCATCGTCACCACCGGCGGCAAGCAGGTGATCTTCAACGCCCTGCTGGCGACCATCAATCCGGGCGATGAGGCGATCATCCCCACCCCCTGCTGGGTGAGTTATCCGGACATCGTGGCACTGGCCGAGGGCACGCCCGTCTTCGTCCCCTGCGGGATGAATTCCGGCTTCAAGATGTCGGCCGAGCAGTTGGAAGCGGCGATCACGCCCAAGACCAAGTGGCTGATCCTGAACAACCCCTCCAACCCCACCGGGGCCGCCTACAACGCCGAGGAGCTGAAGCAGCTCACCGATGTGCTGCTGCGCCACCCGGATGTCTGGATCTTCACCGACGACATCTATGAGAAGCTGGCCTTTGACGGCTTCAAGCCCGCCACCATCGTCGAGGTCGAGCCCCGCCTGCGGGACCGCACCATCACGATGAATGGCTGCTCCAAGGGCTATGCGATGACCGGCTGGCGAATCGGCTTCGCCGGCGCGCCGCTGGCCCTCATCAAGGCGATGGACAAGCTGCAGGGGCAGAGCACCAGCAACACCAGCAGCATCAGCCAGGCCGCCGCGATCGAGGCCTTGAACGGCCCGCAGGATTCGGTGACCGCCATGGGCAAGGTCTTCGAGCGGCGCCGCAACCTGGTGGTGGAGATGCTGAACAAGGCCGAAGGCCTGCGCTGCCCCAAGCCCGAGGGCGCCTTCTACGTCTATCCCTCGCTGAACGCCTGCCTGGGCAAGACCACCAAGGGCGGCCGCAAGCTGGAGACCGACGCGGATTTCGTGGAGGCGCTTCTGGAGGAAGAGGGCGTCGCCGCTGTCCATGGCTCGGCCTTCATGTTCCCCGGCCATTTCCGCATCAGCTATGCAACCGACGACGCGACGCTGGTGGAGGCCTGCACGCGGATCCAGCGCTTCTGCGCCGGGCTGGTCTGACCTGCGCGCCACAGCGCTTGCAAATTCGCGCGGGAGAGGGCATCTCCCGCCACACTGATTTATCCTGATCGCAAGACCTAGGGGCAGGCGGCGCCAAATGGGCGTTGACCTGCCTTGCCGCATGGAGGCCTGACCGTGGCTCATTCACCGCTCGAGAAGATTCGCAATATCGGCATCACCGCGCACATTGACGCGGGCAAGACGACGACGACCGAGCGAATCCTCTACTACACCGGCAAGAGCCACAAAATCGGCGAGGTGCATGACGGCAACACCACGACCGACTACATGGAGCAGGAGCGCGAGCGCGGGATCACTATCACCTCGGCCGCCGTGACCGCGATGTGGAATGACAACCGCATCAACATCATTGATACCCCCGGCCACATTGACTTCAACATCGAGGTGAACCGCAGCCTCCGCGTGCTGGACGGCGCGATCTTCATCATCGAGGGCGTGGCCGGCGTGCAGCCGCAGTCCGAGACCAACTGGCGCCTCGCTGACCGCTACAACGTGCCGCGCATCATCTTCATCAACAAGCTGGACCGCACCGGCGCCGATTTCTACAAGGCCGCCGCGACCCTGACCGAGAAGCTCGGCATCAACTGGGTGGCCCTTCAGCTGCCGATCGGCATCGAGGACCAGCTCAAGGGCATCGTGGACCTCGTCGAGATGAAGGCTCTGATCTGGGAAGGCGACGAGCTCGGCGCCAAGTACCATGAAGTGCCGATCCCGGCCGACATGGCCGACAAGGTCGCCGAATACCGCCAGATCCTGCTCGACACCGCGGTCGGCATTGATGAGACGGCGATGGAAGAATACTTCGCCGACGGCAATGTCTCGACCGAGACGCTGAAGCGCTGCATCAAGAAGGGCACCATCTCGGGCGAGTTCCGCCCGGTGCTCTGCGGCTCGGCCTTCAAGAACAAGGGCGTGCAGCCCCTGCTCGACGCCGTGATCGACTACCTGCCGAGCCCGGTGGACGTCGAAGGCATCAAGGTCGCCCCCGAGGAAGGCCAGGACGAAACGGCCGAGCGCCGCATCATCCCGGTGAAGCCGGAAGGCAATTTCGCGGGCCTCGCCTTCAAGATCATCAACGACAAGTACGGCAACCTCACCTTCGTGCGCGTCTATTCCGGCGTGCTGCGCCAGGGCGACATGGTCATGAACACGACCAAGGGTCACAAGGAGCGCATCGGCCGCATGTTCCAGATGCACGCCGACAAGCGTGAGGAAATCAAGGAAGTCATCGCGGGCGACATCGCGGCCTTCGTGGGCCTGAAGGACACCGGCACGGGTGACACGCTGGCCTCCGCCGAGGATCCGGTGGTGCTCGAGCGCATGGCCTTCCCGGTGCCCGTGATTGACATCTCCGTCGAGCCCAAGACCAAGGATGCGGTGGAGAAGATGTCCATCGGCCTCGGCAAGCTCGCCGGCGAAGATCCCTCGCTGCGCGTGAAGACCGATCAGGAAACCGGCCAGACCATCCTCTCCGGCATGGGCGAGCTGCACCTCGAGATCATCGTCGATCGCCTGCGCCGCGAATACAACGTGGATTGCAACATCGGCGCGCCGCAGGTGGCCTATCGCGAGACCATCACCAAGGCGCACACCGAGACCTACACCCACAAGAAGCAGTCGGGCGGTTCGGGCCAGTACGCCGAGGTGAAGATCATCTTCGAGCCGAAGGAGCGCAACACGGGCATTGAGTTCGTGAACGCCATCGTCGGCGGTTCGGTGCCGAAGGAATACATCCCGGCGGTGGACAAGGGCATCAAGGTGCAGGCCGATACCGGCGTGCTCGCCGGCTTCCCCACGGTGGACTTCAAGTTCAGCCTGGTGGACGGCAAGTATCACGACGTCGACTCGAGCGCTCTGGCGTTCGAAATCGCCGGCAAGGCCTGCTTCCGCGAAGGCATGAAGAAGGCCGGCCCGGTCATCCTCGAGCCGATCATGGATGTGGAAGTGACCACGCCGCAGGATCACGTGGGTGACGTGGTGGGCGACTTGAACCGCCGCCGTGGCGTGATCCAGAACCAGGACATGGCCGGCACCTCGGTCATCGTCCGGGCGCATGTGCCGCTGAAGGAGATGTTCGGCTACATCTCCAACCTGCGTGGCATGACGAAGGGCCGTGCGTCCTTCTCCATGCAGTTCCACCACTACGACCCCGTCCCCCGCAACGTGGCGGATGAGATCATGAAGGCGGCGGGCTAAGCCCCTCCCCTTCGCCTGAATGGGCCGGCCAGGGTGACCTGGCCGGCCTTTTTCTTGGGCGGCGGGGCATCGCGCACGTGGACAAACGCTGCGCTTTGGTGACAGTCGGCCCTGGAGGAACACACCATGAAGCGCCGCGCCGCCCTTGCCCTGCTCGCCACGCCTGCCTTGGCCCAGGCCCAACCTGCCTGGCCGCAGCGCCCGGTGCGGATCATCGTGCCCTTCCCGCCTGGCGGCTCGAATGACGTGATCGCCCGCCCGCTCGCCGAGAAATTGCAGCAGCGGCTGGGCCAGCCCGTGGTGATCGAAAACCGGCCCGGCGCCGGGGGCGCCATCGGCGCCGCCCAGGTGGCGCAGGCCGCGGCCGATGGCCACACGCTGATGGTGACCAGCAGCAGCTTCGCCGCCTCCGCCGTCGTGCAGCGCACGCCCTATGACGCGATGACGAGCTTCGAGCCCGTGGCGCGCCTGGCAGTCGCCCCCTTCCTGGTGCTGACCAATCTGAATTTCCCGCCGCGCGACATCGCAGGCCTCATCGCCTATGCGAAGTCCAATCCGGGCCGCGTGGATTTCGGCAGCTCCGGCCCCGGCGGCATCAACCACTTCGTCACCGAATACTTCGCGCTGCGCGCCGGGCTGCGCCTCAACCACATCCCTTATCGCGGCATGCCGCCCGCGGTGACCGACCTCGTCGCCGGCCATATCCAGATGCTGATCACGACGATGGCCAGCGCCTCCGCCCCCATCCGGGACCAGCGCGTGCGCCTGCTCGCCTATGCCGGCCCTGGCGCGCCGGCCGGCAGCCCGCCCGCGCCCACCGTTCGCGCCGCCACCGGCCTCGACTACGAGGCGACCATCTGGTGGGCGCTTTTTGCCCCGCGCGGCCTGCCGCCCGAGGTCTTGCGCATCCTCAACGCCGCCGTGGTGGCGAGCCTGGCCGAGCCTGAGGTGGGGCGAATCTACGAGGCCGAGGGCGCCACCCCTGCCCCCTCCAGCCCCGGCGAATTCGCCGAAATCCTGCGCGCCGACATCGCCCGCTTCCGCGAGGTGGCGCAGGCCGCCAATATCCGCGCGGACTAATGGCGATGCACCGCCGCACCCTGATCGCCGCTGGCACGCTGCTGGCCACCCCGGCGTTCGCCCAGCCGCGCACGCTGCGCCTTGTTGTCCCCTACCCGCCCGGCGGCAGCGCCGATGTCCTCGCCCGCGCCATCGCCGAGCAGGTGACCGCAATGGGCGGGCGCAGCGCCATCGTGGAGAACCGCGCCGGCGCGTCCGGCACCGTCGGCGCACTCGCCGTGGCGCGTGCCGCCCCGGATGGCACGACCATCCTGCAGGCCGATGGCTCACCCATGTCCATCCTGCTGGAGGCCGGGCGCACGCAATATCGCGCAGAGGATTTCGCGCCGCTGATGCGCCTCGCCACCTCACCCTTCGTGCTGGCGACGCGCCCGGGCGGGCCGCTCACCACCCTGCCCCAGGTGATCGCCGCCGCCCGCGCCGCACCCGGCCGCATCACCTACGCGACTCCGGGTGTGATGAGCTTCGCCCATGTGGTGGCCGAGCGCTTTGCCGCCGCCGCCGGCATCGAGTTGCTGCACGTCCCCTTCCAGGGCACCGGCCCCGCCACCAGCGCCGTGCTGGGCGGCCAGGTGGACCTCATCCCTGTCCCGCCCGGCCAGGTGCTGGACCAGGGGGGTGGCGCCATCTTCCGCCCCATCGCGATCACGACCGAGGCCCGCCACCCGAGCCTGCCCGACACACCCACCTTCCGCGAGGCGGGGACCGACCTCGTCTTCCTCGGCTGGCGCGGGATGTTCCTGCCGGCGGCGACCCCGCCCGAGGCACAGGTGGCACTGGCGCAGATGCTGACCCAGGCCATGGCCGGGCGCATCGTCACGGCGGCCATGCAGCGCCTGGGCGAGGCACCGGCGCTGCTCGGTCCGCGGGAATTCGCGCAGTTCTGGGCCGAGGACCGGGCCGCCATCCGCGCCATCCTGCCCCGCCTGCCGCGCGAGTAGAGCGTGATCCGCTGAGGCGGCTTCGCCGAAGCGGTGTATCATCCTCTCCCCGGCGCGCGGTTCCAAGCGCGCGCGAAGCGGCCTATCATGCCGCCGCACTTGGCCCGTTCAGGATCACCGCCGCATGTCGCTCGTCAAAACCTCGGCCCGCATCTTCCAGCCGCCGCGCTCGGCCATGCAGTCGGGGCGCGCCAACACGCATGAATGGGTGCTGGTCTTCACGCCGCCCGGGCGCCCCAGATTGGACCCCCTGACCGGCTGGATCGGCTCGGGCGAGACGACGAGGCAGCTGCGCCTGGTCTTCCCCACGCGGGATGCAGCCGTGGCCTATGCCGAGGCGCAGGCCATCCCATATGAGGTGGAGGAGCCCGCCCGCGCGCGGCCGATCAAGCCCAAGGTCTATGCCGACAACTTCCGCCCGAACCGCCCGGACAACTGGACGCACTGACCCGGGCCTGACTTCGCGCCCTTAGCTCAGTTGGATAGAGCAGGAGCCTTCTAAGCTTCAGGCCGGTGGTTCGAATCCACCAGGGCGCGCCAACCCCTCGCTTCCTGCCTCGCAGCCCGCGAGGCCACCCCGGCACGGCGCTTGATGATCCCCCTCCGCAACCTTCAGCGGAGCGGCTTTCATGGCGCTTTACCTCATCACCGGCGGTGCCGGCTTCATCGGCTCTCACCTGGCCGACGCGCTGATCGCGCGTGGCGACCGCGTGCGCATCCTGGATGACCTCTCGACCGGCAAGCGGGAAAACCTGCCCCTCGCGGCCGAGTTCATCGAGGGCGATGTTGCCGATGCGGCGCTGGTGCGCGGGGCCATGCAGGGTGTGGCCGGCTGCTTCCACCTCGCCGCCATCGCCTCGGTCGCGCGCTCCAACGAGGATTGGCTCGGCACGCATCGCGCGAACCAGACCGGTACCGTCGCCGTCCTGGACGCGGCCCGCGCGGAAGGCCGCGTGCCCGTGGTCTATGCTTCCTCGGCCGCCATCTATGGCAACCCGAAGAGCATGCCCATCAGCGAGGACACGGCGCCGCGCCCGCTCACGGCTTACGGGGCGGACAAGCTGGGTTCAGAATTGCACGGCCAGGTCGCCTGGCTCGCGCATGGCGTGCCGACCTTCGGCTGCCGCTTCTTCAATGTCTATGGTCCGCGGCAGGATCCGCTCTCGCCCTATAGCGGCGTGATCTCGATCTTCGCGCGCCGCGTCGCATCGGGCGAGCCACTCACCGTGAACGGCACGGGCGAGCAGGTGCGGGACTTCGTCTATGTCGCCGATGTGGTCCGTCACCTCATGGGCGGCATGGGCCTGCTGCAACGCGCACCGCAGGCGGCCGTGATCAATGTCTGCACCGGGCGCGCGACCTCGCTCCTGGAATTGCTGGCCGCCCTTGAGCGCGTCTGTGGGCGCGAGGCCGATCGCCGCTTCGGCCCGGAGCGGCCGGGCGATATCCGCCTCTCGCTCGGCAATCCCGCCAAGGCCACGGCGCTGCTCGGCCTCAAGGCGATGACGCGGCTCGATCAGGGCCTGGCGGCGACGCTCGGGCTCGACGAGGTTGCGCGCGCCGCCTGAGCCAGCACGTAGCGGCTGGTGGCGGCGGCCAGCGCCAGCAGGATATAGACCGGCCAGGTGAAGGCCTGGGTGAGGAAGGTGCCGGAGACGATGAAGCCGGCCATCCCCGCCAACACCGCCTGCGCCATGGCATAGGGTGCGGCCTGGTAGTCGGCGCCCATCCGCTCCGGCGAAAGCTCGCGCGCCGAAGCGATGGCCGAGCGGACCACGCGCACGCACATCCAGATGAAGATAAAGAAGGCCGGGAAGCCGCCTTCCGCGAGAACGGCGAACCAGGTGCTGTGCACCGCCTTGGCGAAGCCCTCCCACCAATCCGAATAGAAGTAGAAATTCGGCACATAGCAGTTGAGGCCGACGCCAGTGAGCGGGCGCCCCACCGCCATGCGCCAAGCGGCGATCCAGGCCTCCAAGCGGCCCATCGCACTCTCATCAATGGCGCCGGCTTCGGCCGCGCCGCCGGATTGCCGCCCGCCCACACCGGCCGCGACGAAGAGGCCCAGCAGCCCCACCGCACCGCCGCCGAACAGCACCGCCTTGGACTGGATGCGCCGCGCAGCGAACACGCCGAGCACGGCGACGATGCCGAGCAGGCCGCCCCGGCTCTGCGTCTCCAGGATTGCCATCATGATGAGCACGGCGCCCAGCGCGCCGAAGCCGCGGCTCATCAACCCGGTGCGCGGCGTCAGCGTCAGCGCAATGGCGAAGGAAAGCGGGAAGAGCAGCACGAGCGACAGATCATTCGGATCGCCCAGCACGGAGCCGATGTCGCGCCCGATGGTCACGCGCGTGCCCTCCACCAGCCCGATCTCATTCGCGGCATTGGAGAGCGCCACACCCGCCACCAGCATGCCCGCCAGCACGAAGGCCCGCGCCGCCAGCGCGAAATCCCCCGGCGCCCGCGCGAGCGAGGCGATGGCAAAGGTCATGATGGCGATCTTCACATAGGTGTCGGTCCAGTAGGACATCGCGACATCCTTCCCGCTGGCCACGGGCAGGCCCAACGTCATCAGCGCGAAGAGGATGGCGAAGAGCTTGAGTTCGGGGCTCCAGGCGATCTGGATGCGCTTCGTCGCCACCAGCGTCGCCAGCACGACGAGCGAGCCCAGCGCCAGGAGCTGCGGCAGGCGCAGCGGGTTGAGCACCGGAAAGGCCTCGTGCAACCGGAAGAAGGTGAAGAGGATGAAGAGCAGGCAGAGCAGGAAGGGCGCGCGGAAGGCCAGGATGCCGGCGATGGGCACAAGGGCGATCGCCACCGGCACCGCCGGATGCGGCACCAGCCAGGAAATCACCCCCACCACCGTGACGGCGAGGAGGGCAACGCCCAGCTGAAGCCGCCAGCTATCCATGCACGGACCGGTGCCGCGGCAGGCGCAGTGCGGGCAGGAGGCCCAGCGCCATCGCGAGCGGGATGCAGCCCGCCAGAAGCAGCAGCGCCCCCATGGCCAAAGGCAGCGCAAGTGCCACGACGCAGAGCGCGGCGAGCGCGGCCACCCGCCACAGCCGGTAATCCAGCCGGATGCGACGCTGCGAGATCCAGAGGAACAACCCAAGCCGCGCGCCCTGCGCCAGCAGCGTCGCCACGATCGCGCCCATCACCCCATGGCCAGGGATCAGCAGCAGATAGGCCAGGATCGCGACCACGGCCGCCGCACCGTTCACCATCATCGGCACCGCCCCGGTCCGCCCCATGTAGCAACCCACATTCACGAGGCTGCCGAGCGATTGCATGGCCAGCGCCGCGCAGAGCCAGGGCAGGTAGGAGATGGCCGCGTGATAGGCCGGCGGTGTGGCGAGCTGGATCAGCACCGGCCCGCCCAGCGCCGTGAGGGCCGCGGCCAGCACGACCAGCGCGCCGCCCATCCCCACCACCTGGCTCGTCTGCCGATATCCATGCTCCGCCTCCAGCAGCGCGATGCGGCGGGGATACCACCACAATTCGAAGGGTTGCGTCAGCAGGGCCGACACCATCGCGATCTTCGCCGCCAGCGCGTAATGCGCCAAGGCCTCGGGCGTCACCACGCCGGCCAGCATCCAGCGATCCGCCGTGCCGAGCGCGAAGGTGGCCAGCCCGCCGCCGGTCAGCGGCAGGCCATAGGCCAGCAGGCGCGGCCAGATGCGCGGCTCGAAGCTGAGGCCGGTCTCGCGCGATTGCCGCAGGATCAGGAGCAGCGCGGTAAAGCCGGCGGCGACGGCCCCCGCCGCCAGCACGCCGGCGACGCCATAGCCCGACCAGAGGAGCGCCGCGGCCAGTCCCGCCTGCGCCGTGCCCCGCACCACCATGACGACGGACCAGGCGAGCGCCCTTCCCTGCATCCGCATCCAGGCGAGCGGCACGCCGATCACCGCCTCCATGGCCACGGCCGCGCCCAGCAGCGTCACCTCGATGGGCGGCGCCGGCAGCGGCAGCAGGGCGCCGGCCGGTGCCAGCAGCACCGCCCCGATCACGCCGAGTGCGGCCAGCAGGACAGCGAGGCCCAGCACCCGGCCCGCCATCACCGCCCCCTCCCGCCCCGGCGCCGAGCCGAAGCGATAGAGCGTGTCCACCAGCCCCGCGCCGGCCAGCAGGGCCGCGATCTCCGCGGCACTTGAGAGGAGTTCGAGCCGCGCAAATTCAGCCGGCTCCAGATGCGCCGTCACCAGCGGCAGCAGCAGCAGCGAAAGCCCCTTGGTCCAGGCGAGCGCCAGCGCATAGAGCGCGGCCGCGCGCAGCGGCGCGGGCAGCTGGGCGAGGCGCTTCATGACCGTCCCTCAAGGAGCAGGGCGTGAAGATGGGTGTTGGGCATCGCGGGACATCCTTTGGCTGCGCCTCCCTCGCAGCCGCCGTGCCAGCCGGCTTTCGCAGCTTGCGAACGGGTCTGGCCCGCCGGTTGCACCACCCCACCCAACAGGAGACACCCCATGAGCCCGACGCCCGAAGTCACCATCATCATCCCGACGCGCAACGCCGCTGGTTGGCTGGCACGCGCGATCTTCTCGGTGGGCCCCTTGCCCACGGCCGAAATCATCGTGGTGGATGATGGCTCCACCGACGCGACGGCGCCGATGCTGGCCGAATTCGCCCTGCACGACCCCCGGCTGCGCATCCTCGCGGGCCAGGGCGTGGGTGCCGCCGCCGCGCGCAACCTCGGCATCGCGGCCGCCCGCGCACCGCTGATCGCCTTCCTCGACGCCGATGACCGCTGGCGGCTGGGCAAGCTGGAAGAGCAGATGGCCTTCCACCATGCCCACCCCGAGGTCGGCTTCTCCTTCACCGATTACCGGCACATCACCGCCCAGCGCGAGGATCGTGGCACCTGCTTCGCCTTCTGGCCAAGATTCGCCGCCTGCGTCGCAGGCCGCGACGGGCCCTTCGTGGTCGAGGCGGCGCCCGCCGCGCTGCTGGCCGAGAATGTCATCGGCACCTCCACCGTCATGGCCCGGACCGATCTGCTGCGGCAGGCGGGCGGCTTTGAGGAGTGCATGTCGCAATCGGAAGACTGGGACCTCTGGCTCCGCCTTGCCGCCCGCGCGCCCGTCGGCTGCCTGCCCATGGTGCTGACCGACTACACCATGCACCGGCCGGGCAACCTCTCCGGGCAGCGCCGCGCGCGGGTGGAGGCGATGGAGCATGTCGTGCAGCGCCACGGCGCGACGGCGGCCCGGCTCGACCCTTCGGCCTTGCGGGTCTGCCGCGCGCGCATCGCGGTCGCGGCGGCCGAGGCCGCAGCGGCGGAGGGGGCGCGCCTGCGGGCCGCCCTGCTGCATCTCCGCGCCTGGCTGCGCCAGCCGGCCCGGCGCCACTTCCGCGAAGCCGCGGCAACGCTGCTGCGCTGAGGCGCCGTACGGTCAGGCCGCGCTGTCATAGATCCCGAGGATCCGCTTCACCCCGGCCGCGCGGCTATAGCGCGCGGCGATCGTGGCCCGCGCCGCCGCCCCCATGGCCCGCCGGGCCTCTTCCCCCATCGCGGCCCAGCTGGCCACCGCCCGCGCCAGGGCCGGCAGGTCGCCCGGTGGGGCCAGGAACCCGTCCTGCCCGTTCGTGATCAGCTCCGGCAGCCCGCCCAGCGCGAAGGCCGCGACCGGCACGCCATGCGCCATCGCCTCCAGGGCGGCCAGCGGCAGGCCCTCGGCGCGGGAGGTGATGGCGAGCAGCCCGATCCCCGCCCAGGCATCGCCCATCCCGGGCCGCGGGCCATGCAGCACGAGGCCGGGGGCGGTGAGCGCCCCGCGCATCGGGCCATCGCCGAACACCTCGTAGCGCGGGCCGGGCGCCAGCTGGCTCAGCTCGGCAAACAGGTCCGGCCCCTTCTCCGGCGAGAGGCGGCCGACGAAAGCAACGGTCAGCGGCGCGCGGGCCTCCGGCTCCGGCGGCAGGGCCAGGAAATTCGGCACCAGCTCACCCCCCCAGGGCAGCCGCGCCAGGATGGGCCGGCTGACCGCGATGCGCGGGTTGAGGCCGGAGGTCCAGCGGTCCGCCGCATCATAGAGGGCCAGCAGGCCGGGCGGGCGCTCGCCGGCATGGAAGGTCACCACACAGGGCGTGCCGGTCAGCCGGGCCGCGAGCCGGCCCAGCAGATTGGCCTTGTAGCCATGGGTGTGCAGCACGGCGGGCCGGCCCGCGCGCAGCCGGCGCCAGAGCGCGCTGAAGCCGCCGGGCAATGCCTCCAGCGGCACGCCCTCCGCCGCGAGGCGCGCGGCCAGCGGATGGCCCCCGTGATCCTGCAGCAGGAGCACACGCGGCAGGCACCCCGCTTCCCGCAGGCCGGCCGCCAATTCGGCCACATGGCTCTCGATGCCGCCAAAGCCGCGGCTGTCCAGCAGAAGCCAAGTCTCGCGCTTCATGGCGCCCTCCGTGAAATGTCGGGCGATGCCTCGCACCTCGCATGCCGCCGCCATTCGCAGGCTGCGAGGCAGGCTGCGAGCCGGGGCGTGGCACGTCGGTTGCTCTCCCCCTCGCAGCATCTTCCAAGGAACCCTCTCATGACCGCCTTCGCCCGCATCGCCGCCGACACCCTCAAGATCACCCCGCAATTCCCGCTCGACGCCGAGGGCAGCCTGAAGCTCCGCCCGGTGCTCGAATCCCTCACCGAAACCAGTGCCCAGCGCGTGGTGCTCGACCTCTCCCAGGTGGAGGCGCTGGACGGTTCGGGCATCGGCGCCATCGCCTTCCTGCGCAAGCGCCTCACCGCGGCCGGGCAGAGCCTGGAACTGGACGGCGCCCATGGCCAGCCCCTCGCGCTGCTGCGCCAGCTCGGCCTCGCCCGCAGCTTCGGCCTGAGCGAGGAGCGCCGCTCCTTCTGGGCCAACCTGCTGCGCCCGCTGCCGGGCATGGGCTGGGGTGCCGAGCGCGGAGCTGCGGCGTGATCCGCGCGGCCTCCCTCGCCCTGCTCCTCGCACTCGGCGCCTGCGCCAGCTGGCCGGGCGAGGGCCAGGGCGGGCTTGCGGAGCTCCGCGCCCCCGCTCCGGTCGCCCCCTCCGCTGTCGCAGAGGCCGCGCTCGAAACGCGCCTCGCCTGCGCGCTCCGCCGCGTCTCCGTGCTGGAGGCGGCCGCGCGCGAGCAGGGCCGCGCCACCGGGCAGGCCAATTTGCTCCGCCTCACCGCCACTCGCGCGACGCGAGAGACGTATGGCAGTCTGCCACGCGACGCCGGGCGGACTCTCGACCGGCTGGAGCAAGACGCGGCCAGCCTCCATCCTGTGCTCGGGGGCCCCGCACTGCCGGAGTGCACCTGATGATCCGTCGCTTGGCCACATTGATGATGGCACTGCTGCTGGCGCTCGCCGCGCCCGCGCAGGCCCAGAACGGCCAGGCGAACGGGGCCACGCGCCTCAATGTGGGCGACATCATCCAGATCACGCTGCCCGGCGAGGACGCCTTCGCCCAGCCCTTGCAGATTGACCGGGAAGGCCGCGTCACCCTGCCCGAGGTGGGGCCGGTGGATGTGGCCGGGCTCACCGTCACCCAGGCGCGCGATCGCGTGCGGGCCGCGCTCGCGCAATCCTTCCGGGACCTCAACCGCTTCAACCTGACGCTGCGCGAACGCCGACTGCTGGTCAGCGTGGGCGGCTTCGTCCGCACGCCGGGGCCGGTGGAACTCCCGGCCGGCGCCAATGTGCAGCAGGCCATCGCGGCGGCCGGCGGCCTCAGCCAGGGCGCCCAACTCGACCGCATGCAGGTGCGGCGCGGCAGTGAGGTGATCACCTTCGACTACAAGCGCTTCCTCGACACTGGCGCGCGCAACATCCTGCCCACGCTGCGCCCCTTGGACGAAATCTTCGTCCCCGCCTCCCCGCTCACCGGCAATGTGCAGATCGACTTCGACGCCCGGACGCTCGCCGCCGCCGGCGACGCGGCGGAGGATCGCAGCGCGGTCCGCGTCTTCGGCGAGGTCCAGAGTGCCGGCAGCTTCGCCTGGCGCCAGGGGATGACGGTGATGGACGCCATCATCCGCGCGGGCGGCGTGACGCGCTTCGCGGGCACCGAGCAGGTGCGCGTCATCACGAATGGCGAGCCGCGCACCTTCAACCTCAAGGCCTTCCTCGACAGCGGCAACCCCCAGATGAACCCGCCCATCGGCGCGGGCACCACCATCTTCGTGCCCGTCCAGGCCGAGGAGGTCCGCCAGGGCCCCCGCGTCATCTATGTGATGGGCGAGGTCGCGCGCCCCGGCGCCTTCGAGGTTCGCCCCGGCACCGGCTTCTTCGACCTGCTGGCCAATGCCGGCGGCCCGACGCGCTTCGCCGAGACCCGCCAGGTCCGCATCATCCGCGCCGATGGCCGCCGGGTGGAGCCCTTCGACCTCGGCGCCTTCATCGAGGGCGGCGGTGGCATACCTCCTGCATTGTCCCCCGGTGATGCGATCTTCGTCCCCGAAAAGACCCAACAGACCGAGCAGGCCAGCTGGCTGCGCGTGCCGCCCAGTCGCGCGGTGCGAGTCATGGGTGCCGTGCGCAACCCCGGCCGCTACGAATGGTCGAATGAGATGAGCCTGCTCGACCTCATCGCCCAGGCGGGCGGGCCCAATGAGCGCGCGGACACCGCCGGCGTGCAGATCCTGATGGGCGACCGCGGCCAGACCCGCCGCTTCGACCTGCGCCGCTTCCTGGCCGAGGGCGGCCGCGCCGGCTCGCTGCCGGACATCCGCGCCGGCTACACCATCACCATCCCGGAGCTGCCGGTCAGCCCAAGCGACCAGCGCTCCACCTGGGTCGGCCAGCCGGCCGAGCGCTCCATCTACATCATGGGCAGCGTGGGCTCGCCCGGGCGCTACGCCTTCGAGCCGCAGCTCTCCTTCCTCGACATCATGTCGGCCGCCGGCGGGCCAACTTCGGCGGCCGACCTGCTGAACATCCGCGTCGCCCATCGCGGCGAGGGGCGGGACCGCGTCAGCCGCGTGAACCTCGCCGCCTATTTCGAAAGCGGCGATGACAGCCTGCTGCCGCGCGTGCGGCCGGGCGACGTGATCTTCGTGCCCGATCGCAACCGCAACTGGCTGGAGCAGTCGCCCGGCAGCACCGTGCGGGTGCTGGGCGCCGTGAACCGCCCCGGCCGCTACCAGTTCAACGACAGCATGAACCTCTTGGACCTGCTGGCCGAGGCCGGTGGCCCCAGCCGGGATGCCTGGCAGGAGCGCATCGTCGTCGTGAACCTCTCCTGCTGCTCGGACCAGGCGAGCAGCTTCGACCTGCCGGCCTTCGCCCGCAGCGGCGACTTCACCCGCATGCCCGTCGTCCGCGCGGGGGACACGGTCTACGTGCCCTCCAACACGCAAAGCGGCTGGCGCGTGCTCTTCGACGCCCTGCGGGACGTCCTTCCCATCATCTCGATCATCGCGCTCATAGGAGCCCTCTGACCATGACCCATCCCTCCGACCATCCCGAGATCGAGGCCCTGTGGCGCGGTATTGCGGGCGCGGGCAGCGTCACCATCGCCTCCGCCCAGCCCGGCGAGGGAACCAGCACGGTCGCCGAGGCGATCTGGCGGCGGGCGGAGCATTCGGGCCGCACGGCGCTGCTGGTCCACCTCAATGGCAGCAAGCCCGGCGCGGAGCCCGGCCGGCTGGAGCGCCTGGGCAATCACCCGCTCGGCGAGATCGCGGCCCCCGACGCGGCGCAGATCGCCGCCTGGCGCGAGCCCGCACGCCTGCGCGAGGCCATCGCCGAATGGCGCAAGGACTGGGACCTCGTGGTGCTGGACGCGGCCCCCGTGCTGGCACGCGGCGCGCAGAGCCTCCCCGGCCTGAGTGCCGCCGCCGCCGCCGAGGCCACGCTGCTGGTGGTGCTCGCCGGGCGCACCGCCGCCTCCGCGCTGCGCGAAGCGCGCGAGCGGCTGCGCGCGGCGGGTGCGACACTGGTTGGCGTGGCCCTGAATGACCGCGACAACCCCTCGCTGGCCATGGAGCTGGAGCGCCAGGCGGCCCGCATCGGGCGCCTCCTGCCGGGCCTCGCGAGCCGCATCACCCGCGCCGTCCGCGGCTCCTCCCTGCTCGGCTTGCGGGTGTGAGCGCGCCGCTGATCGACGCGGAGCACTGGGCACAGCTCGCCGCCGACCTGCCGGCCGAAGATCTGCGCCATGTCTGCCAATTGCTCGTCCGCGATGCGCGGGCCATGCTGGCGGCCATGAGGGATGCGGAATCGGCGGGCGATACGGCGGCTTGGCAACGTGCGGCGCATAGGCTCGCCGGCGGGGCCGGCGGCGTGGCCGCCCTCCCGCTGGAAGCCGCCGCGCGCGAGGCGATGGAGCAGGCCCCGACACCCGACGCGCTGGCCCGCATCACCGGGCTGGTCGAAGGCACCGTCACCGCCCTTGAGGCCGCCGCGGGATGAGCCAGGCGCCGCTGGTCCTCATCGTCGAGGACAGCCCGCCCCAGGTCGCCCTGGCCCAGGCGCTGCTGCGCGACCTCGGCACCCGCATCGCCGTCGCCGAGACCGCCCAGGCGGCGCATGAGGCCATTGCGCAGGAAGCGCCCGACGTCATCCTGCTCGACCTCGAACTGCCCGACGGCAAGGGGATGGACCTGATGCGCCGGCTGAAGGCCGAGGGCGTGGATTCCGCCATCATCGTGGTCACCGCCAATGGCTCGGTCGGTGTGGCTGTGGAGGCGATGCGCGAGGGTGCGCGGGACTTCGTGGTGAAGCCCTACAACAAGGCCCGGCTCACCGTCACGCTGAACAACGCGCTGGAAGCCCGCCGCCTCACGCAGGAATTGCAGGCGGTCAAGGCGGACCTGAACCCGGACCGCTATCACGGCTTCATCGGCGCCTCGCCCGCCATGCGCGCGGTGTATCGCACCATCGAAAGTGTGGCGGCCTCCAAGGCCAGCGTCTTCATCACGGGCGAGAGCGGCACGGGCAAGGAATTGGCGGCCGAGGCCGTCCATCAGGCCTCGCCCCGCCGCAAGGGCGCCTTCATCGCGCTGAATTGCGGCGCGATCCCGAAGGACCTGCTGGAGAGCGAGATCTTCGGCCACACCAAGGGCGCCTTCACGGGGGCCACCGAGAACCGGATCGGCGCCGCCAAGGCGGCCGATGGCGGCACGCTCTTCCTGGATGAGATCGGCGAGATGCCGATGGACATGCAGGTGAAGCTGCTGCGCTTCGTGCAGACCGGCAGCTTCACGCCCGTCGGCGCCACGCGCTCGGAAAAGGTGGATGTCCGCTTCGTCGCCGCCACCAACCGCGACATCTGGGCCGCGGTCGAGGAAGGCCGCTTCCGCGAGGACCTGGCCTATCGCCTCTATGTCGTGCCGGTGGAAATGCCGCCGCTGCGCGAGCGGGGGGCGGATGTGATCATGATCGCCCGCGCCTTCCTGAAATCCTTCGCGAAGGAGGAGCGCAAGGCGTTTCGCAGCATCGCGCCCGATGCCGAGGCGCTGCTGGCCGCCTATCCCTGGCCCGGCAATGTGCGGCAATTGCAGAATGCGATCCGCAACGCGGTGGTGCTGCATGATGGCACGGCGCTGGAGCGCGCCATGCTGCCGCCGCAACTGCTGCGCGCCGCGCCGCGGATCGTGGCGGCCGCGCCCGTCGCTCCCCTCCCGGCCCCTGTGGCGCCGCTGGAACCCGTCCTGGCGACGCCCGCGCCGCCCGCCCTGCCCGAGCCCCTCCCGGCACCACCGCCACCCGCCCTGCCCATCCTGGCGCCGGAGGAGCCGCCCTCCCTCACCATGAAGGAGATCGAGCGCCGCGCCATCCTCGCAGCCCTCCGCCACACCCAGCGCGACGTGCCGCGTGCGGCAACGCTGCTCGACATCAACCCCTCCACCATCTACCGCCGCCTGATCACCTGGCGCGAGGAAGGCACGCTCCCGCCCGAATTGGCCTGAGTGGCCGCGCGCGCCCGTGGGGCGTAAGCAGGGCGGATGACCCGTGACAATGGCTTCGAGATTTTCCTGACCGCCCTGCCCGGGCTGGAAGAGGCGCTGCTCGCCGAGGTGCGCGGCAAGGGCTTCAAGCGCCCCCGCGCCGTGCCAGGCGGCGTGGTGCTGGAGGGCAGCTGGCCGGAGGTCTGGCGCGCCAATCTCTGGATCCGCGGGGCCGGCCGCGTGCTGGCCCGGATCGCGAGCTTCCGGGTGGACCACCTGGCGAAGCTGGATGGCCGCGCCCGCCACGTGCCCTGGGCCAGCGTGCTGCGGCCCGATGTGCCGGTCCGCGTGGAGGCCAGTTGCGCGCGCTCGCGCATCTACCACAGCGGGGCCGCGGCCGAGCGCATCGAGACCGCGATCCGCGAGACGCTCGGCGCCCCCCTCTCGGACGAGGCGGAGGTGACGGTCCATGTGCGGCTCGAGAACGACATCTGCACCATCAGCCTCGACACCTCCGGCGACCTGCTGCACCGGCGCGGCCACAAGCAGGCGGTGAATGCGGCACCGATGCGCGAGACCATGGCGGCACTCTTCCTCCGCCAATGCGGCTTCGAGGGGAATGAGCCGGTCTTCGACCCCATGTGCGGCTCGGGCACCTTCGTGATCGAGGCGGCGGAAATCGCGGCCCGGCTCAACCCCGGCCGCGCCCGCGCCTTCGCCTTCGAGCAGCTCGCCACCTTCGATGCCGAGGCCTGGGCCCGCATGCGCGCCGTCAGCCCCGCCCGCGTGCCGGAAGCCCGCTTCCATGGGCGGGACCGCGATGCCGGCGCCATCACCATGAGCCTGGCCAATGCCGAGCGCGCGGGTGTCACCGGCTTCACCGAGTTCCAGCGCGCCACGATCAGCGAGGCCACGCCGCCGCCGGGACCCCCCGGCCTCGTCATCGTGAACCCGCCCTATGGCAACCGCCTGGGCGACAAGAAGGAGCTCCTGCCGCTCTACCAGAGCCTGGGCCGCGTGCTGCGCGAGCGCTTCGCCGGTTGGCGCGTGGGCATGGTCGCGGCCGATGCCAGGCTGGCCGAGGCGACGCGCCTGCCCTTCCTGCCGCCGGGCCCGCCCGTGCCGCATGGCGGGCTGCGCGTCACCCTGCACCGGACCGCCGCCCTGCCTTAACTCGCGCCCTGCCTCGCAGCCTGCGAGTGGAAGGGTGGCACAGCGCATGCCTAGTCCCGGGAGAAGAACCTCTCAGGAGCGAATGGCATGTGCGGCATTGTGGGCATGGTGAACGGGCATCCCGTGGCAGTGGATCTGGCCGCGGCGCTCGGGCGCCTCGAATATCGCGGCTATGACTCGGCCGGTGTGGCGCTCGCGGGCCCTGGCCTGCCGGTGCACCGCATCCTCGGCCGCGCGACCGACCTGATGCCGATGCTGGAGGCGGCGCAGCCGCGCGGCCATGCCGGCATCGGCCACACCCGCTGGGCCACCCATGGCCGGCCGGAGCTGCGCAACGCCCACCCGCACACGCATGGCGGCGTCGCCGTCGTGCATAACGGCATCATCGAAAACCATGACGCGCTCCGCCGCCAGCTGCGCGACCAGGGCCACCACTTCGCCTCCGACACCGACTCCGAGGTGATCCCCCACCTGATGGCCGAGGGCATCGCCCAGGGCCTGACCCCGATCGACGCGCTGCTGGAAACCTGCCGCCAGCTGCAGGGCGCCTATGCCATTGCCGCCGTGACCGAGGCCGAGCCCGGTCGCATCCTGGTGGCCCGCATGGGCAGCCCGCTGGTGGTGGCGCGCGGCGAGGGTATGGCCGCCCTCGCCTCAGACCCCGCGGCCCTCGCCGGCATGGCCCGCGAATACGCGCCGCTCGCCGAGGGCGAGATCGCCGAGCTTTCGGGCGAGGGCATCACCTTCCACCCCGTCCGCATCCAGGAGCGGCGGCAGCGCCAGCGCCCCGTGGTGCAGGACCGCCGCGCGCCGCGCCGCGAATGGCAGACCGTCGCCGACCCCATGGCGGCGCGCGAGGATGGCCGCCACTTCGCCCACCACACCCGCCGCGAGATCGCCGAGCAGCCCGAGGCGCTGGCCGCCACCGACGCGGCGCTGAAGGGCATCGCGCTGCCCGCCGAAATCGTGGCCTGCGACCGCTTCACGGTCATCGCCTGCGGCAGCTCGCTCTTCGCCGGCGCCACGGCGCGCGACGCGATGGAGCGCGCGGCCGGCGTGACCGTGGACCTCGAGATCGCCTCCGAATACCGCGACCGCGCCGCACCGCCCCGCGGCATCGCCATCCTGATCTCCCAGTCCGGCGAGACGGCGGACACCATCGCCGCCATGGCGCGCTTCCGCGGCGCGGGCCTTCCCACCATCGGCATGGTGAATGTCCGGGAATCGGTGATCGGCCGCACGGCGGAGCTGGTCTGGCCGGTCAGCGCCGGTCAGGAGATCGGCGTCGCCGCCACCAAATCCTTCACCGCACAGCTCCTCGCGCTGATGCGCTTCGGCATCGCGCTCGGCGAAGCGCGCGGCACGGGTGATGCCGTCTTCCGCGCCCAGCTGGCCCGCGCCCTCGACACCGCCGGCCATGTCTGCGCCGAAGCCGAGGCGATGGAGCCCATCGCCCGCATCCTGGCCGAGCGCATCGCCGGCGAGGAGGAGGCGCTCTTCATCGGCCGCGGCTGGGGTGCGGCGCTGGCCCAGGAAGGCGCCTTGAAGCTGAAGGAACTCAGCTACATCCACGCCGAGGGCTACCCCTCGGGCGAGCTGAAGCACGGGCCGATCGCGGTGATCCGCGAGGGCTCGCCCGTCATCGTCTGCACGCCGGGCGATGCCGGCCAGGCCAAGGTGCTGGCCAATGCCAGCGCGGTGGCGGCACGCGGCGCCCATCTGGTGGCGCTGACCGACGCAGCGGGCGCCGAGGCCGCGGAAGCCACGGCCGCCCAGACCATCACCCTGCCCGGTGATGCGCTGACGGCACCCTTCGCCCAGGCGGTGTTCCTGCAGCTGCTGGCCTACCACACGGCCGTGGTCCTCGGGCATGACGTGGACCGGCCGCGCAACCTCGCCAAGTCGGTGACCGTGGAATGAGCGCGACCGTGAGCCTCAAGGCCTGGGTGAAGCGCGGCGAGCACCCCGCCGCCCGCCTCGCCTTCCGCGCCGCCCGCGCGCTGCGCGGCGCGCGCATGCCCGTCATCCGGCCGCTGCACCGCACGCTCTATGCCCTGCACAAGGGCGTGACCGGCGCCTGGTCCAATGCCATGCGCATCCTCTGGTGGACGCCGATGTTCCTCTCGCGCGTGGAGAACGAGGCGCCTGGCCTCTACCTCGAAGGCGGCATGCCGCTGGTGCTGGGGCCGCTCACCATCCGCCTCGGCCGCGACGTGCGGCTTTCCGCCACCACCACGCTGACCGGCCGCAGCGCCAGCGCAGCGCCGCTGCTCGAAGTCGGCAGCAATGTGGATATTGGCTGGCAGACGACCATCGCGGTCGGCACGCAGGTCGTCATCGGCGACAATGTGCGCCTCGCTGGCCGCTGCTTCCTGGCGGGCTATCCCGGCCATCCGCTGGAGGCCGAGCGCCGGGCGGCCGGCCTGCCCTGCGACGTGAGCCAGATCGGCGACATCGTGCTGGAGGATGACGTCTGGCTCGCCAGCGGCGTGACCGTCCTGGCCGGCGTGCGGATCGGGCGCGGCACGGTGGTGGGCACCGGCAGCGTCGTGACGCGCGACCTTCCGGCGGGCGTGATCGCTGCCGGCTGCCCCGCCCGCGTGATCCGGGAGATCGGCTGATGGCCCATGACATGATCGTCTTCGGCGAGGATTGGGGCGCGCATCCCTCCTCCAGCCAGCATCTGGTGTCGCACATGGCGAAGGATCGCCAGGTGGTCTGGGTGAATTCCATCGGGCTGCGCAAGCCCACGCTCTCCGTGGGTGATGCCGCCCGCGCAGCCCGCAAGCTGGGCACCGCCTTCCGCCGCAAGGCGCCAGCGGCGCGCGTGCCCGCACCCGGCCCGGTGGTGCAGCCGCTCGCACTCCCCATGGCCGAGAGCCGCATGGGCCGCGCGGTGAACCGCGCGCTGATCGGTGGCAAGGTCCGCAAGGCCGCCGCCGGCCTGAAGCGCCCCGTGGTCTGGGCCGCCCTCCCCTCCGCCGTGGCGGCACTCGGCGCGCTCGGCGAGCACGCCGTCGTCTATTATTGCGGCGATGATTTCTCGGCGCTCGCGGGCGTGGACCACGCCGCGGCCCAGCGCATGGAGGCCGAGCTGGTCTCTCGCGCCGACCTCATCCTGGCCGCCAGCGAAACGCTGGCCGCGCGCTTCCCCGCCCACAAGACGCGCCTGCTGCCGCATGGCGTGGATGCCGCCCTGTTCAGCACGCCCGCCCCGCGTCCCGCCGACCTCCCCCCGGGCGGCCCCGTCGCCGGCTTCTATGGCAGCATCGCGCCCTGGATTGACCTCGACCTCGTGGCCGCCACGGCGCGGCTGCTGCCCGAATGGCGCTTCGTGATGATCGGCGCGGCGCAGACCGACCTCTCCGCGATCGAAGGGATTAGCAACATCGAGCGCCTGGGCGCCCGCCCGCATGCGGCGCTGCCGGGCTACGCCCAGCATTGGGATGCCGGGATCATCCCCTTCCGCGACACGCCGCAGATCCGCGCCTGCAACCCCCTGAAGCTGCGCGAATACCTGGCCGCCAGCCGCCCCGTGGTCAGCACCGATTTCCCGGCCCTCGACGGCTACCGCCACCTGATCCAGGTCGCGAAGACGCCCGAGGATTTCGCCGCCGCACTCCGCGCCAGCCTCACGGACACCAACGCCGCCGCCCGCCAGGCTGCCGTCGCCGCCCAACCCTGGGCCGCCCGCGCCGCGGAAGCCGCCGCCTGGATCGACGCGCTGTGAGGGCGCTTCTCATCCTTCTGCTCTCGCTCGCCTCCGCCTCGGCCGAGACGCTGCGGATCGGCCCGCCCGCAGCCATGCCGGCGCTGCCCGAACTCGTCTTGAGCGGCGAGAATCGCGGCACGGCGCCGGCCCTGCTCGTGCTGCGCGTGGATGACCGCGCGAGCCCGCCCTATCACGACCGCGCCAATGTGGAGCGCATGGTGCCGCCAGGCCCCTTCACGCTGCGCCTGCGCCTGCCGCTGCTGACCACACCACGCGGCCGCGCGATCGAACCCTCCGCCATCCGCCTCGCCATCGCGGATGCCCGAGACCCAGCCATGCGCCTCTCCCGCCTGACGATCGAAGGCGCGCCCGCACTTCCCCCGGGCGTGCATGGCTGGTCCTTCGCCCCCGAGGGCGCCGCACCGCTGAGTGGCATGACCAGCGTGGCGCCTGACGCGCCGGGCCTCACCGGCCTCAACCCGCGCCATGTCCGCCGTCCTGGCGAGGACCCGATCCTCGCACGCGGGATGACCGGCGTGACCCGCTTCGCCGCCCCCCTGCCCGCCGGCGACTGGAAGCTCACCCTCTGGACCGAGGATCCCGGCGAGTGGGAGACGCTGCCACAGCTGCTGGAGCACCGCGTCCGCATCAATGGCCGTGACGTGGTCCTGTTCCGGCGCACGCAGGAGGAATGGGCCGCACAGCGCTACTTCGCCGGGCGCGAGGGGGAGGTGACGGACAGCCCCTGGGCCGCGCTCGGCGCGCGGCGCGGCGGCCGGATCGAGGCGGAGGTCCGGCTGGCGCCGGGCGAGGACCTCGTGATCGAATTGGCCGGCCACCCCCAGGCCGCAACCCACCTGGCCGCCATCCTGGCCGAGCCCGGCACCGAGGGCCGACAGGCCATGGAAGGCCTGCGCGAGACGCGCTTCAACGAGAACTGGCCCGTCCTGAACCGCCCGGCCGCGCAGACCGCCACGCGCCTTACGCTCACCGGCCCCGGTGAGAGCTGGGCCGCGCCGGGCAGCGTCGTGGCACTCCGCTTCACCGCGACCGGCCCTGTCGGCACCATCACGCCCAGCTGGATCTGGCAGGGGGAGGCGCTGCCCGTGCGCGTGCTCTGGGGCCAGTGGCGCTGGCGCCGCCCGGCCCCGGAAACGCCGGGCATGGTCCTCTCGCCCGCTCACCTGAGGGCTGATGCGGAGAGCATTCCCATGCCCCCCGGCCTGCCGCGCGAGATCACGGCGCTGGTGACGATCCCCGAGGGCACGGCGCCCGGCCTGCGCCGGCTGCGGCTCTCCGCCGGTGGCGCCACGGCCGAGGCGCGGGTGACCGTGCTGCCGGTGCGGCGCCCCGCCCCCGCACAGCGCGTCGGCGTCTTCCTCGATGTGGCGCCGCACCTGGCGCCCGCCCAGGCCGCCCTGCAATCCGCCTGCGACCTGGAGACGCTGCGCGCGCTCGGCCTCGACCTGATCGCGCCGCCCTTGGCCACGCCACCCGACAACGCGGCCCTGGTGGCGGACCTCACCGCGGCGGCCACGCGCTTCCCCGGCCCCATCATCGCCTATGCGCCGCTGCGCCGGCTGGAGATGCACCAGGGCCCGCGCGACGCCGCCCAGGCCCTGGTGGCGGCGGAGCGCGCCATCGCCGCCGCCGGACTGCCGCAGCCCGTCTGGGTCGTGGCGGACGAGCCCTCAGGCGCCGGCATGGCCGATCGCGTCCGCGCCATGGCCGTCGCATTGCGCGAGGCAGGGAGCGAGGCGCGCCTGGCCGGCCACCTGAACAACCCGACGGACACCGCCCTGCTGCCCCTGCTGCACCTCGCCACCGTGAACCAGGCCTATGGCGCCGATGCCAATGACATCGCCCGGCTGCGGGCGGCGGGGGTCCGGGCCTTCTTCTACAACATGCCCCGGCTGCGCATGGCCGCCGGCTTCTACCTCTGGCGCAGCGGCGCCGAAGGCCTGCTGCAATGGCATGCCCGCATGCCCACGGCCGATGCCTTCGACCCGACCGATGGCCGGGAGGGCGACGTCCAGTTCCTCTGGCCGACGCCGGGCGTCTGCGCCGCCCCCGACCTCGATGCCGACCTGCTGGAGATCATGGCCGGCCAGGAGGACCTGCGCTGGCTCGCCTGGCTCGAGACCGCGCCGGGCGAGGAAGCGGCCGCGCTCCGCCGCCGCCTCCGGCGCGAAGTGCCCACCACCTGGCGCGAGGCCATGGCCCTGCCGCCCGGCGCACCCGCCGCGTGGCAGAATGCGATCATCACGCTGGCACGCAATTTGATGAGGTAGCCCCGCAGGGCGCGCCCATGATGACATGGCAGCGCGCCCCCGCGCGGGAGATGAGTTTCGTGAAGCCCACCCTCTGTTGCCTGATCCTTTTGGCCCTGGCCGGCTGCGGCACGCCGGACCCGCTCCGGTCCATCCCGGCGCATGAGCGCACCATGCTCGAGGCCGAGGCCCGCCAGAGCACAAACCGGGACCGCCGCTCGACGGTGGACGCCATGCTGGCCCGTGCCCGCGCCAATGACCCGGGCCCCCTCGCGCTGCGGTTCACCGGCGATGCGACGACCCCCGACGCCGCCCAGCGGGAGGCGATGACGCGCTTCGCTGCCGCCGCCCGCGGCGCGCCGCGCCTGCTGGTCCAGGCGCGCGCGGGTGGCGGCGCCGAGATGCTGGCCCCGCGCCGCGCCATCGCCGTCGCCCGCCTGCTGGAGCCCGATTTCCCGCAGGTGGACATCCAGTTCGACCTCCAGGTGCCGGCCGACACGGTCCGCATCCTGCTGCCCACGGAGCGCAGCCGATGAGCGCCGCCCCGCCGCTTTCCGAGATCTTCCACGCGTTGCTGGCCGCCGGCTGGCGCCGCCGCTACCTGATCATCGTGCCCCTCCTGATCCTGCCCGTGCTGGGCGGGCTGGTGGGCAGCTTCGTGCCCCACTCCTACGAGACGCGCATGTCCGTCCTCGTGCAGGAGCCGGGCCGCTTCAACCCCTTCCTGGAGGATCTCTCGGTCCGCTCCAACCTGCGTGACCGGATGGACGGGCTGCGCGCCCTGCTCACCTCCCGCCACGTCCTGCTGAGCGTCGCCGAGGATCTGGGCCTCGTGCAGCCCGGCGCCAGCGAGTCCGAGCAGTCCCGCGCGGTCTCCTCGCTCTCCTCCTCCGTCTCGGTGCAGCTGATCGGGCAGGAGATGGTCGAGCTGCGCTACCGGGCACGGCGTCCCGAAGGGATGGACCGCGTGCTGGCGCAGATCGGTCAGCGCTTCATCGAGCGGGTGCGCGGCCCGGAGGATGCCTCGCTGCGCGACAGCGTCACCTTCCTCGGCAACCAGATCCATGACGCGCAGGCCGCGCTGAACCAGGCCGAGCAGGCGCTTTCCACCTTCAAGTCACGATTTGCGGCGCAGCTGCCCGACATGCGCGCGGCCAATCTCCAGCGCCTGGCCCAGATGCGCGAGCAGCTGGCCGAGCGCGAGGTGCGCCTGGCCGGCGCCGAGGCCGAGATCGCCTCCATCTCCAGCCGCCTGCTGCAGACGGATCCGGTGATCGGCCGGCTCGAGCAGGACATCGTGGCCGCGCGCGGCGAGCTCGCCTTGCTGCGCAGCCGCTACACCGACGCGCATTCCCGCGTGCAGGCCGCACTCATGCGCGCCGAGAGCCTGGAGCAGGAGCGCGACAGCCAAGTCGCCCGCACCGGCATCGCGATGGACGACACGCGCCTGCGCAACATCGCCTCGGTCAGTGCCACGCGCGGCGATGGCCCGCAGCCGCTGCTGGTCAGCCAGGTCGCGATCCTGGACCAGGCCCGCGCCCGGCTCGGCCAGCTGCGCGGCGAGACCGAGAGCCTGCGCACCGCCGCCGCCGACCTCGCCCGCCACGTCGCCAACTCCGGCGAGGTGGAGCGCGAGCTGCGCGGCCTGGAGCGGGATGTGGCGGTGCAGGCCGACCTGACCCAGCAATTGCGCCGCCGCTTCGAGACAGCGCGTGTGACGGCCGACCTGGCACGGCAACAGGCGCCCGAGCGCATCAAGGTGATCGACCGCCCCTTCGAGCCGACGGCGCCGATCAAGCCCATGACCATCATCTTCGCGCTGGCCGGCATCGCGGCGGGCCTCGCCCTCGGCATCGGATTGGCCGCCCTGTTCGACCTGATGGACGGCTCGCTGCGCGGCATTCGCGCCACGGAGAAACTGCTCGGCGTGCCGGTCCTGGCCCGGCTGCCGCGCGTCAAGCAGGAGGTGCCGGCATGAGCGGCGCAGTCATCCATGTCGTGCAGCATCTGAGCCCGGGGGGGCTGGAGGTCATGGCCCTCGAACTCGCCCGCGCGCAGCAGGAACTCGGGCAGGAGGCCTATGTCCTTAGCCTGGAAGGCGAGATGGAGGCGGCCATCGCACATTGGCCGCGGCTTGCCAGCCAGCGTGGGCAGTTGCTCTTCGCGGGCAAGCGCCCGGGGCTCGACCCTATGCTGGTGCCGCGCCTCGTGGCCCTGTTCCGGCGGATGCGCCCGGCCTGCGTCCACACCCATCATGTAGGCCCCATGCTCTACGCCGGTGCGGCCGCGCGCCTGGCTGGCGTACCTGCCCGGCTGCACACCGAGCATGACGCCTGGCACCTGGCCGATCCGCGCCGCCGTCGCTTGGTGCGCGCGGCGCGCGCAATGATGGCGCCGGTGATGATTGCCGACGCGCCGCATGTGGCGCAGAGCGTGGCGGAGGCGTTGGGCGGCGCACCGCCCGTCACCGTGATGAACGGCGTGGACACCGGGCGGCTACGCCCCTCCGACCAGGCCATGGCGCGCCGCGCGCTCGGCCTGCCCGAGGGCGTGCGCATGCTCGGCATCGCGGCGCGGCTCGAACATGTGAAGGGTGTGGATGTGGCGCTCGGAACGCTGCGCCACCTGCCGGGCAACGTGCATCTCGCCATCGCCGGCGGCGGCAGCGAGGCGGCGACACTCCGCTCCTTGGCCATCGCGCATGGCATCACGGAGCGGGTGCACTGGCTCGGCGTGATGGATGACATGGCGCGCTTCTATCCGGCGCTGGACCTGCTGCTGGTGCCCTCGCGCCATGAGGGGCTGCCGCTCGCGCCGTTGGAGGCGCAGGCCTGCGGCATCCGCGTGGTGGCGACGCAGGTCGGCGGCACGGCCGCCGGCATCTGCCCGCTGACCGGCCAACTGGTGCCGCCCGAGGATCCGCTCGCCATGGCCCACGCGATCCGTGTTGCCCTTGATGGCACAGGCGATCCGCGCCCCTTCGTGCTGCGCGAAGCGAGCCTCGATGTCGCGGCGCGCGCCTGCCTGGCACTGGCGGCGCCCGCACTCCGCACGCCCATCGCAACCTGCGAGGCAGCGCGCGAAAGCTGAGCGGAACCCGGCTTGCACAGGAGCCTCCGAACCCTTCGGAGGCCTGGCTGCCATGGATGTCCTGCTCGCGATCATCACCCTCGGCGCGATCGCGCTGATCCTGCATCACCACCTCGCCTGGCCGCTGATCCTGCGCCGTGCATCACAGCGTGCCACGCCCGCGCCGCGCCCGCTGCCGCGCCACCTGCTGCCTTCCATCACGCTGGTGATGCCCGCGCATAACGAAGCGCGCTTCATCGCACGCAAGATTGCGAACCTGGCCGCGCTGGATTATCCGCGCGAGCAGCTGCGCATCATCATCGCGACCGATGGCTGCACAGATGACACGGCGGCCCTGGCGCGGGCCGAGCTGAGCCGCCTCGGCCTCTCGGCCGAGCTGCGCGAATTCTCTCGCAACCGCGGCAAGGTGGCGGTGCTGAACGAGGTGGTGGACGGGCTGCGCCCCGGCATCGTCGCACTGACCGACGTCTCGGCCCTGCTGCCGCCGAATGCGTTGCGGCGCATCGCGGCCCATTTCGCTGATGCGGGGCTTGGCGCCATCGGCGGCAGCTATGTGCTGGAGAAGCCCGGTTCCGTCGGCGAGGCGAAGTACTGGCGCTGGCAGGTCGCGGGCAAGCGCGGCGAGGCCGCACTCGGCGCACCGCTCGGCCTGCACGGCGCCTTCTGGGCCTTCCGCCGCGAAGCCTTCGAGCCGCTGGCGCCGGACACCATCAATGACGACTTCATCCTGCCGATGCAGATGGTGCTGCGCGGCTGGCGCATCGCCTATGACGCCGAAATCCTGGTGCGCGAGGCCGAGCGCAGCACGCCGGCCGAGGATCTGCGCCGCCGCCGGCGGATCGCGGCCGGCAACATGCAGCAGATGCTGCGCCTGCTGCCGCTCCTGCATCCGCGCCATGGCGGTGTGGCGCTCGCCTTCCTCTCGGGCAAGGCGCTGCGCGTGATGATGCCGCTGCTGATCCTGGTCGCTGCCCTCGGCACCGCGCTGCTGGCGCCGCACTCCACTTTCTTCGCGATGCTCGCCTTCGCCGAGGTGGCTGGCCTGCTGGCCGCCTTGGTCGGTCTGGCGCTCGGCGCCCGCGCACCACGCCTGCTCGCCATCGCCGCCTATGCGCTGGCCGGTCATGCAGCGAGCGGCATGGGCGCGGCACGGTACGTGCTCAGCCGTCCCTCGCAACCCTGGAGCCGCGTGGCTCAGTGATCACCCTCAAACCGGAGAAGACCCCCATGCTCAATTGCGATCCCCCCCGCTCCATCCGCATCGCCAAGCGCGCCATGGACATCGTCGTGGCCTTGCTGGCCCTGATCATCACGCTGCCGCTCTGGCCGCTCATCGCGCTCGCCATCAAGCTCGACAGCCCGGGGCCGGTGCTGTTCCGCCAGCTGCGGATTGGCCGCGCAGGCCCGGACCGCGTGGTGCTGTTCAGCATGCTGAAGTTCCGCTCCATGCGCGCCGATGCCGAGAAGCAGACCGGCGCCGTCTGGGCCCAGCAGCGCGACCCGCGCATCACCCGCGTCGGCGCCTTCCTGCGCAAGTCGCGCCTGGATGAGATCCCGCAGCTGATCAACGTGCTGCGCGGCGACATGGCGTTGATCGGCCCGCGGCCCGAGCGCCCCGGCTTCTACCAGAAGCTCGACCGCGCCATCCCCTTCTTCGCGGAGCGGACGGGTGGCATCCGGCCCGGCATCACCGGCCTCGCGCAGGTCAACCAAGGCTATGACACGAGCCTGGATGACGTGCGCAACAAGGTCGCCTGGGACCATGCCTACGCGATGCGGCTGACGGGCTTTGGCACCTGGCTCGGTACCGATATCGGCATCGCGCTGCGCACCCTGGCCGTCATGGCGGGCGGGCGCGGGCAGTAAGGGATCACCCGGCCTCGCCCTCCTCCTGGGCGAGGCCGAGCGCGTTCATCAGCGCGGCCCGCACCACCGGCTTGGGCAGGTAGTCATCCATGCCGGCCTCCATGCATTGCCGCTCATGGACGGGCCCGACCGCGGCAGTCAGGCCGATGATGCGCGTGGTTCGGTTCGGGCTGTCCCCCGCGCGGATGTTGCGCGTGGCCTCCAGGCCATCCATGACCGGCATCTGCATGTCCATCAGGATCACGTCGAAGCGGCGCTGCGCGAGTTCGGCCAGCGCCAGCGCGCCGTTCTCGGCCAGCGTGACGCCCACGCCCGCCTGCTCCAGCATGCGGGTCAGCACGAACTGGTTGACCGGATTGTCCTCGACCACGAGGGCCTGCAGGCGCGTGTTGATCTCACTGTCGCTGGCAGGCTCCGGCTCGGGTGCTGCGATCCTCGCGCGGAAGGCGTGGCGTAGCGCCTCACGCAGGCGGGCGGGCATGGAGGGCTTGAGCAGCAGGGCGTTGAACAGGCCGAAGGGCGGCGGACCGTGGGTGCCTTCGCCGGCGCTGAGCAGGATGAGGCGCAGCTCTCCGCCGTGCTCCCCGCGGAGACGCTGGGCCAGGGGGAAACCGCTCTCCGCACCCAGGCGGCCATCCAGGATCACCGCATCGAAGCCCCGCTTCGCCCCTTCGGCCGCGCGAAGCAGCGCCAGGGCGGCATCCGCCTCCTCCGCCTCGGCGGCCTCGGCCCCGAGACCGCGCAATTGCCGCGCGATGATCCCGCGGTTGATCGGCTGCGGCACGACGACCAGCACCCGCTTGCCGACGAAGCCGAGCTCCGGCGGCTCGGGCGAGCTGGGCGCCACGCTCACCCCGATGGTGAAGCGAAAGACGCTGCCGCCGCCAGGCCGCGGCTCGGCCTCGATGCCGCCGCCCAGGATCTCTGCCAGCTTGCGCGAGATGGCGAGACCGAGGCCCGTGCCGCCGAAGCGCCGGCTGGTCGAGGCGTCGGCCTGGGTGAAACGCTCGAACAGCTTGGGGATGCTGGCCGGATCAATGCCGATGCCGGTATCGCTCACCGCGCAGTTGAGGCGCCACCCGCCATTCACCGCATCGGGCGTGGCGGAGAGCGTCACGCGGATCCAGCCCTGGTCGGTAAACTTCACCGCATTGCCGAGCAGGTTGATGAGGATCTGCCGGAAGCGGCCCGGCGCGCCGATCACCTGCGCGGGCACGCTGGGCTCGATGTTGCCCACCAGCTCGATGTCCTTCGCGGCCGCGCGGGGCGCGAAGAGCTCAATGATGTTGGTCATCTGCTCCTCGGGGGAGAAGGTTTCCGACTCGAGCTCGATCTCGCCAGCCTCGATCTTGGAGAAGTCGAGGATGTCGTTCAGCACCGTCATCAGGTGGTCGGCCGAGGTTTGGATGGTCTCGGCGTAGCGGCGCTGCGTCTGGTTCAGACGCGTCTCCAGCAGCAGGCCGCTCAGGCCGATGACGCCGTTCATGGGCGTGCGGATCTCGTGGCTCATGGAGGCCAGGAATTCTTCCTTGGCCTTGGACGCGCTGCGGGCCAGCGCCTCGCTCTGGGCCAGGCGCTGGCCCTGGCGCAGCAGAACGACAAGCGCGGTGCCCGCGATGATAGCCACCGCGACGCAGGCCAGCAGGAAGATCTGCAACTGCTCCCGCACCGAATCCAGGACATCACGCCGGTTCTCCGCGACCTCGATCACGATCGGCACCTGGCGGCTGACGGCGAAGCTGGCAGTGACCTGTTGCGCAAAGGCGTCCTGGCCGGTGAAGGAGCCGATCTCGCGCCGCGGCAGGAAGTCGCGGAAGGGCCAGTTGTCGGGCAGGATACGGCCGATGCCCTCGCTGCGGCCATCGCCACGCGCCAGCAGGGCGCCTTCGAAGCCGTAGAGGCGGATATCCACGCCGAAGGCCTCGGCCGGCATGGCCGCGATGGCCGTCAGATATTCGGGGTTCAGGAGCGCCACGGCGAATTCGCCATCCAGGCGGTCCGTCGGTGAGCGTGCCAGGGCGAGCGGGATGGTCCAGCGATGCCACGGTGATGCAGGTGCGGCCTCGTCCAGCATGCGGCCGGGCTGCGGTGCCAGGATCCGCAACGCGCCGACAGCGCCCGCTGCCCGCATGGCGTGCAGTTCCCGGAACCAACTGGCGTCGGCGAAGTCGCGTCCCGTCAGGCCGGGCGGCATGGCCTCCAGCACGCGCCCCCTGCCGTCGAGCAGCAGGACCGCACGCAGCTGCGGCATGTCCTGGACCAAGTTCACGATATCCGGCGAGAGGGCGCGCGGCGCGCCCCTCTGGGTCCGCGCCAGGAGGTCGGAGAGGACGAACCCCACGGAGTCTACCGTGCGCGAAACCTGATCGGCCAGGCCGATGGCGATGGCCTGGGTGAGATGCGCCGCCTCGGTCTCGGCGCGGACCTGCCGCTGGGAGGCCTGGACCGTATAGGCCACGGCCAACACGGCCATGACCAGCACAACGGCCGTCACGACGACAATGCGATAGCCGAAGAGGCCGCCCCAGCGGCGCAACAGCGGAGTTTCTCGCGTGGCGGACTTGGCGGACATTTCTGTGAACAAGTGTGGGTCAGTGTCGGCGAAAAGTCATCACCCGGCGCTTTGCGCGCCCTGCGGGCGCCAGCACCCGACCCCTGAGCAGGCTTGCGCAGAATGGCCCCAGCCAGCGCTTCAGCGGCCGGCGCGGCCGCGTGATCTGCTGCGCATGCCATTGATGCGGGGGTGGGCTTGCCAGGTCCCCCGAGGCGTGCAAAACACTGCCCCACGGAGCGGGCGGGCGTAGCTCAGGGGTAGAGCACGACCTTGCCAAGGTCGGGGTCGAGGGTTCGAATCCCTTCGCCCGCTCCAGTCGGTTTCCCAACCTCATGTCTTCCATGCGTCGATGGCGCCCTGAACCGCAGGGTTCCTGGGGTTTTGCTGCGGTGGCTTGGGGGTTGGAGAACGCGACGACCCCGGAAATCACTCTCCGGAGGCCCGAAAGTCTCCAAAGCTCGGGGGTGGGGTGATTCAGTCTACAAGGTGTATCTTACTGTTTTAGATCATCTTTGTAGCAAAACCCAGATCGCGAATTCAGTCTAGGCATCGGCTGGGTGAAGGTACCGGGGCCAAAATTTCAACTCCTGAAGCCCAAGCTCATGCAGTTGCTCAATCTCGTGTTACTGTTTCGACATGGATGACCAGAGTCGGGGCACGAGAGAAACAACGCCGGAAGCGCAGGCGCGCCGGGTCATTGACGCGGCACTGGCCACCGCCGGCTGGCTCGTGCAGGACCGTGCCGAGGTGAACCTTCACGCCGGCCCAGGCATCGCCGTGCGCGAGACCCCCACCGCGACCGGCCCTGCCGACTACCTGCTTTTCCTCGATGCCCGCGCCTGCGGCGTGCTGGAGGCGAAACCTGAGGGCACGACACTTTCCGGCGTCGTGCGCCAGGGCGATGACTACACCCGTGCCGCACCGGCCCGTTATCCCGCTTGGGCTAACCCGCTGCCCTTCGTCTACGTGTCGACCGGCACCGAAACGCTGTTCCAGGACGCCCGAGACCCGCAAGCTCGCCCGCGTCGCGTCTTCGCCCTCCACCGCCCGGAGACGCTGCGCACCATGCTAGCGGCCGGGAGCAGCCTTCGTGCCCGCCTCGCCACACTCCCGCCCCTTGACCCCACCCGACTCCGCCCCTGCCAGGCCGAGGCCATCGCCGGCGTGGAGGCCTCGCTCGCCCAGGGCAGGCCGCGCGCCCTCGTCTCCATGGCGACCGGCGCCGGCAAGACCTACACCGCCTGCGCGCTCACCCACCGCCTGCTATCGCCGCCCGTCCGCATGGGACGGGTGCTGTTCCTGGTGGACCGCGCCAACCTCGGCACCCAGGCCAAGCGCGAGTTTGATGCCTTCACGCCCGGTGGCGCCGGCCTGCTGTTCCGCGAGGAGTTCACCGTCCAGCACCTCCAGGGCAGCACAATCGACCCCTCGGCCAGCGTGGTCATCTCCACTGTCCAGCGCCTGTATTCGGTCCTGCGCGGCCAGCCTTTTGACGATGCCGACGACGAGCGCGGCGGCTTCGAACGTGCCGCTGACGATGCCGAACGCCCCGTCACCTACAATGCCGCCATCCCGCCCGAGACTTTCGACCTCATTATCGTGGATGAGTGTCACCGCTCCATCTACGGCAACTGGCGCCAGGTGCTGGAGTACTTCGACGCCTTCCTCGTCGGCCTCACCGCCACCCCCGGCCGCCACACGCTCGGCTTCTTCCAGCAGAACATGGTCAGCCAATATCCCTTTGAGCGCTCCGTCGCCGACGGCGTGAACGTGGACTTCGAGGTCTGGCGTATCCGCACCGAGGTCGGCGAGCGCGGCGGCACCATCCCCGCCGGCTTCACCGTCCCGCACCGCGACAAGGAGACGCGCCGGCGGCGCCTGGCCGCGCTGGACGACGACATGCCCTACACGGCCGCCCAGCTGAACCGCAGCGTCGAGAACCCCAACCAGATCCGCACCGTCCTGCAGGCCTATCGCGACGCCCTGCCCACCCAGCTTTTCCCCGGCCGTGCCGAGGTCCCGAAGACGCTGATCTTCTGCCAGTCCGACAGCCACGCCGAGACGGTGACGGAGATCGCGCGCGAGGTCTTCGACGGAGACGGCCGCTTCGCCCAGAAGATCACCTACCGCGCTACCGCCCGCAGCGGGCAGGAGCTGATCCAGGATTTCCGCGCCGACCACCTGTTCCGTATCGCCACCACCGTGGACATGGTCGCCACGGGGACGGACATCAAACCGCTGGAAGTGCTGATCTTCCTCCGCGATGTTCGCAGCGCGCAGTACTTCGAGCAGATGCGCGGCCGCGGCGCCCGCACCATCCTTGCCACCGACCTGCAACGCGCCACCCCCTCCGCCGAACGCAAGGACCGCTTCATCATCGTGGACGCCGTCGGCGTCACCGAAAGCTGCAAGACGCCGACCGAGCCGCTGGAACGCGACCGCACCCTCAGCCTGGAAGCTCTGCTGGAACGCGTGGCCTTCGGTCATGTGGACGAGGACACCTGCGCCACCCTCGCCGGGCGCCTGGCCCGCCTGGAACGCCGGCTGCCCGATCAGGCACGCGACGAACTGTCCCGCGAGGCCGGCGGCGCCACCCTCACCGACATGGCCCGAGCCCTGGTGGATGCCACCGATCCCATCCGCATCGAGGCGCGCGCACGCGAAGCTGGCGCAGACCCGGCCACCGATGACGCCGCCTGGGATGCGGCCGCCGAGGCCCTGCGCGCCGCGGCCTGCCGGCCGCTCGCTGCCAACCCGGCGCTGCGCCGCGCCATTCTCGGCGCGCAACGCCAGACCGAGATCGTGGTGGACGAGCTGACGCCAGACGCCGTGCTTTCCGCCGATTTCGACCTGGCGCGCGCCACCGAGACCACCGAGCGCTTCGGCCGCTTTCTGGCCGAGGAAGCCGACCAGCTCGCAGCGCTCGCAATCCTCTACGCGCGCCCGCATGCGCAGCGCCGCCTGACCTACGCCATGCTGCAGGAGCTGCGCTCGGCGATGGCGCGGCCGCCCTGGCTGCTGGACGACAAGGCGGTCTGGGCGTGCTACCGCCGCCTGCATGCGGGACAGACCCGCGCGCCGGCCGGGCTGCTGACTGACCTGGTGGGGCTGGTGCGCTACGCCATCGGCGCGCGCGCGGTGCTGGCCCCCTTCGCGCCGGACGTGAACCGCAATTTCGAGCTGTGGCTTGGCCGCGAGAAGAAGGCTGGGCGCGACTACACCGAGGCGCAGATGGAGTGGCTGCGGCTGATGAAGGACTGGGTGGCGAGCAACGTGGAACTTACGCTGGAGGATCTGCGCGAGGCCTCGGATTTCTCCTCCCGCGGCGGCACCGCGCGGGCGCGGGCGCTGTTCGGCTCGGAGCGACTGCCCGCGCTGGTGGACGACCTGACCGACGCGCTGGTGGCGTGAGGATGGATGCGCTCGTAGGTGACGCACTGCCGCCAGGCTGGGCTGCTGCTCGCCTTTCTGATCTCGTTGAAGCGCCGGAAACGATCAATCCTACGACGACATTCAAGGGGCGCGCGGCGTTCGCATACGTCTCCCTTACGTCCGTGGAGCCGGGGAAGATTGTCGCGCCAGAGATGACTGCGCCGGCTTCCGCTCCAAGCAGGGCGCGGCAACGCATCCGCGTAGATGACACGTTGTTCTCTTGCGTGCGCGTCTACCTGGAGAAGGTCGTGCGCGTGCCAGAAGCCCTCGATGGCGAGGTGTGCTCGACCGCGTTCGCAGTCCTGCGCCCGCAACCGGGAATCGACCCCGGCTATCTCTACTGGCTGACGCGCCGGCCCGCCTTCCTCCGAGCAGCACAGGAACGGCAAAAGGGGAATAGCCCACCAGCGATCCAGGAAGCCGATCTGCGCTCAATCGAGGTTCCGGTCGCTCCGTCGGCCGAACAGACCCGCATCGTCGCCGCGTTGGACGCGCTGTTCGAGGAGGTGGAGGCCGGCGAAGCCGCGCTGGCGCGGGCGCGCGAGGGCCTGACGCAGTTCCGCGCCAGCCTCCTCCACGCCGCCTATAGTGGCGAACTCACTGCTGATTGGCGTGAAGCGCGCACGCCGAATGAAGTTGGGTCCGATCTCGTTGCGTCCATCGTCGCGACGCGTCGCGCTGCTGGATGGACAGGCACGATACCCGAAGCTTCGGCATCCACCCCGCTGCCATCGGGCTGGGCTTGGTCGAGCCTCGGCGAACTCTTCGATGTGTTTGTCGGGGCCACGCCCGCGCGCGGCAATCCTGCCTTCTGGGGCGGCGACATACCATGGGTCAGCAGCGGCGAGGTTGCGTTCTGCATCATACAGCGGACGCGGGAGACGATCACGGCGGCGGGCCTTGCCAACTCTTCGACGAGGCTGCATCCGCCAGGAACCTTACTGTTGGCAATGATCGGCGAGGGGCGGACCAGAGGTCAGGCGGCCATTTTGGATATCGCCGCCTGCAACAACCAGAACTCGGCAGCCATCCGGGTATCCGACACGCCGATCCCAACTCGCTTCGTTTATCACTGGCTTACGTTCGTGTATGAAGAGACGCGGCGTGCCGGCGCTGGAGGAAACCAGCCCGCGCTCAACAAGGAGCGCGTGCGAGCCATTGTGCTCCCTGTGCCACCGCTCGCTGAAATGGAAGAGATCGTGACCCGCGTAGATGCTCTGCTCGCGGACGCGACGTTGGCTGACTGCGCTGAGGACCGTGGCCGTCTCCGCCAATCCGTCCTTCACGCCGCTTTCACCGGCCGCCTAGTCCCGCAGGACCCGGCCGACGAGCCCGCCGCCGCCCTGCTCGCACGCCTCCGCGCCACGCCGGCCGCTACACGCCGCCCGCGCACGCGCCGCACCGCAACGCAGCCCGACCTGATCGAGACGCCCGAATGAGCGAGACCGAGAACGTCCTGACCGCGAAGGTCTGGAACCTCGCCCATGTGATGAACAACGCCGGCGTCGGCTCCGGCGACTATGTGGAGCAGGTCACCTACCTGCTTTTCCTCAAGCTCGACGCGGAGCGGGAGGAGGACGGCTTGGCCTCGCTGCTGCCCGGAGATTGCCGCTGGGCGCGCCTCGCCGCGCTGACGGGCCGCGAGTTGGCGCAGCACTATGCGCGCACGCTCGAAGCCCTCGCCGCGCAGCCGGGCCTCGTCGGCACCATCTACACCCGCGCCCGCAACACCATCGAGGAACCCGCCCACCTGCACCGCCTGGTGCGCATGATCGGCGCGGAAAGCTGGTCGGGCTTCGGCGTGGACGTGAAGGGCGCGATCTACGAAAGCCTGCTGGAGCGCACCGCCTCTGACACCAAGTCCGGCGCCGGCCAGTATTTCACCCCGCGCCCCGTCATCCAGGCCTGTGTCGAGGTGGTGGACCCCAGGCCCGGCCAGACCATCTGCGACCCCGCCTGCGGCACCGCCGGCTTCCTCCTCGCCGCCTTCGAACACATGCGCCAGAAGCCCGAGGCACGCGACCGCGAGACCGAGCGGAAGATGCGGGAGGGCGGCTTCACCGGCTACGACATCGTCGCCGGCGTCGCGCGGCTCGCCGCGATGAACCTCTATTTGCACAACCTCGGCCGTGCCGATGCTACCCCGATCCACCGCGCCGACGCGCTGCTGGCGGATCCCGGTCGCCGCTGGGACGTGATCCTGACAAACCCGCCCTTCGGCCGCCGCCAGTCGATCCAGGTCTTCACCGGCGATGGCGAGGCCGAGACCGAGCGCGAGGACTACCAGCGCCCCGACTTCGGCGTGACCACCGGCAACAAGCAGCTCAACTTCGTCCAGCACATCATGACCGTGCTGGCGCCAGGCGGCACCGCCGCCGTGGTGCTGCCCGACAACGTGTTGTTCGAGGGCGGCGCCGGCGAGCGCATTCGCCGCCGCCTGCTCGACGAGTTCGAGTGCCACACCCTGCTGCGCCTGCCGACCGGCATCTTCTACCGCCAGGGCGTCAAAGCGAACGTGCTGTTCTTCGAGGCCCGCCCACGCCGCAAGGATCCGTGGACAGAGGCGCTGTGGGTCTACGACCTCCGCACCAAAAAGCGATTCACCCTGAAGGAACGCCCGCTGCGCTATGCCGACGTGGAGGAGTTCGTCAGCTTGGCGAAGCTCTCCGACCGCGGGAAGCGGCAGGAGACCGAGCGGTTCAAGCGCTTCAGCTACGCCGAATTGGCCGCGCGTGAGAAGCTGGACCTGAACCTGTCTTGGCTGCGGGAGGAGGGCGCAACCGACCCCGCCAGCCTGCCCCCACCCGACGAGATCGCGGCAAGCATCGCCGATGATCTAGAAGTCGCAGTTGCAGCGTTTCGCGCGGTGGCTTCCCGGCTGTCGTAACTGGGACCTAAATCCTGCAGCTACTGCATGCTTTGAGAAGTTCTTCGCGAACATAGAGCACTGTGGACAGAACCCAGTTCCGAATGTTCGCTAGGCCGCTTGGCGAGGAAACGTGCGGAGCCGTCACATCATGCGACCCGTCCCAGGGCCGCTCTGGCCACCGAGCACCGGCTGCAAAGTGCACAGCCGCCCAAGAGATATCTACTGCTTCGTCTTGCGCTACAAGCTCAGCGGCAGTGTCCAGCACAGCCGGACCGAATTCCTCAGCATCCTCACTCGGGCGTTCCAGGACGTCCAGAGCGCGACGGACGCGCAAACGACGTTGTTCCTCTGAGAGGTAGTGCTCAAGCGCATCAAACTGCCAGTGCGGATGGGCCGCGCCTGGTGATTGGAAGCCAACGGCTTCGCGTGTCCATTCTCGAACGCCCGGCCATTCAGCACGGAACAGCTGAATCGGTCGTTCGTCGGCACTGGCAGTGGTGAAGAAAGTGAGGTTAGCTGCCTTGAAGCGCAGCGGCCGCGCCCCGCTGCGATCCTCCCATTCCTCCGCATATCCAACGCAATAGCGAGGCGAGTCATCAATACCTACTACCAGCGGCACAACAGGCATGTCGCCCCCACGTTGTCGGGAAGCGCGAAAGGTGTTGGAAGCGATCAACACTCCCTTGAACTCTCGTACGGCCGAGGCGCTTGTAAAACTCAAATTCTTGGCGCGCGGCAAAACATCACGGAGGCTGTCGGCGAGCGTTCCCCAGTGCTGCTCAATGCGCGCGCGCGTTTCGTCAAGGGGCTGCACGGTCAACTACAATGAGAGCGCTGGCATCCACGCGATAGACCTTCGCGGCCGCCACATTGGCCGCCGTAACCCATGCCGCATCGGTCGTGCGAATGTTCGACCCAAGCTTTTCCAGTTCGAGCACGTCAGCTCTGCTGCTGCTATCTGCGAAAAGCGATACAAGATCCGGCAGATTTACAAGGTCAACATACCGCTTGCTTAGATCATATTGCCCTCCTGCGACCGGTGCGGAGTAGGCGGCAAGAAGCGCAGCAAAGATTTGCGTGTTAAAGAGAGCTCCATAGGCCTGCACGAATCCGGCGCTTACAGAATCTCCCACTTGGCTGCTGGCGCTAGAGGCGGCCTTGGCGAGCTTGGACAGCGGGTACCATGAGTATCCCTGCACCACTGCGGCGTCGCTTCCTAGATCGACAACAAACCCACCAACTCCGCCGAAGTACTTGGAGATGACACGGGCCTTCCCGCCAGTTTCGAAGTTGCGGTGTTCGGCAAGGGTCCACCAGGCCTTGCCCCGCTTTGCAACGGTGCTCCGGGCGGACAGGCGCGCCTCGTTTGGCTTGAGATAGCGTTCAAAGTAGGTGGGGACGGCAGCAGACAGTTCGTCTGCAGTTCGAAGCGTTAGCTCGCCACGTTTGTACGGATAGAAGACGTACTCTCTTGGCTCAAGCTGACCTTCACGGATTGAGGCATTCGTAACTGCTCGGCGAAAATAGCGTCGTTCCGGTGCAGGCAACTCTTGCCACACCTCCTTCGAGAGCAGGAAGACCGCATTGTCGCCGGTTCGGATGCCCTGTTGGACCTTGAAGAGATCTCCGACGGTCGTCGGTACGGTTTCGGCAAGCTCTTGCAGCAGCAGCTCGAGGCGAGGCGCGCGAAGCCGCCAATCGGGTTGAGCAGCGAGCCGCGAAACCGGCAGACGCCCGATGCGCCAGGTCTCTTGGTCTTCAGCCGTCGTGCCGCTCACCTGGAGCTTGCGTAGATGCCTCAGTGCGGAGCCGGTCGCATCAGCATCGTTGTCGGTCCATACGGTGAGCACCTGACGGTCGGCGGGACCATTCACGAACACTGCCCCAGCGACCTGCACGAGAGCATACTCAAAGAGGCCAAAGTCGCCGATTGAAGCGAGCATGCGGAGGCCGGCCCGCTCAAGCAGGTCCTGGCGCCACTGTGCAGCGCCTGTCAACGAAAGTAGGCTAGCCGGGAACAGGCATCCCAGAGCACCGCCTGGTTTCAGCGCCGCCAGTGCGTGTGTGATGAACGACATGCTGAGGTCGGGTCGACCCTGATATGCCTTCCCCAGAATCTCGCGCATCTGCTCGCGCTGGATGGACGACAGCGCCGCGAACGCCATGAACGGAGGGTTCATGACTACAACGTCTGCAAGCGGCAGCGCACTGGCTAGCGAGTCACCCACCTCGAGGTCGAGAGATACTCTGTGTTGGGACCAGTCGACCAGGGCGCGGTCAAGGACAAACCGCGCCATGGAAATGGCGGCTCGGGAGATGTCCCTGCCCACAACCCGAATGCGTCCGGAAAAGCCCCGGCGTCGAAGTGCCCGAAGGGCCTCGTGGAGAAATGCGCCCGAGCCGCACGCTGGGTCGAGCACTACCAAGTCGGTTTTGCTATCAAGTGCCTCCACGCTCGTCAGTGCATGCTCGACGATGGACCGCGCGATAGCGGGCGGCGTGAAATGAGCGCCTCCGCGTGAGGGGCTGCTTTTCCCGCCGTCCGCATTTCCGAGCAAATCTAGGCTGGGCGGCCGCAGAAGCTCAAAATGCGCCTCCTGAAAGATGAGCCCGCCCGCGTGCCTGATCGACAAGCCTGCATGTAGGTCAAGAGCACGGGCGCCGACGTGCGCGCGCGAGAATCTCTCGAGCTCAACGCTCAGCCGACCCTGTACTAGGGTGGAGTACAGCGCGTGAGCAGGATCGTCAGGAGCTAACGGTACTGCTCGTGCTGGATCGGTACCGCGCCGTCTCGTCAGATCATCAAGCGCGAGAAGGAAGGCGCCGAGCGAGGCGTCATCGGGGCCGCCGATCGCATGCACAGCAGCCCGGACGGATCGGAAGAGCTCGATCACGTGCCTGACCACACCACGACCGCGCTCGAGTCGATCGTTGAGCAAGAACGTATAGAATGTCTCCAGCTGCGCAGCGACGCTACGTCGCGTGAAGCGGCGGGCCGGCCCGGCTTGATCCCAACGGAGCACCGTCACGTGGTCGGAGCTGATTCCGACATGGTGCGTCACGTCCGACGACCAGGCCCACGATGCTCCCTCAGCGGCGTCTGGCAGGTCCGCAACGCTCAACATGAACGTGCCGCTCCCGCCGTCCAAAAGGACACGGTGCCGCGCTGCGTGCGAGTGCTCCTCGTCGCCGAAAACGGGCGCATCGGCCAAGCCAAAGGCGCGCGCCCATGCGGAAGGATCGTCGAGGTCGATCACGCCCGCACCGCCGGGAAAAGATTGAGCTGGGCAGGAGGCGGGGCCACGCCGAGCCCTACAGCGAGCGCCTCCAAATGTGGATCAAGCGGGACCGTGATCGTAGGGGCCAGCGCCCAAGGCGCCGGGTTGGCTGTGATCGCGATCGCGCTTGGACGAACCTCCGCATACTTCCCGTAAAGGGCAATTGGCGAAGTGCCGATCAGGCTGTCTCGCAGGGCCGTGGCTGGTCTCGCCCAGGCAGAAATCTCAATTTTGAAGCTTCGGTGCAGTTCGACGAGCAGACGCAGCACCAAGACGGTGTTCCAGGCATATTGAGCGTGCTTACCACGCCCGCGCGCGGGCTGGTCCGCAGGCAGGATGCCACGGCGTGACGTCCATTCGCGCAACTGGCTGGGCGAAAGGCCAGTCAGTGCGCGGACGTCACCCGCCTGAAAGGTTGCCGGACTCCTCATGATGGGTATCATAACCATCATAACGCGGCCCGTCATCCCGGTTTGTTTCGTCAAGGGCGTGCCTGTAGGTCGGTTGGAGCCTGGGCAGGTGCTCGTCTAGCAGGCTGCTGAAAAACGGTCGCGCTGGTCACGACGGGTGTGATTCGCTGTCCCTGTTAGCGGGAGACGGCGGATGCGTGGTGCGGATGGGCAGACGGCGGCCTTGTTCAGCTATGTGAGTTG